>Ga0308157_10000034_pt1 | contig 642055 bp, 569 predicted proteins | sample PhyBR1_FD_201035 | JGI IMG/M metagenome (GOLD analysis project Ga0308157, IMG submission 201035) | Phyllosphere microbial communities from UC Gill Tract Community Farm, Albany, California, United States - DLSLB.R1 | ecosystem: Host-associated > Plants > Phyllosphere > Unclassified | place... | reverse complement strand
CACTCGGGAGGGTGTGGGAGAGTAGGTCGCCGCCGGACATCTTCACTGGGAGTGGAGGAGTGCTGGAACCCCCATTTTTTGGGGTGTTCGCCTCCTCCACTCCCTTTTTTCATGCCCTGAGACCACCCACCCCAGCAGGCACAGCGCGCCTCCGGGAGCCCGTCACCTAGGTCGATGCAGCGTCTCGCCGACCGTTCGTTCGTCGGCCGTCAGCCGGATCCTTGTAGACTGCCCGCTCCGCTCGACGAACTGACCACAGGCTGCGGGGTGATGATGATGGCCCACTCGTCCGGGACGAGGCACGGCGCCTCCACCGCCCCGCACCGCTCAGGCAGCGGCGGGCCGTGGGCGAGGCTTCGGGATGTGCTTCGTCGGCCCGAGGTCGTCACCGACCTGCTGCAGATCCTCAAGTGCGTGCTCGCCGCGACCTCCGCCTGGTGGTTCGCGACCGCTGTGCTCCAGTCGGAGATGCCGTTCCTGGCCCCCTGGACAGCCCTGCTGACGGTCCACGCGACCGTCTACCGCTCGCTCGCGCGGGGAATCCAGACCACGGTCTCCTCCGGTCTCGGCGTCGTCCTGTCCTATCTGATCGGGGCGTTCCTCGGCGTCGAGCTGTGGACCTTCGCGCTCGCGCTCCTGGTCGGCATGGTCGCGTCGCGACTGTGGTGGATCCGCGATGAGGGCGTCGCCATCGCGACCACCGCCATCTTCGTGCTCGGCTCCGGCTTCGGCGAGCAGGCACCCCTGCTGGGGGACCGACTGATCGAGGTCGGGGTGGGTGTCGCCTTCGGTGTCGTGGTGAACTTCCTGGTGATCCCGCCGCTGCGGGATGCTCAGGCGGCGCGCTACGTGGATCGGATCAACCTGCTCATGGGCGAGCTGCTGGTCGACATGTCCGGCGAGTTCGAGGGCTCGTGGGACACCGAGCGCGCCGAGGAGTGGGCACGGCGCACCACCGAGATGGAGGACATGGTCGGCTCCGCCTGGCAGAGCGTCCGCTTCGCCCGGGAGAGCACCTGGGGCAACCCCCGCAGCCACGGGCTCGCCCCGCTGCGCCGGCGCAGCGCGAGCGCACGCCCCGCGGACTACGGCGAGACCCTGACGCGCGTCGACGAGGGCATCTCCCATCTGCGGAACCTGACGCGCACCCTCCGCGAGGCGAGCTATGCCGAGGGGGCGTGGGACCGGCGTTTCAGGACACGCTGGGCGGCGATCGTCCACGATGCCGGCCAGGCGATCGCGGACCCCGATGCCGAGGTCGAGCCCGTGCATGAACGCCTGACCGATCTCGCCGTCCGGATGGCGGAGGACGAGCGCATGCCCGCGGACTCCTGGCCCGTCTACGGTGCGTTGATCCGCAGCATGCAGCACATCGCCGTGGTGGTCGACGACGTGGCGTCGGCCCGTCAGGCGCGCGACGGCGGCCGCACCGGGTCGCGGAGCTGAGCCTGCGGCGGGGGCCGTGTGGGAGGGCCGCCGCCGCGCGAGGCTCTCAGGCCCTGTCGCCCAGACACACGATGTGCTCCGGGAGCCGTTCGTTGCTGCCGTACATGAAGTGGTTCTGCATGCGCTCCGAGTAGCGGCTGGCCTCCGTGGACCGGCCGACCGCCTCGGCCACCTCGCGGATGTGGATCGGCGCCGCCCCGCAGCACACCCCGAGATAGTTCACGCCGAGCTCGAGCGCCTCCTTCGCGAACTCCCGGATCTCGTACCGGTTCGTGTACAGCGGATCGAGGGCGGTCGGGAAGGTGCGCCCGTGCGGCGAGGGCACCCGAGCCCGGGGATCGGAGAGGTTGAAGAAGGTGGGCTCCTGGTCGGTGGTGCGGTACGGGATCGGCAGCGCACCCACGTGGCAGGAGACCGCCTCACGGATCTGTCGCAGCCACGGCAGCAGGGTCTCCGGCCCCCGGAAGCAGTTCAGCCCCACCACGTCGGCGCCGCCCTGCTCGAGGCGCTGAGCGGTCTCGACGATGCCGACCCCGTCGGCCATCTCCTGGAACGCCATCGGAGCGAGGGTGAGCACCACCGGCAGGCCCGAGGACCGCGCGACCTCGAGCGCGGTGAGCGCCTCCTCGGCGTAGTAGAACGTCTCCCCGATGATGAGGTCGGCGCCCTCCTCGACCGCCCAGGCCACCATCTCCTCGAACATGCCCCGCACCTCGGCCCGGCGGGCAGGATCGGCCGGGTCCCAGATGTTCGAGTTCGAGATGTTGCCCGCCATGAGATTGCCCGTCACCTGGTCCGCGACCTCACGGGCGATGCGCAGCGCGGATCGGTTCAGCGGCTCGAGCAGCTCCTCCTTGCCGATCACGCGCATCTTCTCGCGGTGGCCGTTGTAGGTGAAGGCCTCGACGACGTCGGAGCCGGCGCGCTGGAAGTCCACGTGCAGCGCGCGCAGCGCCTCCGGATGCTCGAGGGCGACCTCGGGGACGAACTCCCCGGCGGTGAGATAGCCGCGGCGCTCGAGCTCGAAGAGGAAGCCCTCGGCGCAGATCACGGGACCCGCATCGAGGCGTGCGGTGAGGGAGGCGGTGGTCATGTCGGGTCTCGCTTCGTCGGTGGATCCGGACCGTGCCTCGGGAGACTACGCGCACGCCCGGCACGCCGCCACCGGATGTCGTCCTGTGACGAGGGCGCCGGAGGGGGATCCACGGCAGTGCCCGCACCCCCGTCCTGTCACTGCGTCGCCCCGAATGCTCGTGGCGGGGTCGCTCGACGGCTCGCCCGGTCCGTGCCAGCCTGTCGTCATGTGCCGGAACATCCGCCCCCTCCACAACTTCGAGCCCGAGGCCTCCTCGCAGGAGGTGCACGACGCTGCGCTGCAGTACGTGCGCAAGGTCAGCGGGATGACCAGGCCGTCCCAGGCGAATGCCGAGGTGTTCGAACGGGCGGTCGCGGAGATCGCCCATGCCACCGAGCACCTGCTCACCGACCTCGTCACCTCCGCCCCGCCGAAGGACCGCGAGGTGGAGCGCGAGAAGGCACGCGCCCGCAGTGCGAAGCGGTTCGGGACACCCGCCGCCTCCTGAGGCGCTTGATCGGCATCCTGGCCCACCCGCCCGGGACGCAGAGCGGCGCCTCCGAGCCGCGTGGACGAGGGCCGGTCCAGATGCGCCACTCGACGTGCTCGGAGGGTAGAAGGCCGGGGCCGCCGGCGCGGGGATCCGTCGGCCGGTGCCGGTGCCGGTGCCGGTGTCGGTGTCGGTACCCGGGTCGGGGGCGTCGGCCCCGGCGCCGGCGGGTCGGCGCAGCGCAGCGGTCCGGGTCAGCAGGCGGCAGGGACTTCGGAGGTCGTCGTCGGCACCTCGGCCGCGGCGCGGGCGAGCTGACGGCGGTGGACCAAGAAGGACCAGCCGGCGATGCCGAGGCCGGCGATCGCGAGGACCACGCCGGTCCAGGCCGGGGCGAGCAGGCCCCAGCCGGCCGCGAGCACGGCCGCGCCGAGCGCCGCCCCGAGCGAGTTGCCGATGTTCAGCGCCGAGTGGTGCAGAGCCGCGGCGAGAGAGGGGGCGTCGGGCGAGGCGTCCAGCAGGAACAGCTGCAGCGAGGGCCCCATCAGCTGCGAGGTGATCGCGATCGCGAACAGCAGCGCCATCCCCGCGATCGCGCTCTCGGCGACCAGCGCGAACACCGCCAGCGAGAGCGCCATGCCGATCAGGCCCGCGAAGATCGTGCCGTAGATGCTGCGGTCGGCGAGACGACCGGCGAGGATGTTCCCTGCCGTCATGCCCACGCCGAACACGAACAGCGCCACCGGCACCGCGCGCTCGCCGAGACCCATCGCGCCGGGCACGATCTCGCCGATGTAGCTGTAAACCGCGAACATTCCGCCGAAGCCGATCGAGCCGATCCCGAGCGCGAACCACACCTGCGCCCGGCGCAGCGCCCGCAGCTCCCCGCGGATCGAGCCGCTGACGCCGGCACCCTCGGGCTCGGGGACGAGGCGCCAGATCGCCAGGGTGCTGAGCGCCGCGACGGCCACGACGATCACGTAGGCGGAACGCCAGCCGACGACCTGCCCGAAGGCGGTCGAGGCGGGCACGCCGAGCATCGTCGCGATCGTCAGGCCCAGCATCACCAGGGACACGGAGCGGGCGCGCCGTCCGGGCGGGGAGAGACGCGCCGCGACCAGGGAGGCGACGCCGAAGAAGGCGCCGTGAGGGAGGCCCGCGACGAAGCGCGCGGAGGCCAGCACCGAGAAGGTCGGCGCCATCGCGGAGAGCAGGTTCCCCAGTCCGATCAGCGCGATCAGCAGCACCAGCAGGCGGGCGCGCGGCATCTTCACCGCGGCGATGGTCACCAGCGGCGCCCCGATCACGACGCCGAGCGCATACAGGGTGATGAGCATCCCGGCCTGCGGGATGGAGACCTCCAGGTCCCGCGCGATCTGCGGCAGCAGGCCCATGGAGGCGAACTCGGTGGTGCCGATGGCGAAGGCGCCGAGCGCCATCGCGAGGATCACCAGGCGCAGACGACCGGGGGAGAGCGGCGCCTGGGCGGCGTGCGGCTGCGTCATCGGGGGGGACCTCCAGCGCGGGACGGGACGGGGACTCGCTGCCGACGCTGGAAGCTGAGGGGATTGCACGAGCCTAACGGCGCGGGCCCCGTCCCGGCCAGGGGAAGGTGAGGCACACGGCCTCACTCGGCCGGCAGCGCCTCCTCGAACAGCGGGGTCAGCTGCTCGGCCGCATGGATCGAGGCGAGGGGCGTGCTGGCGGAGAAGGCGTTGGAGAGTTCGCCGGAGAGGACCACGGCCCGCCCGTCCTGGACTGCCTCGAGACCCTGCCACTGGGCGTCGTCCGTGATGACGTCGGGCTCGAGGTAGATCGGGAAGGCGACGATGAGGTCGGCCTCGAGCTGGTCGAGGTTCTCGCTGGAGATGTCGACGCTGAAGCCGCCCTCGTCGGCCGGGAGCTCGGTGATCGTCGGGTTCTGCACGAAGCCGAAGCGGGCGAGGGTCTCCAGCCGGCCGCCGCCCTCGATGTACGCGCCCCAGCCCTCGCTGGTGCGGGCGGCGGCGGTGACGGTCCTGCCCTCCCACTCCGGGTGGCTCTCGGCGACGTCGGCGTACGCCGCGTCGACCTCGCCGAGCAGCTCCTCGCCCTTCTCGGGGATGCCGAGCGCCCCGGCGACGAGGGCCACGTGGTCCTCCATCGTCGTCAGCCAGTTGGCGCCGCCGGGCGGGATGCCGACGGTGGTGGCGATCTCGGCGAGACGGTCGTGGCGGTCCTGGTCGCCGCTGCCGCGCACGTCCAGGATCAGGTCGGGCTCGAGCGCGGCGATCGCCTCGAAGGACGGTTCGAGGGTCTCGATGAGCGTCGGATCCTCGTCGTAGAGATCGGCGGCCCACGGGCCCTGGCCGTCGCCGCCGAAGCCGAGCCAGTCGGAGGCGCCCACCGGCTGCACGCCGAGGGCGAGCGCGATCTCCGCATCGCCCCAGCCCAGCGCCACCACGCGCACGGGCGCCTCCTCGATCGTCACGTCCCCGAACTCGGTGGTGACGGTGGCGGGGAAGGTGCCCTCCGCGGCGGCGCCGGCGCTGCCGCCGTCGGAGGCGCCGTCGCCCTCCTCCGCGGAGCCGCCGCAGCCGGCCAGGGCGAGCGCGGCGAGACCGGTGGCGGTCAGGGCATGTCGGCGAGAGATCTTCATGGTGGCAGGACCTTCCAGTAGCTCGAGGCGAGCGGGGTGGACGAGAGACGCGGACGGCGGGGCGATCGTGCGCGACGAACGCCACGTGATCGCACGTACCGAGTATGAACCGAGTATGGCAAGGCTCGCCTAAGATCGGGACGTGACATCGACCGCTGCGACGCCCCCGCGCGCGGATCCCGCCGTGCAGGCCCGCGCCCGCACCGTTCCTGCCCCCGTGCCGCGACGCGTGCTGGGACTCCTGCTCGCCCTGGCGCTCCTCGCAGCCGCCGTCGTGCTCAGCGTGATGGTCGGATCCCGTGATCTGCCGCTGTCGACCGTGTGGGACGCCCTGACCGGCGCCGACACCGGACGTGACGCCCAGGTGATCACCACCCTGCGGATCCCCCGCACGGTCATGGGGCTGCTGGTGGGCGCCGCGCTCGGGGTCGCCGGGGCCCTCATCCAGGCCGTCACCCGCAATCCGCTGGCCGATCCCGGGATCCTCGGCGTGAACGCCGGCTCCGCCTTCGCCGTCGCGATGGGCGTGGGGCTCCTCGGGGTGACCGCGCCGAGCTCCTACGTCTGGTTCGCCTTCGGCGGGGCGCTCGTGACGACCGTGATCGTGTACCTCATCGGGTCGATCGGCCGCGGCTCCGTCAATCCTGCCCAGCTCACCCTCGCCGGCGTGGCCCTCGGCGCCGTGCTCAGCGGGATCACGAGCGCGCTGCTGCTGGCGGACCAGGAGACCTTCAGCGTGATCCGCGCCTGGGAGGCGGGCTCCTTCGCCGACCGCGGCTGGGACGTGGTGGCGGCCACGGCGCCGTTCCTCGCGCCGGGGCTGGTGCTCGCGCTGCTGCTGGGGCCGGCGCTGAACGCCGTCGCCCTCGGCGACGACCTCGCCCATGCGCTCGGCGCGAAGGTGCTGCGCACCCGGGTTCTCTCCCTGATCGCGATCACCCTGCTGGCGGGCTCCGCCACCGCGATGGCCGGCCCGATCGCCTTCGTCGGCCTCATGATCCCGCACATCGCCCGCTGGATCGTGGGCCCGGACCAGCGCTGGATCATCGCCTACTCGATCCTGCTGGCCCCGGTCCTCACCGTCGCCGCCGACGTGCTGGGCCGGGTCATCCTCCCCACCGGCGAGATGCAGGTCGGGATCGTCACCGCGTTCCTCGGGGCGCCGGTGCTGGTGCTGCTGGTGCGTCGAGCGCGGGTGAGCGGACTGTGAGCGCACCCGCCGACAGCCGCGCCCGGGCCGACCGGGCGACGCGCCGCCCGCTGCTCGCCGCCGACGCCGACGGCTGCGTCCGCCTCACCCTCGGGACGGGCGTCGTGCGCGTCCACCGCCGCACCCTGGTGATCGCCCTCGTGCTCGGCGCCCTCGTGCTCGGACTCGGCCTGGTGGCGCTGACCTGGGGCGATTATCCACTGAGCGTGGCGGAGGTGATCCGTGCGCTGACCTCCGACCAGGGGTTCGTCAGCACGATCGTGGTCGAGTGGCGCCTGCCGCGGGTCCTGGCCGCGATCCTGTTCGGCGCCGCGCTCGGGATCTCCGGAGCCCTGTTCCAGACCCTGACCCGCAACCCGCTCGGCTCACCGGACGTGATCGGCTTCTCCACCGGTGCGTACACCGGGGCGATCATCGCGATCACGGTGATCGGCGCGAACGTGCTCAGCGAGATGGTCGGCGCGCTCATCGGCGGTCTCGCCACCGCGCTGCTGGTGTACCTGCTGGCCTGGCGCGGAGGCGTGCAGGGCTTCCGGCTGATCATCGTCGGCATCGCGGTCACCGCCGTGCTCTCGAGCCTGAACACCTACCTGCTGCTGCGGGTGCAGACCGAGGTCGCGATGGCCGCCTCCCTGTGGGGCGCCGGATCCCTCGCCCTGGTCGACTGGGGGGACCTCGCCCTCGCCGGCCCCGTGCTCGTCCTGTGCGGGGTGCTCACCGCCTGCGTCGTCCCGGCGCTGCGCCAGCTCGAGCTGGGGGACGACGCCGCCCTCGCCCACGGCGTGCGCACCGAGCGGGTGCGCATCGCGGTGCTGGTCGCGGGCGTCGCCCTGATCGCGATCGTCACCGCGCTGACCGGGCCGATCGCCTTCATCGCCCTGGCCGCCCCGCAGATCACCAAGCGGCTCGCCCGCGGCGCCGGCGTCCCCGTGGGGGCGAGCGCCTTCACCGGGGCGCTGCTGCTGCTCGGCGCCGATCTGGTCGCCCAGCACGTGATCCCCGGATCGGTGCCGGTAGGCGTCGTCACGGTCGTGATCGGCGGCCTCTACCTCATCGCCCTCCTCGTCCAGGAAGCACGCGCCCAGCCATGAGTCACCACAGCCCCCTTCCCGGCGACGGGCCGGACCCGACCTCCGGCCGTCTCGCGGCCGAGGACGTCACCCTCGCCTACGACCGCCGCGTCATCTCCGAGGCGCTCAGCGTCACCATCCCGGACCGCTCGTTCACGGTCATCGTCGGCCCCAACGCCTGCGGCAAGTCGACGCTGCTGCGCGCCCTCTCGCGCCTGCTGAAGCCGGCTTCCGGGAGCGTGGTGCTCGACGGCCGCGCGATCTCCGAGTACGGGGCGAAGGAGGCCGCGCGCGTCGTGGGCCTGCTGCCGCAGTCGTCCATCGCGCCCGACGGGATCACCGTCGCGGACCTGGTCGCCCGCGGCCGCTACCCGCACCAGGGGCTGATCCGGCAGTGGTCCATCGACGACGAGGCCGCGGTGGAGGAGGCGATGCGGGCCACGGACGTGACCGCGCTGCGCACCCGCCACGTCGACGAGCTCTCCGGCGGACAGCGCCAGCGGGTCTGGGCGGCGATGGCGCTCGCGCAGCAGACCCCGATCCTGCTGCTGGACGAGCCGACCACCTATCTCGACATCGCCCACCAGATCGAGCTGCTGGACCTGTTCGCCGACCTGCACCAGGACGGAAGCACCCTGGTCGCCGTGCTGCACGACCTCAACCACGCCACCCGCTACGCGACCCACCTCATCGCCATGAAGGACGGGCAGGTGAGCGCCCAGGGCGCCCCGGGCGAGGTGATCACCTCCGAGCTGGTCCGCGAGGTCTTCGGCCTGGAGTGCCTGGTGATCGAGGACCCGGAGACGGGGACCCCGCTGGTGGTGCCGCGGGCGCGGGAGGCGCGACGGGCGGGCTGAGGGCAGAATCGCTCCCATGGCACGCACCCTCGCCCCCGGCCAGCGCTCCCGCATCCACACCCTCGACGTCGACAGCGGCGAGCGGACCCTCGTCCACGAATCCGCCGAGATCCTCTACGAGGCCCCGAACTGGTCCCTCGACGGCAGCTCGCTGTACGTCAACGGCGACGGGCACCTCTTCCGCCTGCCCATCGGCTCTGGCGCCGTGCCCGAGCGCATCGACCTCGGGGACCTGCCCGAGCTGAACAACGATCACGTCCTGGATCCCGACGGCGTGCACGTCGTGGTCTCGTGCGTGGACGGGCACATCTACCGGGCCCCGCTCGCGGGCGGCCGGGCGCGACGGATCACGAACGATGACGGCCGGCTCCACTTCCTCCACGGCGTCAGCCCCGACGGGTCGACCCTCGCCTACATCGGGCTGACGGCCGACGAGGCGGGGAACTGGACCCCGCCGAACGTCTTCACGATCCCCGTCGCGGGCGGCGAGGACGTGCAGCTCACCGACGACGAGTTCCCGGACGACGGCTCCGAGTACTCGCCCGACGGGCAGTGGATCTACCTCAACTCGGAGCGGGCGCGCACCGTCCCCGGCCACGCCCAGCTGTTCCGCATGCGTCCCGACGGCACCGGCGTCGAGCAGCTCACCGCCGACGAGCGCGTGAACTGGTTCCCGCACGTCTCGCCCGACGGGAGCCGTCTCGCCTACGTCAGCTTCCCGCCGGGGACCGAGGGGCACCCCGCGGACAAGGACGTCATCGTGCGGCTGTGCGCGGCCGACGGCACGGGAATCCGGGACCTCGCCCGCGTGCGCGGCGGGCAGGGCACGATGAACGTGCACAGCTGGTCCCCGGACGGGCGCTCCATCGCCTACGCGGACTACCCCGTGAGCGGGCGGCACGACTGAGGCGTCGGCCGAGCGAGGCGTCGGGCGGAAGGGCGGTGAGCGGGACCGGCCGGCCCCGACCGCAGACTCCTCGGACCGCTCCCCGCCCCTGCCGGTAGTGTGCTCGGAGCCGGCCGCAGCAGCCCGGCCCCTCGATCCGATGCGGAGCGCCATGGAACAGATCACCGTCGCCGGACATCCCGACCCCGTCCCGACCTCCGAGGTCGCCGCCGCCCTCCTGCGGCGCCGGCTCGAGGAGGTGCGCGAGTCCCGCGGGGACGAGGCCGCGACGCGCCTCGAGACGCTGATCGGGGAGCGCATCGGCACGCTGCTCGAGGGCGGGGCGCCCAGCATCGACGTGGCGACCATGCGCTCGATCGTGGAGTACATCGAGCTGCCCTCGGAGGACGAGCCGCCGCCCACGGGCCTCGGGAAGGTGTTCGCGGACCTCAAGGACAAGGCCGCCCAGCGCGGCTACGGCGGACGCATCGGCTGAGGCGGCACGGCGCCCCACCCAAGGTTCCAGCTATGGGTCTCATTAGTTAGCCTGGCGGGCATGATCCTCACCGGCCTCCTCCTCGGCGCCGTGCTCGGCTACGTCCTGCAGCGCTCCCGGTTCTGCGTCACCGGGGCGTTCCGCGACCTCTACCTCAGCCGCTCGACGCGCTACTTCACCCCCTTCCTGCTCGCCATCGCGATCCAGGCCGTCGGGGTCGCGGCGCTCACCGGCGTCGGCGTCATCGCCCCCGAACCCGCCTCCTTCGCGCCGCTCGCCGTGATCGGCGGCGGCCTGCTCTTCGGCGTCGGCATCATCATGGCCGGCGGCTGCGCGACCGGCACCTACTACCGCGCGGGCGAGGGCCTCATCGGCTCCTGGGTCGCGTTGATCTTCTACGCCCTGTTCGCAGCGGTCATGAAGTACGGCCCGCTCGGCGGCTTCACAGAGGCCGCCCGCTCCCGCACCGTCGCCGACTCCACCCTCCAGGAGACCCTCGGCGTGAGCGTCTGGGTCCCCACCCTCGTGCTCAGCGCGATCGTCGCGGTGCTCGTCGTGCGCCGGCGCCGCGCCGCCACCGCCCGCGCCGCCACAGGCCGTCCCTCGGTGAAGCTGCCCGCCCGCCGCAGCGGACTGGGTCACTATCTCGCGGACGTGGCCTGGAGCCCCTGGGTGGGCGGCGTGCTGCTGGGCCTGATCGCGATCGCCGCCTGGGTGCTGTCGACCGCCGCGGGCCGCAACGGCGGGCTCGGCATCACCACCCCGTCGGCCAAGATCGTCACCTTCCTGAGCACCGGCGACGTGACCCTCGTGGACTGGTCGGTGATGCTCGTGCTCGGCATCCTCGTCGGCTCCTTCGCCGCGGCGAAGCTCTCCGGCGAGTTCCGCTGGCGGGTGCCGGACGCCCAGACCATGCTCCGCAGCGCCGGAGGCGGAGTCGCGATGGGCATCGGCGCCGCGCTCGCCGGCGGCTGCACGATCGGCAACTCCCTGGTCGAGACGAGCCTGTTCAGCTACCAGGGCTGGGTCTCGCTGGTCGCGATCATGCTCGGCACCTGGGGTGCGGCCTGGTTCTTCCTCGTGCGCCCGCAGCGCGCCGCTGCGAGCAGCCGCCCCGCCCCCGTGCTCACCCCTGCCTCCTGACCGCGCACTCCCGCACCCCTCCGGAAGGACACCCCATGGCCGCCTACACCCTCCAGACCAACGGCTCCGTCTGCCCCTTCCCGCTCATCGACGCGAAGAGCGCGATGGAGCAGCTGACCGCCGGCGACGACCTGATCATCGACTTCGACTGCACCCAGGCCACCGACTCCCTGCCCCAGTGGGCGGCGGAGGACGGCCACGAGGTGGTCGCCTACGACCGCGTGGGCGACGCCGGCTGGACGATCACCGTGCGCAAGGGCTCCTGAGCTCGCTCACCGGAAGGCCGCGCCCGAGGGTCCCGGACCCTCGGGCGGCCGGTCGCCGAGGCGCACCGGTCCATGCGCCTCTCCCGACGACGGACCGCTGACTCCACGGGCGACGGCCCGGGATCCCACAGGATCCCGGGTCGTCGCCCGTCGTCCGTTCCGGGGCCGTTGCCGGATCGTGACCCGGCCCAGGAGCTCCGCCGCATGAGGACTCGCCCGTGCAGGTCATCGCCCCTCCCGATGGGCGGAGAGGGTGCCTCCTGCCCGGGATACTTGCGATCATTCCTTGAATTCCGTTCGATGCACCTTGCGATGATCGCAAGGTCTGCGTACCGTCATCGCTCGTGCCATGACGGACGATCCGGACGAGAGGGAGTGCGACTGTGGCGAGACCATCACGTCGAACCGGCGCAAGGGCTGATCAGGGGCGTGATTCCGTCCCGAGGCGCCGGCCTTCGTCCGCCATGGGTGTCACGACGCGCCGCGGAGTGATCGGCGGAGGTCTCGGCCTCGGACTGAGCGCGGTTCTGTCCGCATGCGGCGGAGCCGCCGCCCCCGCTCAGCGGTTCGACCTCGACGGGCCCCCGACCGAGGGCGGCTCGCTGCGGGTCGGCTTCGTCGGCGGCGGGGCCTCGGACACCCTCGACGGCGCGATCGCCACCAACCTCGGCGACATCGCGCGCGCCGTCACGATGTACAACACGCTGCTGTACTTCGACGACGACTACGTGCTCCAGCCGATGCTCGCCACCTCCGTCACCCCGAACGCCGACGCGACGGTCTGGAGGGCCGCGCTGCGCGATGACGTGCTCTTCAGCGACGGGCGGCCGATGACCGCCGAGGACGTGATCGCGAGCTTCGAGCGGATCATCGACCCCGAGGACCCCAAGTCCGGCGCCGCCTCGCTCGCCCATCTCCAGGAGGTCGCCCGCATCGACGAGGCCACGGTCGAGTTCCGCCTGGCGACCTCGGACACCGCGCTGGACGAGACCCTCGGCCAGTACACCTCGATCATCGTCCCTTCCGACTTCGACCCCTCCGCGCCGGTGGGCACCGGCGCCTTCATGCTCGAGAGCTTCACCGCCGCGCAGTCCACGGTGCTGCGCCGCAACCCCCACTACTGGGGCGAGGAGGGCCCGTACCTCGACGAGGTCAGCTTGCTGAACTTCAACGACACCGATGCGCTGATCAACGCGCTGCTGTCGAACCAGGTCGACGCCGTCGCGCAGATCCCCTCCGCGCTCACCGAGGTGATCGCCTCCGACGAGCGGATTCGGATCCTCGACTCCGAGACCGGCATGTACCTCCCCTTCACCATGCGGGTGGACCGGGCTCCGTTCGACGACGAGCGGGTGCGCCGGGCTTTCCGCCTGGCCGCGGACCGTCAGGGGATGATCGAGCAGGTCCTCTCCGGCAAGGGCACTCCCGGCAACGACATGTTCGCGGTCTTCGACCCGGCCTATCCCCGGCAGCTGCCGCAGCGCGTCCAGGATCTGGCCGAGGCGAAGCGGCTGCTGGCGGAGGCAGGCCATCCGGACGGGATCGAGGTCGAGCTGGTCACCGCGCCGATCCAGGCCGGCGTCGTCGAGGCGGCCCAGGTGTTCGCCGAGCAGGTGGCCGAGGCCGGGATCACGGTGACCATCCACCGGATGGACCTCACCGCCTACTGGACCGACTACCTCCAGTACGACTTCTCCCAGTCCTTCTGGTACACCCGCAACTTCCTCGCCCAGTCCAATGCCGCCGTGATGCCGGGCGCCCCGTTCAACGAGACCCACTGGGAGGACGAGGAGTTCACCGACCTGGTCGAGCGCGCCCGCGTCGAGGTCGACGCCGAAGCGCGCGGCGAGCTGATCGCGAGCGCCCAGGAGATCCTGTACGACCGCGGCGGCTACCTGGTGTGGGGCTTCGCCAACCAGCTCGACGCCTATCAGGGCTATCTCGGCGGCTTCGTCGAGAACCGCACCGGCATCCCGCTGTCCGGGTTCCGGCTCGACCGCGTCTGGATCGGAGAGACCGCATGATCGCCCGGCTCATCGTCCGTCGGCTGGCCATCAGCCTCGTCATCCTGCTGGCCGTCTCGCTGCTCGTCTTCGGCGCGACCCTGCTGCTGCCCGGCGACCCCGCCCGGGCGATCCTGGGCCAGCAGGCGACCCCCGAGCGGATCGCCGCGCTGCACCAGCAGATGCATCTCGACCAGCCCGCCTGGCAGCGCTACTTCTCCTGGCTCGGGGGCCTGCTCACCGGGGACCTCGGCACCTCGGTCGCCTCGGGCCAGCCGGTCTCCGAGCTGCTGGGGGACCGTGCCCGCGCCTCGGTGCTTCTGATGGTCGCTGCGGCCCTCGTGAGCCTCCCGGCGGGCATCGCCCTGGGCATCTGGTCCGCGCTGCGCCGCGGTCGCGCGACGGACACGGTGATCACGAGCGTCTCGCTGGTCCTCGCGGCCCTGCCCGAGTTCGTCATCGGCATCGCCCTGGTGGCGCTGTTCGCCACCACCGTCCTCAGCGTCCTGCCGGCGGTGACCATGTCCCCGCCCGGGACGCAGGTGTGGGACTTCCCGATCCAGCTGATCCTGCCCACTGCCGTGCTGGTGCTCGTGGTGACCCCGTACATCGGACGGATGATGCGCGCGACGATGCTCGAGGTGCTCGACTCCGGCTACGTGGAGATGGCCCGCCTCAAGGGCGTCCCCGAGCGTCGCGTGATCCTGCGCCACGCGCTGCCCCACGCGATCGGGCCGGTCGCCCAGGTGATCGCGATCCAGCTGGCCTGGATGGCCGGCGGCGTGGTCGTGGTCGAGTTCCTGTTCCGCTATCCGGGGCTGGGGCAGGCGCTCATCGAGGCGGTCGACTACCGCGACGTGCAGGTGGTCCAGGCGGTGACGATGATCGTCGCGGTCATCTACATCGTCGTGAACCTGCTGGCGGACATCGTCGGCATCCTCGCCAACCCGAAGCTGCGCACCGGAGGTGACAGGTGATGTCCCAGGCAGACCACAGAGAGGCCCCCGCCTCCGAGGGCGTCCGGGAGGCGCACCGGGACCCGGCCGCCACACGCCCCGCGGGAACCGGCGACCCGGTCGGGGCGGCCTCCGAGAGCACGACCCGCAGCACGGTGCTGACCCGCTTCTGGGCGCAGCGCCAGGCGAAGGTCGGCGTGGTGCTGACGGCCCTCGTGGTCGCCGTCGCGCTGCTCGGACCGCTGCTGCTGCCGTGGGCGACCGGTCACACCGCCACAGCGTTCGCCGACCGTCCCTTCCAGCTCACGGGCCTGTTCGGCACCGACGATCTCGGTCGCGACGTCCTCAGCCGGTTCCTCGCCGGCGGCACCTCGTTGATCCTCTACTCGGTGCTCGCCACGGCGCTGGGCCTGTTCCTGGGCATGCTGTTCGGGATGATCGCCGCCTACACCGGCGGCCGTCCCGACTCGCTGCTCATGCGTGCCAACGACGTGCTGCTGGCGATCCCGCAGCTGGTGTTCGCGCTGCTGGCCATCACGGTTCTCGGGCCCGAGCCGTGGGTGCTGGTGACCGTCATCGCGATCACCCACGCCCCGCGGATCGCGCGAGTGACGAGGTCGGCCGCCCTGGACGTCATCAACGAGGACTACATCCGCGCCGCGGAGATGTACGCGGTGCCGCGGATGCGGATCCTGTTCCGCGAGATCCTGCCCAACATCACCGGCCCTCTGACCGTCGAGGCCGGCCTGCGCCTGACCTATTCGATCGCGGCGATCGCCTCGCTGTCCTTCCTGGGCCTGGGCATGCAGCCGCCGGCCGCCGACTGGGGACTGATGATCAACGAGAACCGGATCGCGCTGAGCCTCCAGCCGTGGGGCGTGATGCTGCCGGTGCTCGCGATCGCCGTGCTGACCATCGGAACCAACCTGATCGCGGACTCGGTGGCACGGGCCTCCGCGAGCACCCACGCAGGGGAGAAGTGATGTCGAGAGCACGCAGCGCCGAGGCGACCCTGACCCCCACGGGCGCCCCCATGGTCGAGGGCTCCGCCTGGCACGCGCAGGTCGCCGCCGCCGGCGACGTCCTCGAGATCGAGGACCTGAGGGTCGAGACCTCCACGGGTGGCCGGCCGGTGATCACGGGGGTGGACCTGAGCCTGCGCTCGGGCGAGCTGCTCGCCCTGGTCGGCGAGTCCGGCTCGGGCAAGACCACCGTCGGACTGGCCGTGCTCGGCCACTTCCGGCGCGGGCTGCGGCACGTCGGCGGTTCCGTCACGGTCCATCCCTCGAACGACACCGCCGCCGCCGTGACCACCGAGCTGGGCGAGGAGTCGCTGCGCCGGCTGCGCGGATCCCGCGTCTCGTACATCCCGCAGGACCCGGCGCTGTCGCTGAACCCCGCGATGCGCGTCGGCGAGCAGATCGCCGAGGTGCTCGCCGTCCACGAGTTCGGCGTCGACGAGGCCGAGCGGACCGAACGGGTGCGCGGGGTGCTGCGCGAGGTCGGTCTCCCGGACGACGAGGCGTACCGGCGCCGCTGGCCGCACCAGCTCTCCGGCGGACAGCAGCAGCGCATCGGCATCGCGATGGCGTTCGCGATGTACCCGGATGTGCTCGTGCTCGACGAGCCGACGACCGGGCTGGACGTGTCCACGCAGGCCGTGGTGCTCGAGACCATCCGCGAGATGACGGTGAAGAACAGCGTCGCCGGCCTCTACATCACCCACGACCTCGCCGTGGTCGCGGAGATCGCCGACCGTGTGGCGGTGATGCTGCAGGGCGAGCTGGTCGAGGAGGGCAGCACCGCCGAGGTGCTCGGCAGCCCCCGCCACCGCTACACGCGCACCCTGCTCGCCGCCGTCCCGGATCTCGCCGGCCGGAACGACATCGGCAGCTTCGAGGCGCGTCGCAAGCAGGTCGAGGCCGCCGAGGCCGAGGCGGCCCCCGCCGCACCCGCAGGCGCTGGGGCGCCCCGGCGCCAGGACGCCGGTGCGACGGCCCGCAGCGCATCCGACGAGGACCCCGCCGCGAGCGCCGGGGATCCGCTGCTCGAAGTGCGGGACGTGTCCCTCTCCTACGGTGAGAAGCAGGTGCTCACCGGCGTCGACCTCACCCTCCGCACCGGCGAGTGCACCCTGCTCCTGGGAGAGTCCGGCTCGGGCAAGACCACCCTCTCGCGAGCGATCGCGGGCCTGCTGGACCACTGGTCGGGCGCGGTGACGTATCGGGGCGAGGAGCTGCCCCGCTCCACACGTCGGCGCAGCCTGTCCCAGCGCCAGGACATCCAGTACGTCTTCCAGTCGCCGTTCTCCTCGCTGAACCCTCGACGCACGCTGGGGCAGTCCCTGGCCGTGCCGCTGGAGATGTCCGGCGAGCTCGGTGCGGCCGAGCGCCGTGAAAGGGTGCGCGAGGCGCTGGACGCGGTGCGGCTGGGACGGTCCTTCGCGGACCGTCGACCCGGGGACCTCTCCGGGGGCGAGCGGCAGCGCGCCGCGATCGCCCGCGCCCTGGTGAACATGCCGCGGATGCTGGTGTGCGACGAGATCACCTCCGCGCTGGACGTGTCGGTGCAGGCCAGCATCATCGACCTGCTCAGCCGGCTGCGGGAGGAGCGGGGGCTGTCGATGCTGTTCGTCACGCACAACATCGCCCTGGCCCGCCACGTCGCCGAGCGCGTCGCCGTGCTCGACCACGGCGTGATCGTCGACGACGGGCCGACGGACCGCGTGCTCACGTCGCCGAGCCATGCCTATACCCGGAAGCTGCTGGAGAACATCCCTACCCTCTGAGGAAGGAGGGCGGGCACCGGGCCGGGAGCGGCCGGGCACGCCCGTCACCGGCCGACGACGCAGCAGGAGGCGCCATGTCGACACCAGTTCCCCCGACGACCCCCGCGGGCGAGGCCGTGCGGGCGCGGGTCCGCTCGTGCATCGCCGGATCCGGTCTCGCCCAGCGCGAGTTCGCGCGCCGGATCGAGCTCGACGAGACCAAGCTGTCCAAGGCGCTGAAGGGGACGCGTCGGTTCACCCCGGCCGAGCTGGTGCGCATCGCGACAGTCGGCGGGGTCACCGTGAACTGGCTGGTCTCCGGATCGGATTCGGCCGCCGGCCCGGCGGCCGTGCCGGCGGCCGCGATCCTGCCGCAGCGAGAGCCGGGCGCCCCGGGGCAGGGGCGTCGCCGCCGGACCATCGTGGAGACCGCCTGGACCCTGTTCGCCTCCCGCGGCCTGCACGCGGTGAAGATCTCCGAGGTCGCCGCCGAGGCCGGGGTCAGCACCGCCGCGGTGTACCACTACTTCTCCGGCAAGCGCGAGCTGTTCGAGGAGACCCTGCGCTACTCGGTCAAGCTCGCCTTCGACCGGCAGGTCGCCTCGCTGCACCTGATCTCCGGCCCGCGCGAGCGGCTCGAGCATCTGATCGCCCTGCAGATGCCCGCCCGACGGGCCGGCGTGCAGGAGTTCGCGATCTGGCTCCAGGCCTGGTCCGAGGTCGCCGTGGGCGAGGGCTCCCAGCAGAACCAGGCCGACGCCTACCAGCGCTGGTACCGGACCGTGCACGACGTGCTGCGGGAGGGACAGGAGGCGGGAGTGTTCGTCGACGAGCCGCTCGAGGACCTCGCCACCCAGCTCACCAGCCTCGTCGACGGACTCGGCATCAAGGTGCTGGTGCGCACCCTCAGCAGCGAGGAGATGGACCGCCAGATCTCCCACTTCCTCGACCGCATCACGGTGCCGTCGGCCTGAGCGCACCGACCGTCCCTGCCGTGCGACCCGCCTGCGGCGAGCACGGACCTCCACCACCGTCCCGACCCCGACCCGACACCACCCCCATCACGGACCCACGACCCGGGCACTCCCGTCCGGGCCCGACCGCCACGACGACAAGGACTCCACCATGAGCCGCAAGGTCATCCTCACCTGCGCCCTCACCGGCGCCGGCGACACCACCTCCAAGAGCGAGCACGTGCCCGTCACCCCCGAGCAGATCGCCGGCGACGCGATCGCCGCCGCCCGCGCAGGCGCCTCCGTCGTGCACATCCACGTGCGCGACGAGGCCACCGGCCAGGGGTCCCGCGACGTGGCGCTCTACCGCGAGGTGGTGCGCCTGGTCGGCGAGAGCGACGTCGATCCGGTCATCAACCTCACCGCCGGCATGGGCGGCGACCTCGTGGTCGACCCGAGCGAGCCGACTCGTCGGCTCGAGGGCACCGACCTGGTCAGCGGGCTGGACCGCCTCCCGCACGTCGAGGAGCTGCTGCCGGAGATCTGCACCATCGACTGCGGCACCCTGAACTTCGGCGAGGGCAGCCAGATCTACGTCAGCACCCCGGACATGCTCCGCGAGGGCGCCGCGCGCATCAAGGAGCTCGGCGTGAAGCCCGAGATGGAGATCTTCGACACCGGGCAGCTGTGGTTCGCGAACGTGATGGTGGCCGAGGGGCTGATCGCCCCGCCGCCCATGTACCAGCTGTGCATGGGCATCCCGTACGGCGCCCCCGCGAACCCCGGTCTGCTGGACGCCATGGTGCACATGCTCCCCGAGGGCGCCGAGTGGACCTCCTTCGCGATCGGCCGGAACCAGCTGCGCTGGGTGGCGCAGTCGGTGCTGCTCGGCGGTCACGTCCGCGTGGGCCTCGAGGACAACCTGTACCTGCGCAAGGGCGTCAAGGCCACCAACGCCCAGCTGGTCGAGGAGGCCGGCCGGATCATCGACTCCCTCGGCGAGGCCGTCGCCACCCCCGACGAGGCCCGCGACATCCTCCAGCTCGACCGGAAGGCTCCCGCCGCATGACCGACCCCGCCTCGTCCACGACCCCCGCCCCCGATCCCGCGGCGATCACGACCATCGCCTGCGTCGGCATCGGCACGATCGGCGGCGGCTGGGCCGCCTACTTCCTCGCCCGCGGCTACCGGGTCAAGGCCTGGGACCCCTCGCCCGATGCGGCGGACCGGGTCCGGTCGCTGATCGATGCCGCCTGGCCGGCGCTGACCGAGCTGGGCCTCGACGAGGGTGCCGACCCCCACGCCATCTCGGTGCACACCGACCTCGCCGAGGCGCTCGACGGCGCCGAGTTCGTGCAGGAGAGCGCTCCCGAGGTGCTCGAGATGAAGCAGCGCCTGCTGGCGGACATCGACCGCCACGCCGCACCGGGGGTCGTCATCGCCTCCTCCACCTCCGGCTACTCGATGACGGAGATGGCGACCGAGGCCGCGCACCCCGAGCGTCTGGTCGTCGGCCATCCCTTCAACCCGCCCTACCTCATCCCGCTGGTCGAGGTGGTGGGCGGCGAGGCGACCGACCCCGCCGCCGTCGCCTGGGCCTCCGCCTGGTACGAGCGGCTGGGCAAGTCCGTCATCACCATGGACCGTGAGGTGCCCGGCTTCATCGCCAACCGGCTGCAGGAGGCGCTGTGGCGGGAGGCCCTGCACATGGTCGCCAACGGCGAGGCGACGGTCGAGCAGATCGACCGCTCGATCACCGACGGCCCCGGCCTGCGCTGGCCGCTGCAGGGCCCGATGCTCACCTTCCACCTCGCCGGTGGGCCCGGCGGCATGGCCCACATGCTGGATCACTTCGGGCCCTCGCTGAAGTCGCCCTGGACCCGCCTGGACGCCCCCGAGCTGACCCAGGAGCTGCGCGACGCGGTGGTGGAGGGCTGCGACGAGGAGGCGGACGGGCGCACCGTCGCCGACCTCGTCGCCGAGCGCGACCGGGCGATCATCGCCGTGCGCAGGCTGATCGAGCAGATCCGGACGGGCGAGGCATGAGCGCCCTGCCCGCCTTCCGCACCGCGGTGCGGGAGGAGTGGATCGACTACAACGGCCACCTCTCCGAGGCGTACTACGTGCTGGTGTTCGGCTTCGCCACCGATCAGGTGATGGAGCGGATCGGGCTCGGCCCGGAGCAGCGGGCGGAGGCCGGCTCCTCCCTGTACACGGTCGAGGCGCATGTGCGCTACCTGCAGGAGGTGGCCCGCGGCGCCGAGCTCGAGGTGCGCACCGCGGTCGCCGGCCACGCCGCCAAGAAGCTGCACCTCGCGCACGAGATGCACGTGGACGGCGAGCTGGTCGCGACCGAGGAGATCCTCGCGCTGCACGTGGCGGGCGACCCGGCCCGCTCCGCCCCCTTCCCCGAGACCGTCGCCGACCGGATCGCCGTCGCGGCCGCGAGCACCGACGCCCCGGACTGGACGGGCCGCGCGATCCGCGTCTGATCCCGCAGCACGTGCCCGCCCCCCACCGACCACGCCCAGCGCGAGACCTCCAGGAGGAGTCGCCGATGTCCCTTCCCACCCCCAGCGCCGTCACCGTCCGAGAGTCCTCCGGCCTGCCCGGCGAAGTCGTCGAGCGCCTGGTCGACGTCTTCGCCGAGCACCTGGCCGACTCCGAGGGCGGCATGGCGTTCTCCGTCCATCGCGCCGGGCGGCCGCTGCTGCAGCTGCACGGCGGCACCGCGGACCGCACCTCCGGTCGTCCGTGGACCGCGGACACCATGGCGGTGCTCTTCTCCGGCACGAAGGGACTCACCGCGACGCTCGCCGCGCTTCTCGTCGACCGGGGACGACTGGACCCGGAGGCGCCGGTCGTCGAGTACTGGCCGGAGTTCTCCGCCGCCGGGAAGGGGCAGGTGCGCGTCCACCATCTGCTGGACCACACCGTCGGCCTGCCCTACGTGGACCCGGATCCGGCCGGACCGGCCCAGTCGCTGGACAACCGGCTCATGGCCGAGCGCCTCGCGGCTCAGCCCACCCTGTGGGAGCCGGGCACGAAGGTCGCCTATCACGCCTCGACCTACGGGTACCTGCTGGCCGAGGTGCTGCACCGGGTCAGCGGCCGCAGCGTGGGTGCTCTCCTGCGCACGGAGCTGGCCGAGCTGTACGGCCTCGACCTCCACCTGGGCCTGGCCGAGGAGGAGGAGCCGCGGGTCGCCCCGGTGTTCCGCGCCGAGGGCTACCGGATCTCGACCTTCCTGCAGGACGATCCGGAGCGGCGCGCGATCGTGGACCGGATGTACGGCAGCTCCCTGACCGCCGAGGAGCCTCCGTTCAACTCCCGCGCCCACCACGCCGCGGAGCTCGCCGCAGGCGGCGGGATCGCCACGGCGGACGCGATGGCGCACCTGTACTCCCTGCTGATCGCGGCCGATGCGCCGATCCTCGGCCGGGAGACCCTGGCACGGGCCACCCGCACCTGGTCCGAGGGATCGGATGCGATCAACGACCGACCTGTGCGCTTCGGCCTCGGCTTCGAGCTGGACGACCCGATCGGCACCTACGGCCCCGTGCGGCCCGCCTTCGGGCACACGGGCGCCGGGGGCGGCCTCCACGGGGCCTGGCCGGAGCAGGACCTCGCCTTCTCGTTCCTCACCAACGAGATGCGCAGCGAGGACGTGGACCGGAGGGTGAAGGACCTGCTGGCGGTGCTGGCGGAGACCGCGTAGCGGCGGCGGTGCCGGGGCGGCACGGGCACCGGCCGCCGATCGCTCGGAGCGTCGTCAGCGCTGCGAGGCGGACTCCGCCAGACGCGAGGTGTTCTGGGCCGTGCGCACCGTCGCGACCGCGAACTCGAGCCCCAGCCGCATCGCGATCAGCGCGATCACCGAGGGGATCCAGCCGAACAGGATCGCGAGGACCAGCGGGACCGCGTTGAAGCCGCCCTCGCCGTAGAAGCTGTTCATGCTGCCCCAGGCGGCGCCGGCCACGATCGCCCAGAGGATGTTGCTCAGCCACATCAGCGCCGCGACGACGAAGGCGATGACGTAGAGGAAGGACGAGAACTTCACGGTGATGAAGTGCTCGAACCGGAAGTCGAACAGCGCCTTGAAGAAGCCCGCTTCCCCGGCGCGGCCGCCGCCGGAGGCGCCGCCGACGGGCTGCGGTGCGGCCGCGGGACTCTGCGCAGAGCCCCAGGCCTGCTCCTGGGTGCCCGGCTGCGGGGCCGACGGCGCGCTCTGCGCTCCCCAGGCGTCCTGCGGGGCAGGAGCCGCAGCGGACTGCTGACGATAGGGGTCCGAGGTCGGTGCGCCGTAGGGATCGGAGGTCGGTGCGCCGTAGGGATCGGCCCCCTGCCCGGTGCCGCCCGACGATCCGGTGGGCTGCTGGGCGTCGTACCCGCTGCTCGACGGTTCGGGCGCGGAGCCCTGGCCGTTCTGCGGATCCTGCGGGTTGCTGCCCTCGGTCGGCTGCGACATGGTGCGACTCCTTCGGTGAGCTGTGCGAGCTGGTGCGGGACGAGGAGGAGGCTCGCGACGCCCCCGCGTCGCCGGCCCGGCCCCCGCCGCTCACCGTAGCCCGTCGCGGGGTGGGTCGCGAGTGGCGTCCGCGCACCCCTGAGCGGACGATGCGGACCGGCAGGACCCGTACGGCGCCCACGAGCGTGAGCCGCTGATGCCTGCCCGGGCGGCGGACGCGCGCGTCGCACGCCGTCTCCGACCTGAGGATGACGGCGCCGGGCATCGGATCGCTCCGCGAGCGGATGCGTCGCATGGGCGGCCGACGGCACCATCGTGGGCATGGCCTCCTCGCCCCCTGCCCCGACCTCGACCGCCCCCTCCGTCACGGCGCCTGCGGCCGGGCGCCGTCTCCTCGTGCTCGACGTGGTGCGCGGCGTGGCGCTGGCCGGGATCCTCTTCGCGAACGTCGCCACGATCCTCGGCGTCTTCGTGCAGTGGGACGACGGGGTCCCGCCGCTCAGCCACGTCCTGCAGCAGCTGCTCGTCCAGCAGCGCTTCTTCCCGATCTTCTCCCTGCTGTTCGGGGTGGGCTTCGGGATGCTGCTCGCCTCCGCCGAGCGCCGTGCCGCCCGGCCCCGCCTGGTGCTGCTGCGGCGACTGGCGACCCTCGGGGTGCTGGGGCTGCTCCACCAGCTGCTGCAGCCCGGCGAGGCGCTGCTCATCTATGCGATCGCGGGCATCGTGGTGCTCCTGCCGATCTCGTTCGTGCCCCGTCCGTGGCGTGCCCGCATCGCGGCGGGGATCGGTCTGCTGCTCACCGCGGCCGGTGCGCTCGCCGGAGGGATGATGCTGGTCCCGGGCCTGTTCCTGCTCGGCCTCGCGATCGCCGAGGCGGACCTGCCGCGCCGTACCGAGGAGTCCGCGCGGCCGGGACTGCTTCTCGCGCTCGTCGCGGGCGCCGCGGCGGCCCCGTTCGTGATCCTCCAGCTGCGCAGCCCCGGGACCGCCGGCTTCGACACGGTCAGCTCCGTCGCCGGCCTGTTCAGCGGCATGGCGCTGGTGGGAGTGCTCGCCGCGCTCCTGGACACCCCGCTGCGCTGTGTGCTCGAGGCGGTGTTCGCGCCGCTGGGACGGATGGCGCTGACCAACTACGTCGGCGCGACCGTGATCGGCGTGCTCGTGGGCCGGCCGCTGTACGCCCCGATCTCGGGCCTGCTGGGACGCGAGACCGTGCTGATCGGCGATCAGGAGATGTTCGCGATCTGGATCGGGTGCGTGGCACTGCTGATCGTGCAGTCGCTCCTCTCCCGCTGGTGGCTGACGCGCTTCGGGCAGGGGCCGCTGGAGAAGGCATGGCGCTGGGCGACGTGGAGCGGCGCGAAGGTGCGGGGAGGGGACTGAGCGCCGCCGGGCCTGAGCCTCGTCGGGACTGCGCGGTGCCGGGCCCGGCGGACGGGCCGCCGCACCTCCGGGCCCGCGCCGCTTACTATCGGGACATGAGGTCGGGCACGGCGCCCCGCGCCGTCCTCGCACCTGGAGACCTCCGGCGAAGCCCGTCACCAGGAGCGGAGCGGCATCGGCTGCGGCACGTCCGACGGTGACGGAGGGGCGGACGGATCATGCGCAGGACATCGACGAACTACTGGTGGTTCTTCGCCGTGGTGGCGGCGGTCTCGCTGGTCGGGCTGATCCGGCTGGCCGTGGTCGGCGAGCCGGGCGACCCGGAGGTCCGGACGCAGATGCTCAGCGCCGCCGTGATCACGCTCGCGTTCGGCGCGATGACCGTGATCGCGCTGAGTGCGGGGCGCCGCACCGGGGCGCTGGACCGCGCCGGCCCCGTCGCCGCGGCGCAGACCTCGGAGGTGACCGGCGCCGAGACCGGCGGGCGGTGGAGCATCGACCAGGTCGCCGCCCAGCTCGCCCGCGAGCTCGCGCCGATGAACGCGGTGGTGTTCCGTGAGGGCGCCTCGCGGCGGCTGCGCATCATGCTTGATCCGGCCTCGGCGATCCTCGAGCACCGTCCCGCCGGCCGCCCGCCCTCGGAGAGCGGGACCCTGCGCGGGCAGTGGTGGGAGGTGACCTGGCGGCACCGGCGCGCTCCGCGCATCCGCCGGCGCAGCACCGCGGTGGGGGTCCGCCTCGACGCCGAGGGCCGCGCCCTTCCGCGCTGGCAGCGAGGCGCGGACACCAGGGGACCCATCGCCGACCGGATGGCGCTCGAGTCGGCCCAGCGCATACCGGCGGAGCTCGAGATCAGCACCGCCGAGCTGGTCCGCGTCGCCGACGAGATCGCCGTGCGCTCCGGCTGGGCGAGCCAGGCCCAGGTCGGTTCCGTGACGCGGTCCCTGCCCGAGACCACCCGGACGGTGAGTCGGCGTGGGAGCGGGGAGGGCCGCACGGAGGCGCACGTGCGCACGACGCACGGCCGACCGGGGGCGCCGCCCGGCGAGGGCACGACGACGATCCGCAGCTCCGAGACCACCACGACCTCGTCCGGGACCTCCTCCACCTCATGGTCCACCGGCAGCACGACGCGGACGACCAGCGCCTCGTTCGATTCCTCGTCCGACGCGGCACGCAGCGCCTTCCCGCCGCCGTCCCCCTTCGGCGACGAGCCACCAGTCGGCCCGAACGAGCCACCAGTCGGCCCGAACGGGCCGCCCATCGGCCCGAGGAGCGGGCTACCCCGACCCCCGGGCTTCGCCGGGGTGGGCAGAGCGATGCGGTGGGTCGGGATCGCCGTGCTCGCCGCCTGCGTGCTCGCCACCGCCATCGGTCTCCTGGCCGGGATGGTGTGGTGGGCGTCCTTCATCATCATCGGCTCCGGGCTGCTGTTCTGCCTGCTGTTCGTGCTGCCGTGGGTGCTGCTCGGGAGGTCGTCGGCGGAACGGTCCTGACTCTGGTCGCCCCGCATCGAGGAGATGTGGGTACGACGCTCCTCGTCCGGCGTGCTCGTCACATGGGTCCATGGGCGGGTTGCTGCACATCGCAGCGCGCCCCGGTGCGGTGATGGGGCGTACAGGCTTGCGGCGCCCGCGTGAGTCCTCCTGGAAGTGATCCTCTGCAGCCGAGGTGCGGCGAGCGCCAATGCTCGGGGCAGCGGAAAACCAACTCTTGCCTTTTGGTACTGACTGTACGTACAGTACGGGCGGTAATACTACTTCGGCCGGTGGGCCTCGACGTCAGGAATGGACCTCATGTCAACGACGACATCGCGAAGCGCTGGGGATGCGGGCTCGGCGGGCATCATCGAGCGGATGGGGTTGCCCCGCCCTCTTGTCTGGGGCTTCATCGGCCTGCTGCTGTTCATGATCGGGGACGGCGTCGAGTCGGGGTACATCTCCCCGTACCTCGCGGAGAACGGGGCCGGCTCGGCGACACGCGCCGCCTACATCATCTCGTTCTACGGCCTCATGGTGACCCTCGGGTCCTGGCTCGCCGGCGCCCTCTCCGAGGTGTGGGGACCGCGGCGCGTGATGCTCATCGGCCTGGCCCTGTGGTCGATCCTCCAGGTGCTCTTCCTCGGCGTCGCACTGCCGACGGAGAGCTTTCCTCTGATGTTCCTCGTCTACGGCCTCCGTGGAATCGCCTACCCGCTGTTCGCCTATGGCTTCCTCGTGTGGGTGCTCGGCGCGAGCCCCGCGCACCGCCTGGGCTCCGCGGTGGGCTGGTTCTACTTCGCCTTCACCGGCGGTCTGCCCACGCTCGGCTCACTCGTCGCGAGCGGGACCGAGCCCCTCATCGGACAGTACGCGACCTTCTGGGTCGCGCTCGTGCTCGTGATCCTCGGCGGCGTCGTCTCCCTCATCGGGCTCCGGGGCGCGCGCGGAGGCGGACGGCAGGCTGCACCCGAGGTGACGACCGGCAAGAGCCTCGTCAACAGCGTTGCGATCGCCTTCACGAACCCGCGCGTCGGGCTGGGGTGCCTGGTGCGCATCGTCAACACCGCACCGCAGTTCGGGCTGTTCGTCTTCTTCCCGGTGATCTTCGCGGACCAGCTCGGCTTCGGCACCGCGGGCTGGCTCCGCCTGGTGTTCGTGCTCGGCGCCGCCAACATCTTCGCCAACCTCTTCTTCGGCATCCTCAGCGACAGACTCGGCTGGCACCGGACGCTGCGCTGGTTCGGCTGCATGGGCTCTGCCGTCGCAGTGCTGCTGTTCTACTTCCTGCCCCAGCAGGTCGGCGATCACTACTGGGTCTCCGTGCTCTGCGCTGTGCTCTTCGGCATCTCGCTGGCCGGCTTCACCCCGATCTCGGTCCTCATGTCCCTCATGGCCCCCGGGCAGAAGGGCAATTCGATCGCGGTCCTGAACCTCGGCGCTGGTGCGGCCACCTTCGTCGGCCCTCTCATCGTCGCGATCTTCCTCGGCCCGCTGGGCGCCGGCGGGGTCACGATCATCTTCGCCGCGCTGTACGTCCTCGCCGGGGTGTCCGTGCGCTGGCTGACCGTTCCGGAGGAGTCCCAGCAGATCGTCGAGGAGGGCGCATCGCTGGTCGACGTCGCCCCCGCCGTTGAGGCCGACCAGGACCTCGCCCAGCAACCCGCCGAGCCGGACTACCGCTCCCCGTCGGAATCGGCCTGAGAACCGGCGCGACCGCGCCCGTCCACCATAGAAAGGGCACCCATGCCTCTCGTCAGCGGACACGACGTCATCGCCGAATGCACCTCGAAGGGGCTCGTCGCAGGCGCCTTCAACACCACCGGGCTCGAGACCACGATGGGCATCATCGAGGCGATCGAACGCGTCGGTGTCCCCACCTTCGTCCAGGTGGCGCCGACCAACGTGGTGATCTCCGGGTACGAATACGTCTACGACATGGTCGCCCGGCGGCTCGAATCCTGCGAGGTGCCTGTCGCCCTCCATCTCGATCACGGCAAGACCGTCGGCGCCGTGGAGGATGCGCTCGCCGCACGGTTCACCTCGATCATGATCGACGCCTCCGAGCACCCCTACGAGGAGAATGTGGCGACGTCCGCCAGGGCCCGCGAGCTCTGCGGCGACGCCGTCTCCCTCGAGGCGGAGCTCGGCAGCATCGGCGGGAAGGAGGACGAGATGGGGCCCGATCAGGCGGAAGGCACTGACCCGACCCAGGTCGCGGACTTCGTCGCGGTGACCGGCTGCGACATGCTCGCGGTGTCCGTGGGCAACGTCCACGGCTTCTCCCCGGATGCGCGCATCGACTTCGACCTGCTCGGCCAGGTGCGCGAGGAGAGCCCCGTGCCGCTGGTCATCCACGGCGGCTCCGGGCTCCCCGAGGAGCAGTTCGGGAGGCTGCGCGACTATGGGGTGGTCAAGGTGAACATCGCCAGCGAGCTGCGCAATGCCATGATCCGCAGCTTCGGCGAGGCGTACGTCGCCAACCCTCAGGAGAATTCGCTGATCCGGGTCTCGCGCACCTCCATCACCGCGATCGCTGACGTCGTCGAGCACCGGATCCGCACCTTCAACCCCACCGTCGGCTGACGCGCACGACGACCTGTCCCGCCATCGACCACCCGCCAGGAGGCCTGCGGTGCTGTCCACACTCACCGTCGACATCGGCACGACGAGCGTGAAGCTCTGCCTCTTCGGGGAGGACGCGAGTCTCCTCGTCTCGGCGCGGCCCGCCACGCCCGTCGTTCGCGACGAGCTCGGCCAGGTCTACGACGTGGAGGCGCTGCACCGGCTCGTGCGCGAGTTCGTCGGCGGCCTTCCGCCGGCGAGGCGCTCGGGGATCCGGCGGATCGCCCTGACCGGGGTGGGGGAGTCCGGGGGCCTCGTCGGCCCCGACGGCGCGCTCGCCTCGCCGATGATCCTCTGGCACGACCACCGCGGCGCCGCGCACCTGGAACGGCTCTCCACGCAGCAGCGCTCGCGCCTCTATCGGATCACCGGACTTCCCGTCAACGGCAACTACGCGCTCTCGAAGGTTGCGTGGGCCCTCGAGCACGCCCAGTCCGTCGAGGGCGTCGTGTGGCTGAACGTCGTCGAGCACCTCGCCCTGGTCCTGACCGGCGAGTGCTGGGCCGAGCCCTCCCTTGCCAGCCGCACCATGGCGCTGGATGTCGGCGCAGGCAGCTGGTCCGCAGAGGCCTGCGCGACGCTCGGGGTGGACCCCGGCGTCTTCCCCGCGCTGCGCCCTGCCACCTCCGGCGTGCCGATCAGGAGCGCGGTCGCCGATGCCCTCGGGTTGTCGCGCGACGTGGAGGTGCATGTCGCTGGGCACGATCACATGGTCGGCGCCATCGGCGCGGGGCTCGACCGCGGGGAGCTGCTGAACTCCACCGGCACCACCGAAGGACTGCTGCTGCTCACGGGATCCCCCTGGCTGGACGACGAGGCCGAAGCCTCCAAGCTCGCCAACGGCCGCGCCTGTGCGGGGGCGGAGTTCACACTGTTCGCCTCGATCCCGACCGGAGGGTCGGCCTTCGCGACCCTTCAGAGCATGCTCGCCATTGACGAGGCGAGTCTGACCGCCTGCGTCGAGTCCCTCCACCGTCGGTATCTCGCCGGCGAGGCCGAGCTGCAAGGAACCCCGTTGGTGCTGCCGAGGTTCCGGGGCAGCCCGCCGCCCACGAAGGACGGCTCCGCCCGCGGGATCGTCGCCGGCATCGGCGACGACACCACTGCCGAGGACATCGTCCTGGGTTGCTTCCTCGGCCTCGTGCTCCAGTACGCCGAGGTGCTCGACCTGTTCGGGACCAGACCCGAACGGATCAAGGTGATCGGTCCGGCGGCCCGCAACGATCTGTGGATGCAGCTCAAGGCCGACCTGCTGGGGGTGCCGCTCAGCGCCTCGGGTGCCGACGAGGTGGTCTCCCGCGGTGCCCAGGCGCTGGCATCCGGCGCGAGCCTGGACTGGGCGGCGCACCACCCCGTCGATGTCGTCCCCGACCCGGCGCGGCACGACCGACTCCGCAGCTGGGCCGAGCATGTCCTGCCGCTCTGGCGGCATCTTCAGGAGGGGCCGTCATGACGCTCGTCGCAGGGATCGACTCCTCGACGCAGAGCTGCAAGGTCAGCGTCCGCGACCTCGCCACGGGCCGGGAGGTCCGAGGCGGTCGGGCCGATCACCCGCCGGAGACCGTCGTCGATCCCGAGGTCTGGTGGATTGCGCTGCTCACCGCTGTCGAGCGGGCAGGCGGTCTCCACGACGTCGAGGCCGTCTCGGTCCACGGCCAGCAGCACACCCCGGTCTTCCTCGACGAGCACGGCGAGGTGGTCTGCGCCTCTCCGCTGTGGAACGACACCGGTTCGCACGCGCACATGATGGCCCTGAATGCGGAGCTCGGGCGCACCGAGTGGATCCGTCGCACAGGACTTCCGCTGACGCTCTCCGACACCGTGGCGAAGCTGCGGTGGCTGCGCGATACCGATCTCGACTCAACCCGCCGCACGGCGGCGGTGGCGATGGTCCACGACTGGCTCACTTGGAGGCTGCGCGGCTTCGGCCCGGACCACGGCGACCTCGAAGAGCTCACCACCGATCGCTCCGACGCGTGCGGCACGGGCTACTGGGATCCGACCTCGGGGCGCTGGGCTCCGGACCTCTTTGAGCACGCCTTCGGGCGGAGAGCTCAGCTGCCCCGCATCCTGGGGCCGCGCGAGACGGCCGGGGTCACAGGGACCGGGATCCCCGGGATCCGCGCCGGCACCCCCGTCGGCGTGGGAGGCGGGGACAACGCGGCCGCCGCCCTTGCGCTGGGCATCGGGACGGGCGATGCGGTGATGTCCCTGGGGACCTCCGGCGTGGTCTTCACGAGCTCCTCGGAGCCGATGCACGACCTCGCCGGATACGTGTGCAACTACGCCGACGCCGAGGGTGGGCACCAGCCGCTCGTCGCGACGCTGAATGCGGCCCGCAACTTCCACGCCGGCGCCTCGCTGCTGGGCTGCTCCCATGACGAGCTCTCTGCCCTCGCGCTACGCTCCGCTCCGGGCGCCGGCGGGCTCACGCTGCTGCCCTTCTTCGAGACGGAGCGGACGCCGGACCTGCCCCATGCGAGAGCCTCGCTCCACCAGGCCTCCCTCGCGAACCTCACCCGCGAGAACTTCGCCCGTGCGGTCGTCGAGGGGACGCTCGTCTCGCAGGTCGCGATGCTCGACGCGCTCAGCGCCTGCGCGCTGCCCGTGGACAGGCTCCTGCTCGTCGGCGGAGCGGCGCGCAGCGCAGCGGTGCGAGAGATCCTCCCGCAGCTCGTGGACGTCCCCGTGATACTGCCGGAGGCTGACGAGTACGTGTCCCGAGGATCGGCCATGCAGGCCGCCTGTGCGCTCTCCGGCGACTTTCCCGACTGGCGTTTCAGGTCCCGGGCGCTGCCGGCCGTCGAGCGAGCGCACGTGGTCGCCGAGCAACGGTCCGAGGCGATGGAGGCGCTCGGCTACGAGACGGTGTGAGGGGCGCCGGTCAGGAACCCGCGCCGTTCGCCCCCGCGGCCGCGGCCGCGTTCATCTCCAGGGCGACGGTGTCGGTGAGGACCCAGGTCTCGTAGTAGTCGAAGCAGCGGCCGTCCGCGGCCCAGGACTGCGAGCGGATGCGCAGAAGGGGATGACCAGGAGCGACCTCGAGGCGAGCGGCGATCTCCGGCGGAGCGCCCACGGCGTGGACCACGCGCTTGGCCTCGTGCGCGACATACCCCGCGGCCCGCAGTGCACCGTTGAGCGAGGCGGTGCCGTCGAGCACGTCGTGCGCCTTCGCGACCTCGTCACCGACCTCGGGCGGGAACCAGTTCGTGCTGAACAGCGCCAGATCGCCGTCCAGGGAGCGGACCCGCTCCAGCACATAGGCCCGGGAGCCGGCGGTGAGGGAGAGGGCGTCCCGCACTCGCGGCTCGGGCGTGACGATGCCTGCGGAGACGACCTCGGTGTCGATGCCGGTGCGGCCGTGGCGGATCTGCGACTCGAGGAAGCCGGCGGAGTCCTGCACGAACCACCCTGAGGGCTGACGCGGGGTCGCCGCGAAGAAGCCGCGGCGCGGGATCCTGTGCGCGAAGCCGTCGGACTCGAGAGTCGACAGCGTCTGGCGCACGGTGGCTCGGGAGAGCGAGAAGTCCCTGCCGAGTTCGAGCTCGCTGGGGAGTCTTTCACCCTCGGGGTACTCGCCGTCCACGATCCGCCCCTTGAGGATCGCGTAGAGCTGCTCGTAGTAGGGAACCGGCGATGTCCTGTCGATGGTCTGCGTCACGGGACCTCCTCGGCGGTCATCGTAGTCCGTCGAACCCGACAGACCCGGCAAGCATGTTCGTACGGATTGTATGTACACACCGTACAAGACGTGCTAGGTTCGGGCGGGAAGCTGGCCCGAGGCGGGCTGAGCACAGGCAATGCGGCCGAGAGACCGGGAGTTCACGATGACCACGAAGATGCGGGCAGCCGTCGCCGACGGCAGAGGCGGGATCGAGCTGCAGGACGTGTCGGCACCGCAAGCGGCAGAGGGGTCCGTCGTCATCCGTCCCGTCGGGACCGGCGTGTGCGGCACCGATCTCCATCTCGTCGCCGGCGACTATCCCCACGGACGCTTCCCCGTCATCCCCGGCCATGAGTTCGCTGGTCATGTCACGGCGGTCGGCGCGGGAGTCTCGGGACTGTCAGAGGGGGACTACGTCGGCGTGAACCCCAACGTCGCCTGCGGCCGCTGCACCTGGTGCGGGCGAGGCGCCACCAACCTGTGCACCGATCTGCTGCCCGTCGGCGTCGCGATCGACGGCTCGTGCGCAGAGCTCGTCGCAGTGCCGGAGAAGATCGTCTTTCCCCTGGACGAGCGCATCCCCCACGCCGTCGCTCCGCTGATCGAGCCCTTCGCCTGCGTGCTGCACGCCCTCGAGAGGGTGCCGGAGTGGGGAGGTGAGGAGCTCGTGGTCTTCGGGGCCGGCTCCATCGGCCTGATGGCCGTGATCCTCGCGAAGGCCGAGGGCGCTGCCGCCGTCCACGTCGTCGAGCCGAATCCCGCACGGCGGGCCGCAGCCGCTTCCCTGGGCGCGACCCAGGTGATCGCCGACCCCGCGGAGCTGGACCGCGAGCTGTTCGACCTCGCGCTCGATGCGAGCGGGCACCCTGTCGCAATCGGTCAGGCGATCGACCTGCTCGGTCCCCGAGGGCGGCTCATCCAGATGGGCGTCGCCGCTCCCGCCGCCTCGGTCGCGCTGCGCCCGTACGAGGTCTTCGCCAAGGAGCTCAGCATCATCGGCTCCAACTCGCTGGCAGAGAAGTACGAGGAGTCCGCTGAGCGGATGGTGGACCTGCACGCCGCGCTCGCGCCGCTGATCACCGCGACCTATCCGCTCGAGCAGTACGCCGAGGCGCTCGCCGCCGCCGCGAGCCCCGAGCAGATCAAGGTGCAGGTGCGCCTCTGAGGCGCGCACCCCTGACCCTGCACCCTCCGGGATCGAAGGAGACCCCGTCCATGTCTCACACTGTCACCTCCGCTGCAGCTCCGGCTCGTCCCGGGCTCCTCGACCGTCTCGGGCTCCCCGTCCCGCTCGCCCTCGGCTTCCTCGGCGTGCTTCTGTTCATGATCGGCGACGGCATCGAGTCGAACTACCTCTCGCCGTTCCTCGTCGGCTCCCAGGGGTTCTCCGAGTCCGCGGCCGCTGTCACGATCAGCCTGTACGGCGTCTTCGTCGCGATCGGCTCCTGGCTCGCGGGCACGCTCTCCTCGGTGCTCGGGCCACGGAGGGTGATGCTTCTCGGGGCTCTCAACTGGGTCGTGTTCGAGGCGCTGTTCCTGGTCGTCGGGGTGGGCATGGACGTGCACGTCATCGCGATCCTCGCGTACACCCTGCGTGGGATCGGCTACCCGTTCTTCGCCTATGCCTTCCTGGTGTGGATCAATCTCGCGACTCCCGCCCATCAGCGCGGCAGCTCGGTGGGCTGGTTCTGGTTCGTCTTCGGTGCCGGCCTGCCGACGCTCGGGTCGCTCGTGGCCAGCTGGACGATCCCGGTGATCGGGGAGGTGGGCACCTTCTGGCTCGCGACCGTCCTGGTCGCGGCCGGGGCGGCGGCCGCCCTGCTCGGCGTACGGGAGCGGAGGTTCGCCGGGCCGCGGCCCGAGTCGGCGGGCTGGCACGAGCTCACCAAGGGGCTGACCATCCTCTGGCGGGCGCCGCGCGTCAGCGCGGGCGCCGTGGTCCGCCTGATCAACACCACGCCGAACTTCGCGCTCTTCGTCGTCGCCCCGTTCTACTTCGTCGAGCAGATCGGCTTCTCACAGGGGCAGTACCTGCAGATCGTCACGATCGTCTACACGGCGAACATCGCGGCGAACCTCGTGTTCGGCATCGTCGGCGACCGCTTCGGATGGCAGCGCACGATCACCTGGTTCGGGTGCGTGCTCTGCGCGGTGGGGATGTTGCTGCTGTTCTACGTCCCTCAGTTGGTGGGCCCCGACTTCCTCGTCCTCACTCTGTGCTGGGCGGTGTTCGGCATCGGGCTCGCTGGGTTCGTGCCCCTGACCGCCCTGACTCCGGCCCTCGTGAAGCCCGAGGATCGCGGCTCGGCGCTGGCGGTCTACACGCTCGCCGCAGGGCTCTCTGCCTTCGTCGGCCCGGGCCTCGTCGCGCTCCTCGGAGGAGCCGCGAACATGACCGTGCTGGTGTGGGTGTTCGTGGGGATGTACCTCGCCGGGGCGCTCCTCTGCCTCGTGCTCCGCTCCCCGGAGGATCCGGTGTGGATGCGGAAGGCCGTCGCGGCCTGAGTCCCTGATCGGGTCGCGGCGCCGATGCGGGATGTCGTGCCCGGTAGGCTTCCTGGCCGAGGTGAGCGCGGGATCAGCGTCCGCTGATCGGTCACCCCGCCGGGGTCGCCCGCTCGATGATCTCTCGCATCGTCGTCTCCGCCCGGGCGTCCTCTCCGGCCCCAATAGCGGCGGCGACCTCCTGATGCAGGCCGAGATCGTGACGGTCGGGGTGCTGCGCGCCCCGCTCGACGAGGGCGCGATGTCGCAGCCCCTCCTCGATCACCTGCCGCAGCCGCAGCAGCATCGCATTGCCGGAGAGGTCCAGTACCGCGGCGTGGAAGGCGCGGTCGGCGGCGAGGAACTCCCCGGATTCCGGCCCGTCGGCCGCCCCGACCATCCGCGCCGCGGCCGCCTCGAGCGCGTGCGCGTCCCCACGGCCGTCTCGGATGCCGCGGGCCGCGGCCGCGGCGGCCGCGGGCTCGACCGCATGGCGCAGCGAGCGCAGCTCCGCGAGCTGCACCGCGGAGTCCGGCCCCTCGAGCCGCCAGCGGATCACCCGCGGGTCCAGCAGGTCCCACTCGGTGATCGGGCGGATCCGCAGGCCGACGCGCCTGCCGGCGCTGAGCATCCCGAGCGCGCCGAGCACCCGCGTGACCTCGCGGACCACGCTGCGGGAGGCGCCGGTGCGGGCGATGAACCCGTCGACGGTATCGGTGTGCCCGGCAGGCAGCCCGCCCGCGACGATCGCGGTGCCGAGCTGGTCCAGCGCCCTCTCGAAGGCGCTCGGCGTCGCGGTCATGCCTGGGAGACGGGCGAGACGACCAGCTCGTCGATGCGCACATGAGCAGGGGAGTCGAGCACGAAGCAGGCGGTGCGGGCGATGTCCTCGGCGGTGAGCATCCTCGCGCGCGCCTCCGCGCCCGGTACGGAGGGGCGCTGGTCGAGGAAGTCGGTCGCGACATCGCCCGGGCAGAGGTGGCAGGCCCGCACACCGTGCGCGGCCTCCTGCTGGTTCAGCGTCAGCACGAGGGAGCCGAGCGCCGTCTTGCTGGCCGAGTACGCCACGCCGGCGCCGGGCTGGAAGGACCAGCCGGCGTAGGAGGAGATCACCACGACCTGCCCGGACCTCTCGCGCAGGTGGGGGAGGGCGGCGTCGATCGCGGAGGCGACCGCGGTGAGGTTCGTGGAGACGATCGCGTCGAACTCGGCCAGGTCCTGGTCGTCCCAGCGTCGTCGCGGGGCGTTCAGCCCGGCCGCGAGCACGAGCGCGTCGATCCCGCCGAGCTCGTCCGTGATCCGTGCGGCGGTCTCTCGGACAGCCTGCCGGTCCTGCACGTCCAGCGGCGCGACCAGGGCGGTCCCGCCCTCTTCGCGGATCTCCGCGGCGAGCTGCTCGAGGACCTCGCGCCGTCGGCCGCTGAGCGCGACGGCCCAGCCCGTGCGCGCCGCCCGCAGCGCGGTCGCGCGGCCCATCCCGCTGCCGGCGCCGGTGAGCCACACCGTGCGCCGGGCGTCCGCGCCCTGCGCCGCCTCGTCCCGTGGGTCCGATCCGTTCGTGGTCGTCTCGCTCGTGGTCATCTCTCTCCTCCTCGGGCGTCCTCGCGGTCCGGTCCTCTGCGGCGACATCGCCGCCCCACGGACCGCCTCCACCCAATAGTATGACTATTGAAGGCGGCCTGCGGGCCGCACACCGAGCGCGGCGCCGACGCCGCAGGAGAGGACAGGGCGATGGAGCTGGATCTGCGGGACAGGGTGGTCGTCGTGACCGGGGCGGCGCGCGGCATCGGCGCCGTCATCGCCGCGCGCTTCGCGGCCGAGGGCGCGCGCGTGGTCGCGCTCGATCTCGCCTTCCCCGCGGGGGAGGCGGCCGACGCGCCTGTGGTGGACCAGGTGACCTGCGACGTCGCCGACCCGACCTCCGTCGACGCCGCGGTCGCGACCGTCGTGGAGCGCCACGGCACGATCGACGTGCTCGTGAACAACGCCGGCATCGTCGCCGACTCGACGGTGCTCGAGACCGACTGGGCCACCTGGCAGAAGTGCTTCGACGTGAACACCGGCGGCACCTTCCTCATGTGCCGGGCCGTCGCCCCGCACATGCAGAGGGCCGGTCGCGGCCGGATCCTCAACGCCGCCTCGTTCGCCGCGATCGTGCCGAGCGTGGGCAGCGCCGCCTACGCCGCCTCGAAGGCCGCCGTGGTGCAGCTGACCCGCGTGCTCGCCTCCGAGCTCGGCCCCCACGACATCACCGTCAATGCCTACGCCCCCGGCATGGTCCCCACCTCCATGAACGGCTTCGCCGACATGCCCGTCGCCCAGCAGGACCGCCTGCTGGACACCCTCTCGCTGCGCCGCTGGGAGAGCCCCGATGACGTCGCCGATCTGCTGATCTTCCTCGCCAGCGACCAGGCCTCGTACATCACCGGCACCCTCGTGGACGTCTCCGGCGGGAAGCTCGCCACGCAGATCCCGGCGAAGGCTCACGGGCGGTGAGCCGACAGGCCACGTGCCCGGTCCAGGAGAGGAGCGAGACATGAGGGTGCTGATCTGCGGAGCGGGGATCGCCGGCGCGGCAGCGGCCTGGTGGCTCGAGCACGACGGGCACGAGGCGATGCTCCTGGAGCGCGCGGGCGGGCGACGCGAGGGCGGGTACATGGTCGATGTCCGCGAGGGCGGCGTCGACGCGGTCGAGCGGATGGGCCTCCTGCCCGCCCTGCGCAGGCGCGCCGTCACGCTGCGGGAGCTGGTCTACCACCACGTCGACGGGGGCGTTCTCGAGAGGCTCGTCGAGGACGGCTCGGACGCGGACCGCACGCTGTCGCTCATGCGGCAGGATCTCGAGCGCGAGCTGCACCAGGCCCTCGACGCGGGGACGACCGTCCGCTTCGGCACCACCGTGGAGACGGTCGAGGAGCGACAGGACGATGTCCGTGCCCTCCTGAGCGACGGCACGACGGCGACCGTCGACCTGCTGATCGGCGCGGACGGCCTCCACTCCCGGACCCGACGACTCTGCTTCGGTCCGGAGGAGGGTTTCCTCCGGGACCTCGGCTACCTGACCGCGGCCTATGTGCTGGACGATGCCGAGCTCGCTGCGGAGCTCGGCGACGGCCTGCACATGATCGAGGCGCCGAACCGTCAGGTCAGCGCCTATCCCCGCGGCGACCAGGTCGCCGCGACCTTCACCCATCGCGTGCCTGTGGGCCGCCCGCTCCCGACGGACGTCCCCGCGGAGCTCGACCGGCTCTACGGCCGGCTCGGAGGCATCGTGCCCCGGCTGCTCGCGGCTCGGCCCGGCGCGGACGGCATCTACTGTGATCGGGTGGCGCAGATCGAGATGCCCCGCTGGGCCACCGGGCGGGTCGCCCTGATCGGCGATGCCTGCCACGCCATGTCCCTGCTGACCGGGCAGGGGACCGCGATCGCGCTCTCCGGCGCCGAGGCGCTCGCGCGGAGCCTGCGCGAGAACGACTCGGTGGCGGAGGCGCTCGCGGAGTACGACCGGACCCGTCGGCCCGTGACGACCCGGACGCAGCGCGAAGGGCGCGAGTTCGCGGAGGACTTCATCCCGCGGTGAGGGGCCGGGTCGCCGCCGGGCCCTTCGCGCGGCGTGGACAATCCCCCAGAGGCGAAGGTCGTCCCGGCCACGGGATCGCCAGGACGGACGTGCACAGCAGCGGACGACGACGTTCGTCGACTGCAGGCCGACGGAGGTCGCGACCGGACGCCGGGCGATGGACATCCAGGCGGGGATGGCGTGTGGTGGAGGACATGGACACCGTCGACAGCACCACTCCTGCCCCCGCCGCAGCGCCTCCCACAGCCGCAGCCGCGGCGACCCCGGCGCCCGCACCGGTGATCCGGTACTCCCGCGTCCCGTGGCGGCGCATCGGCCTGTTCATGGTGATCTCCTACGGGCTGTTCGCCCTCGTCGCGGCCCCGTTCTGGTTCCTGCCCGGCGGCATCGCCCATCCCGCCTTCACCCTCGTGATCGCGGTCGGGATGTGGACGCCCGCCGCGGCCTCCCTGATCATGGCGAAAAGGGTCGAGCGCGTCTCCTGGCGCACCCGCGTCGGCCTGCGGTTCCGCGGGCGCTGGGCGCGGATCCTCACCTGGACGCCGCTCGGGCTCGTGCTGGTCGTCGCGATCCTGCTGCTGTGCGAGCTGGTCGCTGCCGTGCGCGGCGTCCCGAAGGACCTCACGGGCCGTACCTGGCTCGAGACCGGCATGGCCCAGTTCGCCGAGCAGACAGGGCAGGAGGTCCCGGCGATCGCCCTCGTGCTGATCACCGCGGCCACCGTCGTCGCCGGCCTGCTGGTGACGATGCTCGCGACCCTCGGCGAGGAGATCGGCTGGCGCGGCTGGCTGTGGCCGGCGCTGACGCCGCTCGGCCGTCTGCGCGCCGCGCTCGTCGGCGGGATCATCTGGTCGCTGTGGCACCTGCCCGTCGTGCTCATCGGCTACAACTACCCCGGCGCGGACCGCGCGGCGGCGGTGGCGATGTTCCTGCTGCCCTGCATCGCGATGACCCTGCTGTTCGGCGCCCTCACCGATCGCGCCGGGGGCAGTCCGCTCCCCGCAGCCCTCGCCCACGCCGGGATCAACACCCTCTTCGGCGTGCTCCTCGGGGTCACCGCCACGACGCAGACCATGGCGCACTACTCGCACTTCCTCGACGGGCCACTCGGGATCACCGGCGTGATCCTCATGATCGCGATCGGGGGCGTGCTGCTCCTCGGCCGGCGCGAGCCCGCGCTGCCGCGGCTGGACCCGCTCGGCGACGGACGAGCTCCGGAGGCGACCCCAGCCGACGGGTGAGCACGGCAGGAAGAGCCGCTCACCGCCCCTGGCGCCGGTACTCGCGCGGCGTCATCCCGCACGCCGCGCTCACGTGCTCGTAGAAGCTCGACAGCGACCCGAATCCGGCGGCGTCCGCGATCTCGGTGACGCGCTGCGGGGTGGTCAGCAGCAGACGCTGCGCCTCGGCGACGCGGCACATGGTCACGTACTGGCCGAGGGTCACGCCGACGGTGCGGCGGAACACCGTCATCGCGTGCGAGGGGGTCAGGTGCACGGCCGTCGCGACGTCGGCGATGCGCAGCTCGGAGCGGTGATGGTCGCGCACGAACTGCGCCATGGCGCTGACCTGCCGGAGGCGTTCGGCGGGGACCGATCCGCCCCCGTCCGTCGGCGGCTCCGGAGTCGCGCGCGTGGAAGCGCGCAGGATGCGTCGCACCGCGGCCTGGATCTCGAGCAGCGCGATCTCCACCCCGTCGGCAGCGCCGTCTCCCGTGCCCGCGCCGTCGGCCGTGCCCGCGCCGCGCGCGTGGTCGGCCGCTTCCTCGCCCGGCCCGTCGGCCGCTCCCTCGCCGCCCGAGCCGCCGGTCTCGCTCCCCTCGATCTCCCGCCCCCACTGCTCGGCCATGTGGGCGATGCGACGGGCCAGCTCCGGGGCGTGGGTGATCAGCGGTTGGGCGCCGAGCAGGGGAGCGGTCTGCGACTCGGGCAGCCCCCAGGCGAGGAACTGCGCGAAGGGCACGTGCAGCCAGCACATGTCCCCGCTGCGCGAGTCGACCAGGCCGTGGGGCTGGGCGGCCCAGAAGATCGCGATCTCGCCCTCGCCGATCGTGAGGCTCTGCCCGCCGAAGAGATAGTGCAGCCGCCCGTGGAGCACCACGTTGATCTCGACGTCGTCGTGGCGATGCATCGACAGCATCGCCGGCGGAGCACCCCGACGGACCCACAGCCCCGCCGGCATCTCCTCGACCCTCGCATCGATCCACGCCTCGTCCATGCGGCTCACCGTAGCGCCGCCACGACCTCGATGATCGAAGAATCCTGGAACTCCTGCACAGGATCCCGGCAGACCTCCGACCCGGTGCGCCCCTAGCGTGGCCGCATGACAACGACGTTCGTGAAGAACCCCAAGATCACCCTCATCGGCGCCGGCGGCTTCGTGTTCCCGTTCCGGCTGCTCGGCGACATCCTCTCCTTCTCCGCGCTGCGCGAGGCGACCCTGACCCTGATGGACGTGAACCCGGACAAGCTGGGTCCCGTCGCGGCCGCGACCCGCGACCTCGTCGCCCACCACGGCTTCGGCGCCATCGTCGAGGAGACCACCGACCGGCGCGCGGCGCTGGACGGCGCGGACATCGTCATCATCACCTTCCAGGTGGGCGGCGTGGAGTCCTACCGCCACGACGTCGAGATCCCGCGGAAGTACGGCATCGACCAGACCGTCGGCGACACCGTCGGCCCCGGCGGCGTGTTCCGCTTCCTGCGCTCGGTGAGCGCCTACGACGAGATCGCGGCCGATGCCCTCGAGGTGTGCCCCGACGCGACCTTCATCAACTACGCCAACCCCATGGCGATGGCCACCGCCTACCTGAGCGCCAAGGGCCTGCGCACCGTGGGGCTGTGCCACAGCGTCCAGGGCACCACCCGCATGCTCGCCCGCACCCTGGACGTGCCCTACGACGAGATCTCCTACCGCTGCGCCGGCATCAACCACCAGGCCTGGATCCTCGAGTTCATGCACGGCCAGGAGGACCTCTACCCGCGCCTGCGCGAGGTCATGGCCGCGAAGCACCAGCGCGGGCACGGGGCCGACGGCCTCGCCGGCGACGACGGCGACCACTCCGAGGCGGCCGAGGCGGCGAGCACCTACGAGGGCGGCAACGAGCAGGTCCGCACCGCGATCATGAACGCCTTCGGCTACTTCCAGACCGAGTCCAGCCACCACGCCTCCGAGTACCTGCCCTACTTCCGCAAGACCCCCGAGCTGGCCCGGGAGTACATCCCCGAGCGGTGGGACTACTACGAGATCTGCGCCGCCCACGACGACCAGGGCGACATCGACGCGCAGCTCGAGCGGCTCAAGGCCGAGCTCGCCCCGAGCGTCGAGTACGGCGCGAGCATCGTCAACTCGATCGTCACCGGCACCCCCAGCGTCGTGCACGGCAACGTCCCCAACCGCGGCGCGCTGATCACGAACCTCCCGGACGACGCCTGCGTCGAGGTGCCCTGCCTGGTCGACGCCCGCGGCATCCAGCCCACCGCGATCGGGGAGCTGCCCCCGCAGCTCGCCGCCGTGAACCGCACCAACGTCAACGTGCAGACCCTCGCCGTGCGCGCGGCGCTGACCGGCGAGCTCGAGAACGTGTTCCACGCCGTGGCGCTCGACCCGCTGACCGCCGCGCTGCTCACCCTCGAGGACGCCCGCGCCATGACCGAGGAGCTGCTCGCCGCGCACTCGGACCGACTTCCGGAGCGGCTGCGGGAGGGCTGAGACCGGCCGACGGGCGGGCGCCGAACGGCGCCCGCCCGCACCCCACCACTCCATTGCTCAAAGGAGAGCGATCACGTGAGAGTCCCGACCCCGTCACGACGACAGATCCTCGCCGTCGCCGGCATCTCGATGACAGGCGCCCTGGCGGCCTGCAGCGGGCAGGAGACCGGCACACGGCACCTCCGGCTGTCCTCGTGGAACATCCCCACCGACCTCGACTCCTACCAGGCGATCGCCGACCGCTTCGTCGAGGACCACCCCGGCACCTCGGTCGCCGTGGAGGTGACCACCGGATCCTTCCACCAGTGGTTCATCACCAGGCTCGCCGCCGACCTCGCCCCGGACATCATCCGGATCACCCCGCAGCAGATCGGCCGGTACGCCGCCAACGGCAGCCTCGTCGACCTCTCGCAGGCGCTCCCCGCCGACTACTCGGAGGACTGGAGCGAGCCGTTCTGGGCCATCGGCCAGCGGGAGAACGGCGTCTTCGGCGTCTTCCAGCACACCGACAACTTCATCACCTTCTACCACCGCTCGGTGATGGAGCAGATCGGCGTGCAGCCGCCCACCGCGCTGGAGGACGCCTGGACCTGGGACCAGTTCCTCGAGATCTCCGCCGAGGTCAAGCAGGCGACCGGCAACTACGCCTTCGCCTACGGATGGAGCGGGCCGGACACCGCCTACCGCTGGATGCCGCTGATCTATCAGAACGGCGGTGCCTTCCTCGGCGAGGACGGGCTGACGCCCTCGATGGACACCGACGCCGCGGTCGAGGCGCTCGCCTTCGGCAGGCGCTGGTACGCCGACGGACTCGTCAGTCCCAGCAACATGAGCAAGTCCGGCGGCGGCCACGTCGACTTCGACCTGTTCACCACCGGCCAGGTGGGGATGGCGCTGACCAACCCCGAGGCGATCGCCGCCTTCGACGAGGCCATGCCGGGGGAGTGGGGCACCGCGCCCATGATCCGCAACGTCGCCGAGGCCTCGGACCTCGGCGGCAACACCCTCGCCGTCACCCGGTCCTCGCGCGAGCCGGAGCTGGCCGCCGAGCTCGTCGCCTACATGACCAGCCGCGAGAACATCCAGGAGTTCTGCCACCACGGGAACTGGATCCCCTCCCGCACCTCGCTCGACGCCGACGACATCGGCTACGCCGACCACGAGGACGTCATGCAGCAGTTCATCGACCAGGGCACGACGATCCCGCTGTCCATGGTGAAGGCGCAGTCCGGGGAGTACTTCAGCTCCTTGAACGCCGTCTTCGCCGACTACCTCGACCTGTGTCTCATCGGCCAGCTCAGCCCGCAGCAGGCCTCGGCCCAGATGATGGAGGCGATGCTCAGTGTCACGTCCCGCTGACCGGCGAAGCCGCCTGACCCCGTACGTCTTCATCGGCCCCGCAGCATTGCTGTTCGCCGCCTTCTCCCTGATCCCGATCGTCATCGCGATCACGCTCAGCTTCCAGGACACCCAGACCCTGGGCGAGGGCCAGTGGGTGGGGCTGGACAACTACGCCCAGATGGGCTCGGACCGGCTGTTCCGCACCGCGCTCGTGAACACGCTCGTGTTCACCCTCGGCACGGTGCCCACTGCGATGGCGGCGGGGCTCGCGCTCGCCGTGGCGCTGAACCGCCCGCTGCCGGGCCGGGGCGTCCTGCGGGCGATGTTCTTCGTGCCGATGGTCGCCGCGGGCGTCGTCGTCGGCGTGATCATGTCCTGGATCTTCAACGTCGACTACGGGGTCGCCAACAACGCCCTCGCCCTGTTCGGGATCGACAGGCTGCCCTGGCTGACCTCCCCGTCGATGGCGATGCTCACCCTGATCATGGTCGTGGTGTGGACCCGCATCGGGTTCTGCATGGTGATCTACCTCGGCGCGCTGCAGTCGATCCCCTCCGAGCTCAAGGAGGCCGCGGCGATCGACGGCGCCGGCCGCTGGGCGCGCTTCCGCTCCATCACCGTCCCGATGCTCACCCCCACCACCTCGATCCTTCTCATCCTCAACGTGGTGTTCTCGATCCAGGCCTTCGACGTCATCTACGTGATGACCGGCGGCGGCCCCGGGTTCTCCACCACGGTCCTCATCCAGTACGTGTTCCGCTCCGCCTTCCAGTCCGGGGAGATGGGCTACGCGGCCGCCCTCGGCCTGGTGCTCGTCGGGATCCTGCTGGTCTTCACGCTGCTGAGGCAGCAGGCCTCCAAGAGAGCGGAGAGCTTCCTATGAGCACCATCGTGAGACCTGCGCAGTCACCGTCGGCGACGGCTCCCGGCCGGGCACGGCGCTCGGCGACGGCTCCCGGCCGGGCACGGCGCTCGGCGAGGACCTCGCCGCGGCGCTGGCTGCTCGTCGCCGCGCTGACGGCGCTCGCGCTGCTGATGGTCTTCCCGCTCTACTGGATGGTGATCTCCGCGCTGACGCCCGGCGGTCAGTCGCAGAGCTCGGAGTTCTACCTCTGGCCCGACGCGCCGACGCTGACCAACTTCGGCGAGGTGTTCTCCACACAGCCCGTCTGGCGCTGGATCGGGAACTCCCTGCTCATCGCCGTGGTCACGACGGCGATCTCGGTGTGCGTCTCGCTCGGGGCTGGCTACGCCCTGGCCAAGCACCGCTTCTGGGGCAAAGGCCTGCTGTACATGGCGTTCCTCGTCACCATCATGATCCCGATCCAGGTCACGCTCGTGCCCTCGTTCCTGGTGGTGGCGAGGTTGGGGCTGGTGGACTCTCCCTGGGCGGTCATCCTCCCCACCGCCTTCGACGTGGTGGGGATCTTCATCGCCCGCCAGTTCATGCTCTCCGTGCCGAACGCGCTGATCGAGGCGGCTCGGGTGGACGGCGCCGGCGAGTTCCGCGCCTTCTTCCAGGTGGTGCTGCCCACCTGCGGACCGCTCATCGGAGTGCTCGTGATCCTCGCGTTCATGGCCCGCTGGAACGACTTCCTGTGGCCGATGGTGGTGCTGCAGGGCAACGAGAACCTCACCGTGCCCGTGGCGCTGTCGACCCTCACGAACAACCCGGCCTTCGCCTCCCCGTGGGGTGCGGTGATGGCGGTCGCGACCGTGACGGTGCTGCCGATCCTGGTCGTGTTCCTGGCGTTCCAGCGGCAGTTCGTGCAGGGCATCGCGAGTACGGGGATCAAGTGAGGCGGGCCCTCACGCCTGCACCAGCTCGCGCCGAGCCGTCGCCAGCACCGCCTCCGTCAACCCCTCGAGCAGCGCCGACGGCGTCCTCGCCACCTGCCAGTACAAGGCGGAGGTGACGGGCTCGCCGCCGAGCTCATACGAGATCAGCGCACGCAGGTCTCGAGCACGGGCCGATTCCAGGGGTGGCCACCCGTCGCACCGCAGTCTCACTAGGCTCAGGATCACCATCACCCCGAGAGCCGGGCGCCCGCAGTCCCCGGGAACGGAGCCACCGCATGTCCATCGACCACCTGCTCGCCCCCGACGCCCGACTCGAGAAGGTCGCCGACGGCTTCACCTGGGTGGAGGGGCCCGCCTGGATCCCTGCCCTCGGCGTGCTGCGCTTCAGCGACATCCCCGGCAACCGGGTGGTGGAGTTCGCCGAGGCGGACGGCACGACGACCGTGATCAGCGACGATGCCGAGTTCACCAACGGCCGCACCCTCGCCCGCGACGGCTCCGTGATCGAGTGCTCTCACGGACGCCGCGCCGTCCAGATCGACCGTGCCGCCTCTGAAGCGGGCGCCGGCTACTCCCCCGAGGTCCTCGTGGACCGCTTCGGGCCGGCGCGGCTGAACTCCCCGAACGACGTGGTCGAGAAGTCCGACGGCACGATCTGGTTCACCGATCCCTCCTACGGCATCAAGCGCCCCGTCGAGGGGCATGCGGGCCAGGAGGAGTACGGGGACCGGTACGTGTTCCGCTTCGCTCCGGAGGACGGCTCGCTGACCCCGGTGGTGATCGACGTGGAGGCGCCCAACGGTCTCGCCTTTTCCCCGGACGAGTCGGTGCTGTACGTCGCGGACACCTCGCTCTCCCCGGCCGAGGAGGTGGACCCGCCGCCTGGCCGGCCCCGCGGCCACTCGATCCACGCCTACGACGTGATCGCGGGACGCCACGCGAAGAACGGCCGCGAGCTCGTCGAGGTGAGCCCGGGTGCGCCCGACGGGTTCCGTGTCGACGCCGACGGGAACCTCTGGTCCTCCTCGCTCTCCGGGATCCAGGTGTTCAGCCCTGCCGGGGAGACGCTCGGCGAGATCCCCGTGCCGGAGAAGGTCGCGAACTGCTGCTTCGGGGGCGCCGACGGGAGCACGCTCTACGTCTGCGCGAGCACGAGCATCTACCGGATCCGCACCCGGGCCCGCGATGCCGTGTCGGCCCGGGGCCGGTGAGAGGCTCGCCCTGCCTGCGCCGCTCCCGGCCGAGGCGACGGCATCCGGCCGGAGCAGGCGGCCGTGCCCGCTACGGCAGCTGCGGCACCGCCGCGAGCAGACGCCGGGTGTACGCGTCCCGCGGCGCGGTGAGCACGTCGAGGGACCGGCCGCGCTCGACGACCCGTCCGTCGTGGAGGATCACCGTCTCCTCGCACAGCTGACCCACGATCGCGATGTCGTGGCTGACCATGACCAGCGTCATGCCGCGCTCGGTCTTGAGCCTGCCCAGCAGCTCGACGATCTGGGCGCGCACGGAGACGTCGAGGGCGCTGACGGGCTCGTCCGCGACCAGCACCTCCGGGTCGGGGGCGAGAGCCCGCGCGATGGCGATCCGCTGGCGCTGTCCACCGGAGAACTCGCCGGGGTAGCGAGCGGCCATGCCCGGCTCGAGCCCCACCGCCTCCAGCAGCTCGCCGACACGCTCGCCGTGAGCACCGGGGATCCCGAGGGACTCGAGGGGCTCGCGCAGGATCCGGCCCACGCTCATCCGCGGGTCCAGGGAGGAGCGGGGGTCCTGGAACACCAGCTGCACAGTTCGTCGGAAGTCGCGCATCCGGCCGGCGCGCGCACGCCGCAGCTCCCGGCCGCGGAAGCGCACGGTGCCCGCGGTGGGAGCGGACAGCCCCATCAGCAAGGACAGGATGGTCGACTTCCCCGCCCCGGATTCGCCGACGATGCCGAGGCTCGCGCCGGCGCGCACCTCGAGATCGATGCCGTGCAGCACCGGGGTGGAACGGGCACCGCGGCCGTATGCCTTCTGCACCCCGTGCAGGGACAGGAGCGGCGCCTCGTCCGTCGTGGCCTCCGGGACCGAAAAGCTCGCCCCATGGGTCGGATCCATCATCGTCCTTCCGTCGTGGGCAGGGCGGAGACGCTCCGCGCCGCGGCGACGAGGCTCTTCGCGTAGTCCCCGGTCGGTGCGCTGAGCACCTGGGAGGCGGGGCCCGTCTCGACCACTCGGCCCTCGCGCATCACCACCAGCTGCTCGGCGATGCGCGCCACGACAGGAAGGTCGTGCGAGACGAACACGAGGGTCACCCCGGTGCGCTCGATGAGTCCGGTGAGCAGCGTGAGGATCTCGTCCTGCAGGGTGACGTCCAGGGCGGTGGTCGGCTCATCGGCGATGAGCACATCGGGATCGCAGGCCAGCGCCATGGCCAGGGCGACGCGCTGTCGCTGGCCGCCGGAGAGCTCCCACGGATAGGAGCGCAGGATCCTTGCGTGATCCCGCAGCGCGACGAGGTCCAGCAGCTCGGCGGCGCGCGCACGGGCTTCCGACCCGCGCAGAGCGGTGTGCAGGCGCAGCGGCCCGTCGATCTGACGGCCGACGGTCATCAGCGGGTCCAGTGCGGTCAGCGGCTCCTGGAAGACCATGGCGATCCGTCGGCCGCGGATCCGGCGCATCTCCCGTTCGCGCAGACCCAGCAGCTCCTGGCCGTCGAGGGTCGCCGACCCGGTGGCCCGCATGCCGTCGGGCAGGAGTCCGAGGATCGCCTGGGCGGTCAGCGACTTCCCGGACCCGGACTCACCGATGATGCCGAGACGGCCACCGGTGGGCACCTCCCAGCTGACCTCGTCCAGCAGCGGCCGACCCGAGGCGGTGCGCACGGAGAGGTTCTCGACACCCAGGCTCATCGTGCCCTCCTCAGCTGCGGGTCGAAGGTCTCGCGCAGGCCGTCGCCGAGCAGGTTCAGGCCCAGGACGGTCCATGCGATGGCGAGCCCGGGGGCGATCGCGGCCCAGGGCTGCGAGGACACGGTGGCCTGCGCCTCCAGCAGCATCCGCCCCCAGCTCGGTGCCGGCGGGGGCGGGCCGAGGCCGAGATAGGACAGCGAGGCCTCGGCCAGGATCGCGGCTCCGCCGAGCAGCATCATCTGCACGACCAGCGTCGGCGCCACGTTCGGGATCACGTGACGACGGATCACACCGCCCCATCCCGTGCCGGAGACGATCGAGGCGGCCACGAACTCCTCGCGCAGCACCCGGGCGGTGTTCACGCGCGTCACCCGGGCGATCACCGCGGATCCGGCGATGCCGATGGCGAGGATCGCTGAGCTCAGCGACGCCCCGCGGACCGTCACGACGAGCATCGCCAGCAGCAGGGTGGGGAAGGCGATGAGCACGTCGATCAGCGAGGCGAGCACGGTGTCGACGATGCGGACCGAGGCGGCGGCGAGGACCCCGACCGCGGTGCCCAGCACGGTGGCGATGGCCACCGAGCTCACCGCGACCACGATCGCTGACCGTGCAGCGGCCATGAACTGGGTGAACACGTCACGGCCCAGTCGGTCGGTGCCCAGCCAGAACTCGGCCGACGGACCGGCCAGTCGCGCCCCGGAACCGACGTCGGCGAGCGAGTGGGGGGTCCACAGCAGCGACAGCACGGCGAGCACGGCGCTCACTCCGACGAGACCGAGCCCGAGCACGAGGGAGGTCGGGATCGCGGGGCGCTCGGGCTGTCGTGCGTCGCTCCCGGGGGCGCTCATGAGCCGCCTCCTCGGGAGCCGCCGGCGGCGCGCAGCCGCGGATCGATCGCGCGCTGCAGCAGGTCCACCGCGGTGTTGGTGATCAGCACGACGGCCGTCAGCAGCACCACGAGGTTCTGCACGATCGGCAGATCGCGCGCGGTGACGGAGTCCAGCAGCAGGGTGCCGAGGCCCGGAAGGGCGAAGACGTTCTCGACCACCACGGCGCCCAGCAGCGAGGTCGCGAGCTCGATCCCGAGGATCGCGACCACGGGCACCGCGGCGTGCCGCATCCCGTGACGCCACAGCGCCTTCGGCAGGGAGAAGCCGAGCGCACGAGCGGTCCGCAGGTGGTCCGAGTCCAGGACGTCCAGCACCGCGGAGCGCACGTAGCGGACCATCACCGAGCTCATCGCGATCGCGATCGTGACCGCGGGCAGCACGAGGGCGCGGACGGCGGCCACGGGATCGGCCCATCCCTGTCGCGGGAACCCGCCGGAGGGGAGCGCGCCCGCCTCGAGGGCGAACACCCAGACCAGGATCACGCCCACCCAGAAGATCGGGACGGCGACGCCCACCTGCGACAGGGCGGAGACCGCGAGCCCCAGGGGGGAGCGGCGGCGCACCGCGGCGAGGGCTCCCAGCGGGAAGGAGACCAGCACCGAGAGGACGAAGGCGGAGACCGACAGCGGGACCGTGATCGTCAGACGCCGGGAGATGAGCTCACCGAAGCTCGAGCCGGAGACGAAGCTGGTGGTGGTCCCGGTGAGGAACTCCCCGAGCCACTGCACGTACTGCACGGGCAACGGCCGGTCGGTGCCGAGCTCGCTGCGCAGCTGCTCGAGCTGGTCGTCGGTCGTGCCCACTCCGAGCAGCGCCCCCGCCGGGTCCCCCGGCAGCACACGCAGCACGAGGAAGACGAGCACCGAGGTGAGCCACAGCGCCAGCAGGGGCAGCAGCACGCGGGTGACGAGGAACTCCACCGTGCCCGTCGCACGGCCCGGGCCGACGGGTGTCGCGGCAGCGCCCGTGGGGTCGGTTCCGACGGCGGGCCCCGCCGCGGGCGGAGGACCAGGCGGCTCCGCGGCGTCCGCGTGGGACGCTCTCACCGCCGGGCGCGAGCCGCCGTCGTCCGCAGAGTGCGGGCCGGTCACGCGTCCTCGCGCACGATGTTCGCCACGTAGAAGGGCTCGGCGTTCTTGTCCGGCGAGAAGCCGGTGACGCCGGCGGCGGCGATGCGGATCTGCGGGGTGAGGAACAGCCAGGCCGACGGCGCCTCCTCGGCGAGGATGGCGGAGAGCGCATGGATGTCCTCGGACTGCTCCTCCTCCGACCCCGCCTCCTCGGCGGAGACGGCGAGCTCCTGGACCTCCTCGGAGTCGTACTGCCAGTAGAAGTCCGGGTTCGCGTACCAGAGCACGTCGCGCGGATTGTTGTGGTTCATGAGCGTGGTCTCGTAGTCGGCGTTCGTGTAGACCTTCTCGTACCAGGTGGAGTCGTCGATCGCCTCCAGCTGCAGCGTCACCCCGATCGCAGAGAGGTTCGAGGCGATCTGCTGGACGATGATCTCCTCCGTGGAGCCGGCGACGTAGGACAGGGAGAAGCTCAGGTCGCTCTGACCGGCCTCCTCGAGCAGCGTGCTCGCGGCTTCGGGATCGTAGGCGTGGAGCTGCGCGAAGGACTCGTCGTACCAGGGCTCGGAGACCGGCGGCATCGAACCGATGACGGTGCCCATGTCGCCCCAGGCGGCGGAGAGGATCGCCTCGCGATCGATCGCCGTGTACAGCGCCTGGCGGACGCGCACGTCCGTGAAGGGCTCGACCCGGTTGTTGAAGGTCCACACCCACTTCTGGATCGAGGTGCCCTCGGTGATCGTGAACCGGGACTCGTCCTCGAACTGCGAGAGCTGGTCCGGGCTCTGCTGCTGCAGGACGAGGTCCAGCTCGCCGGTGCGCAGGGCGTTGTTCATCGCGTTCTCGTCGGCGAAGAAGCGGAAGGTCACGCCCGGATTCTTCGCAGCCTCGCCCCAGTAGTCCTCGTTCCTGGTGAGCGTGAGGTGGTCGCCCTGCACCCACTCCTCGAGACGGTATGGCCCGGTGCCGTTCTCGGAGGTGTTCTCGGTGTCGCCGTCGCGCACCACCGTGACCGAGGCGAGGAAGAACCGCAGCGAGGCGCTGCGATGGTCGAGGGTGAGCACGAGGGTGGTGTCGTCCGGGGCGTCGATCTCGGTGATCACCCGCAGGTCGGAGGCGCGAGCGGACTTCGACTCCGGGGCGATGGTCTGGCTGATCGACCAGGCGGCGTCGGCGGCCGTGAGCGGGGAGCCGTCGTGGAAGGAGACTCCGCTCCTCAGGGTGATCGTGCAGGTGAGGCCGTCCTCGGAGAGGTCGACGGACTCGGCGAGCACATCGATGACCTCCCCGGATTCGTCCACGGCGGTGAGGCCCTCGTAGACGTTGCGCGACGTGGTCTCCGAGATGCCGGAGGAGCCGCCGATGTTGCGCTGCATGCTGGTGGGCTCGTTGGTGGTGCCGATGACGATCTCCTCGGCCGCGCTGTCCCCGCCGCCGCTCCCGTCCCCGCCGGAGCAGGCGGCCAGCGTCAGCGCGGCCAGGGGGCCGGCCCCCAGCAGGAGGGCGCGTCGGTCGAGGGAGGGGAGAGAAGTCATCGGAAGCTCCAGGAGGTGAGGGGCCGGGGCGGTCGGGCACGGCGTCGGAGCGCCCGAGTGCCAAGACAAGCTTAGGGCGCCCACAGGTGCCTGAGCGGGCTCGGAGGTGTCACCTCGGTCTCGATGTCGGGGCTCCGGCGAGGGCGCAGTCGGTGCGGCCCCGGTGACCTCGTGGCGACGACGCCCTGGCCGGCCGCGACCCCGACCGGGCCCGGCGGGCGCGTCGCGGACCGTCGGCCGGATCCGCCCCGCACCCGCACCCCGGTGAACTAGGGTGCGATCACGAGCCCGACGAGCGGAGCGCCCATGAAGAAGCCCCTGCCGTTCCTGGACAAGGCCTCGCCCGAGGCGTGGTCGATCCTCGGCGAGGTCCGCCGCACCGTCGCGGAGGAGTCCGAGGCCGCGGGAGTCCAGGACGTGACGCGCGAGCTGATGAACCTGCGCATCTCCCAGCTCAACGGCTGCGCATTCTGCGTGCACCTCCACCACCGCCGGGCAGTGCGCGCCGGAGCCCCCGAGGAGCAGATCGCGCAGCTCCCGGTCTGGCGGGACTCGCCCTGGTTCGACGCCGTCGAGCGGGCCGCGCTGCTGCTGGGGGAGACGGTCACGACCCTGCCCGAGCCGATGGTGCGCGACCGCGACCTGCTCGCCGCCCGCGACGTCCTCGGCGACGACGCCTTCACCGCGCTGGAATGGTCCGCGGTGCTGATGACCACCTACAACCGCCTCTCCATGCTCTCCCACCACCCCGTGCCCGGCGCCCGCTGACCCGGCGGCGCCCACCCCGACGAGAGGACCCGCCATGACCGACGGCACCGCCCCCGCAGAACCCGCCGACGAGACCGTCGAGGTGCGCGAGAACCCCGAGAGGCACCGCTTCGACATCCTCGTCGACGGCCGTCAGGCAGGTTTCTCGATGTACACCTCCGCCGCCGAGAACCCCGATGACCAGCGGATCTTCTACCACACCGTGATCGACGACGCCTTCGGCGGACGGGGCCTGGCAGGCATGCTGACCCGCGGCGCGCTCGCGACGACCGTCGAGCAGGGGCACCGGATCGTGCCCGTCTGCCCCTACGTCGCCCGCTGGCTGCGCGGCCACGACGACTTCGCGGACTCGGTGGACCGGGTGCGGTCCGCGCACCTCGAGGCGGTGCGCGCCGCGGACGCCGAAGTCGACGGCGGCGCCTCGTGAGATCCCCGGTCCCGGACTACCTCGAGGAGGTCCTCGAGGCGCTGCGCGAGGACCGCGACGGCCAGGTCGCCGGCTACATCCCCGAGCTCGCCGCGGCCGATCCCGAGCGGCTCGGCATCGCGATCACGACCGCGCTCGGCCGCACCTACGTCGCCGGCGATGCCGACGTGGAGTTCTCCATCCAATCGATCTCCAAGCCCTTCGCCTACGCCGCCGCGCTCATGGACCGCGGCGCCGGGACGGTGCTCGACGCCGTCGGCGTGGAGCCCTCCGGCGAGGCGTTCAACGAGCTCTCCCTCGAGCAGGACACCCGTCGGCCGAAGAACCCGATGATCAACGCCGGCGCGATCACGGTCCACTCGCTCCTGGTGGGCGAGGCCGCGAGCCCCGCCGAACGGGTCGAGCGGGCACGATCCTTCTTCTCCCGCCTCGCGGGGCGGGAGCTGCGGGTCGACGAGGCGGTGTGCGCCTCGGAGCTCGATGCCGCCCACCGCAACCTCGCCCTCGCGCACATGCTGCGCAGCTACGGGATCCTCACCGGCGACGTGCCCGCCGTCGTCGAGGGCTACACGCGCCAGTGCTCGATCCTCGTGACGGTGCGGGACCTCTCCGTCATGGCCGCGACCCTCGCCACCGGCGGAGTCCAGCCCGTCACCGGGGAGCAGGTCATCGACCCCTCGACCGCGCGGCAGGTCATGGCCATCATGGCTGCGGCGGGAATGTACGACGGGGCGGGGGACTGGCTCGTGCGGGTGGGCATCCCCGCCAAGAGCGGGGTCGCCGGCGGCATGGTCGGCGTGCTCCCCGACCTGGTGGGCGTGGGCACGTTCTCCCCGCGGCTGGACCGCCAGGGCAACAGCCACCGCGGCGGCCGACTCTTCGAGCGGCTCTCCCAGGACATGGGCATGCACCTGTTCGCGGCGAACGGCTCGCGCCTGGACGCCGCCCGTGCCACCACGGCCGAGGGGACGACCGCCGTCGCGCTCGAGGGCGTCGTGCAGCTCACCGCAGCGACCGAGATGCTCGATCTGCTCGAGACCTCCGACCCGGCGACCGCTGTGCTGCTCGACCTCGAACGGGTCCACACCGTCACCGAGCTCGGCAGGCGGATGCTGCTCGAGGGGCTGCGCCGCATCCGGCTCGACGGCCGCGGCGCCGCCCTGCGCGACCCGCGCGGCGTGCTGCCCGAGCCCGACCTCGGGGACGGGACGTTCCCGGACATCGTGGGGTGAGCGGGTCGCGCGGAGCGCGCATCAGGCCTGCACGTCGAACACCCAGGTCACGCCGAAGCGGTCGGTGAGCATCCCGAAGCCGGGGCTCCACGCCGAGGCCGCGAACGGCTCGATGACGGTCGCCCCCTCGGCGAGGGAGGTCCAGTATCCGGCGACCTCGTCGAGGGTCTCCCCGCGCACGGACAGGAAGAAGGGCTGGTCGGTGAGGGTCATGCCGCTCTCGCGACGTGTGCTCCCCGAGAAGGGCTCGGTGCGGCCGGGGACGTCGTAGGCCATGAGCTGGGCCCCTGCGTCCGTGTCCAGCCGTCCGAACACGATCAGGTGCGCCTCGGGGGAGTCTGCGGGGGCGCCGAGCTCGCCGTACGTGGTGGCCTGGACCGCACCGCCGAACACGGTGCGGTAGAGGTCGAGCGCGGCGCGCGCGGTGCCGGGGAAGTTCAGGTGGGCGGTGGTGGAGATCGTCATGGCGTCCTTCTGTGCGTGTCGGGGAGTCCCCTGGACGGCGGCGTCTCCGCCGTCGAGACCGAGCATCACGGAGGTTCAGGACAGGTCGTGTCCGCCATCTGAGGCAGGATCGAGGGCATGGCGACCACCTCCTCGCGCATGCTCACCCTCCTCTCGCTGCTGCAGACTCCTCGCACCTGGCCGGGGGAGGTACTCGCGGAGCGTCTCGGGGTCACCACGCGGACGGTGCGGCGTGACGTGGAGCGGCTGCGCGAGCTCGGGTACCGGATCGGTGCGGACCGTGGGCCCGGCGCCGGATACCGGCTCGAGGCCGGATCGGAGCTGCCGCCCCTGCTGTTCGACGACGACCAGGCGCTCGCCCTCGCCGTCGCGCTGGGCGGCACGGCGGGTTCCGGGATCCGGATCGAGGAGGCTGCCCAGCGGGCCCTGGCGACGGTCAGGCAGGTGATGCCCTCCCGGCTGCGACACCGTCTCGACTCCCTGCGGTTCTCCGTCGCTGCACGGGAGTCCGGCGTGGAACCGGCAGTGCTGAGGAGCGTCGGGGAGGCGGTGCATCGGCGGATGACGCTGCGGTTCGACTACCCCAGCGCGGCGCCGGCCGACGGCGCCGCGCTCCCGGCCACCTCCCCGCGTCGCACCGCACCGCACGGCCTGGTCGCCCGTCACGGGCGGTGGTACCTGGTCGCCTGGGACGACGACCGGGAGGACTGGCGGCTCTTCCGTCTCGACCGGATGGTGCCGCGCATCCCTCTCGGCCCTGCCTTCACCCCGCGCCCGATCCCCACCGGTGACGCGGCGACCTTCGTGTCCGCGCGTGCGAAAGGAGCCATCGAGGAGGACGTCTGGCCCTGCACGGGTCGATTCGAGGTCGAGCTGCCGGCGCACCAGGTCGCGCCGTGGTTGCGGGACGGCCACCTCGAGGTGCTCAGCCCGACCCGGTGCCGCGTCACCGCAGGGTCCTGGTCCTGGGCCGGGCTGCTCTCCGACGTCCTGCGCCTGGACGCACCGTTCCGGCTCCTCGACCCGCCGCAGCTGCTGGCCGCGGCCGAGCCGCTCGCTCGGAGGCTGGAGGAGTCGGTCGGTTCGACGGGTCATGGCGGTGACGGCCCCGGCGACGTGTGACAGGGCGGGTCCGGGTGGTGAGCGGGGCGGCGTCTGCACGAAGGGGCGTCAGGGCGCACGGCGAGGAGCTGAGGTCCAGCGCGTGCGGCTGGACGCCCTCTTGTGCGGGTCCCGCTCGCCGTCCCGTCACCCAGGCCACTGCCACCGGCGCCTCTCGCCGCTCGAGAACTCCGCTGTTCCGCCGTGCGCCGCTCATGCCATGCTCCGTGGTGGCTACGCTGGTCGAGGTCCTGCGACGGACCCGAGCGTCACAGCGCGCGAGTCACCCGAGGCGAAGGAGCAGACGGACATGAGCACACCGCGGACCCCCGCAGCGGCCGAGGCCGTCGAGGCCTTCGCCCGGATCATGGGGCGCAAGCACGTCCTGACCTCCCCGCGCGCCACCGCCTCCTACACCACCGGGGACCGATTCGGCGCCGGCGAGGTGCTCGCCGTGCTGCGGCCCGGTTCCCTGGTGGACATGTGGCGGGCGCTGCAGGTGTGCGTGGACCACGACCTGATCGTCATCACCCAGGCCGCGAACACGGGGCTGACCGGCGGCTCCGGTCCCGGCGACCAGGACTACGACCGCGACGTCGTCATCCTCTCCACGCTGCGGATCGACGGGATCCACCTCATCCACGACGCCCGCGAGGCGATCAGCCTGGCCGGCGCCACCCTCTTCTCGCTCGAGGAGAAGCTCGCCGCGCACGGCCGGGAGCCCCATTCGGTGATCGGCTCGACCTCGATCGGCGCGAGCGTCGTCGGCGGCATCGCGAACAACTCCGGCGGCTCCCAGATCCGCAAGGGCCCCGCCTACACCGAGCAGGCGATCTTCGCCCGCGTCGACGGGGACGGCCGGATCCACCTGGTGAACCACCTCGGGATCGACCTCGGCACCGATCCCACGCACATCCTCGACCGGCTCGAGCGCGGCGACTGGGACGCGGCCGACGTCTCCCCGCCGCCGCCGGACTCCACCGGCACCGACTACGCCGACCACGTGCGCGAGCTCGCCGACACCCCGGCCCGCTACAACGCCAACCCGAAGTTCCTCCACGAGGCCTCCGGGAACGCGGGCAAGATCATGGTGTTCGCCGTGCGCACCCGCACCTTCCCGCTCGAGAAGGACAAGGCCACCTTCTACATCGGCACCGACCGCCCCTCCGACCTCGAGGCGCTGCGCCGCCGCTTCCTCGCCGCCGACGGTCCGCTGCCGATCTCCGGCGAGTACATGAGCGCGCACGCCTTCGACCTCGCCGCCGAGTACGGCAAGGACACCTACGTCTCCCTCAAGCACGCCGGCTCCGCCACCCTGGTGCGCATGTTCGCGCTGAAGGCCTGGGCGAACGGTGTGTTCGCGAAGCTGCCCGGCTTCGGTCCCTCCACCGCCGATGCGATCTCCCAGAAGCTGTTCTCCCTGATCCCGGAGAAGATCCCGTCGCGACTGACCGAGTTCCGCGACCGCTTCGACCACCACCTGCTGCTGGTGGTCAGCGGCAGCGAGCGCGCCGCGACCGCGCAGCTGCTCACGGAGTTCTTCGCCGAGGGCGACCACGAGGGCGCGTTCTTCGAGTGCGACGCCGACGAGGCCGAGAGCGCCACCCTGATCCGCTTCGGCGTCGCCAGCGCCGCGAGCCGCTACTTCGTCATGCACCGCGCCGAGGCCTCGGCGATGGTCACCTTCGACGTGGCCCTGCGCCGGGACGACGAGGACTGGCTCGAGCGCCTTCCCGAGGAGATCTCGGACCAGCTGCTCGAGAGCGTCTACTTCGGGCATTTCTTCTGCCATGTCCTGCACCAGGACCACGTGGCGAAGAAGGGCGTCGACCCCGTGGCGCTGAAGAAGCGGATGACGCAGCTGCTCGAGGAGCGCGGCGCCGCCGTCCCCGCCGAGCACAACTACGGCCGCATCTATCCGGCCCCGGAGTCCGTGGTCGCGCACCTCCGCGAGCTCGACCCGCGGAACATGTTCAACGCCGGGGTGGGGGAGACGTCGCCGCACAGGGACTGGGCCTGAGGGGCCGGGTTCACTCCCTCGGGTGCGCTCTCTCGCCGGGCAGGACGAACACGACGCGTGAGCCGACGTAGAAGGAATGGCTGATCTCGACGACCTGTCCCGTCGCGTCGGAGATCACCGTCTGACGCCACAGGAGCGGTTCGCCCACGGGCACGCCGAGGATCGAGGCCTGACGACTGTCGGCGGTGAGGGCGCTCAGGGAGGACTCGAGCGTCCCGAACCGGTGGCCGTAGGCGCTCTCCACGCTCCCTTCGAGGCTCGTGCCCGTGTCCGGCAGGATCACCGGACGACCCTGGTCCCCGCGCTCCCAGTACGACGAGCGGAGGCAGATGGGGTCCCCGTCGACGGTGAACACCTCGTCCCGCTGCCACAGGGAATCCAGCTCCCGGTCGAAGGCCGCGCTCAGCACAGCGGCAGGCTCGACCTGTCGCGGAGACCCCAGCTCGTCGACGGAGACCGTGTGGCGCTCGGGGTGCAGGAGTCCCTGCGTGAGCGACCACGGGATCGGAGTCGCCTCGAGGCGTGTGCCGTGTCGAGGGGAGCGTCGCAGGAGCCCTTCCTCGGTGAGTCGAGCGAGGGCCTCGCGCACCTCGGTGCGGCTGCCGGGGACGAACCGCATCGCGTCCGCCTCGGAGAACGAGGCGGTCCCGTCGGCGCCCGCCGGCCGGAAGTAGTCGCCGTTGAGGGCGGCGCGGATCAGTGCGTAGACGTGCCGAACGGCGAGCGGGCGCCCCATGGGTCCTCCAGATGACGAGATGTGAATCCTCTGCCGGCTCACGGTGGAGACGTGCCTCACTCGAGGTTCTCCGCGCAATGCCCAGAAGGTTCAGCGGCGACGTGGGTCGATGTTCCCGAGTATCCCGCGCATTGCTGGACCTGCAGTGAAACTGCACGTCAGGGAAGGATTCTGTGGTGCACGAGAGGGAGGTCGTCGGTAGTGTTGGGGGCGTCATAAGCAGACCTTGCCCGCCTTGCGGGCGCACGGAAGGCAGGACCATGACCACGTCTCGCGCTCTTCTCACGGCGGCCGCGGCCGCCGCCATACTCGCCGGGACGACCGCGTGCGGAGGCTCCGCGTCGAGCGACACCACGGTCACCGTGGTGGGCTTCCCGGGGCTCTTCGCCGAGCAGTTCGAGGAGCTCGTGATCGCCCCTTACGAGGAGGCGAATCCCGGGGTGGACATCGTGTACGAGGAGCAGTCGACCTCGGCCGAGAGCATCGGGCGCGTCGCGTCCTCGGGCGGCACCTACGACATCGCGATCGTGGACAAGTCCGCGCAGGGCGGGGCCAATGACCAGGGCCTGTTCCAGCAGCTCGATCCCGCGCAGGTGCCGAACCTCGCCCATCTCGTCCCCGAGGCGGAGAGCGCCGACGGCTTCGGGCCCTCGATCTACATCGACTCGCTGGCGCTGCTCTACAACACCGACCTGGTCGACGAGGCCCCGACGCAGTGGAGCGACCTCTTCGACGAGGAGTACGACGGCGAGGTGGCGGTCTCGATCGAGAACGCCATGGGGCTGTCCCTCCTGGTCGGCCTCAGCAACGACCTCGGTACCGACTACCAGGAGAGCATCGACCCCGCCCTCGAGGAGATGCGGCAGCTCGGGGACGGGCAGGCGCTCACCTTCGCTCCCAGCCCCGATGCGTACACGATGGTCGCCTCGGGATCCGCGACCCTGAGCCTCGGGTGGTACGCCCGCGGCAAGGACTTCGCCGCCGAGAACCCGTCCTTCGACGTCGTCGTGCCCGAGGGCAGCGGAGTGGCGCTCACCCCGACCATCAACCTCGTCGACGGTGCACCCCAGGAGGAGGCGGCGCTCGCATTCCTCGACTACGCGATCGGCGAGGAGGCGCAGGGCGCTCTCGCCCGTGATGGCTTCTACGGTCCCGTCAACGCGGACGTCGAGCTCAGCGCGGAGGAGCTCGCCTCGAGCGCCGCGATCGAGGGCGGTGTCCTCGACGGCGGCATCGTGCCCGACTGGGACTTCATCTCCCAGCACACCAGCGACTGGACCCAGCGCATCAAGCGCGAGGTGATCGATCAGTGACCACTGCCTCGCCGTCCTCCCTGGCCCTGCGGGGACTGGAGTTCCACTACGGACGCTCGGGCGCTCCCGCTGTCGCGGGGATCGATCTCGAGGCCGAGGCCGGTCAGATGCTGACGCTGCTCGGCCCCTCGGGCTGCGGCAAGACCACCACCCTGCGCATGGTCGCCGGCCTGCTCCGCCCCACGGCCGGCACCATCAGCGTCGACGGCCGCGACATCACCGGCACCCCCGTCCACGCCCGCGGCATGGGCATGGTGTTCCAGGACTACGCGCTCTTCCCTCACATGAGCGTCGGCCAGAACGTCGGCTTCGGCCTCGAGATGCGCAGGCTGCCGAAGGACGTCCGCGCACGACGGATCGCCGAGTCGCTCGAGCAGGTCGGCCTCTCCGAGCACATCGGGCGCTCGGTGACCGCGCTCTCGGGCGGACAGCGGCAGCGGGTCGCGCTGGCCCGGGCACTGGCGGTGGAGCCGAGCATCCTGCTGCTGGACGAGCCGCTCTCGAACCTCGACGCCTCGCTGCGCGTGTCCCTGCGCGACGAGATCCGCGAGGCGCAGCTGCGGACCGGCACCACGGCACTGTTCGTCACGCACGACCAGCAGGAGGCCCTCGCCATCTCCGACCGGATCGCCGTGCTCCGCGCGGGTGCGGTGGAACAGGTCGGCACCCCCGACGAGATCTACAACCGACCCGCCACCCGCTTCGTCGCCTCGTTCATCGGCCGCGCCAACATCCTCGACGGCACGCTGCGCGGGGTGGAGGACGCCACGGCGACCGTCGAGATCCCAGGGCTGGGGACGGTCCGTGCCCGAGCTCATGGGGCGCTGCTCGCCGCGCGCGCAGGCAGCGAGGTCTCGCTCGCCGTGCATCCCCACCGCCTGCGGCTCGTGACCGCGGATGACCGCGGAGCCGAGTCCGGGACGGGACGCGTCGCAGCGAGCGTGTTCACCGGCACCACGATCCAGCACGAGGTCGAGTTCGCCGAGAGCACCCTCCGGCTCGAGCAGCTCACGGGTGGCGGGGGAGCGCTCGCCGCTCCCGGAGACCGGGTGAGCATCGACTGGGATCCCGAGGACGCCTGGGTGATCCCCGCATGAGGAGCCCCGCCCGGATCGCCCTGTGGCTCCTGCTGCCCGCCCTCGCCCTCCTCGCGCTGGCGTACGTGCTGCCCATGGCGGAGGTCGTGCGGATCGCGTTCAACGAGCCCAGCAGCATCGGGGTGACGAACGGCCCGTTCAGCCTGGAGCCGCTCGTCCAGGCGGTCACCGACCCCTTCTACTGGGGAGTCATCGTCCGGACCGCCGCGATGGGGCTCGTGACCGCCCTGCTGACCACCGTCGTCGCGTATCCCATCGCACTCCTGATCACCGTCGCCGGGCCGCGAGCGCGAGGGCTCCTGCTGCTCCTGGCCATCGCGCCGATGCTCACCTCCTCGGTCGCGCGCAGCTTCGGATGGGTGGTGGTGCTCAGCAACCAGGGGCTCGTCAACACCGTGCTCACCGGGCTGGGGATGGAGCGCCCCCTGCAGATGATCGGCACGATGGGAGCGATCGTCATCGCGCTCGCCGAGATCTTCCTGCCCTATGCGGTGCTCGGCATGGTCAGCGGCTTCGGTCGGATCTCCCCGACCCTCGAGGATGCCGCCCGCACGCTGGGCGCCCGTCCGCTCGCCGTGTTCCGCACGGTGACCCTGCCCCTCAGCATGCCGGGCGTGATCGTCTCGCTGATCCTGGTCTTCGTGCTGTCGATCAGCTCCTACGTCACCCCGCGGATCCTCGGCGGCGGGCAGGTCTTCGTGCTCGGCACCGAGATCTTCGACGAGGCGAAGGTGACGTTGAACTGGCCGCTCGCCGCGTCCCTCTCCCTCGCGCTGCTCGTCCTGTTCGTGGCCTTCACCGGAGTGTCCACCCTGATCAGGCGGCGCTCGCTCTACTCGGGGGAGGTGCGATGAGACGTCGTCACCCGCTGCTGTGGCCGCTGGCGCTGCTCGGCCTGCTGTTCCTGTGGCTGCCCATCCTCGTGATCGTCGTGGTCTCCTTCGACACCTCGAACTACCTCGCGTTCCCTCCCGCCGGGTTCACCCTCCAGAACTATGTCGAGGTCTTCCAGGACCAGGAGTTCGTCGACGCGTTCGTCCTGAGCTCCTGGATGGGGCTGGTCGTCGCGCTGGTCTCGACGGCGCTCGGAGTGACGGCGGCGCTGGGCGCCCGCCGTCTGCCCGCGCGGCTCTCCGGTGCGGTCTCCGCCTTCGTCCTCTCCCCGCTGCTCATGCCGTCCGTCGTGCTGGGCCTCGCGATGATGCTCGTCTACGCGCGCATCCAGCTGCTGGGGACCACCACCGGCATCATGCTCGCGCACGTGGTCATCACCCTGCCCTACACGTTCCGTGTGGTCCTCGCATCGCTCGAGACCTACGACGCCTCGAGCGAGGACGCCGCGCGCGTGCTCGGGGCGTCGCCGCTGACCGTCTTCCGCAGGATCACCCTGCCGTTGATCGCGCCGGGCGTCGCCTCCGCGCTGGTGCTCTCGTTCCTGGTCGCCTTCGACGAGAGCGTTATCGTCCTGTTCATCTCCTCGCGCAGCACCACCACCCTGCCCGTCGCCCTCCTCCAGCACGTGGAGGTGAGCGCCGATCCGGTGGTCGCGGCGCTCTCCGTGATCCTCGTGCTGATCTCGGCAGCGGTGATGGCCGTCGTGAACTCGCTGTTCGGGCTGCGCCGGGCGGTCTCCGCATGAGCGCCGCGGATCGCGAGCCCGCCGTGGCGGACCTCGCCCTGGTCGGCGCCGGACCGCGCGGGGTGGTCATCCTCCAGCAGCTCGCGCAGGTGCTCGCGGACAGCCCGAGCTGGGACGGGACCCCGGTGAGGGTGCTCGTGTGCGAGACCGCCCGTCCCGGATCGGGGAGCGTCTGGGACCCGGGGCAGCCGCCGCAGCTGCTCATGAACGGCACGGCGCAGCAGACCACCGTGTTCCCTCGCCCGCAGGACGACGCCGCTCCCCACTGCCACACCTCCGGACCGGATCTCGCCTCCTGGCTCGTCGCGCAGGGCAGGTCGGAGGAGCTCTCGGACACCGACGGCTACGCCAGTCGCCCCGCCTTCGGCGAGTACCTCGAGGAGATGTTCGACAGGATCTCGACGGCGGAGCCGCTGGAGGTCCGGACCGTCCGCGGCGAGGCCACGCGCCTGCGACGGACGAGGGACGGCTGGGAGATCGAGATCCGGACGCCCGACGCCGAGGTCACCCGCTCCCGGGCCCGCACGGTCGTCCTGTCCACGGGACACACCGAGGCCAGCCCTGATCCATCGACCCTGCAGCGCGCCGCCCACGTGCAGGAGCTCGGGCGGACAGGTGCCCGGGCGCTCTACCGTGCCGCCGCCGTCCGTCCGACCGCGGGATTCGATGACATCCCCCGCGGCACCGCGACGTACCTCGAGGGACTGGGGCTCGGGTTCTTCGATGCCCTCGCGCTGCTCACACTCCGCCGCGGCGGCACCTTCGTCCCCGACCCCGGACTGCCCCAGGGCCGCTATCTCCCCTCGGGCGCCGAGCCCCGGCTGTACGCGGGGTCGCGACGAGGACTCCCCTTCCTCGGCCGCTCGCGCCTGTTCCGGGCCCTGCCGGTGAGCTCTCCGGCGCTCGACCGGGCGTTCGAGCGGGTGAGCGCCGGCCGGGGAGCGCGCTTCGGGGACGAGCTGTGGCCCGCCATGGAGCGGGTGCTCCGCCACGTCGCCGACGAGGCCTCTGAGCGGCTCGAGCACAGCGGTGCCGAGCCGGAGCTGATCGCCCGCACCCGTGCCTGGGCGGCGCAGCCCGTCCAGCGGTGGGCGGACGCGCACTCGCTCGACGGGATCCACCCGGGGGCCACCGCGCACGAGCGCACGGTCTCCTTCCTGAGGGACCAGGTCCAGCTCGAAGCGCTCGCCCTGCGCATCGGGAGGGTGCTCGATCCGCGCCAGGCGGTCGCCGGAGCGCTGGCCCCGCTGCGCAACCGCCTCCGCGCCACGGTCCCCGGTCTGCACCTGTCCGGCCAGTCGTATCGCCACGAGCTCTCCCAGGTGTTCACCCCGCTCTCCTCGTTCATCGCCACCGGCCCGCCGATGCTGCGGATCGAGCAGACCCTCGCCGCGGCCGAGACCGGCGTGCTCACCCTGCTCGGCGCGGCGACGGTCAGCACGGATCCCCATGGATTCCGGGTCCGCGACCGGGCCGGGACGGGGCAGGGCGTGCTCGTCCACGCCCTCGTCGAGGCCAGGGTCCCCTCGACCGAGGCGGACCGCAGCGCCTCCCCGCTCCTGCACGACCTGTTCGAGACCGGCGCCGCGCGCGTCCACAGCATCGACGGCATCTCCCTCCACGGCGTGGACGTCACGGTCCCCGAGGGTCGTGTCCGCGACGCCGAGGGGACGCCGCACCCGGACCTGTTCGCCTTCGGGATCCCCACCGAGGGGACCTATTGGAACACCGTGGCCGGCCCGATCAGCGACGCGGAGCATCCGATATTCACCTCCGCCCGTGAGCTCGCCGAGGTCGCTCTGGAGAGCGTCCACGCCCGCACCCGCCCCGCCACCACCGCCCCCTGACCGCCCTCCGAAGGAGCAGCACGATGCGCATCGCCGTCACCGACGCCACCCTGATCACCCGCGACCACGACGAGGTGATCCCCCGCGGCACGATCGTGATCGAGGGAGACCGCATCCTCGCCGTCGGACCGCAGGCGACGACCTCCCTCGACGGCGTCGACCGGGTGATCGACGGATCCGGAGCGACCGCTCTGCCGGGCCTGATCAACGCCCACGACCACATCGCCCGCAAGCAGCTGCGCACGGCCGAGCCCGGGGTGCGGTACAAGGACCAGTCCGATCGGCTCATGCGCGAGCCGCACGAGATGCTCGCGCTGCACACCGCGCGCAACCTGCATGACCACGTCCGCTCCGGGGTGACGACGGTGCGCGACTTCGGCCTTCCCGGCGCCACCGCGCTGCAGGCGCACCGGGCGGTGGCGTCAGGCCTCATCCCCGGTCCCCAGGTGATCACCGGCGGCGACCCGATCGCGATCAGCGGCGGACACGCCACCAACTGGGGAGCTCTCGAGGCCGACGGTCCGCAGGAGGTCGTCCGCGCCGTGCGCCGGGCGATCCACGGCGGGGCCCAGGTCCTGAAGTTCATGGCCTCCGGCGGTCTGGGCACCTACCCGGAGGAGGACCCCGGCATCCCCGAGCTCACCCGAGAGGAGCTGACCGCGGGGATCGCCGCCGCTCACCAGTTCGGCAGGCCCACGGCAGCGCACGCCTACTCCACCGAGTCGATCCACAACGTGATCGCGGCGGGGGTCGACACCGTCGAGCACGGCGCCTTCCTCGACGAGGAGGCGGCGGCGCTGATGGCGGAGCGGAGGATCGCACACGTCCCGACCGTCTCCGGACTGATCGCGATCGCCTACAACCTCCAGGTCATCGGCCAGGCCGAGCTCGGTCAGCGGATCCTCGACGAGGTGATCTCCCGGCTCCAGGCCAGCGTCGCGCTCTCCGCACAGCACGGTGTCCGGATCGCGACGGGCTCGGACACGAGCGGCGAGGTGGTCGAGGAGCTCGAGCTCATCGCCCAGGCGGCAGGGTGGGACCCGGAGCGCGCTCTCGGCGCGGCGACGGACGTCGCCGCCGACGTGCTCGGAGTCGATGCGGGTCGTCTGCGACCCGGTCTGCGGGCCGATGTGCTCCTCGTGGAGGGGGACCCTCGGGAGAGTCTCGATGTCCTGCGCTCGCCGCGGTCGGTGATCGCACGCGGAGAGGCGTTCGCCGCCGAGCCGGCGTCCCTGGGGGTGCGCCTGCGCGTGCTGCGCGGGATCGAGCAGCTCCCGGCCGCTCAGCCCTGATCAGACCAGCAGCGCGTTCGCGGCAGCGTCCGCGCTGCGATCGAGCCGATCGCCCCACCACTCCAGACGGGCGGCCGACGGTTCGGTGATCACCTGGTGCCCGTCGGGCCCGCGCCACAGCACCTCGTCCCCGGCGAGGGAGGAGACCGCGGGCCAGGCGAAGGTCTCGCCGGGCTCGGAGCCCTCCGCGCCGAGGTGGGAGATCGGTGCACCCGTGCGCACGAAGCTCACGATCGCGCTGTGCACGAACTCGGCGGTGGCGGGGTTGAAGGGCTGGTGCTGCGGCTTCAGCTCCGGCACGGGATGACCGACGGGTGCCCGCCAGGCGTGTCCCTGGACGCCCCCGTGCGGAGTGAGCCCGCCGAAGATGTCGTCGAACTCCCCGAGGAGCAGCCGGTAGGTCGGTGCATGCGGCGCCTGGGCGGAGGCGACGCGGACGCTGTCCAGGGTGAAGCGCAGGTCGGCGTTCAGTGCCGCCATCAGCCCCTTCGTGCTGAGCCGGGGCAGGAGCTCGCGGTAGGCGCGCAGCACGGTGCGACCGTCGAGCCCGAGCGGGCGGACCATGCCCTCGTACTCGCGAGCCGCCTGGTCATCGGTGATGTCCTCGGGGAAGGCGGAGACGTGGGCTCGGCTCTCTCCGGAGGTCGTCATCACCAGGACCGGTACCCCTGAGGCGGTCCCCGCGGCGAGGGCGCGGGGGACGTCCTCGACCACGGTCGCCCGGTCGACGGTGTGCTCGAACGGCAGCCCGAGGATGCTCGCCTGGCCGAAGCGGGAGGGCATGCGCAGGTAGCACTCCTCGATCAGCGACTGCTGCGCGCCCAGCAGCTGCGCATCGGCCAGCCCTTCGAGGTCGTCGGCGCGGGACAGGCCGAGTCGTTCGAGGGTCAGCGCGCGGACCGCGTCGGCCGTGGGAAGGGTGTGCCGTGCGGAGGAGGCGCCGCTGCCCAGGAGGACCTGGTGGAACAGGCCGCGGGCGGCCGGGGAGGCGAGCAGCTCCGCGCAGGCGAACCCGCCGGCCGAATGCCCTCCGATCGTCACCCGCTCGGGATCTCCGCCGAAGCTGCGGATGTTGCGCCGCACCCAGGCGAGCACGGCGATCTGGTCGAGCAGGCCCCGATTCGCGGACTCGTCCCCGCCCAGGTCGAGGTAGCCCTGGAGCCCGAGACGGTAGTTCGCGATCACCTCGACGACTCCGTCGGCGGCGAACGCGCGAGTGCTCAGCTGCGGCTCGGCATTGGACCCGGCGAAGAGCCCGCCCCCGTGGAACCAGACGAGCACCGGCTGCGGCTCATCGAGCGAGGCGGTGCGGATGTTCAGGTTCAGTCCGCCCGGGCCCTGCGGACGGGAGGAGAGCGCGTCACGGCCGATGTGTCCTCCCGTCCCGATCTGCGCGACGGCCGGGCCGGGGACCGTGGCATCGCGGGTCCCGCTCCATTCCGGGGGCGGGGCCGGCGGGGCGAAACGTGCCGCGCCCTCGAGAGGCGCCGCGTAGGGGACGCCGAGGAACTCGAGGACGCCGAATCGCTCCGCCCCGCGCAGGCGACCGCAGTCGACATCGACCTCTGGCGAGGCGGAAGGGGCGGTGCGAGGCATGAGCATCCGTTCATCCGGTCTCGGCGGGGGAGGCGACGGCGGAGCGCCCCTCGATCCACCGTAGTCCGCTGCTCAGCGGGTCGCTCGAGTGTTCAGCGGCTGACGATGCGCCGGGCTCGAGGGTCCGGGCCGCGCCGCACAGGGCCTGCGCTCCTGTCCCTCACCCGTCCGATCGCGAGAACCGGTTCGTCATCCCCTCGCTGGCGGTGAACAGCACTTGGCCGAGCAGCGCCTCGGTCTCCTCCCGGATCTGCTCGGCGATCTCGGTGTTCGCCGCCTCGAGCAGCACCGGGACGTCCTGCGGCGCCCCGGCACCCGCGGCCTTCCCGTCGGCCGCATGCACCGCGGCGCGACCGAGCGCCATGGTGCGCTGCTGGTAGCGCTCGATCAGCGGGATGGCCTGGTGGAAGTGCGGATCGGCCAGCGCCGCGATCATCCGCGAGGCCCAGTAGAAGCTGTCGGTGCTGACGCTCTGACCGGTCGTCGCCAGGTACTCGGGCGCGGACTCGACGCCCGTGAACATCGGGATCAGCGTGGTGAAGGGGAGCGAGGCGAAGGCGACCCACTGCAGTGCCCGGTGCGACTCCGGCAGGTCCGGACGGATTTGCAGGATCGCCAGGGCGTTGTGGCGGTTGATGCCGATGGGGCGGAAGGCGCGTCGCTCCGCGTCGGTGCCGCGGGAGGAGTAGGGGTCGAAGACGGTGCCCTGGTAGTGGGAGCTGAGCACGTCCTTGACGTCCTCGACGGTGAGCAGCCGCTCGGGCCGGCGGCTCCACGGGAGGGTGTCGGAGTCGGGGCGCGCCCCGGGCGCTCCCGCGTCCCAGTCCTCGGCAGCGGGGCTCAGAGAGCGCTGCATGTACCAGGCGCGGGGCGTGTTGTAGACGTGGTCGTGCTCGGTGTGTGAACCGAAGGCCTCGCGAGGGTCGAACGCGGTGTCGCCTGCGGTGGAGCCGCGGCGCGCGGTGAGATCCAGGTGGTGCTCCCGCAGGAAGGCGCGGAGGTCGGGGCTCGCGAGGTGGTCGCGGCCGGGACCCTCGGCGTCGTCGAGGTCGAAGGAGTCGATGCCCAGCTGGTTCGGCATCGTCACGTAGTGGTCCTCCGGCACGCGACGTGCGATCCAGTGATGCCCGCCCACGGTCTCCAGCCACCAGATGTCCTCGGCGTCGCTGAACGCGATCCCGTTCATCTCGTAGGTGCCGTGCTCCGCCAGCAGCGCCCCGAGCCGCTGCACGCCCTCGCGGGCCGAGCGGATGTAGGGCAGCACGAGGGTCACGAAGTCCTCCTCGCCGAGGCCGCCGGGCTGCTCCGGCCGGTGCCCGGGGGTGCCGGGCTCTCCGCTCGCGGGCATCCGCTCGACCAGCGGGTCCGCGCCGAGCACGCGCGGGTTCGAGGTGATCGTCTCGGTCGCGCTCATCGCGACGTTCGCGGCGTTGATCCCGGCGCAGCCCCAGATCCCCTCGTCCGGCAGCGCGTTCGGGATCGCGGTGTACCGCAGCGGCTCCTGGGGCAGATCGATCGTGCGTCCGCCGATCACGGAGGTATAGGTGCGGGGCTGGTCCTCCGGTCGCACCACCACGACCCGCTTCGGATCGAAGCTCCCGGCCGAGGAGTCCTCGGTGCGGGCGACCAGCGGGGAGCCGTCGGCGCTCGCACGGCGGCCGACGAGGAGGGTGGTGCAGGGCATGGGGCGAGGCTCCTTGGGCCGAGGACGGTGGGGCGCGCGGGGGACGGCGGCGCTCAGGGTTCGGTGACGAAGCCCTGCTCGACCATGAAGTCGAAGGCGACGTCGGCCGGGAGCTCGCCGCCCTCGTCGACCCGCAGGTTCAGCTCGCGCATCACCTCGTCGGTGAGGACGGGGGTGACCTGGCCGTACACCTCGGCGAGCTCGGGGTAGGTCTCGAGGGTCGCGGTGCTGAGCACGGCGGCCGCGTTGTAGGCGGGGAAGAACCCGAGGTCGTCCTCGAGCACCGTCAGGTCCAGGCTGTCGATGCGGCCGTCGGTCGTGAAGACCTCGCCGAAGTTGCAGGTGCCCCGCGCGGTCGCGGTATAGACGGCACCGGTGTCGTAGATGCTGATGTTGTCCTCGGGGACGCCCGCAGGATCATCGCGCGGGATCCCGTAGGTCTCGAGCAGGGGGATCAGGCCGTCGGACCGGGAGTTGAACTCGGGCTCGACGCACATGGTGCGGTCCTCGACCGGCAGGTCGGCGAGCCCGCTGAGCGTCGAGATCCCGCCCAGCTCCTCGACGGTCTCGGTGCGCACCGCGAGGGCGTAGGTGTTGTTCAGGGGTGCGGGCTCGAGCCAGGTCAGCCCGTTGTCGACATCCGCATCGCGCACGGCTTCCCACTGCTCCTGCTGCTCCGGGATCCCCTGTTCCTGGCCCATGTAGGTCAGCCACGCGGTACCGGTGTACTCCCAGGTCATGTCCGCCCCGCCGGAGGTCATCAGCTCGCGCGCGGGCACGCTGCCGGGCACGTTGGTGAGGTCGGTGACCGTGAATCCCGCGGCGGTCGCGGCGATCACGCCGATCTTCCCGAGGATCAGCTGCTCGGTGAAGTTCTTGCTGGTCACCGTGATGCTCGCGCCGGTGGGCAGACCCTCGACGGGCTGGATCGACCCGGGGGCGACGTCGGGGACGTAGGCGGTGGCAGGGCGCAGCCCGCACCCGGCGAGGGGGAGGAGGGCGAGGCCCGCGAGCGCCCCGAACTGCCGCCGGCCCAGGCGTGTCCGGGAACGGGAGCTGCGAGGTGAGGTCTCCGAGCGGTTCCCGGTCATGGTCAGAGTCCCTTCGGGCGGGCGACGTGCTCGACGACGCGGCCCAGCCAGTCGATGATCAGCGCGAGCACGGCGATCAGCAGAGCGCCGGCGATGAGGACGGTGAAGAGGTAGAGGTTCACGCCGGTGGTGATGAGCAGTCCCAGCCCGCCGCCGTTGACGAACGCCGCGAGCGAGGCGGTGCCCACCAGGAGCACGAGCGCGGTGCGCACGCCGGAGAGCATGACCGGCACGGCCAGCGGCAGTTCCACGCGCAGCAGCACGGCGGACGCTGTCATCCCCATCCCGCGCCCGGCCTCGACCAGTCGCTCGTCCACACCGCGGATGCCGATCATCGTGTTGCGCAGCACCGGCAGCACGGCATAGAGCACAAGCGCGATGATCGAGGCGCGGAACCCGTTCGGTATCAGCGCGGCCAGCAGCACGATCAGACCGATCGCGGGCGCCGCCTGGCCGAAGTTCGCGATCGCGAGGACGGGCTCGGCCATGATCCGCAGCGGCCGCCGGGTCAGCAGGATCCCCAGCGGGATCGCGATCACGAGCACGATCGCCGTGGCGACGAACGTGAGCGCGAGGTGCTGGCCGGTGAGGTTCAGCAGTGAGGTCGGGTTCAGCGTGGTGCGCTCGGTATCTGTCAGAGGTGCGACGGCGAGCCAGATCGCGAAGGCGACGAGGACGGCGAGCAGCACGGCGATCTGGAGGCCGAGCGCCCGCCAGCCGCGGACCGACTCCGCCGCGGCCGACGACGTCTCCGTGGTGGGAGCGACGGTGCTGGTGGCCTCAGCCATCGGTGCCGGCCTCCGCATCGTCGTCCGCGGGCACGGCGTCGAAAGTGCCCGTGTTCGTCCCGACAGGAGCCTCGCTCGATCGTTCGGCGGCGGAGTCGCGGGCCGCCCTGATCGCGTCCATCACCGTCTCCACGTCCACGACCCCCTCGAAGACCCCGCCGCGACCGGTGACGAGGGTGGCGCCGGCGCTCGAGACGAGCATCGTGTCCAGCGCGTCGTTGAGGGTCGCCCCGGACCCGACCACGGGCATCGACGGATCGAGGTCCGTGGGCAGCTGCCCCAGGCGGGAGAGCGCACGCCGGGAGGGCCACGCGATCGGGCGCCCCCTCGTGTCGGTGACGACGACGTGGTCGTGGCCGGCGTCCACGGCGCGGCGCAGGGCCTCGGCCGCGTCGCCGCCGGCGGCCACGACCACCGCGTCGGCGGCCTGGACCTCGCGCACCCGGCGCAGCGCCAGCTGCTTGAGCGCGGCACCGGAGCCGATGAAGTTCTCGACGAACTCGTCGGCCGGTTCGGCGAGGATCCGCTCGGGGGTGTCGTACTGGACGATCTGCGCGCCCTCGCGGAAGACGACGATCCAGTCGCCGAGCTTCACCGCCTCGTCGAAGTCGTGGGTGACGATGACCATCGTCTTGCGCACCTCGTGCTGGATGCTGATGAGCTCGTCCTGCAGGCGCTGGCGGGTGATCGGATCGACCGCGCCGAACGGCTCGTCCATGAGGAGCACGGGCGGGTCCGCGGCGAGGGCCCTGGCCACCCCCACGCGCTGCTGCTGACCGCCGGAGAGCTCCCGGGGGTAGCGGTCCTTGTACACCGCGGGATCGAGACCGACGAGGTCCAGCAGCTCCTCGATGCGCGCTCTGATACGGGCCGTGTCCCACTTGAGCATCTTGGGGACCAGGGCGATGTTCTGCGCGACGCTCATGTGCGGGAAGAGGCCGCCGGCCTGGATGACGTAACCGATCCGGCGGCGCAGCTCGTCCCCGTCGATCGAGGTGACGTCCTCGTCGCCGAGCAGGATGCGTCCCTCGCTGGGCTCGATGAGGCGGTTGATCATCTTCAGGGTGGTCGTCTTGCCGCAGCCGGACGGGCCCACGAGCATGACGATCTGTCCCTCGGGGATCTCGAGGGTCACCCCGTCGACGGCGGGGCGCTTCTGCCCCGGGTAGCGCTTGGTGACGTTCTCGAGCCGGATCGAGCGTCCGGAGATGGAACCGTCCTCGGACGGGTCGGCGGTGGAGGTGGCGTGGTCGATGTCAGTCACGGATGCCCTTCGAGGTCGTGAGTCGGCCGATGCCGAGCAGGAGGAGGTCGAGGATCAGCGCGAGGACGATGACGCCGATGGTGCCGGTGATGATCGACTCGAGCGCGCCGGCGCCGCCGAGGCGCGAGAGCCCCTGGAAGATGAATCCGCCGAGGCCGGGTCCGAGGACGTAGGCGGCGACGGCCGCGACTCCCATGACCATCTGCGCAGAGATCCGCACTCCGCTGAGGATCACCGGCCAGGCCATCGGCAGTTCGATGCGGAAGAAGGTGCCCGGTCGGCTCATCCCGAGGCCGCGGGCGGACTCGATGAGGGCGGGATCGACGTTCGCGAGCCCCACCACGGCGTTCCGCAGGATCGGGAGAGTCGCGAAGAAGACGACGACCACCACAGCAGGGGCGACGCCGAAGCCGAGGGGCGCGACCAGGAGGCCGATGAGGGCGAAGGACGGGATCGTCAGGCCGACGGCGCTCACCGCGTTGGCGATGCCGCGTCCGTTCCGGCTGCGGTGCACGAGAGCTGCGACGACCACGGCTATCAGCGTGGCGAGGGCGACCGACTGGACGACGAGGCTGAAATGCTGGAACGAGGCGAAGAGGATCTCACTGGAGCGTGAGCGGACGAATTCGCCGAGGTTCACAGATAGGCCTCACAGAGCGTTGTGGATGCAGACAGGTTTCTCGTGCGCAGGTCCGTGTCGGAACGAGCCGATGCGTGCACTGACGCTCGTCGACGCTAGGCGCATGGGCCCGGCACCGCAAATGCCGCCGTCGGATCCGGAGCGATCGCTGCGTTCCGTCCGAGGGTCGCGCGAGCGAGCCGAGTATGCGTCGAGCCAGTTCAGCGTCGTGATCGACGGTCGGGGCCGACGTCCTTGGTCACGATGGGGTAACGGGCGCCCCGGAATCCGGCGCAGAGGCTGGGTCGCTCAGCCCGGCGGCGTCTCCGGCGCCCATCGCCAGTTGTGCGGCCTCGTGCGCGAGGTGTAGGTGCCGGTGGGGAGGTCGTCGGCGGTGCGCAGCAGCCAGCGCAGGAGCAGCTGTTGCATCGCGAGCAGGTCCTCGCTGCGGTCGGGGTCGCCGCTGAGGTCGTGGAGCTCGGCGGGGTCGGCCTCGAGATCATGCAGGCGCTGGGTGCCCAGGTCGTCGACGACGAGCTTCCACCGCCCGGCCACGACGGTCCGCATCTCGCCGCCGAGGGTGACGGAGTTGAGCTCGTCGAACTGACGGCCCTCGTACGGGAAGTGCAGCGGCGGGCGGGCGTGCTCGTCGTAGGAGACGCCGCCGTAGCCGAGCTCGCCGAGGATGCTGCCGAACTCCTCGGCCGGGACCGGCTCGCCGGCGAGGAGCGGGGCGAGGGAGCGCCCCTGCACTCCGGCAGGGATCTCCCCGCCCGTCCACTCGGCGAGGGTGGGCAGCACGTCCACGATCGAGACGTGCTCGTCGCGGTGCTGGGCGACGACGCCCGGACCGGTGATCGCCAGCGGGATCCGCAGCAGCGCCTCGGGGAGCCCCGCGCCCTTGCGCTGGAGACCGTAGTCGCCGAAGAGGTCGCCGTGATCGCTCAGGGAGATGACGAGGGTGTTCTCCAAATGGTCGCCGAGCCCGTCCAGCAGGCGAGCGATCTGGTCGTCGAGCAGGCGCAGCATGCCCAGGTAGTTCGCCCGGTAGCGCCGCCACTCCTCGTCGTAGCCGGGGCGCTTCTCCTCGATGAGGGTGCGCAGCCAGCGGAAGCGCCAGTCCAGGCCGTCGAGGTCCGCCGCGGTCGCCGCGCGCTCGCCGACCTGGTCGGCGAACATGTCGAAGTACGGCTCGGGCACCTGGTAGGGGTTGTGGGGCTCGGGGAAGGAGACCCACAGGAAGAACGGGCGGTCCTCCTCGTCGGCCGCGCCCGCACCGTCGGCCGCGCGTGCGCCGTCGAGCCCGCCCGAGCCGTCGGCCCCGCGTCCCGCCGTGCCCGCGAGCGCCTCGAGCGCTCCGTCGACGATGCGGTGGGGGAGCTGCGCGCTGACGGGGAAGGGCGTCGGCTCGTGCCCGACCCCGTGGTCCAGCGCCCGCAGCCAGTCATCGAACGCCGCCTGCTCGCCGCTGTCCTCCGGGCCGCTGTCGTGGAAGAACGGGCCGTGGAAGCTGTCGAAGTCGTCCGGCCGGGGATGCATGTGCGGCTTGCCGCTGAAGTGCAGCGAGTACCCCGCCGCGCGCAGCACCTCGAGCAGGTCCGCGTCGTAGAGGGCGTGCTGGGCGGTGCTGTTCTGCCGCACCCGGTGGGCAGAGGGGAAGCGGCCGGTGAGCAGGCTCGTGCGCGCCGGCACGCACAGCGGGGAGGAGGTGTGCGCGCGGTCGAAGCGGGTGCCGCGGGCGTGCAGGGCGTCCAGGCGCGGCATGGTGTCCGGGCCGCCCTCGGCGGCGGTGCAGCCCGCTCGCTGCTGGTCGGTCATCAGCAGCAGGATGTTCGGTCGGCTCGGGCTCTGCATCGAGGTCCTCGTCGGGTGGGGGCTCTCGGCCGGGCGCTCGGCGCGCACGACGGCCGCGTGAGCGTCGACCTTAGGACCTCTCCCGGCACGGGACAATCCCTCCGGCCCTCGCGGCGCGGGGCGCTCGGCCGCGCCGTCGCCCGTCCTGCCCGACGCCCGTCGCCGCGACGACGGAATCTTTCTGCCGGAGGGTTGTCGGAATAATCCGGCCACCCTAGCGTGCTCGCCATGACCGAACAGATCGGCGTCCTCGCACTGACGCGACGGACCCACGAGATGCGGGTCCTGGCCGCGCTGCGCCGCCGAGGACCCTCGAGCCGGGCCCAGCTCGCGGAGGCGACGCGCCTGTCCCGCACGACGCTCGCCGAGATCGCGACGGACCTCATCGCCCGCGGCGCCGTGGTGGTCGTGGACACCGATGCGGCCCAGCGCCGAGGGAGCGGCCGCCCGGCCGCCCTGCTCGCGCTCGACCCCGGCTCGGCACAGTTCCTGGGACTGGACTTCGGTCACCGACGGGTCGCCCTCGCGATCGCCGGCGCGAGCCACGAGGTCGTCGCCCGCGGAGAGGCCGAGTACGACGAGCGCAGCAGCTGGCACGAGCGCGCGGCCCTCGCCGTGGAGCTCGCCACGACCCTCGCCGCACGGCACGAGCTGCACTTCGGGGCGCTCCAGGGCGTCGCCGCAGGGGTCACCGGGCGCCGCCGCGCCGCCGCCGAACCGGTGGTCGCGGGCGTCCTCGGGGAGGCCTTCGACCTCGACGTCACCGTCGACAACAACGTCCGCTTCGCGGGGCTCGCCGAGGCCTCCGAGCGCGGCGGCCGCTTCACCCACGCCGTCTATCTCCATCTCAGCGACGGGGTCGGCGGGGCGGTCGTGGTCGACGGCCGGCTCCACCAGGGCGCCGACCGCTTCGCCGGGGAGCTCGGGCACGTCGTCGTGGATCCGGGAGGCGAGATCTGTCGCTGCGGCAAGCGCGGCTGCCTCGAGACGGTCGCGCGCCTCGGCGCGCTCGAGGGGGCAGGCCCCGAGCAGCTGGACCGGGTCGCCCGGGAGGTCGGCAGGGTCCTGAGCGCCGCGGCGATGATCCTCGACCCCGACCTGATCGTCGTCGGCGGTCGCGTGCCGGAGGCGCACCCCTCCCTGCTCGCGCGGATCGAGCAGTCCGTCCGCGAGAGCGCCGGTGGGACGGCCGGCTCACCGCCTGAGGTCCTCTCCGCCGTGTGCGGACCGTACGCCGGTGCACGCGGCTCCCTCATCGCCGCCATCCACGAGAGCCCGCTGCTGGCCGGCTACGACGAGCGGGTCTTCCAGGTCCCGGTCCGCGACACCCCACGGAGGGCCATCGGATGACCCGCCCGAACATCCTCCTGCTCATGACCGACCAGCACCGGGTCGACACCTTCGGCGCCTACGGCAACCCGTGCGGCCTCACCCCGACGGTCGACGCGATCGCCCGCACCGGCACCCGCTTCGACCGCTGGTACACGCCGACCGCGATCTGCACCCCGGCCCGTGCGAGCCTGCTCACCGGCATGGCGCCGTTCCGGCACAAGGTGCTGGCCAACCACGAGCGCAACGTCGGCTACCTCGAGGACCTCGACGAGGGCGCGTTCACCTTCCCGCAGGCGCTGCAGGAGGCGGGCTACTCCACGGCCCTGGTGGGAAAATGGCATGCCGGCCACGAGCGGACCGCGCGCAGCTTCGGCTTCGACGGGCCTGACCTGCCCGGCGACGCCTGGCACAACCCCGTGGACGCCCCGGACTACCTGGCCCACCTGGCCGAGCACGGACTGCCGCCCTACGCGATCAGCGACCGGATCCGCGGCACCCTTCCCCACGGCGGCCCCGGCAACCTGCTCGCCGCCCGCCTGCACCAGCCCGTCGAGGCGACCTTCGAGCACTATCTCGCCACGCGCACCATCGAGCTGCTGGAGCGCTTCGCCGCGGAGCGCGAGAGCGCGGACACCCCGTTCTACCTGCAGCTGAACTTCTACGGCCCCCACCTGCCCTACATCCTCCCGGACGAGTACTTCGACCTGGTCGGCCCCGAGCAGGTGGAGCTGCCCGCCTCGGTCGCGGAGACCTTCGAGGGCAAGCCCCCGGTGCAGGCGAACTACTCCGCGCACTGGGCGTTCGACACCATGGAACCGGAGACCTCGCGGAAGCTGATCGCGATCTACTGGGGCTACGTCGCGATGATCGACGCGGAGATGGGCCGGGTCATGGCGGCGATGGACCGCCTGGGTCTCACGGACGACACCGCGGTCGCGGTCACCTCGGACCACGGGGAGTTCACGGGCGCGCACCGGCTGCACGACAAGGGGCCGGCGATGTACGAGGACATCTACCGCACCGCCGGGATCCTGCGGGTTCCCGGACAGGAGCCCGGCGTGGTGCGGGAGGAGTTCGTGAGCCTGCTGGACCTCACTGCCACGATCCTGGACCTCGCCGGACTCGACCCGACCCCCGCCGTCGACTCCCGCAGCCTGCTGCCGCTGACCACGGGCGAGGAGGTGCCGTGGCAGGAGGACATCGTCTGCGAGTACCACGGCCACCACTTCCCCTACCCCCAGCGCATGCTCCGTACCGACCGCCACAAGCTCGTGATCAACCCCGAGTCGGTGTGCGAGCTGTACGACCTCGCCGACGACCCCGACGAGATGCACAACCGCTACGAGGACCCGGAGCTGGCGGACGTGCGTCGGCTGATGTCCCGTCGCCTCTACGAGCTGCTTCTCGAGCGCGGCGACAACTTCTACCACTGGATGACCTCGATGTACGACATCGGCGAGGTCTCCTACGACCCCATGATGAGCGGTCTCGACGAGACCACCTACCAGCAGCCCCCACGCTCAGGAGCCCCGGCATGACCGCGCAGGCCACGATCACGATCTCCACGACCGAGAGGGCCGAGGTCGACCGCAACGTCTACGGCCACTTCCTCGAGTCCGCCTTCTTCGGGAACATCGAGGGCGGAGTGTTCGACGAGGGCTCGCCGCTCGCGGTCACCGGGCAGGGCGCGCTGGACGGCTGCCGCGCCGACGTCATCGAGGCCTGCCGCGAGCTGGGACTGCCCGTGGTGCGCTGGCCGGGCGGGAACTTCACCTCCGCCTACTGGTGGCGCGACGGCACCGGGCCCCGCGACCGGCGACCGCGCCGACTGGAGCTGGCCTGGGGATCGGAGGAGTCCAATCGCTTCGGCACCCCGGAGTTCCTCGCCTGGATCGAGGCGGTGGGGACGGCGGCGGCGCCGACATCGGCCTACCTCCACCACAGCGCCCGCAGCGTCGAGGACGCCGTGCGCTGGGTGGAGTACACCAACTACTCCGGCACCACCGCGATGACGGACCTCCGCGCCGCCGACGGGCACCCTGAGCCGTACGACGTGCGCTGGTGGGGGATCGGCAACGAGGTCTACGGACCCTGGCAGATGGGCCACCGGAGCGTCGAGCGGTACGTCGAGGACGCCCGCGAGCACGCCCGCTTCATGCGCGCGGTGGACGCGGATCTGCGGTTCATCGCCTGCGGCTGGGAGAAGGAGGCGTACACCGACGCGCTGATCGCCGGTCTCGGCGACCAGGTCGAGGCGGTGTCCCTGCACCTGTACGGCCTGGACCACCACCTCACCGACCCCTCGACCGCGGAGTTCGACGACGTGGTCGCGCAGTCCGCCTACTTCGAGCAGACCATCGCCGAGTACTCCGACGAGATCCTGTTCGCCGCCGAGCGCGCGCACCTGGACTCGGTGCCGTCGATCGCGATGGACGAGTGGAACAACCGCCACATGGAATCCGTCGAGCTCGAGGAACCGGTGCCCGCCCCGGGCGGCGGCTTCGAGCCCCGCGGCACCGGGGCCGTCGAGGACCGCAAGCGGGTGAACCGCCACAGCCCCCGCACCCTGGCCGACGCCCTCATGTACTCCGGGGTGTTCCATGCGATCCATCGCGCCGCCGGCCGCGACGTGCCGGTGACCATGGCCAATGCCGTCAACCTGCTCAACGCCAACGGGATCCTGCAGGTGCGTCCGGGCGGCGTGCTCCGCACCCCCGTGTTCCACATCTGGCACCTGTACCAGAACCTCTTCCAGCCCCTCGCCGTCCGCGCCGACGTGACCGCACCCGCGGCCTGGCGACAGCTGCGCCTCGGCTCCGAGCACCAGGACGCCCGCGGCTTCCCGCGCCGCACCCGGCCCGCCGCGGTGAGCCTGCTGGACGTGAGCGCCTCCGTCTCCCACGACGGGCGCACCCTGACCCTCGCCGCGATCAACCGCTCCGCGACCGAGGCGATCACCGCCCGCCTCCACCGCGACGTCGGCGAGCTGCCCGGCACGGCCGCCCGCCACGAGCTCGGCGCCGACGCCGAGGACCTGTTCGCCACGAACACCCTGGCCGACCCCGAGGTCTGCGCGCTGCGCGACCGCGGCACGGTCGACCTCGAGGACGGCACCTGCACCTTCCCCGCCCACAGCGTCACGCTGCTGACCTTCGCCCTCTGACGCCGCGGCCGCCGGCGCCGCAGCACCGCCGTGATCACCGACGACCCGTGGGCCTCGCCCCACCGCCTCGACGACGACGCGGCGACGACCCGCAGTCCTGTTCGCAGTTCCCGACCATGCAGCAGTCCCCGATGCGACGAGGAGGTCGCCCCATGACCGCACAGCAGGGACCGAGGAGCCACGCCACCCGACGACAGCTGTTCTCGGCGGCCGCGGTGAGCGCGATGGCCGCCGCCGCGAGCACGGCCCCCGCCCGCGCCGACGGGACGGCCCCTGTGGGCCCGCCGGCACCGACCGAGAAGGAGGGCGCCGTGCCCGAGGCGCCGCTGTTCACCAACCCGCTCCTGACCGGAGTGACCGAGAACTTCGCCGATCCGACCATCATCCGCGGGCGCGACGGGTACTGGTACGCCTACGCCACCAACGGACCGCGCTTCGCCGGGGACGAGCGCCAGCGCATGATGATCACCCGCTCGCCCGACCTGCTGGAGTGGGAGTGGGTGGGCCCGGTCTTCACCCGCGAGACGATGCCGACCTACGATGGCAAGCCCGCCGACGCGAACCGCCAGTTCTGGGCTCCCGAGATCGCGGTCGTCGACGGGACCTACGTCCTGTACTACTCCTACGTGGTCGAGAGCCCGGGCGAGCCCTGGCGCGTGGTCGCCGCCGCGACCGCCGACCATCCCGCCGGGCCGTGGACCGACACCGGCGAGGTCGTCGTCGGCAACGAGACCTGGGAGGTGCGGCCCGGTGTCACCGAGATCCGCAACAACATCGACCCCGATCTGCTCACCGCCCCCGACGGCACCCGCTACCTGTACTACGGGTCCGTGCAGGGCGGGGTGCGGGTGGTCCGGCTCCGCGCCGACGGGCTGAAGGCCGAGGGCGAGCCCGTCCAGCTCACCGACGCGCACCGCTACGAGGCGGCCTACGTCATCCACCGCGACGGCTGGTACTACCTGATGCTGTCGGTCATCGGGGGCTGCTGCGCCGGCGCGGCCTCCGGCTATCCCGTCATGGTGGGCCGCGCGGAGGAGCCGACCGGGCCCTTCGTCGACCGCGACGGCCATCCGCTGGACGGGCCGACCGCCGGCGGCACCCCCGTGCTCGCCCCCAACGGCAACCGCTGGGTCAGCACCGGCCACAACGCCGTCGCGACGGACCTGTCCGGCCAGGACTGGATCGTCAGCCACGCCATCGACCGGGACGAGCCCTACGTCGTGGGACGCGAGAGCGCCCGCCACCTCGTCCTGACCCGCCTGGACTGGATCGACGGCTGGCCCGTCGGCAACGCCGGGGAGGGGGTCCTCGACGGCCCCATGCCCGGGCCGCGCACCGACGCGGTGCTCGCCGACGCCTTCGAGGGCGACCTCTCCGCCTGGACGGAGACCGCGGGCTGGGAGCGGCGCAGCGAGCCGGCGGGCGGGTACGTCAGCACCGGCGGCGACGGGCGGCTCCTGTCCCGCGCGAGCCTCACCCGCGACAGCCGGGTGCGGGGGACGGTGCGCCTGGCGGGCGGCGAGGGCGGCAGCGCCGGGATCGTCGTCGGCGCGGGCGGGCACGACGACGTCGACGTCCGCATCGACCGCGGCCGGGAGCTGCTGGTCCTCGAGGCCGGCTCGGGCAGGCGGCAGGTGCACGCCACGGCGCCGCTCCCGCCCGGCTTCGGCTACGAGACCTGGCACGAGATCGAGATCGAGCTCAGCGGCGGGGGGATCCACGTGGACGTGACCGAGTCCGGGCAGCACGACCCGATCGCGGAGGTCACCGTCGAGCGCCCGCCGGCGGCAGGACACGGTCCGATCGCCCTGGTCGCCGAGGGCACCGGCGCCGACTTCGACGACGTGACCGCCGCCGCCCACCACGTCCGGGTCGCCGAGCAGGTCCCGCCGCCGGAGATCGGCACGCTCGACCCCCAGCTCAGCACGGACTTCGCCGCCGGCATCGGGCCGGAGTGGAGCTGGACCGGCGAGGCCGCGGGGACGACGGGGGAGGACGGGCTGCGGCTCGAGATCCCCTCCGCGACGCTCATCGCCCGGCGCCGTGCCGAGGACGACCCCGTCCCCTCGCTCCTGCTGCGCGAGATGCCCGAGGGGGAGTGGACCGCCGAGACCGCCGTGACGATCCCCTTCGGCGACTCCATCCCCTACGGCTGGCCGCAGGCGGGCCTGATCGCGCACGTCAGCGACGAGGACTGGGCGGCGCTGGTCTACACCACCCGGGAGTCGCGCCGCTTCACCGCTCTCGCCCGGCAGGTCCCGCCGCCGGACGACCGGGAGGCGGTCTACGGGCACGCCGCCCTCGGTCCGAGCCGCGACACGATGCGCCTGCGGCTGCGGCACACCGTCACGGACGACGGCGAGCACGTCTACCGGGCCGCGCTGAGCCTCGACGGAGAGCACTGGCAGTGGCACGGCGCCCGCACCCTCCCGGCCGGGCCGCAGCCGCGCCTCGGAGTGGTCGCCATGGATCACGCCGAGCGCAACGAGCAGCCGCTCGTCGCGACCCTCGACGGGGTGCGCATCCACCGCTGACCCCGTCGGCCGCGCACCGCACGTCTCCACCGCAGCACCCTCCGTTCCCACTCGATGAAGAGGACAGGACCCATGACCATCTCCCCTCGCCCCCGCCCCGGCCCCTCCCGTCGCGCCCTGCTGGGCTCCGCGGCGCCGCTCTCCCTGGCCGCCGTGCTGGCCGCCTGCACCGGCGGCGGGCAGAGCGCCCAGGAGACCCCGCGCGGCAAGGACGGCACCCTGGCATGGTGGGACCAGTTCCGGCCGCTCACGGAAGCCTTCGAAACCGAGCTGTTCGGCCCCTACGCGGAGCAGCACGACGGGCTCACGATCGAGCGTCGTCAGATGGACGCCCCGGACCTCGGCGAGGCGCTGCAGGTCGCGCGCCGCAGCGGCCAGATGCCCGACGTGCACTCCAACGCCGGGCTCGGCTCCCCGCCCGCCGCCCTCATCAGCCAGGACTGGTTCCAGCCGATCGGGGAGCACGTCGACTTCGACTCCGCCGCGATCGGGCCGGAGCTCTTCGACGGCGTGCACCGCTTCGACGGGCAGCTCTACTCCGTCCCGCTGTTCTCCGGCCGGCTCCACGACGCGACCCCATGGGTGAACACCGAGCTCGCCGAGCAGGCGGGTGTGGACCCCGACGCCTCCCCGCAGACCTGGGACGAGTTCCGGGAGGCCGCGAAGCGGATCAGCGACGGCACCGACGCGCACGGCTTCGTGCTCCCGCAGAAGGACGCGCAGTTCCTCGACGGCTTCGTCGGCTGGATCGCGCAGTCCGCCGGCGCCCCGGGCGGCATCGACTGGAGCACCGGCGAGTACCAGTTCACGAGCCGGCCGTTCCTCGACGCGATCGAGTTCCTGAAGTCCTTCCAGGACGACGGCATCATGCATCCCTCCTCCCCGTCGATGGGGCCGCGCGACGCCCGCGCCCGCTGGGCCGCCGGGGAGATCGGGATCTACATGTGGGGCTCGTGGATCATCGGCGGTCTGATGGTCGACGAGCCCGAGTCGATCGAGCGGGGCATCCAGGCCTGGTCCATCCCGCGCCAGGACTCGACCCGGCACACGCTCACCCGCGGCCCCGGCGCGGGACAGTTCTGGGTCAGCGCCGAGTCTCCCTACGCGCAGGAGGCCGCGGAGCTGCTGGCCGTCATGTGCGGGGAGGAGTTCCAGGCGGTCCTCGCCGCGGCGATGGACCAGCCGCCGGTGCTGCTGGAGACGGTGGAGGGCGCCGACGTCCACCCCGCCTACGCGACGATGGTGGAGCACTTCACCGAGGACGTCCGGATCGCCCCGGTCCCGGAGTCCGGGAACCCCGCGACCTGGAAGGTCGTCGCCGAGATGAACGACATCCACCCCAACCTGGGGGAGATCACCCAGTCCTATCTCTCCGGCGCCACCGACGACCTCGAGGGCGAGCTCACCGCCTACTACGACGCGATGAATGCCGAGCGCGAGCGGGCGATCGAGGCGGTGGCCGCGCAGGGCGAGGACGTGAGCCTCGAGGACTGGGTCTTCTCGAACTGGGACCGCGACGCCGACTACACGGCCGACGACTACGCGGGAAGGTGAGCGATGACCTTCGTCTCCGCCGATCTGACCCGGAGCGCCCGCACCGAGGGGCCCCGGACCCGGACGTCGCTGCTGCGACGGATCCGTGAGCAGTGGTGGATCTACCTGTTCCTGCTGCCCACCCTGGTCGGCTACGGGCTGTACACCGTCTACCCGCTGGCGGCGAGCTGGGTGTACGCCTTCATGGACTGGCCGGGCTTCGCCCTGAGCGGCACGTTCAACGGCCTGGAGAACTTCGTCCGGCTGTGGAACGACCCGCTGTTCTGGAACTCCTTCGGGAAGTCGCTGCTGTTCCTGGTCGTCGCGATGCCGACCCGGGTGATCCTCGCACTGCTGCTCGCGCTGTGGCTCAACAGCCGCGCCACCCCCTTCAAGGGCGTGTTCCGCACGCTGTTCTTCCTGCCCGTGGTCACCACCGGCGCGATCATCGGCATCGTCTTCACGCTGCTGCTGGACGCCCAGGGCCCGATCAGCCTGGCGCTGGTGTGGGCGGGGATCACCGAGACGCCCACGAACTTCGTCGCGAACCCCGACACCTCGCTGTGGTCGGGCGTCGCGGTGTGGGTGTGGAAATGGCTCGGCATCACGATGATCTACTGGCTCGCCGCGTTGCAGACCGTCCCCCAGGACGTGCATGAGGCGGCCCAGCTCGACGGCGCCGGGCCCTGGAAGGAGTTCTGGCGGGTGACCCTTCCGCTGCTGATCCCGTTCCTGATCATCATCACCCTGATCGACACCGTCAGCGCCCTGAACGTCTTCGACCTGATGCAGACCATGACCGGCGGCGGGCCCGCGTTCTCCTCCGAGGTGATCGAGATCTTCATCTACCGCACCGCCTTCGCCGCGACCACCCCGCAGCTCGGTTACGCCTCGGCGGCGGCGGTCCTGTTCGGGATGCTCACCGTGGTCCTCGCGATCGTGCAGGCGCTCGGCATCCGGGCCGCGCGCGGGATGATGCCGGGAGGACGGTCATGACCCTCGCCGACACCACCCGCTCCAACCCGGCTCGCTCCGACACCACCCGCCCCGGGACGCGCGGGGCCCGGAGACGGGGCCACGGTGCCGGCGGCACGACGGCGGGCGCGCCGCGGCGCCGACGTCGGCCGTGGAGCGCGCGCCGCGTGCTCACCCTCGCGGCGCTCGTCGTCATGACGCTGCTGTGGATCTACCCGTTCATCTGGCTGGTCTCCGCCTCGCTCAAGCAGTCCTCGGAGATCTTCTCCAGCGGGCTGAACCTGATGCCCGAGACGTTCCGGTGGGAGAACTACCTGCGCGCCTGGACCGAGGCGGGCTTCGCGCAGTACTTCCTGAACACGGTGATCATCACCGTCGGCGCGATCGTGATCGTGGTGGTGCGCAGCGCGCTGGCCGGCTACGTGCTGGGCCGCTACGCCTTCCCCGGCAAGAGGATCCTCATCGGCATCTTCCTGGTGACCTTCTTCCTGCCCGAGGGGTACACGATCATCCCCGTCACCCAGCTGACCGACCAGCTGGGGCTGCTGAACACGCACGCCGGTGTGATCCTGGGCCTCAGCGCGGGCGGGCACATCGCCTCGACCCTGCTGTACGCGGGGTTCTTCCGCGGCCTGCCCAAGGAGCTCGAGGAGAGCGCGAAGCTCGACGGTGCCGGCGCCTTCCGCACGTTCTTCCAGGTGATGCTGCCGCTGTCCTGGCCGATCACCGCCACGGTCACGATCCTCACCTTCCTCGCCGCCTGGAACGCCTACCTGCTGCCCCTGGTGTTCACGCTCAGCACCCCCGAGCTGCAGACCCTCGCGATCGGCATGACCTCCTTCGTCAGCGACTACGGGCAGGACTGGTCCGGGATGGCCGCCGGTGCCGTGATCTCCCTGGTGCCGGTGGTGATCGTGTTCGTGATCCTGCAGCGCAAGTTCGTCGACTCGATCGCGGGCGCGGTGAAGCAGTGAGCGCGCCGAGGCAGCCCCGTCGCCGCGCGGCCGACGGTCCGTGCACCCGAGAGGAAGGACCCTCATGACCCGTCCGAACATCCTGCTCATCTCCACCGACCAGCAGCGCTGCGACATGATCGGCGCGGCGGGGAACCCTGCGGTGAGCACCCCGCACCTGGACCGCCTCGCCGCGCAGGGCGCGCTGTTCGAGAACTGCTACGTGCAGAACCCGGTGTGCTCCCCGTCCCGGGCGAGCCTCATGACGGGCACCTACGTCTCCACCCACGGCCTGTACGAGAACGGCGTGGACATCGCCCCGGACACCCGCGTGTTCTCGAAGGACCTCGCCGAGGCTGGATACGACTGCGGCCTGGTGGGGAAGTTCCACCTCCACTCCTGCTTCCACGGCCGCACCGAGCCGCGGCTGGACGACGGGTTCCGGGTGTTCCGCTGGGCGCACGACCCCTATCCGGGCTCGAGCGAGAACGCCTACCACCGCTGGCTGCGGGCGCGCAGGCCGGACCTGTACCAGCGGGCGCTGGAGGAGCGGGGGCTGTTCGACACGATGCCCACCGAGTTCCACTACAGCCGCTGGATCGCGGAGGAGACGATCTCCTTCCTGCGCACCGACCGCCGCAGCGAGCGGCCGTTCTTCTTCGTGACGAACTTCTTCGACCCGCACCACGGCTTCGGCGCGCCGGAGGAGTACATGCGCCGCTACGACGACGTGGAGCTGCCGCCGGTGAACACCCGCCCCGACGAGCTGGAGGACAAGCCCGAGATTCAGCGCCTGACCTCCGAAGCGCGTGGCGGCGGGATGCCCAGCTACGTGGAGCACGGCCCGGAGCAGCTGGACCAGGTGCGCCGCGCCTACTACGCGATGGTCTCGCTGATCGACGACGAGGTGGGGCGGATCCTCGCGGTGCTGGACGAGGAAGGACTCGCAGACAGCACGATCGTGGTGTTCACCAGCGACCACGGCGAGCTGCTGGGCGACCACCAGCTGCTGCGCAAGGGCCCCTTCCTCTACGACTGCTCGGTGAAGGTGCCGCTGATCCTCCGCTGGCCCGACGTGATCGCGCCGGGCACCCGCCGCGAGGAGCTCGTGCAGTGGGTCGACCTCGCCCCGACCTTCCTCGAGGTCGCGGGAGTGGAGCGGCCGCGCTCGTACCAGGGCGACTCGCTGCTGCCGCTGCTGCGCGGCGAGGAGATCGAGTGGCGGGACTGGGCGCTGTCCCAGTACCGCTCCGGCGGGGACCCCGCCAACCCCTCCGCCCATCTGACGATGCTGCGCCGCGGCCGCTACAAGCTCATCGCCCACCACGGCGCACCGAGCACGTCCCGCGGGCCGACGGGGGAGCTGTACGACCTCGAGTCCGACCCCGGCGAGCTCGTGAACCTCTGGGACGACGCGGCGCACCGGGAGGTGCGGCTCGCGCTCGCCGAGCGGATGCTGGACGTGCTCGCCGGCGTGGAGGACAGGCGGAGGGTGCAGCTGGCGCCGTGGTGAGGCGGATGAGCGGTGCCCGATCTCAGGGCCCCGCTCGACACGCTCCCAGCGCGGAGCGACTACCCATCTGCATCAGCTCAGCAGCTCAGCGAGAGCTCGCGCGAGCCGGGAATCGCGCGACGTAGCAACGGCCTGATCTGCAGCGGTGGGATCAGCGGTGTCCGGCGCAGGGTTTGCGGACGCGTGCTTCGCCGCGCGCTCGGTGATCCTCGCTGCGTACTTGCCGACCTGCTTCTGCGCGGACGCCTGCTCCTTGCGCGCTGCGGCCAGCGCCTCCCGGGTTCCGACGAGTCCGAATATGCCGACCACGGGAAGCGACTTCCTGCGCGGTCGCAGTCCCTGCCTGACGCGATGGCCTTCAGGGAATGACGTGATGGCCAGGAGCACGAGCAGGAACGCGAGAAGGCCCATCGGCACGGCGAGAGGCCAGAAGGAGAAGACGACGAGGAGAAGACAGAAGACGAAGAAGAGCGCGACCATGAGATGGATGACGCCGACAGAGACGATATCGATCGTGCCGACTGAACGCTTCAGCTGACTGTTCGTTATGACGAGCCCGAAGACAGACATGGCAAGACCACAGCAGAGAGCGATAACTGCCGAGATCAGACTGCCGAGCACGGGGAACTCGATCCAGCGAAGCAGGACGGCAGTGATCGGAGCCGAGAGGACGGCGGCCGCGATCACCATGATGCCGACAGCGAGAACAGCCCGCCAGGGCGACGCTGTCGGCCACTTCTCCAGACGGACGATCTGCTCCTGGGTACGCTCCTCGTGCTCCTCAGCGAAGCCGAGGAGCGTCTCATCGTCGCCCACCTCAAAAGTGCCGATGACCGTGCTGATCCCCAGTTGCAAGCCGTAGATCGGGAGCACGACGAGGAGAAGGCCGCTGTCTTCAAACGACTGCAACGAATGGAAGGAGACCGCGAGGATTGACGGTCCCAGGGCCGTCACCGCCGCCAGGGAGATGACACTCAGCATGCCTCGAAGCCGAGACTCCTCAGCGCCGTCCTGGTGGATGATCTGACCGGTCACGATCGCGATGAAGCAAGCGAGTTGCACTGTGGCGACGACACCCAACCCACCCATCACCAGGTCACTTGCCCCGGTGCCAAAACGCGAGAGAAGGTCGACGACGCCTATTGTCGGTGCCGACGAGAACTCGTTCCAGACGATGAGCACGAGGGCGAAGAAGCCTGCGGAGAAGACGCTGACGCACAGAATCTCCGTTAGAGCGATCTTGCGCCAGTCTCGGCGACCTATTTCCCGACTCTGGATGGTCGGTGCTGTCTCTGCCATGGGAGCCCCCTCGTCGCGTTGTCGAGTCGCGCCTCCCATGTGAGCGGATGAGCGCGACTTCCCCTTGCTCTGGAGGCTACGGCGTGGGTGCGACACCCCACAGACAGAGTCCTCGCTGCACCAGGACCCCACCCAGCATCTTCTGCGAGTTCCCGCCTCCGCAGGAGGTCGCCTCATCGACGCTCTCCCGGTCGGGGTCACCGCACGGCAACGGGCCGCCCACCTCCATGGACTGCCCCACCCCCGCGATGCCACACTGCTCGGACACCCGTCGTCACCGGCGGGCGCCCCGAGCACGGGAGGCAGGTCCATGTCGATCCCCGAGACCATGAGCGCCGTGCAGCTGCACGGCCACGGCGGCCCCGAGCAGCTGATCCACTCCACCGACGTGCCCACTCCTCGCCCCGGCCCGGGCGAGGTGCTGATCGACGTGCACGCCTGCGGGATGAACAACACCGACATCTGGGTGCGCGAGGGCGCCTACGGCTCCGACACCGACCCCGGCGCGGTCTCCTCCTGGCGCCGCGGCCGCCCCACCCTCGCCTTCCCCCGCATCCAGGGCGCGGACATCGTCGGCCGCATCGCCGCCGTCGGCCCCGACGTCGACCGGACGCGGATCGGGCAGCGCGTGATCGTCGACTTCAGCCTCTACCACCGACCCGTCGGAGACGACTCCCTGGCCGACATCGACTACATCGGCCACGGCCGCGACGGCGGCTTCGCCGAGTACGTCGCCGTGCCCGCCGAGAACGCCCACGAGACCGACGCCGAGCTCACCGACGCCGAGCTCGCCACCTTCTGCTGCGCCTCGCTCACCGCCGAGCAGATGCTCGACCGGGCCCGGCTCGCCGCTGGGGAGAACGTGCTGGTCACCGGGGCATCCGGCGGAGTCGGCTCCGCGCTGCTGCAGCTGGCGAGGGTGCGCGGCGCGACCCCGTACGCGCTCTCCAGCGCCGGCAAGGAGGAGGCGCTGCGGGAGATCGGCGCCGAGGGTGTGGTGCTGCGCACCGAGGAGGACCTCGTCGGCGCCGTGGCGCGCACGGTCGACGGCGAGGTGGACGTGGTCGCCGACCTCGTCGCCGGCCCGCTGTTCAACGACCTGCTGCGGATCCTGCGCCCCGAGGGCCGGTACGCCACCGCCGGCGCGATCGGCGGCCCGGTGGTCCAGCTCGACCTGCGCACCGCCTATCTCAAGCAGCTCGAGCTGCACGGCTCCTCCCAGGGCACCCGCACCGCCTTCGCCCGCCTGCTCGGCCACATCGAGGCCGGAAGGATCCGGCCCCTGCTGGAGCGCACGTTCCGCCTGTCGGAGCTGCACGAGGCCCAGCGCGTCTTCCAGGCCAAGCAGTTCATCGGCAAGCTCGTCGTGGTCCCGGACCGGCACTGGGACGAGCACGGAGCACCCCATGCGTCGTGAGCGCGGCCTCGAGCTGATCGACGCGCAGTCCGGCGGCGACGTGAGCCGCGTGGTCACCGCCGGCATCACGCCCCTGCCCGGCCGGAGCGTGCTCGAGCAGGCCCGGCACCTGCAGGCCGAGGGGGACGCGCTGCGACGGCTGCTGCTCTCCGAGCCCTACGGCGACCCCGCTATGTCGGTGGACCTGCTGGTCGCGCCCGGCCATCCCGAGGCCCAGGCCGGGTACATCATCATGGAGGCGATGGGCTATCCGATGTACTCGGGCTCCAACACCATCTGCGTGGCGACGGTGCTGCTCGAGGCCGGGATCCTCGAGATGGTCGAGGGGGAGCAGCAGATCGTGCTGGAGTCCCCGGCGGGCCTGGCACGGATCCTCGCGCGCACGGCCGACGGGCGGGTCGAGTCGATCACCACCCGCGGGGAGCCCGCCTACGTCGCCGAGCGCGATCTGCGGATCGAGGTCCCCGGATGGGGCAGGGTCCGTTTCGACCTCGTCTACAGCGGCGCCCATTACGCGATGATCGAGGCCGCCGATCTCGACCTCGAGCTCACCGCCGAGGAGCAGATCGCGCTGACCGCCTTCGGGGACGCCTTCGTGCGCGCGGCCCGGCCCGGGCTGCGCCAGGAGCACCCGTCCCTCGGGGATGTCGGGCCGCTGCCGTTCGTGCACTTCATGGGGCCGGTGCGCACCCTCGAGGACGGCACCGTCGAGTCCCGTTCGGCGACCTACGTCCATCCCGGGGTGATCTGCCGGAGCCCGACGGGGACCGGCACCTCCGCCCGCCTCGCCCTCCTGGCCGCCCGCGGGGAGGCCGGGCCCGGCTTCACGCTCGAGACCATCTCCCCGCGCGGGAACCGCTTCCGCGGGGAGCTCCTGGCCGCGACGAGAGTGGGCGGCTTCCCCGCCTGGGACACCTCCACCACCGGCTCCGCCCGGATGCTGGCGAGGTCACGGCTGACCGTGGATCTCGACGACCCGCTGGTCGAGGGCGCGGGGCTGGAGGGGGTGCTGGCGGTGCCGGGACCGGACGGTGCCGGGGCGGCGGGTCGCTGACGGGGCAGGGGGCGTGACCTGCAGGCCGGTCCGGGACCTGCGCCGGCTCCCCCTACGATGCGAGTCATGAGCTCCGCCGACGCGCTCCGCACCGCCGCCACGCAGAATGTCCCCGCCGTCGTCCTCGAGTCCGCAGGCGCCGAGGACACCCCCGGCCTCGAGCGTCTCCACGTCGACCGGATCGACGTCGCCGCCCCGCAGGCCGGGGAGGTGCTGGTCGACGTCGCCGCCTGCGGGGTCTGCCACACGGACCTGCACGTCATCAAGGACGAGGTCGCCTTCCCGAAGCCCGCCGTGCTCGGCCACGAGGTCTCCGGCATCGTCGCGGCCGTGGGGGAGGGTGTCACCCACGTGAGCCTCGGCGACCGTGTGGCCTGCAGCTTCATCATGCCGTGCGGGACCTGTCGGCACTGCGAGAAGGGCCTGGAGGACCTCTGCGAGACCTTCTTCCAGCAGAACCGCCTCGCCGGCCACCTCTACGACGGCACCACCCGCTACACCCGCGGCGGCGAGGACGTGGCCATGTACTCCATGGGCGGCCACGCCCGCAGCTGCGTCGTCCCCGCCCGCGCCGTGTTCCCCCTCCCGGACAGCGTGCCCCTGCACGAGGCGGCCATCCTCGGCTGCAGCCTGTTCACCGCCCATGGCGCCGTGCGCACCGTCGCGGACGTGCAGCCCGGCGAGACCGTCGCCGTCGTCGCGACCGGCGGGATCGGGCTGAGCATCATCCACCTCGCCCGCGCCGCGGGCGCCGAGCGCGTGATCGCCGTCGACATCGACGACGCGAAGCTCGCGCTCGCCGCAGAGCTCGGCGCGACCGACGTCATCAACTCGCTCACCCAGGATCCGGCCGACGAGGTCCGGCGCCTCCTCGGCCACGGCGTCGACGTCGCCTTCGAGGCCCTCGGCTCGGTGCGGACCGTCCAGCAGACCGTGGATCTGCTGGACGACGGCGGCCGCGCCGTCCTCGCTGGCATCGCCCCGGCCGGCCAGACCTTCGACGTGGACATCGCCAAGGTCGTCCGCCGCAAGCTGCGCATTCTCGGCACCTTCGGCGCCCCCGCCTCCACCACCATGCCCGACGTGATCCGCCTGGCCGCGGACGGCGAGATCGACCTGGACCGCCTCATCACGCACAGCTTCGCCTTCGAGGAGATCCCTGAGGCGTACCGGATGCTGAACGACCGCGAGATCCGCGGGCGGGGACTGGTGGTGATCCGGCCGGAGCTGCGCTGAGGCTGTGGAGCGGCCCGTCGGCCGCGGGGCGAGAGCACTCACCCGCGCGGTCCACCGCCCTCGCTCAGCCGCCCTCGGTCATCGCTGCGGGCGGCAGCCAGTCCGCGCCCAGCATCTCCGCGAGGTCGGTCAGGCCTGCGGTGTCCCCGCCGACGGTGTCGGAGGCTGCGGCGATCCGTTCCACCATGACCTTGCTGACCTGCTCCTCGACGGTGTCCTGCGCATAGGCGATGTGCCAGGGGGAGACCTGGTGGTCGCGGTGGGTGCGGCCGGTGACCTGCCGTCCCGCGATGCCGGAGAAGCGGGCCTGGTGGAACAGACCCATCCGCGGCGCGGTGCTCGCTTGCCGTCCGCCGGGGAGGCTCTCCGCGGCGTGGAGGCTGATCGAGGCGACGGTGGTGAACACGCAGACGGGTGCCTTTCCAGTCTGGAACCGCAGGCGCTCGGCCTCGACGTCGAAGCGGTCCCGGCCGTAGATCGTGGCGACCTCGAGGCCCGCGTCTCGCAGCCGTTCGGTGATCGGTTCGGCGGCGGTGGTCACGAACTCGACCGAGCACGCGACCTGCCGCTCGGCCTCGACCTGCTGCGCGATCCACTGCACGGTCGAGTCCACCCGGATCAGCCCCGCCTTCTGCCGGAAGCGCAGCAGCGCCGCCCGCCCCTTGGCGGTGTTGCGGCCACGGCGGGCGATGTCCATCTCGCGGCAGAACTCGCCCCACTCCGCCTCGTACGCCTCGCGCTCGGCCGGGGTCAGCGCCACTGGCATCCCGGAGATCGGCACCGGCCCCCAGGGTGCGGCCCGGTGCAGCATCGCCGCGGGCTGCGCGTCCTCGAGCCAGCCCCGCAGGCGGGCGAGATCCTCCGCCCGACGGGTCGGATCGGAGGTCCAGGTCGCGCCGTAGCGGCCCTTCTCCATGCCGATCCCGTGCCGCTCGAGTGCGGAGGCGAAGGTCGCCGCCGGCTCCTTGACCGAGGTCCACTCCCGCATCGGCTCCCCATGCACCTGCGCGTAGGCCGGCGCCAGATAGGGCAGCTCGAGCGGGGTGTGACCGGGCGTCGCGGTGGTCGCGATGACGAACGGCGCCTGCTCGTGCGTCGTCCCGTGCCCGGAGAGCCGCGCCCACAGCTTCCACCGCTTCGTGCTGGTGCGGCGCAGGGCATGCGCCTCGTCGGCGATGATCACGTCCCAGTCGTGGCCGACGACCTTCTCCAGCCGGTCCCAGGAGATCACCACCCACTCCAGTCCGCTGTCGCCCAGCGCCGTGATGGTGCGGCACCAGTGCCCGATCGTGATCGCCGCGGGACGGTCCGCGACCACCAGCACCCGCTCGGCCCCGCGCAGATCCCCGGCCGCGCTCGCGCCGAGCACGGCGGAGATCGTCTTGCCGACGCCCGGCTCGTCGGCCAGCAGGAACAGCCGCCCGCCCGTCGCGGCGCGCGCCGCGATCGCGTCGGCCGCCTCGTACTGGTTCTGCCGCGGCTCGAACCCGTCGGTCGGCGCCGGGACCTCGGCGGGGGAGCCGGGGTTGTGGAGGTTCTCGAGGAAGCGGCCGAGGGTGTGCGGGCCGGGGGAGTAGGGCGCCAGGTGCGCGGGCAGGGTGCGGCCGACGAACACGTGCATCTTCACGGCCGGATGCCAGGACGCGCCCTCGACCTGGGTGCCGTAGGGGACGTCGAGGATCCACAGGCGCTCCCCGGGGCCGACGAACGGCAGCTCCTTCGGCGCGTGGCGGGAGCTGCTCGAGGAGCGGCGGCGCGAGGACCTGCGGCGGCGGGTGGAGGAGCGGCGGGAAGCGGGCACCCGTCGACGATAGCGGGGCATAGTGACCGGCGCTTCGCCGACCGGCCCCCTCCTGGGGGAGCGGCATCGCGGATGCTCAGCGCTACCGGATGGTCCCTGCAGGACACGCAGGTCGTGGGCTCTCCGGTGGAAACCGCCGGTCGCCGGTGAGAAGGTGAGGTCCCGGAAGACCCCATCTCAGGAGGTTCGACCATGAGCAGCACACCGCTGTACCACCCCGATGACGACGAGACGAATCCGCTCCCGGAGGACCAGGGCATCTCCCACGAGGATGGCTCGGAGGACTCCACCGGCGCGGGTGCGTCGCGATCCTCCCGGGGAGCCGACTCCTCGCCCACCGATCTCGACGAGCTGAGCGACGAGGGCGTCGGCGGCACCCTCGGCGCGAAGGACACGTTCGAGCCGGAGGAGTCCGACGCGTCCCGCGGTGCCGGGAGCGGCGACTCCCCGCAGGCATGAGGCCCACCGCTGTGAGCGATCGCGATCGCTCACAGCGGTGTGCGTCGCATCGGCCCTCGGCTGTCGCTCAGCGGGCGAGCCCCCCGTTCGCCCGCAGCACCTGCCCGTTGATCCAGCGGCCGTCGGGACCGGCGAGGAAGGCGACCGCGGCGGCGATGTCCTCCGGGGTGCCGAGCCGCTGAAGCGGGGGCGCGGCGGCGAGCGAGGCGACCAGCTCCTCGCTCTTGCCGTCCAGGAACAGGTCGGTCGCCGTGGGGCCGGGCGCGATCGTGTTGACCGTGACGTCCCGGCCCCGCAGCTCCCGCGCGAGGATCAGCGTCATCCCCTCGACGGCGGCCTTCGAGGCGGCGTACGCGCCGTAGCCGGGCAGCTGCGTCGTGACGACCGTGGTCGAGACTCCGACGAACGCGCCGCCGGGGCGCAGGTGCCGCGCCGCCTGCTGGGCCACCACGAGGTGACCGCGGATGTTCGTGCGGTGCAGCGCGTCGAGGGTCTCCAGGTCGAGCTCTGCGATCGGCGACAGGTCCATGCGCCCCGCGGAGTTCACCACCACGTCCACGCCGCCGAAGGTCTGCTCCACGGTGTCGAAGAGTTCCGCGACCTGGTGCTCGTCGGCGACGTCGGCCCGGAGCGCGATCGCCGTGCCGCCCGCGTCCCGGATCCCGGCGAGGGTCTCCTCGGCGGCGGCGACGTTCCCGGCGTAGTTCACGCCGACCGCGAACCCGTCGGCCGCGAGGCGGTGGGAGATCGCGCGGCCGATGCCGCGGGAGCCGCCGGTCACGATCGCGACGCGGCGGGCGGAATCGGTGCTGGTGGGAAGAGGGCGAGGTGCGGGGCTGGTGGTCATGTCGACCACGATGCGCCCCGCGCGGCCGCCGAACCAGGGGATCCCGTCCCCTCCCTGCGCCGCCCACCCTGCGGCACACTGCCTGCATGACCCCTGCGAGATTCCATGAGCTCGGCACGTTCCTGCGGTCTCGCCGCGACCGGATCCGCCCCGACGACGTGGGCCTGACCGCGGGAGCACGCCGACGGGTCCCGGGACTGCGACGGGACGAGGTCGCCCAGCTCGCCGGGGTGTCGGTCGACTACTACAACGAGCTCGAGCGCGGCGCCGGCTCGCAGCCCTCCGAGCAGATGCTCGCCGCCCTCGCCCGGGCCCTGCGCCTGACCCGCGACGAACGGGACTATCTCTTCCACCTCGCCGAGCGGCCCGTGCCGCAGTCCGGGACCGGGGTCCACATCCATCCCGGCATGCTCGACCTGCTCTCCCGCCTGCCGTCCACCCCGGCTCAGGTGATCACCGACCTGCACGAACCGCTCGTTCAGAACCCGCTGGCCGTGGCACTGCTGGGCGACCAGTCCGGTCTGCGCGGCCGCCGCGCGAGCTTCATCCACCGCTGGTTCCTGGAGGAGCGGGCGCGGGACATCTACCCCGTCGAGGACCACGCCCACCAGTCGCGCAGCCTGGTCGCGGACCTGCGCGCGGCCGCGGCCGCCCGCGGCCCCCGCGACACCGAGGCGCGACTCCTGATCGAGGAGCTGCTCGAGGGGTCCGGCGAGTTCGCGGAGCTGTGGGCGCGGCACGACGTGGCCGTGCGCCGCCAGGACCGCAAGCGCATCCTCCACCCCGAGCTCGGGACGATCGAGGTGAACTGCCTGAACCTCGTCAGCGAGGACGGCCGGCAGCGGCTGCTGTGGTTCACCCCCGCCCTCGGCACCGACAGTGCAGGCACCCTCGACCTGCTGGCCGTGGTGGGGAACCAGCGGCTCGACGGTTAGTCGGGACTCGCCCCGAGCCCGCGCGCCGGCGACGAGGATGGGCGTCATGACGACTACGAACGCGCCCCGCCAGCTGCGACTGATCATCGAGACCGACGACTTCGACGAGGCGCTGCGGTTCTACCGCGACGTGCTCGGCATGCCCGAGCAGGCCGCCTTCGCCACCGAGGGGGAGGACCGGGTAGCGATCCTGCACGCCGGCACCGCCACCCTCGAGCTCGCGAGCCCCGCGCACGCCCGCGCGATCGACGAGGTCGAGAACGCGCCGAGCACGGAGGGACCGACGCTCCGCCTCGCCCTCGAGGTGCAGGACACGGAGCAGGCCGTCGACGCCGCCGCCGACCACGGCGCGGAGCTGCTCGCCCCGCCCACCCGCACCCCGTTCCGCACCCTCAACGCCAGGATCCAGGGGCCTGCGGGATGGCAGGTGACGTTCTTCCAGGAGCTCGAGACGCTCGAGGAGCGCACGGCTCGGGAGGGGTTCTCGACGGACGATCAGCGTCCGCGGTGACGGGTTCCGCCTGTCGGCGCGGACTGCTTCGTCGATGGCGTCCGAGTGCCGGCGCCGAGCAGCCGTCAGAGGCGACGCAAAGGCTCCATCAGCCGGTGGGGCATGCGAACCGGCGTGACCTGGCCCTTGCGGACTGCGGAGAACAGCAGGCGGCATCCGAAGCGGCAGCGCCGGCACCCCGGTCGGATGCGGTCCGCGCGGAGCCCGCGTCCGGGGGTGCGGGATGTTCCTGGGCAGAACCGTCCCTGGTTGGGGGAACCGCTGCCCTCCAGGATGAAGGAGCTCATCGCCCGCGGCGTGGATGCCGAGCATCCGCCCCGCGCGCACCCTCCCTGATCCGAGGAGACATCCATGACCACCTGGTTCATCACCGGCGCCGCCCGCGGCTTCGGGCTGGAGATCGCCCGCCAAGCACTGGATCGCGGCGACCACGTCGTGGCGACCGCCCGCCGCCCCGAGGCCGTGCAGGAAGCACTTCCCGGGCATGCGGGCCGACTGCTGGCACTCGCCCTCGATGTCACCGACGAGGAGCAGGCCCGCGCGGCCGTGTCCTCTGCGGTGAACGCGTTCGGCTCCCTCGATGTGCTGGTCAACAACGCCGGGCGCGGTCTTCTCGCCGCGGTGGAGGAGTCCACCGATGCGGAGGTCCGCTCGATCTACGACACCAATGTCTTCGGCCTGCTGAACGTCACGCGCGCGGTGCTGCCGGTCATGCGGACCCAGCGCTCGGGCAGGATCCTCAACGTCAGCTCCCTGGGCGGGTTCAGCAGCTCGGCGGGCTTCGGGATCTACTGCTCCACCAAGTTCGCCGTCGAGGGGATCACCGAAGCTCTGCACGAGGAGCTGGCGGACCTGGGAATCGCGGTGACCGTGGTGGAGCCGGGCTACTTCCGCACCGACTTCCTCGACGACCGCAGCCTGCGCACCGAGGGCACCGTGATCGATGACTATGCGAGCACCGCCGGTGCCGTCCGAGAGGTGGTCCCCGGGCTGAACCACGCCCAGCCCGGCGACCCGATCAAGGGCGCCGCTGCTTTCCTGACCCTGGCAGACGCGGAGAACCCGCCGCTGCGCGCTCAGCTGGGCACCGACTGCATGGAGGAGCTCGAGGCCAAGATCGCTCAGCTGCGCACGGAGTCGGCGGCCTGGCGGGACCTCGCCGTCTCGACCGACCACGACGACGTCATCGCGTCGCGGTCCCGGGACGGAAGCCGGTGAGCACCGCGGTGCTCCTCCCACCCCGGGGCCTGCCGGCCGCGGCCGTCCCGGTCAGTCGAGCATCGCCTCCGCTTCGACCTCGACCAGGACATCGGGCTCGAAGAGGTAGTCCACGCCGATGACCGACAGCGGTGGCAGCGGACGCGGGATGCCGAGCTCCTCCGCGACGTTCTCGATCCCTGTCATGAACTCCGTGTACTTCTCCGGTGTCCACCCGGTGACGAAGAACCGAAGGCGCACCACGTCGGAGAACGACGCGCCTGCCCCTGCCAACCCCCGTGCGCTGTTCCGCAGGGCGTGGCCGAGCTGCCCGGCGAGATCTCCGGGGGAGAGGCGCGTGCCGTTCTCGTCACGGGCGATCTGGCCCGCGACGTGCACGAGTCGGGTGCCGGTCGACACCGAGACGTGGTGGTAGGGGACGGGCTGGAACATGCCGTCGGGGGTGGAGAGGTGGACGGTCATCGGCGTTTCCTTTCGCAGCTGAGTGGTCACTGATGTATACCTGGTATGTGAAGAGCACCTCAACGAGACCAGGTGTCCTCGACGACACCGCCCCCGCCCGGATCGAGTATTCGCAGATCGCCACGGAGCACCGAGAGCTGCTGGACCAGGTGCTCGACAAGTGGTCCCTGCTGGTGCTCGACACATTGTGCGAGAGCCCGCGGCGGTTCAACGAGCTGAAGCGGGCCATCCCGACCGTCACGCAGAAGTCCCTGTCCGTCACGCTGCGACGGCTGGAGCGCAACGGCATGGTCGATCGCGTCGTCCTCAGCACCCGCCCCGTCGCGGTCGAGTACCGGATCAGTGACCTGGGCTCCACGCTCCAGGACCTCATCGACGCCCTGTTCGGCTGGGCGACGGCGCACATGCACCGAGTGGACCGGGCACGAGAGGCGTTCGACGACGCCCCCGGCGACCGGTAGCGGGAGGGCACGGGAAGCCCGACGTTCTCGCCCGGATTCGCGACCATGCCGGCCCACGCATGCGGCGAGTCGTCGGCCGTCACCGCGCTGGCCGGGACGACCCGTCGACGCTGGGATCTCAGGACTCGGGTCGTCCCGCCCCGGGGTGTCCTCGCCGGCGTGCCGTCGACGTCGCTCCGGGGCGGCCCTCTCGGTCGACTCCGTCGACCGTCGCGCGTTCCGCCTCTGGTGCGGGACCGACGTTCCTGGGGAGCTGGGCTGACGCTCGGGCGTCGAAGGCGTACCGGGCGCGTGCGATGTCGTCCTGATGCTGCTCGGTCCAGCGCACGAGCGCTTCGACGGTCTGATGGAGGGAGCGTCCCATGGAGGTCAGAGAGTATTCGACCTGTGGAGGAACGGTGGGATGAACGGTCCGTTCGACGATGCCGTCACGTTCCAGATGACGCAGCGTGCGGGTGAGCATGCGTTGGCTGATGCCGTCGATCTCCCTCTTCAGCACGCTGAAGCGCATCGGTTCGCAGTCGAGCAGTGCGACGGCCAGCAGCGACCACTTGTCGGCGATGCGGTCCAGGATCTGCCTGACCTCGCAGTCCTCCCGCGAGTCCCATTGCCATATGGAGACGTCACGGGACGTGTGCTCGTCCTCTCCGGAGGAGACGTCGGCGACGTCATCGAGTGTCGTGTGCGCAGTGGAGGTCATGCCGCTCATCCTCGTCGTGCGCGGGGGCGGGCACAAGAGGGAACCAGGTGACGGACCGTACCCGCGGAGCGTGCTGTTCCGCGCGGAGGTGCCAGGAGATTCCCTCTGTGTGACCAGGTGATTCGAAAGTGCTGTCTTCCGCTCATGGTCACACCCTGTGAAGGATGGATCCGGTCATGCCGAGGAACCGGGCATCCACCATTCACGCAAGGAGGAACAGCTGTGTCGGAACGCTCCATGCTCACCGAAGAGAGTTCGCCGCCTTCAAGGGAGTCGGCGCGCTTCACGTCACGGGAGAACATTCTGCTCGCGGCTCTGTGCGGAGCGATTTTCCTGGAAGGCAGCGGGATCGCTCTGCTCACAATCGCCCTGCCGAGCATTCGCGACGATCTCGGAGCCACCACGGGAGAGCTCAGCGCCATTGCCTCCGCATATGTCGTCGCCTACGGGGGATTCATGCTCCTCGGAGGCCGGGTCGCCGATGTTCTCGGGCGGCGCAGAGTATTCCTCGCCGGGCTCGTCGTCTTCGCGATCTTCTGCGTCCTCGGCGCCGTGGCACATGAGGTGTGGCTGCTCCTGGTCGCCCGGTTCGTCGCCGGGGCGGCCTCCGGTTTCATGACGCCTGCGGGCATGGCGCTGATCACCGGCACCTTCGAGGAGGGGCCGCGTCGACACCGCGCCCTGGTGTTCTACGGCGCGGCCACGGCGGCGGGGTTCGCCCTCGGCGCCGCGCTCGGCGGGCTTCTCACGGCCGTGGACTGGCGCTGGGTGCTCTTCCTCCCCGCCCTCCTCGCGATCGTGATCCTTGCTCTGTCAGGTGCAGTGATTCCTCGAGATGAGCGGCCCGAGGTTCGTGCGCCCCTGGACATACTCGGTGCGCTCAGCGCCACGGGGGCAGCAGTCCTGCTGGTCACCGCTATCACTCGACTGGAGAGTCCCACGGAAGGGGTGGGGGCCACTGCGCTCGTGCTCGCATCAGGCCTGGTGCTGCTCGCACTGTTCCTCCTGCATCAGCGACGCACCAAGGCTCCGCTCGTTCCCCCGCAGTTGTTGCGGGCCCCCGGAGTCGCCCCGGCGAATGGGGCTGTGCTGCTTTTCGCTGCGGGGTTCTACGCCTTCCAGTTCCTGCTCACCCTGTACCTGCAAGAAATCTTGGGATGGACGCCGATCCAGACCGGGTTGGCGTTCGTGCTGATGTCGCTGGAAGTCGTCATCGCCCCGCTTCTCACGCCTCGCCTGCTCGGACGCTTCGGGATCACGCCTGTCACCGTCCTGGGGCTTCTGGCCGGGGTGATCGCCTCCGTCTGGTTCCTCCCCGCTGCTCTGGGATGGGGGATGGGCTGGATCGCACCCCCGCTCGTGCTGATCGCGCTGGCCTTCGCCTTCGCCTACGGACCGCTCGCGATCTCATCGACCTCCGGTGTGGAGGACCAAGGCGCCGCCAGCGGACTGTTCAACGCCGCGGTCCAGTTCGGGGCGGCAATCGGGCTGGCCGCCGCCGCAGCCGTCCACTCCGTGGCTCTGGGGATGCGCACGGGGGCCGACGCTGATCTGGACGCCTTCCGGATCGCGATGTCCGTGCCGGTCGTGGCCTTCGCGGTGGCCGCCGCCCTGGGGACGATGGGGCGTCGGCCCGCGAAGCCCTCGCCGGCGGAAGGAGTCGAGGACTGAGCACCACCGCCGATCGTGGACGGCGAGCAGACGGTCCTGCGGCCGGCGTCGGCGCACGCCCGGGACAACGGCCGCGTCGCCGATCACGCCGACGGTGCCGTCGATCCCCTCCCCGGGCCCTGGCCCTGGGGGCGCGCCGAGGTTCGTGGACCCTCCTCGGAGGTGCTCGCAGCGAGGAGCTGCAGCGCGTGGGCCGAGGCGGAGCCGTGCTCGGTGTCGTAGACGACCAGGGTCTGGTCGGGATCGTCGCCGGGGGTCAGCGCCTGGTAGCTGACCGTGAGATCGCCGACCAGAGGGTGGTGGTATCGCTTGGTGCCGGTGCTGCGCTGGTGCACGCGATGCCTCGCCCACAGCCGCCCGAACTCGGGGGACCGGATCGACAGGTCGCCCACGAGCTGACCGAGCACGGGGTCGTCGGGGTGGTCGCCGGCGTCCATGCGAAGCATCGCCACGGTGTCGGCGGCGACCTGGTCCCAGTCGGAGTAGAGCTCGCGGGCATGCGGGTCCAGGAACACGAAGCGGGCCTGGTTCCGCTCCTGGGCCGGCATGGCCTGGAAGTCGGCGATCAGCAGCGCGGCGAGCCGGTTCTGCCCGACGATGTCGAGACGGCGCCCCAGCACGAACGCCGGCTGGGAGGCCGTGTCGAGCGTGTCCAGCAGGGTGCGGGTGGCCGGGTGCAGCTTCTGCGGTGTGCGGCCGCGCCGACGTCGGGCCGGGCCGGGTCTGGCGAGGGTGAGCAGATGGGCACGTTCGGCGTCATCGAGCTGCAGGGCCTCGGCGATGGCGTCGAGGACCTGTGTCGAGGCGCTCCTGCTTCGACCCTGCTCCAGCCGGGTGTAGTAGTCGACGCTCACCCCCGCGAGCATCGCCAGCTCCTCGCGTCGCAGCCCGTCGACCCGTCGGTGTCCGGTGCCGACGACACCGGCCCGAGCAGGCGAGATCCGTGCACGCGCGGCGCGCAGGAACTCCGCCAGCCGTGGTTCCAGATGATCGGGATGAGGGGACATGCCTGCAATCCTCCCGCTCTCCGGGAGCGTCCGCCAGGTCGCGTGGGGTGCCCAGTTCGTCCCTGGAAGAGCTGGGCCTTCTGGACGGGACCGCACATCGGGACGGTGGTCGTGTCGCGGCCCTGCGACACCTCAGCCCTTCCGAGAGGAACACTCATGTCTGTCTGGATGATCACCGGTGCCGCCCGCGGCCTCGGCCTCGAGATCGCCCGCGCCGCCCTGGCCGGAGGAGAGCAGGTCGCCGTGACCGCGCGCCGGCCCGAGAGCCTGCCCGAGGACGTGCGCACCCACCGCCATGCCCTGCCGGTGCGACTCGACGTGACGGATCAGGCGCTGGTCGATGCGGCCGTCTCCGAGGTCGCGGACCGGTTCGGGACCATCGACGTGCTGGTCAACAATGCCGGCCGGGCCCTGCTCGGCGCGCTGGAGGAGATCACCGACGCGGAAGCCCGTTCGCAGTTCGACGTCAACGTCTTCGGACTGATCACCACGACCCGGGCCGTCCTGCCGATCATGCGCGCCGCAGGGGCCGGCACGCTGGTCCACATCGGGTCCCGGTCCGGTTTCGAGGGAGAGCCGGGAGTGAGCATGTACTCCGCCTCCAAGTTCGCCGTCGCCGGCATCAGCGAAGCGCTGGCTGCCGAGCTCGCGCCGTTCGGCATCGAGAGCATGGTCGTCGAGCCCGGAGTGCTGCGCACCGACTTCCTGGACCCCTCCTCCGTGCAGCGTCCCGGGCGCCTTCTCGCCGACTACGACGGCACCCCCGCTCACGTCACCCTCGACTGGGCCGAGGAGGCCAACCACACCCAGCTGGGCGATCCCGTCAAGGCGGCCGCGTTCATCTACCGGGTCGTCACCTCGGGCCGCACGCTTCCGCTGCACCTGCCCGTCGGGCAGGACTCCCTGGACCGCCGGGAGGTGATCACCGAGCGGATCGCCCGCGAGTCCGCTGCGCTGCGCGAGGCCTCGGCGGCCACCGCGCACGTCGAGGGCGAGTAGCTCGGCGGGCTGGGGTCATCGGCGCGCGCGTGTCGCTCGCGAGGAGTTCCGTCGAAAGGCCGACGAGAGGAGCCCTCGGCACCCCGGTCCCAGGCCGGCTGGGCGGTGGCCGTGCTGGTGATCCCCGACCGGCTGTGCCCCGCCATACTGAGGTATGGCGAGAAACCGTGTCACCATCGCCGACCTCGCTCGCGAGGCGGGCGTCAACAAGTCGGCGGTGTCGAGGGCGCTGTCGGGAAAACCTGGAGTCTCAGCGGCGACCAGGGCACGAGTGTTGGACCTCGCCAAGGAGCACGGCTGGCGCCCCAACTCGACGGCGCGATCGCTGTCGCTGTCCCGGTCGGGGGCGATCGGCTGGGTGGTGCGACGGACTCCGAAATCCTCCACCATCGACCCGTTCTTCATGGACCTGCTCATCGGCGTCCAGCTCGAGCTCGCGGCCACGCCGTACAACCTCGTCCTGAAGCTGGTGGACAGCCTCGAGGACGAGCTGCGCATCTACGCGGAGTGGGAGTCCGAGAGTCGGGTCGACGGCATCCTGCTCACGGACCTCGAGACAGAGGATGCACGCAGCGCGCTGCTCCGCGAGCGGGGTATCCCGACGTCTGCCGTCGCCTCTGCTCGCGACGAGATCGCGGAGTCGGTGCGGCCGGACATCTGCGTCTCCGGGCAAGACGTCGCCGGTGTCGATGCGATCATCGATCACCTGCACGCGACCGGGCACCGACGTATCGGCTGGATCGCAGGACCTCCAGAATTCGTCGCCACCCTCCGTCGTGCGGAGGCTCTCGACCGACGCCGCACGGAGTTCGCGGTTGTCGAGGTCACTCACGCGTCGCTCGAACCGTCGGCGATATCCGGCGCAGCGGTCTCGCTGCAGCAGGCGCACGACCTCACGGCCCTGGTGGTCGACAACGAGCTCGCGGCCATCAAGACCGTGGCGGCGCTCCGCGCCGTCGGGGCCGTCGTCCCACGAGATGTCTCGGTGGTCTCCTGGCTGGGTTCGGACCTCTGTCTCCTCAGCGACCCTCCGCTCACCTCGCTAGAACATGACGTGACCGGGCTGGGCCGACTGTGGACGCGCGCCCTGCTCGACGTGACGTATGCCGAAGAACAGGCCGGATCTCTCGAGATCGATGCCCCGGTCCTGCACATCCGCGGCACGACATCCTGACCAACTGTCCGCTGACTTTCCCGCGTCAGGCGCCCCGAGCGTGCCGCGCGATCCCTTGACGAGGTGACAGCCGTCACTTAGAGTCGCTAGCGCAACCGGTTGCGCTTCAGTGGTGCGGCCATCGTGTTCCGCCTTCAAAGGAGACGAGCGAACATGCAGAACCCTCGACGTCGACCACTCACTCGTCGTGCCATGCTCTCGACGACTGCCCTCGCCGCCGGCGCGGCCCTCGCCGGCTGCGGCTCCGGAAGCCGCGCTTCATCGGGCGGGGGAGGCGAGCTCGTCTTCTGGGACATGGTCTGGGGCACCGGGGCCGACTACACCGCCCTGGCGCAGCAGCTCGCCGGGTCCTATGAGCCGACCGGCGACGCCCTCGGCGCCGCGTACCAATCCATCCCCTGGGCGAACTGGTATCAGACCTTCTCCTCGGCGGTCGCGTCAGGGACGGGCCCGGCTGTCAGCACCGGCGCCGCGTTCCAGCCCTTCGCGTTCATGGAGGATGCCGCGGTGGTTCCCGCCGACGGCGCGATCTCGATCCTCGAGGAGCAGGGCAAGGCAGATTTCCTGCCCGGCCTTCTCGACGCCATGAAGACCGAGGACGGGTACGCGGGAATCCCGTGGGGCCTAGATCTTCGTGTGCTCTGGTACCGCGAGTCGATGCTGGAGGAGGTCGGGGCCGACATCCCCACCACCTGGCAGGAGTACATCGATGCCGGGAAGAAGCTCAAGGCGGCCGGGAAGGTCGGCTTCGGCATGGCCGCGAGCAGCAGCACCACCGATGCTCAGCACAGCATTTTCGGCCTGCTCATCAACAACGGGGGCGGACTGTTCACCGAGGACGGAGAGCCGTTCGCGGACAGCGACGAGAACATCGAGGCGCTCGAGTTCGTGGCCGAGCTCGTCGGACAGGGGATCATCGACCCCCGCTCCGCGAGCTACACCTCGGACAACCTGGATTCCGACTGGGCCGACGGGCGCATCGCAATGGGGTTCGGGCAGACGGGCCTCGACAAGGTCATGAAGGACCCCGTGTCCTCCGACCTCCGCGTCATGAGTCCGCTGACCAGCACCAACGGGAGCACCGGCACGATCTACTACATCAACGCGATCATGCTGTACGAGAACACGCCCGACCAGTCGTCCAGCGATCAGCTCGCTGCCTGGTGGGCCACGCAGACCGACGAGTTCTGGCTGCAGGACGTCATGATCGACCTGCCGGTCACTCAGCGTCTCGCGGAGGACGAGAAGATCGCCTCGAATCCGAACACGGTGATCGCGATCGAGGAGTGGCAGCCTGTCGGCAAGACGCTCGGCGCGAAGGCGCCGGCGGCGTTCGGCGCGCTCAACTCCGTCGACGGCGGCGAAGCCGCCGCGGCGTTCGTGCAACAGGTCGTGCAGGGCGATCAGTCCCCGCGTCAGATGCTCGAGACGCTCCAGGGCGAGCTCGAGAAGCTCGTCTGAGCCCCCGTGCCCATCACCACACTGGGAGCCACCCGATGAGGGGACACCGCCGAGCGCTCACGATGACGGCGCTGGCCGCGCCGGCGCTGGTCCTCATGGTCCTCGTCAACGCCTATCCCGTCCTGTACGCAGCTCAGCAGTCCCTGCACGACGGCTCCCTCATCGCCCAGGGACCGTTCGTGGGCCTGGAGAACTACGGCACGGTCCTGACCGACTCGTCGTTCTGGAAGGCTGTCCGCTTCACCATCGTCTTCACGGTGTGCGGCGTCCTGGGCAGCTGGCTCGTCGGTTACGCCCTGGCGCTCGCCTTCCGCCGACCGTTCGTCGGTCGATCGGTGCTCAAGGTCGCCTTCCTGCTGCCCTGGGTGGTTCCCGTCGTGGTCACGTCGATGAGCTGGAACTGGCTGGTCGCCACCGCCTCGAGTCCGGTCCCGAGACTCTTCGCCGCGCTCGGGCTGCCCGACGTGCTGTTCCTGGCGGATCCGACCATTGCGGTCGTCATGGTCTGCCTGTTCAAGGTCTGGATCAGCTTCCCCTTCATGTTCCTGATGATGTCGGCTGCACTCGAGGGGATCGACGGGACGGTCTACGAGGCCGCCACGGTGGACGGGGCCGGTCGGTTCGGTTCCCTGCTCCACATCACGCTGCCCCTCACCGCCAAGTCGACCTACATCAGCTGGGTGCTCATGTCGATGTTCACGATCAACGACTTTCCGACCATCTACCTCCTGACCGGGGGTGGTCCTGTCGACTCGACGACGTCGCTCGTCGTCCTCGCCTATCGCTCCGTCTTCCAGTCCTTCCAGCCGGGCTACGGCGTCGCGGTCGCGTTCGTGATGACAGCGGCGCTCATCGGGATCTCCCTCGCCCTGTTCCGCAGCATCCGAAAGGCCGACTGATCATGGCGACCTCACTGCAGACCGTGACGGCCCGGCCCGCAGCCCGTCATCGCAGCGTGCCCTGGAGACCGCTGCTGCTCACCCTCCTCGCGATCATCTGCCTGGTGCCGATCTTCGTGGTCATGGGCCTGTCCTTGAGGCCCCTGGTCTCGTCGGACACCCAGGGCCCGACCCTCGAGTCCTTCGCCTACGTGCTGACCGGGACCAACCTTCCCGTCTGGTTGCGCAACAGTCTGTTCTCGACCCTGGCGGCGACACTGATCTCCGTGGTGGTCGCCGCCCCGGCGGGCTACGTCATCTCCCGGGGCCGGTCCCGGGCGGTCTCGGCCTTCTCCCTCGGTATCTTCGTGGTGCAGTCGCTGCCCGTGGTGATCTTCGTGATCCCGCTGTTCATGGTCTTCAGCCAGCTGCGCATGGTCGACTCGCTCACCGGCATCACGGTGATCTACGTGGCGTCGTCCCTCACCGTGGCGACCTGGATGATGGCCGCGTATTTCGATTCGATCCCAGGATCGTTGGAGGAGGCGGCGTGGATCGACGGGTGCTCGGTGCTCGGAGGATTCGTGCGGGTAGTCCTGCGCAATTCGCTGCCGGGAGTGCTGTCGACGGCGATCTACTCGTTCCTACTGGCTTGGAACGACTACCTGATCGCACTGGTGTTCCTGCGCTCGGACTCGAACTTCACCCTCCCCATCGGCCTGCAGACCTTCTTCCAGCAGAATGCGACCGACTGGGGCCCCGTCATGGCGAGTGCCGTGGTCATGATGGCGCCGCCCGTCCTGATCTTCGCGTTCCTGAACCGGTACTTCAGCGTGGGCGGCATCGGAGGCTCCCTTGCAGGACAGTGACTCCTTCGGACTCATCAGGCGCCATGTCGCGCGGGTCCTCGATCCGAGCTTGGCGCGAGACGGCCTGGTCGACCATCTCGCCCGCCGCATCCTCGATCTCGACGCCACCGATCAGACGACGCGACTGCAGCAGCTTCTGGCATCGAACGCCGATCCCATATCCTCCGAACGGATTGCGAGATCGATCGTCGGCGATGCGCTGTACGAGCACGGCCTGGCCGACGGTCGGGTCGGTCCGGTACTCGCGCCGCACCGGCGCGAGTGGTCGCCGCCGACTGCCTCGGATCTCGAACCGCTCGCGATCAGCGCCCAGGACCTCACGGATCCCGATGATGTCGAGGAGAGCTACGACGCCGTCGTGATCGGCTCGGGCGCCGGCGGCGGTGTCGCCGCGCAGACGCTCGCGGAGGCCGGGTGGAGGGTGCTCGTCGTCGAGCGCGGCACTCTTCCTGAGCGCGCCTCGATGCTGACCGAGCATCTGCGCACACCTCGTTCCGCCTCCGGGCTCTTCCCTCGGTCGGGGCCGGGGGCCGATGCGGAGGAGCGAGAGGTCCTGTTCAGCGTCGACGACCTGCGCCGCGTCCGGGCCTCGGAGCCGGGGTGGAGCAACAATGCGATGACGGTGGGGGGCGGTACTCGCGTCTACGGCGCGCAGGCCTGGCGCTTCGCGCCGCGGGACTTCGAGATGGCCTCGGCCTACGGGGTCCCGAGCGGCAGCGCGCTGGCCGACTGGCCGATCACCTACGACGACCTCGAGCCTTTCTATACGCGCATCGAGCAGAGCCTCGGCGTCAGCGGGGGAGCCTCCAGGGACTTCTGGGATGGGCCGCGGAGTGCGTCGCCGCCCATGGGCCCCTTCCCGCACTCACCGCTCAGCTCGCTGCTCCTGGAGGCGAGCCGGCGGATCGGTATCGGCACGCAGCCGGTGCCGTTGCTCGTCAACTCCAAGTCCTACGGCGGCCGCCGCGCATGCATCCAGTGCTCGCAGTGCGTCGGCTTCGACTGCCCGGTCGGCGCTCGGGCCGGCAGCCACAACACCACGCTGCCGGCCGCGCTCGCCACGGGCAACGCCGTCCTTCTCGCCGGCACCCAGGTCGCGAGGATCCTCGTCGAGAGCAACGGCCGCGCCAGGGGGGTCGAGCTCATCGGCGAACAGGACGGGACGGTCCGGAGACGCACGGTGGGAGCCGGTCTCGTCGTGCTCGCCGCCGGCGCGATCGAGAGCGCGCGCCTCCTGCTGGACAGCGCGTGCTCCGACCATCCCCACGGTCTCGGCAACGAGACGGACCAGGTGGGTCGCTACCTGCAGGGCCATGCCTACGGAGGCGCCTCCGCCCTGTTCGACGAGGAGGTGGTCGATCTCAAGGGGCCGGGCCCGCTGATATCGACATCGGACTTCCGACACGCGAACCAGGGCATCGTCGGCGGAGGGATCCTCGCCAACGAGTTCGTGCCCACCCCGGCCAGCACCCAGCGATATCTGTACGAGACCGGTCTGATCGCACCGGACACCCCTCTCGGATCGTCCGCGCTGGAGCGCGCCATGCTCCGCTTCGCACGGGTCATGGGCCCTGTCCAGGAGGTCACCTCCGCCGAGTCACGCGTGCGGATCGATCGCCGTCGCACGGACCGCTTCGGCCGGTCCCGAGTGCGTCTGGAGGGAAGCCTTCACCCGGAGGATCTGCGAGGCCGCGAGATGCTGTCCCAGCGCGCCGCGGAATGGCTGCGTGCGGCTGGCGCCGCGGACGTCCGTCCGATGCCTCCGATGACCGCGCCCACGCCGCCCAGCGGCGGTCAGCATCAGGCGGGCACGTGCCGGATGGGCGACGATCCGACGAGCTCGGTGGTCTCCCCGGACGGGCGCGTCTGGGGGCACGAGAACATCGTCGTCGCCGACGGCTCCACGCACGTCACCAACGGTGGGGTGAACCCGGTCCTCACGATCCTGGCCAACGCCCTGCGCATCAGCGAAGGCGTGGTGGCCTCCGCGTGAGCGCGGAGCGCTGCGCGGCGGGCCGACCACTTCTTGAGCTTTACGACCGCGCAGCGGACGAGGGAGTCGGCATTGTCAATGCCGCGGTGCTCGGTGCCGGTGTACTCTCCCGTCACGGCGAAGCCCAGCTCGATCCGCTCTGCTCGAGGCGGTCGCCGGTCGCGGTGAGCTGCTCCGGCGTCGCAGTAGGGCGGAATCCGGCGGGGACGACGAGGTAGCGGTGCGTCTCGAGCGTAGGGCGGTCCATCAGCACGCTCTGCACCCTCGGGTGATGGTGGCGGGCCCGGTCGGCGACCTCGGCGCACAGCGCGCGGGGGTGTGCTCCGCAGCGGGCACCGGGACCGCGTCTCCCGCCGTCCGGTCCCCGGTGCACCACGCGAGCTGTTCCGCCCCCGGCGCTCCCCAGCGCACCGGGAGGTGCTGGGTGCCGAGCTGCGCCCAGCACCGCTCCTGCCGGTGCACGCCCTCGCGCAGCACCTCAGGGGCCGTGCGCCAGGACTCGATCCACGAGGACACTGCGGCGGGATCACGCAGCGCGGTCGCCGCAGTCGGCGCCAGCAACACCGCCAGCAGCGACCCGTGCGGCGTTGCCCGCTCTGGGGCGTGACTCGCGGGAACCTACCCGCTTCACCTCGGCGATGTGTCCGGCGCGGCGAGCGCAGCCGAGAGCTCCTCGAAGTACGGGTACCGGGACCACTGAGTCCGGTCGCCGATCACGTACAGTCGCCGCTTCGCCCTGCTGGCGGCGACGTTGACGAGGTTGACCGTCTCCGACGCCCAGCCCTTGGCGCCTGGGGATGCTGGGTCACCGCCGAGCACCAGGAAGACGGCATCCGCTTCGCCGCCCTGGACGGTGTGGATGGTGCCGGCGCGCAGATCGGGGATCTCCTGGCGAAGTCGCCGGAGCTCGTCGGCGACGGCGCGGAAGGGCGAGATCGCGAAGATCTCCTTCGGGTCGACGCCCTCCGCTCTGAGAGCGTCGATCTCACGGCGCAGCCGTTCGATCTGGTTCTTCTGGAGATGGGTTCCTTCGGTTCTCGCGGGCTCGTCGAGCCAACGACTCGAGGCGATGCGCGGACCATCGGGGGCATCGAAGAGATCAGGCTTCTCCAGGTCGTCGAGCGTGCGCTTGACTCCGCTGACCATGATGTCGTTGTAGGCGATGGTGTTGCAGAGGCCGAACATGGGCTCGTCGCAGCGGCGATGCACGGTCAGCGGGGCGCTGACCCACACGTCCTCCGCGCCGGTGCGCAGGGTGGTCCCCACGGGGGAGACCCGGTCGGCGAGGGTCTGGACGGAGGCCTTCGGCGGGATCCACTCGCCGTCCACGCCGAAGGCTTGGGCGATGTCCCGCTGGGCTTTGTGCGGCATGGTGACCACGGGCTGCAGCTGGAGCGGATCGCCCACCGCGATGACCTGTTTTGAGCGCCAGATCGCGCCGGCGGCGTACTGGGGGCTCGCCTGGCCGGCCTCGTCGACGAACAGCCAGCCCAGCGACTCCCGGCCGAGCCCGGTGAACATGCGCGCGAAGGACGCGAACGTGGTCGAGACCATCGGCACCACGAAGAAGAAGGTCTGCCAGGCGGCGAGGAGCTTCTCGGGCTCGAGATGGCGCGGTGCCTTTCCCCCGACGACGTCGATCGCGGCGCCGACGTTCCGCCTCATGTCCTCCCCGGCGTTGGCGAGGAAGTCCTCGTGAAGACGCAGTGCCGCGAGGAAGAGGTCGGACCGGGCCGCATCCAGCTCCGGGCCCAGCCACGGCGCTGTCAGCTCGCGCTTCTCGCCTGTCCAGTCAGGGCCGGGGTAGCCTTTGCCGAACGACGCGGCGTCGCCTGCCAGCTCGCCGTGGATCGAGCGAAGGGCGGCTTCCGCACGAATGAGGTTCGTGGTCGCGGTATCGAGGTCGGCGTCGAGAGTGCGCTTTTGCTCCGCGAGATGCTGAGCGCGAGTCCTGGCCTGGCGGGCGGTGCTCTCGGCGAGGTCGCGATGCTCTTCGATGGGTGCGAGCTTGACCCGCCAGTCCCTGATCGCCGCCCCGAGGGTGAAGAGCACCTCGAGCCAGCCGGGGCGAGTGGCGAGGTGTCGCTCCCACGCCGAGGTCGCGTCGGCGAGCTCGACCTCGGCCCGTTCGAGGACGTTGCTGTGCTCCTCGACGGTACGGCGCGCCGCGGTGAGCTCCGCGTCGAGCTGCAGTCGGTGACGCGCCCGTTCTGCGGCGTTCTGCTTCGCAGGGCCGAGCCGCTCGAGCCGCTCCTGTGCGGCCTTCCGCTCCTGGACCAGCTCCTCCACTCGGTTCGCGACGGCGCGGAACTCCTTGCGGGCCTCGGACCAGCTGCGATGCGGGGTCGTGCCGTCCTCCCACTGCTTGAACCTGGTCAACATGCCGGGTACAGCATCGGGCCTGGCCCCTCCCGAGGGCGTTGACTTCTGATCGAACCAGAAGTTGGAGAAGAACGATCCTCGATTGCTCTTGTTCCCGAGCCGGGCCGCGATCAGCCCCCACGCGTCGGAACTCTCGGCATCGCCCTTGGACGATGCGCGCAGGGCCGCGGTGGCGATGTCGGAGAAGTAGTCGGCATGGGATCGCCAGGGCTCGGCGATGGCGCCGCGGGCGGGGATCTCGGAGGTCACGTTCTCCACTGCGCCGTTGTTCGCCGACGTGACGACCATCTCGAAGCCGGTGAGCTCCGGGCGAAGCTGGCGGACCTTCCTTCCCTCTCTGCCTGCGCCCCAGGAGTATGTGGTGGGGGTAAAGGCATCCGCGGTGTGCTCGAGCCTCACGAGGCGTCGTGCGCGCTCGACCACGTTCCCCGCGAGGATGTCGCGCAGCATCGTCGTCTTCCCTGTACCGGGCGGACCGTTCACTCCCATCAGCCCGCCGGTCGAGGCGAGGTCTCGGAGTGCAGAGTTGACGGCGAACTGTTGGCGCAGAGCCAGGCTGTGCTCGGGGTCGGAGGGCCACCGACCGTGGGGAAGGCGGGCGATTCCTGCGCCGGAGTCCACGGCGGCGTCGTTCGTCATGACGTCAACGCGGTGGCCTACGCGCACCTTTGAGCTCGGCGTGAGGTACTGCGCGAGTGCCGTCGGCGGGGCGTTCTGACGCAGATCCTGCTGGACCACAGTGAGGTCCTCGAGGAAGAAACTATTGAGGAAGTCGCTGCTGACGGGATCCGCTCCGTTGTCAAGACGGGGGGCGGAAGCGATGATGATCCGTGAGCTGGCCAGCTCCGGGATCTCAGTGATGCCGGCGGCACGGTGCGCCACATGAAGCAGCTTCTGGAGGGACTCTTCGTCGTGGGGGAGCGGTTCCTCCGCATCGTAAGTGTCCCGGCGTGCTCCTTCGAGCTCGTCGACCTCCTCGATGAATGCACGTGCTGCCTCTGGAAAGTCCGCCGCCCAGTGCGGGCTGCTGGATGGAGCCCCGGTGCTCAGGCGCGCATGGGCCCAGGGCGCGGAGGAGAGGATGGAGGACTCGACCGAAAGCACACCCTTCTCGTCAAGCACCACCGCCGCGCAGGCGCTTCGCCCGACCCGACGGGCGTCGTATGCGTCGCGGTCCTCGCCGAAGGACCTCTGGAGCTGCTCGTAGCTGCTCTCGAGGTCGTACACGCCGAGGTAGACGGTGTGCTGCCAGACCCTCGGATGCTTCCCCCACTGCTTCGGCGGCTTTAGAGACCTCCACGGGAGCGGGTCGCCGAGATGCCACTCCACGACAGGCTCGTCTGCTGGCCCGGTCGACTTCCGGGTGAGTCTCTTGACGGGCTGCGGGCTGAACAGCTCGAGTAGCGTCCAGTACTGCATGATCCGTCGTTGCTGGTCCTCGACATTCCCCATCCCTGTAGTCTGCCTGGTGCTGGTGACTGATGGCGGGATCAGTCACATGTCGGAGATCGGCCCCTGCGCAGCGGCGCGCCGAGCGGTCAGGGCCAAGAGCCTCGTTCTGCCTTTAAGAGTGGGTGCCGCCTGCGAAGATGAACGTATGAAGGCATACGATGCAAACCTACTGGACCTGCTCTCTCGCTCTGGTACCCAATTCATGGTTCCGATATATCAACGGGTCTACTCGTGGGGAGAAGATGAGTGCAGTCGGCTCTGGGCCGACGTCCTGCATGCCGGTCGCAATGAACGACTCGACAGCCACTTCACCGGATCAGTCGTCTACGTGGAGCGCGACCAGGGCACGCGGACCTCCACCGAACCAGACCTGCTCATCGATGGCCAGCAGCGGGTCACCACGATCATGCTGCTCCTGATGGCGCTTGCTGAACGGCTCGAACAGCAAGAGGAGGGCAAACGTGAGCCCGTCGAAGGATTCTCCCCGCGCAAGATTCGCAATCGCTATCTGGTCAATGCCGATGAGGACGGGGACCGCTACTACAAGCTGGTGCTCTCGAGAGCTGACAAGGCCGCGCTTCAGTCGGTCGTCGACCAGTCCCCACCACCGGACGGCTCGACCTCCCGGATCCTGGAGAACATCAGCTATTTCCGAGACCTTTTAGACGACGACGAACTGGACCTTGTCGACCTCTGCAACGGCCTCAAAAAGCTGGTCATCGTCGATGTCAGCCTCAGTCGCGGCAAGGACGACCCTCAGCTGGTGTTCGAGACGATGAACTCCACAGGCAAGAAGCTGTCCCAGGCGGATCTCATCCGAAACTTCGTGCTCATGGATGCACCGCCACGAGAGCAGTCGGCGCTCTACGGGCATTACTGGTTCCCTATGGAGCAGCGGTTTGCTGCCGTGGAGGAGAGCCGCTTTGACGAGTTCGTGCGCCATTACCTCACCTACCGGACGCGGGACAGGACGTTACGCAAGGGGGAGATTTACGACTCCTTCAAGGAGTTCGCCCTCGGTCGAGAGGATGAAGGCGGCACGCGCCGGGAGCTCGTCGAGGATCTCTCCCTGCACGCGAGCTACTACGCCGCCTTCGCGCTCGGCGGGGAGGAGCGGCCCCGTCTGGCGCGAGCCTTCCGCGACTTGGACCAGTTGCGGGCGACCGTCGTGCATCCGTTCTTGCTGCAGGTCTACGCAGACTTCGCTGGCGGCGCTATCAGCGAAGACGAGGTACTGCAGATCGTCGCGATGACCACCTCGTACATCGTGCGCCGTGCCGTCTGCCTGATCCCCACGAACACGCTCAGAGGAACCTTCGCGCAGTTCGGAGCGACGATCAGTCCTTCGGAATATGTGGAAAGCGTCGCAGCACGCTTCCTCACGCTGGCTGCCTCACAGCGATTCCCGCGTGATGACGACTTTACAGCCGCCCTGCGCACGGCGGATCTGTACCACTTCCCGCGCACCGCGTTCCTGCTGCGTTCTTTGGAGAACGAGGGGCGCAAGGAACCGGTCTCGGTGGCTGAGTACACGATCGAACACATCATGCCGCAGAACGAGAATCTCCCTGCGGAGTGGCGGCAAAACCTCGGTGAGGACTGGCAGCGCATCCACGAGCAGTACCTCCACACCCTCAGCAACCTGACCCTCACGGGCTACAACTCGGAATATCAGGACCGGCCCTTCGCGCAGAAGCGCGACATGGTGGGTGGTTTTCGCGAGAGCCCACTTCGCCTGAACGCCGGCCTCGGGGCCCTTGAGACGTGGAGTGAGACTGAGATGGTCGAACGCGGGGAGCGTCTCGCCGCGAAGGCTGTGGGGATCTGGCCGACTCCGCAGGCCTCGGACAGCGTGATCGAGACCGTGAGACGCTGGCAGCGTACGGACCGCCGTGGCTTTGACTGGCGCACCTTGCATCGTATGCTTGCCGCCCTCCCCATGGGGCGCTGGACTACATACGCTGCTCTAGCGGAAGCTGTGGGCACGGCCCCCCAGCCGCTCGCGAAGCACGTCGCTGACTGCGGCGACTGTTCCCACCCATATCGCGTACTGACCTCCGACGGGCGTATCGCCGATGGATTCCGGTGGAGCGACACTGAGGATTCCCGCGACCCGCAGGGAATTCTTGAGCGAGAGGGCATCGCGTTTAGCGGCGCCGTGGCCGACCCAGAGCAGAAGGTCGACGCCGAAGAGCTCATGGCGCTTGCTGAGACGTGAACCATCATCTCAGTGGACCTAGAAGTCTGCGCGAGGATGTCTGGACACGCAGTTAGTTGAAAAGTCGTGCCGGAGGGGCATTTCGGTATGGTTATTGAGCTACTAACAGCACTGAGTCTCCCTACCGCTTGCCTAGCATCCGGGGCGGCGGCATACGGCGTTCTTTCGGGGTGGAATCTGTTACAAGATTGCGAGGGAGGTCGAGGTTTCAAGCGTCGGTTCTTGCGGGCATGAACAATCCGTTTACCGAATTGGCCCGGGTTTGATGCCGCAGCTGTTTGAGTCCGAGAGGATGGACAGCATGCCGAAGAAGATCGATCCCCAGCTGCGCGCGAGGTGCGTGCGGCTCGTGCGCGAGCACGCCCCGGAGTGCCCGACCCTAACCGGTGCCGTGACCGCAGTGGCGCGCCAGGAGAGCGTCTCGCGGGAGTCCGTGCGGTGCTGGATGAATCAAGCCGACGTCGACGACGGGACCAGACCCGGCGTGACAAGCGAAGAGTCTGCCGAGGTCGAATGTCTAAAGGCCGTGAATAAGCGGCTTTGGGAAAACAAGGAAATTCTCCGTCGGGTCTCGCAGTTCTTTGCGGGGGAGCTCGACCCCCGCAGCCGCTGATCCTCGCGTTCATCGACGAGATGAGAGCTGAGGGCTATGCAGTCGAGTCGATCCTCCGCGTCCTGCGCCAGCAGGGCCTTGCGATCGCTGCACGCACCTACCGGTCCTGGAGGAGGCCGACACACATCGCTGCCCGCAGCGTCACAGACGCCCTGGCCGAGGACAAGATCGGCGACCTCGCATGGACGGTCAACGAGGTCACCGGGCAGGTCCAGGTGACACCGGAGGGACTGCACGGGCGACGGAAGTGGGGCGCTTTGCTCCGCCGTCAGCCTGGTCTCGCCGGCACGTCCCGTGGTGCGGTGGACCGCGCGATGCGGACCCTCGGCCTCTAGGGCGTCCGGCGAGTCAGGAAGGTCCACACCCCTGTTCCCGATCCCGATGGGAAACATACTGGTGATCTGCTAAATCGGGGCTTCACCGCCCCCGCGCCGAACCGGGTCTGGGTCACCGACTTCACCTAAGTAAGGACGTGGTCGGGGTCCGTCTACGTTGCGTTCGTCGTGGACGTGTTCGCCCAGCGGATCGCCGGCTGGCACGTTTCGACGAGAAAAGAGCTCGACCTGTTCATGACCCCGCTGAGGATCGCGCTCTGGCAACGAGACCGGGAGGGAAACTGTGCCTCACCTGGGGGTTTGATCCATCACAGCGACACCGGATCCCAGTGCACCGGGATCCGACTGACCGAGCATCTCGCCCTCGAGGGCATCTCCCCGTAGGTCGGCACCGTCGGCGCCGCGTATGACAACGCCCTGATGGAGACGATCAACGGCCTCTACAAGACCGAGTGCATCCGCACGACCGGCTTCCACGCCAGTCCTTTCCGAACACGTCGCTGATGTCGAGTTCGCGACCGCTGGCTGGGTCGACTGGTACAACTACCGGCGCCTCCGCAGCTCGCTCGGGATGCTCACGTCGGTAGAGTCCGAAGCGCTCCACTACGAGGCCCTCGCTCGAGAGCCCGCCCCCACAAAGTCGCGGCAGAGAACCTGGGCCGATTCACCCTCACTCGAGGACCCACACAGCGGCCGTGCTCACGTACCTGATGGCCATGGGGGTGCCACCACGCTACATGTCCATCGAGACACAACTTCTACGTATACTTCGAGCATGAGTGGAGCCATGAACTTCAACAGTATCGTTGCACAATACGGCGCCTCAGCAAGGACGTCTCTACGCGGCCCCGGTGAGCGAGAAGCCAATCTGGCGAGTCCGGTGGAAAATTTCCTTCGCGCAGCTGGAGACGTGATGGGCCTGCGAGTGGCTACACACGCGCAAGTGAGAGAACTAGACGGTGCAGTTCGTCCGGATATTGGGGTCGTTGTGAACGGCGCGCTCGCGGGGCATGTGGAACTAAAGGCCCCTGGGGTCAGCCTCGATCCGTCAAGTTACGGAAAGACGACCCACAATTATCGACAGTGGCAAAAGCTCCGCGAACTGCCCAACCTACTCCACACTAATGGTGTAGAGTGGCGACTCTGGCATTACGGCGAGCTCGTTGGAACTCCGACACATGTGCATGCAAGAGATTTATCAACCTTTGCGGGGGATCTCACGGCTCCCCCAAGTTTAGAAATGGCGCTCTCGACCTTTCTTACCTGGGCACCAAGTCCAGTAACCTCAATCTCCAAACTGGTCAGCGCACTCGCGCCTCTTGCTCGAATGCTGCGAGAGGAAATTGTTGACTCACTGAAGGCTGAGCGTCGGGCTCGCCAAAATGGTGTGGGTGAGTACGAGCTCCCATTGTCGGGACTCTCGAAAGACTGGCGGAAACTCCTCTTCCCCAATGCAAACCCTAGAGAGTTTGCAGACGGCTTTAGTCAAACCGTGGTTTTTGCGCTACTGCTTGCGGTTAGTGAAGGCATTGACGTTACCCAGACGAGCCTCTCTGAGATATCCAGAAAGCTTGAAGCCAGGCATGGCCTAATGGGAATGTCCCTGAAGCTGCTGACCGAGCATATACATCGAACTCCGGCCGCGCAATCGGTAGAGACGATAGTGAGAGTTCTCAGCGCCGTTGACTGGAAGTCGATCCACGGCCGGTCCGAACGAGAGGACCTGTACCTGCATCTGTATGAGCACTTCCTCGGAGAATACGATCCAGAGAAACGAAAGGCAACGGGCTCATATTACACGCCTGTCGAGATCGTAGATTTCATGGTTCGAATAACAGATGACGCCCTAAGGGACACTCTCGGGCGCCGGACTGGCTTGCGTGATAAAAGTGTCGTTGTTATCGACAGCTCGATGGGCACAGGAACGTACCCCTTGTCGATTCTGCGACACGTGGGGCAACAAGCTGCAGATCAGTACGGCCCTGGAGCTCGTCCGGGAGAAGTTACGAGCATGGCCGAAAGGCTCTTTGGCATCGAGGTTCAATCGGGGCCGTTTGCCGTCGCGGAACTGCGCCTCTCAGAGGCCATGAAGGCGCAGGGCGCGGCGATGCCCGCGAATGGTTTGAACATGTTTGTTGCAGATACCCTGGAAGACCCGGCGGCCTCGAATGATCGTGATCTCTCCTATACGGAGCAGCTCATCGCCCGACAACGTATTGAAGCTAATCGGCTCAAGCGAGACCTCGACGTGACGGTGAGTATCGGCAACCCTCCGTATAGAGAGAAGTCCAAGGGGCTCGGTGGGTGGATCGAGTCTGGATTGGACCCTCGTACAGGAGAGCCTCCGCTGGCCGCTTTCCAGGTGGAGAATAATGCTAACCATAATCAGCACCTACGTAATCTATATGCGTACTTCTGGAGGTGGTCTACATGGAAGGTGTTCGAGTCGACCAGGAAAGAGTTCGGCTCGACGGACAGTGAAGGCATAATTTGTTATATTACGGCCACCGGATACTTGAACGGTGAGGGATTTAAAGGGATGCGTGAGTACTTGCGCAGGACCTGTAGTCATGGATGGATCATCAACGTCTCTCCAGAAGGTCGACAGCCGCCAGCGAGGAATGCTGTCTTTAACATCCAGACCCCGGTGGCCGTCGCGCTCTTCGTGCGTGCCGCAGGCACACAAGAAGATCAGCCCGCCGTGGTCAAATACATGGATGTCCACGGGACGCGCGGCGAGAAGTTTAGGGCACTGATGGGTATCGAGCTAGAGGGCGAAGGTTGGGAATCGACTGATACGAGCTGGCAATCTCCTTTTAGTCCAGTGCAGTCCGCCGACTGGTCGACGTATCCGCGCATTGGTGACGTCTTCCCTTGGGTAGCGCCCGGTGTTTCGGCTAACCGAACCTGGGTCTACTCGCCACAGGAAGAGACCCTGGAAAATCGACTCCGCGAGCTGGTCAACGAGCGAGACCCGCAGGTGAAGAGCGAGCTATTTAGCCCGAGCTTTCATGCCAATCTCGACAAGCCCAAGAAGCCTCTCCCTGGGGATGACGTCGAACGAGAGACGAGTGTTCCATTCCGTGAGGTTCAGATGATCACGGACCCGAAAATAGTGAGGGTTGGGTATAGATCACTGGATCGACAGTACCTCATTGCCGATAGTCGACTTCTTCATAGTCCTAGCTCGCTATGGGCGGGGCGCATCAAAGGTCAGGTGTTCGCGGCCGAGATGCACACTGAGCATCCGGGTCAGGGGCCTGGTCTGAGTTTTAGCGCATTCGTTCCCGATAAGCACTACTTCAATAACCGTGGCGGCGGTGGCCGCGCCCTACCCATGCTTCATCCAGACGGCAGTGTGAATCTATCCCCAAATTTGGCGGAAGTCATATCTGAATTGCACGGGGAATCAATCGATGCTAGCGACGTATTCTATTACGTCGCCGGCATAGTCTCACACTCGGGCTACGTGAGGCTCTTCTCGGAAAATTTGAAGACGCCGGGGTTGCGGGTGCCCTTCACGGCGGACCCCAGTTTGTGGAGCCGTGCAGTGAGCCTCGGTCGCGATGTTGTGTGGCTGCAAACTTTTGGCGAGCGATCTACGCATTCTAGTGGGGCTGAAAACGTGTTTGAAGCCGGATTTGAAACGCCGGTGTTCGAGGCTGCCGTAGGAGAGGCGCTCCCGTCAGAGCTTGTGTACGACGCCCAGAGCAGGTCGCTTCATCTGGGAGAAGGCATCTGGTCTGGCGTATCGCAAGAGTGTCGTAGCTTCATGATCGGCGGCAGGAGGGTGCTGGATTCTTGGTTCGCATACCGGAGAATGGATCCGGCAGGCAAGCGTTCTTCGCCGTTGAATGATATTCTGCCTCAGCGATGGGACCCTGCATGGTCCATCGAGCTTACCGAACTGCTTGCGATAATTACGTTGTTGATTGAGATGGAGGTCCCTCAGCAATCATTACTCACAGAGGTGCTGGCTGGGCGTACGCTGAGTCGCTCGGAGTTGGAGAGCTCAGGAGTTTCGTGGCCCATAAGCCCTGTCGGGAGGGGGGACCGTGCTCCTCGATGTTCTGGAGCCTCTTGAACAAGGTTGAGATCTTCGGTGTAGACGTTAGAGTTTGCTGGCTGATGAACTACTCCGGGCCGGAGTGCGGGCAATAATCGATTGGATGGGCGCACTCCTCAGATGATCTCCAGCAACGTCGCGATGAACTCCTCGTAGCTCCCGCCATGCGCCGCGAGACGCTCGACGTTGGGCCGCTTCGACAGCACCCGGATGAGCGACTCAAACAGCTCCCCGAAGTGTTCGCGGGTGTCCTTGGAGAACGCCATCATCGCCACCAGCGAGACCCGGTCCTCGCCCCAGTCGATCGGCTCGTCGGGGACGTACACGGCGATCGAGCTGGTGAGCGCGTCGATCTCCATCGAGTGGGGGATCGCGACGCCGCTGCCCAGCGCCGTGGAGGACATCTCCTCCCGCTCGATGACCCCGCGGTGGAAGTCCCCGGCCGCGGCGCCGCACGAGGTCAGCGCCCGGCACATCTGCGCGATGGTGTCCTCGCGCGATGTCGCGTGGAGGTCCAGGAACAGGTGCGGCTCGATGAGGTTCACCAGCGACGCGCCCACCCGGGCACGGCGCTTGTCCTGCGCGATCTCCAGGACCGTGCTGCGCACCCGCTCCAGGTCGTCGGGCCCGGGGAGGGCGCCGAGCTGCAGCACCGGTGCCTCCACGGAGCCGAGTCCTGTCAGCGGCACCGTCGCGACGATCAGATCCGGCGCGGTAGGCCCGGCGGCGAGCTCCGTCTCGTCGACGGCGACCACCTCGATCTCCCCGAACCCGGCGATCGCCGTCTGCAGCATGGCACGTGCCGAATCGCGCAGGTCAGGATAGGTGGGGGAGAGCAGCGCGATCCGCACCTGCTGCTCGCGCACGTACACGCTCTGGAAGTGCGCGCCGACGTGGAAGGAGATCAAGCTGATCTCGTCGGCCCGGATCTCGACCCCGAGCGCGAGCTCGAGGCGGCGTGCGATGAAGATGCCGATCTCGTAGATCAGCGGATGGGTGTCCTTCAGCGACTGCCCGGCGGGGATCTGCGCCGCCTGACCCCGGCGGGAGCGGCGCACCAGGTTCTTCGCATGCAGGCTGAGGAAGCCGATGAACCGCTCGTTGTCGAGGTCGACGAGGTAGTTCTCGCCCACGGCCGCCACGATCCGGCGCACCACCTCGACGAAGTCCACGTCGTCCTCCGCGGAGAGGCGACGCGCGACCACGAGGGAGAGGTCCTCCGGGGTGGTGTTCTCGTCGAGCAGGCCGACGAGGTAGTCCTCCTCCCCGGCCGGCAGGCGCAGGGCGAACAGCGACTCGATGAGTGCGGCGATGCGACGGGCCGCGGTGCGGCGCAGCGCATCCCCGTCCACGGTGCTCTCCGGCGGCTCGAACTCGTGGCCCTGCCGCACCCGCCCCACCATCACCGCGACGTGGGCGAGGATCGTGTGCTGGTTGTTCTCCGTCGCGAGCAGCCCCAGCTCGGACAGGATCCTCGTCAGCCCGTCGCGGAAGGTGAGCAGCGACGGCTCGGCGGACTCCTCCGCCAGCTCCCGCACCGAGACGAACTGGGTGCGGGAGCGCGCGGCCTCGGTCATGATCTGGCGGACCAGGCGGCGCTTGGCCTGCTCGGCGCCGGTGATCCGGACCGTCGAGCCGCTGCGCTCGAGGCGCAGATGGTGTACCGAGAGCAGGGCGCGGCCCTTGGACAGGTCCGCCTCGAGCGTGGAGTCACTGACCCGCAGCTCCTCGGCGAGGTCGAACACGTCGGCACCGTCGTCGGCCATGAGCACCGAGCGCAGCAGCGAGCCGAGCCGCTCCCCGGGGCTGAGCACCCGCTGCGATCGCGAGGCGCCGGCCGGTGAGGCGGCGGCGAGCCGGGTGCGGTCCAGGCAGTAGCCTCGCCGCGACGAGGTCACCACCTCGTCGCCGTGCTCGTCATTGAGTCGGGCGACGTAGCTGCGCACACTGCGCGTGGAGACGCCGAGACGTCGCGAGAGCTCCCCGGCGCCGAGCGGTTCGACGCCTGTCTCCGCGAGCGAGTCGAGCACTCGACGGCGCGTGACCTCCCAGGGCTCGCGACGCACAGCAGTCATGACTCTCTCCCCGTCCTCTCCTCCGCGAGTCGGCGGCTGATCGCGGCGATGAGCGCGTCGTCGTCCACGCGCGTGAAATCCGTGGTGTCCACCTCGATCACCTCGCCGAGGGCGAACTCGCCGTACCCGCGATGCAGATACCGGTCCAGGAACACCTCGAGCGTGAGCAGCTGCGGCGCCTCATGGCGGTCGTCCAGGGTATCCCCGGGCCGGTAGGCATCCATGAGATGGCCCGCGTGGCGGGAAGGATCCAGGTCCCTCCTCCGCTGCCGCTCGAACAGCACCTCGAAGTCCGCGACCAGGCGCACCGTCAGCGGGGAGTACCCGTATGCGGTGCACGCCGAGGCGAGAGAGGGGCGCTGCTTCTCGCTGAAAGGGTACTCGGCCAGGACCGGTCCGCCCTCCGCCATCGCCGCGCGCACCCGGGCGAGGAACAGCTCGAGAGCGGCTCTGTCCACGTGCGCCTTCGCGCTCGCATCGGCGAATCCCTCGACGTCGTACAGCGACTCCTTGACCGCGTCGAGCGAGAGCACGGTGAAGGGCCCCAGCCGTTCCTGCAGCAGGGAGCAGACGCGGCTCTTCCCGGTCCCCGGATACCCGGCGACCAGGGCGAGCACGCGATCCGCGGCAGTCATCGGCTCACGCCACCCGTGCCGGCAGCAGCCGCCCGATCTTGTGGGCGACGATCGCGGCGACGGCGTCGTTGGCAGGGACGATGTTGTTCCGCAGGGACGCGTTGACCTCGGTGGCGCCGAAGGTCTCCTTCGCCGCCCGGGTCCAGCCCACGATGAGCTCGGTGCCGATGTTGAACTTCCGCACCCCGTTCTCGCGCAGGTTCTCGTAGGCGGCCTCGTCCACACCGGTGCCTCCGTGGACCACCAGCGGCACCTCTGTCACTGCATGGATCCGTGCCACCAGGTCGAGGTCCACCTGGGTCGTGCCCTTGTAGGAGCCGTGGTGGGTGCCGATGGAGACCGCGAGGGCATCCACCCCGGTCGCCTCGTGGAAGGCCCGGGCCTCCTCGGGCTTGGTCAGGGCGCCGACCTCGACGGAGACGCCGTCCTCGGTGCCGCCGATGGTGCCGATCTCGCCCTCGACGGACACCCCGCGGCTGTGGGCGAACTCGACCACGCGGCGAGTCTTCAGCACGTTCTCCGCGTAGGGGAGCGAGGAGCCGTCGAACATGACCGAGCTGTAGCCGGCGTCGATCGCGTCGCGGATGTCCTCGAGCTTCGTGGCGTGGTCGAGGTGGAGCACCACGTCCACGGGCTCACGATCCGCGATGCCCTTGCAGAGGGCGACGAGGTTCGCCATGCCGATGTAGCGGGCGGTGCCGACGGAGGTCTGGATGATGATCGGGCTGCCGGCGTCGCGGGCGGCGGCGATCATCGCGGGGATCATCTCGAGGTTGTGGGCGTTGAACGCCCCGACGGTCGAGCCGATCCGCTCCGCTTCGGAGAGGACCTCGGAGAGGGTGACGTACATGGGCGCTCCTGCTTCTCAGTAGTTCTCGCGCATGATGCGCTTGGAGGTGGCCAGCAGCTCGTCGATCTTCGACATCCACTGGTTGATCGCGGTGCCGTCGCCGGCCTCGGCGGCCAGCGAGCGCTGGGTGTTGTAGAGGTCCATCAGGCGGTTGTAGGACTCCCCGTAGCGCGGCCGTGTCTCCAGGGAGGCCTCGTAGGCGGAGATCGCGGCGAGGGGATCGCCCGCGCTCTCGTGCAGGGCGCCGAGCTCCTCGCGCAGCGCCGCCGGATCCCCGCTGCCCTCGGCGAGGGCGGTCTCGATCTCGGCGATCCGCGCCGCGGTCGCTTCACCGAGCGCGGCGTCGGCGCCTGCGGGCGGGCTCGCCGCCGACCCTTCGTCGGGCTCTGCGTCCGACGTCGTTCCCGGTGCCGCGGCGGCCCCCGCGGGGGCCGGCTCGGTCGCCGGCCGGTGGCCGAGGAGGCGGTCGAAGAATCCCATGTCGTGGTCCTGTCTCGAGGAGTGTCGTGGAGTCAGAAGGCCTTCAGGAGCGGTCCGACGACCCACGCGAACAGCAGCGCGGCGACGATGGTGTCCGCGTCGGTCGCCGACAGGCTCGGGAAGCCGAGGCTCTGGAAGGTGCCCACCAGCAAGGCGGGCAGCAGGGTGATGAAGAAGCCGTGCACGAGGCCGCCGATGATCGCGCCGCGCCTGCCGCCGACGGCGTTGCCGAAGATGCCGGCGGTGCCGCCCGCGAAGAAGTTCGTGAGCATGCCGGGGACGATGACCGCGAAACCGGCCAGCGGCAGCACGAACATCGCGATGACGGTGCCGACGGTGGTGGTGAGGAAGCCGATGATCACGGCGTTCGGCGCGTAGGGGAACAGCACCGGGGCGTCGAGGGCGGGCTTGGAGTTCGGGACGAGCTTCATCGAGATGCCGCGGAAGTCGGGCACGATCTCGCCCAGCAGCAGGCGCACACCGGCCATCAGCACGTACACGCCCACCACGAACTGCATGGACTGGAGGAACGCGTAGACCAGGTAGTTCGTCTCCCCCGCGGCCTCGGCCGACGCTGCGGGGCCGGCGAACAGCGCGGTGATCAGGTACAGCGGGATCATCACCACGGCGAGGGACATGTAGGTGTCCTGCAGGAACTCGAAGGCGCGCGGCAGCTTGAGGTCCTCGGTGGTCTTGCGGTCGGGGCGACGGTCGCGCACGAGGCGGGCGACACCGGCGGTGACCATGTAGCCGACGGTGCAGAAGTGCCCCAGGGCGATCGCATCGTTGCCGGTGATCCTGCGGACCACGGGCTGCGCGATCGCGGGCATCGCGACGCAGAACAGGCCGCCGACGATGCTGCAGGTCAGGATCAGCCAGGGGCCGCTGAGGCCGACGGCGGAGCCGAACACGACGGTCATCGTCGCCATCCACAGCAGCGCCTGGCCGGTGAGGAAGATGTACTTCCACTTCGTGAAGCGAGCCAGGAGCACGTTGACGATGAAGATGCCGAGGAAGGCGATGGCGATCGGCCCGCCGAGGCCCAGGTCGTTGGTGGCGTAGCCGTTGACCGCCTCGATCGAGGGGACGATGCCGGTGAGGTTGAACGCCGCCTCGAACTGCGTGCCGAAGTAGGTCAGGGTCGCCACGAGCACCGCGGAGCCGGCGGCGAGGACCATGAAGCCCAGCAGCGTCTTGAAGGTCCCCGACAGCACGCTGCCGGCGTCCTTGCGCTGCAGGATCAGGCCGAGCATCGCGATGAGCGCGATGATGATCCCGGCCTGCGTGAAGATGTTGGAGATGATCCAGTCGAGCACTGCCATGTCAGGCCGCCCGGCTCTCGAGGGCGGGGATCAGCTTCTCGGCGATCTCGTTCTTGTCCACGATGTTGTGGAGGTAGACGATCGTGATCGACGGGTCGATCTCGTACTTCTCGATCTGCGGGCGGAAGCTCTCCGCCGAGACGATGACGTCGGTCCTCAGGCTCGCGACCGAGGAGACGGACTCGTGCTCGGTCTTCACGCGGATCCTGTGGGAGGCGAGGACCTCCTCGGCCTCCATCTGGCAGGCGAGGCTGCTGCCCAGCCCGGCGCCGCAGATGAAGTAGATCGTGGGGATGCTGGCCATGGGGTGTTGCTCCTTTGCAAGGGTGCCCGGGGTCGTGCGGGCGAGGTGGGGTGAGGCCGTGCCGGTCGGGCACGGACGTCGGGTCAGACCGGGGTGGGCTCGAGGCGGGCGCGGAAGTCCGCCGACGTGGTGGAGCCGACGAGCCCGTCGACGGCGGCGGGATCCTGCATGATCTGCACGAAGGCCTTCAGCGCCTCGAGATGGGAGGTCGAGTCGGCAGCGGCGAGGCACAGCACGAGCCGGACAGGGTCGTTCTGCTCGTGCCCGAACTCGACCCCGTCGGGGACCGTCATCGCGCTCATCGACGTGCGGGCGACGCTGCCGTCGGGCTGTGCATGGGCGAGCGCCACCCCCGGGGTGAGCACGATGTACGGCCCGAAGGCGGTGACGACGTCGATCATGCGATCGACGTACTCGCCGGTGACAGAGTCGGAGGCGACGAGGGGAGCGGCCGCGAGACGGATGGCGTGCTGCCAGTCCTGCGGATGTGCCCCGAGGATCACGTGGTCGTCCGTGATCAGCTGGGTGAGGGATGTCGACACCTGAGGCGACCTCTCTGTGCTGCGGTGATTCGTGAGGTCCAGTCTGGGAGCCGGTGCCGGAGGGTCGCCAACAGATCTTCTTCCGCCGTCGACGGAGTTGGCGGAAGGTCGTGCGGACGCCGCGGTGCGAGAGCGCGACCGAGCCGGGCACGGCCGTTGGCGCAGGTGATGACGTGGCGCTGTCGTCCCCGTCCCCTCGTCGCCGTGTGGAGTGCCCTCGCGGCCCGAGGCGCATCCGCGTGCCCCGGTGGACACGGCGGCGTTCACACGACGGACGGCGTCGACGTGCGCTGTGTCGCGGTCGCACGCCGATGGGCGGCGGTGACGATGAGGAAGGTGAGCAGGCCCAGCGCGGTGAGCCCGATGCCGACGAGCGGCAGGTTCTCGTACACGCCGCCCCGGCGGAGGATCTCCCCGCCGACCGCGGAGCCGAGGCTCACGCCGGCCATGAAGGAGGCGGCGGCGAGGGCGGAGACGAACGGGGAGGTGAGGCCTGCGACCTCGACGGCGAACGACTGCAGGGGCGGGACCATGCCGTAGCCGGCGGCTCCGAGCACGAGCAGGAGCGCCACCGTGCCGGTGAGGTTGTCGCCGACGACGGAGAGCAGGGCGAGCGCCGCCATGAGGACGAGCATCGCTCCGACCGTCGTGGCGAGGATCGACCGGTCGGCGAGGACTCCGGCGAAGTGGGTGCCGAGCACGACCCCGATGCCGAAGACGAGGAGCAGCCAGACGACGGCGTCGGGGGCGACCCCGGTTCGGTCCTCGAGGAAGGGCTCGATGTAGGTGAACATCGTGAACAGGCCCGAGTACGCGAGCGCCATGGCGGCGTAGGTCAGCCACAGTCGGCCCTTGACCAGTGCGCTGCGCACGCTGGCCGTCCCGGCTCGTCCCGACTCGTGATGTCGTGGCAGGGCGACGATCAGTCCGACGAGCGCGACGACGGAGAGGATGCTGACGAACCAGAAGACGCTGCGCCACCCCCATGCATTGCCCGCGAGGTTGCCGGCGACGACTCCGAGGACGTTCGAGATCGTCAGCCCCGAGAAGACGAGCGCGATGGCGCGACCGCGCTGGGCCTCGGGGACGAGGTCGCTCGCGATGGTCACGGCCACCCCCATGAACGCGCCGAGCATGGCGCCGGCGACGGCGCGGCTGACCACGGCGGTGAGGAGGTCGGGCGCGAGAGCGGTGAGGAGGTTCGCGGCGAGGAACACCGCGACGAGGCCGAGGCTGAGGGGCTTGTGGCGCATGCGGAGCGTGGATGCCGCGATGAGCGGGCCGCCGAGGGTCGCGCCGAGCGCGAAGCCCGTCGTGATGAGGCCTGCATCCGCGACGGGGATGTCGAAGCCGCTGGAGACCGAGAGCAGCTGTCCGTTGGGAGCGAACTCCGCGGTGCCCATCGCGAACGAGGTCAGCGCGAGCGCGTGGAGAGGAAGAGAGGACCGGGAGCGTGTCATGCCGTCGATCGTCGAGCGCTGCCGGGCCGGGGACCAGATCCCGCTTCGTGTCATCCCCGCTCGTCGTATCCCTCGCGTGCCTATGCATCGGCGGGGATGGTTCGCCGCCGCGAGGGCACGTAGTTTGGTCGCATGAGCAGCAGCACCGGGCCGTTGGCCGAGTTCCTCCGCTCGAAGCGTGCCGAGCTGCCACCGGAGCGAGCGCCCCTTCCCGGCTTCAGCAGCAGACGTCGCGTGCCGGGTCTGCGGCGGGAGGAGGTCGCCCAGCTCGCAGGCGTCAGCGTCGGGTACTACACCCGCCTGGAGCAGGGCCACAGCAGGCACGCCTCGGACGATGTCCTGCTCGCGATCGCCGCGGCGCTGCAGCTCACCGTCACCGAGACCGAGCACCTGCTGGACCTGTCACGGGTTCGGACACCCGCGCGGGGATCTGCCGAGCCGACGCCGGAGATGCCCGACCGGTCCGCGATCGCGATGCTCGACGCCCTCGCCGGCCGTCCCGCCCTGCTTCTGGGGCGTCGCAACGACATCCTCGGATGGAATCAGCTCGGGCATGCGCTGATCGCCCCGCATCTGCCGTTCTCTGCCTCGAGCATCGCGAGCGAGCGACCGTCGATGGCGCGACTGCTCTTCCTCGATCCGACCGTCCGGGGCATGTATCCGAACTGGTCGAAGGAGGCCGGTGATCTGGTCGCGTTCCACCGGATGATCAGCGGCAAGCACCCGGATGACGGAGCCCTCGCAGCGCTCGTCGGCGAACTGGTGATGAAGGATCCGACGTTCGCCGCGCTCTGGGCGGAGGGCCGCGTGGGGGAGTGCGTGTGCGGGACGAAGGAGTTCCGGCACCCGGTCGCCGGCGAGTTCACGGCCACGTTCTCGATGTGGGCGCAAGGGGCGAATCCTGAGCACCGCCTCGAGGTCTTCGACCCTTCCGATGCGGATCGGGTGCTCGGCGCGCTGCGGACAGCACCTCGCGCCGGGATCTCGGATGATGCGCACGTCGTTCAGCGCGCCGGCAGGGGAGCGGGCCTCGGCTGACGGGCGGCCGTCCCGCGCCGTGGGCGGCCTCCCCCGGTCCGCAGGACCGCGAGGACGGCGTCGAGGCGACCGCCGTGCCCGCCCGCACGCCCCCGTGTAGGTTCACGGCATGACATCGGGCAGCGCAGACCGCGACGAGGAGCCGTACTGGGAGGAGTACCCGATCGGCGCGGTGGGAGAGCTGCTGCGCACGGTCTCCGGGGTCCTCGTCGGGATGCTCATCGGGCTCGGCGTGACGTTCGCGCTGATCATCGCGATCGGCCTGATCGTCGAGAACTCCTCGGGGGAGGTCGCGAGCATGTACGACCAGCTCGCGCGCGCTTCGGCCGTGCCGCTGCTGATCGTCACGCCGTCGGCCGCGGTGCTGTGGGCGATCAGCGGGGACGTGGCGGACCTCGCGACGGTCCGCGCGATCCGCCGTGCCGCGCAGCGCGGAGCCCCCGTGCGGGCCGTCCCGCATCCGTACCAGGTGCGGGTGGTGGTCGAGCCGCCGCTGACCCGCGTGTTCGGGGTGCTGTTCTTCGTCCTCGTGATGGCCGGGCTGGGCGTCGTCACGATGGTGGTCATGCCGTTCACCGAGGGGCACGTCGACGACTACGTGCCGATCGGGCTCCTCGGGTCGCTGGTCGTCGGCGCCGGCGCCGCGGCCGGGATGTACGGCAGGAAGGTCTACCGCGAGGGGCACACGGCCCGCGCCGCCCCGATCGCGAAGCACTGGCACCAGGACGTGGAGGCCCGGGCGTGGAGGCGGGCGCGCCAGGGCTCCGACGGCAGAGCGGCGACGGGGCGCAGCACCGGCAGCGGACCACGTGAGGGTGCCGCCGCCCCTCGCACCCGGAGGATGCGCAAGGTCGCCGGGATCCTCGACGGGGCCGCGATGGTCATCGTCAGCCTGTCGTTCCTGATCCTGCTCCCGGCGCTGGGACTGCGCTGCAGCGCCGTCCCCGGCAGCGCGCCCGGCCAGGAGTGCGACGAGACCTTCCACGACTCCTCGCTCCTGGAGACGCTCATCGTCTCCGGCTTCGCCGTCTTCGCCGTGGGCCTCGCCATCGCGGTCCTGCTCGGCGTGGCCGGCGTGGTGCTCGAGGTCATGGCGACCCGCACCGAGACCTCCCGTCTGCGCGCCGCCCTCGAGGACCCGCACTCCCCGCGGCCCGAGCAGGCGCTGCTGCAGCGCCACACCGAGCGCCGCACCCCGCTGGCCGCCCTCCTCGCCGCCGCGCTCGCCGGCACCGCCGCCCTGATCGGTCCCGGGATCGTGGCCCTCGGCTCCGGGGCGATGGAGGACGTCGCCACGCTCTACGAGGACGCCGACGAGCACTTCGCCGCCTACCTGCCGCTGGGCTGGGGTGTGGTGGCCGCGGCGATCGGGCTGCTGCTCCTCGCCCTCGCCCTCACCGCCGGCGCCGGCGTGCTCGGGCGGCCGATGCGCAACGCCCTCACCCGCCGCTGGCCCACCCGGCCGGAGGTGAAGTACGAGTCCCAGGGCGAGAACAAGCCCTCCAAGGCCGTGCCCGCGACCACGGGCCCTGCGCTGCACACGCTGCTGCGGGACTGAGCGGCGCGCCGGGCCGCGCGAGCGCCGGTGCCGCCCGCGTCACCGTCCCCGCGCGGCGAGCCGCGCCATGAGCCCGGACGGGGCGAGGCGTGCAGCGGCCCAGATCGCCGTGTAGCGCCTGCTGGGCACGGAGACGGCCGCGCCGCGGGCGGCATGGCGCAGCGACTCCTCGACCACCCGCGGCGCCTCGAGCCACAGCCACCCGGGGATCCCCTCCTGCCCTCGCGCCAGGCCCAGCCGGGCGTGGAAGTCCGTGTGGGTGTAGCCGGGGCACACGGCGGTCACGGTGACGCCGCGCCCGCGGTAGGCACCGTTAGCCCAGCGGGAGAACTGCACCTGCCAGGACTTGACGGCACCGTAGGTGGACCGGGGCATGGCCGCGGAGACGGAGGAGATGTTCAGGATGGTGCCGGAGCGTCGCTCGAGCATCGCCGGCAGCGCCGCGTGCATGAGACGCATGGGCACCTCGACGTGCAGGCGCAGGTGGCGGGCCTCGTCCTCGATGGCGTTGCGCTCGAAGGCGAGCGGCAGGCCGAAGCCGGCGCTGTTGACGAGCACGTCGACGGGCTCCGTGCGCTCGCCGAGCCGGGCGGTGACCGCGTCGATCCCCGCCTCCGAGGCGAGGTCAGCGGCCAGCACCTCGACCTGGGGCGCACCGAGCCGCCCGAGCTCGCCGGCGAGGTCCGCGAGCCGTTCGCGATCACGGGCGACCAGCACCAGTCGGTCGCCGCGTCGGGCGAGGTGGCGGGCGTACTCGGCACCGAGCCCGGAGCTGGCGCCGGTGATGAGCGAGGTCGTCGTCATGGCGGCGAGCGTATCCGGCGCGGCCCGGGAATGCCCCACCCGCCGCCGTCGTTCGATCGGGGACGAGCGGAGTCAGGACGAGCGGAGAGGCGAGACGGCATGCTGGCGTGGACGATGACCCCCGGAGCCCCGGGCGGCGTGACCCTGGCGGAGGTGCCGGAGCCCGCACCGCAGCCCCACGAGCTGCTGGTGCAGGTGGAGGCCTTCGCCCCGAACCCCGGTGATCTCGTCGCGCTCGCTGGGGCACCGGCGGGCTCGGTCCCGGGCTGGGACGGCAGCGGCACGGTGCTCGAGGCGGCGGCCGACGGTCTCGGACCGCAGGCGGGGGAGCGGGTCATCGTCCTGGGCCTCGCCGCCCGCGGCTGGGCGCAGCGCCGCGCGGTGCCCCGCACCATGGCCGCCGTCGCTCCCTCGGGGGCGCCGTGGGAGCGCCTCGCCACGCTCCCCGTCCCCGCGACGAGCGCCCTGCGGGCCGTGCGGCGGCTCGGCTCGGTGCTGGGGCGGCGGGTGCTCGTCGTCGGCGGGACGAGCGCGGTGGGCCGTTTCGCAGTGCAGCTCGCGGCCCGCTCGGGCGCGGAGGTCGTGGCCGTGGCCCGGGACGAGAGGCGGCATGCGGAGCTCCGCGCGCTCGGCGCCGCCGAGGTCCACGCGGGCCTCGCCACCGTCACCCGCGCCGTGCACGGTGCGATCGACATGATCGGCGGGCAGCACCTCGTGGACGCCTACGCCCTCCTCGCCCAGGGCGGCACGGTCGTGGCGCTCGGTCACGCGGCGGGTGCCGGCGAGCACTTCCCCTACGGTGCCTTCGTCGCGGATCCGACGACGTCGGACCGCACCCTCACGAGCTTCTTCCTCGGCACGGAGCCCGACATCGCCCTCGACATGGCCTACCTGGCCCGCGGGACCGCGGGGGGGACCCTCGACGTCGGCGACCTCGACGTCCAGCCGTGGACGCAGCTGGACCGGTGGATCGAGGCGGGCGCCCCGAGGCGCTCGGGACGGGTCGTGTTCCGTGTCGGGTCCGAGGACGGTGCGGGTCGCGGGGCGCCTGCCCGCTGATCTCTCCGGTCTCAGGGCGCCACCGGGTACCCGCTCGTGACCGCCACCCGGTTCCAGACGTTGATCACCACGGCCACCCACGAGATCGCGGCGATCTGCTGCGGGGTGAGCTCCGCGCCGGTCTCGCGGTCGTGGCGGCTGGGGTGCGCATCGCCGATCCCGGTGATCCGCTCGGCGATCAGCAGCGCCTCCTGCTCCTCCGGCGTGAAGTACTGCGACTCCCACCAGGCGGCGAGCACGGCGAGGCGGTCGTCGCTCTCCCCGGCCTTCTTCGCATCCCGCACATGGGAACGCAGGCAGAAGGCGCAGCCGTTGAGCTGCGAGGCGCGGATCTTCACGGGCTCGATGAGCTTCTTGTCCAGGCCCGCCGCGGCGGCGTCGGCCTCGGACTGCTCCGACAGCGCCGCGAGCGCCTTGTAGCTCTTGGGGGCGAGCTTGCTGATGTTGACGTGGTCCATGTCCCCTCCTGAGGGTTCATCGTGGGTGCGTCGCCGCACCCGCTGCACCTGGGCTCTCCTCGGGACCGAGAGGCCAGGTCTCTCCCTCGTGACCGAGGGGAAGTCGTCTGCCCGGGCGGAATCCCGGGCGCGGGCGCTCAGAAGCCGGCGCGCCAGTCGAGGATGATCCGGGCGACCTCGTCGAGGTGGGACTCCAGCAGGAAGTGTCCGCCGTCGAGCAGCTCGATGCGGGCCGAGGGCGCATCGCGTCGGAAGGCCTCCGCCCCGGCCGCCGCGAAGATCTCGTCGTTCCGGCCCCAGACGGCGAGCACCGGCACCCCCGAGCTGCGCAGCCACTGCTGGACCTGCGGATACAGCGCCCGGTTGCTCGCGTAGTCGCCGAACAGGGCCAGCTGCGCCCGGTCCACCCCGGGGCGTTCGAGGGTGCGCAGGTCGTGCTCCCAGGCGTCGGGGTCGACGGTCGTGGGATCAGGCACCCCGTGGGTGTACTGCCACCGGATCGCCTCGCGCTCGAGAGCGGGGCGCAGGGCCGCCTCGTTCTCGGCCGACGGCTCCTCGCCGTACGCCCAGATCGGCGCCCAGAACTCGGGCACGAAGCCCTCCTCATAGGCATTGCCGTTCTGCGAGATCACGCCGGTGATCGCGGCGGGGTCCGCCAGCGCAAGCCGCCAGGCGATCGGCGCGCCGTAGTCCTGCACGTAGACGGTGTACGTCTCCACTCCCAGCGCGTCGAGGAACCCCTGCGTGAGGCGGGTGAGGGAGTCGAAGGTGTACTCGAAGTCCTGGACGTCCGGTGCGGAGGAGCGGCCGAAGCCGATGTGGTCCGGGGCGATGACCCGGTAGGTGCCCGCGAGGGCGGGGAGCAGGTGGCGGAACATGTGCGAGCTGGTCGGGTAGCCGTGCAGCAGCAGGATCACCGGTGCCTGCTCCGGTCCCGCCTCGCGATAGAACACGTCCAGCCCGTCGACGTCCACGGTGCGGTGATGGGTGACGGCCACGACTAACCCCTAAAGATTGATTAACTGGTTGGCGGCACGCTAGCATGGTGCCCCCGGCCGGACAACCCGCCGCCCGGCCGCACAGCGCAGAGGAGGCCCCAGGTGAGGATCGAGGACGAGGACCTCCTGCTCGCCGTGCTCAACAGCCACCCGGTGCACGACGGCGAGTCCTTCGAGCTGCTCGAGGGCACGGCAGGCCGCGAGCTCGTCGCGTCCTACGGCGGCACCGCCTCCGCGTCCGAGCTCGAGCACCTCCGCCAGGCCCGGGACGGCCTGCAGAGCATGATCCGCGGCAGCGAGGACCCGGGGGAGCGGGTCTCGGCATCGCTGCGCCACGCCGCCCTGGTCCCCGAGGTCACGGCCTCGGGTGTCCGCTTCGACCTTCAGGCCCCGGCCGACGAGGTGCTCGCCGCGCGCGCCGTGCTGGCCTGGTCGCGCGTGCAGTCGGAGCTGCCCGGACGTCTGCGCGCCTGCGCGAACACCGAGTGCAACCTCTTCCTCGTCGACCACAGCCGCCCGGGCACCGCGAAGTGGTGCTCCATGGCGGCCTGCGGCAACCGGATGAAGGCGCGCAACCACGCGCGCCGTCAGCAGGGCCGCTGACGCCGACTCCCCCCGCCGGCGTCGATCGCGTCGGCTCCTGCTCCGCCGCTCCGCGGCCTCCAGCGCCCGTCGCGGGGCGTTGGCGTGCACGGCACCCGTTGCCCCTCCGTCGATTACCGCCGACGCACCGACCTGCCCGTGACCAGCCGCGGCGTCAGCACCACCCGCTCCGGCGGAGTGTCCGGGCCGCCCTCGAGCCGTGCCCGGATCCGTGCGGCGGCCTGGGCCGCGATCTCGTGCTCCGGCTGCTCGATGAGCGTGAGCGTGGGCTGGGTGGCGCGCGCCAGGTCCGTCGCGTCGAAGCCCACCAGGGAGATGTCCTCCCCGATCCGCAGCCCGGAGTCGTTCATCGCGATGACGGCGCCGAGGGTGAGCTCGTAGTTCGAGGAGAAGACCGCGGTGGGTCGCCCGCGCTGCAGCAGGATCTCGCCCATCGCGCGCCGGCCCTGCTCGACCGTGAGCGGGCCGCTGGTCACCGAGTCCGGCGCGACCTCCGCCCCGGCGTCGGCCGCCTCGACGAGGAAGCCCTCGGTGCGGTCGTTCGTGGTGGAGATGCCGCGGTCCCCGCCCACCACCGCCAGGGCGCGGTGGCCGTGGTCCAGCAGGTGGCGGGCCGCGATCCGGCCCGCCTCGCGGTTGTCGAGGTAGACGCCGTCGCTGCCGGGGACGTCCGCCTCCCAGTCGATGAGCACCACGGGGATCTCGCGGGCCGCGCGCCGCAGAGGCTCCAGGTCGTGCGGCGAGGCGACGGCGATGATGCCGTCCACCTGCCGGGTGCGCAGCAGCTCCGCCGCACCGACCGCGGCGTCCGGGCTGGAGGAGACGATCACGCTCAGACCGGCCGGGCGCAGCGCCGCCTCGACCCCCGCGATGAGCGCGAGGTGGAAGCTGTTGTCGAGCACGGGCAGCAGCACCCCCACGGTGCGCGAGCGCTGCGAGCGCAGGCCGCTGGCGAGGACGTTGGGCCGATAGTCCAGCCGGGCCGCGGCCGCCTCGATCGCCGCGCGGTTCTCGGGCCGGACGGGGAGGCCGTTGAAGTGCTTCGAGATCGTGGAGAGGGCCAGGCCCGTCTCGGCCCGGATGTCCTTGTACGAGGTCATCGGATCTCCTTCTGCTCCGCGGGGGCTTGACGGGCACTCCCGGTGATCCTACGGTACTTCGTGCGAAACGATTCGCTGCGCGCGTCCCCCCGCGCGCACGCCCTCGTCGGCCCCGCAGTGCCGCCGAACGCAGTGCACCGACGCACCGACCTCCCCGGAAGAGGACCCCATGACCGCATCGCACGGCCTGCCCCGGATCGACCCCGACTCCCTTCCTCCCGCGGTCGACGTCTCCGACAGCACCGCCGCCCTCGCGGAGGTGGACGCGGTGATCGCGCAGGGCCCGTTCAGCGCGGACTGGGACTCGCTGCGCGCCTACGAGGTGCCCCGCTGGTACGCGGACGCGAAGTTCGGGATCTTCCTGCACTGGGGCGTGTACTCGGTGCCCGCCTTCGGCAGCGAGTGGTACTCCCGCACCATGTACCTCGAGGGCAGTCGCGAGCACGCCCACCACCTGGAGACCTACGGCGCCCACTCCGAGTTCGGCTACAAGGACTTCATCCCCTCCTTCACCATGGAGGACTACGACCCCGCCGCCTGGGCGGCGCTGTTCCGGCGCGCCGGCGCCCAGTTCGTGGTGCCCGTCGCCGAGCACCACGACGGCTTCGCCATGTACGAGAGCGACCGCACGCGCTGGAACGCCGCGCAGATGGGCCCGCGCCGCGACGTGCTCGGCGAGCTCCTCGCCGCCTCCGACGACGCCGCGATCGTCCGCGGCGCCTCCTCCCACCGCGCCGAGCACTGGTTCTTCATGAACGGCGGCGCCCGCTTCGACTCCGACGTGCTGGACCCCGCCTACCAGGACTTCTACGGCCCCGCGCAGCGCGAGGAGACCGCACCGAACGAGCGCCACCTCGAGGACTGGCTGCTGCGCACCGTCGAGATCATCGACCGCTACCGGCCCCAGGTGCTCTGGTTCGACTGGTGGATCGAGCAGCCCGCCTTCGAGCCCTCCCTGCGCCGCCTGGCCGCCTACTACTACAACCGCGCCGCCCAGTGGGGGCGCGAGGTGGTCATCAACTACAAGTGGGAGGCGTTCGCCGAGGGCAGTGCCGTCTACGACATCGAGCGCGGCACGATGGGCGGGATCCGGCCCGTGCCCTGGCAGAACGACACCTCCGTCTCCCGCTCCTCCTGGGGCTGGGTGGAGGGCCACGAGTACAAGTCCCCCTCGGAGCTGGTGATCGAGCTGGCGGACACGGTCTCCAAGAACGGCAACCTGCTGCTGAACATCGGCCCCAAGCCCGACGGCACGATCGCCCCCGAGGAGCAGGAGCTGCTCGAGGGCATCGGCGCCTGGCTGACGGGGCACGGCCAGGCCATCTTCGGGACCCGCCCGTGGATCGTCGCCGAGGAGGGTCCCACCCGCTCGAAGGCCGGCTCCTTCGTGGACGGCGCCGAGGTGCAGCACACCGCGGCCGACTTCCGCTTCACCACCCGCCACGACGTCACCGGCGACTACGTCTACGCGATCGCCCTCGCCCACCCGGAGGACGGCGTGCTGCGCATCCGCTCCTTCGGCACCGGCCTGCGGCTGCTCCCGCAGGAGATCCGCTCCGTGTCGCTCCTCGGCGGCGGCGAGGCCCGCGAGGTGCGGCGCACCGAGGGCGCGCTGGAGGTCGCCGTCGGCCCAGGAGCCGGCTCCCCGATCGGCCCCGTCGTGAAGATCCACCTCGAGCCCGAGGTGGTGCCCGAGCGCACCGACCACCTGCACGGCTGATCCCGCTGCGGCCGACGCGCGCCGCCCCGGTCCCTCGCGGGACCGGGGCGGCGCGTCGTGCGGTGTGCCCGGGAGAGGCTCAGCGTCGGGCGGCGTCGGCCTCGGTGAGCACCTCGAGGTAGCGCTCCACCCCGGCGGCGGTGAAGCCCGCGACGTACTGCTCCCAGTGGGCGTCGTTCGTCGGATCCAGGTCACCCATCGCCATCTGCGTGGTGAGCTGCACGTAGGTGACGTCGAGGTTGGTGCGCAGCTCGCCGATCTCGGCGGACTGCGCGGTGGTGAAGAACGGATTCCGGTACAGGCTCTCCACCGGCGAGCGATACGGCTCGTAGAGCTTCCCGGAGCGGAACAGCTCGGGCTCGACCGAGGTCGTCTCGTCCACGGCCTCGCCGTGACGCACGTCGAGGCTCGAGTTGTGCGGGCCGAACTCGGGCCACGAGACGTTGTCGGGCGAGTCCTCCTCGGCAGGGAGCTTGGCGTACAGCGCCGGGCGGCCATCGATCCCGAGCTGCTCCCCATCGGCCCAGTCCCAGTACCTGCCCTGGGTCCCCATCCCTCGCTCGAGCGAGGGCAGCAGCCCCAGCTGTGCATCCGCCCAGCGCACCATGGTCGCCGCATCCTCGCAGGTGCTCGAGATGACCAGTCCCACGGCGTCGCTGTGCCCCTCGTCCCACGGGATGATCGGGGTCTGGCCCTCGGGCCCGGCGAAGGCGCTCAGGGCGACGAACTCCCGCCACCGCTCGTTGCCGTTGCCGAAGTCGATGTCCGCCACGCCCCACTGGTTGCCCATCTGGAGGACGCCCACGCGAGACTTCTCGGGGTTCATCGTCAGCCGCTTCAGCTGCTCGTTGGTCTGGGTGAAGGTGCTGCGGTCGATGAGGCCGTCGGCGGTGAAGCGGGCGACCACCTCGAGCACCCGGCGGAACGACTCGTCCAGCGGCGTGTAGACGATCGTGTCCCCGTCGCGGCGGATGCGCTGGATGCCGAAGTTCATGAACGAGGCGGCGATCAGGCCGAACGGGGCGACCGAGGTGTCCCCGCTCATCGGCATGAGGTCAGGATCCGACGCCTTCATGTCCCGCAGCATCTGCTCGAACTCGTCGAGGGTCGCGGGATGCTCGGACCAGCCCGCCGCCTCCATGGCGGAGGTGTTGACCCAGGTGCGGGTGTCCGAGGAGTTGCAGTGGTAGCACTGGTTCACCGCCGGGATCGCGTACATCGCCCCGTTCGGCGCGGTCCACGCGGCGCGGAGGTCGGGATTCTGCGCGAAGAGCTCCTGCAGCTCCGGTGCGTACTCGTCGATGAGCTGGTCCAGCGGCTGGAAGAGGCCCTGCTCGCCGTAGGCGTAGAGCTGAGCCTTGGTGAGGCCTCCCATCCACTCCGGCCCCAGCATGAACGCGTCCGGGAGGTCGCCGCTGGAGATGATGGCGTTGACCTTCGGCGCCCCCTCCTCTCCGTGGGGGACGGTCGAGTACTCGATGCGCACCCCCGTCTTCTCCTCCAGGTACTCGGTATGGCCGTTGGTGGCGAGATCCAGCCCCGCCTCGCTGCGGGTGAGCACCGTGAACGCGGTGGAGCCGTCGCCGAAGGGCTCGAGCTCCCGCGCCCGAGGGCCGACGTATCCCTCGGGGTACGGCACTCCCTCGATCTCCGGCCCCAGCTCGACCTTCAGCGCCGAGGAGCCCTGCTCGTACTCGACCGTCGCCACCTCGCCGTCGCCCCCGCCGGTCCCGCCGGAGCAGTTGGCCAGCGCCATCGCGGCGGGCAGCGTGCCGAGGCCCAGCAGCAGACCGCGGCGCCCGATGTCGCGCTGTGCTCTCGCGGGCGGGGTCGGTCCGGGGGCCTGGTCGGCGGGGTCTGACGCGGAATCATGAGGAAACATCGGAGCTCCTGACGGGTTGCGGACTCGAGGACGCCAGGATCGCTGCCCGAGCACGGCCCGTCGGCCCGTCGGCGACGACGGCAGACGTCGGACGCCTCGGTGGGTGAGGGCGAGAGCCCCCTCCCGGGCACCTCTTCTCTGAGGAGTGCGGCAAGAGTGGCATAGGTCCGATGTAAGGGTCAACGCTTTCCGCGAATCGTTACGTGCAGTGGTGCGCACTCAGGCACGAGCGCCGGCGCGGCAGGTCGCGGACCCGCCCCGTCGCCGCACCCGGCCTCGTCATTCCCGGACGTGCACGTCCATCGCGCCGTCCGGAGCCTCGAGCGTCGACTCCGCCCATACCTGCACCCGGGCCGGCACGGCCACCGGGGCTCCGCTCGTCCAGGACCCGAGCGCCTCCAGGCCGAGCGCGAGCTCCGCCTCGATGCCGCCCGGGGGCACACGGACGCGCTGAGCGGCGAGCACCGTGCGGGCGCGCGGCAGGATCCCCGGCTCGTGTCGACGTCCATAGAGCACGACCGGCACCGACAGCGTCCGGTCCAGCGGGTTCTCGAGTCGCACCGTGACCGGGACCGTCTCGCCGGCAACGAGCGCGCTCGCGGGCACCTCGGCGCCGACGGAGCTCACTCCCGGCCTCATCCCCTCCGGCATGCCCGCGCCGAGAAGCGGACCGCGCACGCGGCGATGGTCGATGTACCCGCGCGCCGTCTCCAGGCGCTGGTCGTGGGAGACGGGCAGCACTCCGTCCGCCACCGGCAGAGTCGCCGGGAGCGCGCCGCGCTCTCCGGTGCCGAGCAGCGCATCGACGACAGCGCGGCCGCCCGACGGGCCGGGGAACGGCACGAAGAGCACGGCGTCGGCGAGCTCGAGCAGCGTGGTCAGCACGCGGGGTCGACCGTCGATCACGACCGCGATCACCGGCCGCCCGGCCGCACGTGCCGCCCGGACCACGTCCAGCTGCGCCTCGGGCAGGCTGATCGCGGCCAGGTCCACGCCCTCGCCGTTGGTGGTGTCGTCGGCGGGGCCGTCGGCCGCGCCGTTGTCCGCGAACTCGTCCTCATAGGAGCGGCGACTGGTGCCGCCGAGCACCACCACGCTCACCTGCGCGTCCTGTGACGCCGCCGTCACCGCTGCGAGCGACTCCGGGTCGAGCGGCGTGCGCAGGGCGCTGCCCCGGGCGTGCGGCACGGCCTCCGCGCCCAGGCGCTCGACCAGCGCCGCACGGACCGTGAGCGCGCCGGGGTCCTCGGGCGGGCGCGGCGGGGAGTAGTCGCCCAGCAGCGCGTCGAGATCGTCGGCGTTCGGGCCGACGGCCGCGACCCTCGCGGCCCGCAGCGGCAGGTGCTCCTCGCCGCTGAGGATGATCACCGCCTGCCGGGCCGCGCGCTCGCCGAGGGTGATCGTGGTGCGGGCGCGCGCGGACGGCCAGGTCGGCGCCGGGGCGGCGGGTCCGTCGAGCACCGCGCCGTCGGCCCCGCCCTCGCCGTCCCTGTCGCCCAGCAGCCCGATCCGCCGCTTCAGCGCGAGCACCCGGTCGGCGGCGAGCTCCAGCGCGGGCTCCTCGACGAGGCCCTCGTCGATCGCCGCCTCGAGGCGGGTGAAGGAGCTGTCCCACAGGCTGAGGTCCACTCCTGCCGCGAGCGCGAGCGCGGCGGCGTCCTCGAGCCGGCCGCCGACCGCGCCCGTGAGGCGGTCGATCGCCCCGCCGTCGGACATGACGATCCCCTCCCAGCCCCACGCCTCCCGCAGCGTGCCGGTGAGCAGCGCCCGGTTGCCCGTGCAGGGCACGCCGTCGAGGTCGTTGTAGGCGGACATGAACCCGGCGACCCCGGCGCGCGCCGCCGCGTACGCGGGACGCAGGTGGATCTCGCCCAGCTCGCGCGGGCCGATCGGGGCGCCGGAGCCGTTGCGCCCGCCGATGCCCTCGCCCTGTCCGGCCAGATGCTTGGCGACCACGGCCACGTGCTCCGCATCGATCCGCTCCCCGGGGGCGGCGCCCTGCATGCCCTGCACGGTCGCCTCGACCAGCATCGCCGCGATCGCCGGGTCCTCGCTGAAGCACTCCTCGGCACGGCCCCAGCGCGGATCGCGCAGCACGTCCAGACCGGAGACCAGCAGGAGGTGGGTGCCGCGCTCCCGGGCCTCGGCGGCGACGGCCTCGCCGAGCTCCCGGGCGAGGCCCGCATCCATCCCGGCGCCGAGGGCGAGGTTCACCGGGAGGGTCGTGCCGCCCAGCGCCATCAGCCCGTGCGGCGCCTCCTCGACGAACAGCACCGGCACTCCCTCGCCGTACCGGATCACGTGCTCCTGCACGGCGGCGTACGCCTCGGCGCTGCGCTCGGGCGGGATCCCGGTGCCCCAGCGCACCGCCGACCACGGGTCCGCCCGCAGCACCCCGTACAGCGCACCGATCCCGCCGAACCGATCGACCTCCTCTCGCAGCACATCGGTGACCTGCGGCGCGCCATCCACCCAGCGCACGGCCTCCCAGCCCTTCAGACGCTGGTTGACCTGGCCGACCAGCGCGGTGCGGGACAGCGCGGGCTGGGGCGACGGCTCCGAGGGAGAGGGGTGCCAGGGGCGGTCGGCCCCGGGCTCGGCGGCGCGGTCCGTGCTCATCGCACGTGCTCCGTTCCGGTGAGGGGGTCGATCTCGTGGGCGGTCTGAGCGGTCGTCGGCACGACTGTCACTGCCTTTCAGGGCTCGCGGTGCGGCTGCTGTGCTGCGGAGAGCTGGAGGCGGGGTGCGCCCGTCGCGTCGGCCGACAGCCTAGAAAGCCCGGGCGCGGACCAGCAACACAGGGGCACTCCGCTGCGGCGTCCGCGTCGTTCCCCGGTCGGCGGATGACGTGCGCCTGCGCGCACGCCCCCCGCCTCTCGAGCGCCGTGCCGTTGCCCCCTCCGCCAAATGGGCTATACCATTGCGCGCAGTCCCGGCGCCCGTGCCGGGACATGCCGTCGAGGAGGTCGACCATGGGGACGTTCGAAGAGGTCGTACGCGTCATCACCGACAACCTGTTCGCGCAGGTGTCGATCCTGATCGGACTGATCGCCCTGGTGGGGCTGGTCCTGCAGCGCAAGCCCTTCGACGAGGTCGTCGCCGGGGCGCTGCGCGCCACCATCGGCGTGGTCATCCTCACCATCGGCGTCGAGATCTTCACCGGGGGACTGTCGAGCTTCCAGGCCATCGTCTCCAGCGCCATGGGGCTCGAGCCGCCGCAGTCCACCTCGACGCTCTCCGAGTTCTCGGCCGGTGCGGGCTCGGTGGTGCCGCTGATCATCGCGGGCGGCTTCGTCGTCCACCTGGCGCTCGTGCGCATCTTCCCCGCGGCCCGCTTCGTGTACCTCACCGGCCACCTCATGTACTGGATGAGCGTGGTGATCGCCGCGAGCCTCGTCGAGGCGTTCGGCGATGTGAACCGCTGGGTGCTGGCCGGCGTCGGCTCGATCCTGATCGGCTGCTACTGGGTGCTGCAGCCGCTGTGGACCGCCCCGCTCATGCGCAAGGTGATGGGTGACGAGGAGGTGGGCCTGGCCCACACCGACTCGCTGATCGCGATCGCCTCCGGCTACGGTGCTCGCGCGCTCAAGCTCGGCGATCCCGTCGCGCACGACTCCGAGAAGGTGCGCCTGCCCAAGCCGGTCTCCTTCTTCAAGGACATCAACGTCTCCACCGCCACGGTCATCGGCGTGATCATGCTGATCGCCGTGCTCTTCGCGGATGCGGCCGTGGTGCAGGAGCAGATGGCGGGCGTCACCGTCCTGCCGTGGGTCTGGGCCATCCTGCAGGCGCTGCGCTTCGCCGCAGGCATCGCGATCCTGCTGTTCGGCGTGCGCATGTTCCTCGCGGAGATCGTCCCGGCGTTCAAGGGACTGTCCGAGAAGGCCCTGCCGGGGACGAAGCCCGCCCTGGACCTGCCGGTGGTGTTCACGCGCGCCCCCACCTCGGTCATGCTCGGCTTCCTCGCCTCGACCCTGGTGTTCCTCGTGCTCATGGGCCTGTTCGCCGCCACCGGCTGGTTCGTCCTGGTGCCGCCGATGATCATGCTGTTCTTCGGGGGCGGCGCCGGTGGCGTGTTCGGCAACGCCGTGGCCGGCTGGCGCGGGGCGCTCTTCGGCGGTGTGCTCAACGGCGTCGTGCTCGCGGTCGGCCAGGCCATCGGCTGGAGCCTCTACGCCGGGACCGCACCGGAGCTCGCGACACTCGCCGACGCCGACTGGTACGCGATCGGCTGGGCGCTGCTCGGCATCAGCTCGCTCCTCTCGCCCCTGGGCACCTGGGCCATCTGGGTCGTCGCCGGAGCCGTGCTGGCCGCGACCGTCATCGTGCTCGTCGTGCTCGGACGGCGCCTTCCGGCCGAGGCCGAGACCGAGGCCGAGTCCCCGGTCGACGAGGCCCGAGTCCCGGCCGCCGCCGGCGCCGGCGTGACGAGCGGCGGTGCCGCCGCCCTGAGCGAGCCCGAGAGCCTCACGCCGTCCTCGACCGGCCGGGCCGGCACCCTCGACGTCCTCGCCGTCTGCGGCGCCGGCATGGGCTCGAGCCTGATCCTGCGCACCACCGCGGAGAAGGCCTTCGAGCGGATGGGCCTCGACGTCGCCCTGCGCCACACCGACGTCGGCTCCGCCCGCGCCGAGCGGCCCGACATGGTGATCGCCCAGCAGACCTACCTCGAGGACCTCGGGGAGATCGCCCCGGTCATGGTCCCGATCGAGAACTTCATCAACGTCGACCACGTCGAGGGCAGGATCCGCGACGCCCTGGAGAAGGAGGGGCGGCGATGATCGACGACCTCACCGCACTGGTCTCGCGCGTGGTCGAGGACAACCACGATGCCGTGCTCGACGCCGCGGAGGCGATCGCGGCCTCCGGTCGCTGCGGGGGCCTGCTCCACGCCGCCGGTGCCGGGCACTCCCTGGCCGCCGTGATGGAGACGTTCTTCCGCGCCGGCGGGCTCGCCTTCGTGCGCCCGCTCTGGGACCAGAGCATCCTGCCCCTGGCGGGGGCGCTCGCGTCGACCGCGGCCGAGCGCAAGACCGGCCTCGGCGCCGACGTCGCGCGGCGCGCCGGGATCACGGACGCGGACACCGTGCTGATCTTCTCCAACTCCGGGATCAACCCCTACCCCGTCGAGATCGCGCAGCACGCCCGCGAGGTCGGGGCACGGGTCGTCTCGATGACCTCCGTCGCCGCGAGCGCCTCGGCGCCGAAGCGTGCCGCGCATCGCCTGTTCGAGATCTCGGACATCGTGCTGGACACCGCAGTGCCGCCCGGCGACGTGACCTGGCCGCCGCACGCCCCGGTGACCGCTCCTGCCTCCACCATCATCACCGCCTCGCTGTGGGCGGCGATCCTGCGCCGGATCGACACGATCGCCCCGGAGGCGCCCCGCTGGAAGAGCGCGAACACCACCGGGACCGACGCCTTCAACGCCGCGCTCGTAGAGCGCTTCGGCCCCCGGATTCCTGAGCTGTGACCGGCGCGATCCGGGCCGACAGCTCGAATCGGTCGCCCGGATAGGTCGAGACGGTCCGCTCGACGACCCGGCCGCCGTACCCGGAGACGCGGACGAACTCGAGGACCGCGGAGCCCAGCTCGGCGTCGAGCTCCGCGGCGTCCTGCGGCTGCACGATCGCGGCCCGGATCGTCTGCTCACCGGTATCGAAGAGCACGCCGTAGCGGTGCTCCAGCTCGCTGTACAGGGAGCGGTCGGTGAAGTCGACTCTGGTCAGCCCGGGTACCACCGTCGCATCCAGCGTGGCCCGTTCGATCGCCATCGGGCGCTCGTCCGCCAGGCGCACGCGGTCCAGACGGATCACCGCCGCGCCCACGGCGAGCCCCAGCTGCTCCGCGGTGACGACGTCGGCCGGTTCCTCGATCAGCCGCAGCACCCGCGAGCCGGCCCTCATCCCGCGCGAGGCCATGTCCTCGGTGAAGCCGGTCAGGTGCAGAGGCAGGCTCACCGCGGGCCGGGCGACGAAGGAGCCCCGGCCCACCTCCCGCACGAGGCGTCCCTCGCGCGTGAGCTCGTCCAGGGCGCGCCGGGCCGTCATCCGCGAGACCCCGGTCTCCGCGGCCAGCGCGCGCTCGCTGGGCACCGCCGCTCCCACGGGCATGGCCTCGATCTTCCGGCGCAGGTCGTCCACCAGCGCGCGGAACTTGGGGCGGTCGGTCATGCGCACGATCCTCGCACGGTCCGAGCAGGTCTTCCGTCACCGCTCGCTGCATCGGGCAGCGGCTCGTGCCCGAAGGTCCCGGGGTCGGCCGCCTCACGACGACGCGGAGCGGAGGCGGAGCGATGCCGGCCGCATGGGCGGCGAGTCTCGCTCAGCCCCCCGAGAGCTGCGCCAGCACCCGCTCGCGCGCCCGCCCCAGATGCTCCGCCAGCGCCGCCTGCGCCCCTTCCACGTCACCGTCCCGGATGGCCTCCATGATGGCGTCGTGCTCGCTCGCCACGGTGGTGGGGGAGGTGCGGCGGTGGGCGGCGAACTGGCCCATCGTCAGATGGATCTCGCCGGCGATGATCTCGTACATCCGCGCCAGCCGGTCGCTGCGCACCCCGTTGACCAGCGCCCAGTGGAAGTCGATGTCGTGCTGCACCTGGCCGCGGAAGTCGCCGCGCTCGGCGGCGAGGCTCATCGCCGTCTGCGCGGCGGTGATCTCTTCGGTGAGGTCTTTCGTCCTCGCGAGGTGGGCGGTCGCCGCGGACTCGAAGGTCTCACGGCTGAAGAACAGGTCGTCGATCTCCCCGGCGTCCAGCAGCGGCACCGAGGCGGAGCGGTGCGCGGTGCGGCGCAGCAGGCCCAGCGAGGTGAGCCGCTCGAGGCACGCTTTGGCGGTGGGGCGTGCCACCCCGTACTCGTCCGCCACCCGCTGCTCGGTGACCTTCTCGCCGGGGGCGATGTCGCCGTTGATGATGCGCTCGCGCAGCGAGGCGAACAGCGCCTCGGTGAGCGAGGCGGGTCCGAGCTTGAATTGGCCTGTCGCGGTCGCCACGGCAGCTCCTTCCGTTCACGCCGCCACCCCTGGCGACACCGTCTGCGGGCGACATGTCGAACATGTTGCCCGGACATACATCATGCCAGCGGCTCGGCCGCCGCGCGGCGAGTGAGCCATCCGAGGGTGCTCCGGGTTTCCCCGGTGGGCTTGTACTCGGCGGCGACCGTCCCCGCGTAGCCGGCGTGCCGCAGCGCACCGCCGACGGCGTCGAGGTCGACGGTGCCGGAGCCCGGTTCGCCGCGGTCCGGGGCGTCCGCGAGCTGCACGTGGCCGATGCGCTCCGCGGACTCGGCGATCAGTTCGGGGAGGTCCTCGCCGTTCCTGGCCAGGTGGAACGTGTCCAGCAGCAGGGCGAGGTTCTGCGAGCCCGCCTCGTCGATCAGGGCCAGGGCGTCCGCGGCGGTCTCGAGCGGGTAGGCGCCGTTCAGTCCGCGGGCCAGGGGCTCGACGAGCACCACCCCGGGGGAGCCCGGGAGATCCGCCAGCGCGTCCGCGGCGCGTCGGAAGGAGCGCACGGCGGCCTCGTGCGCGATGGCGTCCGCTGCGCCGCCCCCTGTGCCGTCCGGCCCGGCCGCGCCGTTCGGCACCTGCCCGTGCAGCAGGTTGAACCCGCGGCAGCCGGTGCGCTCGGCGATCGATCGCAGCGCGGCGAGCGAGGCGTCGAGCTCGCCGGCCCGCTCCGGCAGGCACGCGATGCCGCGCTCGCCGCCCGCCATGTCCCCGGCGAACACGTTCATGCCGGTGAGGGAGAGCCCGGCGCTCTCGATCGTGTCCAGCAGCTCGTCGACCTCCGCCCGCGAGGGGCTCGCGGTCGGGAACGGCCACCAGGTCTCGACCGCGGTGAACCCCGCGGCCGCGGCGGCGGCGAAGCGCTCGAGATAGGGCACCTCGGTGAACAGGAGCGAGACGTTCGCGCTCGTCGGGTATCCGTGCCAGCTGAGTCCAGGTGAGTTCATGTCCACATCTTGTCATGAGACGCTAGACATGTCAGCATGTATGACAATTCATCATCTGGAGGGGATCAGTGACGATCGACGACACCCTGCTGGCCGCGGACTCCGCCGCCAGCACCCGCAGCCCCGAGTGGTTCCTCAGCGCGACCCGCTGGACCCAGCTCACCTTCACCGAGGACGATCCGCCCGCGCTCGACGTCGACTTCTGGGTGGACGTCATGAAGCGCACGCGCTCGAACGCGCTGTGCCTCAGCGCCGGCGGCTACATGGCCTTCTACCCCACGCAGATCCCCTTCCACTACCGCAGCGCCCAGCTCGGGGGCCGCGATGCCTTCGGCGAGCTCGTCGAGCAGGCGCGGCGCCTGGGCATGCACGTCATGGCCCGCGTGGACCCGCACGCCGTCCACACCGACGCCGCCGAGGCGCATCCCGAGTGGCTCGACCACGGCCCCGACGGCACGCCCGTCGAGCACGAGTCGATGCCCGGGCTGTGGTGGACCGACCCGATGAGCGCCTCCCACTGGGACTTCACCACCCGCATCGCCGAGGAGATCGTGCGCGAGTACGACGTCGACGCCGTCTTCGCCAACCGCTGGGAGGGGCGGCGGCGCGTCAGCTACAACCCCGGCACCCGCGCCGCGTTCCAGGCCGACACCGGACGCGACCTGCCCGACGAGACCGACCCCCACGACCCCGCCTGGCCCGCCTTCACCGCCTGGCGGCGGCGACGGCTCAGCGAGCTGGTGGTGCACTGGGACGACGCGGTGCGCGCGATCGAGCCGCATGTGCGCTTCCTCCCCAACCGCGGCGCGGCGCTGACCCGCGACCTCGACCGCGATCTCGTCGAGGACCGCTACCCGATGTTCTTCGTGGACAAGCAGGGCCGCTCCGACATCGAGCCGTCCTGGACCCCAGGACGGATCGGCAAGCGCGCCCGCGGCCTGTACCCGGACCGCCCCGTCGCCCTGATCACCTCCGTCGGCCCCGAGGATCACGAGCTGCGCTGGAAGGACTCCGTCGCCGACGGGCACGAGACCCGCGGCCTCGTGGTGGACGGCTTCGCCCAGGGCGCCCTGCCCTGGTTCACCAAGTTCAAGGCCGAGCGCTTCGACGACCGCTGGGTCGCGCCGATGGCCGAGGCGTTCCAGCTCCACGCCCGCGTGGAGGAGGCGACCGGGCACCTCCGCCACACGGCCGACGTCGCCCTGCTGGACTGCGTGGACCGCGCCGCCGCCACGCCCTTCGGTCACGGTCACGGGGGAGGGGCGCACGAGGACGGCGTCTACCAGGCGCTCGTCGAGGCCCGCATCCCCTTCGAGTACATCGCCGAGGAGGCGCTCACCCCGGACCGCCTCGACGGCGTGGCGGTGCTCGTCATCCCGTCGGGCCCGGACCTCGACCCCGCGACCATCGCCACGATCGAGACCTTCGTGGCGCGCGGCGGCGGGCTCGTCACCGCCTTCGACGCCGGCCTCGCCACCGGCCCCGACGGGCCGGCCCTCGCCCTCGGCGACCTGCAGGGCGTGCGGCTCGCCGGCGGACTGCGCGGACCGCTGAAGAACAAGTACATGACCCTCGAGCGCCCTCATCCGCTCACCGCCGGGTACGACGGCGCCCAGCGCATCCTCGCCGGCGCGCACGTGCTGGACATCGAGACGCTGCCCGGGGCCGACACCGCCTTCCGCTTCGTGCCCGACTATCCCGACCTCCCCATGGAGGAGGTCTATCCCCGCCCCGGCGCGTCCCTGCCCGCGGTGGTCACGCGCGAGCACCCCGGCGGCGGCCGCACCGCCTATCTCGCCTTCGACATCGGGGAGGTGTACTGGCGCTCCCTGCAGTCCGACCACGGCCGCCTGATCGCCGCCGCCGTCACCTGGGCCCGCGGCGACCGCCCCGCCCGCGTGGAGGTCCGCGGCAAGGGCCTCGTCGACCTCGCCGTGCGCGAGGCGGAGGGGGAGATCGCCGTGACCGTCGTGAACCTCACCGACCCCATGGCCATGCGCGGGCAGCGCCACGACGCCCTGCCCCTGCACGACCAGGAGGTGGTGCTCCGCCTCCCGGAGGGTGCGGAGCCCGCGAGCGCCGAGCTCGTCATCGCCGGCACACCCGCCCGCGCCGCCGTGCACGGCCGGCGCCTCCACATCCCGCTCGACCGCATCGACGACCTCGAGGTCGTCCACGTGACCTGGACCTCGACCCCCGCCCACGCGGCCCACCCCGGAGGAGAAGCATGAGACTCGGATTCATCGGACTCGGCGTCATGGGCGCCCCCATGGCGAAGAACCTGCTGGACGCCGGCCACACGCTCCGCATCCACCGCGAGAACACCCGCTCCCCGCAGCTCGTCGACGCCGGCGCCGCCCTCGCCCCCACCCCGGCCGCCGCGGCCGACGGCGCCGAGGCGATCCTCCTGATGCTCCCGGACACCCCGGACGTCGACGCCGTGCTGCACGGCCCCGACGGAGTGCTCGCCGGGCTCGCCGACGGCGCCCTCGTGATCGACATGAGCTCGATCTCCCCGGTGGCCACCGAGCAGTTCGCCGCCGAGGTCGTGGCCGCCGGCGGCCAGTACGTCGACGCCCCCGTCTCCGGCGGCGAGGTGGGCGCCCGGGAAGGGACGCTGACGATCTTCGTCGGCGGGGAGGACGACGCGGTCGAGCGCGCCCGGCCGCTGCTCGAGACCCTCGGCGGCCGCCTCACCCACATGGGGCCCGCGGGCGCAGGGCAGGCCACCAAGGTGGTCAACCAGATCATCGTCGGCCTGACCATCGAGGCCGTCGCCGAGGGGCTCGCCCTCGCCGAGGCCTCCGGCCTCGACCCGGAGACGGTGCGCGCCGCGCTCGACGGCGGCTTCGCCACCTCCCGCATCCTCGAGCTGCACGGCCGGCGCATGGCCGAGCGCAGCTTCGACCCCGGCTTCCGCCTCCGCCTGCACCGCAAGGACCTGCGCCTCGCCCAGGACTCCGCCGCCCACCGCGGCCTCGCCCTGCCCGGTCTCGAGACGGTCGCCGCGCAGATGGACGAGGCGCTGGACCGCCAGTGGCAGGAGCTCGACCACTCCGCGCTGTTCCGCCTCCTGGCCGAGGGCGACCGATGACCGCCCCCCAGCCCACCGCCTCCCAGCCCACCGCCCCGGCCGCAGCGCCGGCCGCCGGGCCGTCGGCCCCCTGGTGGCACTCGCCCTTCCGCACCTTCCAGACCAATCTGCGCGAGGTCGACGCCGGCATGGACGTCGAGGCGGCGCTCGACGCGATCCAGGAGCACGGCGCGGACACCTGGCTGCTGAGCGTGGGCGGCATCCTCGCCAACCATCCCAGCCGCCTCGCCTCCCAGACGGTGAACCCGCACCTGGCCCGACGCCCCTCGGGCGACCTCGTCGGCGACGCGACCGCCGCCGCGCAGGCCCGCGGGATCCGGGTGCTGGCCCGCATGGACTTCTCCAAGATCGACGCCGCCCGTGCGGAGCGGCACCCCGAATGGTGCTTCGTCTCCCCGGAGGGGGAGCCGCAGCTCTACAACGGCTATCGCAGCGTGTGCCCGAGCGGCGAGTACTACCAGCGCGAGATGTTCGACATCGTCGCCGAGGTGCTGGAGAAGTACCCGGTCTCCGGCTTCTTCTTCAACTGGATGTCGTTCAACGAGGTCGACTACAGCCGCCGCTACCGCGGCGTCTGCCACTGCGAGGCCTGCCGCCGCGGCTTCGCGGCCGCGGCCCCGGGCGTCCCGCTGCCCCGCGGCCCCGAGGATCCCGGCTACTCGCGCTGGAAGGAGCACGCCGACGAGGTCCTCGCCGATCTCCACCGACGGATGCAGGCGCACGTGCGGCAGCTCGCACCGCAGGCCGCCCTCATCCAGGGCGACCGGGCGGACATCACCTTCCACGAGGCGAACAACGCCGTCGGCCGCGAGCTCTGGCATCAGGCCACGGCCGACGCCGTCGACGCCGCCCGGTCGGAGGACCCCTCCCGGCCCGTGTTCGTCAACGCCGTCGCCTTCGTGGACATGCCCTACCGCTGGGCCGGCGAGGACCCCCGCCACCTCGAGCAGTACGCCGTGCAGTCCATCGCCCACGGCGCCCAGCCCTCCACCTACATCATGGGCACGCCCGCGCACAGCCCCTTCCCCGCCCTGGCCGCGAGCGCGCGCATCTCCCGCTTCCACCGCGACCACCAGGCGGAGTACACCGGGCTCGTCCCCACCGCCCGCACCGCCCTGGTGCGACCGGCCGGCAGCGGCCGCGCCCGCGCCGAGTTCGAGGGCTGGCACGCCGCGCTGTCCGAGGCGCACATCCCGGCCTCCGTGCTCCGGCACTCCGGGCTGACCGCCCTCGGCCGTGACCGCTTCGACCTCGTGATCCTGCCCGCTCTCGGCGAGCTGCCCGCCGAGGCGCTCGCCGCCGTGCGCGACTTCGCGGGCGCCGGCGGCGCCGTGATCACCACCGGCAGCACCGGCTGGGCCGACGGTGCTCATCAGCTCGACCCGGGCGGCGCGCACCTGCACCAGAAGGCCGTGCTCGACACCGAGGAGTCCCTGCGCTCCCTGCACCTGGACCTCGCCGCCTCCCTCGGAGCGCCGGCCGACGGCACGGGGGGCGGGCCGGTGCACGTGCCGGCCCTGGGGGAGTTCCGCGCCCTCGGCCTCACCGACCCGGCCCGCGAGGACGGCGCCGAGCGGGGCGGAGCCGGGGGCGGCGGCTGGCCGGTGCTCGGCCGCGCCCTCTACGGCCCGCCCGAGAAGTGCTACGGCAACGAGGTCACCGGCCATCCCGGGAAGGTGAGCTGGCGGGTCGGTGCCGGGGAGGAAGGTGCCGGCGGGACGGTCGTCGTGATCCCGTGGCTGCCCGGTCAGGTGCTGCGCGAGGTGGGCGCCTCCGCCGTCGGCCGCGCGCTCGCCGCCCTGGTCACGGAGGTCGGCGGTGCGCATCTGCGGTGGGCGACGACGTTGCCGGACCACGTCCGCATCGTGCCCGGTCGGAGTGCTCACGGCCCGCTGATCCATCTGCTCAACCGGAGCGGCGAACGGCCCCAGCGGTTCGTGGGCCCCGCTCCGACGGCCCCGTCGGAGCTCACGGTCCCCTGCCCCGCGGAGCCGCGCGGCGTGCGTGCGCTCGTCGCCCGGCAGGATCTCGACTGGACGTGGGCCGACGGCGTGCTCCACGTGCAGGTGCCCTCGCTCGACGTCTTCGAGGTCCTCGCCGTCCACCCGTGACCGGCAGGCGAGGGCGGCCGCCCCGCAGATAACAAATAGACATGTTGTCTTGACAGACAATCTTACAGTGATGAGGATTGTTCTCGTGGGGCCAGGAGGCCCCCGTTCCTTCCAACGACGGGAGCACAGCAATGCGTCACCTGAGCCGACGAGGTCTCTTGAAGGGAGCCGGCGCAGCCGCCGGCGTCAGCGCCCTGGCAGCCTGCGGCGGCGTCGCCGGAGGAGGTTCCGGCGGCTCCGGCGGCGGCCTGCGCTACGCCTTCTGGGGCAACAACGTGCGCCAGACCAACTACCAGAAGGCCTTCGACCTGATGGCCGAGCAGAACGAGGAGCTCGCCCTCAAGGTCGAGTTCGCCGAGTACTCCGCGTTCCAGGAGCGGATGACCACCCAGATGGCCGCCGGGAACGTCGCCGACATCTTCTGGGTCCCCTCCCCGCAGGTCATGACCTACTACTCCAACGGGCTCTACCGTCCGCTGGAGGGCGTCGAGAGCCTGGACCTCTCCGACTACTCCGACGCCGATCTCCAGGACTTCCTCCTGGACGGCGAGCACAACACGATGCCCTTCGGCATCTTCGTGCCGGTGGTGCGGTACAACGCCTCCTTCGTCGAGGAGGACGGCGTGGACTGGCCGGAAACCTGGGACTGGGACGGCTTCGCCGAGTTCGCCAAGGAGTACACCGACGAGGCGGAGGACCGCTGGGCCGTCGCCTACGCCGCCGACGCCGACCTCCCCTTCGAGGGATGGCTGCGCCAGCACGGCGAGGAGCTGTGGACCGAGGACGGCCGCATCGGCTACACCCAGGAAGGTCTCGAGAGCTGGATCGCCTGGTGGGAGGACCTCCGCGAGGCCGGGGCGACCCCGACCATCGGCGAGCAGGACGGCGTGGGCGCGAGCTGGGAGGACGTGGGCGACCGCTGCCTGGCCTGGTTCAGCAACTCCAACCACATCGTCGACGACGCGACGATGTTCCCGGACTTCGACTTCGCCCTCTCGCACCTGCCGGTCGATCCGTCGGCCCCCGACGGGCACCAGTTCCTCTACTTCCCCCGCCAGGCCATCTATGCCGAGTCGAGCGATGCGAACGCCGAGCTCGCCGGCGAGGTCTTCAACTTCACCACCGGTGACGTCGAGATGCTGAAGACCGTGGGCCTGACGATGGGGGCGCCGGTCAACCCGCGCGTCGCCGAGGAGTACGCCGAGTTCGCCTCCCCGGCGGAGACGGCGATGCTCGAGGTGGTCGCCGCGGACCGCGAGGCCGATCGCACGCCCCGTTTCGAGGCGCCGCCCGGCTCGAGCACCTGGCGGGACGTCATGACCCGCGCCCTCGAGAACGTCACCAACGGGAACTCGACCATCCCCGCGGCGTCGGCCGCGATGATCGAGGAGATCTCCACGAGCATCGAGCGCGCCGCCGCCGGCGAGGGCGAGGGATGACCGCGACCCTCGGCGCGCGGGAGCGGTCGGCGGAGCCCGCCGCCGTCGGCCCGTCCCCGCCGCGCCGGCGAGGTCGTCGCTCCCAGGAGCTGGCGGCGCACGCCTTCATGTCGCCCTGGCTGATCGGGCTGCTGCTGGTCACCGCCGCACCGATGCTCGCCTCGCTGTACCTCTCCTTCACCGACTACAACATCATGTCCAGCCCCACCTTCGTGGGACTCGACAACTTCGAGCGGATGCTCGGCGACCAGCGGTTCTGGGCCTCCGCCCGGGTGACGACGGTGTACGTGCTGGTCTCCGTGCCGCTGCAGCTCGCCTTCGCGCTGCTGCTGGCGCTGATCCTGGACCGCGGGCTGCGGGGACTGTCGATCTACCGCAGCGCGTACTACCTGCCCTCGCTGTTGGGCACCTCGGTGGCCGTGGCGGTGCTGTGGAAGCAGATCTTCGGGCAGAACGGCCTGGTGAACCAGGCGCTGGACATGATCGGCGTGCAGGGGACCAACTGGCTTCAGAACCCGGACAGCGCGCTGTGGACGCTGATCATCCTCAACGTGTGGACCTTCGGCTCGCCGATGGTGATCTTCCTGGCCGGCCTGCGGCAGATCCCCGAGGAGCTGTACGAGGCGGCGCGTGTGGACGGAGCGACGCAGCTGCGCATGTTCCGCCACATCACGATCCCGCTGCTCACCCCGATCGTGTTCTTCAACCTGATCCTGCAGACCATCGGATCGTTCCAGGCCTTCACGCAGGCCCACGTGATCAGCGGCGGCACCGGCGGTCCGGTCGACTCGACGCTGTTCTACACGCTGTACATCTACCAGCAGGCGTTCGTGAACTTCGACATGGGGTACGCCTCCGCCCTGGCCTGGGTGCTGCTGCTGGCCATCGCCGTGATCACCGCCCTCCACTTCACCCTGTCCAAGTACTGGGTCTTCTACGGAGACTGATATGTCGACATCCACCCTCGAGCCGGCCCGGGCCGTGAGCACCTCCGCCTCCGGCGCGGCGCCGTCGATGCGCCGCAGCCGGGCGCGCGGCACGATCCTGCGCCACGCCGCCCTGATCCTGTTCGGCCTGTTCATGCTCTACCCGCTGATCTGGATGGCGGTCAGCGCGTTCAAGCCCTCCCATCTCGTGCTCACCGATCCGAGCATCATCCCCACCGAGCTGACGCTCGAGAACTTCGTCAACGGCTGGGTCGTGGGCGGCTTCCCGTTCTGGGTGTTCTTCGGCAACTCCCTCGTGATCGCCGCCAGCGCGATCCTCGGGAACCTGCTCTCCTGCTCCCTGACGGCCTATGCGCTCGCGCGGCTCGAGTTCCGGGCCAGGAACATCTACTTCGCGATCGTGCTGGTCACCGTGATGCTGCCGATGCACGCTGTGGTGATCCCGCAGTACATCGTGTTCTCGAACCTGGGCCTGGTGAACACCTTCGTGCCGCTGATCCTGCCGAAGTTCCTCGCGACCGACGCGTTCTTCATCTTCCTCATGGTGCAGTTCATCCGCGGTATCCCGCGGCAGCTCGACGAGGCCGCCGCGATCGACGGCGCCGGCCCGTTCCGGGTGTTCCGCAGCATCATCCTGCCGCTGATGAAGCCGGCGCTCATCACCACCGCGATCTTCACGTTCATCTGGACCTGGAACGACTTCTTCGGCCAGCTGATCTACCTCACCGACTCCTCGGTGTTCACGGTGCCGATCGCGCTGAACGCCCTGGTCGACTCCGAGTCCAACCAGGGCACCGGCACCCTCATGGCGATGTCCGTGATCTCCCTGATCCCGTTGCTGCTGTTCTTCGCCTTCGCGCAGAAGCACCTCATCCGCGGCATCGCGACGACGGGGCTGAAGTGAGCGGCGCGGGCGCCGGGGAGGCACGGCTGATCGGCGTCGCGGGCGCGGCGCGAGCAGACCTCGAGGCCGTCCAGGAGGCCGCCGGCCCGGGAGCGGCGGTATTGCTCGAGGAGCACGCCGACCCCTCGCGCATCGCCGCCCTCGTCGGCGCCTCGCCCTCGGAGGACCTCGCGCGCTTCCCGGCCCTGCGCTGGGTGCACAGCACCGCCGCCGGGGTCGACGGCTGGCTGCGACCCGGTGTGCTGTCCGATCAGGTGACGTTGACCTCCGCCGCCGGCAACGGGGCGATCCCGCTCGCCGAGCACGCCCTGATGCTGATGCTCATGCTCAGCCGGGACGCCCCGCGCTGGGCCCGCGCGCAGCAGCGCCACGAGTGGGAGCGCCGCACCCATGGCGAGCTCGCGGGCGCCCGGCTCGGGATCATCGGCTACGGCAACAGCGGTGAGGACCTCGCCCGCAAGGCGCTGGCCTGCCACATGCAGGTCTCCGCGCTGCGGCGGAAGGGCAGCGCCGCGCACGACGGCGAGGTCCGGATCCTCCACGGCGAGGCGGGCCTCCGCGAGCTGCTGCGCACGAGCGACATGCTGGTCGTCACCGCCCCTCTCACCGCGGGGACCGCCGGCATGATCGGCGCCGAGCAGATCGCGCTCCTGCCGCAGGGGGCGTGCATCGTGGTCATCTCCCGCGGCGGGATCGTGGACGAGACCGCCCTGGTGGACGCCCTGCGCTCCGGGCACCTCGGCGGCGCCGGGATCGATGCGCACGCGGTGGAGCCGCTGCCCGCCGACAGCCCGCTGTGGGACGCGCCGGGCGCCATCGTCACCCCGCACAACGCCGCCACCACGGACGGGACAGCCGCCCGGGGCCGCGCGATCATGCTCGAGAACGTGGGCCGCTGGGTGCGCGGCGAGGAGCTGCGGAACGTGGTGGACCGGGAGGCCGGGTACTGAGGGTCCTCGGCGCGCCGCTGATCGGGCTCGGCATGGTCGTGGTCGGCCAGCGCGTCGCCGGGATCGTGGCGAGCCGGCCCGTTCACCTCCGTGCCCGGGGTGCGGAGGGCGTCCAGTCCGCGTAGCCTGGCGGGACCCGCCGAGGAGAGAGCCGATGGAGCAGAGCACCGCCGCCCGCACCCGCCCCGCACAGGGTGAGCGCGGGGAGGTCGCCGACCGGCCGGGACCGGGCCGGCGACCGGTGTTCAGCCTGGCCTTCTTCGGCCTGCTGCTGTCCCTGACGCTTGTGATCGATGCGCTTCACGACGCCTCGAAGATGTCCGGCTCTGCGCTGACTCTCGCAGGGATCATGCTCTTCACCGGCGTCGCCGAACTCCTCGATCCCGCCGCGCGACGTCTCATCATCGGCGTGCGCTACGGCGGCGTGGTGATGGCCCTGCTGGGCTTCGTGCTGCAGGTCTTCGGCTGATCTGAACCTCGGCGTCGACGAGGATCTCCCTCGTCACACCGCACCGGAGCCGACCGGGATCTCCTCCCCGCGGCTAGCGAGACGATAGGGGTCCGCTCCGGCATCGAAGGAGGACTTCGTCTTCTCACGAAGCTCCATGAGCCACGTGCGGTATACCTCTGCCGGGCTGTACCAGGAACCCTTCTTCGCTCCGTGCCGCTGCAGGATTCCGGCGTCGACCAGGGCGGAGAGATCGCGCGAGGCTGTCGTCGCCGTGACCTCTGCGAGCTCGCGGTACGTCGCATTGCGCAGCCCCCATCCGGAGAAAGTGAGCTCCAGCGCCGACGTGGCGCGTTCGGGCGCGAGCCCGGCGCCGACGAGATCGTCGACCTGCTCCGCCACGCGGTCCGCGCTCCAGAGTCGACCCTGCACGGTGCGGGCTTGTCGGTAGTGCGCGGTGAGGACGAACTCGACCCACTCCGACGCCGACCGTTCCGGAGACCACCGGCCACGGCCTGTGCGAGCGAGAATGTCGTAGTACGCGGACGTGTTCCGGCCCAGGTACTCCTCGATGCTCACGAACTGCGCCTCGGCGACCTGCTCCCGGTAGAGCATGTACGACTGCACGATCCGGGACATACGCCCGTTGCCGTCGGAGAACGGATGGATCATCACGAGGTTCAGATGCGCCATCGCCCCTTGCACCATGGGGTGGGCGTCGTGCGCGGTGATCTCTGCGAGGGTCGCCAGATACTCCTGCATGAGCCCGGGAACGGCGTCGGCCTCCGGCCCGGTGTAGACCGTGCGCCCGGAGTCGTCGTCGTGCACGAACACCTCGCCGCGCCGATAGCGCCCCGGGCCGCGGCCGAGGTCGTAGCTCTGCACCATGAAGTGCAGGGCCATCAGGTCCTCTTCGGTCAGCGGCGTCTGCCTGTCGGCGAGGACCTGCAGGAACGTCATCGCCTCCGAGTAGCCCTTGACGGCGAGCCACGCCGCATCGACCGAGACCTGGTCCGACTCGTTCCCGACGATCGCGAGCGCCTGGTCTTCGGAGACGATGATGCCCTCGATGCTGTTCGAGCCGCGAACGGAACGGGCCTGTGCCTGCCGCCGCAGAGTGCCGTTCCATCGTCGCGGGCGAGCCAGGGCGTGGCGCAGCCCGTGGCGAATCTCGTCGACGGACTGAAGGACTGCAGCATCGACCGCGGTCAGATCGGGGACTGCGTGCAACATACGGACTCCAAGTCGGTTAATAACTGACTTGGAGTCTATAACTGACATGTGGGGCATGCCAGGGTTGACGAGCCGCGCAGACCTCGCCGACCCTGCGCTCACGTCCCGGTGATGCCGGTCGTCGCCACGGACTTGATGATCTGGCGCTGGAACAGCATGAACACCACGATCAGCGGCAGTGCCGCGAGCACCGCCTGGGCCATGCTCTGCGCGTACTGGATGCCGTAGGCGCTGATCACGGTCTGCAGACCCGTCGGCAGCGTCATGAGGTTCGAGTCGTTGACGACGATGAAGGGCCACAGGAAGTTGTTCCACGCGCCGATGAACACGAAGATCGCGACCGCCCCGAGGATCGGGCGGGACAGCGGCAGCACGATCGACCAGAAGATCCGCAGGCGGCTCGCGCCGTCCATGAGCGCGGCCTCCTCGAGCTCGAAGGGGATCTGGTCGAAGAACTTCTTCAGGATGAACACCATCGGGGCCGCGACCACCTGCGGCAGGATGATGCCCCAGTAGGTGTCCACCAGGTTCAGGGTCAGCATCAGCTGGAACAGCGGGACGATCAGGATCTGGCCCGGGATCATGATCGACGCGACCGTCATGGTGATCAGCATCTTCCGACCGGAGAACCGCAGCCGTGAGAGCGCATATCCGGCCAGCGCCGAGATGGCGACCGTGATCAGGGTGATCAGCGCCGAGGTGAGCAGGCTGTTCCACGCCCAGCGAGGGACGAGCCCCTCGCCGAGCACGTTCGCGTAGGCCTGGAGGGTGAAACCGCTCTCGGGGATCAGGGTGATCGGCTGCGCGGCGGCCTCGGCCTCGGGCTTCAGCGACGTCAGCACGGCCCACACGACCGGCGTCAGCCAGGACAGCGCGAGGACCGCGAGGATCGCGAAGGCGATGATCCTGGCGGGGGAGAGGCGCCGCCCGCGCCGGCGCCCGACGCGCGTCGAGGAGGGCTCGGGAGTCGTCATCGCCGCGTCCATCGGGGAGGCCGAGGGCGAGGTCGCTGTCTGTGCCGCGCTCATGCCTTCACGCTCCGACGGGACGAGATCACGACGGAGGCGATCGAGACGATGATGATCAGGAAGAAGTAGATGTAGGAGATCGCCGAGGCGTAGCCCAGGCGGTACCCGGTGAAGCCGGCCTCGTAGATGTACAGCATGATCGGCCGCGTCGCGCCGCCCGGACCGCCGCCGGTCATCTGGTAGATCTGGTCGAAGACCTTCAGCGAGTTCAGCAGCTGCAGCACGAGCACCAGCAGGGTGATGGGCGCCAGCTGCGGCAGCGTGATCGAGGCGAACGTGCGCCAGCCGCCGGCGCCGTCGAGGGCGGCCGCCTCGTACAGCTGCTGGGGGATGTTCTGCAGCGCGGCGAGGTACAGCAGGAAGTTGAAGCCGATCGTCCACCACACGGTGGTGATGACCACGGAGACCATCGCCGTGCTCGGATCCTGCAGCCATGCCGGGCCGGTGATGCCCAGTGTCCCGAGAGCCTCGTTGATCAGCCCCAGCTGCGGGTTGTACATCCAGATCCAGAACTGGGAGATCACCGTCGAGGCCAGCAGGAACGGCATGAAGAACGACAGACGCCAGAACCACTGCCCGGGCAGTCCGAGGTTCACCAGCACCGCGAGCCCCATCGCGATCGCGACGAGCGGGATCGTCGAGAGCACCGTGAACCATGCCGTGTTCCCCAGCGAGCTCCAGACCTGGCCGTCCGCGAGCGCCTCGGCCCAGTTGCCGAGGCCGATGAACTGGCCCTTGGTGCCGGCGAGGCTCACGCCGGTGAAGCTCATCCACAGCCCGTAGATCGTCGGCCAGATCAGGAACAGGGCGAAGGCGAGCAGGAACGGGGCCACGTAGACCCAGCCGCGGAGGTTCTCGCCGCGGCGGCGCCTGCGGGCCGCGGGCGATACGGTGCGCGGCAGCGGGCCGAGTGGGGGATCGCCGGCGTTCGCGGGAGCCGTCGGGGCATCGGCGGTGGTCATCGGTCGTCTCCTTCGACGGCGAGGTGCTGGAGGTGTCCTGGGGCTCGGGAGCCGTGGGCGGTCACATCGGCGTCGGCTTCTGCAGCAGGGCGTCTATCCGTGCGGCGAAGGCGTTCCATCCGTCCAGCGGGTCGATGCGCCGGGTCCACACGTTCTGCATCTCGTCGCCGAAGTAGCCGTGGAAGTCGGCGCCCGACCCGGTGAACCACGCCTCCGGGTCGTAGACGAGGTGATCTATCGCGTCGGCGTAGTGGGACTGGGGGACCAGCTCGCTGTAGGCGGGGTCCTCGACCACCGGGGTGAAGGCCGGGATGTGACCGGCGCCGGCCCAGTCGATCGAGTGCTTCAGCAGGTGCGCCACCACGGCGTGCACGGTGCGTCGCCGCTGCTCGTCGGGAGCCGACTGGTGGGGCAGCACGAAGGTGTGCGAGTCGGCGTACGCGCTCGGCTCGCCGAAGACGCCGGGGATCATCGTCATGTCGAAGGGGACCCCCGAGTCGCGGAAGCTCCCGATCTCCCACACGCCCCCCAGGTAGCCGCCGGACCCTCCGGTGCCGAACTCGGAGACCGCGGTGCCGATGTCGTGGCCGGAGTTGCCGACCTCTCCGTCGATGAGGGAGAGGATCGCGTCGATCGCCGCGACGACGAGGTCCTCCTGGTACTCCATGCGCCCGCCGACGGGCAGCTCGATCGTGCCGCCCATCTGGTCGTAGCAGGTCGAGAACATCCGCCACTGGTTCACGCCGTCGCCGAGATAGCCCCACGACAGGCCGAAGCCGCTCGGCGCGTTCGCCCCCATCTCCAGCGCCATCGCCCGGAAGTCCTCGGGCGTGTCGACAGGCCTCAGCCGGCCGTCCTCGCCGAGCGCTCCCGCGGCCTCGGCGATCTCCGTGTTGTAGAAGAGGACGAAGGGGTGGGAGTCCAGGGCGACCGACACCAGATCGTCGCCCACCACCATCTTCTCCCAGACGCGCTCCGGGAACTGCTCCTCGGTGACCCCGAGCTCGGCGAACAGCTCGAGGTCCCACGGGTCCAGCAGGCCGCCCTCGGCGTGGTCGGTCACCCGAGAGGCGTGCATCACCGCGAGGTCCGGGGCGCGACCTCCGGCGCCCGCCATCGCGAGCTTCGTGTAGTAGGGCGCTCCGGCCGCGAGGACCGTCTGGCGGACCCTCGCGGCCCCCTCGGTGGCCATGTACCCGTCGAGCAGCTCTCCCATGGTCTTGCCGTCGGGTCCCGACAGCGGGTGCCAGAACGTGATGTCGTCGGATGGCCGGGCTCCGGCCCCGGCGCAGCCGGACAGCGCGCCGAGCCCCGCGGCCGCGCCGAGGCCGCCGACGCCCTGGAGCAGGCGACGACGGTCCAGCAGGGGCGATGGGACAGGAGCGGGGGCGGATCTCATGCGGTCCTCCTACGAGAGGCGGGAGGGGGAGCTGACCGGTGGCCGGCCCTCGTCGAGCTCCCCGCGGCGCGGCGGTCAGGACGTGCGGGCGAAGAGGTCGAAGAACTCGTCGGCGAGCAGCACCTCGATGTCCTCGGGGAGGCTCTCGACGAGGGTGACGACGTCGCTGGGCGTCCAGCCCCAGGCGTTGATGAGCCCGGAGATGAACAGCGGGCCGTCGCCGCGCTCCCGCTCGATCTTCGCCAGCAGCTCCTCGCGGTAGACGTCGACCCCGCCGGGCGGATAGAAGTTCCCGATCAGGGGCACGGCGGCGCCGGGCTGGGAGATGTCGCCCATGTCGTCGGTCTGGAGGATCCCGCGCAGGTCGCCGTCTGCGGCATAGGCCTCGAGCACCCAGTCGGGCAGCGCAGGGGGAGCGCTGCCGGGCTCGGGCGTGCTGTAGGCGAAGATGACGTCGAGCCCGGTCCTCTTCATGTAGCGGCCGGTGAGGGCGCTGTACACCCCGAAGTCGCCCTCCGGCCACGAGTCGCCGTAGGTGTAGCCGGCGCCCGACGGCCCGCAGACCAGCAGGTCGTTCTCGCTCGCCGTGCGCTGGAAGTGGCGCAGGATCGCCGGGCCGATGTCCTCGAGCAGGGGCGAGACGGTCCAGTTCATCGGCACCGCGCCGCGGGCGGGGTCGTCCCACAGCTCGCGCATGTGCCGTTGGCAGTACTGGATGTTGTCACCCTCGCCGATGGTCAGCGTCAGGTAGGTGCGGTTCTCGACCTCCCGGCGCGTGGGAGCGGCGGGGCGTGCCCTCGTCGAAGCGCGCACCGCCGAGAGGACCGTGGCGTTCATGTAGAAGTCCGCGGCGACGACGATGACGCCGGCGCGGCTGCAGAGCTCGACACCGGACCACTCGCCGGCGACGTCGTCGGAGAACCAGCCGGCGTACACGGTGCCGGGCTCCACCTCGGCCAGGAGATCCTCGAACTGCGAGCCGCTGGCACCCGACGGCGGGAGCCAGCTCACCAGCGCGCCGGTCGCGACGGAGAAGTCGCGGAAGGAGGAGAACGGCTCGGTGCGCGTGGGAGCCTGGTCGGTGGTGGAGACGACGAACTGGTTCTCCATATCGACCGTCAGGCTCATGCTCGTGGCCCCGGCGGGGACCTCGAAGCGGTAGACGAAGTAGTTCCCGCCGTCGGCGAATCGCATCCCCTCCTTCGTGCCCGAGGTGACCCCGTCGAACAGGAAGGGCGCCTCCTCGTCGGTGTTCGGCGTGAAGGCGGCGACGACCTCGCCGTCGCAGGTGAGCTCCACGCCGTACACGCCCGGTCCCCAGCCGTCGTTCGTGAACGCGTCGGAGAACCGCACGAACAGCTCAGCATGGTCGAGCCGGTCGGCGAGGTCGATGGTGTAGTCGTCGTGATTGGAGGAGTCCGTGACCCGCTCCTCCTCTCGCAGCGCCTCGGTCCAGGGGATGTCCTCGACCTCGACCCGGTGCGTCGGAGGCAGCCCTACGAGGACCTCGTGGGTGCATTCCGGCCAGAGGTTCGTCATCGCCCAGTCGTGGATCGCCGAGGGGTCGTCGTCGAATCGGCCGCGGAGGTCCTCGAGGACGGGGAGGCGGTGCGTCTCGGCCTGCTCCGCCGTCGCCACCACGCCCCGGCGGAGCCCGGCGATGGTGGTGGCCAGGTTGATCGTGTGCGGGGAGTCCATGTCGTAGAGGACGGCGCCGTCGATCGTGTCGCGGTAGCGCTCGATCAGCGCCCACGGATCCTTCTCGCGGGTCGCCCGGACCGGCAGGTCGTCGACCCAGGTCTCGTCGACGGGGTCGGCGATCAGGTAGAGCTCCGGCCGGTCGCGGTTGACCAGGCCCTGCAGAGTGATCAGCAGCAGACGGTCGAAGCCGTCGAGCCCCGTCAGGTCGGCGACTCGGATCCTCCCGGTGCCGGCGAAGGACGGGAACACGTGCTCGTCCTTCCACTGCACGGCCCGGGCTCGTGGGGGACCGTCCGCGGCGGCGGGAGCGGCGAGGCCGAGGGAGAGCGCGGCGGCGCCGAGGACCGTCCGGCGGGACGGGGCGGCGAGGAGGTGCAGGGGATCGGGCCGGTCGGACGTCATCGTCGACTCCTAGGAGGGCGGGAGGGGTGAGGTGCATGGGAGGCGACGGGCTCCGGCGTCTCGGGGAGGCCGGCCGTGGCGCGTCATCACGTCCCGGTGTGGCGTGACGCACGTTACGCAATCCATTTGATGGATGTCAACGGTCGTCGTGGCCGCTAGTGTTCGGCGCATGGCAGTGCAGACCTCCGCCGACGCCGCTCCGATCAGACGGTGGGCCAAGCGCGGCACGAACCTTCCGCGAGTGGCCGATTACAACCAGATGCTCGTGCTCGACCTCGTCCGTCGCTCCGAGGGAGTCAGCCGGGGCGAGCTGGTGGAGCAGACGGGGCTGACCGCGCAGACCATGTCGAACATCTTCAGGCGGCTCCTCGGCGACGGCCTGATCCGTGAGGCGCGCAGGGGGCAGGACGGGGCCCGGACGCGACGGGCGCTCTTCGAGGTCGTGCCGGGTGCGCGCTTCACCATCGGCTTCCACATCGACCCCGCACGCCTCACCGCCGTGCTGCAGGACCTGGGCGGGAACGTCGTCCATGACGAGGTGCGGGCCGCCCCGCGCACTCCGGACCCGGACAGCGTGCTGGATCTCGTCGAGGCGATGATCCGTACCCTCCTCGAGGACTCCTCGGTGCCCGTGGATCTGATCGCCGGGATCGGGGTCGCGGCACCGGGACCGGTCGATGCGGCCCACGGCCGCATCGTGGACGCTCCGATCCTGCCCGGCTGGGACGTCGTCGAGCTCAAGCAGGAGCTGGAGCGGCGCTTCTCGCTCCCGGTCTCCGTCGAGAAGGACAACATCGCCGCCGTCGCCGGTGAGGTCTGGAAGGCCGCGGGGGAGGGCGAGAACCTGGCGTTCGTCTATCTGGGCTCCGGGGTCTCCGCCGGGCTCGTGCTCGACGGCAGCCTCGTGCGCGGTGCCGGCATCAACGTCGGCGACATCGGCCACATGAGCGGCGACCCGAACGGCCCCATCTGCCAGTGCGGCGGGCGGGGCTGCATCACGGCCACCGCCCTGCCCGCGGTCCTCGTCGGCGAGGCCACGGCCCGTGGGGTGCTGCCGGTCGTGGATCTCGGAGACGCCGTCGCGGTGGAGACAGCGCTCGCGGAGCTCTGCCGCCTGGCGGACGAGGACGGCGACTCCCCGGCGGCAGAGATCATCGAGCGCACGGCGAGGAGCTTCGGGCGCGTCTCTGCGCAGCTCGCGAACCTGCTGGACCTCGACGCCATCGTGCTGGGCGGCCCGCAATGGCCCGCGCTGCAGCCCGCCTTCCTCCGGATACTCCCGTCGCTGGTGAACCGGAACTATCTGGGCCGCACCTCGCATGTCGTCGAGGTGCGCGGGACGTCCATCGGAGAGCACGTCGGTGCCGTCGGCGCCGCGTCCCTGGTGATGTGGGAGACGATGTTCGACCCGCCCAAGCAGCTCTACATCAGCTGAGAGGCGCCGCGCCCCTCTCGGCCGGGGCTCACGGGAGCTCGCGCCCCCGCTAGCCCACCCACTCCAGGAACTCCTCCGCCGTCAGCACCGGCTTCTCCCACTTCGCGGCGTTCTTCGCCTTGGTCGACTGCGATCCGGCCTCGGCGACGACCAGCACGTCCGTGCGGGTCTTGGTGAGGGTCGGGACGGCGACGAGCCCGCGCGCCTCGGCCATGGCGTGCAGGTCCTCCTTCTCGAGCCAGCCGTGCCGGGGCGAGCGGACGGTGCCGGAGAAGCACACCCGCGCGCCCGGCACCAGCACGTCGGCCGCGCCCGGGGCCTCCTCGAGCGCGAAGTCCTCCGGCAGCACCCGCACCCCGAAGTGCCCCTCGAGCCCGCGCAGCCGCTCCACGACCTCCGCGTCGGGAGCGGGCACGCGGGCCCAGGTCTCCTCGAGCAGACGGGCGAGCACCTCGGCGGAGTCGTCCTCCGCGCCGAGGTTCCCGCCCACCACGAAGCCCGTCGGCGCGCTCGTGCCTCCCGGCCCCGTGGTGCGGGCCAGCAGATAGCCGTGCCCGGTGACGACCTGCCGGAACGCCATCCCGGTGCCGGGCAGCTCCCGGCCCGCGGCGCGCACCCGAGCCACCGCGTCACGCACCGTCCGCGCCCGTTCGAGCGCCGTCGGCGCCTTCAGTCGGGCGAGCTCGTCGGCGCCGAGCAGCCCGCCGGGAAGCTCGAGCCCCAGCGGCACCGGCTCCACGATCCCGTTGCGCTTGAGCTCGAAGTCGACGTGCGCGAGCTGCCGGTCGATGTGCACGCCGACCGGCACCCGGCCCGCCAGCAGCGCCGAGAGCGCCGGCCACGCCTCCTTCAGGCGCGGCGCGAGCTGCACGTCGCGCGTCGTGATCCCGTACTCGTCCCGCGCGGCGAACAGGTCCGAGGTGGGGTTCACGACCGTCGAGATCTCATCCCCGTCGTCAGTGACCACCGCGATCTCCACCGGGCGCGGCCGCCACCGGTCCCCGGTCGTGCCGACCGTCAGCACCGACAGGTACGCCTCGCCGAGCGTCTGGGTCCCGCCGACTCCGCTGGACAGGTACCGCCGCACCCGCTGATCGGTCTTCAGGTCCCGCGGCAGCACCTCGCGCTTGAGCACCAGCCCCTCGAGGCTCGTGCACCGCGACAGCGCCACGTACAGCTGGCCGTTGGCGAAGGTGCCGCCGGTGAGGTCCACGACCACGCGGTCCAGGGTCTGCCCCTGCGACTTGTGGATCGTGATCGCCCACGCGAGCTTCATCGGCAACTGCGTGAACGTGCCGATCACCTCGTGCACGAGCGAGCCGCCCTCGACGCTCGGCCGCGTGATCTCCCAGGTGTGCGCGCGCACCTGCTCGGTGCGGCCGTCGCGCAGCAGCACGGTGACCACGGGCCCGTCAGGGTCCGCGCCGAGTGCGGTGACCCGACCGAGCGTCCCGTTCACCCACCGGTCCAGCGGATCGTTCGTCAGCAGCATCACCTGCGCACCCACCGCGAGGCGCAGCGTTTCGTCGGTGGGCTTCTCGAACCCGTCGGTGTCCCCGCTGATCCGGGCGGCGAAGGTCTGCGCCGGATCGGGCAGGCGCTCCAGCATCTGCCGGTTCCGGGCGCCGACGATCCGGTTGGTGGTCGCGAGCGTCAGCCAGAACTCGTCGAGGTCGGGCTCGAAGTCCGGGTCCGCCCGACGATTCAGCTCGGCACGCGCGTCCTCGAGCAGCGCCCCCTCGCGCACCGCGTTCAGCAGGTCCACCATCCGGTCGTCGCCCTGCTGACGGAACACGGTGGACAGCTCCACCACCGGGAACGACTCCGCGTCGAAGGAGCGGGCGGAGAAGAAGAACGGCGTGCCGAAGCGCTCCTCGATCCAGCCCGCCTCATGATCGGTCACCACCGGCGGCAGCTGGTACAGGTCGCCGACCAGCACCAGCTGCACCCCGCCGAAGGGCGTGCCGGGCCGCGGGCCGAAGCGCTCGAGCGCGGCGGTGAGCGCATCGAACAGGTCCGCCCGCACCATCGACGCCTCGTCGACGATCAGCGTGTCCAATTCCTTGAGCGCCGTCGCGAAGCGGCCCGGATAGTACGAGCCGCCGCGCACCAGCTCCTCGGTGACGCCGAGCGGGAAGGAGAACAGGCGGTGGATCGTGTACCCGTCCACGTTCAGCGCCGCGATCCCGGTGGGCGCGACGGTGATCGTGGAGCGGTCGGTCTGCTCGAGATAGTGCCTGATCAGCGTCGACTTGCCGGTGCCGGCCTTGCCGGTGAGGAACAGGTGGTGCCCCGCGTGCAGATGCTCCAGCGCGGCGGCGAACTCCTCGGTGATCACCAGCGACGCCGACGCGGCTGTGGGCTCCGCGTCGGACGGCTTTGCCGCTGATGCCTCTGTGTCCGAAGGTCCCGCCTCCGCAGCGGCTGCGCGGGCTGGACGTCGGCCGGTTGTGCGTGATTCTGAGCCACTTTCCGGCGGACTCTGGCTCAGAATCTGACCCGATCGTGGTGCTGGTGCCGCCAGCCCCATCGCCTCCCGGTACTGCGCGACGAGCTCGGCCTTCAGCCGACCGCGGTCGCCGACCGGGATGCCCTGCTCCCGTGCCCATGCCCGGATCGCGGTGGGGGAGAGGTCGACGTCCGCGCGCGGGGGCTCCTTCTGCGCGTCGGCCGACGACGCCGGCGCCGACCGGACCACCGAGGGAGCGGGGAGCGCACGGGGCGGCATCACCGCGGGGGAGGCCGTCGGCGAGAGCGCGCCGCCCGGCGTGGGCGGCGCGGGCGCGGGGGCCTGCGACGCGGGAGCGGGATGCGCAGGCTGCGGCCCCGTCGGCCCCGGCGGGACCGTGGCCGCGGCCGGGCGAGGCGTCGCCCCGCCGGCACCTCCCCGCAGCGCCCGCGAGGCGGTCAGCGGGGCGTCGTAGCCCGTCCGCCGATCCATCGCGAGGTACCGCTCGAGGAGACCGGCCGCCGCATAGGCGTCCCCGAGCGCCGAGTGCGCCTGCTGATGCGCCACCCCGAGCGCCGCACAGCACACGGCGAGCGTGCGCCGACGCAGCTGCGGGAGGTACACCGTGCTGCCCTGCAGGGTGCAGTAGCTGGTCACCCGGGGCATCGGCAGCGAGGCCCGTGCGAACTCCGCCCGCAGGAACGCGAGGTCGAACTCGGCGTTGTGCGCGACGAGGACCAGTCCCCGCAGCGCCGTCCCGATCGAGACGGCGAGATCCGCGAAGCGCGGAGCGTCCGCGACATCCGCATCGGTGATCCCGTGGATGTGCGTGGCGCGCACCGGACCGCCCGGGTGGAAGCGCGTCACCCACTGGTCGATCGGGCGGCCCTGCGCGTCGGCCCGGACGATCGCGAGCTCGAGGACCCGCTCGCGCTCGGGATCCAGACCCGTGGTCTCCACGTCGATCACGGCGAAGCACGGGGCGCCCGACGGGGCGGGCGGCGGCGTCGCGGGCGGTGCCGAGGCGCGGCCGCGAAGGCGATCGAGCAGTCCCACGGGGATCCTCTCCGGGCAGGGGCGGTGAGGGCTCGATCATCTCAGGGACCGGGGACAGCGGAGGCCTCGTCCGTCACCGCCTCGACCTGCCGATCGAGACCGCGGTGCTCCGCTCGACCTGGGTGGGGCGCGACGTGTGCGGCGGGCCGGACCGGTCCGCCGGACCGCGCCCCCTCCGGCAGCGTCCACCCTGCCCGGCCGCGGCGGCTCGACGTACATCATGTACGTCATGTCCTCGGATTCTTCCGACAGACAGGGCGGAGGACACCGCGGCCGGCTTCCGGCCCGCTGAGAATGAGCCGGTCCCCGGGGTCGGAGCCGACGAGGATCTCCCCGCCGGCGCGCCTGCTCCGGCCGAAGGGCGTCGCCGGCTCCGTGGCGACGGCCGCGTCCTCGCTCGCCCGCAGGCTCACCGCCCTCCCCGTGCGTCGGCCCTAGCATGGGCCGGACGATGACTTCCGACTCCGCCGCCCTCGCCCAGCTCCTGACCGCGATCGACGGCCGTGGCTACGGCTCCTACAAGCAGCTCACGGGCAGCCACGACCTGGGCCCGTGCCGTCTCGTGATCGACCACGTGCAGGTGGATCCCTTCGCGCCGCCCTCCCTGATGCGCCTGGTCGTGGACCGGGCGGCGGCGGGCTTCCCGGAGGAGCTGCTGGCAGACCGGCGCGGACGCGTCGCGACCACCGACTTCCTCGCCCGGGCGCTCGCCGAGGCCGCCGCGCGCGGCAGGGAGAGGATCAGCGTCGGCGGCCCGGGACAGGAGGTGCTCGAGCGCACCACCATCGCCGTCACGGACCAGGGCATCGAGGCGCGCCTCGCCGCCGAGCTGCCCGCCTCCGGCAGGCGCATCCAGGGCAGGCGCGCCAGGGACCTGCTCACCGAGGACCTGCCGCAGATCGCGGAGGCGGTCCTGTTCCACGACCGCCACGACGCGGAGTCGCTGCGCGCCCATGTCGCCCTCCACCGGGACCAGGAGGCGCTGCGCGAGCAGCTCGCCGGGCGGGGGCTCGTCGCCGTCGTCGGCGACGGCGCGATCCTGCCCCGCCGCGCCGGGGACTCCGACCTGCCGCTGCTCGAGGACGCGGTCCCCTTCGAGAGCCCCGAGTCGCTGCGGGTCACCTTCGACCTCCCCAGCGGCCGAAGCGTGAGCGGGATGGGGGTCCCCGACGGGGTCACCGTGATCGTCGGCGGCGGATACCACGGCAAGTCCACGCTGCTGCGGGCGCTCGAGAGGGGCGTGTTCCCGCACCTCGAGGGCGACGGCCGCGAATGGGTGATCACCCGCGGAGACGCGGCGGCGGTGCGCGCCGAGGACGGCCGCGCCGTGACCGGGGTAGACATCTCGCCGTTCATCGACGGCCTGCCCTCCGGCGCCGACACCCGGTCCTTCTCCACCGCGAACGCCTCGGGCTCGACCTCGCAGGCCGCCTCTCTCGTCGAGGCGGTCGATGCGGGTGCCTCGGCGCTGCTGATCGACGAGGACACCTCCGCCACCAACTTCATGATCCGCGACGAGCGGATGCGTGCGCTGATCCCCGCCGAGCGCGAGCCGATCACCCCGTTCGTGGACCGAATCCGCCCCCTGCTCACCGAGCGAGGGGTCTCCACCGTGCTGGTCGCCGGCGGCTCCGGGGCCTTCTTCGACGTCGCCGACCACGTGATCGCCCTGGACTCCTACCATCCGCGGGACGTCACCGAGCAGGCCCGCGCCCTCGCGGACGGCGCCCCGCCGCCGTCGGCCGACCCCGTGTTCGCGCCGCCGCGCGCCCGTATCGCGGACCCCGGCTCCCTCCGGCCGACGGGGAAGCGCAAGCCCGCCGCCGCCCGCGGACGCGACACCATCCGCCTCGGCCGCGAGCACCTGGACCTCTCCGCCGTCTCCCAGCTGCTCGACGCCGCGCAGGTCCAGGCCGTCGCCCACGCGCTGGACCGCCTCGCGGACCGGTCGGGACCTGCCGGCCCGCTCCCGCTCGAGGACGCGATCCGGGCCCTGTGCGAGCGGGTCGACGCAGACGGTCTCGAGGTGCTCTCACCCCATCGCGGCCATCCCGGCCACCTCGCCCGGCCGCGCGCCCTGGAGATCCATGCCGCCGTGAACCGCTGGCGGGGACTGCGCCTGGTCCAAGGCTCGGCCGGACCGGAGCAGCGACGGTCTACGCTCGATCCGTGACCACCGCGCTCGCGCCCGACTCCGTCCGAGCGATCCGACGCGTCTGGGCCGAACGGCTGGGGACGACGGAGGGCCTGCTGGAGCACGACGGCGCCGCCGCCGTCCGCTGGGACGCGGTCCCCGCGGCATCCGTCGTGAGGATCGCCGGAACGACCGTCGTCGGCGCCCCGCCGCGGGCTCTGGAGAAGCTCGCGAGTCTCGACCCCGCATCATTGCTGGACCCCGAGTCGCTGATGAACGCGCTCGAGGGACTGAGCCCCACCCTGTTCGGAGCGGCCGTTCTGTCCTACCTCGACGCGGGGACGTTCACGCCGGTATCCGACCGGCGAGCGGCCGCCGCCGCGCGGGACGAGGTGGAGCCCATGCTCCGCGCCCTGCCGAGCGCGGAGCGCGACGAGTCCGGTCTGGAGGAGATGGACCGGTGGTGGGTCGTGACGGCGGCCGACGGGACGCCGCTGGCCGCCGCCGGCTGCGAGACGTGGAACGGCGCGCTGGCCCATCTCGGTGTCGCCGTCGCGCCGCAGGCACGGGGGACGGGATCAGGCGCCGCGGCGGCCTCCGCCGCCATCGAGCATGCGCTGGGCGACGGGCTCGTCGTCCAGTGGCGCAGCGGCGTCCGCAACCACGCGTCGCGTCGACTCGGCGCACGGCTCGGCGCCGTGCCCCTCGGAGAGCAGGTCACCGTGGACCTCTCGAGGTGATCCGGCGGCGCGGCCCGGCCCCGCTCAGTAGGCGTAGTCCTCCCCGGCCACCCAGTCCGGGAACTCCCAGTCGGAGCGGTCCACCGAGGCGCCGTCGGCGGCAGCAGCCTCGATCGCCTCGTCGAGGGCCGTGGAGTGCGCATCGCTGAGGTCCACCAGCGCCTGCCGCAGATCGGAGATCTCCCCGCCCAGGTATCCTTGGATCACGTCCCCCAGCTCGGGGGTGACCGGAGTGCGGCGGGCCTCCACGGCCGCCACCTCGACATTGCGCACGATCGCCTGCGGGGCCCGGAACACCTGCGCGGCGAAGTCCTCGACCATCTGCACGTACGGGTCGATGACGTCGGCGTCGGACACCACGTCGAGCAGGATCGGCGGCTGGTCCATGCCGGAGGCGAGCTCCCGCTGGTAGTCCTCCTCGGTGAAGGACTCGATCAGCTGCGAGGCCTGCTCGGCGCTCTGCGTGGACCCGGCCATCACCCAGTCCGCCCCGCGGGCGCCGCGGGCGGCGACCACCGGCTGACCCTCCGGGGTGGGCATCCCGGCCAGCCCCATGAGGGGAAGCATGTCCGGGTTCAGGGACCGCACGCCGCCGGGGGAGTAGGGCCCGTCCATGTGGAAGCCGATGCCGCCCGCGGCCCAGCGGCCGCGGGCATCGGGGATCTGGAAGCCGGCGCTGCCCGGGAGCAGGAACCCCTTGTCGGCGATCTCCTTGTACAGCTCGATCGCGGCGACATAGGCGTCGTGCTGGTACTCGTACTCCCCGGTGTCGTACCGCTGGCCCAGGTATCCGGGGAACCCGCCGGCCTGAGCGAGGTCGTCGATCTGCTCGCGCATCCGGCCGGGCGCTCCCAGCGCCATCGTCATCGGGGCGAACTCGCCGTGGTCCGCGATCGCCTGCAGCGCATCGATCAGCTCGTCGTAGCTGGTGGGCGGCTCGACGCCGACGGTGTCGAGGATCTCGGTGCTGTACCAGGCCAACCCCACGTACTGCTTCTCGCTGAAGGCGGGCAGGCCGTAGATCACCCCGTCGAGCTGGGTGAGGCCCTCCACGAAGGCGCCCTCGGGCAGGCGGGCCCGCGCCTCGTCCGAGACGGTGATCTCGTGCACCCAGCCCGCGTCCACCAGGGCCGGCAGCGGCAGGCCCACCAGCGCCGTGTACACATCCGGCAGCTGCTCGGCCTGGTTCGCCAGCTGCAGCGCCTCGGTCGCGGCGCCCGGCTCGTTGTAGGTGTGCTCGATCGTCGCGCCGATCTGCTCGCCGATCTCCGTCGCCCAGCGGGCGTGGAGGTCCTGCAGACCCCCGAAGTGGTCCCACCAGCGCAGGGCCCCGGGGCTGCCGCCGCCTCCCGCCGCGGGAGGGGCGCTGGCGCCGCCGCAGGCCGCGGCGACGGAGGTCAGCCCGGCGGCGCCGAGCCCGGCGAGTGCGTGGCGGCGGGACAGGGGGAGACGGGTCGAGGGGCGGCGGGTGGTGCGGTGCATGAGAACTCCTCATCGAGAACGTGGGCACGGGACAGGCAGGGAACGGCAGGGGACGGCTGGGAGAGGACGTGGCGGCTCAGGACTTCACGGAGCCGGCGATGCCCTCGACGAAGTAGCGCTGCATGAACGCGAACAGCGCCACGATGGGGATCAGCGAGATGACGCCGGCGGCGGCCATGCCGGGCCAGTCGGTGGAGTTCTCCCCGACGAAGGCCTGCATGCCCACGCTCACCGTGCGCAGCGCCGGATTGCTGAAGGAGAAGACCAGCGGCAGGAAGAACGCGTTCCAGGTGAACAGGAACGTCAGCACGCCCACGGTGGCCGTGACCGGCATCGACAGCGGCAGCATCACCTGGGTGAAGGTGCGCAGGAACCCGGCGCCGTCCACGACCGCCGCTTCCTCGAGCTCGGCGGGGAGTCCGCGGAAGTACCCGGCATAGATGAGGATCGCGGCCACGTTCGCCCCGCCCGAGAGGGCGAGGATCATCCCCGAGAGCTGGTCCAGCAGGCCCAGCTCCATCGACAGCTTCACGATCGGGATGATCGTGTAGCCGGTGGGGACGAACAGCGTCGCCACCAGGATCCCGAGGATGATCCGGGAGCCGGGGAAGCGGTAGCGCCCCAGCACGTACCCGGCCAGCGCGCAGCGCACCACCACGATGACCACGGTGCCGACGGTGACGATCGCCGTGTTCAGCAGGTAGCGCTGGAAGTTCCCGTCGGTCCAGGCCCGGGAGTAGTTCTCCCAGCGCATCTGCTCCGGCAGCAGTCCCAGACCGCCGGCGAAGATCTCCGCCGGCGACTTGAAGGAGGCGGAGAGCATCCACAGGAACGGGTAGATCCACATCAGCGCGATCAGGCCGAGCACGACGACCACCGCCCACCAGGGCAGGCGGCGTCGCCACCGGGCTCGCCGGGTCGTCGACGTCGCCGCCGGGGCGGGGGTGGAGGGGCGGATCGAGGTGGTCATGCGCGACCTCCGGAGCGTCGGGCGAGCATCGTGACCCACAGCTGGATGCCGACCACCACGAGCACCAGGAGCCCGAACAGCACGGCCGCCGCGGAGGCGAAGCCGAGCTGGGGGATGGTGGCCGCGAAGGCGTAGCGGTAGATGTAGATCTCGATGATCTCGGTGCTGAAGAACGGACCTCCTGCGGTCATCGTCTGCATGAGGTCGAAGGCGTGGAAGCAGTCCTCGACCGTGAGCACGGAGATGATGAGCAGGAAGGGGATCAGCAGGGGCAGCGTGATGTGGCGGAAGGTCTGCACGGCGTTCGCCCCGTCGATGCGCGCCGCCTCGTAGAGGTCCCGTGGCACGGTCTGCAGCGCGGCGAGCCAGTAGATCAGCGTGATCCCGAAGAACTTCCACACGTACACCAGGGCCGCGGTGACCAGCGCGGTGCTCGAGGAGCCGAGCAGGTCGACGCTCCCCAGCCCCAGGACCTGCGCCAGCACGGACAGCGGTCCGCTGGCCGGGTCGAGCACGAACCGCATCACCACGCCCACGATCGCGGTGGTGGTCACCACCGGCAGGAAGTACATGGTGCGGAAGAAGGCGGAGAACGGGAGCTTCGGGGAGTTCAGGAGGATCGCCAGGAAGAACGCGCCGAACACCCGCAGCGGCGCCACGATCAGCATGAACACGAGCGTGATCCGCACCGCGGACCAGAACATCGGATCGGCGAGCACGGCGCGGTAGTTGTCGATGCCCACGAAGCGCTGATCGGCGGTGAAGCCGTTCCATTCCACCAGCGAGTACCAGTAGCTCGCGATCATCGGGTACAGGGTGTACATCCCGTACAGCACGAAGGTGGGCAGCAGGAACGCGTAGATCCACAGGTTCCGGCGGCGGAGCCGGGCGCGTCGGCCGGGCCGACGGGTCGACCCGGCGCTCTCCGCGGTGTCCGTGGTCGCTGCGGCCGACGGACGGGTGAGCACGGGGGAGCCGGTCATCGGAGGGCCTCCTTCCAGCGCGTGATGCGGGGACATGGGTCAGGCGGGGCGGGCCCCGTCAGCGGATCTGGCTGATCGAGAAAGTGGAGGGGTCGTTGCCGATGCGATGGCCGGCATCGAGGGAGTCGATCCGGGCCATCTGCTGCGCGGTCAGCGTGAATCCGTCGACGTCGATGTTCTCGACCAGGCGGGCCCGGGAGGTGGTCTTGGGGATGACCACGTGGCCGTGCTGGACGTGCCAGCGCAGCACCACCTGCGCCGGGGTGGCGCCGAGCTCCTCGGCGAGGGCGAGGATCTCCGGCAGTGCGAGGTCGGCGCCCTGGCCCAGCGGCGAATAGCTCTCCACCGTGATGCCGAGCTCCTGCTGCAGCGCGACCAGCTCGCCGCGGGCATGGGTGGGGTGCAGCTCGATCTGGTTCACGGCGGGCAGCAGCTCGGCGCTGCGGGCCAGCTCCCGCAGGTGCTCGGGCAGGAAGTTGGAGACGCCGACGGCGCGCACCGCCCCCTCGGCATGGAGTCGTTCGAAGGCCCGCCAGGTCTCGGGCCACAGCCCCGCGGCGGGGTTCGGCCAGTGGATGAGGTAGAGGTCGAGCCGGTCCAGGCCCAGGCGGTCCAGGGAGTCCGCGCAGGCGCGCAGGGCGGCGTCGTACCCCTGCTCCCCGTTGCGGAGCTTGGTCGTCACCACCACCTCGTCGCGCGGCAGGCCGGAGGCGCGCAGCGCCGCCCCGACGCCGACCTCGTTGTTGTACGCGGCGGCGGTGTCGATGTGGCGGTAGCCCACCTCGAGCGCCTCCTCGACCACGCCCTGCACCTGCTCCGGCGGGATCTGGAACACGCCCAGGCCCAGCTGGGGGACGTCGACGCCCGGGGCGATGGCAGTGGTGGCGAGCAGGGGCGAGGCGGGAGCGGCGGTCATCGGACCGGCTCCAGCACCAGCAGCGACACCGCCGGAAGCGGCAGGTCGACGGCGAGGGTGAGCGTCCCGTCGGCCTCGACCTGCACCTCGCGCGCCGCCTCGAGCTCCTCGAGACCCTCGCGGGCGTGGATCTGCGCGAGCTGCTCCTCGGAGGGCACCTGCGGGGAGCCGAGCGCCTGCCACACCGTGTGGCTGTTGGAGTGCTCGGCGTCGATGCGCTGATGGGTGAGCCGGTGCGCGCCAGGAGCGAGCCCGCGCAGGGTGAGCGTGACCGGGGTGGGCTCCTCGGCGGTGCGGTACTGGTCGTCGGTGTGCCGCCAGAGCGCGGCCGCGATGGCGCCGTCCCGGTGCCGGGAGGCGAGCACGTCGATCTCCTCCGGCATGGCCCTGCCGCCGGCCTCGTCCAGCAGCTCCACCCCGTGGGCGGCATCGCTGGTGGCCTCGAGCCGCACCTCGCCCAGGTGCGCGAGCAGCCGGTACGCGTTCAGCAGCGGCTTCTCGATCCGGTCGGCGGTGAGGAAGGCGCGCGTGCCCTCGAAGAAGCGCTCGCCCTCGAAGTAGAAGCTCCAGGACATCGCTTGCTGGATGTTCGCTCCCTCCCGGTCGCTGAGGTCCAGCAGCTTCTTCATCAGCTTCACCTGGAACACGGGGTAGTACTCGGTGTTCTGGAAGCGGAAGTTGGCGTTGTCGTAGAAGGAGAAGTGGGCCGGCACCCCGGCGTCGCACTCGTCGACGATCGCCGGCAGCGTGCGGTACCGGGGGAACTGCGCCATCACCCGCAGCATGGAGCGGACCTCGTAGAGCATCTTGTGGGCAGAGGGGCTCTGCTGCTCAGGGGCGTCACCGCCGGTGGGCCCGTACACGCGCCATGGGGTGAAGCTCGAGCCCTTGGTGTGGAAGGAGACGAAGTCCAGCGGCAGGTCGTGCTGGTCGGTGTAGGTGAGGAAGCCGTGGAGGAACTCGGTGCCGCCGCCGGTGACGGCCGGTCCGCCCACCTGCGCGCTCGGCAGCACGCTGCGCACGCCCTCGACGGTGGCGCGGTACAGCTCGTGGAACTGCTCGGGGGTGCCGCGCCAGTAGAAGATGTCCGGCTCGTTCCACAGCTCCCACAGCCAGGTGTCGACCTCCTCGGCGCCGTACCGCTCCAGGCAGTGCGCGGCCAGCGCCGCGATCAGGTCGCGCCAGCGGTCGTAGTCCCTGGGCGGGTAGGACCACTGCCCGGCCTCGTAGGCGGAGTAGACGGTGGGGCTGGGGGTGACGGTGAGCTCCTCGGCCTCGGGAGGGAGCAGGTCGCGCGGGGTGAAGCCGATCTCCACCAGCACGTGGTGGCCGGCCTCGACGATCGCGTCGTAGGCCTGGTCGAGGATCGTGAAGTCGTAGTGCGGGTTCCCCTCGGCGTCCTCGTGGTAGACGTTGCCGTTCCCCCAGTGGGGGATCCCGAAGCCGGAGCCCGAGCACAGCGCGTAGTGCGGGCGGATGTGGTACCCGGTGCTGGTCAGCTCCCCGAAGGTGGTCAGCAGGTGGCGCCCGGTGGGGGTGTAGGTCCAGTTGATCTCGTCGTAGCCGACGCTCTCCCACAGCCTGGTGAGGGATCCGACCTCGCGGGCCGCGTCGATCTCGACCGCGGCCGTGGCGACGTGCGGGGCGTCGGGGTCGCTGGGCGCATTGGGCGGGAAGGCGCGGGCGCTGGTGAGGTTCTCGTGGGTGGGCTGGGCGGTGGTGGACACGCGGGTCACTGCCTTTCGAGGGGCTCGCGGCTGCTGTGGAGGGGCTTCCGGACGTCAGTGCCCGGACGGTGAGGCGGGAGGACCTGCAGGGATGCTGCGGTGGTGCGGTTCGGCGCCGCCGAGGTGCCGGGGATCTGCTCGTCGCGACGGTCGGCGCTGCGGGGGGCGGCTGCTGTGCCTGCCCGGGGGAGGCCTCGGGTGCGCCTCGCGTTCTGCAGGAAGCCTAGGGACCTGGATTGCAAGTTGTCAACAATCTACGAGAAGCAGATCGCCTGAGCGTGCTCCGTGGACTGTGCTGGTCCGCAGGGAGTGATCGTGCAGGTCAGAGACCAGTCTTGCCTTCCGGGCCGGGGCCGGAGAGGGGTCCGGACTCCGCCGGGTCGTGCTCGAACGCTCGCATCTTCCGGATCTGACGGAGCGTCCACCCGATGTGCTTCTCGATCGAGCCGACCGCTGCGGCGGGGTCGCCCGAGGCCAGCACGTCCCGCATCTCCTGGTGCTCCTCGTGGAGCTTCGAGCGGAAGTCCGCACGGTCGGTGCGGGCGTTGAGGAACATCGAGACCTGGCTGCGCAGCGTGACCCATGTGCGCTGCAGCCGGGCGTGGTCAGCGGCCGCGTAGACCAGGTCGTGGAACTCGAGATCGAGGCTCACGTGCTCGTTGTCCGGGGCGTCGGACGGGATGCGCCGCATCCGCTCCACGACGTCGTCCATCCGCTCCAGCAGCTGCGGCGAGATCCGCTCCGCGCAGCGCTCCATCGCGAGCCGCTCGATCGCCAGTCGCATCGAGTAGATCTCCTCGATGTCCGCATGGCCGAGCGTGATCACGCGAGCGCCGCGATGGCGCTGGGACTCCGCCAGCCCTTCGCGCGTCAGCTCCGAGATCGCCTCCCGGACCGGACCGCGGCTCACCGACATCGACTCCGCGAGCTCCATCTCCTTGAGGCGCTCGCCGGGCGCGAGCGCGCCGGAGGTGATCATCTCCCGCAGGCGGTCGGCGATCACCGTGGACAGCGCCGGAGGTGTCTCCACGCCGGCCAGGAGCTTGGGCGTCGCCATCGAGGCTTCCTCCTGCCGGTCGGGGTGGGGAACTGCGGATGAGTGTAGTGGTCGGGCTCCGACGGGCCGGCCCGCACGCAGGTCCCCTCGGTCGGGGGACACCGCTCCATGATGATCGGCACTGGCGCGAGCGGACCGAGCTGGGAGGATGGGGGAGCCGACCACGACGGGTCGCCGCCGACGACACCCCCGGATGTGCCGCCATGACGAACACCCCGCCCGCCCGTACCGCCGAGACCGCCGCGCCCGACCCGGCGAGGCGCCGCCTGCTCGCCCCCGACATGTCCCGCGGCGCGATGCTGCTGATGATCGCCGCCGCCTACGCCACGGTGTATGCGGGCTCGAGCTTCGGGGCCGACGTCTCGCAGCTGCCGCTCGCCGACCGGATCACCACCTTCGCGAGCGCCCTGCTCCTGGACAACCGGGCGTTCCCGCTGTTCGCGATCCTCTTCGGCTACTGGGTGGCACGCGGGACGGATCGTCGGCGAGACCGCGACGGCGGCCCGCGCCAGGCATACGTCCGGCTGCTGCGCCGGGCGGGGGCGCTGCTGCTGTTCGGCGCGGTGCATGCGGTGCTGGTCTTCCCCGGCGAGATCCTCAGCTCGTACGGCATCGCCCTGCTGCTGGTGGGATGGCTGCTGCTGCTCAGCACCCGCGCCCTGGTGGTGGCGCTCGGGGTGCTCCTGGCCGGCTCCGCCCTCATGAACACCCTGCTCGCCCTCGCCACCGCCTACGCGGCGGCCACCGACCCGGTCGCGCTCACCGCCGTGCCCGGATACCTCACGGCGGGGGACTGGGCGGGACGCCTCCTCGGCTACCCGTTCACGCTGGTCTTCCTGGTGCTCGGGTACCCGCTGCTCCTGCTCGTGGTGACCGGGTTCCTCGCCGGGAGGCTGCGCCTGTTCGAGGACCTCGACCGTCACCGACGCACCCTGCGTGCGCTCGCCGCCGCGGGGATCGCCGTCTCCGTCGGCGCCGCCCTGCCCGCCGCGCTCGTCTCCGTGGGCGTGCTCGAGGCCGACTGGGTCGTGAAGGGCCTGCTGAACGGCCTGCAGATCCTCACCGGAGTCGCCGGCGGCCTCGGCTACGCGTCCCTGTTCGCCCTCGTCGGCGCCCGTGCCGAGCGGCGTCCCGGCCCGCTCGCCCGGGCGCTCGCAGCGATGGGCTCGCGCTCGCTGACCTTCTACCTGCTGCACTCGGTGCTGGTCGCCGTGATCCTGCACCCCGACCTGATCGGTGTCGGCGCCCACGTCGGCCCCTTCGGCGCGGTCGCGGTCGCCGCCGGGGTGTGGGCCGTCGGGCTCCTCGTCGCCTCGGCGCTGGAGCGGGCCGGCCGCCCCGGCCCGCTCGACGCCGTGATGCGCCGCCTCGTCGACGGGCCCTCCCGCTCCTGAGGACGCGGCGCGGCCGACGGGACAGGTGACCGCCGCCACGTCACAACCTCGCATCCTCCCTGTACATGTTGCGAGCTATGAACAAGCATTAGGCCACCTTTCGCATCGGGTGGTCCACTGGTCATGCCCGATGCCCCGTCCGGGGTCATGCCCCGCCCCTTCCCGAGGAGTCCGCGCCATGTCCGCTGCGACCCGCCCCACCCGCCGCACCGCCCTCGCGCTCGGCCTCGCCGTCCCCGCCGCCGTGACGATGGCCGCCTGCGGAGGCAGCGGCAGCGGTGGATCGGGCGAGGCCGGCGGCGAGCCCCAGCAGGGCGGCACCCTGACCTATCTCGAGCCGCAGACCTGGTCGACGCTGTACCCGCCGGCGGGCGGCTTCTACCCCAACGGCGGCGTGGTCAACAACCTCACCGACAGGCTGCTCCACCAGAACCCCGAGACCCTCGAGCTGGAGCCGTGGATCGCCACCGCCCTGCCCGAGGTGAACGAGGACGCGACCGAGTACACCTTCACCCTGCGCGAAGACGCCACCTACTCCGACGGCACCCCGATCGACGCCGAGAACGTGGTGAAGAACTTCGACCTCTACGGCACGGGCGACGCCGAGCGCGCCCTGACCGTCTCCGAGGCGATCAACAACTACGACCGCGGCGAGGTCGTCAACGCGACCACGGTGAGGTTCCACTTCACCGCGCCCGCGCCGGGCTTCTCCCAGGCGGTGTCCACCATCAACTCCGGGCTGCTCTCGAACGCCACCCTGGACCGCAGCGGCGAGGAGTTCGGACCCGGCAACGCGACCGACATCATCGCCTCCGGCCCCTTCGTGATCGCCGAGGAGGAGATCGGCACCCGCCTCAAGCTCGCCGTGCGCGAGGACTACGCCTGGGCGCCCGCCTCCCTCCAGCACGAGGGTCGTGCGCACCTCGACGAGATCGACATCGTCGTCGCCGCGGAGGACAGCGTGCGCGTGGGCACGGTGACCTCCCAGCAGGCCCATATCGCCCGCCAGATCGAGGCGCCCGACGAGCCCCAGTTCGAGGCCGACGCCCTGGCGCTGCACGCCGCCTCCACCAACGGCGTCACCAACAGTCTCAGCTTCCGCTTCCGCGACCCGGCGCTCGAGGACGTCCGCACCCGCCAGGCCCTGATCGCCGCGATCGACCGACAGGCGATCGTGGACACCCTGTTCACCGACAGCTACCCGCTGGCCACCGGCATCCTCGCCACCACGGCGCTGGGCTACACGGACACCTCCGAGAGCTACGTCCACGACCTCGAGCAGGCGGCCTCGCTGCTGGACGAGGCCGGCTGGGAGGCGGGGGCCGACGGCGCCCGCAGCAAGGACGGCGAGGCGCTGACCCTCACGTTCAACGAGGCGCTGCCCCAGCCCCGCTCCCGCGAGGTGGTCACCCTGATCCAGGAGCAGCTGGCCGAGCTCGGCATCGCCGTGGAGCTGCTGCCCGGCGACCAGGCCACCCAGGACGCGGCCCGGGCGGAGCCCGGCACGGTGCAGGTGTACCACTCTATGGTGGGCCGTGCGGACTACGACGTGCTGAAGTCCCAGCTCTCCTCCGACAACCGCAATGCGCTGCTGAACGGCCACCCCGACGGCAGCGTCGGCGACGAGGAGCTGGACGAGCTGCTCGCGCGGGTCGCCTCCACGCCCGAGGAGGAGGGTCGCGCCGAGGCCTCCGCCGCCGCACAGGCGCACCTGGCCGAGAACGCCTACGTGCTGCCCCTGTTCGAGGAGCCGCAGGTGTTCGGATACCTCGCGGCGGTGCAGGGCTTCGCCACCGAGTCGGTGGGTCGCCCCACCTTCTACGACACCTGGCTCACGAGCTGAGGGACCCGTCATGCACTACGTCCTGCGCCGGATCGGCGGCGCGCTGCTGGTGCTGGTGCTCGCCTTCACCGCGGCCTACGTGCTGCTCGCGGCGCTCCCGGGGGACGCGGTCCTCGCCCGCTACGGCAACCCCGATCTGGGGCTGACCGCGGAGCAGCTCGCCGAGATCCGCACCGCCTACGGGGCGGACCGTCCCGCGATCCTGCAGTACCTCGACATGGCCGCCTCCTTCCTGCGGGGGGACCTCGGCTACTCCGTGCAGAGCGGCGCCGCGGTCTCCGCCCTGCTCGCCGAGGCGCTGCCCTCCACGCTGACCCTCGCCGCGCTGGGGCTGCTGGTCGCCGTGGTGCTCGCGGTCCTCATCGCGTTCACCGCCACCCACGGCAGCCTGCACGGAACCCGCCTCACCGCCTGGATGCGCTCCGCGCTGCGCGGGCTGCCGCCGCTGATGGTCTCCCTGCCGGTGTTCTGGATCGGGATCATGCTGATCCAGGTCTTCTCCTTCCAGCTGGGCCTGGTCCCGGTGCTGAACGCCGGCCCCGTACAGTCCCTGATCCTGCCGGTCGCGACCCTCGCGATCCCCATCGCGGCCCCTCTCGCGCAGGTGCTGATCCGCTCGATCGACGAGGTCTCCGCCCAGCCGTTCGTGGCCGTGGCCCGCGCCCGCGGCGCCTCCACCTGGTGGCTGCTGTGGCGCACCGTGGCCCGCAACGCCCTGCTGCCCACCCTGACCATGGCCGGGCTGCTGTTCGGCGAGCTCGTCGGCGGCGCCGTCGTCACCGAGGCGGTGTTCGGACGGATGGGCGTCGGCCAGCTCACCGCACAGGCCGTCGCCGCCCGCGACACCCCCGTGCTGATGGCCGTGGTGGTGCTCTCCGCCGTCGTGTTCGTGCTGGTGAACCTGGTCGTGGACCTCCTCTACCCGGTCCTGGACGCCCGGCTGCGCCGCACCGACGCCACCGGCCCGTCCCGCACGGGCCCCACCTCGTCGGCCCCCGCCGAGCGCAGCGAGGTGACCGCGCGATGAGCCTGCAGACCCTCGCCCGCGACCGTTCCCACGAGCCCGGGGACGCACGCCTCGGGACCTCGCGCGCCCGGCGTCGGCCCGCGCTGCGCCCCACCGTGGTGCTCGCCTCCCTGGTGCTGCTGGCCGCCCTCGTCTGGGCCCTGGCGCCCGGGCTGTTCACCTCCTACGGCCCCACCTCCTCCGTCGGCCCCTCGCTGCAGGCGCCCAGCGCCGAGCACTGGTTCGGCACCGACGCCACCGGGCGCGACGTGTTCTCCCGGGTGGTCCACGGCGCCTCCCACTCGATCACCGCGGCGCTGGTCGCCGTGACCGTGGGCCTCGTGGTCGGCACCACCCTCGGCGTCATCGCCGGCAGCGTCGGCGGGCTGGTCGAGGACGCGCTGATGCGGCTGGTCGACGTGCTGCTGGCCATCCCCGGCCTGCTGCTGTCGCTGTCGGTCGTGATCCTGCTGGGCTTCGGCACCACCAACGCCGCGATCGCCGTGGGCATCACCTCCATCGCGACCTTCGCCCGGCTGTCGCGCTCGCGGGTGCTCGAGGTGCGGCGCAGCGAGTACGTCGAGGCGGCGTTCGGCTCCGGCGGCACGCTCCCGGCGATCCTGTGGCGCCACGTCCTGCCCAACTCCGCCGCCCCCGTGATCGCGCTCGCCGCGCTGCAGCTGGGCTCCGCGATCCTGCAGATCTCCACCCTCGGCTTCCTCGGCTACGGCGCCCCGCCTCCCACCCCCGAATGGGGTCTGCTGATCGCCGAGGGCCGCGACTACGTCGCCACCGCCTGGTGGCTCACCCTGCTGCCCGGCCTCGTCGTCGCCGCGGTGGTGCTGTCCACCAACCGGCTCAGCGACGCCCTCGGAAAGGCGGACCGCTCATGAGCACCGCACCGCTGCTCGAGGTCTCCGACCTCCGCGTCGCCTATCGCACCCGCCGCGGCCCGGTCGAGGCGGTGCGCGGCGTCGACCTCGCCGTGGCCCGCGGCGGCGTCACCGCGCTGGTGGGGGAGTCCGGCTCCGGCAAGTCCAGCGCCGCCCAGGCCGTGATCGGGCTGCTGGCGGACAACGGCGACGTGACCGGCGGGACCATCACCCTCACCGGCGCCGACGGGACGAGCCAGGAGCTCGTGGGCCTGCCCGAGCGTGCCTGGCGGCAGCTGCGCGGCACGCGCATCGGCCTGATCCCCCAGGACCCCACCAGCTCCCTCGACCCGGTGCGGACCATCGGGGCGTCCGTCGCAGATCCGCTGCGCCTCCACGGCTGGCACGACCGGGACCGGATCGAGGCCCGGGTGCTCGAGCTGCTCGAGCAGGTGGGGCTCGACGACCCCGCCACGCGTGCCCGCCAGCACCCCCACGAGCTCTCCGGCGGCATGCGCCAGCGCGTCCTGATCGCCGCGGCGCTCGCCCTGGAGCCGGAGCTGCTGATCGCCGACGAGCCCACCAGTGCCCTGGACGTCACCGTGCAGGCCACCGTGCTGGACCTCATCGACGAGCTGCGGGAGGCCACCGGCGCCGGGGTCCTGCTGATCACCCACGACCTCGCCGTCGCCGCCGACCGCGCCGACACCCTGGTGGTCATGCGTGAGGGGCGCGTCGAGGAGTCCGGCCCCACCCCGCAGGTGCTCGCCGAGCCGTCGGCCGCCTACACCCGCACCCTCCTCGCCGACGCGCCCTCGCTGCGACGCGTCGTCGAACGCGCTCCCCGCATCCCGTCGTCGAACGAGACACCGCTGGTGACGGTGCAGGGACTGCGCCAGGAGTTCGGCGGGCGCGGCGGACGCGCCCCCTTCGTCGCCGTCGAGGACCTCTCCTTCGAGATCGCGCGCGGCACCACCCACGCCCTGGTGGGGGAGTCCGGGTCCGGCAAGACCACCACCGGCCGCGCGATCGCCGGCTTCCGCGCACCCACGGCAGGCAGCATCCTCGTGGACGGCACCGAGGTCACGCAGCTCGGCGGCGGGAGACGACTGCGGGAGTTCCGCTCCACAGCGCAGCTGGTCCACCAGAATCCCTTCGGGTCCCTGGACCCCCGCCAGAGCATCGCCCAGATCCTCGAGGAGCCGCTGCGCAACACCCGCCGCGGCGACCGGTCCGAGCGCCGCAGCGCCGCCCTGCACCACCTCGAGCTGGTCTCCCTGCCTCCCGAGCTCGCCTCCCGGCGGCCGCGCGAGCTCTCCGGCGGGCAGCGCCAGCGGGTCGCGATCGCCCGCGCGCTGATCCTCCAGCCGGACGTGGTGGTGCTCGACGAGGCCGTCTCCGCACTGGACGTCACCGTGCAGTCGCAGATCCTGCGCCTGCTGGCTCGGCTCCAGGACGAGCTGGGACTGACCTACGTGTTCATCTCCCACGACCTCGCCGTGGTGCGGCAGATCGCCGACACCGTCTCGGTGCTGCGCCGCGGCGTGCAGGTCGAGAGCGGGGCGGCGGCCCGGGTGCTCGAGCGCCCCCGGCACGAGTACACCCAGCAGCTGCTGGCCGCCATCCCCGGCGCCTCCCACGGAGCCGGCAGCACCGACGGGGCAGGCCCCGACGTCGATCACGAGGAGCTCACCGCGTCATGACCCGCCCCCGCCTGGGACTGTTCACCCGTCTGCTCGAGAGGGCGACGGCCGCGGACCGCTACCGCTTCGCGCTCGAGCAGATCAGCCATGCCGAGCAGCTCGGCTTCGCCTCCGCCTGGGTGGCCCAGCACCATTTCGGGGAGGCCGAGGGCGGGCTGCCCTCGCCCTTCGTGCTGCTGGCCGCCGCCGCGCAGCGCACCTCCCGGATCGGCCTCGCCACGGGCGTGGTCACCCTCCCGCTCGACGACCCGCTGCGCGCCGCCGAGGACGCCGCCGTGCTCGACGCCCTCTGCGGAGGCCGGGTCCAGCTGGGCATCGCCGCCGGCGGCACGCCCTCCTCCTTCCCCGCCTTCGGCCGCGACCCCGGGGCGCGCCGAGAGCTGTTCGCCGAGCACCTCGAGGTGCTGCGCGACGCGCTCTCCGGACGCGGCGTGCGCGGCACCGACTCGCGCATCTATCCCGCCGCAGGGGACCTCGGGCAGCGGATCTGGCAGGCCACCTTCTCCGTCGGCGGCGGCACCCGCGCCGGGGCCGACGGGGACGGGCTGCTGCTCTCCCGCACCCAGCCCCGCCCCGAGGGCGAGCACACCAGATCGCTGCACGAGCTGCAGCTGCCCATCATCGACGCGTACCTCGACGCGCTGCCCGAGGGCGCCGCCCCACGCATCCTCGCCTCCCGCACCGCGCTCGCCGTGGATCCGGAGCACCGCGCGCTCGCCCTCGAGCGCGCCGAGCCGGGCCTGCGCTCCCTCGCCGCGCTCCAGCCCGGGTTCGACGCCGGGAGCGCGAGCCTCGAGGAGCTGATCGCGGTGACCGACACGCATGTCGGCACCGCCGAGGAGGTCGCCGAGTCCCTCGCGGCCGATGCCGCCCTGCCGCACGTGACCGACGTGTCCTTCCAGGTCCACTCGATCGACGCCGGCCACGAGCTGACCCTGCGCAGCCTCGAGCTGCTGGCCGCCGAGGTCGCGCCCCGGGTCGGCCTCGCCACCGGCGCCGAGGCCGCGGCCGCGCTGCGCGGCGCTCATCGCGGACCTGCGTGACCTGCCGCCGGCGTCGGAGGGCGAGGGATCCGGTGCCCGCGGACCGGGCTCAGGTCCCCGCGACGGAGAGCCCGAACTGCGCCAGCAGCGCCGAGCCGACGTAGGTGCCGATGAACACGAAGATCGCCGTGATCGCGACCTTCCACGACGTCTTCGACAGGTCCACGAGCCGATCGGCGACGCTCACCCCGGCGACAGCGAGGATCGGCGTGGTCAGCGACAGGAAGTCGACGGCACCGATCGCGTCGACGAACCCGCTCCACGACAGGCAGCCCGCGAGCGAGACGAGGGAGACCCAGCCCAGCACCGGGAAGTCCCGCACCACGGGCAGCCGCGAGAGCGTCATGAGATCACCGATCACGAGCCCCAGCAGGGAGAACAGCCACAGCGTCGCGATCCCGCCGAGCGTCAGCGCGGTGATCGGCGTCGACTCCGGGCTCACCCACAGCTTCATCTGCTGGGTGAACAGCACCAGCGAGACCGAGAGCAGCAGCACGCCCATGAACGCCGCGTAGCGGCCCGGGGCGAACAGCTCGCGCGCCGAGGGGGCGGCGGTCGTCGAGGGGGCGGCCGGGGCGGTCCCGAGCGCCGCGGCGGTGCCCCCGGCCGGCAGACGGTCCTTGCCGCGCATCATGAGGTTGTACATCGCGCGCTGCAGCGGCACCGCGAGGAACACCATCGTGTACGTGCCGATGAAGCTGGTCAGCAGCTGGCTCGCCGCGGCGTAGGAGACGATCGTGTCCTGCAGCTCGGGAGCCTGCGCCGCGAGGGTCGAGGAGGCGGCGGTCATCATCGAGGCCGAGCCCATGCCGGAGGCGATCGCCAGCGCCCGCACGTCGATACCGGTGCCGAGCAGCACCGGGGCGAAGAACGAGAAGAACAGCGCGCCGAACAGGGTACCCATGAGGTACATCGAGAGCACGCCGCGTCCGGGATCGGAGTTCAGCGTGTACTTCTCGGAGATGTACGCGAGCTCGCCCTCGCGGCCGAGCCCGAGGGTGGAGCCGATCGCGTGACGGCGCAGTCCGAGCAGCAGCGCGACCGGCAGCCCCAGCAGGACGGTGCCCAGGTTGCCGAGCTCCTGCAGGAGGAACACCCACCCGATCGAGACGATCTCCCCCAGGCGCGGGGCGACGTCGGCCCCGTAGCGGGCCATCAGCGGCAGCATGATGACGATCAGGAACGCGCCGGAGAAGCCGACGTTGCGCGGTGAGTAGACGCGGCGCAGGATCCCCTTCCGCCAGGCGGGGATCCCGAGCACCATCGTCAGGACCACCGCGAACACCAGCGGCAGCAGCGTGATGGTGATCGATCCCGTCACCGGCACGGACCGGACGCCGATGCTCTCGGCGACCACGATCGTGAGCACCACGAGCGCCAGCAGCAGCCCCATGTCCAGCGCGAGGCCGCGCCGTGAGGGGCCCGGGTCGGTCGCCGTGCTGCTGGTGGGAGGAGCGGGCGTGGAGCTGGTCATCACTGATCCTGGATCGGGGTCGGAGGGGTCCGGAGCCCCGGGGGGAGCGGGGCGACGGCGGAGAGGGCGGCGAGGTACTCGTCGAAGGAGCGGCGGGGCAGGGGATCGGGCAGGTGCCGGCCCAGGCCCAGCAGCGCCCGGGTGAGCAGGCGCGGCACGGAGATCAGCACGTGCTCGGGCTCGACCATCCGGAAGTCCTTCCCGTGGATCACGCCGTCGAAGCCGCCGTAGGAGAGCTGCACCGTGGGCATCATGAAGGACAGATCGCCCGCATCGCCGGCCGCCGCGATCGCTCCGCGGTCCTCGATGAGGTGCGTGATCGTCTCGTCGTCGGCGAACGCCTCGCGGAACGCGCCGGACATCGTCCGATCCTGCACGAAGGGCAGGTAGCCCATCTCGGTGGTGACGTGCGCTGTGCCGCCGAGCGCGGCGGCGCAGCCGTGCGCCGCCCGATCCACGCGCGCGGCGACCTCCCCCAGGTAGTCCAGGTCGATCGACCGCACGTCGGTGCCCACCCGGACCCTGTGCGGGACGACGTTCGTGGTCATCTCGGTCTCGGGGACGACCGGGTTCATCCGCACCAGCACGTCCTCGCGCAGCTGCTGGCGCCCCAGCCCCAGCGCGGTGGTGAACAGGGTCGCCATGGCGTAGGCGTTCGTGCCGCTGAAGGGGTCCAGGCCGGCGTGCGAGGCGACGCCCTCGAACTCGACGGTCTTGTAGAGGAAGCCGGCCAGGTCGCAGTCGATCTCGATCGTCGGCTCGTCCTGGAGCCCGCCGATCGCATGCAGGCAGACCGCCGCGTCGATGTCGTCGAACACCCCGAGCATCATCGCCTCGGGCTTGCCGCCGAACCAGGTGATCGCGCCCTGTTCGCGCAGCTCGGCACGGTGGGCGAGGTCCACGAACTCCTCCGCGGGCACGAACACGAAGCTGAGGTCCACCTCCGCCTCCCGCCAGGTGCCGGTCGCGATCAGGTGCGCGAACGCGGTCAGCGCGATGCCCACCTGGGTGTGGTGCCCGCAGGCGTGGACCGCGCCGGTGGCCGGGTCCGCCTCGGGATGGGCGGGGGAGATCACGGCGTCGAGCTCGGCCACCACCGCGACCCGTCGGCGGCTCGCGTCCTCGGGGTCGACCGAGGGCAGCGAGACCTTCCTGCCCGTGGTGGAGAAGCGCTCGATCTCGAGGCCGTCGCCGTGGCGTTCGAGGAACTCCTCGACGAGCCGGGCGGTGCGATGCTCGACGTAGCCGAGCTCGGGATGCTCCCAGAGCTCCGTGACGAGGGCGTGGACCTCGGGGAAGAGGCGCTCGAAGGTCATGGCGGCGGTCAGCTCCAGACGAGGGGAGGGGGATCGACGGCGGGGCACGGTCACGCGGAGTCGATCCCGAGGGGCGACACGACCCTATGCGGCGCTCTCGTCGCTCCGCCGCATGGTGCCACGGGATGCCGCTCCGTGCCGGAGACCGTTCACGGTGCGGGCAGGCGCGACACGGAGCGGTCACGCCCCGTGACCCGGCTCAGCCGCGCCGCACCTCGTCCAGGTACCCGTAGGTCGTGACCCGGGAGACCCCGAGCCGCGCGGAGACCTTCTCCGCCGCGCGCTTGATGTGGAAGGCGCCGCGGTCCTCGAGCAGACGCAGCACCTCGATGCGGTCGGCCTTGGACATCGCGGCGGCGGGCTTGCCGACGGCGGCGATCGCCTCGGTGATCATGTCCTCGAGCACGCTGGTGACGTCGGGGGCGACGAGCTCGTGCGGCGGGTCGGACGCGGCGCCGCCGGCGTCCGGGAGCAGCGCGGCGAGGGACGCCATCGCCCCCTGCACGGGGGAGAGGTCGCGGTTGATGCACAGCGCCGCGATGATCCGGCCGTCGAGGTCGCGGTAGTAGACCGAGGAGCTGATCAGCTCGCGCCCGTCGGCAGTCAGGCCCCGGTATCCGTAGGCGTTGTGGTCGCGGGTCTCGTCCCTGAGCACCTCCGCGCCGAGGTTGGTGGAGGGGCCGCCCACCCCGCGTCCGCTCACGTGGCCGTTGACGATCGCGTACACGGAGTGCTCGAGGTCGCGCGCGGAGAGGTCGTGGAGGACCACCTCGCAGTGCGGCCCGCCCACGGCGGCGATGGCCTCCATGATCGGCGCCATGGTGCGGTGCACGGCGGCGATGTCGGCGAAGCCCTCGGCCGACTCGGGCGCGGCCGCGGAGCTGGAGCGGGGGGACGTCGGCGAGGGGGACACGGGCATGACTCTCCGGGATCGGCGGTGGGCCCCATGATCGCATCTCGGATAGATAACGATGGTCAAGGCGCTAGAATTTCTGTATGGTCACTCGTAGTGTTCCTCGGCATCGGTGCCGGGACGCACAACCCCCACAGCCTCGAGACCTCTCGACCTCCCGCCGTTGCGCTCCGCGGCACCGACGACCGGAGCAGCCGCGCGCACAAGGAGCCCCCACCATGACCGCCACGCCTTCCCAGGACCTCGCATGACCACCACGCAGACGGACGCCGACACCTCCTCGCCACCGCTCGGCGCGAAGCAGAAGCGCACCATCGCCGGCGGCGCGGTCGGCACCCTCATGGAGTACTTCGACTACTACCTCTACGGCCTCGCCGCCGCGACAGTCTTCCCGCACGTGTTCTTCTCGGGCGACTCAGCGCTGGTCGCCCAGCTCTCCTCCTTCGCGAGCTTCGCAGTCGGCTTCCTCTTCCGCCCGCTCGGAGGACTCGTCTTCGGCGCGATCGGTGACCGGCTGGGGCGGAAGGTCACGCTCCTGGTCACCGTGATCGGCATGGGGCTGTCCACCGCGGCGATCGGGCTGATCCCGCCGGACACCTCGATCGGCCTGGCCGCGCCGGTGCTCCTGGTGCTCATGCGCTCGCTGCAGGGACTGTTCGTCGGCGGGGAGATGGGCGGCGCGGCGACGATGGTCGTCGAGCACGCCCCCGTCGGCCGCCGCGGCTTCTTCGGCGCCTTCCTGATCTCCGGCGCCGGCATCGCCAACGTGCTCTCGGCCGGGATGATGGCCGGCCTGGGCGCCGGCTCCGAGTCCTTCTTCATGACCTGGGGCTGGCGGATCCCGTTCGTGTTCTCCCTTGTCCTCTCGATCATCGCGATCCTGCTGCGCCGTCACCTCGAGGAGTCCGAGGAGTTCAAGGAGCACGTGCGCACCGCCGCGACGGCGCCCACGAAGGCGCGCTCGCCGCTGCTGGAGGTGTTCCGCCATCCCAAGAACACGATCCTCGGCATCCTCATCGGGCTGCCGCAGTCGATCGCCGGGTACATCGTGCTCACCTACGGGCTGGCCTACATGGTCTCCGGCGGCACCGCCGCCTCCGTCGGCTTTCTCGGCACGATGATCGTCGGAGCCCTCCAGATCGTGATCGCCCCCGCCTACGGAGCACTCTCGGACCGCATCGGCCGACGTCGGCTGTACATCGCCGGCTGTCTCGGCTTCGCACTGCTCGTGTGGCCCGCCTTCCTGCTCTACGCCACCGAGAGTCCGGGCCTGATCTGGCTGGGCATGGTGATCGGATTCGTGATCCCGGGCGTGGCGATGCAGGCGACGCTCTCGACCATGCTCACCGAGATGTTCGACGTCGAGCAGCGCACCACCGGCGTGAACATCGGCTACCAGCTCTCCAACACCCTCGGCGGCGGGCTCGCGCCGCTGATCGCGACCGCCCTCGTGGGGTGGGCGAGTGGCAGTATCTGGCCTGTGATCGTCTATGTCGTCGTCATCTGCGTCATCGGCGCGGCCGCGACCGCGGCGGCGTCCCTCCGCCCCGACACCCACGACGCCGGCCGACTCCACGAGAGGACCGCGCACTGACATGACCACCACCCTCCTCCTCCGCGGCGGCCTGCTCGTCCCCGGCGACGGCCGCGCCCCGCACCGCGCCGACCTGCTGATCGTCGGCGAGCGCATCGCAGAGATCGGCGAGGACCTCCCGGCCCCGCCCGACGCGCGGCTCCTCGAGGCCGACGGGCGCCTGGTCGTCCCCGGCTTCGTCGACGCCCACTCCCACGCCGACGCGGCCGTGCTCGACCCCGAGGTCCAGCTCGCCCTGCTGCGCCAGGGGATCACGACCGTGATCGCCGGGCAGGACGGCGTCTCCTACGCGCCCGGCGACGGCGCCTTCGCGAGCGAGTACTTCGCCCCCGTCAACGGTGCCCACCCCAGCTACCGCGGCCCCCGCGTCGCCGACCTCCTGGCCGGCTACGACGGGCGCATCCCGCTGTCGGTCGCCTATCTCGTGCCCGCCGGGACCGTGCGCCACGAGGTCATGGGCCGCACGGACCGGCCCGCGACCGTCGCGGAGCGGGAGGCGATGGCGGCGCTCGTCGCGGACGGGATCGCCGACGGCGCCGTCGGCCTCTCGACGGGGCTGGACTACGTGCCGGGCCTGTTCGCCGACGCCGCGGAGATCGCGGCGCTCGCCGCGCCGCTCGCCGCCCGCGACCTGCCGTACGTCACCCACATGCGCGGCGGCTACGAGCTGGGCGCCCAGGTGGGCGTCGAGGAGGCGGTCGCGATCGGGGCGTCGGCCGGCGTGCCCGTGCACATCTCGCACTTCCACACCCCCGCGAGCGAGGCCGAGCGTCTCATGGCCTGGGCGCAGGCGCAGGGAGTGCCGACCACCTTCGACGCCTATCCCTACACGCGCGGCTGCTCGCTGCTGGCGATGACGATGCTGCCCCCGGCCCTGAACGCCGCCCCCGTCGGCGAGACCCTCGCGGCGCTGCGCGACCGGGCCGCCCGCGAGGCGCTGCGCCGAGACTGGTTCCCGCAGGTGGCGCAGAACCCCAGCCTCGGCCCCGACTGGCCCGAGCTGATCACCCTCGCCCACACGAGCGCTCCCGAGCACGCCTGGGCCCCCGGACTCACCCTCGCCGAGATCGCGTCCCGCCAGGGCACCGACCCGGTCGACGCCGCCCTGGACCTGCTGCTCGCCGCCCGCCTCGACGTCAACGTGGTGATGGCCGTGCACGACCAGCGGCCGGTCGAGGATCTCGGCCGGCTCCTCTCCCACCCCGCGCACCTGGGCGGCTCCGACGGGATCTTCGTCGGCGCCCATCCGCACCCCCGTGCTCGCGGCACCTTCGCCTCCTATCTCGCCACCTACGTGCGCGAGCGCGGAGACCTCGACCTGTCCGGCGCCGTCCAGCACCTGTCCACCGCCGCCGCGGACCTCTTCGCCCTCGGCGACCGCGGCCGGCTCCGCCCCGGCGCCGTCGCCGACATCGCCCTCGTCGATCTCGGCGCCGTGCGGGAGGCGGCGACCTACGAGGAGCCGCTCGCGCTCGCCGAGGGGATCGACGACGTGCTCGTCGGCGGCGTCCCCGTGCTCGCCGGCGGCGCGCTCACCGGCGCCCTGCCCGGCGGCGGCCTCCGCGCCGCACCGCGCCGCCCCTGAACCCGGCAGCGCGGAGGCCGTCCGCCTGCCACCCTGGAAGAATCCCACCCACCGAAGGAGACCCCCATGGCCACCACGCACGACGCCCCCGTCAAGCAGGCCCTCGTCAGCGACCGCGCCCCGCAGCCCGCCGGCCCCTACAGCCAGGGCATCGTCAGCGGCGACCTGCTGTTCACCGCCGGCTTCGGCCCGCAGGACCGCGCGAACGACAACGCGGTCGCGGAGACCGTCGGCGAGCAGACCCGTCAGGTGCTGCGCAACATCCAGGCCGTCCTCGCCGAGCACGGCGCGACCCTGGACCAGGTCCTCAAGACCACGGTGCACCTCGCCGATCTCGCCGACTTCGACGAGTTCAACGCCGCCTACCAGGAGTTCTTCGAGGCTCCGTACCCGGTCCGCACCACCGTCGGCTCGCAGCTGGCGAACATCCTGGTCGAGATCGACGTCGTCGCCCGCGTGGCGGCCTGAGCGATGCCCGCGCTGCCGCCCCCGGACCGGCCCCTCGACCTCCTCGCCCTCGGCGAGACGATGGCGCTGGTGGTCCCGGCGCGGCCCGAGCCGCTCGAGGAGGCGCAGGACTTCCGCGTCGCCATCGGCGGGGCCGAGTCGAACGTGGCCTGCCACCTCGCGGCGGCCGGGCACCGCACCGCCTGGGTCAGCGCCCTCGGCCAGGACGCGCTGGGCCGGCGGGTGCGGGCCGACATCGCCTCCCACGGCGTGGACGTCTCCGCGGTGCGCCTGGACCCGTCCGCGCCGACGGGCCTGTACGTGAAGGACCCCGGCCACGGCGTCACCTACTACCGCAGCGGCTCCGCCGCCTCCCGCCTCGGCCCCGACGACCTCGGACGGGTCGACCTCGCCCGCGCCCGCATCGCGCACCTCACCGGGATCACGCTCGCCCTCTCCGCGAGCTGCCGCGATCTCGTCCACGCCGCGATCGACGCCGCGCACGCCGCCGGCGCCCTCGTGAGCCTCGACGTCAACCACCGCCCCTCCCTCTGGGGCTCCACCGAGGAGGCGGCGCGCGAGATCCTCGCCGCCGCGCGCAGGGCCGACGTCGTCCTGGTGGGCCGGGACGAGGCCGAGACGCTCTGGGGCACCGTCACCGCGGACGAGATCCGCGCCCTGCTCCCGGACGTCCCCCACCTCGTGGTCAAGGACGCCGAGATCGAGGCCGTCGAGTTCACGGGCGGCGCCCGGACCGCCGCGCCCACCCCGCGCGTCGAGGTCGTCGAGGCGGTCGGCGCGGGCGACGCCTTCGCCGCCGGCTGGTTCGACGGCCTTCTGCACGGCGCCGAGCCCGCCGAGCGCCTCGCCCGCGGCCACGCCCGCGCCGCCCATGCCCTGTCCAGCACCCAGGACATCCCCACCCCCACCGGAGGACCCCGCTCATGAGCACCCCGCACCTCGACAGCACCGCCTGGTTCGACAACGCCTTCCGGACCGCGCCCCTGATGGCGATCCTGCGCGGCATGGGCGCCGAGCGGAGCCTCGCCCTCGCCCGCACCGCCTGGGACCTCGGCATCGACGCCGTCGAGATCCCCCTCCAGACCCCCGCCGACCACGAGGCGCTCGCCGCCGTGATCGAGGCCGGACGCGAGCGCGGCAAGCAGGTCGGCGCCGGGACCGTGCTCGACGCCGCGACCGTGCGCGCCGCGGCCTCGGCCGGGGCCGCCTTCACCGTCAGCCCCGGCCTGGACCTCGAGGTGGTGCGCGCGAGCGAGGAGGCGGGCCTCGCCGCCCTGCCCGGCGTCGCCACCCCCACCGAGGTGCAGCGCGCGCACACGGCCGGGCTGCGCTGGCTCAAGGCCTTCCCCGCCTCCCTGCTGGGCACCGGCTGGTTCCCCGCCCTGTCCGGTCCCTTCCCCGATGTGCGCTTCGTCGCCACCGGAGGGATGAACGCCCGCAACGCGGCCGACTTCCTCGACGCCGGGGTGCGGGTCGTCGCCGTGGGCAGCGCGCTGGAGGACGAGACCGAGCTCGCCCGCCTCGCCGAGGTGATCGCCCGATGAGCCCCCGCACCGTCACCCCCGCCGACAAGTCCTTCCCCGCCGCGCTCCACGGCAGGGACGTCACGGACCTCCGTGTCCCGCTCGCCGAGCTCGCCACTCCGCTGCTCGTGCTGGACGGCCCCGCGATGACGCACAACCTGCAGGTCATGGCGGGGTGGAGTGCGGCGCGCGGTCTCGAGCTGATGCCGCACGGGAAGACCACGATGGCGCCCGTGCTGTGGCACCGCCAGCTCGCGGCGGGTGCCACCGGCATCACCGTCGCGACCGGATGGCAGGCGGGCGTCGCGCTGCGCGCCGGGGTGGGCTCGGTGCAGCTGGCGAACACCTGCCTGGACCCGGCGCTGCTGCGCGACCTCGCGGAATGGCTCGCCGCGCATCCCGAGCAGGAGCTCACGCTCTGGGCCGATTCCCCGCGCACCGCCTCGCTGATGGAGGAGGCGCTGCCGGCGGGGTCCCGGCTCGGTGTGCTGGTCGAGCTCGGCGCCGACGGCGGCCGCACCGGCGCCCGCGAGGAGGACCAGGCGCTCGCGCTCGCCGAGCAGGTCGCGGCCTCTGCCGCCCTGACCCTGCGCGGCGTCTGCGGCTACGAGGGCGCGCTCGGCCACGACCGCTCCGAGGAGGCGCTCGACGCGGTGCGCCGCTACTGCGCCCGTCTCGCGGAGCTCGCCGCACGGGTGCGGCCGCTGGTGGACGGGCCGACGTGGGTGACCGCCGGCGGCAGCGCCTATCCCGACCTCGTCGCCGACGCCATCGCCGGGATCGAGGGCACCCGCGCGATCCTCCGCTCCGGGGCGTACATCGTCCACGACAGCGTGTTCTACCGCGGCATCTCACCCCTGGACCGCGACCGCGGCCTGCCCGCACGGGAGGCGCTGCTGCCCGCCATGCGCGCCCATGCCCGGGTGATCTCCCGGCCCGAGCCGGGTCTGGCCCTGCTCGACGCCGGCAAGCGCGACGTCCCCTACGACGAGGGGCTGCCCGTCCCGCTCGCCGTCGCGGATCGGCTCGGCGGGCAGGAGCGGCCCTTCCCGGAGGGCGCCCGGGCCGAGATCACCGCGCTGAACGATCAGCACGCCTTCCTGCGCTGGGAGGGCGAGGCGCCGGTCGCGCTCGGCGACGTGGTCACGCTCGGCCTCTCCCATCCCTGCACCGCCTTCGACAAGTGGCGACTGATCCCCGTGGTCGACGCCGACGGGACGGTGATCGAGGCGGTCGAGACGGTGTTCTGAGGGCGGCCGAGCGGTCCCCGTCCCGGCCCGGCCCCGCGGGGTGGCAGGCTGGGCACATGCGCCGCGACCCGGCGACCCCCGCCCCGGACGAAGGAGCCCCATGTCCGTCCCCCACCTGCTCGACCACATCGTCATCGCCGGCCCCGACCTCGCCGAGGTCGTGGACTGGTTCCGCGAGCTCACCGGCGTCGCCCCCGCGCCCGGCGGCAGCCACCCCACCGGGACCGCGAACGCGCTGGTCGCCCTCACCGTCGGCGGGGAGCGGCGACCGCACTACCTCGAGCTGATCGGTCCCGACCCCGAGCGCGAGGGGGAGGAGCTGCCGAAGACCTTCAGCATCAACCGGCTGAAGCGCCCCACCCTGATCACCTATGCCGTGCACCCCGAGGGGATCGAGGAGGTCGCCGAGCGTGCCCGCGCCGCCGGGTTCGACCCCGGCCCCGTGGAGGACCTCTCCCGTCGCACGGCGGGCGGCGAGCTGCTGGAGTGGCGGCTCACGCAGGCCCGCGCGCCGCGCAACTACGGTGTGCCCTTCCTCATCGACTGGGGCACGACCGAGCAGCCCGGACTCGGCGAGCTGCCGACCCTCGAGCTGGTCTCCTTCGAGCGCATCGAGGTGAAGCCCGCTCCACTGCAGGAGGCGCTGGACGCTCTCGGCCTCGGGGACGGCGCCGCCGCGATCCATGAGGGGCCCGGCTCGCGCTTCCTGCTGCGCCTGCGCACCGAGGACGGGCGCGAGATCGAGATCTGAGCGGTCGGGGCCGCCGGCGTCCCGGTCAGGTCGCGGGGCCCTGAGCGGTGCAGGTTTGAACGGGGCAGGCCTGAGCGGTGGAGCCCTGGGCGGGGGAGGCCGCGCCACGCCTCGGTTCCCGCGCCACGCCTCGGTTCCCGCGCCTCGCATCGTCGAGCACTGGCGTGTGGCGTACCGGTACGGCCATATAGCCGTAGTGGCACGCCACACGCCAGTTGTCGACCACGACGCCCCCGGGGGAGGCGCCGGCGCCGGAGTGATCGGCACGGGGCCTGCTCGGCGCGAGGCCTGCTCGGCCCGGGGCCTGCTCAGCGCGGGGACCCGCTCAGTGCCGCGGCTCCCAGCGGAAGAACCGCCGGGCGAGGGCCACGCCCACCGCGATCCAGGCGATGGTCGGCGGCAGCAGGAGCAGGTTGTCGACCAGGTCCGTGCCCCCGTTCCAGGCGTTGATGGTCAGCTCGGTCGCCGCGCCTCCGGGCAGGGCGCGCTTGAGCATGGCCAGCTCCTCGGTGCCGGTGAACCCGATCCAGAACGCCGCCGCGGAGGTGGCGAGCAGCACTGGGAGCGTGGTGACCTGCGCGTGCTCGAGGGAGGTGGTGAACCCGGCGGTGGCCAGGGACAGCCCCACCATCATCGCCACGAGCACCAGCCCGGAGACGATCAGCAGCGGGATCTGCGCCGGGGCGTCGGTGATCAGCGCCAGCACCGTGAGCACCGCGGAGACCTGCACGATCGCGATGAGCACGGGAGGCACGAGGATCCCTGCCAGAGCGGCGGCATCGCTCACGGCGGTGGAGCGCAGCCGCTTGAGGAAGAGGGTCTGGCGCCGCGCGGCCAGGGTCGAGACCGCGGTCGAGTACAGGCCCATGCTGATGAGGATCACCATGAAGACCCCGGCGAGGAAGCCGATGCCGGTGGGGGCCTGGCTGAAGGCGTCGCGCTGGGCGATGAACAGCAGGCTCAGGCCCACGGGGACGATGGTCGCGCTGACGAGCACGAGTCGGTTGCGGAGGATCTGCTTCAGTTCGCTGCGAGCGATGTCGAGCATTGTCGTGTCCTGTCGATCTGGGGTGGGAGCGGGTCAGTCGCGCGAGACGGAGCGGAAGACGTCGTCGAGCCGGGTGGGACCGGCGGCGAGGTCGTGGAGCACGGTGCCGCGGGTCTCCGCCCAGTTCAGCAGCGTGCGCAGGTCCTCCTGGAGGGCCTGGGTGCGGATCAGGCGGGTGCCGGCGGCGGTCGGCGAGCTCTCGAGCGGCAGGTCGGGGACGGCCGTCTCCTCGAGACCGAAGGTGATGGTCCCGGGGAGGGTGCGGGTGAGGTCGCTGACGGTGCCCTGCATGCGCAGCGAGCCCTCGTGCATCAGACCGATCCGGTCGGCCCGCTGCTGGGCCTCCTCGAGGTAGTGCGTGGTCAGCACGATCGTCGCCCCGTCCTCCCGGAGCCGGTCCACGGTCTCCCACAGGTCGTCGCGGGACTGGATGTCGAGCCCGGTGGTGGGCTCGTCGAGGAAGATCAGCTCGGGCGACCCGTAGACGGCCGTCGCGAAGTCCAGGCGGCGCTTCTCGCCGCCGGAGAGGGCGGCGACGCGGGTGTCGGCCTTCGCCGTGAGGCCGACGAGGTCCAGCACGCGCTCGGGCCGGTCCTCGCGCCCGGTGAGACCGCCGATCAGGGAGAGGGTCTCCAGCACCCCCAGGTCGGGGGCGAAGCCGCTCTCCTGCAGCATGATCCCGGTGCGGGGGCGCACCGCGCGGCGGTCACGGGGATCCTCGCCGAGGATCCGCACGGTGCCGGAGGTCGGGGCACGGTGCCCCTCGATCACCTCCAGGGTCGAGGTCTTGCCCGCTCCGTTGGTGCCGAGCAGGGCGTACAGCTCCCCGCGTCGCACTTCGAGGGTGAGGTTCTCGACCGCGCGGAAGTCCCCGTAGTCGATGGTGAGTCGGTCGACGTCGATGACGGTGGAGGAGTTCATGACGCCATTCCAGTCCTCCGCGGGCGTTCGCGGCAGTCGCAGGACGTCAGCGGAGGCGATGACATTCCGTCACTACCGGCGCGGGCGGGACTCGGCGATGATGGACCGGCGGACCCGTCGTCGGACCGGAGCCGAACCGGAGCAGGGAGGTCAGTGCATGTCGTCGACCTCCTCGATCCCCGCGTCCCCCTCGCCCGTCTCCATCGCGGCGCGGCGACGGCTGCACCGCACCACGGTGCTCACGACGGTCGTCGCGATCGCCCCGGTGACCCTCGCGGTGCTCGCGCTGACCTCGGGGAGCTGGCGGGAGACCCTCGCGTTCGGGGCGGGGGTGCTGGTCACCTTCCTGGCGCTGCTGGAGTTCGAGCCCTCCCGGCATCCGGTCTCCACGGCGCTGGCCGTCGCGTTCTCGTACCTGATCTGGGTGGTCTGCGCGCTGCTGGCCTTCAATCCGATGGCCTTCTTCGGCGCCGCGATCCTCAGCGGCGTCGTGCTGCTCCCGCTGGTGCGCGGCCGCACCCTGCCGTGGCTGCTCGCGATGGGGGCGGTGATCGCCGCGATCGGCGGGCTCTACTTCCTCAGCGAGCCCGCGACCTGGGAGAACGTGGTCCGCTTCATGGTGGTGCCCGGCGGGTTGAGCGTCTTCGTCGTCGCGGTGGTCCAGCTGATCCAGGGATATCGCGGCATCATCGACGACCTGGAGGTCGCCCAGGAGGCGGAGGCCGAGCTGGGCATCCTGCGCGAGCGCATGCGCTTCGCGAGCGACCTCCACGACATCCAGGGCCACACCCTGCACGTGGTGAACCTGAAGGTCGCCCTCGCCGAGGAGCTGGTGCGGCGCGATCCCGAGCGGGCGGTCACCGAGCTCCAGGAGGTCTATGCCCAGGTCGAGCAGACCATCCGGGAGGGGCGGGAGCTCGCCCATGCCCAGCGGCGCCTGAACCTGCGCGCGGAGCTGGAGAACGCCCGGAACCTCCTGGAGGCCGCCGGCGCCACGGTGCGGATCTCCCGCCACGGCGAGGCGGAGGAGGGGCGCGGGGAGCTGCTGGGCCAGGTGGTGCGGGAGACGACCACGAACATCCTGCGCCATGCGCAGGCCACGCACGTCGCGATCAGCCTCGAGGAGGACGGCGTCACGATCGTCAACGACGGCGCCGCCGACGGCGAGCTGCCGGCGCTGCGCGGGCTGGGGACCCTGCGCGAGCGCCTCACGGCGGAGGGCGGCGCGCTCACGGTCGAGCAGTCGGGCGGCGAGTTCCGCACCGCAGCCCGGCTCGACGGCGCGGAGGCCCGGGCCGTTCCCGGCGCACCGGGCGGACGGGGCCGAGGATGATCCGCATCGTGCTCGCCGACGACGAGGCCCTCCTGCGCTCGGCGCTGGCCTCGCTGCTGCCGCTGAAGGCCGACATCGAGGTGGTGGCCGAGGCGGCCGACGGGGAGGAGGCCGTCCGGGCCGTGCGCGAGAAGGCGCCCGACGTCCTGGTGATCGACCTCGAGATGCCCGGCACCGACGGGCTCGCGGCCGCGGAGCGGATCCGCGCGGAGCAGCCCGAGCAGGTGATCCTCATGCTCACCCGTCACGCCCGTCCGGGGGTGCTCCGCCGGGCGCTGAAGCTCGGCGTGCGCGGATTCGTGAGCAAGGCCGCGCACCCGAGCACGATCGCCGAGGTGATCGATACCCTCCACGCGGGCCGACGCTGGATCGATCCCGAGATCTCGGCGCTCGCGGTGCTCGACGACTCCCCGCTGACCGATCGGGAGCTCGACGTGCTCCGCGAGACGCTCGCGGGCTACTCCGTCGCCGAGATCGCTGCGCGTCTCCACCTGGCCGAGGGCACGGTGCGCAACTACCTCTCCCACGCGATGCACAAGACCCAGACCCGCAGCCGGCGGGAGGCCGCCCGCTACGCCCGCGCCCGCGAATGGCTGTGAGCCGCCAGCCCCGCCCGAGCCCCCGCCGTCCCGCCGCCCGCCACTGGTGCCTCCCACCGCTGCCGCATCCCGGCCCGTCCCTGCCGCCCTCTGCCGCATCCCGCGTCCCGGCCCGTCGCTGTCGCCCTCTCCCGCATCGCGCATCTCGGCCCGTCCCTGCCGCCCTCTGCCGCATCCCGCATCTCGGCCGTCCCTGCCGCCCGAGTGCCTCATCCCGCCTGCCGTTGCCGCCCACCTCCCGTCTCCCGTGTTCCGCGGTGGTCGGGAACTGGCGTGTGGCGTGCCAGTACGGCTATATCGCCGTAGAGGAACGCCACACGCCAGTACTCGTTCACTCCGCCCCGTGCTTCCGCCCCAGCACCAGGTCCGGGCGCGGCTCGGGCGGGCTCGCGGGGCCCGGACGCAGGAGGGGCGGGGGCGCGGGGACCGGATGCAAGACGGGCGGGGGCGCGGGACCGGGAGCAGGTGGGGCGGGGTCGCGGGGGCCGGATGCAGGCAGGCCGGGCTCGCGGGGCACCGGGGTCTGTCCACGGATCAAGGGGAGCCGTCGCCCCCGTCGTCGCCCGCGTCGTCGCCCCCGCCCCCGCCTCGACGGAGCTCGTCGACCCGCTGCAGCGCGCGCAGCTGTGCGGGGTTGAACAGCTCTGCGAACGCGAGGCCGAGGACCATGCGGGCCTGCTCCTCGCCGACGGGGGAGCCCGCGATCGGATCCCGCAGCCGCGGCCGCTCCCGGTCGGCGTCGTCGACCGCTGCCGCCATCCGGAGCGCGAGGGCCTCGACGGCCTCCGCGTCGGCCGTCGGCGGGAGCGACTCGAAGTCATCGTCCACGTCGTTGCCCACCACGAGGGCCTGACGGAACTCGTCGAGCGTGTCGGGACCCATCACCGTGGAGAACAGCGTGAGCAGCGAGCGCTGCCGTTCGGAGAGCTCGCGGGAGAGGGCCTCGAAGCCGGTGGGGGTGTCGGCACGGGCACGGTGCTCGCGGAGCATCGCCAGCTCCGCCCGGGCCTGCGCGAGGTGCCGCATGGAGGTCTCGAGCTCGGCGTCGACCTCGTCGAGCACGGCCGCGGAGTGCTCATCGTCGCGCAGGATCGCCCCGATCCGGGTGAGCCGCACGCCGCGGTCGGCGAGGCGACGAATCTGCAGCAGGCGCACCAGGTGGGCGATCGTGTACTGCTTGTACCCGTTCGCGCGGCGCTCGGGCTCCTCGAGCAGTCCCACCCGATGGTAGTGCCGCACGGTCGGGGTCGTGGTGTTCGCCAGGCGCGCCAGCTCGCTCGTGCTCCAGGCCATGCTCGTCTCCGTCCTCTCGCGTCACCGCAGCATGACGGGGACGAGGTACCTCAGGGTGAACGCCTCGTAGAGCGCGCCGACGACGAGCAGCACCAGCGCCGCGAGGCCCAGCACGCCCAGCAGGCGCAGCCCCTTCCCGTAGGCGCGGACCCGGGAGTTCTCGTCCACGACAGCGGGCGTGATCCATGCGCGTCCCAGCAGGTAGGCGCCGAGGACCAGGAGGATGTACGCCTGGAACTCGATCACCAGGGTGAGGGAGTGCGGGATCAGGACGGTCCAGGTGCTCGCCTCGGTGGGGGCGAGGGTGACCCCGATGACCACTGCACGATAGGCGAAGATCGCGATGCCGAGGAAGGGGATCACGAGGGAGGGCAGCACGATCGAGAACAGGCCGACGGTGATCGTGTTGACGCCGAGGATGGTGACGGCGAACAGCCACACGTTCGACAGCAGGCGGCCGACGAGGTCGGCGGTGCCGTCGGCCTCGAGGGTCTCCGCCCGGCCGGAGGCCAGCTCCGGCATGGCGAGGCCCAGAGCGAAACCGCCCAGGACCAGCCCGTAGAAGAGGAGATTCGCGAGGAGATAGGCCCGCAGGTGGGTGCGGATGATCTGCAACGGCAGGCGGACGAGGGACATCAGGTGCTCCTGGGAGGGGACGGGGCCCGGGTGCTCCGGGCAGATGCTCCGATCACAGACCCTGCTCCAGGAGCAGGGTCAAGCATCGGGGCCGTCGGGGTCGCGGCGCTCACGTCCCGACGGCCGAGACCGGGGACCCGACGGGGCGCAGGACTTGAGCCCGACCCGACGTCAGGGTCTTCACTGGTCGGTATCCGCACCCCCGATCCGGAGGACCCGCCGTGGCCGACGCACCCGCCCTGATCCCCGTCGAGGATCTCTTCGCCCCACCCGTCCGCAGCCGCGCCGCGCTCTCGCCGGACGGCAGGCGGATCGCCTATCTCGCCCCCTGGCGAGGCCGGCTGAACCTCTTCCTGCGCGACGCGGACTCCGACTGGTCCGCCCCGGACCTGATCGACGGCGAGGCCGACGGCCACGCGCATCGCCTCACCTCGCGCACGCACCGCGGCATCGACTCCTTCGGATGGAGCGCCGACGGCCGCTGGCTCCTGTTCCGACAGGACGACGACGGCGACGAGAACTGGCATCTCCACCGCGTCGATCCCGAGCGCCCGGAGCGACCCGCGGTGGACCTCACGCCCCAGGAGGGAGTGCGCCTGATCGGCATGCAGCTGCCGACCGACCGGCCCGGGACAGCCCACGTGCAGCTGAACCTCCGCCGGCCCGACCTGATCGACCTCTTCGAGCTCGACCTGCTCAGCGGAGAGCTCAGGACCCTCGCCGAGAACCCCGGGGACGTCGTCAGCTGGCTGAGCGTCGGCACGCGGATCGTCGCGACGACGATCGAGGAGGGCGGGACCCACGTCCTCTCCGAACGGGCCGAGGACGGAGTGCGCGAGATCGCTCGCTTCCCGAGGGAGGACCTCCTCCTCGGGATCCTGCCCATGGTCCCCACGCCCGACGGCACGGGACTGTGGATCGGCTCCGTGCGCCGCTCGGATCGCGTCACGCTCGTCCGCCTGGACCTGGCCACCGGTGAGGAGGCCGAGGTGGACGGGCATCCGGAGTTCGATCTGGACACACCCCGGCCCGAGGCGGATCCGCGGTTCGCCCCCGCCCTCCTCCTGCACCCGTCCACCGGGGAGCTGCTCGCGGCGCGCTATCTCGGCGCCCGACAGGAGATCCACGCCCTCGACGCGCACTTCGCCGAGGTGCTGCCCCGACTCGCCGAGCTCTCGGACGGGGACCTCTCGCACGTCTCCACCGACTCCTCCGGGCAGCGCTGGGTCGCGGAGTTCACCCACGACCGCGATCCCGGAGCGACCTGGCTCTACGACCATGCCACGGGGGCGGCCGGGCTCCTGTTCCGCCCCTCCCCGCAGCTCGACCCCGCCCAGCTGGCCCCGATGACGCCTGTGACGATCACGGCGCGCGACGGGCTGAGCCTCCCCCTCCACCTCACCCTCCCGCTCGGCGGCGAGCCGCGGGAGCTGCCGACGGTCGTGCTCGTGCACGGCGGGCCCTGGTACCGCGACTCCTGGGGATTCGATCCCGAGGTGCAGCTGCTGGCGAACCGGGGCTACGCCGTCCTGCAGGTGAACCTCCGCGGCTCGACCGGCTACGGCAAGGCCCACTTCGAGGCCGGCATCGGCGAGTTCGCCGGACGCATGCACGAGGACCTCCTCGACGCCGTGGACTGGGCTGTCGACGAGGGTTACACCGATCCCGAGCGGGTGGGGATCTACGGCAGCTCCTACGGCGGCTACGCCGCGCTGGTGGGGGCGGCCTTCACGCCGGAGCGCTTCGCCGCGGCGGTCAGCTACACCGGGATGTCGGATCTCGTCGACCTCGTCGAGGGCGTGGTCCCCTTCGCCCGCCGCGCCGTGGAGAACAGCTACCTGCGTCACATCGGGGACCCCGCGGTCGCCGCGCAGCGGGCCGACATGCTGGCCCGCTCACCCATCAGCAGGGTCGACGACATCGTCGCCCCGGTGCTGCTCGTCCACGGCGTGCAGGACGTCCGCGTGCCCCGCCGACACTCCGACCGCATCGTCGAGGCGCTGCGGGGCCGCGGCCACGAGGTCGAGTACCTGGTCAACGAGCGCGAGGGCCACTGGTTCGTCGAACCCGAGAGCAACGTCGAGCTGTACACCGTCCTCGAGCGCTTCCTGGCCCGTCACCTGGGCGGACGTTCCCGCACGGACACGTGAGGCCGCGCCTGCGGACCCAGCGCCCGTTCGCGCCTCTCCGCTCTCGCGGGGGAGCGGCGGCGCGGACGAGCACGTCCGCCGGCCGGGCGAGGTGTCGCGCGGGCCGAGGCCGGCAGTCATGATGGACGGCATGCCGGACCCTCTCAGCACGCCGCCGGACCGATCGGATCGCGGCGGTCCCTCCGCCCCCTCTGGTGACGCCGTCGTGTTCTCCGCCGCTCCGGCCCCGGAGCCCGAGGAGGCCGCGGCCCCCGGCGCCCCGGAGCCGAGCGGCTGGCCATGGTTCCTCCCGCAGGACGGGCTGCGGCGCGAGGACCTCGCCGGCGCGGTCGACGTCGAGGAGGACCCGGCTTGTGCCGCCGCGGCATTCGTGCGGATCCCCCTGGTGCGCATCGCGACGGCCCTGCTCGAGCACATCGGCGAGGGCCGCCCGCTCACCGCCGAGGGCGAGCTCCCTGCGGCCGACGTCCGTGCCCTGGCCGAGCCGCTGGGCCTCGATCCCGGCGGGGAGGAGCTCGTCGGCCCCTGGAACGCGCTGGTGGCCGGGAGCTGGCTGACCGTGAGCGGTGCGGAGGTCGTGCCGGGGGAGGGGATGGTGCCCGCCGCCGCCCCGGACGAGGACCCTGCGGCCTTCGTCCGCTTCGCTCGTGCCCTGCTGGTGCTGCTCGTTCTCGAGAGCCTCCGGCAGGGCCCCGAGGAGGGAGGCCTGTTCGGCGGCCCGGACACCTTCACCGCCCTGCTGCACACGGTCGCGCCCGACGGGCTGCTGCTCCCGGCCACGATCCGCGTCGCGCTCGACCGCGGCCTGGTGCCGGATGATCCCGGCGGGGACCCGGACATGGACGAGATCCACCGGTACTGGCAGACGGAGCGCGACCTGAGCACGCTGGCCGGCTGCGGACTGCTGCACCGGGAGACGATGCCGGACGGCCAGGACGTGCGCGTCCGCGGGACCGTCGAGGTGCTGGTCGAGGCGTTCGGGGCGCTGGAGATGTTCGAGGAGCTCGGCTGACCAGGGGCTGCGCTCCCTCACCGCCGCCAGAGGAAGCAGTGCTCGACCCCGCTCGGCGCCGTGACCCGCTCGAGGTGGAAGCGGTCCTCGAGCTCCTCGGGCCGCTCCCACAGCCTCAGTCCGTGCCCGTACTCGATCGGCGCGATCGCCACGTGCATCTCGTCGACGAGGTCCGCGTCGAGGAACTCCCGCACGGTCGTGACCCCGCCGCCGATCCGCACGTCCTTCCCGTCCGCGAGCTCGAGCGCCCGCTCGAGGGCGACGGCGGGCGAGGCGTCGAGGAAGTGGAAGGTCGTCTCGCCGACCTCGAGCGGCTCCCGCTCGTGATGGGTGAGCACGATGACGGGCGTGTGGAAGGGCGGCTCCTCGCCCCACCAGCCGATCCAGCCGTCGTCGGTCCAGGGGCCGCGCTGGTGGCCGAACTTGTGCCGGCCCATGATCTCCGCGCCGATGCCGTGGGCGAAGTCGCGGGTCAGATGGTCCTCGAGGCCGCGGGACCCGCCGGGGTCGGTGCGGCCGGGAAAGCTCGCGGTCTCGACCGCCCACCCCATCAGGGCCATGGGGTCGACGTGGCCGAAGGGCCGCTCGAGGGTCTGCTCCTCGCCGGCGCCGATGCCGTCGAGGGAGACGCCGAAGTTCTGCACACGCACACGCGGGGTCATGGGGAGTCCTCTCGGAAGGGGCCTCCATGGTGCGCTCCGCGGCGGCTCGTGTCACCCCTCGCCGCCCCGGGCACGACAGCGGCGGCTCCCTCGCGAGGGAGCCGCCGCTGTGCTCTCGGGGCGCCGAGGCGCCGCCGGGATCAGCCCTGCTTGTCCTTGCCGAGCAGGCCGTCGACCGCGCCCTTGACGGTGTCGCGGGCGTCCTGGAGCTTGTCCTTGACGTCGGCCTTGCCCTGCTGGGCCTGACCCTCGGTCTCGGTCTCCTTGTCGCCGGTCAGCTTGCCGAGGCCCTCCTTGGCCTGGCCGCCCAGCTTGTCCTTGCTGTTCTCGAACTTCTCGTCGGTGCTCATCGCGGACCTCCTCGGTCGAGTGCTCGCACGGCTGCCGTGCGATACGACGAGTCTAGGCCGCAGGCGCCGCCGCCGTCCGACCCTCCGGTCGATCGTCCCCGGTCCGTCCTCAGATCTCCTGCGCCGCCAGGGGGATCCGCCCGCCCGCGAGCACCATGTCCACCTGCCGCGGCGAGAGCCGGTGATGCAGCCCCACCTCCTCCCCGCCGATCCGGGCGGTGAGCGAGCTGCCGGCCCGCAGCGCCGCATGGATCCCCTCGAGCACCACCTCGGCGCCGACCTCGATCCCCTCGTGGTCGGCGGGGTCGTCGAACTCGAGGGCGAGGATCCCGAAGTTCGCGAGGTTCTGCCAGTGGATGCGGGCGAAGGACGTCGCGATCACGGCCCTCAGCCCCAGATGGCGCGGCGCGATCACGGCGTGCTCGCGGGAGGAGCCCTGCCCGTAGTTCTCCCCGGCGATCACCACGTGCCCGGCGCCGGCCTCCTTCGCCCGCTGCGGATAGGTCTCGTCGATCCGGGTGAAGGAGAACTCGGCGATCCGCGGGATGTTGCTGCGGAAGGGCAGCACCCGGGAGCCGGCCGGCATGATCTCGTCGGTCGAGACGTCGTCGCCCATCACCAGCAGTGCCGGCACCCGCAGGTCGTCCTCGATCGGCGTGAACTCCGGGAGGGTGGAGATGTTCGGCCCCTTGACCAGCTCGACCTGCGCCGCCTCCTCGGGCGGCAGCGGGCCCTGCAGCATGCTGTCGATCCGCGTGAAGCGCTCCGGCATCGTCGGGCGGGGACACGTCATGCCGTGGCTGTCCTCGAGGGTGCGCGGATCGGTGATCACCCCGGTCAGCGCCGCCGCGGCCGCGGTCTCGGGCGAGCACAGCCACACGGCGTCCTCCTCGGTGCCGGAGCGGCCGGGGAAGTTCCGCGGCATGGTGCGCAGCGAGTTCCGGCCCGTCGCCGGCGCCTGCCCCATGCCGATGCAGCCCATGCACCCGGACTGGTGGATCCGCGCCCCGGCGGCGACGAGCGGGGTGAGCCAGCCGCCGGTGATCATGTCCGCGAGCACCTCGCGGGAGGTGGGGTTGATGTCGAGGGACATCCCGGGCGCGGTCCGTCGCCCCTCGAGGATCTCGGCGACCACGGCGACGTCCCGCAGCCCCGGGTTCGCCGAGGAGCCGACGACCACCTGCGAGACCTCCTCCCCGGCGGCGGACGCGACGGTGACCACGTTCCCGGGGGAGGAGGGCCTGGCGATCAGCGGCTCGAGGGCGGTCAGGTCGATGTGCTCGGCGCGGTCGTAGCCCGCGCCCTCGTCGGCCTCGATCCGCGTGAACTCGGCGCCGCGGCCGACGGATCCGAGATACTCCCGGGCCGCGTCGTCGGCGGGGAACACGGTCGCGGTCGCGCCGAGCTCCGCGCCCATGTTGGCGATGACGTGGCGGTCCATCGCGGTCAGCTGCGCGAGCCCCTCGCCGTGGTACTCGATGATGCGGCCCACGCCGCCGGTCACGCCGTGACGGCGCAGCATCTCCAGCACCACGTCCTTGGCGCTGACCCAGTCGGGCAGCTGGCCGGTCAGCTCCACGCCCCAGATCTCCGGCATGGACACGTACAGCGGCTGCCCGGCCATCGCCATCGCGATCTCCAGACCGCCGACGCCGATCGCGAGCATGCCCAGCGCCCCGGCCGCGCAGGTGTGCGAGTCGGAGCCGATCAGCAGCGCGCCGGGCCGTCCGAAGTGCGCCTGGTGCACGGGATGGGAGACGCCGTTGCCGGCCTGGGAGAACCACAGACCGAACCTCTGCGCCGCCGACTCCAGGAAGAGATGGTCATCGGCGTTCTTCCAGTCCGTCTGCAGCAAGTTGTGGTCCACGTACTGCACGGAGAGCTCGGTGCGGATCCGGTCCAGGCCCATGGCCTCGAGCTCGAGCATCACCATGGTGCCGGTCGCGTCCTGGGTGAGGGTCTGGTCCACCCGCAGCCCGATCTCCTGCCCGGGATCGGCGCTGCCCTCGACGAGATGGTCGGCGATGAGCTTCTGGGCGACGTTGTGCGGCATGGATCCGTCCTCCTCACGGGCGGTCCGCCGACGAGGCCCGTCGGCGGGCCTGTTCCTCCCACCGTACGCGCGGGCCGCGCGGATGTCCGCCTCTCGGGCCGACGACCACCACCGGCGCGGGCCGTGTACTGTCTCCTCCATGCAGAAGCGTTGGCAGTTCTATGCGATGTCGGCTCCGGAGGGGCCGGCCGCCGTGTAGCGCCACCACCTCTCCAGAGCCGACAAGGGCAGAGCATCCGCTCTGCCCTTCGCCATTCCCGGCGGGCTCTGCAGCAGCGGGTCCGCCCCTCCCAGGACAGGACCCACCGATGACCCTTCTCGCCGCCGCCGCGGACCGCCACGTCGCGTCCTTCACAGAGCTGCCCTCGCCGTCCGAGCTGCTCGCCGAGCAGCCTCTGCCCGAGGTACCGGCCGCCCAGGTCGCCGCGCACCGCGAGCAGGTCCGGGACGTGCTCGCCGGCACGGACGACCGCCTGCTCGTCGTCGTCGGCCCGTGCTCGATCCACGATCCGGAGGCCGGGCTCGACTACGCCCGACGCCTCGCCGCGCTGCGCGCCGAGCTGCAGGACGACCTGCTGCTGGTGATGCGCACCTACTTCGAGAAGCCGCGGACCACCGTCGGCTGGAAGGGCCTGATCAACGACCCGCACCTGGACGGCTCCCACGACATCGCCGCCGGTCTGCGCACCGCCCGCGCCTTCCTGCTCGAGGTCGCCGCGCTCGGCCTGCCCGCTGCGACCGAGTTCCTCGAGCCGATCAGCCCGCAGTACATCGCGGACCTGGTCAGCTGGGGCGCGATCGGGGCGCGCACCACGGAGTCCCAGATCCACCGCCAGCTCGCCTCCGGCCTGTCGATGCCGATCGGGTTCAAGAACGGCACCGACGGCGGGATCCAGGTCGCGCTCGACGCGGTCCGCGCCGCCTCGTCCCCGCAGTCCTTCCTCGGCATCGGGGCCGACGGGCGGGCGGCGCTGGTCACGACCACCGGCAACCCCGACCTCTCCCTCATCCTGCGCGGCGGCTCGGACGGACCGAACTTCGGCCCCGGCCCGGTCGCGGAGGCCGCGGCGCGGCTCGAGGCGGCGGGGCTGCCGCAGCGCCTGATCATCGACGCCTCCCACGCCAACAGCGGCAAGGACCATCTGCGTCAGCGGGAGGTCGCCTCCCTGCTCGCCGAGCAGGTCGCCGCGGGCGGCGCCGCGATCGCGGGGATCATGCTCGAGAGCAACCTCCTCGCGGGCGCTCAGGCCCTGGACCCGTCCGTCGGTCCCGCGGGACTGGTCCGCGGCCGCTCGGTGACCGACGCCTGCATGGGCTGGGACGCGACCGCCGAGGCGCTGCTCGAGCTCGCCGCGGGCGCCCGCCGGCGCCGGGCGTGAGGCGTTCAGCCCCGACGGTCCTCCGAACCCAGCCACTCGTCGAAGGTCATCGTCCCGATCCGAGCGGTCTCGGGGTCGCCGCGCAGCGCCCCGGAGGCGATGCCGCGTCCGTAGGTGCCGGGCAGGCGCAGCTCGACCACGCGCCGGGAGATCCCGTCGTGCGCGTACTGGCGCCGGATCATCTCCGCAAGGGTCTCCTCCTGCGGGCCGACGAGGTCCGGGGCGCGCCGGGCCGGGCCGTCCTCCGCGATGTCCACGAGATGCTCGCCGACCTCGCGCGCGGCGACAGGACGGGCGAGGAGGCGCGGGGCGAGGGTGAGCGGGCCGAGCGTGGTCAGCGTGATGACCTGCCCGGCGAACTCGTGGAACTGGGCGGCCCGGGCGATCGTGTGCGGGAGGGCGGAGGCCTCGACCTGACGCTCCTGGGCGAGCTTGGCCGCGTAGTAGCCGGCGTCAGCCGCCTCGAGGCCCACGATCGAGAGCACGATGTGGTGGCGGGCGCCGGTCCGCTCCTCCGCCTCCAGCAGGTTCCGGCTGGTGGTGGTGAAGAACTCGGTCGCCCTCCGCGCGTTCTGGCTCATGTGGTTCAGGGCGTCGATGACGACGTCGGCCCCCTCGAGCGCGGCGTCCAGACCCTCCCCGGAGAGCACGTCGACCCCGCGGCTGCGGCTGAGCACCGCGACCTCGTGCCCGCGCCGGCGGGCTGCTGCGGTGATGTGCCGTCCGACCATGCCGGTGCCCCCGGCGATCGCGATCCTCATCCTGGCTCTCCTCGTCGCTCGACCCTGTCCCACTATCCCGCGCCCGCCGCCGCGCGTCGAGGAGGGGCGGTGACCTCGCCGGCTCAGACGGCGCGGACGGAGCGGGTCGACGGGAATAGGACCGGTCGCGGAGTCGTTGACACCCGCCCCGCCCCGCACACCCATCCTGTTCCGAGGAGCCGTCATCACCGCACGCATCGCCCTGCCCTCCCTCGCCGCCCAGGCCGAGCGCCTCATCGATCTCGATCTCCACACCCTCGCCGGGCTCTCCGCCGCGGCGCTGCGCGGGGCCGCCTCCCGCGCCGGCGCCGACCGCACCGATGCCCTGCTCGCCCTCGACCCCGCGCTCGCGCCGCCCTCGGCCCTCGCCCCGCTCATGCGCCGCGGAATGACGCCGGGCTTCGTCGTCGAGGACATGACCGACGTCGACGCCTTCGCCCCCACCGGCGTCGACGTGCCGGACGCGCCGGTGTACCTCGTCGAGTCGCCGGCTCGCGGCGACGAGTTCGAGAACGCCTCCCCGGCCGAGGCGCTCGAGGCCCTCAGCGCCGCCGGCCGCAGCCCGTTGCTGCTCACCGAGGGTCTGCTGTGGGTGCTGCAGGTCCCGGAGATCCTCGAGCGGAACCACTGCTTCATGACGGTCGGCTCCCGGACCCGGAAGGCGAGTGGCCGGCTCGACTCCCGCACCCCGGCGCTGTGGATCAGCAACGGCACCGGCCGTGACGGGAAGGAGCGGAAGGACGCGCCGAAGCTCGGCTGGTGCTGGTGGAACAACCGCCACACCTGGCTCGGCATCGCCTCGGCGGACGCTCGCCTCCTCGCAGGCTGAATGAAATGGGGCAGGGCGGGGAAGGGCGGTAGCTTTCGGGTCATGACCACGACATCGGCGCCCACCTGGTGGCAGGAGCACCACGCCTTCCTGCAGCAGTGCGCCGAGGAGGGCGAGGCCGACGCCGGCCCGCCCTTCTCGCCGCAGCTGCTCGACCTGCTCGCGGACGTGGAGCGCGCCTTCGCCGTGACGGGCGCCGACACCCCGCCCTGGCCGGACCCCCATCTCACCCCCGACGGCCGGGACGTGCCGACGCGCGAGGAGGAGTACAGCCGCTGCCTCGACCCCGGCAAGCACCGGATCCTCGCCGCGCGGGCCGAGGCCTGGGCACAGGTCCTCACCGGGCGCGGCTGGGCCGAGCGCGGTGAGATCGCCGACGGCGCCGCGCTGCCCTGGAGGACCGCTCCCGGCCCGACCCTCCACCGTGCCACCGTGCTGCACCCCCACGGCTCCGGCGCGCATCCCCTGGTCCTCGTGCGCACCGCCCCCGACGAGGAGGACGGCCATCAGGACCCGACCTCGGCGGACGCACTGCTGCCCGGGCTCGTCGTCGGCGTCGGCGACCCGCCGCACCCGGTCGGCACCCTGCCCTTCTGCGGCTGCGATGCCTGTGACGACGGCTCGAGCTCTCTCCTCGAGCAGCTCGACCAGGCCGTCCTCTCGATCGTCGACGGCTCCTGGGAGATGGAGGTCTCCCCGCACGGCCGTAGCGAGCGCACCTCCTTCGGCGCCTCGAGCAGCAGCGGAATCGATCAGCCCGACGTGACCGCGCGCCTCACCGCCGACCCCTGGGCGGAGGACTGGACCCCGCGGCCGATGGGCCCGATGCCCGATCCGGCGGACGACGCATGGGCAGAGGAGGCGCTCCGCACGCCTTGGCCGTCACGCCTGCTGGATGCCGTGATCCGGGCATTCCCGGTGCCGCTGGCCCGACGGCTCGACCAGCTCCGCCGGGGACGCTCGGCGACCGTGACCTCGCAGACGTACATCTCCCTCGAGGCGGTCGAGGACCGGGGCATCACCGTCCCGCTCGATGCCCTCGAGAACCCGCCGCCCCGGTGCCACCGCCTCCACCGCAGCATCGTGCTCGACGGGGTGGAGCTCGACCGGGCCCGCGAGGCGCTCCTGACCTGGGACCTGCACCGACGTGCCGGCCTGCGGGTCGCTGCCGAGCACACCCCGCTGCGCGAGGGCACGGAGGTGCACCTCGGGATCGGGGTGCGGCCGCTGCGCCTCACCGCCCCGTGCCGCGTGCTGAGGGTGATCGACGAGCCGGACCGTGCCGGCTTCGCCTACGGCACCCTGCCCGGCCACCCCGAGGCGGGGATCGAGGAGTTCCTCCTGACCCGCACGGCGACGGGCGTGGTCCGCCTCCACATCGACGCGGTCTCGCGCCCCGCGACCTGGTACGCGCGCCTCGGCGCTCCCGTCGCCCGTCTCGTCCAGGAGCTCGTCACCCGCCGCTACCTCCGCGCCCTCGCCCCGCCCCCGGGCCAGGGGCCGCGGCGTCGCCGCTAGACTCGCGGGGACCGCGCCGAACGGCGCTCGACCAGCGCCCCAGGAGGATCGCCGACATGACCCGTGCACCCGGCGGCTCGGCGTCCCGCGGCACCGTGACCCTCGCCGACGTCGCCCGCGAGGCGGGCGTGTCGATCGCGACCGCGTCCTTCGTGCTCTCGGGCCGCGGCGGCGCGCGCTCGGCGGGCTCCGCCGCGACGAAGGCGAAGGTGCGCGAGGCCGCGGCGAGCCTCGGCTACGTCCCCAACCGTCACGCCCAGGCCATGCGCACCGGCCGCGGCGGCGGGGTGGTGCTGGCGCTGGGCACCCTCGACGACCCGTGGGGGATGCAGCTCGCGACCCAGGTGCGCGGCCATGCCCTGCCCCATGACCTGTCGACGCTGGTCCTCGCCGACGAGCGCTGGTACGAGTACCTGCTCGGCGCCTCGGCCGACGCCGCCCTCGTCACCAGCATCGACTTCGTCCCCGAGGGGCCCGAGCAGGTGCGGCGACTGGCGGCCTCGACCCAGACGGGACTGGTCGCCTTCAGCGCGCAGATGGAGCCCGAGCGCTTCGACGTGGTCTCCTCGACGCCGCTTCCCGCCGTCGCCCGCGCCTACGAGCGGCTGCGCTCCCGGAACGAGCGGGTGCACCTGCTCGCCCCGGAGATCGACCGGCCCGGCGGGGGCCGCGCCCATCCGCGCACCCTCGCCTTCCTCGAGGCGGCCCGGGCGCACGGCGACGACGGCGAGGCGCTCGTGCACCTGGTCCCCGAGGGCAGCCATGACACCTATCGAGCCGCTCTCGAGTGGCTCGCGGGCCCCGACCGGCCCTCCGCGGTCGTGTGCTTCACCGGCTACCAGGCCGTCGCCCTGCAGCTCGCCGCCGAGCGCACCGGCCTCGCCGTCCCGGACGACCTCGAGTTCCTTGCCATCGGCGATATCCCCGTGACCTCGGAGTTCTTCGGACCGATCAGCCTCTACGGGGTCGACGACGTCTTCGAGCGACTGGCCCGGATCCTCGTGGACCGGGCCCTGGACCGCACGGGCCGTCCCGGCGAGAAGCACGTCTTCGACTGGCGGTTCTTCCCCGGGACGACCACGCGCGAGGGCGCCTGAGCTCAGGCGCGCGAGCGTCGCAGCGTCGCCGCGAGCAGCGCCGCGATCGAGCACATCACGCCGCCGGCCACGAAGGCCCAGGTCGCGCCCGAGGCCTGGGCGAGCGCCGGGGTCGCCCCGGACTCCGCCGCGACGGTCGCACCGAGGGTCAGCAGCGCGATGAACACGGCGGTGCCGAGCGCCCCGGCGAGCTGCTGCAGGGTGTTCAGGATGGCCGAGCCGTGGCCGTACAGCTCCTTCGGCAGCGATCCGAGGGACAGTGCCATCAGCGGGGTCATCACCATCGACATGCCGATCCCGAGCGGGATGTTCAGCGCCACGATCAGGCCCTGGGTGGCGTCGCCGTCCAGCAGCAGCATCGAGGCCCAGTTGACCAGCGCCATCAGGGCCGCGCCGGGCAGCACCAGCGGCAGCGGGCCGACCCGGTCGTAGAGCGCGCCGACCAGCGGGCCCAGCAGGCCCGAGGCGGCGGCGCCGGGCAGCATCGTCAGGCCCACCGCGAGGGTCGACATGCCCAGCGCCCCGGTCATGTACAGCGGCAGCGCCACGACGGTGCCGAGCATCGTCGCGAAGCACAGCAGGATCACCAGCACCGAGACCAGGTAGGTGCGCTCGGTCAGCGGGCGCAGGTCCAGCAGCGGCTCCGCGCCGCGGGCCCGCATCCGCACCTGCCGCGCCGTGAACACCGCCAGGGAGAGCAGACCGATCGCGGCGGCCAGCAGCGGCACGAGCCGCGCGTGGCCGTCGACGATCGCGCTGATCGAGGCGAGGGCGTAGATCACGCCGCCGAAGCCGATCGCGGAGAGCACCACGGAGAGCACGTCGAGCCGCACCGACCGCGGCTCGGTGTAGTTGCGGATGAACAGCAGACCGATCACGAGGGCGACCACGATGATCGGCAGCATCATCACGAACAGGTGGTGCCAGGTGCCGTGCTCGAGGATGAACCCGGAGATCGTCGGCCCGAGGGCGGGCGCCGCGGAGATCACGACGCCGACCAGGCCCATCACGAGGCCGCGGGCGCGCAGCGGCACCAGCGCGAGCACGGTCGTCATCAGCAGCGGCAGCACCATCGCCGTGCCCGCCGCCTGGATCACGCGCGCGGCCAGCAGCACGGCGAAGCTCGGCGCGACCACGGCCAGCGCCGTCCCGGCCAGGAAGAGCGACATGGCGAGGGTGAACACGGAGCGCACCGACAGGCGCGTCATCAGGAAGCCGGTGGTCGGGATGACCACGGCCATGGTCAGCATGAACCCGGTCGAGAGCCACTGCGCGGTCACGGCCGTGATCGACAGGTCCGCCATCAGCACGGGCAGCGCGACCGACAGCAGGGTCTCGTTGAGGATCATCACGAAGGCGGAGACGACGAGCACGGCGATGATCGGCGTGACCCGGGTGCTCGCAGGGGCAGTGTCGGAGTGGTCCACGGCGGGAAGCTCGCCGGTCGGGGTGGGGGTGGAGGCGTGCATGCGGGGGAGGCGTGCTTTCGTCTGGTGCGGTCCGACGAGCCGGGACCCTCGGGTCACCCGTCGGAGGGGTCGACGGACGCAGTCCGTGCCCGGGTCGATCCTGTCACGCCGCCCCTCTTCTCGTCACCGTGATATCAGCGACCGTCCCCGGGACGCACCAGCCCGGACTCGTAGGCGAGGACCACCAGGCGCGAGCGGTCGCGCGCGTGCAGCTTCGCGAGCAGCCGGCTCACGTAGGTGCGGGCCGTGGCGGGGGAGAGGAACAGCTCCGCCCCGATCTCGTCGTTGCTCATCCCGCGGCCCACCAGCGCCAGCACCTCCCGCTCCCGGGGCGTCAGCCCGTCGAGCAGCGCCGGGTCGACCCGGGAGGCGAGACGCTCGCCGAGTTGGGAGAGCACGGTGGTGGTCACGGCGGGGGAGAGCAGCGACTCCCCGCCGGCGACCACCCGCACGGCGTCGCGGAGCGCCGCCGGGGCGACGTCCTTGAGCAGGTACCCGGCCGCACCCGCCCGGATCGCGGCGAGCACGTCCTCGTCCTCGTCGAAGGTGGTCAGCACCACCACCCTCACCCCGTCCAGGGTCGCGTCGGCGGTGATCCGCGCGGTCGCCGCGATCCCGTCGAGCCGCGGCATGCGCAGATCCATCAGCACCACGTCGGGCCGCAGCTCCCGCACCCGGGCGAGGCCCTCCTGCCCGTCGGCCGCCTCGCCCACCACCTCGATGTCGCCGTCGCGCTCGGCCAGCGCCCGCAGCCCGGTGCGCACCAGCTCCTGGTCGTCGACCAGCACGATCCGGATCATCGGTCCTCCTCCAGGCGCGCGGGCAGCTCGGCGCGCAGCGCGAAGCCCTCCCCGGGCGCGGTCGTCACCTCGAGCGACCCGCCCAGCAGCCGGATCCGCTCCCGCATCCCCTGCAGGCCGACGCCGTCGCCCGCCCCGCGCTCCGCCGTCGCGGCCCCGCGACCGTCGTCGGCGACCTCGAGCAGCAGCCGCCCCTCCTCGATGCGCGCGGAGACGGAGAGCGCCCCGGCCCCAGCATGCCGCAGCGCATTGGTCACCGCCTCCTGCACGATCCGGTGCGCGGCGGCGTCCACGGCGGGGGAGAGCGCCCCGCCGGGAATCCCGACCTGCTCGTCGACCGCGAGTCCCGCGGCGCGGGCCGGGGCCAGCAGGGCGGGCACATCGGCGAGGGTGCCGACGAGCCGTCCCGCCGCGGGATCCTCCGACTCGGCCTCCGCGCGCAGCAGGCGCACCATCGTGCGCAGCTCCTGCAAGGAGCGGCCGGCCTGCGCGCGCACCTCGCCCACGGCCGTCGCCGCCTCGCCGTCACCGTCGTCGCCGCCGAGCGCATCGGCGGCGACCCCGGCGTGCAGGGAGATCACCGAGAGGGAATGGCCGACGGTGTCGTGCAGCTCGCGGGAGATCCGCTCCCGCTCGGCTCTCAGCCGCAGCTCGGCCTCGTGCCGCGTGCGCTCCTCGCGCAGGCGGGTGATCTCCTCCTGCTGCGCGGCCTGCTCGCGCAGCGCCCGCACCGCGACGCCGAGGGTGACTCCCGCCGCGAGCAGGCCGAGGTTCGTCATGGCATCGGTGCCCAGGATGGTGCCCAGCGGCTGCGGGTCGTCCCGCACCCGAAACAGCACCGACACCGCGAGCACCACGGCCCCGGTGCCGATCGCCCAGCGGGCACGGCCCTGCTCCGCGGCGGAGAACAGCGCCCCCACCACGGGCAGCGCGATCCCGATCGTGGGGAGATCGAGGGTGTAGTAGGCGAAGGTGCCCAGCGCGCTGAGCACGAGCACGAGCACCGGCAGACGCCGACGGGCCAGCAGCACCGCCCCGAACCCGGCCGCGAACAGGTGCGCGAGCGGGCCCGGGGCCTCGCCCGCGGTCGCCTGCACGATCGCGATCACCGAGGAGAGGACGAGCCACACCCCGAGCGCGAGCAGCGTGTCGCCGGTCCTCGGCGCGAGCGAGCGCCGCGAGGGGACGGGGACCTGCGGGAGCTCTGCCACGGCCCCAGCCTAGGAGCGGCCCGGCTGGAGCGCCCCCTCCTGCGGGCGTCGGGGGCTGTCGCCTCCCGACGTACCCCGCTCGCGCCGACGGGTCGATGCGGCAGGGGGCGGCCGGGCGCGACCCTCGAGGCATGACATCTCCACCTGCCCGTCCCTCGCCGCTGCTCGTCCTGGGCCTCGGTCTGATCGCCCTGGTCCGTCCGCTCGCGAGCATCGTCGTGGAGCAGTCCGGCCACGAGCTGGACGCCGTGCCGCGGCTCCTGCTCACCGCCGCGATCACCCTGGTGTGGGTCGCGGCGGTGGGGCTGAGCCGGGCGCCCCGCCCGGTCCTGACCCTCGTGCTCGCCGGGGCCGTCTACGCCGTGGCCGCGATCGCGCTCAGCGGGATCCTGTCGCCCCTGCTGCTCGGGCATCTGGCCGGCCCGCTCGCCCAGCCGCTCGCGATCGTGCCGATGCTCCTGGTCAACGCCGTCTGGGGCCTGATCGCCGGGCTGCTCGCGCTCGGAGTGCGCCACCTGCGCGGCGCCGAGGTCACGAGCGGCGGTGCTGCTGCCACCACAGCGCCGCCTGCACCCGGGAGTCGAGACCGAGCTTCGCGAGCGCATGGGAGAGATGGGACTTCACGGTCGTGACCTCCACGTACAGCTCCCGGGCGATCTGCTGGTTCGTGCGCCCCTCGGCGACCAGCGCGAGCACGTCCTCCTCCCGCGCGGTGAAGGTCGGCGCGGGGCCGACGCCCGACGGGGGAGCGGTCGCCGTCTCCGGGGCGGCCGTCGTCTCCCGCCCCTGCAGCGCCGCGACCACGGTGCGTGTCGCGACCGCCGAGAGCACCGCGTCGCCGCGATGCACGTCCCGCACCGCGGCGAGGATCCGCTGCGGGTCCTCGGACTTCACGAGATAGCCGTCGGCCCCGGCCGCGAGGGCGCCCAGCACGAACTCGTCGAGGTCGAAGCCGGAGATCACCAGCACGTGCGCACCCGCTTCCCGCAGCCGTGGAGTGATCTCGATACCGGTCGCTCCGGGCATCCGCACGTCGGTGAGCACCACGTCGGGGCGGTGCTCGCGGGCGGCGGCCAGGGCGGACGGCCCGTCGGCCGCCTCGGCGACCACGGTCATGTCCGGCGCCGAGCCCAGCAGCGCCACCAGGCCCGAGCGGACGGCCGGGTGATCGTCGGCCACGAGCACCCGGATCGGTGCGGCGGGGGAGGACGGGGAGCTCATCGGGCCCTGACCTCGCCGAGGGCGGCGGCAGCGGCCCGGTCCTCGGGCCCCTGCGGCGGCAGCACGGCCTCGACCCGCCAGGTCGGACCGCCGTCCTCGCCGCGGACCGGTCCCGAGCTCGCCGAGCCGCCGACCGCGAGCGCACGGTGGGCGAGCGCCGCACGGCCCAGCCCCCTCCCCTCCGCGTCCCCGTCGACGCAGGCGTTGACCAGCTCGAGCCGCACCCCGTGCTCCTGCACGGCCACGTCGAGCCGCAGCGGTGCGCGGCCGTGCCGCACCGCGTTGGTGACCGCCTCCGCCCCGATCCGCAGCAGCGCCGCCTGCACCGACGGCGCCACCCGGGCCGGGTCCGTGACCGCCGGGTCGATCCGGACCTGCGGCGACGGATCCCGGCCTCGCAGGCGCGCGACGAGGGAGGGCCAGTCCAGGGTCGCGCTCGGCAGGATCCCGGTGGGCTCGTCGGAGAGCACCCCGATCATCGAGCGCAGGTCCCGCAGCGCGGCCTGCGCCGAGGACCGCGAGGCGGCCAGGGAGCCGTCGCGCGCGGCGGGATCCTCGAGCGAGGCGGCGAGGGAGGAGTGCAGGGCGACCGCGCTGAGGTGCCCCGCGATCACGTCATGGAGGTCGTGGGCGATCGAGCGCCGCTCGGACTCGACCGCCCGCGCCGCCCGGCTCGCCGCGAGCTCGTGCTCGAGCCCGGCCAGGCGCTCCGCGGTGCGTCGCGCCTCCCGGTGATGGCGCACCTCCCAGCCCCACAGCAGCGGCGTGCTGACCATCAGCCCGCTGATCATCGCGGCGACGAAGACCGCCGGTCCGGGCAGGTCCCCGAGCAGAGCCGCGAGCACCGCGACCGCCCCCGCGCCGATCGCCACCCCCGTGCACGCCCGGGCCAGCCGCCGCGAGCCGTGCATCACCGGCACGAACAGCGCCTCGAACAGCAGGAAGTAGGCGGAGATCTGTCCGCCCCCGACGATCTCCGCGACCGCGAGCGGGCCGGCGACGAGGAAGGGCACGAGCGGACGGCTCCGCCGCCAGCACAGGCTCGCGCACGCCACGAGCAGCAGCACGGCCGAGACCGGGCGCGACCACTGCGGCCCCTCGCCAAGGAAGCCCGAGTTCTGGACCCCGGAGACGACCAGCACCAGCACGATCGCGGCATAGATCCCCGCGGTCAGCAGGTCACGTCCCGTGACCCGCGGCGCGGCGTCGGCGAGGGCGTCGGCGGGCATGGTCCGAGCCTACGCGGCCCCGCCCGGCCCGGCCCGGGTCGGAGCCGGGTCTCGTCCCAAGGGAGGAGGACCCGCGCGGCCCCTGCCCCGCACGATGGAGGGCATGGACCAGCTCGCCTCCGTCGCCGGCCCGCTCGGGCTCGTGGTGCTCGCCCTCGTCGACTCGACCTCGATGGGCACCCTCGTCATCCCGCTCATCCTCCTCGTGGTCGGGGAGGGCGGGGCCCGTCGCGTCACCGCGCGCACCCTGCTGTACCTCGTGGTGATCGGGGTGTTCTACCTGCTGCTGGGCGTGGCCCTGCTCGCGGGGCTGCTGCCGGTCATGGACCGCTTCGGCCATCTCCTGGCCGCCCCGCAGACCATGGTGCTGCTCGCCGCCGTCGGCGCCGCTCTGCTGGTGTGGTCCTTCCGCATCGACCCCAAGGCGATCGCGAAGCGCGGCGGCGACCCCGAGGCCTCCGCTCGGCGCTGGACCGCGCGGGCGCGTCACGCCTCGGGCCGGACGTCGGCGCTGATCGCGCTCGCCCTCGGCGCGGGCCTGATCGAGGCGGCGTCGATGATCCCCTATCTCGCGGCGCTCGGGATCGTCGCGGACATGGGCATCGGTCTCCCGCGCGGCGCGCTCGTGCTCGTGGGCTACTGCGCGGTCATGATCCTGCCCGGCGCCGTGCTGTGCGGTGCGCGGCTCCTGCTCGGGGCGCGCGGCGATCGATTCCTCGAGCGGGCCCACGACTGGGCGGTCCGGAACGCGAGCGGCGCCTTCTCCTGGACGGTGGGGATCATCGGGGTGCTCCTGCTGCTGAACACCGCAGGGCCGGCGCTCTCCTGGCTCACCGGAGGATCGGTCGCCTGAGAACATCGTGGAGAGCCCGGATCGACGTGTTCACCCACTGCCGTGACCAGGGTGAATAATGATACCCTCCGGTCAATTGGTCGGTAATATCCGCTTCGTCCGGAGGTGCCCACGGTGGTCGCCGCGAATCACGATCTCGCCACGCATCGCGACGGTGCGGGCAGGGGCGGGGGCATCGTCCTGGCCCTGCGCAGCTTCGGCGACCCCTGGGGCGTGCAGCTGGTCAGCCAGGTGCGCGAGGACGCGCTCCCGAAAGGCTGCTCGACGCTCGTGCTCACCGATCCGCTCTGGTACGAGCACCTGCTGGGCGCCGAGGCCGACGCCGCCCTGCTCACCGCGATCGATCTCGAGCCCGACGGGCCGCACCGCGTGCGTCGCCTCGCCCGGCGCACCCGCAGCGGACTCGTCGCCTTCAGCGCGAGGATGGAGCCCGAGGACTTCGACGTGGTCAGCTCGAGCCCGGTCCCCGCGGTGCACCGCGCCTACTCCCAGCTCCGCGCCCGCCACGAGCGCGTCCACCTCCTCGCCCCCGACCGCCGCTCCTGGCCGGGCGGCACTCTCGCCGTGCCCCGCGCCGCCGCCTTCCTCGACGCGGTCCGCAGCCACGGCGACGGCCCCGCCGAGGACCTCGTGCGCCTCACCCCGGAAGGCAGTCGCGGGACCTACGAGAGCGCCCTGGACTGGCTGCGCGGCGCCGACCGACCCTCCGCCGTGATCTGCTACACCGGCTACCAGGCCGTCGCCCTGCGCCTCGCCGCCGAGCGGGCGGGGGTGCGCGTCCCCGAGGAGCTCGAGCTCCTCGCCATCGGCGACGTCCCCGCGGAGGCCGAGCTGCTCGGCCCGATCAGCTACTACGGCGTCGACGACGTCTTCGCGCGGCTGTCCGCGGTGGTCGTGGAACGGGCCGTCGAGCACGGGGACCGCCCCGGGCGCCTGCACTGCTTCGACTGGGAGTTCTTCCCCGGCACCACCACCGACGACGAGACCGCAAGGAGTCCCCGTGCCTGCTGAGACCCGCCACCCCGCCCGGACCGCCTGGAGCGTTCCCGGCCTCGAGCTCACCGACCTCGTCCTGCCCGTCCCGCTCGATCACGCGGACCCCGCCGGGCCCCGGATCGAGCTCTTCGCCCGGCTGGCCACGGCCCCCGGCGGCGAGGACCGACCCGTCCTCGTCTTCCTCCAGGGCGGCCCCGGCTCCGAGGCCCCGCGCCCCCTGGGCCCCGCCACCCCGGCGTGGCTGCCGCGCGCCCTGCGCGAGCACCGCGTGCTCATGCTCGACCAGCGCGGCACCGGACGCTCCACCCCCGTCGGCCCCGACGCCCCGCTGCCGGAGGGCGCGGTCCCCGGCGCACGCACCCTGCGCGAGGCGACCCCGGCCCAGCAGGCCCGGTATCTCCAGCACTTCCGCGCCGACGCGATCGTCTCCGACGCCGAGCTGCTGCGCGAGAGCCTCGGTCTCGGGGCATGGTCGCTGCTGGGGCAGTCCTTCGGCGGCTTCACGACCCTGCGCTACCTCTCGGCCGCCGCGGGCAGCGTGGAGAAGGCCCTGTTCACGGGCGGCCTGCCCGCGGTCGGCCCCCGCATGGACGAGGTGTACCGGACCACCTGGGAGGGCATGATCTCCCGCAGCGAACGCCACTGGTCGCGCTTCCCCGGCGACCGCGACCGCTTCCGCCGGCTGGCCGACGCCGCCGCGGCGGGCGACCTGCGCGCCCCGGGCGGCCGGCGCATCGGCGTCGAGTCCCTGCGCCGCCTCGGCCACCTGCTCGGTGCCTCCCAGGGCGCCGAGCGCCTCCACCTCCTGCTGGACCTCGACCCCGCCTCACCGGCCTTCGCCCACGACCTCGCCGCGGCCCTGCCCTTCTCCGGCCGGAACCCGCTGTACGCAGTGATCCACGAGAGCTGCTGGGCCGACGGGGTCGCCACCCGCTGGGCCGCGGATCGCGCCATGCCCGCCGCCGTCGCCGAGGACCCGACGCTGCTCGCGGGCGAGCACGTGCACCGCGAGCTGTTCGCCGAGGATCCCGAGCTCGAGATGTGGGCCGAGGCCGCGGACCTCCTCGCTGCCCACGAGTGGCCCCGCCTCTACGACGAGCAGGCCCTGCAGGCGGCCGAGGTGCCGGGCGCCGCCGCCGTCTACTACGACGACGCGTACGTCCCGCGCGAGCAGTCGATGGCCACCGCCGCGCTGCTGCCCGGTCTGCGCACCTGGGTCACCAGCGAGTACGAGCACAACGGCCTGCGCGCGAGCGGCGAGGCGGTGCTCGACCACCTCCTCGACCTCGCCGCGGGACGCCGCTCCGCCTGAGCAGCCCGTCGCCCCCGCTGCCTGCCTCCCCCTGCCGCACCTGATCCGCAGAAAGGGGCGTCCAGCGGCACGGTGCGGCGCTGAGCTCCTCGGCGTGCGGCTGGACGCCCCATTCTGCAGCCGGACCTCCCGCCTCGCGGCTTCTCACCGTCCCTCCCCACCCCGACCTTCTCCACACCCCGCCCCCGCCCGCTGCGGGACCGACTCCCGCATCGCCATCCTCCGGGCATGGACCCCCGCACACCGCTCCGCCGCCGACTGCATGTCTGGACCACCGCTGACCTGCGCGCCGCCGGGGTGACCCGACATCGTCAGCAGACCCTGCTCGCCGAGGGCGTGCTGCGCAGCTGCGGCAGCGGGTGGTTCGGCACATCGAGGACGCCCGCCGAGGTGGCCGACGCGCTCGCCCGGGGGCATCGCCTGACCTGTCTCTCCGCGGCACGGATCCACGGCCTGTGGACCCCGGACCTCGACGGTGTGCACGAGGTCGCTCGACGCACGGCGGGACGGGACCGGCCCGGACTCGTGGTGTCGCACACTCCCGCGCTTCGCCGCTGGCCGGACGACGAGCCCGTGATGCCCCTCGCGGTCGCGCTGTCCCATGCCCTCACCTGCCTCGATGCGGAGTCGGCCGCCGTGCTGCTCGAGTCGGCGCTCGAACGTCGACTGCTCCTGCCGTCCGAGGTCGATGTCCTCCTCGCCGAGGCGCCCGCTCGGCAGCGGCGTGCGGTGGGACGGGTCAGCGCGCTCGCTGGCTCCGGCTCCGAGACCAGGGTGCGAAGGCATCTCGAGCGGCGCGGGGTGCGGGTGAGGGAGCAGGCGGCCGTGTTCGCGGGAGGGCGCGTCGACCTGCTCGTCGGCGATCGCCTCGTCATCGAGTGCGACAGCGTCCGGCATCACGGTGAGCGCTCTCGGTACTACGAGGACAGGCAGCGGGATCGAGCCTCCCTCGTCGAGGGATGCCTGGTGCTGCGCCTGACCTGGGAGGACATCTGGCTCCGCTGGGAGGAGACCGCTGCGGTGCTGGAGACGCTGATCCGGAGAAGGGTCCATCGGGGGCGGCGCATCGGCGTCGGCTCGTAGCCATCGGTGGCGTCGGCAGAAGGGGGCGTCCAGCGGCACGTCGAGGAGCTCAGCGTCGCAGCGTGCCGCTGGACGCCCCTTTCTGCAGGGATGGGGCGCTGCTGGCGAGGCGCCGACGGACCGCCCCGGCCAGGCCGTGACCTCACCCACATCGCGGCGCCGTCCCTCCTGGTCAGCACGTCCTGCGGGACGCGTAAACCGACCACTGGTCGACATTGACTCGACTTATTAGCGGGCGGCAACTAATACTGTGCGCCACGGCCACGCCGCGATCCCCGCACAGCAGCGCGGGCGGCGTGCAGAGCCCAGACGAAGGAGTCCGCGTGACCACACAGGCGCCCGCCCCGGGATTCGCCCCCGACCCGACGATCGACCCCGTCGGCAGCCCGAACCTGATCGGCCCGAAGCTGCCGATCCCGCACCTGGGGATCGAGTACGACACGCCGCGCCCCTGGTGGTTCGTGCTCGGGGTCATGCTGGGCCAGCTCGGCATCTTCATCGCCCTGATGGGCCCGGCGACCGTGTCGATCCAGATCAAGGCCGGCCAGCTCGCCGACACCCCCGCCGAGCAGGCCTCGATCACCGCCTTCGCCGTCGCGCCGGGCGCCCTTGCCGCCGTCATCTTCAACGCCCTGGGCGGCCGCATCTCCGACCGCTCCACGAGTCGCTTCGGCCGCCGCCGCCCCTGGCTGATCATCGGCGCGCTCGGCATGCTCGTGGGCCTCGCCGTCATCGCGGCGGCACCGAGCGCGCTGTTCATGGCGGTGGGCTGGTTCCTCGCCCAGGCCGCCGGGAACCTGGCCCTGGCCGCCTACGTCGCCTCGATCGCCGACCAGCTCTCGCCCGCGCAGTACGGGAAGGCCTCGGGCCTGGTCGGCATCGCCGGCAACCTCGCCATCATGATCGCGACCTGGCTCGCCTCCGCGCTCGCCGGGAACATGCTCACCCTGTTCCTGGTCCCGGGGCTGATCGGGATGGCGCTGGTGCTGGTCTTCGCCTTCATGCTCCCCGAGCCCGTGCTGCGCGCGAACCGCCTGCCCTTCAACCTTCGCGAGCTCGCGCTCACCTTCTGGCGCAACCCCGTGAAGTTCCCCGACTTCGGCCTCGCCTGGGGCGGCCGCTTCACGATCATCCTCGCCTCCTACATGTTCACCACCTTCCGGCTGCTGTACATGGAGAATCACCTCGGCCTCGACGCGGCCTCGGCGACCCTGGCCGTCGCCACCGGCGTGACGATCTACACCGTCACCTCGATGGTCGCGAGCCTGCTGGCGGGCTGGCTCTCGGACCTGCTGGGCCGACGGAAGGTCCTGGTCGCCGCCTCGATCCTCATCTTCGGCGTGGCCACGTACCTGCTGCTGCACGCCGACACCGTCGGCGCCTTCTACGTGGTCGAGGCGATCATGGGCATCGCCTACGGCGCCTATATCGCCGTGGATCTCGCGCTCGTGCTCGAGGTGCTGCCCGACCGCGAGCAGGCCGGCAAGGACATGGGCGTGTTCAACATCGCCAACGCCCTGCCGCAGTCCCTCGCCCCGGCCTTCGGCGGCTTCCTGCTGGCGAACCTCGGCGGCGGCACCGACTTCACGGCCCTGCTGGTCGCCGCGCTGGCCGCCGCGGTGCTCGGAGCGGTGATGACGATGTTCATCCGCGGCGTGAGGTGACGACCGGCGTCCGAGGGCGGGGCTCCTCGCCGCTCATGGAACACTGGCCTTCGACCACCACGGAGGAGCGGCATGAGCACGAGGGAGCCCCGCCCGGGCCGACGACGACCCGGCAGGCCTCGCGGCCAGGACTCCTCGGTGGTGCGTGAGGCGGCGCTGAGCGCCGCGATCGATCACATCGCCGAGCACGGCTACGCCGCCACCTCCATGGCGCAGGTCGCCGAGGCCGCCGGCATCTCGCCCTCGGGCCTGGCGCATCACTTCCCCTCGAAGGCCGCGCTGCTGGGGGCGGTCCTCGACCATCGCGACGCGATCGACAGGGTCCCCGTCGCCGAGGGGGCGGGGCCCTGGGCCGTCTTCGACGGCCTGGTCGAGCTCGCCCGGGTCAACTCCGGCCGGCGCCAGCTCGTGGCGCTGTACACGACGGTGATCGGGGAGGCGGTCGGTCCCGACCATCCGGCCCATGACTGGATGCTCCGCCACTACGAGGGCTCGCTGGCGCTGCTCGCCGACGCCGTGCGCGACGGGCAGCGCCGGGGCGAGATCGACCCCGCCGCCCCTGCCGACGGCATCGCCCGCACCACCATCGCGCTGATGGACGGGCTCCAGGTCCAGTGGCTGCTGGATCCCTCGGTGGACATGCCCGTCGAGCTCGGTCTCCACGTCGACGGGCTCCGCCGACGCTGGGGCGCCGGCCCCTCGACCTCCTCCTGACCTCCCCGAATCGGTTGTGACCCCCGACACGTCCCGGTAGCGTGGCTGATTGCGCCCGTGCGCGGCGCGATCCGACGACGACGACGGAGGTCCCCGAGTGAACCCTGCATCCTCGCCCCAGCTCGCTTCGCACGAGGCCCGTCCCGGGCGCCGCCGCCTGCTGGCGAGCCTCGGCGCGCTCCCCGCCGGCGCCGTCCTCGCAGGTGCCGCCTCCGCCCAGGCCGCGCCGACCCGCGGCAGGGCGGAGCGGGATGCGGCGGCGGGGTTCCGCCTCGGCGTCGAGAACCTCCTCGAGCCGGGCGTGCTCGACACGCTGCGCGACCTCCGCGTCGGCCTCATCACCAACCCGACCGGCGCCGACCGCGAGCTGCGCTCGACGATCGACCTGCTGGTCGGTGCGCAGGAGCTGGGCGGGTTCACGATGACCGCGCTGTTCGGCCCCGAGCACGGGGTGCGCGGCGCGGAGCCCGCCGGGGGCGCCGTCGGCGACTACGTCGACGAGAAGACCGGTCTGCCGGTCCGCTCCCTGTACGGCGAGACCCAGAAGCCGACCCCGGGGATGCTCGCCGACGTCGACGTGCTCGTCGTCGACATCCAGGACATCGGCGCCCGCTTCTACACCTACATCTGGACCCTCTACTACGCGATGCAGGCCGCGGGCGAGAACGGCAAGCGCTTCGTGGTGCTGGACCGCCCCAACCCGCTGGGCACCGACATCGAGGGCTTCGTGCTCGAGCCGGAGCTGTCCTCCTTCGTGGGGCTGCGCGAGATCCCGCAGACCCACGGCCTCACCGTCGGCGAGCTCGCCCGCCTGTTCAACGGCGAGTTCCTGAACGGCGAGGTCACCCTCGAGGTGGTCGAGATGAGCGGCTACGACCCCGCCGCCCCGCCGGTGGAGGAGCTGCCGTGGGTGCTGCCCTCCCCGAACATCCCCACCCCGGACACCGCCGTGGTCTACGCCGGCACCGGCCTCATCGAGTCGCTGAACATCTCCGAGGGCCGCGGCACCACCACCCCCTTCCTCTGGTTCGGCGCCCCCTTCATCACCGAGGCGCAGGTCGACGAGATCATCGAGACCCTCCGCGCGGCCGAGCTGCCGGGTGTGCTCTACCGGCCGATGTTCGCCACCCCCACCACCTCCAAGCACGCGGGCACCTTCTGCGGCGGTCTGCAGCTGCACGTCACCGACCCGGACGCCTATGAGCCCGTGCGCACCGGCATCCACGTGATCGCCGCGCTGCTGCGCACCGTCGACGAGGTCGACTGGCGCGAGGGCGAGGACTGCCGCACCGAGTCCGACGTGTGCTGGATCGACCGGCTCACCGGCACCAGGCGCACCCGGATGATGCTCGAGGACGGCGCGTCGCCCGAGGCGATCGTCGCGGCCTGGCAGCGCGGGGCGCGCCGCTTCGAGGTCGTCTCCCAGCGCTACCGCCTGTACTGAGAGAGCCGGGAGACCCCGCCATGACCCCTCTGGACTGTCCCCTCTCCCGTCGCGCCTTCGCCGCCGCCCTCGCCGGCACGGGCGCGGCCGTCGCCCTTCCCGCTGCCGCCCGGGCCGCCCCCTCCCCGGGACTCGAGGCCCGGATCGAGGAGATCCTGGCCGGCATGAGCCTCGAGCAGAAGATCGGGCAGCTCTTCGTCGCCGTCGGCTACGGCTCCCGCGCCGACCAGGTGCACGCCTCGAACACCTCCACCACCGGCGTGGGCACGATCGCGGAGATCGTCCGCACCCATCACGTGGGCGGGCTGATCTACTTCGTGTGGAGCGAGAACCTCGAGAGCATCGAGCAGATCGCGACGCTCTCGAACGACGTCCAGGACGCCGCGCTCGAGAGCGGCGGGATCCCGCTCGTGATCAGCGCCGACGAGGAGCGCGGGGTCGTCCGCCGCCTGCCCGCGCCCGCGACGCCTCTGCCGGGGCAGATGGCGCTCGGTGCGACCGGCTCCCGTGCCCACGCCCGACGGGCCGGGGAGATCGTCGGCGCCGAGATGCGTGCCGCGGGCCTCCATCAGGCCTTCTCCCCGGTGGTCGACGTGAACGTCGAGGCGCAGAACCCGGTGATCGGGGTGCGCTCCCTCGGCGCGGATCCCGCCGCGGTCGCCCGCCTCGCCGCCGCCCAGATCAAGGGCCTGCAGGGCGCGGACTGCTCCGCGGCGGCCAAGCACTTCCCCGGCCACGGCGACACCGCGGTCGACTCCCATCTGGGCCTGCCCGTCATCGACCACACCCGCGAGGAGCTCCATGCCCTGGACCTCCCGCCCTTCGTCGCCGCGATCCAGGAGGGCATCGACTCGATCATGACCGCGCACATCGTGGTCCCGGCGCTCGACGACTCCGGGGTCCCGGCGACCCTGTCCCACCCGATCCTCACCGGTCTGCTGCGCGAGGAGATGGGCTACGAGGGCGTGATCGTCACCGACTCCCTCGCGATGGAAGGGGTGCGCACGCTCTTCGGCGACGATCGGGTCCCGGTCGAGGCGATCCTCGCCGGCGCCGATCAGATGCTGATGCCGCCGGACCTCGTCGTCGCCATCGGCGGAGTGCGCGATGCGGTCGCGAGCGGGGAGATCACCGAGGAGCGCCTGGAGCGGTCGGTGCGGCGCATCCTCGCCCAGAAGCTGCGTCGCGGCCTGTTCGACGAGGTGCACGTCGATCCTGCGTGGGCCGCCGGCGCGATCGGCACCTCCCGCGCCCTCGCCGCCGCCGAGCGCATCGCCGAGGACTCCCTGACCCTGATCGCCGAGCAGGAGGGCGCCCTCCCGCTCGCCGAGGGCGCGACCGTGCTGGTGACCGGGGTCGGCACCGCGGCGAAGCACGACGTGGTGGTCGACGCCCTGACCTCCCTCGGTCACGCCGCGACCGCGCTCGTGGACGCGGGCCCCGAGCAGGCCGCCGAGGCCGCGGCCGCGGTCGACGCGGTGCTCGTGCTCACCTCGTCCTCCGGCTTCAGCACGCCTGCCGCGCAGGTGTCGCTGGTGGAGGAACTCGCCGCGACCGGCACTCCCGTCCTCCACGCCTCGCTGCGCAACCCCTACGACGTGGTGCACGTGGGGGAGGTCGCCGCCTCGCTCGCCGCCTACGGCGACGCGGATGCCTCCCTGCGCGCTCTCGCCGGCGCGCTCGCAGGCACCGTCACGCCGCGCGGGAGGCTCCCGGTCGCGATCCCCACGGCCGACGGGACAGGGGAGGCCTACCCGCTCGGGCACGGGCTCGGCTGAGCCGCCTGCAGAAAGGGGCGTCAGGCGGCACGCTGCGGCGCTGAGCGTCAGCGCGTGCCGCTGGACGCCCCTTCGTGCTGATCCGCGCACGCCGCCGGTGCGGCCTCGCCGTGCGCCCTCGCCTCGGCCGCCTCGCGGGCCAGGCGTCGACGCCGGGCCGTCACCCAGCCGGAGGTGAACACCGACCCGGTCACCGCCAGCACCGCGGCCATCACCGCGATCACGACCGCGAAGGTCGCCTGCAGGGAGACCAGCGAGATCAGCGCCGAGGAGGTGATGATCCCGAGCGCGTTCGCGGTGCGCAGCAGGGCGAACACCTCCGCACGGTGCTCGGGGGCGACGAGGCGGTCCAGCACCAGGGAGTAGTAGGTCGCCAGCGGCGCGAGCACCGCGCCGACCAGCAGCGCACCGATCACCGTCGCCGCGACCGAGTGGCCGAAGCCGACGGTCGCGACGCCCAGCGCGGTCACGCCCAGCCAGACCAGCACGGTGCGGCGACGCGGCTCGCGGTTGTGGATGCTCACCCACACCCCGCCCGCGATCGAGGTCACGCAGATCGCGACGGGGAAGAGCACGCCCCAGGCGGCCGGCATCCCGAAGGAGACCGCGAGCGAGACCGCCCCGATCTCGATCGCGGCGATCGAGGCGGCGCTCGCCCCGCCGCACACCAGCCACAGCACGATCATCGGGCTGAGCCGCAGGGCCGTGCCGCGCTGTTCGGGGCCGGGCGCGGTGGCCGAGGGGATGGCGGGCAGCAGGAGCAGCGGCGCCGCGCCGAGCAGGACCATCGCCCACGCTGCGAGCTGCGGGGAGAAGCCGCCGAGGGCCGCGGCGAGCACGGGCGAGGCGACGAAGGTGACCTCGTTCAGCGTGGCCGCGACGCCGAGGGAGCGGGGGAGGCGGCTGGCGGGCACGAGGTGGTTCAGCACGGAGCGCAGCGTGCCGTAGGCGGCGCCGTTGACCAGCCCGGCCAGCGCCGCGCCCGCCACGATCAGGGCGAAGGGGGCGCCGAGCCCGGCGAGCACCGCGATCGCCGCCAGCGCCAGGGTGCGCAGCGCGATGAGCACGCGCACGAAGGGGATCGGGGCGAAGCGTCGGCCGAGCCGCGAGAGCGGGACCGCGCCGAGGACTTGCGCGATCGTCATCGCGAGCATCATCGTGGCGCCGCTGGCCGCGCTGCCGGTCAGGGGCAGGGCGATCAGCGAGAAGGCGATGGGCGCCGCGGCCTGCGGCACCGCGAAGGTCCCGTAGGAGCCGAACCAGCGCAGCAGACGGGCGTCGGGTCGGACGGCGGCGGGGGCGGCGGCCATGGAGGACCTCCTTCGGGGTGCGGGGCGGGATCGGAGCCATGAGCAACATAGTGCGCAACTCTCGTGGTGCGCAATATAGTTCCCGTCACCCCGGTCGGCGATAGGCTTCCGGGCACGCGACGTCCGACGGAGCAGGAGGCCCCGATGAGCGGTGGGATGCGCCCGGCCGTGGTCGAGCGGCTCGGCGAGCGGATCCGTGCCGCCCGTCAGGAGCTGGACCTCTCCGTCGGCTCCCTCGCCGAGCTCAGCGACGTCTCCCGCCGCATGCTCACCCAGATCGAGCTCGGCCAGGCCAACCCCTCCGTCGCGATCCTCGACCGCATCGCCGCGGGCCTGGGCACCACCTTCGCCGCGCTCATGGGGGTCGGCGTCGACGACGCCCCCGAGGGCGTGGAGATCTGGTCCACCGACGCCGGCAGCTGGGCGGTGCTGCTGGACGCGGTGGACACCGAGGCGCTCTCGGTCGAGACCTGGAAGTGGAAGCTGCTGGGGGAGGACGTCTACGAGGGAGGCTCCGGCCCTGCCCTGCCCGGGATCATGCATCACGTCATCGAGGGCGCGCTCGAGATCGAGTGCGCCGAGGGATCCCAGTCGGTCGAGGCCGGCGGCTCGGCCCGGCTCGTGGCTCAGGGCCCCTACCGCTATCGCGCCCAGGACGCGCAGGCCGTGGTCTTCTTCTCGGTCGCGCTGATGCCCCGCGCCGCCCGGGCCTGAGTCAGGCTCCGAGCGACCGCATCGCGCTGCCGATCCCCTCGATGCGGTACTGCTGGACGTGGTACGGCCAGCCCTCCCCGGTGTTCCACTGCGAGCACAGCAGGTGGAGGTCCTCGAGGGTCGAGCCGGGCAGCACGAAGGGACCGTAGAGCTGGGCGACGCGCTCGTCGTCCTCCTGCCCCCAGCTCCCGCCCCACAGGAGCGTCTCCGTGTAGGAGGGGGAGCGGATCTCCTCGGGAGAATCCGCGACCAGCACGTCCACCCGGTACAGGCCGGCGTCGAACCAGGTCAGCACCCAGCGGTCCTCGACGATCCGCAGGCACATCTCGCCCACCTCCCCGCCGAGGACGGGGCTGGGGTCCAGGCCCCAGTCCCATCGCTGCTGCTCGCCCTCGCCGACGGCGCCGTAGGTCTCGTACGCCGAGGGATCGAGGATCCTCTCCTGCGGGACCCGCTGCAGGATCGCCTCCGCATCCCGCTGGAAACCGGTGGTCAGGAGGTAGACGTGCCCGTCCGTGGGGTGCAGCGCCCAGGTGCACTGCTGGGAGAGGCCGTCCAGGTGGTCGCCGGGGAACATCTCCGCGGTGCGCTCCCAGCTCTCGCCGGAGTCGGCAGAGGTCCAGATCTCGGTCGAGGCGACGTTGCCGAAGCCGTGGTTGACCATGACCCACACGTACATCGTCTCGCCGACGGTGAGCACGTCGCCGGGCAGGATCGTGGAGACCGGGGCCTCGTCGTGCGCGTACTCGACCAGCTGCTCGGCGGTCCCGCCGCCCACGGCGCCCGTCCAGGACAGGCCGGTGTCGAGACGGCGCCGGGCGCTCGCGTACAGGCCGACGGGGGAGCGCCACCAGCCCCCGCCCACGGCCGCCTCCTCGAAGGTGTCGCCGAAGATCACCAGGATCCTCCCGTCGGGCGTGACGGCGGGGGCGCCGAGGTCCGTCGCCTCCATGCGGAACCGGGTGGTGATCCCGGGCCCGGTGACCGTCTTCAGCCGGGTGACGCGCGGGCGTCGATACTCAGGGTTCGGATCGACGCCGCGACCCGGCCGTGCGCCTCCTTCTGCGGGGGCGGTCTGCGCGCCCGCCGCCCCGGCGGTCATCGCCGCGCCGGCGCCGAGCGCGATCGCGCTCCCGCGCAGGAAGCCGGAGCGGGTGGTCTCGGATCGCGAGCTGGTCATCGGACTCTCCCTCGGGTCGACGTGCGCGAGCACGACGGTGCGCCCGCGGCCCCTCCACCCTAGAGTGAGTCCGCGCGCTCAGCAATCGTTTGCTCGGCGATTCCTCGCAGCGTGCATCGGCCATGGCTCGGCGTCCTGGGCTACCGTGGGCTCCTCGGAGGCAAACGTTTCCCACCCGCGAGGAGCCGACGTGCCCGTCCATCTGATCCCCGGCGCCAAGCGCCGCCTCCTCGACGCCTCCCCGTCGGCCGCCGAGCCCTGGTACGTCAACGACCACACGCTGCTCCGCGCGGCCGACGGGCGCTGGCACGTCTTCGGGATCTGGCATCCGGAGCCCGCCGCACCGCTGGACGAGACCTTCTTCCTGCACGCCTCGGCCGACGATCTCGAGGGCGCCGACTGGACGCTCCACGACCCGGTGCTCCACGCCCGCACCGAGATCGGCGAGACCCACGTCTGGGCACCGCACGTCATCGCCCACGACGGGACGTACTGGATGGTCTACACGGGCGGCACCGCGGACCGCACCGCCTACCGCATCACCCTCGCCACCAGCGAGGACCTCTTCACCTGGACCCCGCACGAGCCTGCCCTGTTCGAGGACGGCTTCGATGCCCGCGACCCCATGCTGCTGCGGGCCGGGGAGCGATGGCTGCTGTACTGCACCCGCACCTCGAGCCCGGAGGGAGGCTTGCACGAGGTCGCGGTGCGCGAGAGCGAGGACCTCCTGACCTGGTCCGCTCCGCGCGTGGCCTACCGCTCCACCCAGCGCGGCACCGTCGGAGGCCCCACCGAGTCGCCCTTCGTGGTCCCGGCGGGGCAGGGGTGGGTCCTGTTCGTGTGCGAGTCCGGGGAGTACGACCGCACCCTCGCCTACTTCTCCCGCGACCCGCTGCGCTTCGAGGACGAGGGCCGGCTCGACGTCGACCTCGACGAGCACTGCGCCGAGATCGTCGTCGACGGGGAGCGCACCTGGATCACCGGCGGCGGCTGGGGCCGCGGCGGCCTCACGATCCGGCCGCTGGAGCCCCGCGCATGAGCAGTCCCGGCCCCGCCGCCCTCGGCGGCCATCGCCTCGAGTCTGTCACCGCCACGGAGGTGCGCAGCCGCTATCCGCGCACGATCGGGCGCAACGCCCGCCTCGGCGTCCACGGCGACGGCCCCACCGCCCGTGCCGTCATGGTCCGCACCGATGCCGGCGCGACCGGCTGGGGGCTCGTCGAGGGGCCGGAGACGGACCTCGCCGCCTGCGTCGGCCGCCCGCTCGAGGAGCTCTTCGACCCGGGGACCGGTGTCGTGGACCCGACTGCGCTCCCGCTCGACACCGCCCTCCACGACCTCGCCGCGAGGATCCTCGGCGTACCGTTCCACGAGATGCTCGGCGGGCACGGCACCCCTGCGGTGCCCTGCTATTCCGGTGCGATCTACTTCGACGACCTCGATCCGGGCCCGGACGGCTCCGCACGGGGCGTCGACGGCGTGCTCGCCTCCTGCGCCGAGGACGTCGCGGCCGGGCATCGGGGCCTGAAGCTCAAGATCGGTCGCGGCAACCGCTGGATGCCTCCCGAGGAGGGATTCCGTCGCGACATCGAGGTGGTCCGCGCCGTGCGCGCCGCGCACCCGGACCTGCGCCTGCTGGTCGACATGAACGACGGCTACGACCTCGCCCGCACGACGACCTTCCTCGAGGAGACCGCGGACTGCGAGCTGTTCTGGATCGAGGAGCCGTTCGCCGAGCAGGCGGCCGGGCTGCAGGAGCTGCGTGCGCACCGCGAGCGCACCGGCTCCGGGGTGCTGGTGGCCGACGGGGAGTTCGAGCCCGACGTGGAGGAGGTCCTCGAGCTCGCCTCCGAGGGACTGCTCGACGTGCTCCTCATGGACGTGCTCTCCTTCGGCCTCACCGCCTGGCGCACGCTGATGCCGACGGTGCGGGAGCTCGGTGTGCAGGCCTCCCCGCACGCCTGGGGCCATCCGGTGAAGACCCTCTACGCCGCCCAGCTCGCCGCGGGGCTGGGCTGTGTCCCGGTCGTCGAGGCCGTGCCCGGGACCACCGAGGGCGTCGACGCGAGCGCCTACCGCCTCGACGCCGGGGTCCTCCACCTCCCGCGGACACCGGGGATGGGACTCGGGCTCACCGGGACCGACGGATCGGACGGAACGGGTCGACCCAGGGCGTTCCGGACGGCAGACTGAGGCGATGGACCCTTCCTCGGCGCCGGAGATCTCCTGGCGCGGCCCCCTCGACGACGAGGAGCTCGCCGCGCTGCACGCAGCGGCCTTCGACCATCCGGTCGAGCCCGAGCCCTGGACGGAACGCCTCGAACGCTATTCGCTGGGCTGGGTCACCACGCGCCGTGAGGGCGTGCTGATCGGGTTCTGCAACGTGATCACCGACGGCGGCCGGCACGCCTTCCTGCTCGACACCGCCGTGCACCCCGAGCACCAGGGCACCGGCATCGGCCGGTCCCTCGTGCTCGTCGCGATCGAGAACTGCCGGCGCAGCCACGTCGAGTGGCTCCACGTCGACTTCGAGATCGACCTCGGCACGCTCTATCTCGCCGACGGTCTCTTCCGGCCGACGACGGCGGGACTGCTCAGGCTCTGAACCCCGGCCGCGCGGGAGGAGAAATCGCGGGCGCCCTCGGCGTGCGGATGCCAGGCTGGCCCGATGACCGGAAGACTCACCTGGGACGACCTCCCGCCCGCGCTGCGCCGACGGCTCGAGGAGCTGCTCGGCGACCCCGTGGCGAGGACCCGATCCTGCATGGGCGGGTTCTCCCCGAGCAGTGCCGAGATCCTCACGGCGTCCTCCGGTCGCGAGCTGTTCGTCAAGGCCGTGAGGGGGCGTGACAACACCGGGTCGCTGCGGCTGAACCGCGATGAGGCGGCGGTGCTCGCCGCCCTCCCCGCCACGTCGCCAGCGCCCTCCCTGGTGGACTCCTTCACCGACGGCGAATGGTTCGTGCTGGTCACGGAGGTCGCCCCGGGCTCCCTGCCGGACCAGCCGTGGACCTCGGAGCAACTGGACCGGGTGCTCGAGGCGCTCGACCGCCTCCAGGCCAGGGCCACCCCCAGCCCGGTCGGCGGCCTGCGCTCCGTCACAGATTCCCTCGGGCCCGACATGCGGGGCTTCGACCGCGTCGCCGCGGATCCGCCGGAGGAGCTGGATCCCTGGCTGCGAGGCCACCTGGACGAGCTGCGCGCCGCCGCACGGCGCGGGATCGACGCGCTCGACGGGGACACGCTGTGCCACGCCGACGTGCGCTCGGACAACCTCCTCCTCACCGGTGACGGCGCGGTGGCGCTCGTGGACTGGGCCTGGGCCTCACGAGGCAGCCGCATAGCCGATGCGCTGCAGCTGCTCTCGTCGGTCGAGGACCCCGAGGGTGCTCTCGGCGTGAACGCGCGGGTCGATGCCGTGCTGGACGCCCACCGGCTGCCGCACCAGGTCGGCACCGACGTGCTGGCCGGTGTCCTGGGCTTCTTCGTCGATGCCGCGCGCCGGCCGCACGATCCGTCGCTGCCGCTCTTGGGAGTGCACCGGCGGGCCCGGCGGGACTCGCTGCTGCCGCTGGTCCGAGCGCGGTGGGAGTGAGCGGGTGCGTCGCGGCTACTTCAGCCCGGAGGTCTTGATCGAGGCGACGATCTGCTTCTGGAAGACGAAGAAGATCGCGAGCGTCGGCAGGGCCGCGACGGTCGAGGCGGCCAGGATGTAGTTCCAGTCCGCCGCGTACTGCTGCTGGAAGCTCTGGATGCCGAGCTGGACCACCCGAAGCTTCGGGTCCGAGGTCACCGTCATCGGCCAGACGAACGAGTTCCAGTTCGCGAGGAAGAAGAACACCGCCAGCGCCGACAGGATGGGCCGGGACAGCGGCAGCACGATGCGCCAGTAGATGCTCCAGTACGAGGCGCCGTCGACGAGCGCGGCCTCCTCCAGCTCGTCCGGGAGCGAGATGTAGAACTGCCGCAGCAGGAAGATCCCGAAGGCGTTGAAGATCGCCGGGACGATGAGTCCCGCGTAGTTGTCCACCATGCCCAGCGTGCGCACGATGATGAAGGTCGGGATGATGGTCACCGGGGCGCTGACCAGCATCGTCGCGAAGATCGCGAGGAAGATCCGTTCGCGGCCGGGGAAGTCGAGCCGTGCCAGCGCATAGGCCGCCATGGAGTGGAACCACAGGGCGAGCACGGTGACCGCGGCGGAGATGAAGAAGCTGTTGAACAGGTACCGGGCGAAGGGGACCTGCGAGAACACGTAGACGTAGTTCTCGAAGGTCACCGTCGAGGGGATGAGCGAGGGGGAGTTGACCTCCTCCGGGGTCTTCACCGATCCCATCACCATCCACACCAGGGGGAAGACGGTCAGCAGCGCCAGCACCACGCCGACGGCCAGGAGCACCCAGCGGCCGGGACGGCGTCGACGCCGGGGCCGCAGCGGGGCCGCCCCTGCGGGGGCGGAGGGGGCAGTGGTCTCAGTCGTCATGGGTGAACCGACCTCCTCGGGTCACGACGAACATCGCCGCGGAGATGAGCAGCAGCGCTGCGACCAGGACGGAGCCGATGGCGGCCGCGTAGCCCAGGTCGCCGAACAGGAAGGCCTGCTGGTAGATGTAGAAGATCAGCAGCGACGTGGAGTTCGCGGGGCCGCCGCTGGTCAGCACGAAGATCATGTCCAGCCCGCCCGTGACCACGGCGATCATGGAGGTCAGCAGCACGAAGAAGCTGGTCGGGGCGAGCAGCGGGAGCGTGATCCGGCGGAACCGCGCCCAGGGACCGGCGCCGTCGATGCGTGCGGCCTCGTAGAGCTCGGCGGGGATGTCCTGCAGCCCCGCCAGGAAGATGATCATGTAGTAGCCCATCTGCAGCCAGATGGTCACGACGATCACGGTCCCCAGGGCGTATCGGGGATCGCCCAGGAACGAGATGCCCTCCACCCGGATCCACGACAGGACCGCCGCGATCACGCCGGTGCGGTCGGTCAGCATGAACTGCCAGACCATCGAGACGACGACGATCGAGACCACGTACGGCATGAACAGGGCGCTGCGGATCCAGCCGACGGCGGGGAACTTCTGCTGCACCAGCAGCGCGAGGCCCAGCCCGGTGACGAAGATCAGGGGGACGAGCACGACGAGATAGACGAGCGTGACGCGCGCGCTGTTCCAGAACTGCGGGTCCTGGGCCATGCGCGTGTAGTTGTCGATGCCGATGAAGTCGATGTTGCCGAATCCGTCGATCCAGAAGAATCCCAGGACCACGGACAGCACCATGGGCAGGGCGACGAAGACGATCAGCCCGAGGGCGTCGGGCGCCAGGAACAGCATCGCCGCCCGGGTCTCCCGGCGGCGTCGACCGTGCGGGCGCATCGTGGCCCTGGTCGTGGTCTGCGTGCTCATATCAGGCTCCCTCCTCGGTAGGTCTCCAGGTATCCCTCGAGGGAGGCCTGGGCGCGCTCGGCCTCCTCGGCCGGATCCGCCCCGGCCAGCTGGACGGCCTGCAGCGCGTCGGAGACGGCCTTGTAGACCACCGGCGGGAAGCGGGGCTCGGCCCGCCCGGTGGGGAGGATGTCCTCCCGGAACACCCGGTACCGCTCGTCGGCGAAGGCGTCCTCGGCCTCGAGGACCTCGTCGACCGAGGCGCGGGCGGGCATGTTCCCCTTGATGGTGGGGCTGTTCCACGCCGCGTTGTGGGTGATGGACGGCTCGTCCATGCTCCCCAGCACGCTGACGACGAAGCGTGCCGCCGCCTCCGGGTCGGTGCCGCGGGCGTTGACGCACCACGCCCATCCGCCGAGGGCGGTCACCTGCTCGCCGCCCGGGGGCGGGGGGAGCGGCATGACGCCGAACCGCTTGTCCGGGGCGTTCAGCAGGAGGTTCTGGACGTCCCAGACCCCCGTCTGCCAGAAGGCCGCGAACTCGGAGGTGAAGGCGCCGACGATGTCCCCGTTGGCGGGGCGCGTGCGGGGGGTCGCTCCGCCGGCGATGGCGCGGCCGAAGAGCTCCAGGGCGGCGCGCGGACCGTCGGCGTCGAAGACCGGAGCCTGGGACCGGGGATCGATGACGTCCCCACCGGTCTGCCACAGCCACGGGTAGAAGGTGAAGTTCTGGTAGTAGCCGGGGTCCACGTCGAGCACCAGCCCGGTACGGTTCCCCTCGCTGAGCCGTTCCCCCAGATCGAGGAGCTGCTCCCAGTCGGCGGGGAGGTCGCCCTCGGAGAGCCCGGCGGTCTCGAGGAAGTCCGGGTCGTAGAACAGCGCCAGGGGCTCCTGCTCCATCGGGAGGCCGTAGATGCCCTCCCTGTCGCGGCGGGTCGCCAGGGCCTGCGGGAAGTAGTCGTCGATCGCCTCCTGTTCCATGTAGGGCGCGAGGTCCTCGAGCACCCCGCCGTTGGCGTAGCGCAGGTAGTCGCCCGGGGAGATCAGGAAGATGTCCGGCCCGTCGCCCGAGGCGAAGGCGACCGGCATGCGCTGGTTCATCTGGTCGCCGGTCATGTACACGGGCTCGATCTGCCGAGGGTTCTCGGAGTTCCACCGCTGGATCGCGGTCGCGAACCACTCGGACTGGGCCACGAGGTTCGGGTCCTGCTGCGGTGCCGGGCTGTAGAAGTTCCAGAAGCTCAGCGGCGCATCGTCACCGGCGCCGCTGCCGCAGGAGGTCAGCAGCCCGGTGCCGAGCGCGGCCGCCGAGCCGCCGAGCAGCCGGCGTCGTGACAGCCCGGGGGAGGGCGGGGGTCTGTGGGGTCGGAGCCGCACGGCAGGGCCTCCTGGGAACACGTCGATGTGCGAACGGGGCGAGTAAACGATTCCTCCGCACCGTAGGGCCATTGCGAGTCCACGTCAATGGCGCGCACACAACCTCGGCGCGCCGAAATGCGAAACCGCCTGTCATCATCGATTGACGGGTTCGGCCGACGGCACTATCGTGCGGGTAAACGTTTCCTGATCATCGTCGATCCTCCAGGGAGTGCCCCATGACCCGTCCCGTCCAGCCGTCCCGCGCCCACGCCGGCCTCGCCGCCCTGCGCTCGGTGCGGACTCGCTCCATCAGTCCGGAGAACTTCGACGGCAGCCCGGGCGGGGGCGGCCGCGCCACCGAGGGCACCGGCGCCCGTGAGGCGCGCGATCTCGGCCAGGGCTGGAAGGTCTCCCCGAGCGTGGACGTGAAGGCGGGGGAGACCTTCACCCTCGCCGACATCGACTCCGCCGGGGTGATCACGCATCTGTGGATCACCACCCACACCGACAACTGGCGCCGCCTCGTGCTGCGCGCCTACTGGGACGGGGCCGAGGAGCCGGCTGTCGAGGTGCCCTACGGCGACTTCTTCGCGAGCGGCTGGGGCGTCTTCGCCCAGGTCGACTCGCAGATGATCGCCGCGAACCCCCACGGCGGATTCAACTCCTACTGGCCGATGCCCTTCCGCGAGGGTGCCCGCCTCACCCTCGAGAACACCTCCGATCAGGACGCCCGCGTCTACTACCAGGTGACCTACGAGCTGGGCGGCGATCACCGCGAGGACGCCTATCTCCACGCCCAGTGGCGCCGCTCGAACCCGCTGGACGAGGCCACGCCGCACGTGCTCCTCGAGGGCGTCGAGGGGCAGGGGCAGTACGTCGGCACCTACCTCGCCTGGGGCGTCCGCTCCCACGGCTGGTGGGGCGAGGGCGAGATCAAGTTCTATCTGGACGACGACCAGGAATTCCCCACGATCTGCGGCACCGGCACCGAGGACTACTTCGGCGGCGCCTGGAACTTCGACGTCCCCGGCCAGGGGTATACCGCCTTCTCCACCCCGTACCTCGGCATGCCGCAGGTGATCCGCCCCGACGGGCTGTACGTCGCCCAGCAGCGTTTCGGCATGTACCGCTGGCACGTCGCGGACCCGATCCACTTCAGCACCGGGCTGCCCCGCGTGGACATCCAGGCGCTCGGCTGGAAGAGCGCCGGCCGCTACCTCCCGCTGCGCGACGACATCGCCTCGACCGCGGTCTTCTACCTCGACCGTCCCGTCACCGCCCGGCCTCCCGCCCCGACCTTCGACGGGATGGAGATCCACCTCGGCGACGGTCCCGGCCCGCACAGCCCCGCCGGCCCGGCCCGCTCCTGACCCGCCCCACCGAGAGGGAGACCCCCATGACCGCCACGTACCAGCTGCCGACCGTCCGCGAGGAGCTCCCCGCCCCGGAGCGGACCGTCGTCCTCATCCCCTCCGGCGACCTGCGCGAGAGCGCGAACGTCCCCGCCTGGCCGTTCCAGCAGGAGCTCGAGCGGATCGTCGGCGAGGCCGTCGGCGCCGCCGGCTGGAGCGTGCAGCGCGCCTTCGCCCCCGACCCCGAGCTCGGCCACGGCTTCATCCGCTCCCAGCGCATGGGCATGGAGGTGTTCCAGCACATCCCGCCCGAGTCACCGCTGATCGTCGCGACCGCGAACTGGCAGTACAGCCATCACGTCCTGGCCGGGCTGCGCACCCATCGCGGTCCGATCCTCACGGTCGCGAACTTCGCCCCCGAGTGGCCGGGCCTCGTCGGCCTGCTGAACCTCAACGGCGGGCTGACGAAGATGGGCCGGGACTACTCCAGCCTGTGGACCGTCGACGGCGGCGACGCCTTCTTCCGCGAGGGCCTCGCGACCTGGCTCGCCACCGGCACCCTCGCCCACGACGCGAGCCACGTCCGCGAGCTCGGACCGCTTCCCGGCACCCCCGAGGTCGAGCTCGGCCGGGCGCTGGCCGAGGAGCTCCGCCGCGACAAGGCCATCATCGGCATCTTCGACGAGGGCTGCATGGGCATGTACAACGCCATCATCGATGACGAGATGCTGAACCCGCTGGGCATCTACAAGGAGCGCCTCTCGCAGTCCGCGCTCTGGGCGGAGATGCAGACCGTCCAGGATGCGGAGGCCGACGCGATCGGCACGTGGCTGACGGACGCCGGGATGACCTTCCGCCTCGGCACGGACGAGGCCACCGAGCTCACCGAGGACCAGCTGCGCTGGCAGCACAAGATGTACATCGCCGCGCTGCGGATCGGCGACGACTTCGGCCTGGACGCCGTCGGCATCCAGTACCAGCAGGGGATGAAGGACGTCTGCCCCGCCTCGGACCTCGTCGAGGGGCTGCTGAACAACGTCCGGCGCCCGCCGGTCACCTCCCGGGACGGCTCCCGCGTGCTCTGGGAGGGACAGGCGCTGCCGACCTTCAACGAGGTCGACGAGGGCGTCGCGGTCGATGCGCTGGTGACGAACCGGATCTGGACCGCGATGGGCATGGACCCCGCCACCACCCTCCACGACGTGCGCTGGGGCGAGGAGTTCGACGGGCAGTACGTGTGGGTCTACGAGATCTCCGGCTCCGTGCCCCCGAGCCATCTCCCGAACGGGTACGCCGACGCGGAGGGCTGGCGCCAGGGCCCGGAGTTCTTCCCCGCCGGCGGCTCCACGATCAACGGGGTCTCCCGGCCCGGGGAGATCGTGTGGTCCCGGGTCTACGTCCAGGACGAGGCCCTGCACGTGGACCTCGGCCGCGGCGGCGTGGTGGAGCTGCCGGAGGAGGAGACCCGTCGGCGCAAGGAGTCCACCAACCCCGAGTGGCCGATCGCGCACGTGGTCCTGCACGGCGTGAGCCGGGACCAGTTCATGGCCCGGCACAAGGCCAATCACGCCCAGCTCGTCTACGCTGACGACGCCGATGCCGCAGACCGCGCGCTGACCGCGAAGGCCGCCCTGTTCGAGCGGCTCGGGGTGCGGGTGCACCTGTGCGGCGAGACGAGGATCGTCGGCGCCTGACCGAGGCGGTGACGGAACGGACCGAGGAGCTGCCCATGGCGTCGCACCGCCCCACCATCCTGGACGTCGCGCGCGCCGCGGGCGTCTCCTCGGCGACGGTCTCCCGCGTCATCAACGGCGCGACCACGGTCGACAAGGAGCTCAGCCGGCGGGTCCGGGCCGCGGTCCAGGACACCGGCTACGTCCCCAACGCGCTGGGCCGCTCCCTGCGCCGCGGCGGCACCTCCCAGATCGCCGTGGTCGCCCCGGACTCCGAGAACCCGTACTTCATGCAGATCATCTCCGAGGTGGAGAGGATCGCGCGCACGGAGAGCCACACCGTCACCGTCGCCCACACCGAGGAGGACCTCGACCTCGAGCGGGAGTGCTTCCGCCAGCTCGTGGGCCGGCGCGTGACCGGGGTGGTGCTGGTGCCCGTGGACTCCCGGCGCACGGACATCTCCCCGCTCGCGGAGGCGGGGATCCCGGTGGTGCTCGTGGACCGCGGCATCGACGGCGCCGCGACCGCCGTGGTCGCCACCGACAACCTCGATGCGGGTCGCCAGGCCGCGCGTCACCTGCACGAGCGCGGGTTCCGCGCCCCCGCCGTGATCGCCGGCCCGGCCTCGCTGCGCACCACCGAGGACCGCGCCACGGGCTTCCTGGGCACCTGGCGGGAGCTCGGCGTGGACCTCGGCCCCGAGGCGCTGCTGCGCGGTGACCTGCACGTGGAGTCCGGCCGCGCCGCCGCGGAGCAGCTGCTGGCGGACGGGGTCGCCGACTGCGTCTACGTCACGAACAACCGCATGTCCGCCGGGGCCTTCGAGGCGCTGCGCGGGCGGGCCGACGCCCCCGCGCTGCTGGCCACCGACGACGACCTCTGGACGCGACTGGTCACCCCGTCGGTCTCCGTCGTCCACCAGCCGGTGCGCGCCACCTCCCGCGCCGCCGCACGGATGCTCGGCCAGCGCATCGCCGATCCCGACGAGGAGCCCTCGACCACGCTGCTGCGCTCGAAGGTCATCGAGCGGGAGTCGACGCGGCCCCGCTGAGACGCCCGGTCACGGAACGGTCACGGGCTCCTCCGGGAGCCGGGCGCACCGCCGCACGCTCCTACGGTGCCGATGTCCCTCGCAGGCGGTCCTCCCCTGCGTCCCCGCGGAGATCGGAGACCCCATGAGCGTCGATGCCGGACCGAGCACGTCGACCCCCGTGGCCGCCGCGCAGGCGGCCACCCGCGAGAGCCTCGAGGACTACACCCTGCGCTTCGCGCCCCGCTCCTATCGGCGCTGGGGGCCGGGCGTGGTCGCCACGAGCGCCCTGGGCGGGATCGCCTATCTCGCGGACTTCTCCATCGGCGCCAACATCGCGCTCGCCCACGGCACCCTGAACGGTCTGATCGGCATCGGCGTCGCCGCCGGGATCATCTTCCTCACCGGGTTCCCCCTCGCCTACTACGCCGCCCGGTACAACCTCGATCTCGATCTCATCACGCGAGGAGCCGGCTTCGGCTATCACGGCTCGGTGATCACCAACCTGATCTTCGCGTCCTTCACGTTCATCCTCTTCGCGCTGGAGGGGGCGATCATGGCGCAGGGCCTGTACCTGGGTCTCGGGATCCCGCGCTGGATCGGCTATCTGATCTCCACCGTGATGATCTTCCCGCTGGTCATCTACGGCATGAAGACGCTCGCCAGGCTGCAGGTCGCCACCACCCCCGTATGGCTGGTGCTGATGGTGATACCGGTGATCTACCTGGTGATCTCCCATCCGGAGTCGGTGGAGACCTTCTTCGCCCACACCGGCGAGGCGGGCGAGGGCGTCTCCTTCGCCTCCGCGATGCTCGCCGCGGGCGTCTGCCTGTCGCTCATCGTCCAGATCGCCGAGCAGATCGACTACCTGCGGTTCATGCCGCCCCGCACCGCCGCGAACCGGCGTGCGTGGTGGGCGGCGACGATCCTGGGCGGGCCCGGCTGGGTGCTGTTCGGAGCCTCCAAGCAGATCCTGGGCATGTTCCTGGCGGTCTATCTGATCTCCACCGTGCCTGGGGCCCGGGCGATCGCGAACGAGCCCGTCCAGCAGTTCCTGGTCACCTACGAGCAGCTGATCCCCGCGTGGCTCGCGCTCGTCCTGGCCGTGGTGCTGGTCGTCATCTCGCAGGTGAAGATCAACGTCACGAACGCCTACTCGGGCTCCCTGGCGTGGACCAACGCCTTCACCCGCATCACGCGCCGCTATCCGGGCCGGCTGGTGTTCCTGGGCGTGAACCTCACCATCGCCCTGGTGCTCATGGAGGCGAACATGTTCGCCGTCCTCAACGGCATCCTCAGCTTCTACGCGAATCTCGGCATGTCCTGGATCTGCGTCGTCGCGGCGGACATCGCGATCAACAAGTACCTGCTGAAGCTCTCCCCGAAGCATCCCGAGTTCCGACGGGGCATGATCCACGACTGGAATCCCGTCGGGGTGGTCTCGATGGTGCTCTCCGGCGGCATCTCCATCGCGATCTACTTCGGGGCGTTCGGAGCCGCCGTGCAGCCCTTCTCCCCGCTGTTCGCCGTCGGGATCGCCGTGGTGGCCACGCCGCTGATGGCGATCCTCACCCAGGGCCGGTACTACCTGCGTCGCACCGACGACGGCATCGACCTGCCGATGTACGACGAGGACGGCAACCCGTCGGGGGAGACGCTCGAGTGCGCGGTGACCGGCATGGAGTTCGAGCGCCCCGACATGATCGCCTCCAGGGCCCCGGGCCCGGACGGGAAGGTCCAGTACGTGAGCTCCCTGGCACTGGCCACCGACCGCACGGGCGAGCACGTGCTGCCGAAGGAGTGAGGGCGCGTGCGCTTCACCCCCGGTGACACGGAGAAGCTGCTGCTCGCCACGGCCGGGATGGTCGCCCGCGAACGCCTCGCACGCGGAGTGCTCCTGAACCATCCGGAGACAGTGGCCCTGCTGTCCTGCTGGGTGATCGAGAGGGCCCGTGACGGCGCGGCGGTCGAGGAGCTGATGGTCGCCGGGCGCGAGGTGCTGCGCCGTGACCAGGTCATGGACGGCGTCGCGGACATGCTCGACGACGTCCAGGTCGAGGCCACCTTCCCCGACGGCCGCAAGCTCGTCACCCTCCACCACCCCATCGCCTGAAGGAGCTCGATGAGCCCGCACGATCCCGACCTCGTCGGCCCCACCGGCCCCGGCGCGATCCGCGTCCGGCCCGGGACGAGGGTGCTCAACGAGCGACCCGACCCCGGCGACCGCGCCGAGCTCGTCCTCGAGAACACCGGAGACCGCCCCGTGCAGATCGGCTCCCACCTGCACCTGGTCGAGGCGAACCCGGCGCTGAGCATGGACCGGGAGGCCGCCCGCGGCTTCCGTCTCGACGTGCCCGCCGGCACCTCCCTGCGCTTCGAGCCGGGGGCCTCGCGCCGGGTGGCCGTGGTGCGTCTCGGCGGTGCGCGCTGATGGCCCGGATCGACACGGAGCGCTACGCCGCCCTCTACGGCCCGACCGCGGGCGACCAGGTGCGCCTCGGCGACACCGACCTCTGGATCGAGATCGAGGAGGACCGCACTGTCGGCGGGGAGGAGGCGGTGTTCGGCGGCGGGAAGTCGATCCGCGAGTCGATGGCCCAGGGCGTGACCACCCGGGCGGACGGCGCGCTGGACACCGTGATCACCAATGCGATCGTGCTGGACCACTGGGGCGTGGTCCGGGCCGACGTGGGCCTGCGCGAGGGCCGCATCGTCGCGCTCGGCAAGGCCGGCAATCCCGAGGTGCAGGACGGCATCCACCCCGCCCTCCCCATCGGCCCCTCGACCGACGTCATCGCGGGGGAGGGGCGGATCCTCACCGCGGGCGCCTTCGACACCCATGTCCACCTGCTCTCCCCCTCGCAGATCCACGAGGCGCTCGCCACCGGCACCACCACGATCGGCGGCGGCGGGACGGGTCCCTCGGAGGGCTCCCGCGCCACCACCGTCACCCCCGGCGCCTGGCACCTGGGCCGGATGCACCAGGCCCTGGACCACCTGCCGGTCAACGTGCTGCTCCTGGGCAAGGGGAACACCCGCTCCGCCGCCGCGCTCGCCGAGCAGGCCCTCGCCGGCGCCGCCGGCTACAAGGTCCATGAGGACTGGGGTGCGACGCCCGCCGCGATCGACGCCTCGCTGCGCGCGGCCGAGGCCCACGGTCTGCAGGTGGCGCTGCACTCGGATTCGCTGAACGAGTCCGGCTTCGTCGAGCAGACGATCGACGCGATCGGCGGGCGCACGATCCACGCCTTCCACATCGAGGGCGCCGGCGGCGGCCACGCACCGGACATCCTCGAGATCGCCGCGCTGCCTCACGTGCTGCCCGGCTCGACCAACCCCACCCTCCCGCACACCGTGAACACGGTCGCCGAGCACCTGGACATGCTCATGGTGTGCCACCACCTCAAGGCCTCGGTGCCCGAGGACCTCGCCTTCGCCGAGTCGCGGATCCGTGCGTCGACGATCGCGGCCGAGGACCTCCTGCACGACATGGGCGCCCTGTCGATCACCTCCTCGGACGCGCAGGCCATGGGACGGATCGGCGAGGTGATCACCCGCACCTGGCAGGTCGCGCACGTCATGAAGCACCGGGTCGGTTCGCTCGGCGGCACCCTGCCCGCGGACAACGAGCGCGCCCGTCGCTACGTCGCGAAGTACACGATCAACCCCGCGATCGCCCACGGCGTCGAGGCGCACATCGGCTCGGTCGAGCCGGGCAAGCTCGCCGACCTGGTGCTGTGGGACCCGCGCTTCTTCGGGGTGCGGCCCGAGCTGGTGCTCAAGGGCGGCATGATCGCCTGGGCCGCGCTCGGCGACCCGAACGCCTCGATCCCCACCCCGCAGCCGGTGCTGCAGCGGCCCGCCTTCGGCGACGCCCTCGGCGCCCACCTCTCGGTCTCCTTCGTCGCGCCCGCCGCGGTCGAGGACGGGCTGCGCGAGCGGCTGGGCCTGGCCCGCGAGCTGCTGCCCGTCGCCGACACCCGCGCGGTGACCAAGGCGGACCTCGTGAACAACGACGCCCTGCCGCGCATCGACATCCGCCCTGACACCTTCGAGATCAGCATCGACGGGGAGCGGGTCGAGCCCGCCCCGGCCGCCACGCTGCCGCTGGCCCAGCTCCACCAGATGTTCTGATCCCGATGGCCGTCCTCTCCTCGACCACGCTGGCCATGCTGCTGGCGGACTCCCGCCTGCCGGCCGGGGCCCACGTCAGCTCCGGTGCGCTCGAGGCCGCCCTGCGCGACGGCCTGGACCCCGCCGCGACCGGCGACTACCTCGCCGGGCGCATGGCCACGATCGTCCCGGTCGAGGCAGGCACCGCCGTCGTCGCCCGCCACCTGGCCCGGCACGGCGGCGATCTCGACCTGCTCCACCGGGAGTGGGCCGCCCGCACCCCCGGCCGCGCGCAGCGCGAGGCGACCCTCGCCCTCGGTGACGGGCTGCGACGCCTCGCCGACGGCCTCTGGCCCGCCGCCCTCCCGCCGGGCGGCACCCGCCGGCCCCGCCCGATCGTGCTGGGCCTGATCGCCGCGGAGGCGGGCCTCGGGACTGAGGATCTCGTGCGCCTGGTCGCCTACGACGACGCGCAGACCGTCGCGGCCGCCCTGCTGAAGCTCGAGCCCGGCGACCCCCTCGACGCCGCCGCGCTCGTGCTCGCCGCCTGCGTCCACCTGGAGCCGCGCGTGCCGGAGCTCGCCGCGCTCACCGACCCGACGCGCATCCCGTGCGCCGGGGCGCCCCTGATCGACGGCTGGGCCGAGGCCCAGTCGCGGCTGCCGAGGAGGCTCTTCCGTGCCTGAGCAGACCACCGCCCGCACCCGATGACCCGCATCGCCGTCTCCGGCGCGGGCGATGGCCCGGTCCGGGTCGCGACGACGCCTGGCCTGCTCCAGGCCCGCACCGTCTCGCGCGGCCCGGACCGGGCGCGCGTCGCGCTCGTCGCGGGCGGCGCGATGCTCGTGGGCGGGGACCGGGCGGCGGTCGAGGTCGAGGTGGGGGAGGGATGCGCGCTCGAGCTCGAGGACGTCGGCGGCACCCTCGCCTATCCCGGGCGCAGCGCCTTCGACGTGAGGATCCGTCTCGCGGCCCGCGCACGGCTGGTCTGGCGCTCGCACCCGTTCGTCGTCGCGGACGGCGCAGCCGTGGACCGCACCGTCACGATCAGCCTCGGCGAGGGTGCGGTGCTGTGCCTGCGCGAGACCCTCGTCCTCGGCCGCACGGGAGAGCGCGGCGGCGCGCTCCGCTCCCGCCTCCATGCCCGCACGGCCGACGGCGATCCCGTCCTGCTCGAGGACCTGGACCTCGACGGCGCGCTCCCCGTCACCGGGGTGATGGCCCCGCACCGGGTGCTCGACAGCGTGCTCCTGCTCGGCGCGCGCCCGCGCACCTCCCCGGCCGACGGAGCCGTCGTCGTCCTCGACCTCGAGGCTCCCGGCGCCCTCGCCCGCACCCTCGCCCACCGTGCCCACGACACGGGGCTCGAGTCGCTGATGGAGGACTGGGCATCGCAGTGACCGCTCCTCAGGGCATCCCCTCCAGCGACCGCCTGGCCTGCAGAGCGAGCCACACCTGCGCCAGATCCCCGCTCTCGCCGAGGTCCGCGTCGATCAGCTCCTCGATGCGTCGCACACGGTAGTGGACCGTCTGCCGGTGGAGCTGCAGCGCCTCGGCGGTGCGCTGCCAGGAGCGACGGTGCTCGAGGAAGGCCTCGAGGGTCGGCACGAGGGTTCCGTCGTGCTCGGCGTCGTAGCGAAGCAGCGCGCCCAGCCGGTGCTCGACGAGCGCCCGGGCGTCGTCGCGATCCGTCGGCCCGATCGCCGGGCCGGTCTCGCCGTAGCGCACCAGGGCGGTGCCCGACCGGCGCGCCATCCCCAGCGCCCATGCCGCCTCGTGCGCCGCCTCCGCATAGCGCTGGTCCCGGAGCACCGGCCTGCTCGCGCCGATCGCCGCGGTGCTGCCCAGCGAGTCGCCGACCGCGCGCAGCGCGTGGGCGCCGCGGGGAAGGATCGCGAAGGTGAGACCCGCCCGGGTGACGGTCGCATGGGCGATCTCCCGTCGCCACAGTCCGATGTGCAGATCGTGGATCCTCTGCGGGTCCTCGCAGGTCACCGCGACGACCTGGGTCCTGGCTGCAGGCAGCCCGTGCTCCGTCAGCGCCCGTGCGGACGCGGCGGCGCGGGAGTTCCCGTCCAGCACGCTCGCAGCGTGGTCCGAGCGGGTGCGACGCCGACCCTCCAGCGCGAGATGGGTGTGGGACAGCTCGAGCGCGACCACGGTCGCCGCGTGCTGGAGCAGGGTCGTGTCCGGCAGGAACGCGGAGGTGCCGGTGACGGCGAGGCTGGCCGACTCCCGGGTCGGGACCGGGACGACGTGCACCGCACCCCCGTCCTGGAGAGGCACGATCCGATTCCCGGAGGACAGCAGCCCGCGCCGGGACCGGATCGCGGCGGTGACCTCGGCCGGCGGCGCGTCGTCGTGGGGGTAGTAGGCCCAGCCCGTGAACGAGTCGCAGACGTCCACCCGGCACTGCAGCACCGCCGAGAGCGTCTCGCGGGTGGAGGAGCGCTCCACCTCCGTGCCGGGGGCGCGACGGATCGCCTCGTAGATCCGGGCGGTGCGCGAGATGCGCTGCGCCTGCTCGGGCTGGTTCGACTCCGCGACCGTGCGGGAGATCGCCGCGAAGGGCATCGGGTACCGGATCCACAGCACCGGCAGCCCCAGGCGGTCGGCTGCCTCGTCGAACCCGGGCGTCAGCGGCGGGCAGTGCATCTGCTCCCCGATCGCGAGCGCCGCGATCCCCACCTGGTCGAGCCGTTCGAGCACGGCCACCTGCTCGGCCGCCTCGGCGGGGAAGCTCATCCCGTTGGTCATCATCAGGTCGCCGTGGGAGACCCAGCGCCAGGGCTCGGGCAGGTCGGTGGTGTGGGTCCAGACGATCCGGCGCGCGAGCCCGGACTCCCCGGCGTGGACGCGCAGGGTCAGGTGCGGGATCTGCACGAGCTCCTCGACGGACAGCGGCACGGGGGCTCCTCACGGATGACGTCGGGGTTCATACATTCGCACGAACGGCTCCGGTCGGCGTCATGCGATCGCCACCTGGGCGTCGCCGCTGTCGCGGAGCAGGATCTCTCCCACCGCCGGGTTCCTCCCGGCCTCTCCCCCAGGAGGACCCGATGGCCACGTCCCCAGGTCTGATCGACGACGCACCCCTGACGTCGTTCCACAAGAGGCTGACCCTGTACTCGTCCGGCGGTCCGTTCATCGATGGCTATGCCATCGCGATGATCGGCTTCACCTGGGCGAGCATGGGCACCGCCTTCGAGGTCTCGACCGCGGACACGGGCCTCATCGCCGCCGCCGCGCTGATCGGCATCTTCGTCGGCGGGGCCGTCTTCGGCTGGGTCACCGACCGCGTGGGTCGCCACGTCATGTACATCGTGGACCTGCTGGCCCTCGCCCTCTTCTCGATCCTCACCCTGTGGGTCACCGACGTCTGGCAGCTGATCGCGCTGCGCTTCGCGATCGGCGTCGCGATCGGCGCCGACTATCCCATCGCCACCTCGCTCCTGGCCGAGTACCTCCCTCGGAAGCACCGGGGGAAGATGCTCGGCGCCACCTTCGTGGTCTGGGCGATCGGCGCCACCGCCGCCCCGATCGTCGCCATCGCCTGCAGCGCCCTGTTCGGCGACGACGCCTGGCGCTGGATGCTCGCGAGCACCGCCGTCTTCGCGGTCGTCACCCTCCTCTTCCGTCTCGGCACTCCCGAGTCCCCGCGATGGCTGATGAGCAAGGGGCGGGTCGACGAGGCCGATGACGCGATCCGGAAGGTCTTCGGCCCCCAGTACTCCACGGCGGACCTCGGCGATGCGGAGCAGGACGGCCACGTCCCCCTGCGGGCGCTCCTGCGCGCCCCGTACCTGCGCCGACTGGTGTTCGTCTGCGTGTTCTGGATGTGTCAGGTCATCCCGATGCTGTCGATCTACTCGTTCTCCTTCGACGTGCTCGCCACCGTCGGTCTCGAGGGCAACGGCGCCGAGGTGTTCCTGGCCGCGCTGTTCGTGGTCGGCGGCATCCCCGGCCTGCTGCTGGTGGACCGCATCGGGCGCAAGTCCCTGCTGATCTGCTCCTTCGCCGGCATCGCCGTGATCTGGGGGATGGCCGGGCTCGTGCCGGGCCTGCCGATGATGGCGACCTTCGCGGCGATCTGCCTGTTCGCCTTCCTCTCCGGCTCCTCGAACTTCCTCGAGATCGTGATCCCGAACGAGCTGTTCCCCACCCAGGTGCGCGCCACCGCCGTCGGCATCGGCACCGCAGCCAGCCGGATCGGTGCGGCGATCGCGGTCTACCTGATGCCGTTCCTGCTCGCCCACGGGATCAGCTGGGTGCTGCTGGCAGGCGCCGCCGTCTCCGTGGTCGGTCTGGTGGTCACGCTCCGGCTGGGCGAGGAGACGGCCGGGCGCAGCCTGAACGACACCTCGACCGGCGCCGCCCCCGCCCTCACCGACCGCACCGCTGCCTGAGGAGGCATCATGACCATCCGCGTCCCCCGGCCCGTCGGCCCCGTCGACGGCACGCTCGTCCCCCGCTTCGCCGGGGAGTCCACCTTCGCCCGCATCCCGCGCCTCGACGCGGTCAGCGACTACGACATCGCCGTGTTCGGCGTGCCGTTCGACGGCGGCACCTCGTACCGCCCGGGGGCGCGCTTCGGCCCGCTCGAGGTGCGCACCTCCTCCCGACACCTCCGGCCGGCCTTCCACGTCGAGCTCGACGTCGCCCCCTTCGGCGAGCTGCAGGTGGTCGACGCGGGCGACGTGGCGTGCACGCCCTTCGACATCACGACCGCCATGGGGCAGATCGAGGCCTTCGCCGGCGAGCTCCGCGGGGACGCCGACGACCGGCGCCTGATCGCGATCGGCGGCGACCACACCATCGCCCACCCCCTGCTCCGCAGCGCCGTGGCGACGCACGGCCCGGTCGCGCTGATCCACTTCGACGCGCACCTCGACACCTGGGACACCTACTTCCACACGCCCCTCACCCACGGCACCGTCTTCCGCCGGGCCTTCGAGGAGGGACTCCTGCTCGAGGACAAGTCCATCCACGTGGGGACCCGCGGCCCGATCTACGACCGGATCGACCTGGCGCAGGACGCGGACTTCGGCTTCAAGGCGATCCGCTGCAGCGACCTCGACCGGATCGGCGTGGAGGCCGCGGTGGATCAGGTGCGTCGACGGGTGGGGGACGCCCCCGTCTACGTCTCCCTCGACATCGATGTGCTCGACCCGGCCTTCGCCCCCGGCACCGGGACCCCGGAGGCGGGCGGCCTGACCAGCCGCGAGCTGCTCGCGATGCTGCGCAGCCTCGACGGGCTGAACATCGTCGGCGCCGACGTGGTCGAGGTGGCCCCGGCCTACGACCACGCCGAGACCACCACGGTCGCCGCCGCGACCGTGGTCTACGACCTCATCGCGCTGATGACCAATCACGAGCTCGGCCGCACCTGACACGGGCGGCGCGCGGGCATACGCTTGCCGACATGAGTGCACCCACCCGCCGTCTCGGCTCCCTGACCGTCTCCGCCCTCGGCCTCGGCGCCATGCCGCTCTCGATGGGGCGCGGCGAGCCCGCTCCGCACGAGCGCGCCATGGCGACGATCCACGCCGCCCTCGACGCCGGGGTCACCCTGCTCGACACCGCAGACATCTACGCCCCGAGCTGGGACACGATGGGCCACAACGAGCAGTTCGTCGGTGAGGCGCTGCGCAGCTGGGACGGTGACGCGTCCCAGGTCGTGATCGCCACGAAGGGCGGGATCACCCGCTCCGCCGAGGGCGGGGGCCGCGACGGCTCTCCTGCCTACCTGCGCCGGGCGCTCGAGAGGTCCCTCGCCGCGCTCGACATGGACAGCGTGGACCTCTACTACTGGCACCGCCCCGACCGCAGCATCCGCTACGCCGAGGCGGTCGAGACCCTCGCCGCCTTCCAGCAGGAGGGGCTGATCCGCGAGATCGGCATCTCCAATGCGAACGTGGAGGAGATCGACGTGGCCCGCGAAGTGCTCGGCGACGGGGGCCTCGCCGCGGTGCAGAACGAGTTCTCCCCGACCTTCTTCCACACCAGCCGACGAGAGCTCGCCCACTGCGGCGAGCACGGCATCGGCTTCGTGCCCTGGTCGCCGCTGGGCGGCACGGGCGGCGGCGCGGCCGCCGTGGGGGAGCGGTTCCCCCAGATCGCGAGGATCGCCGAGGCGCGCGGGGCGAGCCCGCAGCAGGTGGTCCTGGCCTGGGAGCTCGCACTCGGCGAGCATGTCGTCCCGATCCCCGGCGCGAGCCGTCCCGAGTCGATCACCGACTCGGCCGGTGCCATGGACCTCGAGCTCACGGCCGCGGAGAAGGACGAGCTGGACCGCATCATCGCCTGAGGCCCGTCCACGTGACCTGAGGGATACTCCCTCGCGCCCCGTCGCCGAGGGGCGTACCGTGGCCCCGTCCACGACGACCCAGGAGATGAGCATGCGCAGCAGCCGTGCAGGAAGCGGGGCGGCCCACCGGGCCTGCTCGGCGTGACCCCGTCACGCCCGTCTTCCGATCTCCGCACGCCGCCGCCCGGACGGGCGAGCTCGGTGTGCCCGTCACCAGGACACCCCATGAACACCCTCACCGAATCCCAGCTCCGCGCCGCCTTCGTCAACGCCTCGAAGGGCGAGTCGAAGCGCGCCATGCTCCCCGACCTCGACCAGATCGACTTCTCCCGTCTCGACTACCTCGGCTGGCAGGACGCGAAGAAGCCGAGGAACCACTACGTCGCCCTCGAGCTCGACGGGGAGGTCGCGGTGCTGCTGCTGCGCGGCCCCGAGAACCCGCCGACGAAGAAGATGCTCTGCGCATGGTGCGAGGACATCGTCGACGGCGTGCACGCGGCGAGCTTCGTCGCCCCGCTGGCCGGGGCCTCCGGCCGCCGCGGCAACACCGTCGGCACCGCGATCTGCGCCGACTTCCGCTGCTCGCGCAATGTGCGCCGGGAGCCGAGCTCCTTCGAGATCCGCTCGGAGGACCCGGCGCTGCTGGCCTACCACCGCGAGCAGAAGATCACGGGCCTGCAGGAGCGGTCGACGGCCTTCGTGCGCACGGTCATCGAGCGGAGCTGACTCCCACGACGACGTCCGCCCGGTCGCGGGTTCCCGCGACCAGGCGGGCGTTGTCCTCGTCCGGACCGAGCGCCCACTCCCGGGCGGCCTGCGGCGCCTTCCCGAAGCGCTCGTGACGGGCGATCAGACGCTCGTGCCGCAGGCCCTCGGGCACCTCGACGAACCAGCACGCATCCAGCATCGCGCGGACCCGAGAGAACGGCCCGTCCTGGAGCAGCAGGTAGTTCCCCTCGGTGAGCACGAGCGGCACCTCGGCGCGCACCTCGATCGCCCCGGCGAGCGGTTGCTCGAGATCGCGCTCGAACATCGGCGCCCATATCGGCGGATCCTGAGGCCGCTGAGCGCGCAGCCGCTGCAGCAGCGCCACGTAGCCGTCGGCGTCGAAGGTGTCCGGCGCGCCCTTGCGCTCCCGCCGCCCGAGCCGCTCGAGCGCCGCATCGGCGAGATGGAACCCATCCATCGGCACGAGCACCGCGGACCCCTCCGGCAGCTCCGCCATGAGCCGCTCGGCGAGCGTGGACTTCCCCGCCCCGGGCGCCCCCGCGATGCCGAGAAGGCGGCGCGAGCCGCTGCGCAGCGCCTCGTCGACCAGCGCGAGCGCGGTCTCGACCTCAGCGCTCACCGAGCCCCACCTCCACGATCTCGCCGCGCAGCGGCAGATGGATCAGCACCCGCGAGGGCGCACGCCCCGCCGCGGCCAGCGCCTGCGAGTACGTCGCCATCTGCCCCAGATACGACTCCCGCACGTGCCCCACGGGATCGTCCCCCGGGTAGCTCTTGTGGTCCACCAGCACCACCTGCCCGTCCGGCAGGCGCAGCAGCGTGTCGATCCAGCCCTCCATCACCTGGTCCTCCTCGTTCCACCAGGTGATCGGCTGCTCGGTGAGCTCCTCGGCGCCGGGCAGCTCCGCGGCGAGGAACCCCGCCCACGCGTCCCCGGCCTCGATCAGCACCGACGGCTCCACCGCCCGTGCGACCGCCCACCGCTCGACGAGCCGCGCCGCCGCGGATTCTCGCTGGGCGTCCGCCATCGAGGCGAGCGGCAGCGCGAGATAGGCGTGCACCGCCTCGCCCACTCGCTCCCACTGCGGCCCGCCGCCGGTGACCAGCCGCCGGCCGATGCTCCGCGGCGCGGAGACCGTCCCGGCGACGCCCTCGGAGCCGATCCCGGAGGCCTGGAAGCGGGCGGCGACCTGCGCCTCCCGCGGCCGCGGGCCGATGAGATCGCTCGCCGCGAGCGCGCTGCGCCGGGCGTCGAAGCGCTCCGCGCCCTCCGCGAGCACCCCGGCGGGGGCCCGCACCACTGCGGGCAGCACTCCGCCGCCCCGCACCGCGATCCCGTCCCCGCCGGCGTCCCAGGACAGCAGCGGCGAGGCGTCCTCGTGCGTCGCGGGCACGAGCATGTCCAGCACCGGCGCCGAGCCGTCGCCGCTCAGCACGGTGACGTCGGCCGCGCGGGTGAGGGCGACGTACTGCAGGCGCCCGGACTCCTCCCGCTCCCGGTCCGTGCGCCGCAGCGCATGCTCCGAGGCGGAGAGCCCCTCCTGCAGCGCGGCGGAGCGCGGCAGCAGCTCCGGCCAATAGCGCGGCGCCCGTCCCGCCAGCGGCGCAGCGACGTCCAGATGCTCGGCCGGCACCACGAACGCGCCCGAGGTCTGCGGGCGCTCCTTCGGGTCGTGGTCGAGCATGACCACGACGTGCGGCCACTCGAGGCCCTTCGCGCCGTGGACCGTGCCGACCCACACGGTGCCCGGGGTCCCGCTGAGATCGGGTCCGCGATCCACCGCGTCCACCGCGATCCGCAGCCCCGTCAGCGTGACCGGAGCGGAGTCGGCCCGGGCCCGGTCCGCGTACTGCCCCGCGACGGCGCGCAACGCATCGAGGGTGCGCAGGCGCTGGTCGGGGGCGGGCCAGGCGCGGAGCCGCTCGGGCAGGTCGAGGGCGTCGACGAGCGCGGTGATCATCTCGACCGGCGACAGGGAGATGCACTCCTCTCGCAGGTCCCGGAGCCCGTCCAGCACCGGGTCACGCCACCAGGCGTCGAACAGCGCCCGCCGCGCCTCCCGATCGGGCTGGGCGGCGAGGTCCGCGAACCAGCTCCCGTGCGCTGCATGGTCCTCGAGCAGGTCGACCAGCTCGGTGAGGGCCAGGGTGTCGGTGAGGTCGAGGGCCACCGCGAGCGCGGCCCGCACGAGGCGGCCCTCTCGGGTCGAGAGGACCGATCGGCCCTCCCCGGAGGCGGGGATGCCGCGCTCGGTGAGCGCGGCGATGACGTCCTGGGCCCGACGGTTCGAGCGGACCAGCACGGCGACGTCGGCGGGGGTGGCGCCGTCCTCGCGCAGCAGGGCGAGCACCCCGTCGGCGATCGCGGTCGCGTGCTGCGGGTAGGTGAGCTTCTTCGGCACCTCGGGCACCCATGCCTCGAGCCGCCCGGGACGCCGCCCTTCCGCGCTCCGCCGGGCGACCGCCTCCGGGGCCGCGGTGGTCACCACTCGCTCGCGCGGCAGCTTCGGGAACACCTGCGGGAACACCGAGGTGACGAGGTCGAGCACCGGCTCCTGCGAGCGCCAGGAGTGGCGCAGGTCCAGCACCTCCGCGTCGCCGAGCCCGGCGGTGCCCGCCTCGATCCGCTCGATGATCCCGAGCATGAGGGAGGGGTCCGCGTCGCGGAACCCGTAGATCGCCTGCTTCGGGTCGCCCACCCAGATCTTGTCGTCGATCAACTGGGACAGCTCGAGGAACAGGGCGAGCTGCACGGGGGAGGTGTCCTGGAACTCGTCGACGGCGAGCAGATGGAAGCGGGTGCGGATCACCTCGCGCGCCCGCTCGCTGGTGCGCACGAGCTCGAGGGTCCGCACCTCCTGGTCGATGAAGTCGATCAGCCCCAGCTCGTCCTTGAAGCGCTGGTACGCCTCCAGCGACTCGGCGGCGGTGTCCATGACCAGCGCGATCAGGGTGCGCACGTCCTCCTGCAGGGCCGGGTTCGCCAGCAGCTCGCCGGCGATCGCCCGGGCGACGCCGAGCAGGGCCAGGTCGACGTCCTTGCTGTACACGTACTTCGCCTCGGGGTCCCCGGCCTTCCCGTTCGCGACCCGTGCGACCTTCGCCCAGACGCTCCACGGCGCCCGCTCGAGTCGCGCCACGTCCCGCAGCAGGCCGTCGAGGGTCACGAGGTGCTTGCGCACGGTCACGGCGCCCTTCTCCGTGAAGGGCCCGTCCCCGGCCTCGGAGCTGCGCACCTGCGACCACAGCCCCCGGACCGCGGCCGTGAGCTCGGACCGCCACGCCTCCCGCCGGTCGGTGGCATCGGCCTCCGGCAGCGCCGCCGCGCGGTACTCCTCGAAGGACGCGGCAGCACCTCGGCGCAGCGCGCCCGCATCCAGCAGGTTCGTCCGGGCCCGACCGGCGAGATCCCGCACATGGCCCCGCCACGAGGGGGAGACGCCCCAGGGGATCTCGGGCTCCTCCTCGCCGTCGTGCTCGGTGCGGGCCAGGAGGTCCGCGGCCCGGGCACCGGCCTCCGCGGCGGTCTGGTCGATCGCGGCCCGGAAGGCGACCTTCTGCCGGTCCTCGTCGAGCACCTGCACATCGGGGGAGATGCCCGCGTCGAGCGCGAACTCGCGCAGCAGCTCCCCGGAGACGGAGTTGACGGTGCTGATCAGGGCGCTGTCCACGCCGCGGGCGGCGTCGACCTGGCCGCGCTCGAGCAGGGTGCGGCGCACGCGGTCGCGCAGCTCGGCGGCGGCCTTGGTGGTGAACGTCGTCGCGATCAGCTGCGAGGGATCGAGCCCGCGGGCGATCCGGTCGGCGATCCGATGGGTGAGGGTGTGGGTCTTCCCGGAGCCTGCCGAGGCGTTGATCAGCGTGAAGCTCGTGCTCATCGGATCGCTCCCGTCGTCCCGCACAGCTGCGCGTGCTCGCTTCTCCCGCAGTGCTCCTCGACGAGGAGCCCGCCGGCCTCCCGCTCGGTCGCGCGCGCCGCCGCGAGCGTGCCTCCCCGCTCCTGCAGCTCCCGGCAGCCGCAGCGCACCTTCCCCTCGGCGACCTCGTCGAGAGTGGCGGTGACGGCGCCGAGCATGCGCCGCCACGCTTCGCCGGTGTCCATCGGTGCGCGGTCATGCGGGTCCAGCGCCGGATCGGAGGAGACGAACTCGCCGCTGCGCAGCAGGAAGTAGCCGACGTCGGCGGGCTGCTCGCCGGGGTGCTCCTGCGCGAGGGTCCAGGCGTAGGAGGCCAGCTGGATCGCCTCCGAGGTGTCGTAGAGGTCGCCGTAGCGGGTGCGGCTGCGGGACCACTTCAGGTCCAGCACGGTGCGCCGCCCGTCGGCCGCGATCGCGTCGACGTCGCGGCTGCCGACGAAGGGCACCGTCCGCTCGCCGCCCGCGAGCGGCAGGGGCAGCGGCACCTCGAAGCGGGTCTCTGTCCCGGTGATCCGCAGCCCCGCCGCTGCGGCCCCGGAGAACAGCGCCCCGACCGAGCGCACGGCCCGGTCGCGCACGTCCTCCCTGGCCGCGGCGCGACCGGGCAGATCCAGTTCGGAGGCGAGCTGCGGCACGAGCCGATCCAGCACCTCGCGGATCTCCTCGCTCGACGGGGCGGCGAGCGGGGTCCCGCCGAGCCCGGGATCGTAGCGCTCGCCGACCAGCGTCTCGACCACGGCGTGGACGAGCGTGCCGATCATCCGCGCGCCCGTCGGCAGCGCCGCGACGTCCGCGGGCCGCACACCCAGCGCGTACTCGAGCGCCCAGTGGTGCGGGCAGGCGAGCAGCGAGGCGATCTGCGTGTAGGACAGCTTCCGCGGCAGCAGGTGCGGCGCCGGCGCGATGCGATGCTCCGTCGGCGGCACTGCCGGCTCCACCTCCGGGGCCGGGGCCATGACCTCCAGCGATCGCCCCGCGAGCTCCCACCGCCCGTCCTCGATCAGCTCCTCGGGCCGCAGCCGGGACCCCGCGCCGAGATGCGCGAGCAGACCGCTCGGCCCCGGCGCCTCCTCGAGCCGCCTCCCGGGCAGCACGACGACGATCTCCTCGGCCCGCCGCAGGCCCCGCAGCGCGGCGTCGACCTGCAGGGAGGCGAGCTGCGCGGGGGCGAGCACACGCCCTCCGCCCGCCTCGAGCGCCGCCGTCTCCGCAGCATCCCAGCGCGGCGTCCGCGGGGCGTCCTCGGAGCTCGGCCCCCACCACAGCACGGTGCCGCCGCGCACCTGGGCGGGGGAGGTGGTCACCTGTCTGTCGGACACCTCCCGCACCGCTCGCGGCGACGGCCCGGAGCCCCCGCAGCTGTCGATGACCTGCTGCAGCGTGCGTCGGGCGAGGGGAGCCTCGGGGGCGAGCATGCCGAGCACCCGCTGCAGCACCTGCACCTGGGTGAGGCTCGCCAGCAGATCCCCGTCCCCGCGGGCGACGGCCCGCAGCCGCTCCGCGAGCCAGTCCAGCCGCTCGGCGATCGCGCGCGGCCGCAGCCCCTCGGCAGGCAGCGGATCGCGGACCAGCCGGTCGATCACCCGGGCCGCCTCGATCGCGCGCTCGTGCCCGCTCCCGCCGATCCGGACGAGCGCCGCCCGCCAGGCCGGCCCGCCGACGCCCGGCTCGGCGCCGAGCGCGCGCAGCAGCTCGCGCCGGGCGAGGGCGGGCACCAGCCCGACGGGCTCCGCCTCCGCCTCGGCGCCGGGCAGCACCCTCAGGTCCAGCAGCGCCGCGAGCTGGTGCACGTCCACGGGAGCGGTCGCCACGTCGAGGAACAGGCCCAGCACCTGGTGGTGGGCCCGGTCGCGGGAAGGGCCGACGGCTCCGACCGCGGGCATGCCCCTCCGGTGCAGGGCGCGGTCCAGCACGTCCGTGTCCGCCGAGGCGAGCACCGCGGCCGCGGGGTCCGCCGCGAGGAACCGGGCGGCGACGTCGGCCGCGGTCCACTCGTCCAGCGCCTCGACGACGCTCACCCGCGGCGAGCCCTCGCCTGCCGCAGCAGCCGCCACGAGGCGCACCCCGGCCGCCTCGAGCAGCCCCAGCAGGCGCGGCCACATCCCCGGCAGCGCCCCCGACTCCTCCTCGAGCGCGAGCTCCTCGATCCCGAGCGGCCAGTCGCCGCCCGCCTCCTCGAGCAGCTCCACGACCTCCCGCAGGTCGTCCCCGGCCGACGGGGCCAGCGTCCCGGTCACCCCGACCTCCGCGACCCGCTCCAGCTCCCGCAGCGCCGCGAGCCGATCCGGCATCGGCCCCTCGCTGCGCATGCCCTGCCAGCCCGTCGCCACCGCCTCGTCCCGCCAGCGCAGCAGCTGGGCGGCCGTGCTCCACGGATCCACTGCGAAAGACCGTGCGGGCCATGCCTGGGGATGCTCCTCGAGCAGCCGCAGGTACTGCGCCACCCGCACCGCCGGCTCCACGTTCGGCCGGGTCAGCCCCAGACGCCCCTGCAGCAGCTGCACCAGACCTCGCGGCCCGAGCCGCGCGACCCCCGCGGCCCCACCGCCGTCGGCCCAGGCCGCACCGTCCAGGGACCAGCCGAACTCGATACGCATGACCTCACAGTATGCGAGGAGGCCGACGTTCCGAGGACCGGGCCTCAGCGGTTGAACGGATCGTCCGGCCGGATCCCCCAGGAGAAGCCGCGCTCGTAGAGCACCTCGCCGGAGGGGTCGGGCGCGAGCACCAGGTCCTGCCCCTCGCCGGTGACATGCAGCGTCCCGTCGGCCTGCTCCGCGACGGTCAGCGTGAGCGTCTCGCCCTCCGCGTCGAGGTGCTCCTGCACCGGCTGCCCCTCCTCGCGCAGGTCCTTCAGCGTCAGCTCGACCGTGGCCCCCTCGCCGCGGGTCCAGGAGCCGCTGCGCAGCGTCCCGTCGGCCGTGCGCAGCTGCGCCTGCGCGGCCCCGCCGTAGGAGATAGAGCCGAGCGCCAGGCTGCTCCAGCGCGTGTCCTCGGCCAGCTGCGCGGCGGGCTCCGCGGTGTCCTCGGCGACGGTCCACACCCCGGCCGGCGCCGACTCGTCCACGCTCCGCGCCGGGTACATGGTCGACACGCCCCACAGCACGACGCCGGCGAGGACGACCGCGAGCACGGGTGCCGCGATCGCCCCGACCCGTTCCGCCGGGCGCCATGGCACCAGCCGCGGCCGGGGTCCTGCGCCGATCTCCCCCCGACCCAGCACCGCCCGCGCGAGCCGCGGCATCCACGGGATCAGCACCAGCAGCGACATCAGGATGTACACGGCCGACGGGGTCTTGACCATGACGTCGTAGCCGATGTTCAGCACCAGCACGAAGCTCATCGAGGCCGCGCCGATCAGTGCGCCGAGCGGCACGGTGCGCCGCCACAGGAGCGCGAGCCCCGCCCCGAACTCGGCGAGTCCGGAGAGGAACTGGAACGCGGGGGAGAAGGCGACCATCCGCCACAGCAGCCCCATCGGGCTCATCTCGCCGTGGGTGATCAGGGCGTCGCCCGCATCGGAGAACCCGAACTGGCCGAACACGAGCTTCGCCGCGCCGTAGTACATCAGCACCAGCGCGAGCACGAGCCGGATCCCGCCGTGCACCCACCAGGCGGCGGTCACCCCCGCGGTGCGCGCCAGGCGCTTCTCGGCGGAGTAGTCGGTGTGCGAGGAGGAGGTCATGCCCTCACTTCACCGCATGGCGGCGTCCCGGCTGATCACCCTCCGGTCGCGACTGCGGTACGACCTTCGGCGGACAGCGCGAGCAGCGCCAGGAGAGCGAACCGTCGGGTCCGGCTCACAGCATCGCGTGCTCCGTCACCCATGACGCCTCCGTCCGCAGGGGCCGGCCCGGCACGAGCTCACCGTCCGCGACGAAGCCCTCCTCGCGCCCGGCGAGCTCGGCGACGAGGATCTCCCGGTGCCGGGCGAGCTCGGCCGGGTCCTCGTCGGCCAGGTCGTGCAGCTCCTGGGGGTCCTCCTCGAGGTCGAACAGCTGCTCGTGCCCGTCCCCGGAGAACCACACGTACTTGTGCCGCTGCGAGCGGATCCACTGCATCGAATGGCGGCCGAGCGAGTGGATCAGATGCTCGCCGTGCAGGTGCTCCCGCAGCGTCCCGCCGCACGTCGCCTCCCGCAGGTCCTTCCCGTCGACGCCGTCGGGCACCGGGGCACCGGCGAGGCCCAGCAGGGTCGGCATCACGTCGCGCAGCTCCGCGATCGCCTCGACCTCCCCGCCCTCGCCCCAGCCGTCCCGCCAGCGCGGCGGGACGTGGACCACCAGCGGCACCCGTGCCGAGCCCTCGTAGCCGACGGACTTGCGGTACATGTCGTGGTCGCCGAGCATCTCGCCGTGGTCGGAGACCACCACGATCACGGTGTCCTCGAGCAGCCCCTGGTCCGACAGCGCCTCCCGCAGCCGGTTCAGCTGCAGGTCGATGAACTCGATCGAGCCGTAGTACCCGGCCCGCACCTGGTGATGCGTGCTCTCCTTCTGCGCCCCGAACTCCGCCTCGGAGCCGTGATCGCGCCGGTGCTCGTCGAACCGGGAGACCCAGTCCCCGAGGGGCCTCGTGCCGCCTTCCCGCTCGCGGTGCTTGTCCCACAGCCAGCCCGGCGGGTCGAAGGGAGCGTGCGGACGGTGGAAGGACATGTACAGGAAGAACGGACGGGTGGGGTCCCGGCGCTCGAGGAACCGCAGGGACTCGTCGGCCACCCAGCGCGTGGGGTGCAGCCGCTCCTCCCGTTCCCAGGGCCGGGCCGTCAGCGCATTGCAGCCGATGCCGGTGTCCTGGTAGTCCGCGCGGGGGTCCCCGGTCTCCCGGCGCAGGAACTCGACGTAGTCGTCGATCGCGGCGGACGGCCCCCGCGACAGCCTCCTCGAGGTGTGCAGGAAGCCGTCGTGCAGCAGCACCTCGTCGAAGCCGCAGCGGGCACGGTCGGGGAAGACGTGCATCTTCCCGACCGCGTAGGTCTGGTACCCGTGCTCCCTCAGCGTGGACGGCAGCGTCACCGGGTACGCGTCCGGGAAGGAGATCCCCTCCCGGTACCCGTACCGACCGTGCAGAGCCGGCGACTTCCCGGTCAGCAGCGCGACCCGCGCGGGAACGCACGTCGGCGTCGCCGAGTACGCGCGCGGGAACAGGTACCCGCCCCGCGCCAGATCGTCGAGGTTCGGGGTGTGGATCAGGTCGTTCCCGGCGACGCCCATCGCGTCGGCCCGCATCTGGTCCACGCAGACCAGGACGAGGTGGGGCCGCCGGGTCACGGCTCAGCCCTGGTTCGCGCTGCCGGGGTGCGCCCACGGCGGCACGTCGCCGCCGGGGTAGCCGTCCGGGACCTGCTGCTGCGCCTGGCGCTGTGCCTCGCGCGCCTTCTGCTCGGCCTGCTCGCGGGCGCGCTGGGCGCGGGACTCCTCCCGCTTGCGCTGCTGCTCGGCGGAGGCCCGCTCGCGGTGCGCGGCGTCGGCGACGTCGGCGTCCTTGCTGGCCTCGGCCGCTGCCTGCGACTGCAGCATCGCGGTGCGGATCTCCTCGCCCATGCCGCCGACGGCGCCGGGGTTGGAGGGCAGGTAGAGCACGTTGGAGCGGCCGTTGCGGGCCACGTCCTGCATGGTGTCGAAGTACTGCGTCATCAGCAGCAGCTGCTCGGCGGAGTTCTCGATGCCGACCTTGCGGAGCATCTCGTACTGCTCCGCGATGCCGAGCGCGATCGCCTTGCGCTGCGCGGCGACGCCCTCACCCTGGAGGCGCTTGGACTCGGCCTCGGCCTCGGCCTGGGTGACGCGCTTGATCTTGTCGGCCTCGGCGAGGGACTGCGCCGCGACGCGGTCGCGCTGGGCGGCGTTGATGGAGTTCATCGAGTCGCGCACCCGCGAGTCCGGGGAGATGTCCTGGACCAGGGTGTTGATGATGTTGAAGCCGAACTCCTGCATGCGGGCCGAGAGGGTGTTCTCGACGCTGCGGGCGATGTCGTCCTTGGACTCGAAGGCCTGGTCGAGCTCGAGGCCGGACAGCGCCGAGCGGACGGTGTCGAAGACGTAGGAGCGGATCTGCGCCTCGGGGTTGGACAGCTTGTAGTACGCATCCACGACCTGCTCCTCGCGGATGCGGTACTGCACCGCGACGGGCACCGTCACGAAGACGTTGTCCTTGGTCTTGGACTCGATGTTGACCTCGAGCTGCTGGACGCGCAGCGAGACCGGCTTGGTGGTGTTGTCGATGAACGGCGTCTTGAAGTTCAGACCCGCGTGCGCGACGCGGCGGAACTTGCCGAAGCGCTCGACGATGATCGCTTCCTGGGTGTGCACCGTGAACATCAGCGAGGTGCGCAGGCCGCCGAAGAGCAGCGCTGCGACGATCGCGAGCACGACGACGAGCCCGATGATGACGACGAGGACGACGATGAGGCCTTCCACAGGGACCCCTTTCGGGTGGGAGGAACGTGTGAGACACGCTACCAAGTCATGGCAGGGCCAGTTCAGCCTCGATCCTGCGGGCGATCCGGGTCGGCGGCACGGGCGGGGCGAAGCGGCGCACCACCTGTCCGTCGGCCGAGACGAGGAACTTCGTGAAGTTCCAGGCGATCCTCCCGCCCATCACCCCGGCCTTCTGCGCGCACAGCCACCGCCACAGCGGCGGTGCGTCCGGGCCGTTGACGTCGGTCTTCGCGAACAGCGGGAAGGTCACCGCGTACGCCGAGGTGCAGATCTCCCGGGTGTCCTCGTCGCTGCCGGGGTCCTGGTGGAACTGGTCCGAGGGGAAGCCGAGCACGCTGAAGCCCTGCGGCGAGAACCGCTCGTGCAGCTCCTGCAGTCCCCGCAGCTGCGGGGTGAAGGCGCACTCGGTGGCAGTGTTGACCACGAGCACCGGGCGGCCCCGGTAGGCGCTGAGCTCCTGCTGCTCCCCGTCGATCGTGGTCGCCGAGAAGTCGTGGAAGGTGTGCGTCTCCATGGTTCCGCCATCGTAGGTCAGGACAGGAACTCGTCCACCTCGGCGCGAGCGGGCGCGCTCTGCGGTCCGCGCCGCGTCACGGCGATCGCGGCGGCGGCGTTGGCGCGGGTCGCGGCGGACTCCCAGTCCGCGCCGAGAGCGCGCTCGGCGAGCAGCACCCCGGTGTGGGTGTCGCCGGCGCCGTTGGTGTCCACGGGAGTCTGCGGGAAGGCCGGGATCTCGGTGCCGCGACCGTGGTGGAAGACGTGGCAGCCGCGGTCCCCGTCGCGCACGATCACGGCGGCGCCCGGCCGCAGCCGGCGCCGGATCGCCTGCGGGGTGTCCTCGAGATGGTCGAGGTCGGTCAGCGCCCGCGCCTCGTCCGCATTGGAGGTCCACACGGTGGTGCGGGCGAGCATGCGGTCCTGCAGCACCCGCGGGAACGAGGCGAAGGGGTCGCCCGGGTCGAGCACCACGTCGACCCCGTCCTCGAGACCCTCGAGGAACTCCAGCAGCGGCTCGCGGGTCGGCTCGAACAGGCTGTACCCCGAGACGCACACCAGATCCCCCGCCTCCGGCGCCAGCCGGGCGAAGGACTCCGCGCTCACCTCCCGCTCGGCCCCGTACACGGTGAGGAAGGTGCGCTCGGCCGACGGCTCCAGCAGCACCACGCAGTACCCGGTGTCCGCCCCGTCGCGCGGGGCGTCCGACAGCGCCACCCCGTCGGCCGCGAGCACCTCCCGGATCAGCTCGCCGTTCCGGCCCACGCCGTGCGCCCCGCCGTGCACGGCCTCCGCCCCGGTGCGGGCCGCGGCGAGCAGGGTGGTCACGGCCCCGCCCGCGTAGCGCCGCTCGGTGCGGGCATTGGTGTTCCCGCCGCGCGCGGGCAGCGCGTCGACCTCCAGGATCACATCGACGAGGGCCTGGGCGGTGTGCAGCACTCGGGACATGTCCCGAGTGTAGGTGGGAGCATGTGTCCATGACTCCCGCCCGCCGCCGCGCTCCCTGGATCCTCGCGATCGCCCTCGCCGCGATCGCCGCCCTCGTCGCGGGCGTGCTGGTCTGGCGGGGCGGAGCGGGCGACGGCTCCGAGGAGGCCGAGGCGCTCGCCGGCACCCTCGCCGCCGGAGGCACCGACCTCGACACGCAGGTGCTCGGCGAGCTCCGCGAGGCCGGCGCGACCCCCGAGGTGACCCTCGCCGACGCGGGCGAGGCGCAGGACGGCGCTCGCACCGCGACCTACGCCTGGACCTGGAGGCTCCCCGACGAGGCCGGGACCTGGGAGTACACCACCACTGCGACCCTGGAGCGGGGCGAGGACGGCTGGGCCCCGTCGGCGCTGACCCCCGCCGCTCTCGCCCCCGATCTCGCCGACGGCGAGCAGCTCGCCGTGCGCGCCGTCGACCCCGCGCTCGGCACGATCACCGACCGCGACGGCACCCAGCTGTACGGCCCCCGCGACGTGAAGATCCTGGGGCTGGACAAGTCCCGGCTGGAGGAGGATCAGCTCGACTCCTCCGCCCGTGCCCTCGCCGACGCGCTCGGCACCGACCCCGACCGCTATGCCGAGTCCGTCGCCGGCGCCGGGGAGGAGGCCTTCGTCCCCGCCCTCACGATCCGCGTCACCGACGAGGGGAACTACCCCCTGGACGAGGCCGCGCAGGTCCCGGGCTATCTCGCCGTCGAGGACCAGCGCCCCTTGGCCGCCGAGCGGGACTACGCCCCGGGCGTGCTCGGCTCCCTGCGTGAGGCGTCGGCCGAGGACGTCGAGGACTCCGACGGAGAGATCGAGGCCGGTGACCTGGTGCCGAGCGGCGGCGTCCTCGCCGCCGAGAGCGACGCGGTGCTCGGCACCGACGGCCTCGAGATCCTCGCCACCGGCGGCGAGGAGGAGCGCTCCCTCCACCGGGTCGACGCCGTCGACGGCACCTCCGTGCGCACCACCCTCGACGACGACCTGCAGCGCCGCGCCACCGCCGCGATCGCCGACGAGGACTCGCCGTCGGCCGTGATCGCGCTCAGCGCCTCCACCGGCGATGTGCTCGCCGCCGCGCTCGGGCCGACGGGCCAGTCCTACCCGGTGGGGCTCGTGGGCCAGTACGCGCCCGGCTCGACCTTCAAGACCGTCACCGCGCTGTCGCTGCTGCGCGCCGGGGTCACGCCCGACACCGAGCTCCAGTGCCCCGAGACGGCGTCCGTCGCCGGGCGCTCCTTCAAGAACGCCGACTCGATGGACCCCTCCCTGTTCGGCACGATGCCGCTGCGCTCGGTGATCGCGCACTCCTGCAACACCGCGCTGCTGCTGCAGCACGAGACCGTGGACCAGGCCGGGCTCGCCGACGCCGCGACCACCCTCGGCATCGGCCAGGAGGCCCCTGCGGGCCTGGACGCCTTCATGGGCTCGATCGATCCGGCCGACGAGGGCGTCGAGCACGCCGCGGCGATGATGGGCCAGGGCCGCGTGCTCACCTCGCCGCTCGCCATGGCGACCGTCCTCGCCTCGGTGCAGAACGGCTCCACCGTCACCCCGCGGATCCTCGCCGACGTCGAGCCCGAGGCCCCGGAGGTCCCCACCCCGCTCACGGAGGAGGAGACCGCGCAGATGCAGGAGATGCTGCGCGGCGTGGTCACCGACGGCAGCCTCGACGACTTCGCCGACCTGCCCGGCGAACCGGTGATCGGCAAGACCGGCACCGCCGAGTTCACGAACGAGGACGGCGAGCTCGCCCTGCACTCCTGGGTGATCGTCGCCCAGGGCGATCTCGTGGTCGCCGCCTTCGTCGAGGACGGCAGCTACGGATCGGTCACCGCGGGCCCGATCGCCCGCGAGGTGCTCGCCGGTCAGTAGGGAGTGCGCCCCTCATGGGCGAGCCACGCGTCGAAGGGGTCGACCGCGTCGGCGTGCCGGTGCTGCTCGACGGGGAGCACGACGTGGCGGCCCGGACGGGTGAAGTAGTCGTGGAAGGCGGAGTCGTCGAAGCCGGCCCGGGCGGCGTCCCCGCGGCCCGCCGCGAACACCACGAGGTCCAGCCGCGCCCAGAGCGCGGCCGCCATGCACATCGGGCACGGCTCGCAGCTCGAGTACAGCACGGCCCCGCGCAGCTCCGGCGATCCGCTCCGCGCGCAGGCCTCCCGGATCGCCATCACCTCGGCGTGGGCGGTGGGATCGTTCGACGCGGTCACCCGGTTCACGCCCTCGACCAGCTCCCCGCCCGGCAGGCGCAGCACGGCGCCGAACGGGCCGCCGCCCTCGGCGACGTTGGCGGTGGCCAGGGCGATCGTGCGCTGCAGGAGCTCGGTGGGATCGGGATGGTCCATGATCGTCCTCCTCGGGGTCGAGGCTACAGCCCTGCGGCGACCTCCACGGCCTGGCGGATCGCCCGCTCCGCGTCGAGCTCCGCGGCGACGTCGGCCCCGCCGATCACGTGCACGCGCGGCGCCCGGCCGCGACGCTCGGCGATGACCTCGGCGGCCAGCGAGTCCACGCTGACCTGCCCCGCGCACACCACGACCGTGTCCACGTCGAGCACCCGCGCCTCCCCGCCCTCGGTGATGTGCAGGCCTGCCTCGTCGATCCGCTCGTAGGTGACGCCGCGATGCTGGATCACGCCCGCATGGCGCAGCTCCGCCCGATGCACCCAGCCGGTGGTCCGTCCGAGACCCGCGCCGATCCGGGTCTCCTTGCGCTGCAGCAGATGCACCTCGCGCCGCGCCTCCTCGGCCGGCCTCGTGATCACCCCGCCGCGCTTCTCGTCGGCGTCGACCACGCCCCAGTGCTCTCGCCAGCGCGCGACGTCGAGGGTGGGGGAGGGGCGCGGCGCGGTGAGGAACTCGGCGACGTCCACGCCGATCCCGCCCGCGCCGATGATCGCGACCCTGTCCCCGGGCTCGGCCCGGCCCTCGAGCAGGTCCGCGTAGCTCATCAGCTCCGGCCCGCCGCTCCGCTCCAGCGAGATCTCCCGCGGCGCGACGCCGGTGGCGACGATGACGTCGTGGAAGCCCTGCAGCTCGGTCGCCGTCGGCCGCATGTCGAGCCGGATCCCGACGCCCGCGGCGGCGAGCCGCATCCGCCAGGACCGCAGCGCCTGCGCGTAGTCCTCCTTGCCGGGGATCCGCGCCGCGAGCCGGAGCTGGCCGCCGATCTCGGAGCTCGCCTCGTAGAGGGTGACGATGTGGCCGCGCTCGGCCGCGGCGAGGGCCGCCTCGAGCCCCGCCGGTCCCGCGCCGACGACGGCGACCTTCCGCACCCGTCGCTCGGCGACGGGGCGCAGCACCAGCTCGGTCTCGTGCCCGGCGCGCGGGTTCACCAGGCAGCTCGCCCGCTTCCCGTCGAACACCTTGTCCAGGCAGGCCTGGTTGCAGGAGATGCAGGCGACGACCTGCGAGGCGCGGCCGTCCGCGAGCTTGACCGGCAGCTGCGGATCGGCCAGCAGCGGGCGTGCCATCGAGACCAGGTCCGCCTGCCCGGAGGCGAGCACCTGCTCGGCCACGTCCGGGTCGTGGATCCGGTTCGAGGCGACCACCGGGACGCCGACGAGCTCGCGCAGGCGCTGGGTCTGCTCCGCGAACGCGGCCCGCGGCACCGAGGTGACGATGGTGGGCACCCGTGCCTCGTGCCAGCCGATCCCGGTCGAGAGCACGTCCGCCCCGGCCCGGACCAGTCCCTGCGCGAGCGCGGTGGTCTCGGTCCAGGTCTGCCCCTCGGGGACCAGGTCCAGCAGGGAGAGGCGGTAGCTGAGCAGGGCGTCGTCCCCGATCGCCTCCCGCACCGCGGCGGTGATCGCGAGCGGCACGGCACGACGCCCCTCCGAGGTGCGGCCGAAGCGGTCCCGGCGATGGTTCGTCGCCGGGGCCAGGAACTGGTTCAGCAGATAGCCCTCGCTGCCCATGATCTCGACCCCGTCGTAGCCCGCGGCGACGGCCCGTGCGGCGGCCTCGGCGAAGTGGTCGATGGTGCGCAGCACCCCGCGCCGTGTGAGGCGCCGGCTGCGGAAGGGCGAGAGCGGGGAGCGGCCCCCGCTCGGCGAGCCCGCCAGCGGGTGGAAGGAGTAGCGCCCGGCGTGCAGGAGCTGCAGCACGATCCGCCCGTCGGCCTCGTGGACCTCGCGGGTGATCAGCTCGTGGCCGCGCAGGGTGCGGGCGTCGGCCTGGGCGCCGCGCGGGGTGAGGCGGCCGGTCCGGTCGGGGGAGAAGCCGCCGGTGACGATCAGCCCGGCCCCGCCGCGGGCGCGCTCGCCGAGATAGGCGGCGAGCTTCTTCGCGTCCGAGGGGCTGTCCTCGAGCCCGACGTGCATCGAGCCCATCACGATCCGGTTGCGGACCTCGAAGGGGCCGAGGTCGAGCGGGGAGAGCAGGGACCGGAACCGCGACGCTGCGGCGGTGGGGTGGGGTGGCGCCATGACCGCGATTGTGCCAGCTCGTCGCGGGGCCGCGTGCGTACCCTGGTGGCGTCCGGTCCGTGACTGCTGCGAGGAGGCCCCGATGACGACGCGCCTGCTGATCATCGTCGACGTCCAGAACGACTTCTGCGAGGGCGGTGCGCTCGGCGTCGACGGCGGCGCCACGGTCGCGGCGCGGATCGCCGACTTCGTGCGCGAGCACGGTGCGGGCTACGACCGGGTCCTCGCCAGCCAGGACTGGCATCGGGCCGACACCGACAACGGCGGCCACTTCGCCGTGCCGCCCGCCGCGCCGGACTTCACCGACACCTGGCCGGTGCACTGCGTCGCGGGCACCGAGGGAGCGGCGCTGCACGCCGAGATCGCGGCGATCGAGGACCGGGTCGAGATCGTGCACAAGGGGTACGGCGTCCCCTCGTACAGCGTGCTCGAGGGGACCGTCGTCGCGACCGGCGAGTCGGTGCAGGACCTCGTCGCGGACCGCGACGTCGACGTGGTGGGCCTCGCCTACGACTTCTGCGTGCGGGCGACGGCGCTCGGGGCGCGCGAGGCCGGGGCGTCGGTGCGGGTGCTGCGCGAGATGACCGCCGCAGTGCATCCGGGCGGGATCCCGGTCCTCGAGGAGGAGCTGGCCGCGGCCGGCGTCGAGATCGTCAGAACGGCGGATCGCCGAGATCCGGGGGCGGGCTCCCGGGAGGGATGACCCGTCGGCCGGAGGACTTGGCGAGGGTGGCCCGCCTCTGTTCGGCGGCGCGCTCTGCGCGGGGCCGAGCCTGCTCGTCGGCGTAGCGACTGCGGGCCTCGGCGTCCAGGCGCTGGTGCTCGGCCCAGGCGTGCTCGAGCAGCCGCGTGGTGCGCGGGGTGAGCAGGTCCGTGGCCTCCTCGGTGGTGGTGCGGAGGTCGTCGCCGAGCTGCCAGGTGGTGGTCATCGGCCCTGCGCTCGCGACGACGTCCCGGGTGGGGTCGATCAGACCGGCGGTCTTCATCTGGTGGTGCTGCCAGCACAGGCGGTGCAGGTTCTCCAGGGCGGTGGGGCCGCCGCGGGCGGGGTTCTCGTGGTCGTACTCGATGATGTGGTCGTCCTCCGCGGCGAGGGCGGTGGGGCGGCAGCAGCCGGGCGCCGCGCAGAGCGGGTGGCGCAGCCGCAGCTGCAGCCGCATCTCCGCGTTCGGCCGGTAGGTCCTCGGCGGGACGGGCAGAGGCGTGCCGCAGACGGCGTCGGTGAGGATCCGGTACCAGGTGCTCGACCCGGCGGCGAGCTCGCGGGCGAGCTCGGCGGGGAGGGGAGCGGTGCCCTCGAGCATCGCCGGGGCGTCGTCCTGGTGCAGCAGCGTGGTCACCGGCACCGTGACCAGCAGCTTGTACGGGGAGGCCGTCTCCTGGACCGGATCGGTGTCCAGGACGGTGTGGGCGAGTATCGCGTAGCGCAGGGTCGCGAGCGACAGCGGCCGGCCGCGCTCGGCGAGGTCCTCGTCGAGGTCGAAGGGCAGTGGCCCCTCGGCGCCGTCCTGCAGCGCAGCCCGCTGGGCCTGCTGCACGGTGCGGGCCGCGACGTCGAGGCGGTGCGCGAGCCCCTGGATCTCGAGGATCGGACCGGTGACCAGCAGGGAGGCGGTACCGGTGGAGGAGTCCACGTCGACCACCTCCACGTTCCGGCTCTGGGAGGGCGGGGCGGCGAGCGCCCCGGCGGTCGCGAGCTCGACGGCCAGGCGGAGGTGCCGGGTGAAGGTGTCCACCGAGACCGAGGGCAGCTCGACCGTGGCCATGTGCGCGTCGACATCGGCGGCCTGCGCGTCGGTCAGGCGGCGCACCTTGCGCAGGAGCTGGCGGTGCATCGCTTCGGTGAGCTCGCCGCGGCGCACGTACTCGAAGGTCAGCGGCATGATCTCGACGGCCGTGCGGGCATCGCACACCTGACTCCAGGCCTGGCCGTAGGTGCAGCGCAGGCCGGCCGCGATCTTCAGGGCGCTCAGGTCCGCATCCTCCGGCCGACCCTGCACCTCCGGGTCCTCGCGGAAGAAGGTGGCCAGCAGCCGCAGGTGGTGGGCGTACAGGCGAGTGCGCGTGTGCGCCGTGCGGTGCAGCGCCATCACCCGTCCGGACTCGAGGGTCCCCGGGCCGACCTCGGCGAGGATCTGCTCCGCGGTGAGCGGCCGACGGGCGCGGACGCTCCATGCGGGGAGATCGGGGACGGCGGCGGGCGGGAGGAGGCGCGGCGAGGCGGCGCCCTCGAGATCGTCGAACTCGCCCATCGTGTCCCCCTCTCGTGCCCGAGGAATCCCCGGATCACTCCCTCGTGTGATGCCTTCAGCGTATTCGACGGAACACCTCCGAGGAAGGTTTTCGAGGAAATGGGGAAGAATCTGTGGATAACTGCCCTGCGTGGAGGAGAGGTGGGGCGGGGTGAGAGGCGGTGTGGATGGCGCGGTTCGCGTGTCGGACCCGCGTGCTAGTGCGTGATTGCAGGTAGGCGAAGGGTGGGTGGCGGGTCGAAGCGGTGCGGTCGAGGCGCGGCGGCGAGCCGTCGATATCTCTGTTGCTGTTCGGGGGAAGCGGGGAGTGGATTTCTGGGAATGAGATCCGAAATGTGCTGCCGGGGGCGGAAATGCTCGAGGAATCGGGCGCCGTCGGCCGCTCGCCCTATACATACACCCGCACACACGGCACCATGGCTCCATGGCGAGCCACAGCAACCCCTTCACCCCCGGCTTCGGCCTCACCCCCACGATCCTCGCGGGCCGCGACGTGGCGATCGACGAGTTCGCCGCGGCGCTCGCCGGCAGCGTGCCCGAGGCGCGGGCGATCCTCATCTCCGGTCAGCGCGGCGCCGGGAAGACGGTGCTGCTCACCGAGTTCCGCGAGCTCGCCCTGGAGGCCGGCTGGATCGACCTCAGGATGCACACCTCCTCGACCTCGCTCCTCGAGGAGCTGCGCGGCCAGGCGATCGCCCGGCTGCGGGAGATGGATCCCGAGGCGGAGACCTCGCGCCTCACCTCGGCGAAGATCTCCTCCCTGAGCGCCTCACGGGACATCGTCCAGCGCTACGAGGGGGAGGGGGAGCCGCTCACCGTCGTGCTCGACCGCCTGGCCGCGCTCGCCGAGGCCGAGGGCGGCGGTCTGCTGATCACCCTCGACGAGCTGCAGTCCGTGGACCGCGACCAGCTGCACGCCCTCACCCAGCACGTCCAGGACCTGATCGGCTCCGGCCATGCCGTGGCCTTCCTCGCCGCCGGGGTGCGCACCGGGGTCGACGCGCTGCTGGACCACGAGCGCACCACCTTCCTGCGCCGCGCGCACCGCCTCGAGGTGGGCAGCGTCGACGTCGGCACTGCGGCCGAGGCGATCCGCATGACCGTCGCCGACACCGCGAAGACGATCTCGCCCGAGGCCGCGGTGCTCGCCGGCGAGATCTCCCGCGGCTATCCGTACCTGATCCAGCTCGTCGGCTCCAAAGCCTGGCAGAACAGCGGCGACGCCGAGGTGATCGAGGTGGAGGACGTCCGCGGGGCGCGCGGGACCGTGGTCGCGGCGATGGTCAAGAACGTCCACGGCCCGGCGCTGCGCGGCCTCAGCCCCCGCAAGCGCGAGTACCTGCTCGCGATGCTCGAGGACGAGGGGCCGTCGGCCGTCGGCGACATCGCCCGCCGCATGGGCATCGACCCGCGCAACCAGTCCACCTACCGCGAGCGACTCCTCGAGGACGACCTGATCCGACCCGCCGGGCGGGGCTTCGTCGAGTACGCGCTGCCCTATCTCGACGAGGCGCTGCGTCACGAGGAGCGGGAGGGCGTGGGGGCCGACGTCGAGCCGGATCGGGGGGTGCGGCGGTCGCACCGCGGCAGGCGGGGCGAGAGGGCGTGAGCACGATCCCCGCCACGTCCACGCGCACCGCCCAGGCCGTCTACCGCGAAGGGGAGCGGCTGATGGTCTGGACGGTGCTCCGAGACGGCGGCGGCCCGCTGATCGCGATCGGCCTGGTGGCGATGGTCGCCGCGGCGATCGCCGGGATCTTCCGGCTGGTCCGTGCCGGCTGCTGAGGCTCAGACCCGCGCGAGCGCGACGGCGATGTTGTCCGGGCCGCCGGCGTCCAGCGCGAGCTCGACCAGCCTTCCGGCACGCGCCTCCAGGTCTCCCTCGTCCCCGGCCAGCGCTCCGGCGAGGGCCGACGGGTCGACGACGGCGTGCAGCCCGTCGGATCCCACGAGCACCAGGTCGCCGGGCTCCAGCCGGCGCACCAGCAGGTCCGGGGCGGTCGGGGAGCCCGCGGCGAGGGCCCGGTTCAGCACGCGGCGGTCGGGATGGGAGGCGGCCTCCTCGGGGGAGAGCCGTCCCGCCTCCAGCAGGGACCGCACGTGGGTGTGGTCCTGGGTGATGTGCTCGATCCGGCCCGCGCGCACGAGCGTCGCCCGGGTGTCGCCGAGGTGGGCGATGTGCAGGCGGTCCCCGTCGAGCACTGCGGCGGTGAGGGTCGACCCGGCCGCGCCGCCCGTCGGGACGAGCGCCTCGGCGGCGGTCCAGGCGGATTCGAGAGCCGACAGGGCATCGGCCGACGGGTCGGTGACCAGGGCATCGGCGAAGGCCGCGAGCATCCGCGCGGCGAGGTCGTCGGCGCCTCCGAAGCCGTCGGCGGCGGCGAGCAGCGTGCGGCGTCCGGGCAGGTCCCGGACGAGCACCGCGTCCTCCTGGACGCTGCGCTCGTGGCCGATGTGCAGCGCCGAGGCGGTGCGAGGGGCAGTGGTCGTGGCGGTCATGGTGTCCTCCGTGGGGTGCTGCCCGAGGGTCCGGACGAGGACGTGCACGGCAGCGGCGCGGGAGAGGGCGTCGGCCTCCTCCTGACGCCACCAGGAGCGCAGCTCCGTCGCGGCGGCGTCGCCGTCCAGATCGCACAGCACCCGGATCCGGGCGAGCCCCATCCCCAGGCCCCGCAGCGCGGCGATCAGGCGGGCGCGGCCCACCTGGTCGGTGCCGTAGGAGCGGTAGCCGGTCAGGGGGTCGACGCGTCGGGGCACCAGCAGTGCCGACTCGTCGTACAGCCGCAGCGCCTTGGGGCTCAGTCCGCTCCGCGCGGCCAGCTCCCCGATGCTCAGCAGGCTCTCCTCCATGCGATCCTCCGTGTGCCTCGCCCGGTCCCCGGGCGCCGGGTCCCTCCCGGCGAGGACCACGCTCGGGCCTCCCCTCGGGGAAGGGTCAAGGTGTCGAGAATATTGCCTGGCCCGGCGGTCGCGGGCCGTGGTGGACTGCGCACATGCAGCTGACGATCAGGCCCCTGGACGCCTCCTCCGACCTCGAGCTCGAGCAGTACCGGGCGCTCGAGGCTGCTCTGGACGACCACACCTACGGCGGTCACCAGGAGCAGACCTTCGAGCAGCTGCGCGCCTCGCTCACGAGCTCGCCCTACTGGGACGTGCAGCGCTGGATCGCCCTCGCCGAGACGATCGAGGGCGGGGAGATGCTCGTCGGCCGTGCCGCGACCTTCGCCCCGCTGCAGGAGAACCTCGAGACGATCTCCGTCGGCGCCGCCGTCCACCCCGCCCACCGGGGCCAGGGCATCGCGACCGCGCTCCTCGAGGAGGCGCTGCTGCCCGCGATCGCCCGGTCCGGGCGCTCCCTGGTGGAGGCGTACGGGGAGATCGAGAACGGCGTCGACCCCGACGATCCCGACCATCCCGTGCACCGCCTCGCCGCGCGGCTCGGGATCACCCGGAAGAACCTCGCCGTGTGCCGGTCGCTGTCGCTGCCGCTGGACGCGGCGCGGCTCGACGCGCTCCAGGCCGAGGCGGAGCAGAGGCTCGGCGAGTACCGGGTGGAGCTGTGGGAGGGGGAGATCCCCGAGGAGCACCTGAGCGCCTACGGTCGACTGCTCACGCAGCTCGAGATCGACGAGCCCGACGAGGAGGTCGAGCACGAGCCCGCCGAGTACGGTCCCGAGCGCCTGCGCGAGAGCGAGCGGCGGATGCGGGAGGAGGGCACCTCGCGGATCCTCGCCGTCGCCGTCGCGCCCGACGGCGAGTTCGTCGGGAACTCGGAGGTGCACGTGCACGAGGCGCCCGGCAGCACCCTCGGCTACCAGGAGAACACCCTGGTCATGCCCGAGCATCGCGGTCACCGTCTGGGACTCGCGCTCAAGGTCGCCACGCACCGGCAGCTGGCCGAGTGCGCTCCGCAGCTGCGCTCCCTGGTCACCTGGAACTCCCACGTGAACCCCTGGATGATCGCGGTCAACGAGAAGCTCGGCTACGAGGTGCTCTTCCACGAGCTCGTGCTGCAGGGCCGACAGACGCGCTGAGCGACACTCCTGCGGGCGCGCCTCCCGTCTCCCGGCGTCGCCCGGGATAGATTCGTGCCTGACGCACCGGGCAGAGCGGTCAGGGGGAGGCGTGGAGGCGAAGCATCGCAGGAAGCCGCTGCGGCGCGGCCGGCCCGCGCACCAGTTCACGGTCGCCATGGCGATCATGTCGCTGATCCTCGCCGGCGGGGCGGTGACCGGGCTGGGCACCTCGATGCTGCGGCCCGATCCTGCGACCGGGCCCGCCGAGGCGGCCGCTCCGAGCCCGACCGGGGATCCCTCGAACACGACCCGGCTCGTCCACCGCGACCGGATCACCGGGGACATCTCGCCGAAGTCCGTGGTCGCGAGCCCGAGCGGGACCGTCATCGCGAACAACATGATGTACTCCCACACCTCCACGCTCTACGACGCGAGCAGCCTCGAGCTCACCGCGACCGTCGCCGACACCGTGGACCTCGCCGAGTTCGGGCATCCCGAGCGCGCCGGGGAGACCACGGGCGCGCCGGTCGAGGCGGTGTTCTCGCCCGACGGGAAGCACGCCTACGTCTCCCAGTACTCCCTCAAGGGGCCCGGGGCGGGGGAGACCGCGACCGATGACTGCGCCGCCGGGGACGCGATCGGGAACTCCGCCGTGTACCGGCTCGACCTCGCCACGCACGAGTGGGACCAGGTCATCGAGGTGGGACGGGTCCCGAAGTTCCTCTCCCTCTCGCCCGACGGCTCGGTCGCGCTGGTCTCCAACTGGTGCGACTCGAGCGTCTCCGTCGTCGACCTCGCGACGGGGGAGGAGGTCCGGCAGATCCCCGTCGACTCCGCGCCGCGCGGCTCCGTGGTGCTGCCCGACAACCGCACCGCCTATGTTACCGCGATGTACGCCGACGAGCTGTACGAGGTGGACCTCGTGACCGGCGAGAGCGAGCTCGTGCTCGAGACCGACCGCAAGCCGCGTCACCTCGTGCTCTCCCCGGACGCCTCCCGGATGTACCTCACCGAGTCCGGGGCCGACCGCCTGCTCGAGCTCGACACCGCCACCGGCGAGGTGCTGCGCGAGGTCGGCACGGGGCGCGAGCCGCGCACCATGGCGATCTCGCCCGACGGCCTCGCGCTGTACGTCGTGAACTACTACGCGAACACCGTCACGAAGTTCGACACGGACTCGCTCGAGGAGATCCAGACCGTCGAGGTGGGGCAGAACCCGATCGGGATCACCTACGAGCCCACGCAGGGACGGGTGTGGGTCGCGAACTACGCCGGCTCGATCGACGTCTTCGACGACACCGCCCCGCGCGATGGCACCATAGAGCCATGACCGCCGACACCGTCGTCACCGCCTCCCGTGAGATCGCCGCCCCCGCCGCGGTGATCTTCGAGCTCATCGCGGATCCCGCCGAGCAGCCGCGCTGGGACGGCAACGACAACCTGGCCGAGGCCGCGCCCGGGCAGCGCGTCCGCGCCCTCGGCGACGTGTTCGTCATGACGAACCAGGGCGGCGGCGTGCGCGACAACCACGTCGTCGCCTTCGTCGAGGGGCGGGAGATCGCGTGGCGTCCCGCTCCGCACGGCGAGCAGCCTGCCGGCCATCAGTGGGGGTGGGTCCTCGAGCCGGTCGAGGACGGGCGCACCCTGGTCACCCACGTCTACGACTTCTCGGGCCTGCCCGCGGCGCAGGAGACGCGACTGGCGAAGGCACGGCAGATGACATCAGAGAAGCTCCTGGCCTCGATCGACCGTCTCGCGGAGCTCGCCGAGGGCGCATGAGCACGCCGTCGGAGCCGCCCGTCGACCCGAGGAACCTCGGGCCGATGATGGACCCGGACGTCGCCCGGGTCGAGTCGGCGATCGAGGCGGCTGCGCGACGCGGGGACTTCGACGACCTGCCCGGTGCCGGGAAGCCGCTGGACCTGCCCGACTCCCACGACCCCGACTGGTGGGTGAACCAGCGCATCGCCAGCGGCGACATCGACTCCGAGGCGCTGCTGCCCGTCGTGGTGCTGCTGCGCAAGGAGTTCGAGCGCCGCGAGGGGACCCTCGCCGCTCTGCCCGACGAGAAGGCCGTGCGCGAGTACGCCGCGGACTTCACCGAGCGCGTCCACCAGGACCGACGCGCGAACCCCTTCCAGAAGATGCTGGCCCCGGCGTGGGATCCGCAGGACGCGGTGCGGCAGTGGCAGGCGCTGCGGGCCGCAGGCCCCGTCGTGCCGTCGGCCCCCACCCCGCCGGATTCCGCGCCGCCGGCCCGGCGCCGGCGGTGGTGGCGCCTCGGCCGACGGGGCTGACGAGTCGGACCGCTCACTCCAGCGCCGCCCGGGTCGTCGCCACCAGATCGCCCACGGCGGCGAGAGACGCCTCCGCGCCGAGCATCACCAGTGCCGTGCGAGCTCGCTCGGCGAAGCCGCCCGTGTCGATCGGCAGACGGGCGACGTCCGGCACCAGGCCCTTCTCGTTCGTCACCCAGACCCCGGCCTCCGCGTGCCAGGCGTGCGCGCACCACATGAGCGCGGACGCGGCGCACATCTGCAGATAGGCGAGATCGCCGCGAGGGATCGCCTTCGCAGCACCGCCGACGATGAACTCCGCGGTGTCGAGCTGCGCGACCAGCGCGTCGCGCAGCGGTCGCGGGTACGGGTCGAGCCCGCGTCGCAGCTCCTCGACCAGCGCCGTGTCCCCTGCGAGCGGGCGGCAGAGCGCGATCTCCGCCGCATAGGAGACGTCGAGGAATCCCAGCGGATGGCCGGTCTGGTGATGGACCGCGAACTCCCCGCGCCCGGCCCGATCACGCTGGGCGCGGACCCGGTCCGCGTCCCGCAGGATCAGGTCGACCGCGGTGCCCTCGACCCTCAGCCATGCCCCGCCGTCGACCCATGGGCCCCAGCCGCCGGGACCGGCGACGGCGACCGGCTCTCCGTGCAGGTGCGCGGCCGCTGCCCGCAGAGCGGGAAGGTCCAGGGCCGAGCCGTCGTAGAGAAGCCCGAGGTCCACGTCGGAGCCGGGGAGGTGGGTGCCGCGGGCGCGGCTGCCGCCGAGCACCACGGCGCGGACGCCCGGCACCTCGGCGACCTGTCGCGCGATCCGGGTCAGGGTGTCGTCGTCGATCATGGAGCCTCCCATCCCCGCCACGCCGTCGCGACCCACTCCTCGGGGTCGACGGCCGAGGGCGGGGCGCCCTGCGCGGCCAGCCAGGTGCACATCGTGCGGCAGTCACGGCGCAGGAACTCGGTGCCGTGCGGGTTCGCGATCAGATCGACGACCTGGGGGACGTCGATGATCACCGGATCGGGATCGGCCAGGCGCGAATCGGCCAGGACGTTGTAGGGGGAGAGGTCGCCGTGGACGAGCCCCAGGCCGGCCAGGTCGATCACCGCATCGCGCAGCAGGCGGGCCCAGCGCTCGGCGGTCGCGGCATCGGGGCTCGTCTCCTGGAGGCGCGGCGCGGCGACCGCTCCGCGCTCGTCGTCGGTGCCGATGAACTCCATCAGCAGCTCGGTGCCGAGGATCTGCACCGGATAGGGGACGGGCAGCCCCGCCTCCCACAGCCGGCCCAGCACGTCGAACTCGGTGCGGGCCCACTGCCCGGCCGCGACCTGCTTGCCGAAGGCGGTGCCCTTCGCGATCGCGCGGGCCTCGCGCGAGTCCTTCCCGCGCCGCCCCTCGGTGTAGGCGCTCGAGCGGTGGAAGGTGACCTGGTCGGGATCGCGGTAGCGCTTGGCGACCAGGAGCACCGCCTCGCCCTCGGCGCCGGTCAGCTGCTCGGCGGGCAGGGCGCGGTCGAGCAGGAAGGCGTCGGCCTCCTTGCCGGTCTTGAGGATGCCGAGCTCGGTGTCGATCGCCCCGTCGTGCTGGACCACCCAGTCGGGGAAGGGCTGCGGGCCGCGGTCGAGGGTGTGGGCCGTCTCGGGCCAGGTGGACCAGTGCTGATCCTCGTCGAGCTCGGCGAGCGAGAGGGAGAACATGGAACGTGCGAAGAAGTCGTCCGGGTCGAAGGACGCGGTCATGGGGGTCTCCTGAGGGAGGGCGCCCGCTGTCAGCGGCGCGCGGGGGAGGGGAGGACGGCAGGGGTCAGCACGGTGACGCTCATCTGGTCCTCCTTCCCTCGGGGCCGGCCCGGGAGGGGCGGCGACGGGGCGAGCCTATGCAGGGCGCCGCCCACGGCGCCAGCGAATTGTTCGGCCGACGGGAGAGCGGTCCTGACCAGCGGGTTGTGGAGAACTCTCGGAGGTGGCGCGCCGATGTGATCGGGTGTCCGCATGACCGCTGTGCGCGCGCCGCTCCTCCCGACCCGCCGTTCGCTGCTGCTCTCGGGGGCGGTGCTGGGATCGCTCGGTCTGGTGGGGTGTGACGGGATGAGACTGCCGTGGAGCCCTCCACCGCGTGCCACGGTGACTCTCTCCCCGCTGAACACGGCGACGGAGCTGCAACCCGACGAGCCCGTCATCCGCGGCTGCTGGTCGCTCTCGCCCTCGTCCGAACGCCCGATGTCGATGCTCATGCGGCGAGAGAAGTCCTTGGAGACCGACCTGTGGGCTGTCACGCTCGCGGAGCCCGAGGGTGTGCCCGTCCCCGTCGACCCGAGCACCACCGGCATCGTCCCCGACGGTCACGGAGAAACCGTGCGGGTCTACGCGACCCGTGTCGAGGACGGTGGCCGACGTACCACGATGCACTCCTCCATCGACCTGGCGGAGTGGGCGATCGCAGAGGTCGACGGCCTGTCCGGTCGGGCTCTCCACGTGGCGGGAGACGGTCTCGTCGTGGCTCAGCAGCGGGACTCCGAGCTGCAGCTGTGGGCCGTTGCGGAGGGCGGGGGCGCCACCTCGCTGTCCCCGATCGCCGTGCCCGATGGCGAGAAGTGGACGGCGATCTCGGTCGCACGGTCCGACGAGACGCTCCTCCTGGTCGTCGAGCGAGCAGGGACTGTGGAGGAGCGGATCGCCGTCGTCTCGTCCGCCGACGGGGGCACGTCCTGGAGCGCCCCCGCGATGCTGCCCGGCGACGGCGAGGACAAGACGGTGCGTGGTGTCCTGGCTGTGGATGGGCAGTTCGTGCTCGTCGGGAGGTGGAAGGTGCCGGTCGAGTGGGACGAGAGCATCAGCCATACCCGCGCCGTCGCCTGGAGCGGGGCTGGCGCCGACGGCCTCGTGGTGGAGGACGTCCCGCTGCCGTTGTGGGGCCTGGAGAACTTCACGCAGGACGACGGGAGAGGATCTCTCGCCCCGGACACCTCGATCGACTTCACCGATCTCGACGTGGGGCTTCCGGTGCGCCCAGCGGACGGCACCGGGGTCTGCGTGACCACCTTCTGGGGGGACGACATCCGCGTGCTTCGACGCGCCGCCGACGGCACCTGGTCCGTCGGTGCCTCGGAGGCCTTCGCCCCGGTATATGTCCTCGACGCCATCGGGGACTCGACAGGCGCTCTCTTCCGGGCGAACGGCGGGGTGCACGCCCAGGCGTCGGGAGGCGAGGAGCAGACGGGGCTGCGTGCCGACCCGTCGCGAGGGCTCGCGATCAGTGCGGGTGCGACCGGCGCAGGGATCACGGGGAGGATCACGTGGACCGACCACTCCATCACCCGGTCCGACGAGCAGATCTCCTGGCGCACCCCGTCGTACGGCACCGCCTTCGGAGTCGACGAGGAGGACCGGCTCGTGCAACGGGCCGAGCCCAGGCTCGGAAGCGGAAGGCCTCGGAGCATTCTCGTCCATCGCCTCGGCCGCGACGTCACTCTCTGCACCGGGATGGTGTCGGACGACAGCGGATCGGGCCGATTCGAGCTCGCCGCCGAAGTGAGCACCGACCTCAGCACCTGGCAGAGCGTGACCGGGCTCCCGACCACGGAGAACGATCTGAGCTTCGGACACGCGCGGACAGTCGACGGCGTGCACTACCTGCCGTACTCCGAGTGGATCGGTCCCGAGGGCGGAGGCCCTGCGGTGCTCACCCCGAGGCTGTACAGGTCAGAGGACGGGATCGCCTGGGAGGCCGTCCGGGCGCCCATGCCGGCGCATCCGGAACCGGAGAAGGCCGCGTCGGGCGCGAGCCTCCTGGAGGTCACCTCCGTCGGCGGCGTCCTCATCGGCCTCGGGACGGTGATCGACGTCATGGACGAGTCGAGACCGGTGATCTTCGTGCAGGATGGGGAGGTCTGGGCAACCGTGCCGGTCGAGGGGGCCGTCGCCGGGGACTCGCTCGACGGCACCGGGGACGACGGCATGCACGGCTCGATGGCAGGACGCGCGGTGCGCTGGACCCTCGCCGCGGACGGCAGCCTCACAGAGACCTATCGATCGGACGACCGACGCGGCCGTGGCCCAGCGCTGGACCTGGGGGAGGGGGCGCTGATCGCGGGAGGCTGGATCGATACGCCCGCCGGCACCGAGGACGTCGACGGCGAGGCGGGGATCGGAGCCTGCCTGTGGGCGAGCCTCGACGGGGGCGAGACCTGGCAGGCGACGATCCTGCCCGGGCAGGACGGGCGCTTCCCCGAGGTCCACGTGCGGGCGGAGGGGGACGACGTGCTGGTCATCCTCGACGACCCTGACGTGCCGCACGGGTACTGGATCCGGGACGCCCGGGCGGACGTCCTCGGCGAGGACGAGGGGTGAGCGGCGACGTGACGACGCCGTGGCGTGCGCTGAGCGTGCACTCGTGCCGCGCTGTCCTGTCCTTCCACGACAGACCCGTCCTTCCTCCGTGAGCCGGGGCACCCATAGGGTGGCGGGATGTTCCTGGAGAACCTCGGCATCGACGCCCTCTACCCGCAACGTCTCGGACGCTTCTGGGAGGCGGCCCTCGGCACCACCTCTCTCACCGACGCGCGCGGGATCTACGAGACCCGGCTGGACATCGACGGGGAGGCGTACCTGGACCTGTGCTTCGCGCAGGTCCCGGAGCCGAACCGCTCCCCGCAGCGGCTGCACCTCGACCTGCGCGGCGGCGCCGAGCAGGAGGAGATCGCGCAGCGGCTGCGAGGGCTCGGCGCGAGCGATCTCGACATCGGACAGGGCGAGGTGCCCTGGATCGTGCTCGGCGACGTCGAGGGCGGAGCGTTCTGCGTGATGGAGGAGCGGGAGGCGTACACCGGCACCGGGCCGCTCGCGGCCCTGCCGCTGGACTCCGCCGCTCCTGAGCGGGATGCGGAGTTCTGGGCGTGGCTGAGCGGCTGGGTGCCCGCGCCCGGCGTCGCACCGCGCACCCTGCGCCACCCCTCCGGGCGCGGACCGCTGCTCGAGCTGTGCCAGGAGCGGGCGCCGAAGCAGCCGGGGGCCAAGAACCCGATCCACCTCGACATGCGGCTCGAGTCCCAGGACGACGTCGACGAGATCGTCGCGGAGATCGCACAGCGGGGCGGGGAGGAGTTCTTCCCGGACTGGGGCGAGCTGCCCTGGCGGGTGTTCCGCGACCCCTCGGGCAACGAGTTCTGCCTGCTGCCGGCCGTGGGGGCGGAGGCATGAGCCGCGGCCGCCGCACCGCCGCGTTCCTCCGCGCCCTGCTCGGCGGGGCGGGGGTGATGCACATGCTCCGCCCCGAGCCTTTCGACACGATCGTCCCGCCGGCGCTGCCGGGGCCCGCGCGGAGCTACACCTACGCCTCGGGGATCGCAGAGCTCGCGGTGGCGGGGCTGCTGGTCGTGCCGCGGACCAGGCGGCTCGGAGGAGTCGCGGCCGCGGCGCTGTTCGTCGCCGTGTTCCCCGCGAACGTGCAGATGGCGTACGACTGGCGGCATGCCCGGCCGCGGCGGCGTGCGATCGCGTACGGGCGACTCCCGCTGCAGGGCGTGCTCATCGGCCAGGCGCTGCATGTCGCACGGAACGCGCAGTGAATGGGTTAACGTTGGTGCTTCCGTGATCTGTCGGACGAAGGAGCTCACGTGACGTCCAGACGACGCTTCCTCGGGCTGGCCGGGGCGGCGGGCGCGGCGGCCCTCGCCGGGTGCTCGTCCGAGTCCCGGGTCGACCCCGCGCTGGGACCGCCGGCGACGTCCGACACCGAGGACGAGATCACCTTCGGGATCTGGGACAAGGCGCAGGAGCCGGCCATGCTCCAGATCGTCGACGCCTTCCACGAGCACTATCCGGGCATCGGGGTGAGCATCTCGACCACGGCCTTCGGCCCGTACTTCGAGCGTCTCCGCATCCAGGCACAGGGCGACGACCTGCCCGATGTGTTCTGGATCAACGGCCCGAACTTCGAGCTCTACGCCTCCCACGGGATGCTGCAGGACCTCAGCGAGCTCGAGGGGGTCGACCCCGGGAACTATCCGGCGAACCTCGTGGAGCTGTACTCCTACGACGGGGTCCGGTACGCCCTGCCGAAGGACTTCGACACCATCGCCCTGTGGTTCAACCGGGACCTGCTGCATCGCGCGGGGGTGGACGAGCCCACCGGCAGCTGGTCCTGGGCGGAGTACCGCGACGCCTCCGAGGCGGTGACCCGGACGCTCGGCGGCGAGCACATCTGGGGCAACCCCGGCGGCGTCGCGAACCAGGCCATGATCTACCCGCTGATCATGCAGGCCGGCGGATACGTCCTCTCCGAGGACAAGACCCGCTCCGGCTACGACGGCCCCGAGGCGCTCGAGGCCTTCCGCTTCCTCGACGGGATGATCCGCGACGGGATCGCACCCGACGTCCGCTACACCGCCGAGAACCAGCCCAAGGACCTCTTCGCCGACGGACGCGCGGCGCTGTACCTCTCCGGGAACTGGGAGGCGGCTCTGCTGCAGGACTCCCCGGTGCGCGAGCACCTGGGCGTCGCACCGCTCATCCACGGCGCCGAGGAGGCGAACATCATCCACGGCATCGGCTGCGCGATGTCGGCGCGCAGCCGCCACAAGCCCGCGGCCTCCGCGTTCCTCGCGTTCCTCGGCTCGGAGGAGGCCCATCGGATCCAGGCCGAGGCGGGCGCGGCCAACCCCGCGTTCCTCGGCACGAACGACGCCTACGTCGAGGCGATCCCGGAGTTCTCCCTCGACGTGTTCGTCGACGCGGCGGAGACTGCGCTCGCCTATCCCGCCAGCCAGAACACGAGCGCCTGGCTGCAGCTCGAGGAGCTGCTGTTCCCGAAGATCCTCGGCGGCGACGGACGGCTCGAGGACTCGGCCGCCGAGCTCGCGGAGCGGATGGACGGAGTGCTCGCCGATGAGACATGACAGCTCGCGCGTCGCCTCGCGACAGCGCCGCTCCCGCGACGGCCTGTGGCCGCTCGTGTTCCTCGCGCCGCTGATGATCGGCGTGGTCGTCTTCTACTTCTGGCCGATCCTCGCGACGTTCCTGAACTCCTTCTCGAGCTTCGGCCCCTTCGGGGACCGCAGCTTCGCGGGGCTGGAGAACTACCGCTCCCTGCTGTCGGACTCCTTCGTCCCGCGCGCCGCGCTCAACACGGCCGTCTACACCGCGATCGTGCTGCTGGGCATCCCGATCGCGGTCGGGATCGCCTCGCTCATGAACCAGAAGGGTCTGCGTCTCTCGCGCTTCTACCAGGTGCTGTTCTTCCTGCCGGCCGTCTCGATGCCGGTCGCGGTGGCCCTCGTGTGGCGGATGATCTTCAACAAGGAGTTCGGGATCGTCAACTGGGCGCTGTCGCTGGTCGGGATCGAGGGACCCTACTGGATCACCGCTCCGTGGTGGGCGCTGATCGCCGTCTCGATCGTCGGTCTGTGGGCGAGCCTGCCGCTGGCGATCATCATCCTCTCCGCGGGCCTGCAGGGGATCCCCTCGGAGCTGTACGAGGCCGCTCAGCTCGACGGTGCGAGCACGCTGCGGCAGTTCCGCTCCGTGACCGTGCCGCTGCTGACCCCGAGCATCTTCTTCCTGACCATCATCACGGCGATCAACGGGTTCCAGCTGTTCGACCTGCTGTTCGCGATGATGGGGCAGGCCAACCCCGCGATGGCCGACACCCAGTCGCTGGTCTACCTGTTCTACTCCGAGGCGTTCCGGCAGAACGACCAGGGCTACGCCTCGGTGATCGCGCTGCTGATCCTGCTGATCATCGGCGTGTTCACGCTGCTGCAGTTCAGGATGCAGAGGAGGTGGGTCCACTATGAGTGAGCGCAGGACCCGAGCCGCACGGCCCCGCTGGGGCACCCATCTGGTGCTCCTGCTCGGCGGGCTGCTGATGGTCTTCCCCTTCGCCTGGCAGTTGAGCATGTCGCTGTCGACGCAGGCCGAGGTCACCTCGGTCCCGCCCTCGTGGCTGCCGGCCGAGCCGCAGTGGGGGAACTATCCGGCGGTGTTCGAGCAGGTGCCGTTCTGGAACCAGTTCCTGAACACGGCGGCGGTGACCGGTGCACGGGTGATCGGTCAGCTGCTGCTGTGCGCGCTGGCGGGCTACGCCTTCGCCCGGATGAGCTTTCCCGGCAAGAACCTCCTGTTCGCGCTGGTGCTGTCGATCCTGATGGTCCCGTACCAGATCTATCTCATCCCGCAGTACGACGTCGTCCAGCAGCTGGGCTGGCTGAACACCGTCGCCGGGATCGCGGCGCCGGGAATCTTCAGCGCCTTCGGCACCTTCCTGATGCGCCAGCACTACCTGGGCATGCCGCGCTCCCTCGAGGAGGCGGCACGGCTCGACGGCGCGAACCCCTGGCAGACCTTCTGGCGGATCATGTTCCCGCTGTCCGGCCCGGCGCTGAGCGCGGTCGCGATCCTCACGGCACTGGCCTCCTGGAACGACCTGATGTGGCCGCTGATCGTGGCGACGTACGACGACCGCACGACCCTCGCGGTGGGCCTGTCCACGCTGCAGGGCCAGTTCACCACCGACTACCCGGTGATGATGGCCGCGGCGTTCATGGCGATGCTGCCGCTGATGATCCTGTTCATCGTGCTGCAGCGCCAGGTGGTCGAGGGCCTCGCGCACTCGGGCATGAAGGGCTGATCGCCGCACCGACTACCGCTGCGACTCGAGACGCCCGGCCACCACGGTCGCGAGCGGCTCGACGGCGCGCAGGCGGGCGGCGGCCTCCCGGGCCGCGGTCTCGTCCATCAGGCCGTCCGCGCCGTGGGGGACGTCGGCGAACACGTCCTCCTCGAGCAGGACCACGTCGGCCGGACCGCCGACTTCGAGCACCCCCACCCCGTCGGTCGAGGCGGCCAGGGCCTCGCGCGGCTGGAGCTGCTGGGAGGGATGCCAGGCGGGGCGCTCGTCGGCGCTGCGGTGCACTGCGGCGGACATGGCGAGCCACGGGTCCAGCGGCGCGACCGGCGCGTCGGAGCCGAGGGCGAGCTCGACGCCGGCCTCCCGCAGGTCGCGCAGGCGGAAGGCCTGCGTGCCGTGGCCGGGCCAGATCGACTCGGTCGCGTCCCGGTCGTCCAGGAGGTGCGCGGGCTGCACCGAGGCGGTCACCCCGAGAGCCGCCATCTGATCGATGTCGTCGTCGGTGAGCATCTGGGCGTGCTCGATCCGCGCCGCGATCCCCACCTCGGCGATCGCGGCGAGGGCCACCTGGGCGGCCGCGTCGCCGATCGCGTGCACCGCGGCGGTGAGCCCTCGCCGCCTCGCTGCGGCGAGGGCGTCGCGCAGGGCCGAGGGGCCGACGCTGAGGACGCCGTGGCCGGCGTAGCCGTGCCCGTCGGAGTAGGCCTCGCGCGTGTAGGCGGAGTGGGAGCCGAGTGCGCCGTCGACGATCACCTTCAGCGGACCCATCGTCACCAGGCCCGTCCGGTCCAGCACCGTGCCCGTCGGCCCGGGGGTCGCGGCGAGCTCCCCGGGATAGACGGCAGTGCGGATCCGCATCCGCGGGCTGCGGTGCGGCCAGGTCTCCCACGGGCGGCCCCACTCCATGTCCACCAGGCCGACGACGCCGCGCTGCAGGGACTGGCGCTGCAGCATCGCCGCGCCCGTCGCGAGGGCCTCCGCGACCCCCGGCAGCTCGGGCAGGCGCGGCGCGAGCGCGAACCACTCCTCCTCGGCGACGATCCCGTCCCGCGGCGGCAGGCCGAGGGCGCGCAGCGCGGCCGAGTTCAGCCAGGCGTGGTGGGCGTCGCCGCCGATCAGCACCGTCGGCACCGCGCCGGTGGCCTCGTCGAGCGCCGGCACGGTCGGCGGCACCGCGAAGTCCACGAGGCGGTGACCGAAGCCGATCAGGGCCGCGCCGATCAGCGCGGACTCGCGGCGCTCGGCGAGCTCGGCGCGCACCCGCTCGAGGATCACGCCGACGCTGCCCGCGCCCGTGGTGTCCAGTCGGGCATGGGCCTGGGCGAGCTGACCGGTGTGCACGTGCTGGTCCCAGAGCCCGGGGATCGCGAGGGCACCGCCGGCGTCGAGGACCTCCTCGCCGCTCCGGCGCGGCAGCGACGCACCGAGCTCGACGATCGCCCCGTCGTCGACGCGAAGGTCCGCGGGGGCAGCGGCGTCGAGGAGGAGCACCTGTCTGATCAGCACCGATCCAGCCTAGCCCGCGGCCACGCCCCCATGACGACCGTCATGGATCGGAGGTGATCACGGGGGCTGGGACGGCGGCGGCGGCGGGGCGAGGGTGGAGCCATGACCACGACCCCCGCACTCAGCCTCCGCGGCGTCACCCGCTCGTACGGCGAGGTCCTCGCCCTGGACGGCCTCGACCTCGAGATCAGTCCCGGCCAGATCGTCGCGCTGCTCGGCCCGAACGGCGCCGGGAAGTCCACCGCCATGGAGATGATGGTGGGACTGGCGACCCCGAGCTCCGGCACCGTGCAGGTGCTCGGCACCGACCCCACCACCGCGGTGCGCACCGGCCTGATCGGCACCATGCTGCAGGCCGGCGCGCTGATGCCCGATCAGCGGGTGCGCACCATGCTGCGGATGCTCCACTCCCTGCAGGCGCACCCCATGCCGATGGCCGACGTCGTCGCGCAGGCGGACGTCGCCGAGCTCATGCCCCGCCGCATGGGCGCGCTCTCCGGCGGCCAGGCCCAGCGGGTCCGCTTCGCGATCGCGCTGCTCGGCGACCCGCAGGTGCTCCTGCTGGACGAGCCGACCGTCGGCATGGACATCGGTGCCCGCCGCGCCTTCTGGGAGCAGATGCGCGAGGTCGCCGCGAGCGGTCGCACCGTCGTCTTCGCGACCCACCACCTCGAGGAGGCCGAGCGCGAGGCCGGCCGCGTGGTCGTCATGGACCGAGGCCGCGTCGTCGCCGACGGCACCGGCGCCGAGATCGCCGCCGTCGTCGCCGGCCGCGTGATCACGCTGCGCGGGGTCCCCGCGCGGCGCGTCGCGCAGCTCCCGGGGGTCGAGCGGGCCGAGATCGATCCGTCCGACGGGGGCCGGGTGCGGGCCGTGTGCGCCGACGCCGACGCCGCGCTCGCGGCACTGTTCACCGGACCGCTCGCCGCCGACGTCCACGACGTGCTCGTGGCCGCGCCCGGCCTCGAGGAGGCCTTCCTGCGGATCACCGAGCACGAGACCGAGGGAGCCCGGCGATGAGCACGGCCGGGACCCACCACGACAGGAGCACCGCCATGAGCGCACCGACCGATCCGACCCTCCTCCGCTCCGCCCCCGAGCCCCGCACCGCCGCCGCGCCCTCGGCCGCGACCCGCACCGCCCGCTACGCCGCGCACACCACCTCCATGACGATCACGAACGTCGCCTTCATGGTGTTCACGATCGCGCTGCCGGTGGGCATGTACCTGCTGTTCTCGATGATGTTCGGGGACGAGGCCGAGGGGCAGGCGCGCGGCATGATCATGGTGAACATGGCCGCCTACGGCGGGCTCGGCGCCGCGGTCACCGCCGGCACCCAGATCCAGGAGGACCAGCGCAACGGCTTCCTGCGCCAGCTGATCGTCGCCGGGCTCTCGCCCCGCTCCTTCCTCGTCGGCTCCGTCCTCGCCGCGAGCGCCGTGATCGTCCCCGCGCTGCTGGCCGTGGGACTCGTCGGCCTCGTGACCGGGGTCGAGGCGGGGATCGGGCCGTTCGTGCTCACCCTCGCGGTGCTGTGGCTGGGCCTGCTGCCCACGATCCTGATCGGGCTCGTGCTCGGCATGGTGCTGAAGGGCGCCGCCGCGATGGCCGGCGGCGTGGTGACGATGATGGCGATGGCGATCTTCGGCGGGCTGTGGATGCCGCTGGAGATGTTCCCGCAGTGGATGCAGGACCTCGGGCACGCGCTGCCCACCTACTGGATCTCGAGCCTGGGGCAGTGGTCCCTGTACGGCGGGGAGCTGCCTCTGGACGGCCTCGCCGTGATCGGGGCGTGGACCCTCGTGCTCGCGCTGCTGTGCTCCGTGAGCATGTCCCGCGCCGTGGGCCTGCGCCGACGCTGAGGGCGCTGACACAATGACCACCATGAGCATCCGCGACGCACCGCCCTGGGGGGAGTGGGGCCGCGGCTCCGAGGAGGAGTCCGCCGCCCGGCCGCTCACACCGCGCGGCATCGTCCATGCCGCGAAGGAGTCCGGCGGGCTCGCCTTCTCCCTCCCGCCGGTGATGTTCGTGCTGATCCCGATCGTGTTCGGCTGGATCCAGGCCCCGGGCGCGCCGATGGTGCTCGCCACCGCGCTGCTGCTCCTGTACGGGGCGATGTTCGCCGCCACCACGGGGATCGCGCTGTACCCGTCGCGGGTGCGGCTGGTCTGGTTCGCGCTGTGCACCGCGATCCTGCTCGTGCTCGTCCCCGTCATCGGCGCGAACGTGCTGTACATGGTGATGTTCCAGGCCATGACGCATGTGCTCCTGCTGCCCTGGCGGTGGGCCGTGCCCTCGATGGTGCTGATGAGCCTGGGCGTCATGGTGATCGCGCTCGCGATCGGGCAGGCGATCGCCGCGGGGTTCGCCGTGATGGGCACCGTGATGGCCTGGGGCATCGGCCACGGGATCCGCCAGCAGGTGCTGCAGGAGCAGCTCGAGGCCGCCCACCGCCGCAACGCCGTGCTCGCCGTCGCCGCGGAGCGGGAGCGGATCGGGCGCGACCTCCACGACCTCGTCGGCCACTCGCTGACCTCCCTGACCATCTCCGCCCAGCTCGCCCGCCGCCTGCTCGACAGCGATCCCGAAGCCGCCCGCGCCCAGCTCGAGCACATCGAGACCACGGTCCGCCAGGCGCTCGCCGACGTGCGCGCGACCGCCTCCGGGATGCAGACCGTGCGCGCCGCGACCGAGATCGCCTCGGCCCGCACCGTCCTCGCCACCGTCGGTATCCAGGCCGAGGTGCCCATCGCCCTGCCTCCTCTGCACGAGGACCTCGCCGAGCTGTTCGGCTACGTGATCCGCGAAGGAGTCACCAACATCGTGCGCCATTCCCGTGCCACCCATGCCGTGATCACCGTCGAGGAGGACTCCGTCACCGTCGCCGACGACGGCATCGGCATCCCCCACGGCGCCTCCCGCAGCGGCCTGCAGGGCCTCGAGGCGCGCGTCGTGCTCGCCGGGGGCCGCCTCGAGGTCGACTCCTCGGAGACCGGCACCTCCCTCATCGCGACCGTGGGGAGCGCGGCGTGATCCGGGTGGCGATCGCCGACGACCAGGCCATCCTCCGCGGCGGCCTCGCCGCCCTGCTGCGCCTGGAGACCGACCTCGACGTGGTCGGGGAGGCCTCGACCTGCGCAGGGACGCTCGAGCTCGTCGAGACCTCGCGGCCCGACGTGCTCCTGCTGGACGTGCAGATGCCCGCCGGCTCCGACGAGGCGCCGGCCGACGGGATCGCGGTCGCCGAGCAGCTGCAGGACGCGCCGGGGGCGCCGCGGATCATCGTGCTGACCACCTTCGGCAGGGCCGGCTACCTGCGCCGCACCATGGAGGCAGGGGCGGGAGGCTTCATGGTCAAGGACACCCCCGTCGAACGGCTCGTCGACGCGATCCGACGCGTCCACCAGGGACTGCGCGTCGTGGACCCCGAGCTCGCCGCGCAGTCCCTCGCCGTCGGCCCGAGCCCCCTGACCGCCAAGGAGACCGAGGTGCTGCAGGCGGCGGCCGCGGGCGGGACCACCGCCGCGATCGCCGGGCGGCTGTTCCTCTCCGAGGGGACCGTGCGCAACCACATCTCCGCCGCGATCGGGAAGCTCGGCGTCGGCAACCGGGCCGAGGCCGTGAGGACCGCCTCGGACAACGGCTGGATCTGAGCCCCCGTGGTCGAGTCCGCGTAGGCTTCCCGGGTGCATGCGATCGAGGCCCTGCTCGGCGCGCTGATCGACATCAGCGTGCCCGCCTTCGCGATCGCCTCGATGCTCTCGATGGGCCTGCGCACCCCGCTGCGCGCCTTCCGCGACCAGCTGCGCGACCGCCGCACCGTCCTCGCCGTGCTCGGTGCGAACTTCGTGGTCGTGCCCGCGGTGGGGACGCTGCTGATCTGGCTGCTGAACGGGCTGTTCCCCCACCAGATCGGGGAGGGCTTCGTCATCGCGCTGTGCGCCGCGGGCGCGCCGTTCGTGCTGCAGCTCGGGGCGATGGCGCGCATCCCCTACGGCGAGACCGCCGGACCGATGGCCGTGCTGCTGCTCGGCTCGATCCTGTTCATGCCGATCGTGGTGCCCTTCCTGCTGCAGGACGTGGCCGTCGACGGCTGGGCCGTGGCGCAGCTGCTGCTGGGCACCATGCTCTCCCCGATGATCGCCGGGATCGTGCTCGGTGCGGTGTTCCCCGCCCGGGCCGACCTGCTGGCCCGGATCGCCGGCGGCGTCGCCGCGGTCTCGGCGGTGCTGATGTTCCTCTCCGGCTTCGGCGCGAACCACTCCCTCGTGCTCGAGCTGGTGCTCTCCCCGGTGCTGCTGGTCGCGGCGGGGCTGGTCGCGCTGGCCTTCGTCGCCGGGCGCTTCGCGGGCGATCTCGCAGGGGACACCCTGACGGTCCCCGACGGTCCCGCGATCCTCACCAGTCAGCGGAACATCGCCGCGGCGCTGCTGGTCGCCCGCACCGGGGCCGAGGGCTCCGACGGGTCCGGCTCCCTCGTCGTGGCGATCCTGCTGCTCAGCGCCGTCGGCTTCGTGATGCTCGTGCCCTACGCGCTCGTCTCCGGCTATGCGCGCCGGCGCCGGGCGGGGGAGCGGGCCACGCTCGGGGTGCTGCTGGGGGTCGTCGGCCCGAAGGCGGAGTGAGGCGGGGCCGGGCGCCCCGCTCCGCGCCCTGACGTCGGGTGACCTGGCGGTATCCCGTCCGAGCTGTCGGAAGGGAGGGGGACGGAGCGTCGGTCCCCGATGCGCCCAGAGAGAACTCGCGTGGCAGCGGAGGGCCCGCGCCCTAGCCTGGTCCGGTGGCATCCCTCCTCCGCATCGTCCGCTTCACGCGCGTCCTCGCCCCGCTCTACTCCGCGGTCATCCTCTGCTCGGTGCTCACCGCCGCGGCAGCGCTCGCCGTCCCCTTCCTGATCGGCCACGCGACCGACACCGTCGCAGGCGCGGTCAGCGGGCAGACCACCACCGGCACCGCGGTGCGGGCAGTGGTGCTGATCGCCGCCGCGGTGCTGCTCGCGGAGCTGTTCAACACCGTGGTCTCGAACGTCGGCGGCTGGTTCGGCGACGTGATGAGCAACCGGATGCGCACGATCCTCTCGGTGCGCTACTACGACAAGCTCCTCCACCTGCCGCAGCGCTGGTTCGACGGGGAGATCACCGGCACGATCGTGGCGCGGCTGAACCGCTCGATCACCGAGATCACGAACTTCGCCAAGACCATGTCGAACTCCTTCGCCGCGATGCTGATCACCACCGTCGCGGTGCTCGCGATCAGCGCCTGGTACGCCTGGCCGCTCGCGCTGATGCTGCTGATCGTGTTCCCGGTCTACGTGTGGCTGACCTCGCTGACCTCGGTGAAGTGGCAGCGGCTCGAGGGGGAGAAGAACGAGCAGGTCGACATCGCCTCGGGACGCTTCGCCGAGGTGGTGGGTCAGATCCGGGTGGTGAAGTCCTTCGTGCGCGAGCGCGGGGAGCTCGGGGACTTCTCCCGGCGCTTCTCCTCCACCGACCGCACCACGCGCGCCCAGTCCACGCACTGGCACCGCATGGACGTGCTGCGCCGGTCCTTCCTGAACCTCGTGTTCTTCGGCATCTACGTGATCATCTTCGTGCGCACCGTCCAGGGCGAGTTCACGCTCGGGGACATGGTGCTGCTGGTGCAGCTGATGGCGATGGCGAAGGCGCCGGTGGAGTCGATGAGCTGGGTGATCGACTCGGCGCAGCGCGCGATCGCGGGCTCGAAGGACTACTTCCGGGTGATGGAGACCGAGGTCGATCCGCGCACCGCCGCGATGCTCGGGGGATCGGCGGCCGACGGGGCCGGTCCCGTCGACCTGGTCGAACCGGTGCCCAGGGCGCCCGTGGTCGCCTTCCGCGACGTCTCCTTCGCCTACGAGGACGGCGAGGACGTTCTGCACGGCATCGACCTCACGATCGAGCGCGGGGAGAAGGTCGCGCTGGTGGGGGAGTCCGGCGGCGGGAAGTCGACGATCGTGAACCTGCTGCTGGGCCTGTACGAGCCGCGTCTGGGCAGCGTCGAGGTGGTGGGCCGCTCCAGCACGGAGCTGCCCCTGGACCAGCTGCGCTCGCGCATCGGCGTGGTCTTCCAGGACGCCTCGCTGTTCTCCGGCACGATCCGCGAGAACATCGCCTACGGCCGTCCCGGAGCGAGCGCCGAGGAGGTCGCCGACGCGGCCCGGCGCGCGAACGCCGACGCCTTCGTCCGCCGCTTCCCGGACGGCTACGAGCAGCTGATCGGAGAGCGCGGGCTGAAGCTCTCCGGCGGTCAGCGCCAGCGGATCGCGGTGGCGCGGGCGATGCTCAAGGACGCGCCCGTGCTGGTGCTGGACGAGGCCACCTCCGCCCTGGACACCAAGGCCGAGATCCAGGTGCAGAGGGGCCTCGAGGAGCTGATGGCCGGACGCACCTCGCTGATCATCGCCCACCGTCTCTCGACGGTCGCGGAGGTGGACCGGATCGTCACCCTGCGCGACGGGCACGTCGACGAGATCGGCACCCCGGCTGAGCTCGCCGCGAGCGGCGGGATCTACGCCCAGCTGCTCGCGCTGCAGAGCTCCGGGGACACCCGCCGCCTGGCGAAGTACGACATCACCGGCTGAGCGGTCGGGCTCAGGCGTCCCGGCGGGTGCGGCGCGTGATCTTGCCGCGCAGGGTGAACAGGATCGCGATCAGCAGCAGGGCGTAGAGCACCAGCACGATCGGCCCGTCGACCAGGGTGGCGGGGTCGCCGTCGGCGCTCATCAGCGCCTCGCGCAGGCTCGTCTCCGCGAGCGGCCCGAGCACCATGCCGATGATCAGCGGGGCCAGCGGGTAGTCGGCCATCCGCATGAGGAAGCCGAGCAGGCCCACCGCCAGCAGCATCAGCAGGTCGAAGCTCGAGGACGAGGTGGCGTAGATGCCCAGGGCGCAGAACACCGTGATCCCGGCGTAGAGGTACGGGCGGGGGATCAGCAGCAGCTTCGCCCACAGCATCGCGAAGGGCAGGTTGATGATCAGCAGCACGACCATCGCCACGAAGAAGCTCGCCAGCAGCGCCCAGACCAGGTCGGGGGCGCGGTCGAAGAGCAGCGGGCCGGGCTGCAGCCCGTACTGGCGGAACGCGGCGAGCATCATCGCGGCGGTCGCGGAGATCGGCAGGCCGAGCGCCAGCAGAGCGCCCATGGCCATGCCGGTGGTGGCGTTGCCGGCCGCCTCCGGGGCGGCGAGGCCCCGGATCGCGCCCTTGCCGAACTGCGGGTCCTTCCGTCGGCGGTCGATCCGGCGCTCGGCGCCGTAGGCGAGGAAGGTCGGGATCTCGGACCCGCCGGCGGGGACGACGCCGAAGGGCAGGCCGATCGCCGTGCCGCGCAGCCAGGCGGGGGCGGCCTCCTTGACCTCGGCGCGGGAGAGCCAGGGCCGCCCCGTCGCCTGGATCATCTGCCCGTCGCGCCGATGGCGCTTGATGGTGGCGACGTAGAACACCTCGCCGAGGGCCAGGATCGCGACGGTGACGGTCACCAGGGAGATGCCGTCGAAGAGCAGCGGCGACCCCATGGTGAACCGGGGAGCGCCGGAGATGCCGTCGATGCCGATCACGGCGATGCCGAGCCCGAGCGCGAGGGAGAGCACGCCCTTGATCGCGGAGTCGGTGACCACCGAGGAGGTGGCGACGAAGGCGAACAGGGCCAGGGCGAAGAACTCGGCCGGGCCGAAGCTCGAGGCGAGTGACGCCAGCTGCGGGGCGACGAACACCACCAGCCCTGCGGCGATGATGCCGCCGATGAAGGCTCCGATCGCGGCGGTGGCCAGCGCCTGCGGGGCACGGCCGCTGAGCGCCATCTTGTGCCCCTCGAAGGTGGAGGCGATCGCGGAGGCCTGGCCCGGGGTGTTCATCAGGATCCCCATGGTGGAGTCGCCGAACAGGCCACCGAAGTAGACGCCGGAGAACATGATGAAGGCGGCCGTCGGCTCGAGCGCGAAGGTGACCGGCAGCAGCAGCGCCACGGCCATCGAGGAGCCGAGCCCGGGCAGCACGCCCACGGCGGTGCCGAGCAGGCAGCCCACGAACACCCAGATGAGGTTCTGCCAGGACAGCGCGTCGGCGAAGCCGCCGAACAGCAGATCGAGCGATTCCATGTCAGAGTCCTCCCAGCACGCCGGAGGGCAGGCTCAGGCCGAGCATCATGTCGAAGGCGATGTAGGCGGCGGCGGCGACGCTCAGGCCCACCACCGCGTCGCGCAGCACCGCCCTCGAGCCGAAGGCGCGCGCCACGCACCAGAACAGGGCGCCCGCGCCGAGCAGCCAGCCGAGCAGGTCCAGCAGCAGCACGAAGCCGAGGAACCCGCCCAGCACCCAGAGCAGCGAGCGCCGGTCGAAGCGGGGGTCGGCGTCCTCGGCGGGCTCCTCCGCCGGCGTCGCCTCCGCCGCGCGATGCGCGCGCAGGGCGATCCCGATCTGCATCAGGCTGAGGGCGGCCACCAGCGCCGCGATGATCCCGGGGAAGAAGCGCGGCCCGGGGAAGGCGGTGCCCTCGGGGATGCGCATGGAGAGGATCCCGACCACCAGGTACCCGGCGAAGAGCAGCAGGGCGGCGGGGACCAGCAGCTCCTTGACCAGGGTCGAGCGGGCGGCGGTCGATGCGGTCATACTCCGAGCTCCTCGTACAGGGAACGGATGGCGTCGGTCTGCTGCGCCAGGAACTCGGTGAGCTCCGCGCCGACCATGACGTTCTCGGTCCAGTTGTAGCGGTCCACCGCAGCGGCCCACTCCGGGGTCGCGATGGTCTCGGCGATGATGTCGCCGAGCTCGGCGGCCTCCTCCTCGGTGATCCCGCCGGGGGCCATCATGAGCCGCCAGTTCGCGAGAGTGACGTCGTAGCCGAGCTCGACGGTGGTGGGCACGTCGAAGCCGTCCATCCGGTCCTGCGCCACCAGGGCGAGAGCCCGCAGGCGGCCGGCCTCGATCTGATCGACCGAGTCGGGATAGCCGCTGGCGGAGGCGTGGGCGGTGCCGTTCAGGAGGGCCTGCGTCGCCTCGCCGCCGCCGTCGGAGGGGATGAAGTTCATGTCCACGGGGGCGATGCCCGCGGCGATCGCCAGATCGGTGACCACGAGCTGGTCGAAGGAGCCTCCGCCGGTCCACGGGACGGAGCCGGGGGCGTCGACCCAGGCGGCGATCAGGTCGTCGAGGGTCTCGTAGGGCGAGTCCCCCGGGACCACGATCACGTCGTACTCCTCGACCGTCAGCGCCAGCGCGGTGACGTCCTCGAAGGTGACCGCGGAGTCGTACTGGATGGTCGCGGCCAGCAGGCCGGTGCCGGAGACGATCAGCGTGCCGGGATCGCCGCGGAGGGTGGAGAGGTTCGTCAGCGCGATCGTGCCGCCGGCGCCGGGGATGTTCACGACCTGCGTGTTGTTGACGATGCCGTTGGCGCGGTGGGCCTGCTGCATCTCGCGCGCGACGGTGTCCCAGCCGCCGCCCGCCGCGGCGGGGGCGATGATCGTCATCGCGGCGCGCAGGTCGCCCTCCCCGGAGCCGGAGCTGATCGAGCCGTACGCGGCGGTGCCGACGAGCCCCGCGGAGGCGGCGAGCCCGGCGGCGGTGAGGAGGGTGCGGCGGGTGGTGCGCGGTGGCGCGGGAGAGGCGGGGGAGTCCTCGGGCACGGCGGTCCTTCGGGTCGGGGACAGCACTGACCCCGTGGAGGGAGAGGGCGGCGCTGCCTCGGTGTACAGGGGATCGCGCCGCCGGAGCGGGGGTGCGATCCATGAGTGCGGTCACCTTACACAGCCGCCGGCGGGCTACGCTCACCCGTATCGCCGTCGCCGACGAAGGAGCGTCCATGTCCGTCCTGCTCGCCTACGCCCACAGCGCACCGGGTGCCGCGGCCGCCGCATTCGCGGTCGAGGAGGCGCGCCGTCGGGATGCCGAGCTGATCGTCTTCCCGCTCGACGGCTCGACCCCCGAGGCCTCGGAGCTCGACTATCCGCGGACGCGCGTCGAGCTGCCCGCCGAGCGCAGCCGTGATGCGGCCGACGAGCTGGTCGAGGCCGCCGCCCGCCTCGGCGTCGAGCTGATCGTGGTCGGGATGCGCCGCCGCAGCCCGGCCGGGAAGGTCCTGCTCGGCTCCGACGCCCAGCGCATCATCCTGGACGCCCCGGTGCCGGTCACCTCCGTGCGGGTGCACTGAGCGCGTCCACCGAGCACCCTCCTCGCACCCAGCGCGCGTCCGGACACGAGGGTTAGCATGGCCCCGATCACACGCTCGGGGGCGACGAAGGAGCTCACATGGGATTCATCCAGGCATTCAAGGGCGCGATCGGCGGCATGTTCGCCGATCAGTGGAAGGACTTCCTCACCGTGCCGAACGGCCTGCCGCAGACGGCGGCGCTGTTCGCCGCGGTCCCGCAGGGCACCAACGCCGGCCGCGGCTCGAACACCCGCGGCAGCGAGAACATCATCTCCAACGGCTCGAAGATCCTCGTGCCCCAGGGCTACGGCCTCATCACCGTGGTCGACGGCCGCGCGACGGGCCTGATCACCGAGGCCGGAGGCTACGAGTTCAACGACCAGTCCCCGGATGCGCGCTCCGTCTTCGCGGGCGACGACCTGCTCGCCTCGACCGTCGGCACCTCCTGGGAGCGCTTCAAGTTCGGCGGCCGCCCCTCCTCGCAGCAGCTCGCCTTCTACGTGAGCCTCAAGGAGATCCCCGACAACCGCTTCGGCACCCAGTCGGAGATCTACTGGGACGACGCCTATCTCAATGCGCAGGTCGGCGCGGTCACGCGCGGCTCGTACACGCTGCGGATCATCGACCCGCTGCTGTTCGTGCACAACTTCGTGCCCGCCTCGTTCATCTCCGCGAACGCGCCGGTGTTCGACTTCTCCGACCCCGACAACGCGGCCGGGAACCAGATGTTCCAGGAGGTCGTCGGCTCCCTCGCCCAGGCCTTCTCCCGGTACACGAACGATCCCGACAAGGGAAACCGCATCTCCCGCATCCAGGGCGACTCCGTCGGCTTCGCGCAGTCGCTCTCGGCCGCCGTCGAAGAGGGCTACCGCTGGTCCAGCGATCGCGGTCTCGCGATCGTGAAGACCGCGATCGTCTCGATCGAGTACGACCAGCGCACCCGCGAGCTGCTGGCCGACGTGCAGAAGGCCGACGCCCTCTCCGGGGCACGCTCGCAGTCCTTCATGAACCAGGCCGCGGCGCGCGGCGTGCAGGCCGCCGGCGAGAACGGCGGCGGCGCGGGCCTGGCGATGTTCGGGGCGGGCGCCGGCGCGGCGGGCGGGCTCGTCAACCCCGTCCAGCCGTGGGCGCCGCCCGGGCAGCAGGGCGCGCCCGCCGAGGGGCAGCAGCAGGCCCCGCAGCAGCAGGCCGCCCCCGCGCAGGAGGACCCCGTCGCGAAGCTCGCCCAGTACAAGCAGATGCTGGAGCAGGGGCTGATCAGCGAGGAGGACTACGAGGCGGCGAAGAAGGCCGCGCTCGGCCTCTGAGCCGCGCCGCCGGAGCACGCACGCGATGACCTCACCCCCGCCCCAGGAGCCGGACGACGGCCGCTTCGCCGCGCCCGGGGCGCCCAGCAGCGGTCCCGGACAGGTCCCGCAGTTCCCGGGCGCCCCCGCCCCGTCCGGGGGTGACGCCGCGATGCTCGGTGACGAGGCCGTCGCACGCGCCGCGGAGGCCGCCGCGGGGCACAGCACCGACCGGATCATCGACACCAGCGCCGGCCGGGACGACGGGCTGAACAAGTGCCCGCGCTGCGGCAGCACCGAGATCCAGTACTCGCTGACCGCGAAGGCGCTGGTGTGCTCGTACTGCCGCCACACCTGGAACGAGGAGAACGTCGAGCAGCGCTTCGGCCTCGACTCCTCGATCGCGGACCTGCGCGGCCACACCATGGCCTCCGGCACGGCGGACGTCCGCGAGGACCTCACCACCGTGACCCTGAAGTGCCAGGGCTGCGGCGCCGAGGTGGTCATCAACATCGAGCAGCAGATGCAGGCCCGCTGCCACTGGTGCCGCCAGACCCTCTCGATCAACACCCAGATCCCGGGCGGCGCGGTGCCGGACGCGGTGCTGCCCTTCCAGCTCACGCGCGAGGAGGCGATCGAGCGGATCGACGCCTTCGCGGGCAAGCGCAGGACCTTCGCCCTGAGGCGCTTCACGCAGGAGTTCGTGCCCGAGAACGTGATGGGCGTGTACATCCCGTACCTCGTGGTCGACGGGAACATGCACGCCGAGCTGCGGGGCACCGGCGAGGTCACCACGCGGCAGTACACGGTGCGCCGCCGCGTCGGCAAGGACCAGTACGTCAACGAGACCTACTACGACGCGGACGTCTACTCCGTCCGGCGCGGCTTCGACCTGCTGGTGGACGACCTCACCGTCGAGTCCGCCACGCGCTTCGACGCCGCCGACAACGCGCAGGCGACCAACAACATCCTCAACGCCGTCCAGCCCTACGACACCGAGAACGCGGTCACCTACAACTCGAACTATCTCAAGGGCTTCACCTCCGAGCGCCGCGACCTGAACATCCAGGACGTCGACTCCGAGGTGGAGGAGAAGTTCCTCTCGATCGCCCGGGCGAAGGCCACTCCCACCGTCTCCCGCTACGACCGCGGGGTGCGCTGGGAGGAGGAGGGCGTGGCGGTGCACGGCACCCGCTGGGTCTCGATCTACGTGCCGGTGTGGCTGTACAGCTATGCCGACTCCGCCAAGGGCGACGGCTCGCTCGTGCACTACATCGCGGTCAACGCCCGCAACGGCAACACGATGGGCTCGGTGCCGGTCTCGCACCCGAAGATCTTCGCCGTCTCCTGCGCCGCGGGGGCCGTCGCCGCCGTCGTCGGCGCGGTGGCGGGCTTCGCCTACATGTTCCTGTGAGGGGCACGATGACCACGACCCGCCCATCCCGAGGAGGCCCGCATGCACCCGCTGCTCGCTGAGATCGTCGCGGACCCGGCCGCCGCGATGCTGCTGGCCGACTCCGGCGACGGTGTCGCCGGGATCGCCTTCCCCTTCCTCGCCGGCCCGGCCGTGTTCATCGCCGTGTACATCGGCATCTACCGCTACTACCGCAACACCGACAAGCGGCACGAGTTCGAGAAGAAGACCGACGTCGCCGTCGGCAACCTCCGTTCCGGCGACCGACGCGTCGGCTCCAACAACCGACAGAGGAGCCGCAGCATGAGCGGCCGCAACAGCACCGATCACCTCGAGCGGGTGCGACGGATCCGGGTGGAGTGACATGGCGGCTCCGGAGGCGATCGTCGTCGGCGCGGGACTCGCGGGTCTCGTCGCAGCGACCGAGATCGCGGACCGCGGCCGCCGCGTGCTGCTGCTCGAGCGCGAGGGCGAGCAGGACCTCGGCGGACAGGCCTGGTGGAGCTTCGGCGGGCTGTTCCTCGTGGACAGCCCCGAGCAGCGCCGCCTCGGGATCCGCGACTCCCTCGAGCTCGCCCGCCAGGACTGGCTGGGCTCGGCGGGCTTCGACGACGACGCCGACGACACCTGGCCGCGCCGCTGGGCCGAGGCGTACCTGCAGTTCGCGGCGGGGGAGAAGCGCGAGTGGCTGCGCTCGCTGGGGCACCGGATCTTCCCCGTCGTCGGCTGGGCCGAGCGGGGCGACGGCCGGGCCGAGGGGCACGGCAACTCCGTGCCCCGCTTCCACCTGACCTGGGGGACGGGGCCGGGGATCGTGGAGCCCTTCGCCCGGCGGCTCGCGAAGCACCGTGCGGCGGGGCGGATCGAGCTGCGCACCCGGCACGCGGTGGACGAGCTGCTGGTCGAGGACGGTCGAGTGGTCGGGGTGCGCGGCAGCGTGCTCGCGGCCGATGACAGTCCGCGCGGCGTCGGCTCGACCCGGGAGGTCACCGGAGAGTTCGAGGAGCGGGCCGCGGCGGTGCTGGTCGCGACCGGCGGCATCGGCGGGAACGAGGAGCTCGTGCGGGAGCTGTGGCCCGAGGACCTCGGCACCATGCCCGAGGACCTCGTGCACGGGGTGCCCGCGAGCGTCGACGGGGCGGGGATGCTCGCCGCCGAGCGGGCCGGGGCCCGCTGGATCCACAAGGCCCGCATGTGGCACTACACCGAGGGGATCCGCAACTGGGACCCGGTCTGGCGCGGGCACGGCATCCGGATCCTGCCCGGCCCGTCCTCGCTGTGGGTCGATGCGCGCGGGCACCGCCTGCCCGCCCCGGCGTTCCCCGGCTTCGACACCACCGCGACGCTGCGACACCTGCGCACCACCGGCCACGACCACTCCTGGTTCGTGCTCACCCGGAAGATCATCGAGAAGGAGTTCGCGCTCTCCGGCAGCGAGCAGAACCCGGACCTGACCGGCAAGGACTGGAAGCAGGTGCTCTCCAGGGTGAAGCCCGGGGCGCCCGGCCCGGTGCAGGCGTTCCTCGACCACGGCGAGGACTTCCTGCAGGCGCGGGACGTTTCTGGGCTCGTCGACCAGATGAACGCGCTGGTGGGGGAGGACCTGGTCGATGCCCGGGAGCTCGAGCGGGTGATCCGGGCCCGGGACGCGGAGGTGGGGAACCGCTTCTCCAAGGACGCCCAGATCACCGCGCTGCGCGGGGCGCGCAGGTACGTCGGCGACCGACTGATCCGCACCGCCGCCCCGCACCAGCTGCTCGATCCCTCGGCAGGCCCGCTGATCGCGGTGCGCCTGCACGTGCTGCTGCGCAAGACCCTCGGAGGCCTCGAGACGGACCTCGGCGGCCGGGTGCAGCGCGAGGGCGAGGCGGCGCTGCCCGGCCTCTACACGGCGGGCGAGGCGAGCGGCTTCGGCGGTGGTGGCGTGCACGGACACAATGCGCTCGAGGGCACCTTCCTCGGCGGCTGCTTGTTCTCCGGCCGGCAGGCCGCCGCGGGTGTGCTGGAGGATCTGCGATGAGCGCGGCCCGGGGATGCCGGGCGCTGATGCTCATCGGCGCGGTGGGCGTGGGCAAGACGACGACTGCCGACGCGTCCCCGGCGCGGTCATCGACCTGGACGCGATCCGTCGCGGCTGGCCCGCTCCGCCCGGAGACCGTTTCCACAGCACGATCGAGTTGGAGAACCTGCGCGCTGTGGCGCGGAACTATCGCGAGGCCGGCGCGGAGGTCCTGGTCGCGGCCGGAGTGATCGAGGAGAGGGCGGCCCGCAGTCGGTACGAAGAGGCGATGGGCGCTCCGCTCACGGTCGTGCGGCTGGTCGCGCCTCGTGAGCTGGTGCGCTCCCGCCTCCGTCGTCGCCACGAGCTCGAGCCGGAGGTGCTGACCTGGCACCTCGACCGCTTCGACGAGCTCTCCGAGATCCTCGACGCCGCCGCGGTCGAGGATGTGACGGTCCCCCTCGCCGAGGACTCCCGATCCACGGCCCGCGCCGTGCTCGCCGCGGCCCTGCACTGAACCGGACCGGCTCACTCCCCGGTGCGCTCGGCGTCCTCGAGCAGGATCGCCGAGAAGTCGTGCTCGCCGTGGCCGGCGGCGATCTCCGCGTCGAGGGAGGCGAGGGCGCCGCGCAGGGCGGGCAGATCGCTGCCGGGACGGGCGGAGCCGTCGACGGTGTCGATCATCAGCCGGGCGTCCTTCGCGATCGCGGCGGCCGTGAAGTCGCCTCCTTCCGTGCCGCGCTCTCCGCGCACGAACGGGCCCTTCATCCCGGCGATGAAGGCGAGCCCGGTCGCGCCGAGCATGTCGAGGGTGGCCTCGGCGGAGGTGCCGGTCGCCTCGCCGAGGGCGAGCGCCTCCCGCAGCCCCTGTGCGGAGACGGCGAGGGCGAGGTTCGCCAGCAGCTTCCCGACGGCGGCCTCGCGACCGGAGCCGACGCCGCGCAGACGCTCGGGATCGGCCCAGGGCGCGACGAGGTCGAGCACCTGCTCGCGTCGCGCGTCGTCCGGGGTGCCGACGTAGACGCCGAGCGTCCCCTTCCGGGCCGGGCCCAGGGTGCCGACGACGGGCACGCCCACGTAGGTGGGGACCTCGGCGGCGAACTCGTCGGCGTCGGCGGGGGAGACGGTGGTGGTGTCCACCCAGGTGGCGCCGTCCGGGATCAGGGACGGGGCGATCACGGCCTCCCGCACCGCATCGGGGCCGAACAGCGAGGTGATCACGAGGTCGGCGTCCGCGACGGCCTCGGCGGCGGTGCTCGCGACGGCGGCGCCCGCCTCGGCGAGGCGCTCCGTGCGCGAGGCGGTGCGGTTCCAGACGGTGAGCTCGTGGTCGGGGAGCAGATGGAGGGCCAGCTCGGTGCCCATGCGGCCGGTGCCCAGGAACGCGATTCTCATGTCGCCAGTGTGCCATCGGGCTGTCCACAGCCGCCTGTCGTCCGGCGCGCGGAGCGTGCACAATGGAGGCCATGACTCCTCGCCTCTCCCGTCGCCGGGCGCTCGCCGCCGCCGCCGCTGCCGGGCTCGGTCTGCCCGCCGCAGCTACCACCACCGCCGCGGAGCCGGCACGTCGCGGCGGGGAGTTCCAGCCGCTGCGCGCGGCGACCTTCAACGCCTCCCTGAACCGGGGCCGCGAGGGGCAGCTGCTCGAGGACCTCGCCACGGGGGAGAACGCCCAGATCCGGGCCGTCGCCGAGGTCATCCAGATCAACAGCCCCGACATCCTGCTGCTCAACGAGTTCGACCACGACGCCGACGGGCGCGGCATCGACCTCTTCCGCCGGAAGTACCTCGAGGTGCCGCAGAACGGGCAGAGCCCCGCCTTCTACCCCTACGCCTTCAGCGCCCCCGTGAACACGGGGGTCCCCTCGGGGCTGGACCTGAACCGCGACGGCAGCGTCGGCGGGCCGGACGACGCCTGGGGTTTCGGCGAGTTCCCCGGTCAGTACGGGATGGTGGTCCTCTCCCGCTACCCGATCCTCACTGACCAGGTGCGCACCTTTCAGGATCTGCGCTGGGCGGCCATGCCCGGCAACCTCCTGCCCACCGAGTTCTACGGGCCCGAGATCTCCCCGCAGCTGCGGCTGAGCTCCAAGTCCCACTGGGACGTGCCGGTGCAGGTCGGCACCACCGTCCTGCACGTCCTGGCCGCCCATCCCACCCCGCCGAGCTTCGACGGTCCCGAGAAGCGCAACCAGCGCCGCAACCACGACGAGATCCGGCTGTGGGTGGACTATCTCCAGCCCGGCCGCCGCTCGCAGTGGATCGTCGACGACGCCGGGGTGCGCGGCGGCCTCGAGGCGAACGCCCCCTTCGTGATCCTCGGCGACTACAACTCCGACCCCGCCGACGGCGACTCCTGGCCCGGCGCGATCGAGCAGCTGCTGCGTCATCCCCGCGTCCAGGACCCGAAGCCCGCGAGCGAGGGTGCCGTCGAGGCGGCCGAGCTCCAGGGCGGGGCGAACGCCGAGCACTCCGGCCAGGCGCGCCACGACACCGCGGACTTCTCCGAGCCGACGCCCGGGAACCTGCGCGTGGACTACGTGCTGCCCTCCCGCGGTCTCCAGATCGCCTCCTCGGCGGTGTTCTGGCCTCGCCAGGACGCGCCCGGCAGCGAGCTGACCGGCACCTACCCGTTCCCGACCTCCGATCACCGCCTGGTGCGCGTGGACCTGCAGGTGCTGGCGTGAGCGAGCGGCTCGGCCCGCTGGTGGACGTCGCCGCGCTGCACGCGCTGATCGACCAGTCGGAGGGCGGCCCCCGCCCCCTGATCCTGCTCGACGTGCGCTGGGCGCTCGACGGCAGCAAGGGCGAGCACAGCCACCGGGCAGGGCACCTCCCCGGCGCCGTCTACGTCGACCTCGGCACCGAGCTCGCCGCGCCCGCGCGCCCCGAGGCCGGTCGGCATCCGCTGCCGACCCCGGAGGACTTCGCGGCGACCCTGCGCCGCGTCGGCGTCACCGAGGACTCCCAGGTCGTCGCCTACGACGACACCGACGGCGGACCCGCCGCGCGCCTGGTGTGGATGCTGCGCGCCCTCGGGCACGAGGCCGCCGTGCTCAGCGGCGGCCTCCACGCCTGGAACGGGCCGCTCGCGACGGGCCCGGTCACCCCTGCCCCCGGTGACGTGCCGGTGCGGGACTGGCCCGCGGACCGGATCGCGAGCGCCGACCAGGTCGCGGCACTCGCCGCCGCGCCCGACGGAGTCGTCCTCGATGCCCGCGCCGCCGAGCGCTACCGCGGCGAGGTCGAGCCGATCGACCCGCGCGCCGGCCATGTGCCCGGCGCCGTGAACCTGCCCTACGCCGGGAACCTCGACGAGGAGGGACGCTTCCTCGAGCCCGCCGAGCTGCGGGCCCGCTTCGAGGCCGCGGGCGCCGCGGAGGGCCGGGAGACGATCGTGTACTGCGGCTCCGGCGTCACCGCGACCCATGATCTGCTCGCCCTGGAGGCCGCGGGCTTCGAGCGGCTGCGGCTCTTCCCGGGCTCCTGGTCGCAGTGGAGCGCGGACCCGGCGCGGCCCGTCGCCGTCGGCCCGAACCCCTGATCACGCCCCCGGGTTGATCTCCCGGATCGCCGCGACGATCGCGCGGTGGCGCCGCCGCTGCGTGGACAGCTCCTCCTCGGGCACGTCCTGGCCGAGCACCGCCGCCCAGATCGGGACCATCTCCTCGTGGTACGAGTGCCCGTGGCCGCCGCGCGCCGCGATCGACAGGGGCATGTCGGCGGCGATCTGCCAGAAGGTGATCCACGGGAACCAGCGCATCGCCGGGGTGACGTCGTGCCCCACCCGCTCCTGCAGCCAGGCAGGCTCCTGCCACAGCAGCGACGGATCGAACCACACCACCGGGTCCGAGGGGTGCTGCGCGAAGACCACCCGCGGGTGCTCCCACGGCACGTAGAGACCTCCCCAGTAGTTGCGGTGCAGCTCGCGCGGGCGGGTGACGACGCGGATGTGGCGGCCGTCGTCGATGATCGGCGCCACCGCGGGGGAGCCCGGCCGGGCACGGGCCGTGAGCTGCTCCCACAGCGGGGTGAAGCTCGGCGTGCCCGTCCACACCGCGCCGTCGACGGTGCGGAGCATCTCCGGCACGTCCCGGAAGGCGGCGCTGCCCCCGAAGGCGCCGAGCGACTCCCCGGCCACGTGCAGGGCGGGACGGCGCTCCGGGGGGAGCTCCGCCATGCGCCTGCGCACCGCCTGCAGCAGCAGGGCACCGGCCCGCTGGGGAGAGCGGCGGTCGGCGAGATACGTCAGGGGACTGGGGAAGTAGGAGTACTGGATCGAGGCGGTCGCGCAGTTCCCGCCGGTGAGGAACTCGATCGCCGAGAGCGACCACTCCTGGAGCCAGCCGGTGCCCGTCCCGGTGAAGAGCACGAGCACCTCCCGGTCCCAGGCGCCGGTGCGGTCGAGCTCCGCGACCACGGCCGCGGCGGTGTCCTCGAGGGTGCGGGAGCCGGACTTCGCGGCGTACACCCGGATCGGCTCGAGCGCCTCCCCGCCGACGGTGCGGGAGATCCGCTCGGCGTCCGCGCCGGCGGAGACGATCTTGCGGCCCGGTGCGCCGAGCGACTGCCAGGTCTCGAGCGAGCCGGGACCGCCCGAGCGCAGCGGGGAGGTGGGTCGGGGCACGTCGGGGGAGATCAGCCGGTTCGTGGCGTCGGCCCGCTCGATCATCCCCTCGAGCACCCGCCCGCGGATCAGCCGGTCGACCACCACCGAGACCGTCGCGACGGTCAGCAGCAGGGAGACGACCCCCACGATCTTCGCGGGGAGGTACGGGCGCAGCAGGGAGCGGTAGAGGTCCGCGGTCGCGATCGTGGCCCGCGCGGCGACCAGCGCCGCGATCGAGAAGCCGGCCCCGGCGGCGGTGCCGACCACGTGCGTGGCGAGATTCTTCGGCTCCTGCTGGACCAGGTGGCTGATCTCTCGCTGACGCAGCACCCCGCGCACCCACGAGTACGCGGTGATCCCGATGAGTGCGCTCGCCCCCGCCCAGCGGGCGCGTCGACGGTGGTCCGGGGCGATGTCCACCTCGAGGCCGATCGCGGAGGCGGCGGCGCGCACGGCCCGGCCCGCGAGGGTCCCGGTCGCATAGCCGTACACCTCGGACAGCCCGATGTTCACCCCCCACATCCACCAGGTGCGCGGCAGCAGGCTCGGGGAGGTCGAGATCCACGCGGTCACCGACGCTCCGAGGAAGCCGCCGGTGTCGAGCGGGGCGGTGATCGCCGAGCGTCGCGCGCCGCGCGCGGCACGACGGGTGGCCTGGCGCAGCACCCGCGCGGCACCGTCGGCGAAGCCGGTGAGGGAGGGCAGTGCGGAGGCGGGGCCGAAGCGCATACGGCCAGGCTATCGGAGCGGGGCGTCGCCTTCCGTACCCTGGGGTCATGAAGATCCTGCTTCCCGACACCATGCCCCTGGACCCGACGCTGCCCGAGGGCTGGGAGGCGGTCGTGGTCGACGCCCGCGCCGAGATCCCCTCCGCCCATCACGACGCCCGCGTCCTGGTGGTCTGGGGCGCGTCCCGCCGCCACCTCGCCTCCGCCGCCGCGGACCTGCCCGAGCTGGCGCTCGTTCAGTCCCTCTCCGCCGGGGTCGAGGGGATCCTCGCCGCCGGCTTCGACGAGGAGGTCGTCGTCGCGACCGGGGCCGGCCTCCACTCCCGGACCGTGAGCGAGCACGCCCTGGCCATGCTGCTCGCCCTCGTGCGGCGCCTGCCCGAGGCACGGGAGGCGCAGGAGCGCCACGAGTGGTCGACCGAGCTCGGCGGGCTCCAGCCCCTCCACCCCGAGGGGCGCCTCACCACCCTCCTCGACGCGAGGGTGCTGATCTGGGGCTTCGGCAGCATCGGTCAGACCCTCGCGCCGCTGCTGCAGGGCCTCGGCGCGGAGGTGCGCGGTGCCGCCCGCAGCGCCGGGACGCGCGCCGGCGTCGAGGTGATCGCCGAGGCGGACGTGCTCGGGGCCCTGCCGAGCACCGATGTGCTGGTGAACATCCTGCCCGCCACCGAGCAGACCGCCGGGATCGTCGGCCGCGAGGTGCTCGCCGCGCTCCCGGACCACGCGATCCTGGTCAACGTGGGCCGCGGGGCGACCGTCGACCAGGACGCGCTGCGCGAGGCGCTCGAGGCGGGGACCCTCGGCGCGGCGGGGATCGACGTCACCGAGCCCGAGCCGCTGCCGTCCGGGGATCCGCTGTGGGACGCGCCGCGCCTGCTGCTCACCCCGCACGGCGCGGGCGGGCGGCCCGTCGGCGCCGACGAGCGGATCGCGCACAACCTCCGCGCCCTCGTCGACGGGGGCGAGGTGCTGCACCCCTCGGCGCGCTGAGGCCCGCTCAGCCCGCGAGGTCGGCGGCGAGGCCCTCCACGGCCCGGGCCGAGGTCTCGGCGACGACATCGAGCTCGAGGTGGAACTGCTGGTCGGCGGCGGGACCGCACAGGTCCGAGACGGTGCGCAGCGCCACGAAGGGCGCTCCCAGCGCCTCGGCCGTGCGGGCGCTCGCGGTGGTCTCCATGTCGGCGCTGAGCGCGCCCGGGAAGCGCTCGCGCATCGGCGCGGCGAGCGGGGCGGTGACGAAGGCGTCGCCCGCGAGCATCAGGCCGCGCCGCACCGCGGCCCCGGGGACCCTGCGCGCGGCACGCTCGGCCTGGTCGACCCAGGCGGCCTCCGCCACGACCCGCTCGGGCCCGCCGGGCAGCTGCCCGGGCGCGTAGCCGAAGGCGGTCGCGTCCGCGATCGACCAGGCGAAGGACTCGCCCACGATCACGGTGCCCACCTCGACGTCGGCCGCGAGCCCTCCGCAGGAGCCGGCGGCGACGACGAGACCGGGGGAGTGGGCGAGGATCCCCCAGGTCGCGGCGGCGGTCGCGGCGGCGACGCCGATGCCGGTGGTGACCACCACCGCGTCGTTCCCGGCAAGACGGCCGCGCACGGCCGCGACCGGTCCGGCGAAGGGGGTCGCGAGCGCCTCGGGGGCCTCGAGGCGCTCGACGAGCGGCGCGGCCTCCTCGGGCATCGCGACGAGGACGAGCAGGGGACCGGGGAGCGCGATGTCGTGCATGCTCGAAGCGTACCGGCGGGGCGGGACCGGCCCCGCCGACCCCTCACCGTCCAGGCGCGTTCGTTAGGCTGGGCGGACCGGCAGCGAGGCGGCCCGAGCGGCCGCGGACAGGAGGCAAGCGATGGGTCGCATCCGAGACGCCGTGGTGACGGGGGCGCGGGCAGCGGCGAGGATCCCGATCCCCTCCGCGCTGACCCATCAGGCGCTGCGCGAGGCCCGCAGCTCGCAGCCGCCCTCGCACGTGCTGAAGTCCCATGCGATCGAGAACGAGATGATCGGCCGCACCCGGACGGTGTGGCTGGACCGCCACCAGCTCGGGAACGGCCTGATCGTGCACCTGCACGGCGGCGCCTACGTCTCCGGCCCGTTCACGAGCGACTGGGCGTGGCTCTCCCGCCAGGTCGAGGCGCACGACTGCGCCGGGCTCATGGTCGACTACCGCAACGCTCCCGATCACCAGCACCCCGTCGCCCGGGACGACGTCGAGGCGGTCCTCGCCGCGCTCGCGGCCGACGGGCGACTCGGCGAGGGGCCGTGGGTCCTCAGCGGCCAGCACTCCGGCGGCGGTCTCGCCGTCGTCGTCGCCCGACGCCTGGCCGACCGCGCGGAGGCCGGGGAGCAGGACGTGCCCGCCCCGGCCGGGATCGTGATCATGTCGCCCTGGCTCGACCTCGAGCTGTCCACCGCGGGCATGTCGGAGACGGGGCAGGCCGATCCGGTGCACGAGCGGCGCCTGCTGCGCGACGCGGCCCGCCGCTACGCCGGCCGCACCCCGCTGGAGGACCCCGACCTCTCGCCGATCAACCGCGGGCTCGAAGGGCTCGCGCCGCTGCATCTGAGCGTCGGCCAGAAGGACCTCTTCGCCTCCGACGCCCGCGTGGCGCGGCTCCAGCTCGAGGAGCACGGCGCGGACTTCGCCTACCGGGAGATCGGGGGCCGTCTGGGCCTGCAGCTCATGCCCCGCAGGGGCGAGGACATCGAGCGCCTCCACCGCGAGCAGTCCGAGCTGATCGGCCGCGCGCTCGGTCGCGAGGACTGATCGACGTGCTGCGAGGGACGAGCGGCAGGAGATCGGTCGGGGTGGCGCAGGACTGATCGACGTGCTGCGAGGGACGAGCGGCAGGAGATCGGTCGGGGTGGCGCAGGACCGAGACCGGCTCAGCCCTCGATGACGACGAGGGACGAGGCCGGTGCGGCGACGCTCCAGCGGTGCCGCGGCATGGCCCGGATCATCCCTGCGACGAGCAGGGCGTGGCCCACGAGGTAGGTCGACATCACCAGCTCGGTGCTGAAGGCGATCGACGCGCCGGGCAGGAACCAGTCCATCCCCAGCAGCGAGCTCGACAGCAGGAACAGCGTGCCGCCGGTCCAGGTCAGGCCGTTCCCCCCGGCGGAGAGGAAGGCCATCGTCGCCAGCGCCACCGCATAGGCGGCGACGACGGGCAGCAGGGTGCCGGCCCCGTCGGCGCAGGCGACGAACAGGCCGATCACCACGGCGCCGTACGGGATCGCCAGCGCGATGCGCATCGGGTCGCGCGAGCGGACCCACAGCGGCACGAGCGCCGCCGAGTAGCAGATCAGGGCGCCCAGGAAACCGACCACGGCGAGCATCCCGCTGCCCTCGACCGGGATCTGTCCCACGCTGTCCCCGATCCAGGCGCATGCCAGCCCGCCGATGAGCAGGCCGGTGGTGCGGGAGCGGTGCGGGGCGGCGGTCAGCACCGCGGCGATCAGCAGCGGTGCGAACATCGGCTGGGTGATGCGGCCGATCAGGTCCGAGCCGGCCAGGATCGCGCCGAGATGGACCACCGCGAGGAGCGCATAGGCTCCCCACAGCGCGCGGTGGGCCGAGCGGAACGTGGACACCGTCCCAGCGTAGGAAGCCGATCGCGGCCGTGACCAGGGAAAGACGGCCGACGACGGGCACGTTTGGGTAACGGCGGACACGGTTCGGTCACGGCCGCGGGGGAGTGTCCGAAATGCCCCCCGACGTCCTCACATCTGCTGCGGGGCGTGGACGCCGAGGGCGTCGAGGCCGTCGACGAGCACCCGCTCGGCGAGCTGCGCGAGGGCGAGCCGACCGGCACGCACCGCCTCGTCGTCCTCCTTGAGGATCGGGGAGGCGTCGTAGAAGGAGGTGAACGCCTGCGCGAGGGAGAAGAGATAGGCGCACAGGCGGTGCGGCTCGAACTCTGCGCCCGCCGCGGCGAGGGTCGGCCCGAACTCGAGCAGCTGCAGGGCGAGCGCCCGCTCGGCGTCGTTGACGACGTGCGGCGCCGACGCGGCGGTGACGCCCTCTGCGGCGGCGCGGCGCCCGATCGAGCGGATCCGTGCGACGGCGTACTGGAGGTACGGCGCGGTGTTGCCGGTCAGCGCCAGCATCCGGTCCAGGTCGAAGGTGTAGTCCGAGTCGTGCGCGGTCGAGAGGTCCGCGTACTTCACGCCGCCGATGCCGATCGCATGGGCGATCTGCTCGCGCTCCGCCTCGGGCAGGTCCGGGCGCAGCTCGTCGATCACGGTGCGGGCCTTGGCCACCGCCTCCTCGAGCAGAGCCATCAGCCGCAGCGAGGCGCCGGAGCGGGTGCGCAGGATCTTCCCGTCCTCGCCGAGCACCGAGCCGATCTTCACGTGCGTCGCCTCGACGCCGTCCGTCAGCCAGCCGGCCTCGCGCGCAGTGGTGAACACCATGCGGAAGTGGAGCTCCTGCGCGGTGCCGACCACATAGGCGATGCGGTCCGCGCCGAGGTCGCGCACGCGGTGCCGGATCGCGGCGAGATCGGTGGTGGCGTAGCCGTAGCCGCCGTCGGACTTGCGGATGATCAGCGGCAGCGGCTGCTCGTCGCGGCCCGTGAACCCCTCGGGGAAGACGCAGAGCGCGCCGTCGGAGATCCGCGCGATCCCGTCGGCCTCGAGGTCCTCGCACACGCCCTCGAGCTGGTCGTTGTAGGTGGACTCGCCCGCGAGGTGCTCGTCCGCGAGCGTCACGTCGAGCATGTCGTAGATGCGGTGGAAGTACTCCTTGGACAGGCCCACCAGGTGCGTCCAGATGCGCAGCGACTCGGGATCCCCCGACTGCAGCGTGGCCACGCGCCGACGGGCCCGCTCGGCGAAGTCGCCGCCGCCGTCGAACGTCGCGCGCGCCGCCTGGTAGAAGGCGTTGGGGTCGGTCGTCAGCAGCTCCGCCTCGGCGCTGTCCTCGCCCACCTCGAGGAGGTGCTCGATGAGCATGCCGAAGGGGGTGCCCCAGTCGCCGATGTGGTTCTGGCGCACGACGGCGTGGCCGAGCTTCTCGAGGGTGCGGGCGATCGAGTCGCCGACCACGGTGGTGCGCAGATGGCCGACGTGCATCTCCTTGGCGACGTTCGGCGCGGAGTAGTCGATCACCACGGTCTCCGCCCGCTCGGGGGAGGGGACGCCGAGGCGGGGATCGGCCGCGAGCTCGGCGGCCTGCGCGGCGACCCAGTCGGTGCGCAGGCGGATGTTCAGGAAGCCGGGCCCCGCGATCTCCGGGGTCTCGGCGAGATCGTCGAGCTCCACGGAGGCGAGGATGTCCGCGGCGATGTCACGGGGCGAGCGGCCGAGGCGCTTGGCCAGACCCATCGCGGCGTTGCACTGGAAGTCAGCGAACTGCGAGGGGCGGATGATCGGGTCGGCGTCCGCGTACTCGGGCCCGAAGGCGGCGGCGAAGGCGGACTGGAAGCGCTCGGTCAGCGCGATCTCGGGAGCGGGCATGCGTCCAGAGTAGTGGCCGTGCCGCGGGGTCGGGGGACAGCCCCCTGGCCGCGGACAGGCGCGATGCCTACCCTGGCACCATGCGTTCCCTCCTGAGCCTGGTCCTGAACATCATCTGGCTGCTGACCGCCGGCTGGTCCCTCTTCCTGGGGTACCTGCTCGCCGGGGTCCTCGCCTGCGTGCTGATCGTCACGATCCCCTTCGGCCTCGCCTCCTTCCGCATCGCGGGCTTCGTGATCTGGCCCTTCGGCCGCGAGGTCGTCGACACCGGCCGCGGCGGCGCCGCGGGCACGATCGGCAACGTGATCTGGTTCGTGATCGCCGGCTGGTGGCTCGCGCTCGGCCACGTCGTCACCGCCCTCGCCCAGGCCGTGACCATCATCGGCATCCCCCTGGCGTGGGCGAACATCAAGCTGATCCCCGTCACCTGCTTCCCCTTCGGCAAGGAGATCGTCGACGCGGACACGGCCCGCGCCCGCATGCTCCCCACCGCGAGGTGAGCGTGGACCAGGCCGAGTACCGCCGGCTGAGCGACCTGCTCGCCGTGGGCCTCGCCGTGGCGAGCACCCGTCAGGGACCGCACGATCTGCTCGTCACCGTCGACTCCTATCTCGACATCTCCTACGACCCCCCGACGATGGGCCTCGCCCTGTACGGGCTCTCCCGCGCCGCCGAGGCGGTCGAGGAGGCGGGCCACTGCTGCCTGAGCCTGCTCGCGGAGGACCAGCAGCACCTCGCCGATCGCTTCGGCACCCCCGGCGCTCCCCTCCAGGGGATGCTCGCCGGCATGGAGGTGGAGCGCACCGCCGACGGCGACGCGATCCTGCCCGGCGCCCTCGCCCACTTCGCGCTCCGCATCGACCAGGGCGTCGACGCCGCGACCCACCGGCTGCTCATCGGCCCCGTCGTGGCGATGGGGGAGGGGCGCACGGGCGCGCACCCCGCCGTGCGCTTCGCGGGCGAGAAGCGGGAGCTGCGCCCGTGAGCGCGCTGCTGCGCCTGGCCCTGCGGGCCGTCTCGCTCGCCGGCCGGGTCGACGTGCGCGAGGACTACCAGCGGATGCGGCGGCTGCAGCGTCGCCTCGCAGCGCTCGAGCCGAGCCGCTACCGCACCCCCACCTGGGACACCTTCTCCGACGCCCCTGACGGCCATCGCGTGCCGGTGCGGGTGTTCACCCCGGAGGAGCGCCGGCGCGAGGACCTGCTGCTGTTCTTCCACGGCGGCGGCTGGGTCACCGGTGACATCGAGAGCTACACCCCCGCCTGCTCCACGATGGCGGACCTCACCGGCTGCCGCGTCGCCTCCGTCGACTACCGACTCGCCCCCGAGCACCCCTTCCCCGCGGGGCTCGAGGACTGCTACGGCACCGCTCGCCGTCTGCTCGAGGACCCGGGCCTGGCCGGACTCGAGGACCCCGACAGGATCGTGCTCGTGGGCGACTCCGCGGGCGGGAACCTCGCCGCGGCCGTGTCGCTGCTGCTGCGCGAGAGCGGTCACCGCGTCCCCTCGCGGCAGATCCTGCTCTACCCCGTCACGCACTGGGACCACGACCCCGCGACCTCGCCCTTCGAGTCCGTGCGCCGCCTCGGCGACCGCTACCGGCTCACCAGCACCGAGGTGCAGGACTATCTCGAGCTGTACGTCCCCGACCCCGCGCTGCGGCGCAGCCGGCTGGTGGCCCCGCTGATGGCCGAGGACCTCGGCGGCCAGCCCGACACCCTCGTGCTCAGCGCCGGGCTCGACCTGCTGTGCGACGAGGGGGAGGCCTACGGGCAGGCCCTCGCCGCGGCCGGGAACCGGGTGCGGATCCACCGTCTCGAGGAGGCGCTGCACGGGGTGATCACCCTGCCCCGCTTCGCCCGGCCCCTCAGGGAGGCGTACGCCGTGATCGACGAGTTCCTGGACCAGGAGCCGCCCGGGAGGTCGGGGCCGTGACGGAGCGCCACCGGCACCGCCGCCGCTGGGTGCGCCTGGACAACGCCTCGAACATCTTCCTCGCCGCGCGCAGCGACGTGGACACCAAGGTGTTCCGGATGAGCGCCGAGCTGGACCACGACGTCGATCCGGGGCAGCTCCAGGAGGCCCTGGACCGGACCTACGAGCGCTTCCCGCTCTACCACGCCGTGCTGCGCCGCGGCGTGTTCTGGTACTACCTCCAGGACAGCGACCTCCGCCCGGTGCTCGAGGCGGAGACGGAGCACAGCTGCGCCCCGATCTACCAGGCCGACCGCCGCACCCTGCTGTTCCGCGTGGTCCACCACCGTCGCCGCGTGAGCCTCGAGGTCTTCCACGCCCTGTCCGACGGCACCGGGGCGCTGTGGTTCCTCACCGCTCTGCTGGAGGACTACTGCACCCTGCGCTTCGGCGGGCAGGGGGACGGTGCCGACGCCGCCGCCGGCGCACCGCCCGAGCCCGAGGTCCACGAGCTGACCACCGATTCCTTCGCGCACCACTTCCGGCGCCGCGGCCGCCAGGAGCGCGCGGTCCACCAGGAGGAGTTCAGCCGCGAAGCGGAGTCCGCGGTGCTTCGGCTCGAGGAGGAGTCGGCGCTCGTCGACCCGTCGGCCGACGATCCGCCCGCCCCGCCCGCTCCCCGCCGGGTGCTGCGCCTGCGCGGCACCCGCACCCCCGACCACCGCACCCGGGTCCTCGAGCTCACCATGCCGGCCGCACCCGTCCTGGCGCTGGCGAAGGGGGAGGGCGTGGCCATGTCGATGTACCTCACCGCCCTGTTCTTCGAGGCGATCCGACGCACCGGGGCGCTGGGCCGTGGACACGGGGGAGCCCGGACCCTCGCCGCGTCGGTGCCCGTGAACCTGCGCCAGTTCTTCCCCTCCACCTCCGCCCGCAACTTCTTCGCCACGATCACCGTCTCGCACACCTACGGCGAGGGCGGCGACTCCCTCGGCGAGGTCGCCCGCGAGCTGCAGGAGGCCTTCGGCGCCGAGGCGACCCCCGAGGCCCTCGAGCAGAAGCTCCGCCGCCTGATCCGGGTGGAGCGCTCACCGCTGGCGCGGATCGTGCCCCGCCCGCTCAAGGACGTGCTGCTGAGCCTGGTCAACCGGGCGAACAACCGCTCGCTCACGGTCGCGATCTCCAATCTCGGCCGGGTGACGCTGCCCGAGGCCGCCGCGCCCCACGTCGGCCGGATGCTCTTCCACGTCTCCGCCGCCCGGCCCCAGTTCTGCGCGATCTCCCATGCCGGGCTGCTCACGATCTCCTTCACCTCGCCCTTCGTGGAGACCGCGCACGTGCGCGAGTACGCGCGGATCCTCACCGAGGCCGGGATCGAGGTGTCCCTGGCCGCGTCCCGGACCACCGAGGCGGAGCTGGCGGAGGTGGGCCGATGAGGAGATGCCCCGACTGCGCCGTCGGCGTCGAGGGCGAATGGACCCGCTGCCCCCTGTGCGGGACCGCGCTCGAGGGCCGCGCCGTGCCGAGCCCCTACCCGGCCGTGCCGCTGCGCTTCACCCGCCGTCGCGTGCTGCGCGTCCTGACCCTGACCTCGCTCGGGGTGATCGCGCTGTCCTTCCTCGCCCAGCTGCTGTTCCGCCCCGACCAGCAGGGCATCGGGGCGCTGCGCTCGGTGTGGCTGGGCGTCGTCGCGACCTGGCTGGTGGTGCTGGTGGCGATCAGCAAGCGCCGCAACCTCGCGAAGTTCATCGTCTACCTGGTCGCGCTCGCCGGCGGCGTGTGCGTGTACTGGGACTATCTCACCGGCTGGGACGCCTGGTCGCTCACCTACGTGGTGCCGATCCTGTGCGCCGCCTCGCTGATCGGCCTGGTGATCACGGTGCGCGCGGTGCGGATGCAGGTGGGCGACTACGTCGTCTACAGCGGGCTGACGGTGCTGCTGGGCCTCACCCCGATCGTGTTCCTGGCGCTCGGCTGGGTGGGGACGGTGATCCCCTCGGCGATCTGCGGCGGCCTGAGCGTCGTCGCGATCGTGCTGCTGCTGACGGTGCGCGGCGGCGCGGTGCGGCACGAGCTGGCCACGCGCCTGCACCTGTAGCGCACCCCACGGCGCGCCGACGGCGTCCGCGCCTCCCGGCTCTCTAGGATTCAGGGGGCACGCATGTGCCCGTGGAAGCGCCCCGTGGCGTCGGACAGCAGGAGAGAAGGTCGATGGACAGGGACCCGCGCGAGGACGAGACCCAGGACGCGGACTGGATCTTCGCCATCGACGACCCCCACAGCCTCCCCACCGACCGCCTGCCGGGCCGTGAGGAGTTCGACCGCTACGCCACGCCGCTGCTCGCCCGCCGCGGGAAGGGCCCCGCCCTCCCGGCCGAGTCCGAGCCCGAGGCGAGGACGGGCGCGATACCCGCGCTCGGCGAGGACGGGGAGCCCGAGGCCGACGAGGCCGAGGCCGTGGTCGCCCCGCTGGCGCGCCCGCGCACCGTGTCCTACGCCCGCTCGGGCACCACCCCGAACGCGGAGGACGACGAGGTCCCGATCGCGGGCTTCCAGCTGCCGGAGCGGTTCAAGGACCTGGGGCTGTTCGACGCGCTGCGCGACGTGCTCGCCCTGATCTGCCTCAGCTCGGCGCTGACGACGACGTTCACCGTCGCCAGCAACTCGGTGCTGGACCTGCTGGGGAAGACCGCGATCGGCGTCGCGCTCGCCGCGCTGGTGATGGTCCACGGCCTGCGCTGGATCCCCCAGTCGCCGCCGCTGCGGGTGGTCCGCGTGCTGCGCATGGTCGGCATGGCCCCCGCCCTCGCGGTCGCCCTGCTCGTCCTCGGCGCCGACCTCGTCCTCTCCCTCCCGGTGCTCTTCGCCCCGCTGCCCGACGGGCCGCCCGTCGGCATCGGGGTGGGCGTCCCGCTGCTGCTGCTCGGCGCGATCCTCGGCATCGAGCCGCGCGCCCACGAGGGCTATCTACCGCAGGAGCGGGCCCGCCGCACTGTCCGGAAGGTGCTGTTCGGGGTGGGGATCGCCGCGGCCGCCGCGCTGCTGCTGGCGCTCGTGATGATCATCGGCCGCCTGTTCACGACCGGCTGGGAGTTCTCGCTCATGGCCCTGGCGAACACGCTGATCTCCGCGCTGCTGCTGGCCGTGGTGCTCGCCTCGGCGCTGCGCCGGGAACGGTCCTGGTACGTCTTCTCCACCGCCGTCGTCGCGGCGCTCGCGATCGCGGCGCTCGCCGACAACTCCCTGGGGCTCCAGTTCGCCGCCCCGGTCAGCGTCGCGAGAGGGTTCGTCTACCTGCCCTTCCTCTTCGCCGCGCTGGGCCTGATGATCTCCCGCTCCTTCGTGCGCTCGATGCCGCTGTCCTTCCGCCGCACCGACTGGCTCGTGTATTCGGTGCGGGCCCTCGAGCTGAGCGCCCTCATGCACACCGCCGCGGTGCTCTGGCACCTGATGGGCGCCCTCGCGGCGACCTCGGTGACCCGTCCCGGCGGGCCGGTGCTCCACCTGGTCGACGCCGTGGTCTGCGCCTGCTTCGTGCTGGTCTCCCTCTTCGGCCGCACCGCGCTGCTCTCCCGCCCCGCGGTCAGCGCCCGCGCCAGCGGCGTCGTCGCCTCGCTGGTCCTGGTCGTGGTCGGCTTCCTCGACGTGATCGTCAACTCGATCGCGACCGCGAGCGGTGCGGGCCTGGTCACCGGCGGCGTCGCGCTCGTGCTCGGCATCGCCACGGCGCTCATGCTCACCGTCCCCGCGCCGGTCCGCGACGAGTTCGGCGCCCCGGACATCTCCCGCATGTTCGCCGACTTCCGCGCCCGCGACAACGGCCGCGTCTCCCTGCTGGACCTCGTCCCCGACGTCGCCGAGGCCACCGCCGAGCGGAAGACCTTCCCCGGCCGCTGACCGGCACCCTCCCGTCCCTCCCCGGCCCGACCCCCTGGAGAACCATGTTCCGCTGGAGCCTGCACGGAGACGGCCGCACCGTCGCCCCCGACGCGATCGTCCTTCCCGAGGAGCGCCTGGCCTGGCCGCTCACCCTCGGGATCGGCGCCCAGCACGTCATCGCGATGTTCGGGGCGACCTTCCTGGTCCCCGTGATCACCGGCTTCCCGCCCTCGACCACGCTGCTCTTCTCCGGCATCGGCACCCTGCTGTTCCTCGTGATCACCCGGAACCGGGTGCCCAGCTATCTCGGCTCCTCCTTCGCGTTCATCGCCCCGATCACCGCCTCCACCCAGGCGGACTCGATGGGCGCCGCGCTCGGCGGCGTGCTCGTCACCGGCGTGCTGCTCGCGCTGCTGGGCCTGCTGGTGCAGCGGATCGGGACCGGCTGGATCGGGCGGCTCATGCCGCCGGTGGTGATGGGCTCGATCGTCGCCCTGATCGGTCTGAACCTGGTGCCGACCACCTATGCGAACAACTTCTCGCAGGCACCGGTCACCGCCTCGCTGACCCTCGTCGCGATCATCCTGTGCACCGCGCTGTTCCGCGGGCTGCTGGGCCGCGTCAGCGTGCTGGTCGGCGTGGTCGTCGGCTATCTGATCGCGCTCGCGCGCGGCGAGGTCGACTTCACCCCGGTGCGCGAGGCGCCCTGGCTCGGGCTGCCCGAGTTCCACCACCCGACCTTCGAGCTCGGCCTGCTGCCCATCTTCCTGCCCGTGATCGTGGTGCTGCTGGCCGAGAACGTCGGCCACGTGACCAGCGTCGGCACCATGACCGGCCGCAACCTCGACCACATGGTGGGGCGCACCCTCTTCGCCGACGGCGCGGCCACCGCCCTCTCCGCGACCTTCGGCGGCTCGCCCACGACCACGTACGGCGAGAACATCGGTGTGATGAGCGCGACCCGCGTCTACTCGACCGCCGCCTACTGGGTCGCGGGCCTGGTCGCGATCGGACTGTCGCTGTCCCCGAAGGTCGGTGCGCTGATCAACACGATCCCCCCGGGTGTGCTCGGCGGGGTCACCTTCGTGCTCTACGGCCTGATCGCGATCGTCGGCTTCCGCATGTGGATCGACGGGAAGGTCGACTTCGCCCGCCCGAAGAACCAGCTCACCGCCGGGGTCGCGCTCGTCATCGCGATCGCGGACCTGCACTGGGAGGTGGGCGGCTTCGCCTTCACCGGCATCGCGCTCGGCACCGTCGCGGCGCTCGCGATCTACCACCTCATGGACCGGCTGGGACGGGCCACCGGCACGGAGATCGCCGCCGCCGACGCCCAGGACGAGGACCACGGTCGACGCGGAGAGTGAGGTAAGGCTACTCTTCCCTCCGTGCCCGTCACCTCTGCCGCTCCTCGCCCCGCCCTCGCCGGTCAGGACCTCCGCCTGCGCTACGGACGCACCGTCGTCGTCGACGGCGTCTCGATCGCACTGGAGCCCGGGACCGTCACCGCACTGCTGGGCCCCAACGGCAGCGGCAAGTCGACCGTGCTGCGTTCCCTGGCCCGGCTCCACCCGCTGGACGGCGGGACCGTGCACCTCGACGACGGCGCAGGCGAGCGCAGCACCTCGCTGCTCGGTCCGCGCGAGCTCGCCCGCGCGCTGACCCTGTTCACCCAGTCCCGCACCAGCCCGCAGGGGCTCTCGGTGCGGGACGTGGTCGCCTTCGGACGCCACCCCCACCGGCGACGCTTCGCGGGACTGGGCGAGGCCGACCGCGCCGCCATCGACCACGCCATGGCGCTCACCGGGATCGCCGACTTCGCCGCCCGCGGCATCGGGGAGCTCTCCGGCGGCGAGATGCAACGCGTATGGCTCGCCTCCTGCCTCGCCCAGGACACCGCGATCGTGCTCCTGGACGAGCCGACGAACCACCTCGACCTCCGCTACCAGATCGAGACCCTCGACCTGGTGCGCGACCTCGCCGAGCTGCACGGCACCGCCGTCGGGATCGTGCTCCACGATCTCGATCACGCCGCCCGCATCGCCGACTCGGTGATCCTGCTGGACCGCGGCCGCGTGCACGCCGCCGGCGCCGCCGCCGAGGTGCTCACCTCCGCGCACCTCAGCGAGGTCTACGACATCCCCATCGAGGTCACGAGCGACCTCGGCGGGCGCCTCCGCATCGAGGCCCGCGGACGGCACGGCGCCCGCGCCGCCGACCGCGGCTGAGCACCCCCACCCCACCCCGTTCCCCCAGGAGACCCCATGTCGACCCTGCCCCGCCGCGCTCTCGCCGCGCTCACCGCCCTCGCGGCGACCACCGCTCTCGCCGCCTGCGGCACCACCGAGGTCCCCTCCTCGTCCTCGGCGAGCGACGGCGGCGCCGACGCCGCCGCGATCAGCGACTCCTGCGCCGAGGACACGACCGAGACCTCCACCGACCCGGTCACCCTCACCGACGACCTCGGCCGCACCGTCGAGCTCGAGAAGCCCGCCGAGCGCGTCGCCGTGCTCGAATGGCAGCAGGTCGAGGACGCCCTGACCCTGTGCGTCGCCCCCGTCGCGGTCGCCGATGCGGAGGGCTTCTCCACCTGGGTCACGGCCGAGACCCTGCCCGCGGGCACGGCCGACGTCGGCACCCGCGGCGAGCCCAACCTCGACGCCCTCGCCGCCGCCGACCCGGACCTGATCATCGTCGAGGTCACCGGCGAGGACGACCCGGTCGTCGCCCAGCTCGAAGGACTCGGGGTGCCCGTCCTCGCGACGCTCGGCGCCGACGCCTCCGACCCGATCGGCACCATGAAGGGCCTGTTCACCCTCATCGCCGAGGCGACCGGCCGCACCGAGCGGGCCGAGACCGTGCTGGGCGAGTTCGACGACCACGTCGCCGAGGCGACGCAGCAGGTGGCCGACGCCGGCCTGCCCACCACCGACTTCGTCTACTTCGACGGCTGGGTCGAGAGCGGCAACGTCTCGATCCGCCCCTTCGGCGAGGGCGCCCTGTTCACCGCCCTCGGCGAGGAGCTGGGCCTGAACTGCGTCTGGACCGAGGAGACGGATCCGCTCTACGGCCTCGGCCAGACCGACATCGAGGGCCTGACCACCGTGGGCGATGCGAACCTGATCTACACCTCGACCGACGACCCCGAGGGGAACTACGTCACCGAGCTCGAGAAGAACGACCTGTGGACGAACCTCCCCGCCGTCGAGGAGGGGCGCGCCCACGCCTTCCCCGCCGGGATCTGGACCTTCGGCGGCCCCCGCTCCTCCGAGCAGGCGATCGACGCCTACGTCGAGATCCTCACCGCCCCGTGACCGCCCTCGCGACCGATCCCGCCCCCGCCCCGGCCCGCGACCTCCTGCGCGAGCCGCGGACCGGTGCGGGCGGGATCCTCGGCGGGATCGGCACGCTGGTGCTGCTCTCGCTCGCGGTCGTCCTCGTCGGGGCCTGGCACCTGACCCAGGGCACTTCCGGAGTGGGACCCCAGGACCTGCTCGCCCACCTGCTGGGCCGCACGGGCCCCTCCGACGGCGCAGCGGTCGGCGACATCCTCACCGCCTCCCGCCTGCCGCGCCTGCTCGCCGGGGTCGTGGTGGGGCTCGCCCTGGGCTGTGCGGGAGCGCTGCTGCAGTCCGTCGCGCGCAATGCCCTGGCCAGCCCCGACACCCTCGCCGTCACCGCCGGCTCCTACTTCGCGCTGTCCTTCGTGGCGGCGCTCGGCCTCGCCGTGCCGCTGTGGGCCTCGAGCGCCGTCGCCTTCCTCGGCGGACTCCTCGCCGCCGGCCTCGTGCTGGCGCTGGCGGGCGGCGCCGGCTCCTCGACCACCCGGCTGATCCTCGCCGGCTCCGCGGTCGCGATGGCGCTCCAGTCCGGCACCTCGATGCTGCTGATCCTCTTCGAGGCCGAGACGACGGGGCTGTACGCGTGGGGGAGCGGCTCGCTGGCCCAGCTGAACCTGACCGCCTCGGCGCGGGCGCTGCCCGTGATCGCCGTGGTGCTGCTCGCCGCGCTCGTGCTGGCCCGACGCCTGGACGTGCTGGGCCTCGGGGACGACGCCGCCGCGAGCCTGGGCGTGCCCGTGCGCTCCACCCGGGTGGTCGCCGTGCTCGCGGCGGTGCTGCTGACCAGCACCGCGGTCACCGTCGCCGGTCCCATCGCCTTCGTGGGACTGGGCGCCCCGGTGCTCGCCCGGCTGCTCGGCTCCGTCGTGCGCTCCCTGAACCACCACGCCCTGCTCCTGCCCGCCTCGGCGCTGATCGGGGCGCTGACGGTGCTGCTGGCCGATGCCGGGGTGCGCCAGCTGCTCGGCGCGCAGGGCGCGACCGCGGTGCCGACCGGCATCCCCACCGCCCTGCTCGGCGCGATCGTGATCATCGTGATGGCGCGCCGGCTCCCCGACTCGGGACCCGCGAGGCAGCCCCCGCAGGCCCGCACCGGCCTGCGCAGCGGCCGACGCTTCCTCCTCGTGCTCGCCGCATGCGTGGCGGCGCTCGCGGCGGTGGCGCTGCTGGGCCTGCTCGCGGGCAGCCTGTGGCTGCGCACCGGGGACGTGGCCCTGTGGCTGCAGGGCGAGGCGCCCGCGCTCGTGGCCCGTGCCCTCGGGGAGCGGCTGCCGCGCACGAGCGCCGCTGTGCTCGCCGGTGCCGCGCTCGCCCTCGCCGGCGGCGTGGTCCAGTCCACCGTGCGCAACCCCCTGGCCGAGCCGGGCCTGCTGGGCATCACCGCCGGGGCCGGGCTCGGCGCCGTGATCGTCGTGACCTCCCTGGGCGGCGGGCGCTCCGCGATGCTCGCCCTCGCCGTGCTCGGCGGCATCGCGACCTTCGCGATCATCTCCCTGCTGGCCTGGCGCGGCGGCCTCGCCCCCGAGCGCTTCGTGCTCGTCGGCATCGGCGTCGGCTATGCGATGAGCTCCCTGACCGTTTTCCTGCTGCTGCAGGCGAACGCCTGGGACACCCCGCGGATCCTCACCTGGCTCTCCGGCACCACCTACGGGCGCTCCCTCGCGGACGTCCTGCCCGTGCTGGTGGTGCTCGCCGCGGTGACCCCGCTGCTGCTGGGCCTCCACCGCGAGCTGGACCTTCTTGCGATCGACGAGGACGCGCCGCGGCTGCTCGGCGTGCGCCTGGAGCGCACCCGGGTGCTCGTGCTCGGCCTCGCCGCGGTGCTCGCGGCGATCAGCGTGGTCGCGGTGGGGGTGGTGGGCTTCGTCGGCCTGGTCGCCCCGCACCTGGCTCGCGCCCTCGTGGGCGGCCGGCACCTCCGCTCCCTTCCCGTCGCGATGCTGCTGGGCGGCGTGCTCGTGGGGCTCGCCGATGCGCTCGGCCGCTCCCTGATCGCGCCCGCCCAGATCCCGGCCGGGCTGGTCGTCGCGCTGATCGGAGCGCCCTACTTCGTCTGGCTGCTCTGGCGCTCCCGCGCGTGACCGACTCCCGCGGGAGGGCCCGGGGTGTGAGGTCCCCGACCGTCCGCTTCTCCGCTGCCTTCCCGTGGAAGCATCCCTGACCTGCATCGACACTGACCCCGTAGACTATCTCGACTCTCCACAGGATCTGCACGTCGTTGACATCTCCTGCACAGTGGAGGCGACCCGCACCACGACAGGAAAGGACCCAGATGAGCACGCCGGGCTCGACCCAGGCCGCCGAGGAGCCCTCACAGGCCCCCGACCCCTCCGCATGGCCGGAGGACCTCCCCAAGACCGTCCACCTCCCGCGATCCCAGCAGATCGCCACCGACGACTCCGACGACGAGATCACCGAGAAGCTGCGCCGCCAGGGTGCGAGGATCAGCAAGGGCACCATCGCCCCGGCCGTGTTCTGGCCCGCGATGGCCGTGGTGCTCGGGGTCGCGCTGCTGGCGGTCCTCTTCCCCGAGAGCTCCGGGGCGGTGATGGAGAACTCCCAGAACTGGATCGTGGCGAACGTCGGCTGGTTCTACATGCTCGCCATCGGCATCTTCGTCGCCTTCGCGATCATCGTCGCGCTGTCCTCCTGGGGGTCGATCCGCCTGGGGCGGGACGACGACGAGCCCGAGTTCGGCCTGATCTCCTGGTTCGCGATGCTGTTCTCCGCCGGCATGGGCGTGGGCCTGGTCTTCTACGGCGTCGCCGAGCCGCTCGGCTACACCACGGGCAGCCCCAAGCCGGGCTGGGACGGCGAGGGCGTCGAGGTCGCCGGCCAGGCGATGGCGCAGACCTTCCTGCACTGGGGCCTGCACCCCTGGGCCGCCTACGCCGTGATCGGTCTCGCGATCGCCTACGCGATGCACCGCCGCGGCCGCCCCGTCTCGATCCGTTGGGCGCTCGAGCCGATCTTCGGCGATCGCGTGAAGGGCTGGATCGGTGACGTCATCGACGTCCTGGCCATCTTCGGCACCGTCTTCGGCATCGCGACCTCCCTGGGCCTGGGCGCCCAGCAGATCGGCGCCGGCATGCAGGTCATCGGCCTGGTCGACGAGGTCACCACGAACTTCCTGGTCATCCTGATCATCGTCATCACCTTCATCGCGACCCTGTCCGTGGTCAGCGGCGTCGGCGCCGGGATCAAGTGGCTCTCCAACGGAAACCTCACCCTCGCAGGCCTGCTCGCCGTCGCGGCACTGCTCTTCGGCCCCACCGTGTTCATCTTCCAGAACTTCGTGGAGTCCCTCGGCATCTACCTCAGCGAGGTCTTCCACCTGACCCTCGACGTCGGCGCGTACACGCGCTCCGAGGAGGCGCAGAGCTGGTTCGCCGGCAACACACTGTTCTACTGGGGCTGGTGGATCGCCTGGGCGCCCTTCGTCGGCGTCTTCATCGCCCGCATCTCCAAGGGCCGCACGGTGCGCCAGTTCGTGGCCGGCGTGCTGCTGGTCCCCACCCTCGTGGGCATGATCTGGTTCTCGATCTGGGGCGGCAACGGCCTGTTCCGCCAGTGGTTCGGCACCGGCGACCTCGGCGACATCACCGCCGAGGAGTCGATGTTCCGCACTTTCGAGCAGTTCCCCGCCACCCAGCTGCTGTCGGTGCTCGGCATCATCCTGGTCGCAGTCTTCTTCATCACCTCCTCCGACTCCGGCTCCCTGGTCGTGGACATGCTCGCCTCCGGCGGGCACCCGAACCCGCCCATGTGGTCCCGCGTGCTGTGGGCGCTGCTGGAGGGGGTGCTCGCCGCGGCGCTGCTGCTCTCGGGCGGGCTCACGTCGCTGCAGGCGGGCTCGCTGATGACGGCACTGCCGTTCAGCGTGATCCTGCTGCTGATGTGCGTCGCGCTGGTGAAGGCGCTGAGCCTCGACCGGGCGGTGCTCGCCGAGCACGAACGGCTGCGCCGTCTGGACCGGGTCACCGCCCACGTCGCGGGCGAGTTCAGTCGGACCTACCCCTCGACCGACACGGTCACCTCGCTCGTCGACGACCGCATCGACTACCGGCTCTCCCGCACGCGCGGGGGCATCGGCCGCGGCGGCCACCGCACGCGGGTCGAGGGTCGTTCGGACGCCTCGAGCGCTCCCAGCGCGCCGCCCGCGGAGGAGCGCTGACCCTCCCTGCTCGCTCCGTCGTCGGCCGGCGCCCGCTCAGGGCGCCGGCCGACGCTCCGTGACGAGGGAGAAGAGGTCCTTGGGATCGTCGGGGTCGGCGATCATGTCGATCCAGCCCAGCAGGTCCGTGCCCGTGGTCGCGTCGAGGGCGCAGCGCAGCGCTGAGAAGTCCCCGAGCGCGAAGCCGACGGAGTCCAGCACCGTGACCTCCTCGTCGGAGGTGCGCCCGGAGGCGTCACCGGACAGGATCCGCCACAGCTCGGTGACCTCGACATCCGACGACAGCTGCTGGATCTCGCCCTCGATCCTGGTCTGCGGCTCGTACTCGACCACCACCCTGGCCTCCTCGAGGATCGCCGGGTCCAGCTCGGTCTTGCCCGGGCAGTCCCCGCCGATCGCGTTGAGATGCATGCCGGGGCGCACCTGCTCCCGGCGCAGCACCGCGGCGCGGGTCTTGTCCGCGGTGCAGGTGGTGACCACGTCCGCCCCCTCGAGAGCCTCGTCGACGGTGGCGGCGGCATGGATCTCGAAACCGAGCGGCTCGAGGTTGCGGCGCACCTTCTCGACCGCCGCCGCATCGAGGTCCATGACGCGCAGCTGATCGATCCCGAGCACGGTCCGCATCGCGAGGGCCTGGAACTCGGCCTGCGAGCCCGCCCCGATCAGGGCATGGACGCGGGCCCCGGGCCGGGCGAGCTCGCGCGCGGCCAGGGCCGAGACGGCGGCGGTGCGCAGGGCGGTCAGCAGCGTCATCTCGGCGAAGAGGATCGGGTAGCCGTTGTCGACGTCGGCCAGCACCCCGAAGGCCGTGACGGTCTGGAGCCCGCGCGCGGGGTTGTGGGGGTGGCCGTTGACGTACTTGAACGAGTACAGCTCCCGATCGGTGATCGGCATCAGCTCGATCACGCCGTGCGGGGTGTGGCTCGCCAGGCGCGGGACCTTCTCGAACTCCTCCCAGCGCAGCAGGTCGGACTCCAGGTATCGCACGAGGCCGGCGAGGATGGCGTCGGTGCCGTCGCGCCGGATCCAGCGGACCGTCCCGGGGACGTCGAGCAGGTGCGGCATGATCCTTCTCCTCTCGGTCGACGCGTCATCGCGCCGGGGCGAGGGTCGCTCCCGCCTCCAGCGTAGACGCCGACGGGCCCGGCGGGGGCGGGGCGCGCTGCCCGCCCGTCCGCCGGGCCGCCCGGGACGGCTGCCGGCTCAGAAGAAGCCGAGCTTGTTCTCCGAGTAGGAGACCAGCAGGTTCTTGGTCTGCTGGTAGTGGTCGAGCATCATCAGGTGGTTCTCACGGCCGATGCCGGAGGACTTGTACCCGCCGAAGGCGGCGTGCGCGGGATAGGAGTGGTAGTTGTTCACCCAGACCCGGCCGGCCTGGATCGCTCGACCGGCGCGGTAGACGGTGTTCTGCTGCCGGCTCCACACGCCTGCACCGAGTCCGTACAGAGTGTCGTTCGCGAGGGAGATCGCCTGGTCGTAGTCGCTGAAGCGGGTCAGGGCGAGCACCGGACCGAAGATCTCCTCCTGGAAGATGCGCATGGAGTTGTCCCCCTCGAAGATCGTGGGGGTGACGTAGTAGCCGCCGGAGAGGTCTCCGCCGAGGTCGGCGCGCTCGCCGCCGGTGAGCAGCTTCGCGCCCTCCTGCCTGCCGATGTCGAGATAGGACAGGATCTTCTCGAGCTGGTCGTTGCTGGCCTGCGCGCCGATCATCGTGTCGGTGTCCAGCGGGTCGCCCTGCGTCGTGGCCTCGACGCGAGCGATGCCGTCGGCGACGAAGGAGTCGAAGATCCCCTCCTGCACGAGGGCACGGGAGGGGCAGGTGCACACCTCGCCCTGGTTCAGGGAGAACATCGCGAAGCCCTCGAGCGCCTTGTCGTAGAAGGCGTCCTCCTGGGAGGCGACGTCGTCGAAGAAGATGTTCGGGCTCTTGCCTCCCAGCTCCAGCGTCACCGGGATCAGGTTCTGGCTGGCGTACTGCATGATGAGCCGGCCGGTGGTGGTCTCACCGGTGAAGGCGATCTTCGCGATCCGCCTGTTGGAGGCGAGCGGCTTGCCGGCCTCGGCACCGAAGCCGTTGACGATGTTGAGCACCCCGTCGGGCAGCAGATCGCCGATCAGCTCGATGAGGACGAGGATCGAGGCGGGGGTCTGCTCGGCCGGCTTGAGCACCACGCAGTTGCCGGCCGCGAGCGCGGGGGCGAGCTTCCACACGGCCATCAGGATCGGGAAGTTCCAGGGGATGATCTGGCCGACCACGCCGAGGGGCTCGTGGAAGTGGTACGCGACGGTGTCCTCGTCGAGCTGTGACAGCGCCCCCTCCTGGGCGCGGATCGCGCCGGCGAAATAGCGGAAGTGGTCCACGGCCAGCGGCAGGTCGGCGTTGAGCGGTTCGCGGATCGCCTTCCCGTTGTCCCAGGTCTCGGCGACGGCGAGCATCTCGAGATTCTCCTCGATGCGGTCGGCGATCTTGTTGAGGATCACCGCTCGCTCGGCGGGGGAGGTGGAGTTCCAGGCGGGCGCGGCGGCGTGGGCGGCGTCGAGGGCGAGCTCGATGTCCTCGGCCGTGGAGCGGGCGACCTCGGTGAAGACCTGCCCGGTCACGGGCGTGGGGTTCTCGAAGTACTCGCCCTTCACGGGCGGCACCCACTGCCCGCCGATCCAGTTCTCGTAGCGGGGCTCGAAGGTGACCTTCGAGCCCTCGGTGCCGGGGCGTGCATAGACAGTCATGGCGTTCCCTTCGGTGCGATCGCGGACGGTCGGATGCCCAGCACCGTAATCCGCGTCACGTTGCACGGACGTTGCGGGGCTCAGCCCGGCCACGGCGCGGCGAGCGGCTCCACCCCCGTCGAGTGCGATCGGGGTGCGTGGGCGGCGCTCAGTCGGTCTCGCCGCGCAGTGCTCGGGCGCGGGCGACCGCTGCGGAGCGTTCGGGGGAGTCCGCCGGCGCGAGAGAGAGGATCGCCATCAGCACCTCGAGGTCATCTTCCGTCTCGGGAAGCTGGGCGTACTGCCACAACTGGGCCGAGGTCCCGGTCTCGAGCACGAGCTCGCGGAGGTGGGCGGCGATGCGCCGACGCTGCCGAGCGATCGCGGGGGAGTCGGAGGCGGGCAGGAGCTCCCCTGCGGTGTGAGCGAGCGCGTCCGCGAGGTCCCCGCGCTCGAGGGCGGCCCGGATGCGCAGCAGGTCGCTGTCCACCGGTCCCTGCAGGCGGTACGGGCGTGAGGCGAGCTGGAGGCCGGGGAGGTTGGCGAGCACCTTGCGCAGCCGCACCATCTCGGCGCGGACCGTCCCCTCGGCGGCGAGGCTGCCGTGAAGCTGCTCGGCCAGCTCGGCGCCGCTGATCCCCTCGGGATGCAGGTGCAGCACGGTGAGCACCTCGGCATGCCGACCGCTGAGCTCGAGGGCACGGGGGCCCTGTCGCAGCAGCGGGGTGCGGCGTCCCGTCAGCAGCAGGTCCGTGGGCGCGGCGGGGGAGCGGGGCAGGATCCTCGGCCGACGTGCGGTGCTGAACGAGGAGGTCTCCGGAGCGAGCGTCAGGCGGGCACGCAGCTCCTCCTGCACAGCGCGGGCGGTGGCCTCCAGCAGCGGGATCACCAGCGGGGAGACGGCCTCGGTGCCGCCGGTGACGTCGAGGACTCCGACCGTCGCACCGGTGTGCGGATCGAGGACCGGGACGGCGCTGCAGCTCCAGGGATGCACCGCCTCGTGGAAGTGCTCGGCCCCGACCACCTGCATCGGGGCGGCGGTGGAGAGTGCGAGGGCGGGAGCGGAGGTGCCCATCGCCCGCTCGGACCAGTCCGCGCCGGCGGCGAATCCCATCTCGTCCGCGCGGGAGATCAGCTGGGACCGGCCCTCGACCCACAGCAGTCGGCCGTCCGCGTCGCCGAGCGCGACCACCATCCCCGCCTCGACGGCGGGATCGATCAGTCGCGAGCGCAACAGCGGCAGCACCGCGGAGAAGAGGTGGCCGCGGCGCGCCTCGTCGAGCTCGCTGCCCTCGAGAGCGGCGGAGGCGGTGCAGTCCGCCTCGGTCACGGTGGCCAGCGACCGCCGCCAGGAGGCGAGCACCGCTTCGCGCACGGGGCCGACGGCACGGGACGGACGGGAGGCCGCCCGCAGCTCCTCATGGGCGCGGAGGAGCCTCGCCTGGTAGGCGGAGTCCGTCGGTGACCAGTCGGTGGCGGTCACGCGGACTCGCTCTGACGGCTCGGGACGGCCGGGTCTGCATCGCTCACGATCCACCTCGTCGTCGCTCGTGTCTGCGCTGAGGCGACCGTACCCCGAGGGTGGGGGCGGGGCAACGGCTGCGGGCCGTGCCCGACTCACGGTGACGGTGACGGTGACGGTGTCCTGGTGTCGAGGGTCCTTCATGCTCCCCCTTGTCGTTATGCGCATAACCTGCTGAGCTTCACGCCACGCATCGCCGAGGACAGGGAGGACCGATGGCACGGCACAGGACCACCACCAGGCGGCCCACCCAGTCGGACGTCGCCCGGGCGGCGGGAGTCAGCCAGGCCACGGTGTCGATGGCGCTCAACGCCGGGCCCGAGGCGCTCGGCCGGCTCACCGAGGAGACCAGGCAACGCATCCATGCTGCGGTCGAGGAGACGGGCTACTGGGGCAATCTCGCCGCGAAGCATCTGGCCGGAGGCCGAAGCTCGATCTTCGGAGTGTTCACCTACGAGCCCGTCTTCCCGCACGACTCGAGCGACTTCTACTACCCCTTCCTGCGCGGGATCGAGGCGGAGGCCCTGAGACAGGACGTGGATCTGCTGCTGTTCACCTCGAGCCACGGAGGGGGCGGCGCGCAGAGCGGGGACGGCCTGCGGGATTGGGCACGACGAGGGCGGCTCCATCTCGCCGACGGCTGCCTGCTCTTCGGCCGCCACAGCCATCGCCGCGACCTCAGCGAACTGCTCGCCCACGACTACCCCCTCGTCTTCATCGGTCGCCGCGAGGCCGACGGCGCGGAGGTGCCCTATGTCGGCGCCGACTACGACAGCGCCACCGCGCAGGTCGTCGAACGGCTCGCCGCTCTCGGTCACCGGCGCATCGCGCTCGCGCTCGAGTTCCCCGAGCACGAGTCCGGCATCGACCGACGCATCGGGTTCGATCGCGCCGTGCAGGAGCTCGACCTCCGGGCACTTCATCTCGACGCGACGACGACCGGGGCGGAGCGCCTGCTCGAGGACCTGCTCGGTACCGGCACCACGGCCGTCGCCGCCACCCCGGACCTTGCCGCGATGCTGCGGCTGCTCGCGCTGTCCCGCGGCCTCTCCCTCCCCGCGGACCTCTCGATCGCCCGACTCGGCGACCCGGAGAGCGCACAGGGCTCCGCCGTCGACTGGAGCGGGTTCACGATCCCTCGCCATGACATGGGGGCCGAGTCCGTGCGGATGCTCCTGCGCCTGCTCCAGAATCCCGCCCGCCCGGGCGAGACCCAGATCCTCCTGCCGTGCACCGCCACCGCAGGCACCACCATCGGCCCCGTGCCCTCCGAGGAGACTCCCTGATGACCCTTCATGATCCCCGCGTCGACGTCCTCGTGGTCGGCGGCGGCCTCGGCGGTGTCGCCGCCGCCCTCGCCGCCGCCCGCCACGGGCTGCGGGTCCACCTCTGTGAGGAGTTCGACTGGCTCGGAGGGCAGCTGACCAGCCAGGGCGTCCCACCGGACGAGCACCCGTGGATCGAGGACTTCGGGTGCACCGCCTCCTACCGGGAGCTGCGCGATGGGATCCGGGACCACTACCGCCGCCACTATCCGCTCACCGACGCCGCCCGGGCCCGCTCGGACCTCAATCCCGGTGCGGGGTGGGTCTCCAAGCTCTGCCACGAGCCCCGCGCGGGTCTCGCCGTGATCGAGGCGATGATCGCCCCGCACACCGCCTCCCGTCGCCTCAGCGTCGAGCACGGCGTGCGCCCGGTCTCCGCGACCCGGGACGGCGACGTCATCACCTCGGTGACCCTTCGCGCGCTGGGGACGGGGGAGGAGCGCACGGTCGAGGCCGCCTACGTCATCGACGCGACGGAGACCGGTGAGCTGCTGCCCCTGACCGGCACCGAGTACGTCACCGGATTCGAGTCCCGGGCCGAGACCGGTGAGCCGAGCGCGCCCGAGACCGCCCAGCCCGAGAACGTCCAGGCCCTCACCTTCTGCTTCGCGATCGACCACGTCGAGGGGGAGGACCACACGATCCCGCGCCCCGAGCGCTACGAGCACTGGGCTTCGGTCCGGCCCGACTTCTGGGGCGCGCCGCTCCTCTCCTGGACCGCGCCGAACCCGCGCACGCTCGAGATCGGCGCACGGCACTTCTCCCCGAACCCCGGCGACGACGCGCTCGCCGTCACGGCGGACCAGTCCCAGGACCCCGGCGACGGGAACCTCTGGACATTCCGTCGGATCATCGCGCGGGACCTCTTCGAGCCCGGTGCCTTCACGAGCGACATCTGCCTGATCAACTGGCCGAGCATCGACTACTTCGAGCGCACCACGCTGGATGTTCCCGAGGAGGAGTACGCCGAGAGTCTCGCGGACGCCAAGCAGCTCTCCCTCTCGATGCTCCATTGGATGCAGACCGAGGCGCCCCGCCCGGACGGCGGCCGCGGCTGGCCGGGCCTGCGCCTGCGGGCCGATGTGATGGGCACCGAGGACGGCCTCGCCATGGCGCCCTATCACCGCGAGTCCCGCCGCATCCGGGGCCTGGAGACCGTGCGCGAACAGGACGTCTCCGGTGCCGTGCGCGGCGACCAGGGGGCTCGCAGCTACCCGGACTCCGTCGGCATCGGCATGTACCGGATCGACCTGCACCCCTCCACCGGCGGCGACAACTACATCGACGTCCCTGCTGAGCCCTTCGAGATCCCGCTGGGGATGCTCATCCCGCAGCGCACCACGAACCTGCTCGCCGCCTGCAAGAACGTCGCCACGACCCACATCACGAACGGCTGCTATCGACTGCACCCGGTCGAATGGAACCTCGGGGAGGCGGCCGGTCTGCTGGCCGTGCACTGCCTCGAGGCCGGCGCCACGCCGCATGGAACTCATGCGTCACCGCAGCAGGTCACCGACCTGCAGGCGCTGCTCGAGGCCGATGGCGTCGAGCTGCGCTGGCCCGACACCGTACAGGGCTACTGACCGCACACCGCTGCACCGATCCTTCGAAGGAGAAGATCATGATCACCCGTCGCCGCTTCACCGCAGGTACCGCTCTTGCCACCGCCCTGGGACTCACCGCGACCGCCTGCGGCGGCGACAGCGGAGGAGGGACGCCCGACGGCCCCGTCGAGCTGCGCATGACCGTCTGGACGGCCGACGAGGGTCAGCTCGCTCTCTTCCAGGAGATCGCGGACGAGTACGTGAGCGCCCATGCGGACACGGTCTCCGGCGTCACCTTCGAGACGATCCCCTTCGAGGACTACACGACCGCTCTGACCACCCAGCTCTCCGGCGGTAACTCCCCGGACCTGGCCTGGATCTTCGAGAGCAACGCCCCGGAGTTCGTGCAGTCCGGTGCCCTCGTCGAGGTCGGCGAGACGCTCCAGGGGGCGGACGGGTACGAGTACGACGACATCGATCCGAGCAGCCTGGCCTTCTGGCAGGGTGAGGACGGGCTGTACGCCTATCCGTTCTCGAACTCCCCGTTCTGCATGTTCCTGAACACCACGCGGCTTGAGGAGGCCGGCCAGGAGGACCTGATCGCCTCCTTCGAGGCTGGCACGTGGACGTACGACCAGGTCATGGATGTCAGCGCGGCTACTGTCCAGGAGCTCGGCGGTGCCGGCTTCATCGTGCGGGACTTCGACTACGAGGGCTGGGGGAACCTGGCCACGGTCTGGGCCGGCTTCGGCGCCCGCTCATGGAGCGAGGACGGCACCGAGTGCCAGTTCGCCGAGCAGCCCATGGTCGAGGCGATGACCTTCCTCCACGAGGCCGCCTTCACCACGAAGGCGATGCCCGGTCCGGGGGACGACATCGACTTCTTCGCCGGGCAGGCGGCGATGACGATCACCCAGATCTCCCGTGCCTCGAATCTCGACGACTCCTTCGACTGGGACGTGCTGCCGCTGCCCGCGGGTCCGTCGACCCAGCAGAACGTGGTGGGCCAGGCCGGGATCGGCGTGCTCGCCCAGGGACAGGCGCCCGAGGTCGCCGCGGACTTCCTCGCGCACTTCACGAGCCCGGCCGCGGCGGAGAAGCTCGCCGCGTTCTTCCCTCCGCCGCGCGTCTCGCTGCTCACTGCCGAGGTGCTGGGCGCGGCGGCCCCGCAATTCAGCGAGGACCAGCTGCAGCGGGCGGTGATCGACGGCATCAAGGGCGCGGTGACCAAGCCTGCGCATGCGAGGTATGCCGAGCTGGAGACCACCATCCGCAGCGCGATGGACCCGCTGTGGACCCGGGACGCCGACGTCACCGGCGTGCTGGGCGAGGTGTGCTCGGCCGCTCAGCCGCTGCTCGACTCATGAGCGTGGCCGTCCGCTCCGCGACGCGGCGGCGCAGCACCTGGCAGCGGAGGGACTCTCTGCTGGGGTACGTGTTCGTCGCGCCGAGCGTGCTCGGTGCCGTGCTGCTGGTGATCCTCCCGCTGGGAGCGGTGGCCTGGTACTCGCTGCACGACTGGAACGCGCTGTCGGGCCGGTTCCGATTCGCCGGCGCGGAGAACTACACCGCCCTCCTCGAGGACGGGACGCTGCGAGCCTCGCTCGGCGCCTCCGTCCTGTTCTCGGTCGGAGTGGTGGTCCTGAACATCTCCCTGGCGCTGCTGCTGGCAGTGCTGCTGAACCAGAAGGTGCGCGGATCGACCTTCTTCCGGGTCGTGTTCTTCTCGCCGGTCGTGGTCTCGCTGGTGGCCTGGTCGATCGTGTGGGGATTCCTCCTGCAGAACAGCGGCGGGATCAACGCGTTCCTCGGGACGTTCGGGATCGAGGGGCCGAACTGGCTGCGCGAGGGCTGGTCGGCGATGCTCGCCGTGGTCGTGGTGCAGGTCTTCAAGAACGTGGGCCTGAACATGGTGCTCTTCCTCGCCGCCCTGCAGGGCGTGCCCGAGGAGATGCTCGAGGCGGCCCGCCTCGACGGCGCCGGGGCGCTGCGGCGCTTCTCCTCGGTGGTCATGCCGATGATCAGCCCCACCGTGCTGCTGGTCTCGATCATCACCGTGGTCGGTTCTCTCGAGACCTTCGCGCTGATCGACGTGCTCACCGCGGGCGGCCCGGGCAACTCCACCAACGTCCTCGTCTACTACTTCTACCAGCGGGCCTTCCGCTTCAACGACTTCGGCTACGCGAGTGCGATCGCGATGCTGCTGTTCGTGATCGTGCTGGGGCTGACCCTGCTCCAGTGGCAGACCCGCAGGAGGTGGGTCCACCATGAGCGCTGACCCGATGGCACGGACCCGGCCGGACGCGTCGGAGACCCGTACCGCCCCGCGCCGCCCGCGACGGATGCGGGGCCGACGCCGCAAGGCGGTGATCGTGGTCGCGGCGATGGTGGTGCTCGCGATCCCGTTCGCGTTCCCCACCTGGTGGATGATCACCTCAAGCCTGAAGACGACGAGCGAGATCCTGCAGGTCCCGCCGAGCCTGTGGCCGATGGACCCGGACCTCTCGAGCTATCGCCAGGTGTTCGCCCTCCAGCCCTTCGCACGGCAGTACTGGAACAGCGTCTACATCGCGGTGGTGGTCACGTTCGGGACCATGCTGGTCTCGTCCCTGGCCGGGTACGGCTTCGCCCGCATCCGCTTCGCGGGTCAGAACCTGCTGTTCCTGGTGGTGCTCGTGGGGCTCCTGGTGCCGATCGAGGTGACGATCGTGCCGATGTTCCGGGCGGTCACCGCACTGGGACTGATCGACACCCACTGGCCGCTGATCATCATCCCGATCTTCGGCGCCCCGAGCGTGCTCGCGACGTTCATCATGAGGCAGTTCTTCGTGACACTCCCCGACGAGCTCGAGGAGGCGGGGCGGATCGACGGCCTGAGCCGCTGGGGGATCTTCCGGCGGGTCGCGCTGCCGCTCGCGGGGCCCGCGCTCGCAGCGGTCGGGATCATCACCTTCCTGAAATCTTGGAACATGTATCTCGAGCCGGTCGTGTTCCTCTCCAGCCAGGAGAACTACACGCTCCCGCGGGCGCTGACGCAGTACGTCGACGCGTACGGCGGGCAGATGTGGAACATCCAGCTCGCCGCGACCACCCTCACCGCGGTGCCGGTGCTGCTCGTGTTCGTCATCGCCCAGCGCCACTTCATCCAAGGGCTGGCGCAGAGCGGCCTGAAGGGCTGAGCCCGCAGGCGCCGCGGAGGAGACGGGCACGCCGTCCGCATCGGCCGCGTCGACCAGCAGCGGGCGCAGCCCGAGCTCGGCGCAGACCAGCGAGAACAGCCCGGCGTCGAGGCGCCGGGAACGGCAGGCGCAGGCGACCGCGCCGACGTGGTCCAGCACGCGCCGCACCGCGAAGTGCGCTCGCATATCGGAGAGCACGTCCGCCCGCCGCTCGGCCCGACGGTTCTCGGCGCGCATCGGTTGGAGTACCCCGGTCCCGCCGGCATACGTGGAGAACCAGCTGTTGGGGAAGACGCTGTCGAGGCACGCTCCGTCCTCGTCCTCGAACACCCCCACCCCGATCCCGCGTGACGCGAGCTGCGCGGCGAAGTCGGAGTTCGCGAAGCCGACGGAGTCGAACAGGGTGACCTGCTCCGGGGCCAGGTCCCAGAGGTCCAGCCCGCTCACGTGGCCCAGCACGGATGCGGAGCCCGCCAGGGCAACCAGGCGGCGGCGCCGCTGATCGCGTGATGCCCGCCCCTCATGGGCATCGTCCTCCTCGGGGCCGAAAGGCCGCCGGAAGCCTACCGGCGCGCCCAGACGCTCATCGCGGGAGGACGAGATCCAGGCGGAACCCTCCGTCCACGTGCGCGGCCCGGACCGATCCGCCGTGCGCCTCGGCGATGCCGCGGACGATCGCGAGGCCCAGCCCGGCCCCGGCGGAAGCCTGGTCGCGCGCGGGATCGGAGCGCCAGCCCACGTCGAAGATGTGGCCGAGGTCCTCGCTCGCGACCCCGGGGCCCTGGTCGAGCACGCTGAGCACCAGGCGGTCCGGGCCCAGCAGGTCGGCGCTGACCACGATCTCGCCGCCGTCGGGGGAGTGCCGCACCCCATTGCCCAGCAGGTTCGTGATGGCGCGGGTCAGCTCGCGAGGGTCGGCACGCAGCACGGGGCCCTCCACGCCGCGGGGGACGATCCGGAGCCCCCGTGCACGGGCCTGCGGCATGACGTCGGCGACGGCGTCGGAGACGATGTCGAGCAGGCTCACGGTCTCCCGGCGCAGATGCAGCGTCCCGGACTGGATGCGCGAGAGCTCGAACAGGTCGTCGACCAGGCTGGAGAGGGTCGCCACCCTCCCGCGGATCGAGGCCAGGTACTCCTGCGGGTCCTCGACCACCCCCTCGTCGAGCCCCTCGACCAGCGCCTGCAGCCCGGCCAGCGGCGTGCGCAGGTCATGGGAGATCCAGGCGACGTACTGGCGCCGGGCCGCGTCGAGATCCTCGATCTCGGCACGAGCCCGGCCCAGGCGCGCCGACATGTCGGCCAGCTCGGAGGAGAGCTGCTCGAACTCGCGCCAGGTGGGGGCCGGGGCGTCGACCTCCCGTGCCAGGACCGCGCCGTCGCCGATCCGGCGCGCGGACTCCGCGAGCCCCGCCACCGAGCGCCGCACCCGTCGGCGCAGCATCCGCCAGGAGACGAGCACGCTCAGGGTGCCGGAGGCCCCCATCACCCAGGCCAGGACCGTCAGGTCGTGGGCGTCGAAGTACATCTCGACCATCACCGCGAGCGTGGTCAGCGCGATCGAGCTCACGGCCGCGATCACCACGATCACGGCCTGGGAGACGATCCCTCCGCGTCGGTTGACGTGCAGGGCGCCCCAGGCCAGGAGCGACACCAGCGCGGTGCACACCACGGTCGTCACGACGACCAGCAACAGGTCCCCGACGCTCAGCACGCCGTCCCCGTCGACAGCCGGTAGCCGGCTCCCCACTCGGTCCGCAGGTACCGCGGAGAGCCGGGATCCGGTTCGATCTTCTCCCGGAGGCGGCGCACGTGCACGGTCACCGTGGCGGCGTCGCCGATGCTCCACCCCCACACCTCGCGAAGGATCTCGCTGCGGCTCACCACCTCGCCCTGGCGCCCCACGAGATGGAGGAACAGCTCGTACTCGCGGCCGGTCAGCGGCACCTCCTCATCGCGCACCCAGACCCGCCGATGCGCAGGGTCCACGCGGAAGTCCCCGGCGGTGAAGGCGCGGGGCGCGGTCGCGGGCAGCAGACGTCGCAGCAGCGCATCGAGCCGCAGCTGGAGCTCGCGGAGCGAGAAGGGGTTGGTGAGGTAGTCGTCGGCGCCGTGCTCGAGTCCTTCGATGCGGTGATCGACCTCGCCCAGCGCCGTGAGCATCAGGACGGGGAGGTCGGAGCGCTCGCGGACGCGGCGGCAGAGCTCGTCCCCGTCCATCCCGGGGAGCATGCGGTCCAGCACGATCACGTCGGGGGACCGACGCCGGATCGCCTCCCACGCCTCGTCGCCGGTGCGGAAGGGGGAGACGTCGTGCCCGGCGACCCGCAGGTAGTCGGTCACCACGGTGCGGACGGCGGCGTCGTCCTCCACGACCATCACTCGGGCGCCCATCGGGAGTCTCCTGTCCTCCCCGAGCGGGGCCCGGGGTGACCCACCCTAGGCCGCGGCGGAGCCGACGCTCCAGAACCTTACGGATCTGTCATCTCGGCGACGGTCCTGCAAGATTCCTGGTCGTCGCCCGGGTGCGGCGGTGGACTGGGCGTCACGAGGGCCACGGCCCCCGTCGCGGGATCGGCCCGCGGCGCACACCCCAGGAGGTTCCCATGTCCCGCACCGCGCTGACCCGTGTCCAGATGACCCGTCGCCTCGTCTTCCCCCTCGCGGGCCTCGCCGCGACCGCCTTCCTCGCCGCCTGCTCCGGGGCCGGGGAGATGAGCGAGCCGGAGCAGCCCGCCGCGGAGGCGCCCGCCGAGGAGGGCGAGGACACGTCCTCGGAGTCGATGACGGCACTGTCCGGCACCTTCGCAGGGGCCGACGGGAAGACGGTCGAGGGGACCGTCTCGATCGAGGACGGCACGCTGACTCTCGAGGACTTCTCCTCCGACGAGGGCCCGGACCTGCACCTGTACCTCGCTTCGGGCGACGACTCGGCCGCTGTGGAGGCGGGGACGGGGCTCGACGTCGTCGCCTACGACGAGGCCTCCCAGACCTTCGACGTCTCCGGCGTGGACCTCAGCGAGTACGACCACGTGATCGTCCACTGCGACAAGGCACGGGCGGTCTTCGGCAGCGCCCCGCTGTCGTGACCGCCGCCGGTCGCAGGAACCTCCTCCTGGAGGTGGTCGCAGCCCTGTCCAGGATCGGGCTCGGTCTGCTGTGGATCGGGGAGGGGGTGATCAAGCTCCGGGCCGGCTTCGGCGCGTCGGACATCCTGCTGGTCGCCGACGGTGCGGAGGGGTCCCGCGCGGCCTCCGTGGCCGTGCCGATCGCGGATCTCCTCATGCGGCCCCTGGCGGGCCTGCTGGGTCCGCTCATCCCGTTCCTCGAGGTGGGGCTCGGGGTGGTGCTGGTGCTCGGGGTTCTCGTCGTCCCGGCGGCGCTCTCCGCCGCCGCCGTGGCGGGCACGTACTGGGCCATGGACCTGCTGACGGTGGCCTATCCCGCCATGGTGGTGCTGATCGCGCTCGTGCTCGCCACGGCCGTGCACCAGCGTGCGGCGAGCCTGCCGGGGCTGATCGCCGCGCGCCGCCGTGACGGGGCGATGGAGGAGGCCGGTACGGTCGGGGCGTGAACAGCGCCCTGAACACCTACCTCGACCGCCTCACCACCGCGCTCTCCGCAGCGACCACCGTCGCGGTCCCGGGGGCCGTGCTCCCGGACCGTGGGATCGTCGGCGGCGCGGAGGCCGACGGCGACATCCCCGAGCTCTCCTTCCTCTCCGGCGCGCGCGAGGAGCATCTCGGGGTCGCGATCTGCTCGACGGACGGGGAGATCACGGCCTCCGGCACCGGGCACGCCTTCCCGATGCAGTCGATCTCGAAGGCCTTCGCGTACGGGGCCGCGATCGACCTGCACGGCATGGACCACGTCGACTCGGTGGTCGACGAGGAGCCGACGGGGGAGGAGTTCAACGCCCTCAGCCTCGACCCCGTCACGAAGAAGCCGAAGAACCCCCTGGTCAACATCGGAGCGATCCGCACCCACGCGATGCTGGGCACCACGAAGGGCGAGCGCACCCAGCGCCTGCGCGCGGTGCTCGACGCCGCCGCGGGGCACCCCCTGGCGCCGCACGAGGTGACCTGGAAGGAGGAGCTCAAGAGCGCGGACCGCAATCTGGCGCTCGCCTACATGCTGCGTGCCGCCGGCTCGATGAGCGAGGACGCGGCCGACGTGGTGGGCGGGTACATCGAGGGCTGCGCAGTGCTCACCACGGTCACGGACCTCGCCGTCATGGCCGCGACCCTCGCCTCCGGCGGCACCAATCCGCTCACCGGCGAGGAGGTGTTCTCCCGGGTCGCGGCTCGAAAGGTCCTCTCGGTGATGCTCACCTGCGGCATGTACGACAACGCCGGCGACTGGGTCAGCGACGTCGGCCTGCCCGCGAAGTCCGGCGTGGGCGGCGGCATCATCGCCGCGCTCCCGTCGCGCTTCGGCGTGGCGAGCTACGCCCCGCAGCTGGACCTGCACGGGAACTCGGTGCGGGGCACCCTGTTCTTCGAGAGGCTCAGCACGGACTTCGCCCTGCACATGCTCGACGGCGTCGAGCAGCGGGACCTCGAGGACCGCGCCCGGGAGCTCGTGCACGTGGGGACCCACCCGTGAGCGCGGTGCGGCAGCTCGGCCCCGAGGACTGGGAGATCTGGCGCGCCCTGCGGCTGCGGGCGCTGCGCGAGGCCCCGGACGCCTTCGCCAGCACCCTCGCCGGCACCCTCGAGCGGGAGGCGCGGGACGGGGAGGGCTACTGGCGCGGCTACTTCACCCGCCCCGGCCCCGCCCTGGTCGCCGAGGTGGACGGGGTCCCCGCCGGGATGGCGCGCGTGGTGGTCGAGGAGGGCTCCGCGCACCTCTACTCGATGTGGGTCGCGCCCGAGGCCCGGGGGAGGGGCGTCGGCGAGCTCCTGATCACGACGGGTCTGCGATGGCTCGTCGCGCACCACCCGGGAGGGGTGCTGCGGCTGGAGGTGGTGGAGTCGAACCTCCCCGCACGGCGCCTCTACGAGCGCTGCGGCTTCACCGTCGTCGGCCCGAACCCCGAGGACGCGGCCGAGATCGTCATGGAGTTCGTTCCCGATCGGTAGACTTCCCGCCATGAGTTCCCCTTCGCGCAACGAGCTGGTCCGTCGTCCCTTCGAGGGCCTGCCGAACGAGCAGGACCTGGTCGCGATGCGTCAGCTGATCCCGGCGGCGACGATGGCGGCGCGCACCACCGAGGAGTACGGCGCCGTCGACGTCGAGCTCGCCACCATCCTGCCGATGGCCTGGCCCGCGGTGCGCCGCACCGACGGCACCGTCACCGTCGGCATCCAGGCCCCGTATCCCGGCGGCGACCTCTCCCGCGGTCTCGGCCAGGCGATCCGCCAGGCGGTCGCGCTGGAGCCTGGCAGCCCGATCACGACCGTCACCCTCGAGGAGGACTCCCCGCGGCTGCAGGACGTCCTCGACCTCTCCGGCGACTTCGTGATCGAGGTCCAGGACACCTTCGAGTTCTGGCTCGATCCGAGCGCGGAGCGCACCGGCGAGATCGAGCAGGCGATCACGCAGGCGAACGACTCGATCATGCCCACCCGCCCCGTCGAGGGCCTGCCCCACGCCTACTGGGTCGACGCCGGACCCAAGGAGCACGTCCGCTGGGTGCTGGATGCGGACGAGGACCGCGTCGTCGACGCCGTCACCCGCCTGCACGCCCGTCGCGAGTCCGCCCTCTGCGAGGGCGCGAAGTACGTCGGCTCCTTCCGCGCCGAGGGCCTGTCCATCCCCGTCTGGGACCTGCCCAAGGGCGCCGGCGTCGGGGCCGCCGAGGCGGAGGCCGAGTCGTTCCGGGCACGCTTCGAGGAGGCGCTCGCCTCCGCTGAGCCGCTCACGGCGCTCGAGCGCCGTGCCCGGGGCGGCATCGTCGCCCGTCAGGTGACGCTGCGATGAGCGCCGCGGGGCCGCTGACGGTGCACCGCCCCGAGCGGGTCGCCGTCGTGATCCCCGCCAAGAACGAGGCGGAGCGGATCGAGGCGACGATCGCGTCGGCCCGGGGGATCCCGGGCGTGGACCTGGTGGTCGTCGTCGACGACGGCTCGTCCGACGCGACCTCCGCCGTCGCGATGGGGGCCGACGCCCTGGTGGTGCGGCACAAGACCAACCGCGGCAAGGCCGCGGCGATGGCGACCGGCGCGCAGATGGTCGCGATCCAGGAGGGTGCCGAGCGGGCCGACGGCGGGGAGGGCTTCTCCGAGGAGCTGCACGCCGAGCCGCGCTCGCCCGGCCACACCGGCCCGCTCCCCGTGATCGACGACCGTGCCGCCGTGCCCCGCGCGCTGCTGTTCCTCGACGCGGACATGGGCGAGACCGCCGTGGCCGCGCAGCCCCTGGTCGAGGCGGTGCTCGGCGAGGGCGTCGACATGGCGATCGCGCTGCTGCCCCCGCAGGAGGGCGCCAGCGGCATGGGCGTCGTCGTGCGCACCTCCCGCCGCGGCATCCTCCGCGCGACCGGCTGGGAGGCGACCCAGCCGCTCTCGGGAACCCGCTGCATCACCCGCGAGACCTGGGACGCCTGCCAGCCCCTGTCCCCGGGCTGGGGCGTGGAGACCTCCCTGACGATCGACGCGCTGACCGCCGGGTTCTGGGTCAAGGAGATCCCCGCTGATCTCCACCACCGCGCCACCGGCAACGATCTGCGCGGCCGCCTCCACCGCGCCGCCCAGCTGCGTGACGTGCTGCGAGCCCTGGCCCGCAAGCGCCACCTGAGCCCGGAGCTCGACGAGGCGGAGGAGGACAGCGCGGCGGAGGAGCCGCCGGCCGCTCTCCCGACCCCCGCCGTCGAGCGCGAGGAGCCCGTGGCGCCGGCCCCGTCGGCGGAGGACGACGCCGACACAGCCGCGGACGCAGCGGCGGCGGAGGCGGCGACGTCGGAGCCGCTGTCGGCCCCGGCTCCGTCGGCCCCCGCCTCCCTCCCCGCCGGCGGCGACGACCACGGCGAGGCGAAGGTCTGGGCCGGCACGCAGGAGCGCAGGGAGCCGGACGAGCCCGCTGCCGAGCGCGCCGAGCAGCGCCGGATCACCCTCGCCGACCTCCCTGTCGACGGCGGGTTCTCCGACGACGAGACCCGCGCGCTGGGCGATGTGGACCCCGCAGAGCTCGACGCCCTGCTGCGCGCCCTGAAGGTCGAGGGTGACTTCGCGCCGGACGACATCGTCTACCTCGCGGGCACCGATCTCGAGCAGCTCGCCGCACGCCTCGACGCCGCTCCCGTGGAGGGCCGCTTCGACCCGGCGCACGCGGTGATCATCGCCTCCCACCTGCAGGTGGGCGAGCCGGTGATCCCCGATGCGCTCACCGCGCCGCTCACGCCTGAGGAGTACACCTCGCTGGTCGTGCACGCCGCGGTCGACGCCGAGAACTCCTGATCAGCCGCGCTCCGGATCGGGGAGCACCGCCGGCAGGTGCGCGAGCCAGATCCCGAGCATCGCCGCGACCAGCACCGGTCCGGTGTCGTTGACGGCGTAGCCCACCCAGGCGCCGACGACCAGCGCGATCCGCACCCGGTGGGCCACGGGATGCGCCGCGTCGAGCGCCGCCAGGCGTCGCCACCGCAGCCGGCGCGGCATCAGGATCGCGATCGAGGCGAGGACGGCGAGCACGAGCACGAGCGCGAGCGTCCAGTAGCCGGTCGCCATCGCGATGTTCTGGGCGAGCTTGCGCACGACCACGGCGACCAGCTCCCCGCTGAGCAGCTCGTCGATGAAGCGCCCCAGGTGGGTGCGGTCCTCGGGCGGTCGCAGCCAGTCCAGGAAGGACACCCCGAGCACCGCCGCCGCGCCGCCCGCGCCGAGGGCGAGCACGTGCCACACGCGCAGCCGGATCCCGGAGACCATCAGCGCCAGCAGGCCGAAGGCCGGGATCGTGGCGAGGCCCGAGCCGAAGTCCGCCCCCATCGACGGCGCGACGCACACGACCGTCACGGCGAGCCCGACCCCGACGGTCCACAGCACCCGCGCCCGCGGCGTGCGCACCACTGCGAACAGGCACAGCAGCGCCATCAGCGCCGCGGCCAGCACCATCCCGAAGAGGTGGTTGGACAGTCCGTAGAAGCGTCCGCCGGAGATCGGCTGCGCCCCGAGCGGGGAGGAGAGCTGCAGGCTCGACCCCGCCGCGGACTCGAGCAGGATGATCCCCGCGACCAGCGCCGAGACGACGCCGACGGGTCCGAAGCGGCTGCGGCGCCACGGCCCGGCGAGCACGAGCACGGACAGCAGCGCGCCTCCGCCCCACACCACGCCGGTGAGCGCGAGCGTCGGGCTGTCGGCCCGCCACCACGGCACGATCGAGGCGCACAGCCCCACCGGCAGCGCGAGCGGCGCGATCGCCGCGAGCGCGCGGCCGACGGCGGCGAGCCGCCTCCGACGGGCGAGCGGCGGGACCAGCACGAGCACCAGGCCGATGACCCCGAGCGCGAGCCACGACCCGAGCGCGGGGAGGGTCGCGGCGTCGACGAGCCGGGCCGCTTCGGAGCGGTCCCAGGCGAGCTGCTGGGCGTCGCCGCTCTCGACGCCGCGGAAGGGCTGGCCGGGGATCAGCCCCTCGGCGCTCGCGTCGTGGGAGGCCAGGACCGTGGCGAGCACATCGGTGAGCATCACGACACCGGTCTGCTTCGTCGCGCCGCTGGTCAGCGCCTGGCCCGGCAGGGCGGTGTCCATCGCGACCTGCAGCCCGGCGCTGCGGGAGGCGACCGCACCGGTGCGCTCGACCTCCTCGGGGTGCTCGGGATCGGTCGCGGCGACGGAGACGAGCAGGGTGCGCGGCAGGTCCGCGGCCTCGCAGCCGCCGAGGTCCGCGAGCGCCGCGGCGACCGTGCCGTCGAGCGCGGCGAGGGCCTCGCCGCGCGCCGGGTCGCCGTGCTCGGGGAGCGACGGGGCGATCACCTCGACGAGGTCTCCGTCCTCGAGCGCCTCGGCGACGGCGGCGCCGACGGTCGTGCCGTCGGTCTCGGCGCTCGTGCCCTCGTCCACGTCCTGGTCGACCGGTCCGTCGAGCTCCAGGGTGGTCACGTCGCCCGGCAGCTGCTCCCACTGATCCGTCGGCGGGGTGGGGATGCCGCTGGTGCGCGGCGCCTCCTCCGCGAGGCCGCGGTAGCCGGTGCGCAGCGTCTCGACCCCCTGCCGCTTGGTGGAGACGACGGTGGTGGAGGTGGTGTTCATCGCGCCGACGCCGGAGCGGTCCGCGAGGCACTGCAGGGTCGGCGTGGCCTCCGCGTCGATGTCCTCCCAGGTCAGTCCGGCTGTGGCGATGACGAGCCGCACCGGCTCGTCGGCCTCCGCACCGTCGTCGGCCCGCGCGGAGGCTCCCGGCAGCAGCGCGAGCGCGGCGAGCAGCGCGAGCAGCAGCACGCGCAGGAACCGGGGGACGGCACGGGCATCGGAGCGGGAGGGCGAGGAAGGCACGGTCCGATGCTACGGGGAGGCCCCCGGACGCGGCCGTGCCGTGCACGAGGCCTCCACGCCCTCCGCCTATCGTGTCCTCATGCCCACTCCCCAGCCCCCGTACGAGCAGGTCCGCCGCGAGATCGTCGAGCAGGTGCGCAGCGGCGAGCTGAGACCCGGCGACCGACTGCCCGCGATCCGGGTCCACGCCGAGGACCTCGGCCTCGCCGCCGGCACCGTCGCCCGCGCCTACAAGATGCTCGAGGAGGCGCAGATCATCGTCACCCGCCGCGGCGCGGGCACCACGATCGCGCCGGGCGCCGTGGCGCACGCCCGTCGGTCGGCCGAGACCGCGGAGCGGGAGGACGGCGGCCCTGTCGACCCGGCGCTGCTCTCGCTGTTCGCCGGCCCCGTGGCCGAGGCCCGCACCCGCGGCGCCCGCGACACGGAGATCCTCGCGACCGTGCGCGCCGTCCTCGCGGGGGAGAGCGCTGGCGGGAGCCGATGAGCGCGGGGGCGTGATGATCCGCCTCGAGCGTCTCGGCCCGCCCCATGCGGAGAGGATCCTCGCCGGTCAGGACGAGGCTCTCTCGCGCGAGATCATCGGGAGGCCCTGGGAGCGGGAACGGCTCGAGGAGTTCCTCGGCCGTTGCGCGCACTGGCGCGAGGACGGCCCGGTCCAGGAGCTCGTGGCGTTCGAGGAGGACGCCGGGAGGATGGTCGGCGGGGGAGGCCTGAACCGGCTCGCGCCAGGGCTCGACCGGGACCAGGTGGCCCTCAGCTACTGGCTGCTCGCAGACGTCCGCGGTCGCGGACTCGGGGTCCCGCTCGCGGAGGCGCTGGTCGAGCGGGCGCTGGGAGCGACGGCGGCACGGGAGGCGGTGCTCCTGATCGCGCCGGAGAACGCTGCCTCCCAGGCTGTCGCGACGACGCTCGGGGCGCGGCCGACGGGGGAGCGCGTGCGCCACCCGGCCGACGCGGCCCGTCGGGCAGAGCGCTGGGTGCTGGACCTGCGGGCGGAGCCGCTGTGAGCGGCGCACGTCGGCGGCGAGAGCTCGCGGGGCGGCGCGCCGCCCCGCCGTTACCATCGCGGTCATGAGCACCACCTCCGACTGGATCATGGTCGCCCGCGAGGACCGGGAGACCGTCGGCTATCTCGAACCGGTGACCGACGACTACGACGTCGTCCAGCCCCGCACCCTGCTGGGACATCGCGCCGGCGAGCCGACGGACATCGAAGGCGGCGAGGATCGGCTGCGCGAACGAGGCATCGGCGAGCTCGCGGAGGTGTGGGCGCTCGATGCCGGGACGCCCGCGCACCGGCGCTCGCTCGCGATCCTCGAGGTGTCCCCGCACGGGATCGTGGTCGCGGACGCGCTGGCGACCAAGGCGCTCGCCGGTCCCGAGCCGACGACCGTGCCGTGGCCGGACGTGGGGGAGCGGCTGACGCGCGCCTGAGCAGGAGCGCCGATGACGAGCCCGGCGCGGGTGGTGCCGTGGCCCGTCGAGTGTCAAGGCGGATCCATGGGCTGACGTGCTGCAGCAGCGACCGGCCCTCTCAGCTCAACTCGGAATGACCTGATCGGCACGCACACGACGCCGGTACTGGAGGGGAGAGTGTCCGACCACGCGCTTGAACGCCGTGCTGAAGGCGCTCTCGGACGCATAGCCCAGTTCTGCGGCGAGAGACGCGACCCGGGTGTCTCCGTCCTGCAGCGCACGCTGGGCGAGCAGCATGCGCCAGTGGTTGAGGTAGGTCAGCGGCGGGATGCCCGCCGCCTGACGGAAGCGCTGAGCGAACGATGTGCGCGACATGGCCGTGGCACGGGCGAGGTCGTGCAGGCCCCATGGTGTCTCCGGGTGGTCATGCATGAGATCGAGGGCGGGCCGCAGTCGCTCGTCCTTGAGGACGCTGAGCCATCCCGGGGGCAGGTCGGCCCGTCCGGCGTAGGCGCGAAGCACCTCCAGCAGCAGCAGCTGACCGTGCTGTCGGATCGCGAACGCCGCACCGAACCTCCGTCCGGTCACCTCGTCGAGAAGGCTGTGAAGGCTGTCGCGCAGGGTCGTCGCCTCCACCGTCGAGGCGTCGATGTGCGCGAGCGGCGGCAGGACGTTCAGCAGCATCGCTCTGCCCGCAGGGGTGAGGTCGATACGACCGCCCACCACGACATCGTCCGTCTCACGATCCGCGGCGGCGAGCCGGGCGGAGGAGAAATCCTCCTCGGGCAGGATCTCGTGCCGCGGCCCGTCGCCGGTGCCGCCCTCGAGCTCCAGCCAGGATCTGTCGTTCAGGATGGCGACGTCTCCGGACCTCATCGGGATCGGGGCGGCAGCGCCGTCCGTGGTGAGCCGGGCCTGACCGCACACCACAGCGATGAACTTCAACGGGATGTGGATCTCGCCGCGGGTGAACCACCGGCCGCGCGCAGCGAAGCCGCCGGAGAGCACGCCCCGGACCTCCACGACATCGAGCACCTCGGACAGACGATCCACGCTCATGCCCGTACTCTCGCACAAGAAATGGGGACGCACAGCCATTCACGGTACGGAACGGACCGCCGAGGATGGTGGCATGACAGAGAGCATCGCGCACAAGCAGCACCCCCTCGGCTCGGGCTTCACCGCGTCCTCGACGGCGGAGGACGTCCTGGCCGGCATCGACCTCTCGGGCAGGAACGTGCTTATCACCGGCGGACACGCCGGGCTCGGTCTGGAGACCACGCGCACGCTGAGCTGGGCCGGCGCCTCGGTGACCGTCGGCTCCCGAGATCCGGAACGCGCAGCAGCCGCGCTGGCGGGGATCGAGCGCGTGGAGATCGGTCGGCTGGATCTCCTCGATCCGGCCTCGATCGACGCCTTCGCCGCGCGCTTCGTCGATTCCGGACGTCCGCTGCACATCCTGATCAACAACGCGGGCATGCCTCCTGGGGAGCTGGTCCGGGATGCGCGCGGCTACGAGGCGCAGTTCGCGACCAATCATCTCGGTCACTTCCAGCTCACCCTGGCACTTTTCCCCTCGCTGCGCGCGGCTCACGGCGCCCGGGTGGTCAGTGTGACCTCCGGGGCCCAGCGGTTCTCCGACATCCTGTGGGATGACCCGAACTTCAGGACCGCCGAGTACTCGCCCGGTCTCGCTTATGCCCAGTCCAAGACCGCGAACGTCCTGTTCGCCGTCGAGCTCGATCGCCGGTGGGCCGCCGATGGTATCCGCGGGTACGCCGTTCATCCGGGTGTCGTCGTCGGCACCGGCCTGAACAATGCAGCGGGCGAGGAGGTGCATCGCGCCGAGGGCCTGATCGATGAATCCGGCCGACCGGTCATCGACCCCGAGCACGGGAAGAAGACTCCGCAGCAAGGAGCCGCCACCATCGTCTTCGCCGCGACCAGCCCGCTGCTCACCGAGATCGGTGGCGTCTACTTGAAGGACAACGACATCTCGCCTCTGGACGACGAGCCACGGCCGATGTCCGCCGTCGAGCCCCCCTCCGAGGCCATGTCGCACTCCCTCGATCCCCGCTCGGCGCACCGCCTGTGGGAGCTGAGCGAACAGCTCCTCAGCTCCCCGATGGGTTCGAGCTGAGTCCCACCGCGTTCTGCACGCCCCGCACGCTGCCGCGTCGAGGAAGGCACCCGGCACGAGCGCGGCTGTCTTCCTGCGAGCCTCGACGACGCACGGGGTCTGCGACCCCGGAGCTCGGCGTCAGCCAGGAGCAGCTCGACGCGGAGAGCGGTGCCTGCTGGGACGGCGATCCGCCGTGCTGAGGCGTCAGGTTGCCGCGGTCCGCTGACACCCGTGTCTCCACGTCCGGCGCCACGCCGGTCACGGGCACGCGAGTACCCTTCCTCCATGCGGTACGGATTCCTCGGTCCCGAGACGACCTTCACCCACCAGGCCCTCCTCCAGGCGCTCACGGAGATTCCCGAGGAGTTCCGGGCCACCGAGCCCGAGCTGGTGCCCTTCGCCTCGGTCGCCACCGCCACCACCGACCTGCTCGCCGGGGACATCGACGCGCTCATGGCGCCGATCGAGAACTCCGTCGAGGGCGGTGTCTCCGGGACCCTGGACGTGCTCGCCGCGACCGACTCGATCACGATCGTCGCCGAGCAGAGCGTGCAGATCACCTTCGTGCTCGCCGCCCGCGAGGAGACCGCCCTCGAGCAGCTGACCACGGTGTCCTCCCACCCGCACGCCCAGGCGCAGGTGCAGGCGTGGCTGCGCGAGAGCGTCCCCGGTGCGAACATCGCCGCCGCCTCCTCGACCGCCGCCGCGGCCCGCGACCTCGCCGCGATGAGCGAGGACGAGGCCTGGGGCCGCGCCGCCGTCTGCTCGCCGCTGGCCGCGGAGCACTTCGGCCTGACCGTCCTCGCCGAGGGGATCGAGGACCATGCCGGAGCGATCACGCGCTTCGTGCTCGTCACCCGCGAGGGTCGGATCCCTGCCCGTACCGGCTCCGACAAGACCACCGTCGTCATCCAGCTGCCCCACAACCGCTCCGGCGCCCTCCTCGAGGCGCTCGAGATCCTGGGCTCCAACGGCGTGAACATGTCCCGGATCGAGTCCCGCCCCGTCGGCGACTTCCTGGGTCGGTACTCCTTCTCCCTCGACCTCGAGGGGCACATCGAGGACCGCCGCGTCGCCGCCGCCCTGCGCTCCCTCCACCGCCTCTGCCCGGTGGTGCACTATCTCGGCTCCTACCCGCGGGTCGACGGCGAGCAGCCCGAGGTGCGCGAGGACTACGCCGACCACGCCTACGACGAGGCCCGCGACTGGATCGAGCACCTGAGCGGCATGATCACCCCCGCCGACCCGACCACGGAGATCTGAGATGGCACCCAAAGCACCCGTCACCGTCACCGGCACCGCCCCGGTGCGCGCCATCGACGAGCGGCTGATCCTGCCGCTGCCCGAGGAGGCGAGCGCACAGCTGCCCTCCCGCGGTCAGGTCGCCGTCCACGCGGCGCTCGGCGGGCACGAGCTCGACACGGTCGTCGAGCCCGACGGCCGCAAGGGCCACTGGCTGGACCTCGCCGCGGAAGTCGCCGACGACCTCGACCTCCACGAGGGCAGCACGGTCGAGTTCACCCTCACCACCGCCGAGGAGTGGCCCGAGCCGGAGATCCCCGCCGACCTCGCCGCCGCGCTCGAGGACGCCGACGACCTCGCGGAGACCTGGCCGTCGCTGACCCCGATGGCGCGCTGGGAGTGGGTGCGCTGGGTCGGCGCGACCCGCAGCGAGAGCACCCGTGCCCGCCGGGTCGACGTGTCGATCGACAAGCTCCGGGGCGGCTCGCGCCGGCCCTGCTGCTTCGACCTCGCCTCCTGCACCGACCCGGAGCTCGCCCGCAGCGGCAAGCTGCGGGAGTGAGGCGGCGGAACCCCGCACTCCGCAACGCAGTGGAGAGACTCATCCACACTGGACGGCGCACGAGCACATACCGGGAAGCACTCCTGCAGCTGAAGCCATGGACCTGTACAACAACCGAGTCGGAAGGCGAATCGCCGGCGAGAATCCTGGTGCGACCGACGCAGAGCTCGCGGACCTTGTGGAAGAAGCTCTCCACAACGGCGAGATGGTCGTCATCGGCCCTGATGGTGATCTCGTGCCATCCAACTCGATCACGATGGACGAAGCCGGGCATCCAGCACCGGTAGAGCCTGTGAATGGCCGAGATCCTGCGGAGCGTTCTCATGGGTGAGCTGCGGAGTGAGTCCCCGTCGGTCCAGGAGACTCTGATCGCCACACGTCGCTCCGTCGGCCGGATCTTGGCCATCGGCGGACTCGGCCTCGCGCTCGGCGGCTGCGGGCTCCTGCCCGGGCGCCGACGGCGGGAGATCGAGGTGGGCGCGAGCACCGGCCTCTCCGATGCTGTCCTCGCGGTCCATGAGGACCGTGAGCCTCGGGACGTCGCGGCGGCGACAGGGGACGAGATCGACTGGGACCGCTTCACCGTCTACACCATCGGCACGCCCGCGGAGACGATCAACGACGAGTCGGGGGTGGTCGTCGAGACCGGCGAGCACTACTCCACGCAGGAGATCCTGCTCGTGTTCCACCGGGACGGCACCGCGGTGCGGGGCGTGCCGTCGGGGTTCGAGGACCTGGCCGACGGGACGGGGACATGGTGGGGGCCGCGTACGCAGCTGGTGTGGGACGAGCGGCAGGGCGTCGGGTTCCACGACCCCGACGCCTGACGCGCCGACCCGGGGCTCACCCCTCAGCCGCCCCGCTGCCACATCTCGACGGTGTGCGGCCCGGGCTCGAGCGCGCCGTTCTCCTCGATCACGAAGCGCCGGTCGCCGGGCGGGAGGCTGCCCACGCGGAATCCGAGCCGGGAGTCGATCCGGGTGGTGCCCTCGAGGACGAGGCGCCCGCCGAGGGTGAGGTCCACGGCGTGGTCGAGGCCCTGTCCGAAGGAGCTGTCGCGCACGATCACCTGCCCCGCCGAGGGGGAGGCCCCGGCGACCCAGATCCCCACCACCGGCTCGCCGCCGTCGTTCGTGCCCTCCGCGGGGGCGGGGGCGAAGGTGCACCGGTCGAACACGACCTTCCGGGGGTTGTCGAACGCGGGAGGGTCGAAGGAGTAGGTCTGCTGGATCCGCACGCCGGCGAGGATCTCCGAGGTCGGGGTGCCGACGCGGGTGCCGTGCGCGCGGAAGTCGCAGCGGGTGAAGGTGACGTCGTCGCCGCGGTGGACCACGCGCGGCACGATCCCCTCGTCGCCGTCCTTGCCGTGCAGCTCGCAGTCGGTGACCTCGATCGTGCCGTTCAGGCCCATCATCGTGAAGCCCGAGCGGAAGGCGCAGTTCTCGAGCACCGCCCGTCCTCCGTCGCCGCACTCGATGTCGGTGGGGCGGGTGTGCGGGCCGTCCTCGACGATCGCGTCGCGGATCTCGAAGTCGCCGTGGAAGCGGCCGTTGGAGAGCGTGTCGAGCTCGATGTCGATGTGGGCGCCGGTGAACTCGCCCGAACCGCGGTAGCCGTCCAGGCGCACGAGATTGTCGCCGCCCGTGATCGTCAGACCGCCGCGGAAGCAGTCCACGCCGCGCAGGTCCGTGATCGTCGCCTCCGTCGCGGTCCACAGGTGGATCCCGTCGGAGACCGAGTTCCTCACCGTGACGTCGCTGATCCGCACCACCTGGCGGTACGGGCCGTCCTTCTGCCCGTTGAGGAAGATCAGCGAGGACTGCTCCTGCTCGTACTCGCGGAAGGCGCCCTGCTCCTGGATCGCGCCGTCGACGGTGAGGTTCCGCAGCACGATCGCTCTCGCGTGCTCCTCGGCGGTCTGCGCCGGGCGGTGCTGGGTGGTCAGGGTCCGCACCCCGTTGGCGTGGGAGGGCGGGCGGAGGATCCTCGCGCCGTTGCCCTCGAGGGTGAGGCCGTGCTGGATGTCGACGCTCGAGACGAGATAGACGGCACCCTCGCGCAGCGCGACGGTGCCGACGCCCGCATCGCGCACCGCGTCGATCGCGGCCTGCAGCGCGTCGGTGTCGTCGGCGGAGCCGTCGCCGACGGCGCCGAACTCCTCGGGGGAGCGGACGACGCCGAGCGTCGCCTCGGCCTCTGCCCCGGTCGCAGCGGTGTCCGAGGTCGGGAGGTCGACGGGATCGGTGGGGGCGACGGGCTCGGAGGCCGGAGCCTCGGCCCTGCTGCTGCCCGCGGCCGCCAGCACGGCTGCGACGCCGCTGGTGAGGGCGGCGGTGCCGAGGAGTCGACGGCGGGACGGCAACGGCTGGCGGGGGTGATGGGGGAGGCGGGGGGTCTCGTTGCCCATGGTGCGGATCCTAGTCGCGCCCTCCAGGTAATTGAAGGGCTCGCGGACCTTACCGGAGGGTCTCCGGGAAGCCGCCGGCGGGTCAGGCCCGGGAGGGGTCCGTGCTCTCCGGGACGCGCAGTCGCAGCGCGCCCGGATCGACGGTCGCGACCAGGTGCGTGGCCTCGATGTCGGTGTCCCCGTCCAGCTGCACGGGCTGCGCCTTCGTGGTCGTCACACGCACGCCGGTGGTCAGATAGCGCTCCATCGTGGAGAGCTTCGGGCCCACCTTCGGCACGAGCTTCGGGTTGATCACCTGGGTGGCGACCTGGCTGAAGCCGGCAGCGCCGCGCCAGCCGGCCACGACCACCTCGAGGCGGCCGTTGTCGATCGTCGCATCGGGCATCAGCACGAAGCCGCCGGGGAGCTTTCCGACGTTCCCGAGCAGCACGGTGCGGGCCTTGTGCACGTGACGGCTGCGGTCGGGAAGCTCCACGACGACGTCGACCGATCGGCCGAGGATGGTGCGGACCCCGCCGAAGATGTACGCGATCCAGCCGATGCGCTTCTTCATCCTCGGGTCGGTGTAGCCGATCATCTCGGCGTCGGCACCGAAGCCCGCGATCACCAGGAAGATCTGCCGCGGTGCGGCCTGCGCCGCCGCGCGCGAGTCGCCGCAGCGCAGCCAGCCCACGTCGACCCGGTGGTCCTTGCCGGTCAGCGCCGCGACCATCGCCGCGGCCGGGTCCTCGAGGGGGATGTCGACATTGCGGGCCAGCAGGTTGCCGGTCCCCGAGGGGATGATCCCCATGCGGGTGTCGGTGCCGGCGAGCACCGAGGCGACCATCCGCACCGTGCCGTCGCCGCCCGCGGCCATCACGAGGTCCGCGCCGTCGGCGACCGCCCGCTCGGTCTGCCCGCGTCCCGGGTCGTCGATCGTGGTCTCGTAGAACTCGACCTCCGCGTCCTCGATCCGCTGGACGACCTCGGAGATCCGTCGGCGGAAGTCGTCGGTGCCCTCGAACTTCGAGGGGTTCAGCACCACGGCGACGCGGTCCAGGCGGTCCGAGGAGCGCGCGTCCTCGTCCTCGCCGTCCTCCGGCGGCCGCTCGCGAGCGTCCGCCCGCGCCGCGCTCGCCGCCTGGAGCGCGGAGAGCTCGCGGCGATGGCGGCCCAGCCGCCGCAGCACGACGACGAGCATGACGACGGCGACGATCGTGGTGACCACCGAGGCGATGCTCAGCAGCAGCAGGGTCAGGTCCATCCGGTCAGAGTAGCCGCGGGAGGGCCGGCGACACGCCGCCGCGGGCCTCGGGGCGCAGGTACCCTGGACCAATGATCGATCTGCGGCTCCTGCGCGAGAACCCCGACGTCGTCCGAGCGGCCCAGCGGGCCCGGCGGCGCGACGACTCCATCGTCGACGCGGTGCTCGAGGCCGACTCCCGCTGGCGCGAGACCACCGCAGCCTTCGAGTCCGCGCGCGCCGAGCAGAAGGCCTTCGGCAAGCGCGTCGCGCAGGCGCAGGGCGAGGAGAAGCAGGCGCTGCTGGCCGAGGTCAAGCAGCTCGCCGCCGACGTGAAGCGCCTCGAGGCCGAGGCCGGCGAGGCGCTCGCCGCCCGCGATGCCGCGCTGCGCGAGATCCCGAACCTCGCCGAGGGCGCCCCCGAGGGCCTCGAGGCCGACTTCGTCCTCCGCGAGACCGTCGGCGAGGAGCCGGGCTTCGACTTCGAGATCAAGGACCACCTCGAGATCGCCGAGGGCCTGCAGGCGATCGACATGGCCCGCGGCGCGAAGGTCTCCGGCGCCCGCTTCTACTTCCTGCGCGGCGTGGGCGCGCAGCTCGAGCTCGCGATCCTGAACTCCGCGATCGACCAGGCCACGAAGGCCGGCTTCACCCCGATGATCACCCCCACCCTGGTGCTGCCCGAGTCGATGGAGGGCACCGGCTTCCTCGGCGAGCACGCCGACGAGGTCTACCACCTCGACAAGGGCGACGACCTCTACCTCGTCGGCACGAGCGAGGTGGCGCTGGCGAGCTACCACAAGGACGAGATCCTCGACCTCTCCGGCGGCCCGATCCGCTACGCCGGCTGGAGCGCCTGCTACCGCCGTGAGGCCGGGAGCTACGGCAAGGACACCCGCGGCATCATCCGCGTGCATCAGTTCCACAAGGTCGAGATGTTCTCCTACTGCCGGATCGAGGACTCCTACGAGGAGCACGAGCGGCTGCTGGACTGGGAGCGGGAGATGATGGCGCGCATCGACGTGCCCTACCGCATCATCGACACGGCCGCGGGCGATCTCGGCACCTCCGCCGCGCGCAAGTTCGACTGCGAGGCATGGATGCCCAGCCAGGGCACCTACCGCGAGCTGACCTCCACCTCGAACACGACCCAGTTCCAGGCGCGCCGTCTGAACATCCGCGAGCGCACCGAGGACGGCCTGCGACCGGTCGCGACCCTCAACGGCACCCTCGGCACCACCCGCTTCATCGCCGCGATCCTCGAGAACCATCAGCAGGCCGACGGCTCCGTCGTCGTCCCGGAGGGGCTGCGACCCTATCTCGGCGGGCGCGAGGTCTTCGAGGTCGTGGGGGGCGCTGCCTGAGATGGCGTCGACGTCCCCTCTGCGCAGACTGCGCGACGCTCTTCGTCACCGTCGGTTCACCCGTTCGTCGGCCCTCGGTGCCACACTGCCGCGCATGAGCGCCACCACCGCGACCGCTGACCGCACCGCCGCACGGGAGCGCCTGGCCGAGCACCTCGACCGGCTCGACGGGAAGGCGCTGCTGATCGGCCTCGACGTCGACGGCACCCTCGTCGACCACGACGGCCGGATGACCCCGCCCATGCGCGACGCGCTGCGCGGGGCGGCGAGCGACCACACCGTGGTCATCGCCACCGGGCGCTCCCTCGGTGCGACCCTCCCGATCGTCGAGGCCGCCGGGATCACGCGCGGCTTCGCCGTCTGCTCCAACGGCGCGGTCACCGTCGAGATGGACCCGGACGTCGAGGGCGGGCACCGCATCGTCGACACCCGCTCGTTCCAGCCCGGGCACGCGCTGCGCACCCTGCGGGAGGTCGCCCCGGAGGCGCACTACGCGGTGGAGACGGCCGACGGCAGCTTCCACTCGACCGAGGGCTTCCAGGACGCGAGCTTCGGCGTCGAGGCGGTCGAGTCCGCACTCGACGACCTGATGGAGCTCGAGGCGGTGCGCGTGGTGGTCCATGTCCCCGACCTCTCCCCACAGGAGTTCTCCGAGGTCATCGCCGAGTCGGGCGTGCACGGCGTCGAGTACTCGATCGGCTGGACGGCCTGGCTGGACATGGCTGCCCCCGGCATCTCCAAGGCCAGTGCCCTCGAGGTGATCCGCGACCGGCTCGGCATCGAGCGGGAGGCGACCGTCACCGTCGGCGACGGCTTCAACGACACCGAGATGCTCACCTGGGCAGGGGTCGGGGTCGCGATGGGGCAGGCGCCGCAGGGCGTCAAGGACGTCGCGGACGTCGTCACCGAGTCGATCTACGAGGACGGGACCGTCCTCGTGCTGGAGGGGCTGCGGGGCTGAGGGCGCTCCCTCATCGACGTCGCAGCGCCGCCCGGATCGCCTGCTCGGAGTCGCGGTGCCGACGACGCAGCGGGCGGGCCCACCGAGGGTAGACGGCGTCCGGCAGCGGGATGAACAGCATGATCGCCCACAGGAACGGGAAGAACGCGAGCACCCCGATCGGGACTGCGACGAATGCGAGGTACTTCCCGACCACAGGAAGCACGATCGCCGCGGCGCAGAGGCACATCACGCCGATCATCGGCGACCCGAGCACGCTCATGCGCTCGTCGACCGTCCTGCTGCCGAACTCGCTGCCCATCCAGGCGCGTGCCGCAGGGGAGCCTCCGTGCCGCGCCCACGCCGCGTAGGCGAGGAACCCGATCCCCACGAGCGCGAGACCGGCGGAGACGAGGAGGCGGGTGACGACCTGATCGTTCATGGCGGCAGTCTCTCATCCGGAGGGGGCGCGCCCCGCATGGGGAGGACTCCCCATGGCGCCCTGCGCGCACAACCCGCATGATGGACCGGTCGAGGTATTGATCAGGGGAGAGACATGACCTTCTACGGGATGGACACGGCGCAGGGCGAGGACTTCGCCCAGCTGCTGGCGGAGCGTCGGGGGACGCTCGAGGAGAGGGCCGGCCAGCTGGACGGCATGATCCAGGGGGTGGACAGCTTCTGGCGCGGCTCCGACGCGGAGACGTTCCGCGGCGACTGGAACCGTGTCAACGCACAGCAGATCGCCGAAGCGCTCGAACGGCTGATGGAGCTCGCCCGCGAGCTCGCGGAGCACGCCGAGGAGCAGGACCAGGCCTCGGCCGATGGGCTGATCGGCCGGATGCTGGACCAGCTCGGCGACATCTTCCCGCTCGACGGGGAATGGGAGAACCCGCTGGCCGCCTTCGGCGATTGGCGGAACTGGATGACGGGCGCGATGGGCGCGGTCGGCAATGCGGCCGACGAGATGCTGAAGTTCGGCAATCTCGCGAAGGTGTTCGCCCACGGCGGCGAGGACGCGATCGTGCCGTGGCTGAAGTCCGCCTACGGGCTCAAGAGCGCCGGGAAGGTGCTCGGCCCGGTGGGCAACGTCCTCACCGGAGTCTTCGCGGGTGTGGAGCGCTGGAACCAGGACGCGGGCGATCCGAGCATCAGCGACGGCGAGCGGGTGGTGCGCACCGGTGTGGACGCCGGGGCGAACGTGGCGGGCGCCGCCGCCGGCGCCTGGGCCGGCGCCAAGGGCGGTGCGCTCGCCGGGGCGGCGATCGGATCGATCTTCCCCGGCCCGGGCACGGCGATCGGCGGCGTCGTCGGCGGGGTGGTCGGCGCCATCGGCGGCGGCATCATCGGCGGCGGGGTCGCGGACTCGATCGTAGACTGGGCGCTCGGATGACGGCCCGCTCACGAGGAGTCGGACCGCTTCGACCGAGGGGGATCGCAGGGCGATGATCACTGAGCTGACCGTGCACGAGATCGCCCTGCCCGGGGTCCCCGAGGTGACCGCTGCGGTGGGTGTGCCCTCGGGATGGACGACGCAGGTCATCGAGGAGCCCGAGGCGTTCCTCGCCCAGATGGCGCCCGAGGAGGCCGGACCCTTCGGCGACAACCTCATCGTCAGCATCGAACGACTCGGCGGCGATGTGCCCGACGAGCTCGAGGAGCTGCAGGGGCTCGTCTACGCGCAGGCCTTCGCCTCCGTCCCCGACTTCCACGCCCTCGACGACCGCCCCCTCGAGGTGGCGGGGGGCGAGGGATGGTTCCGTGCCTCTCTCCAGACCACGCCCGTCGGTCTGACGGCTGTGAACCGGCAGGTGTTCACGCGCCGCGGCGACGTGCTCGTGACGCTGTCGCTGACCACCATGGCGCTGCGGGACCGAGAGGTCGACACGCTGTTCGACGACGTGCTCGAGACGTTCGCCGTCACCGAGCAGGGGAGCGCATCCTGATGACGATCACCTACGATCCGGCCACCGGAACAGTCCGAGGGAGCGCCGTGGAGGTCGAGGGCGTGCGCTCCTCGCTCGCCGGAGGGGATCCCACCGCGGGAGGGGCGCTTCCCGAGGGGGATCCGATCCTCGACGCCGTCGCCCGCGCCCTCGCCGCCCCGATGCTCTCCCTCGAGCTGACCAACTCCGGCCCCGGGGGGCATCAGCGCCACCTCCTGGAGGCGGGGACCAACGCCGTCACGGTGAGGACGAGCGATGCCGGGCCCGAGCTCGGCGAGCTCGGCGCCTTCCCCTTCCAGGTGCTTCCCGGGTCCATGACGCGCCTGGTGAACTTCGTCCCCGGCCGGGCGCCGGGGGACGGGGCCGAACCGGTCCGCATCGATGCCGCGCAGGTGACGGCGCTCGCCTCGGAGGATGCCGACGAGCGGCTCGCCGCATGGCACGGCGTGAGGGATCGTCTCGCGGAGCTCGTCGACCCCGCCGAGGCCGACGCCTCCTGGCAGCTGGTGCGTGCCCACTGCTCATGGACGGCCACGGACGGCGAGCGCACCGAGGACCTCGTCGTGCACCTGCGAGCAGGGGAGTCGTACTTCGTGCTCGTCCAGGACGACGACGCGCTGGACCTGGTGCCCGTCCCGTCGATCACCGCGTGGGAGACCCTGATCCGGGTGCTGCCCGGTGCGGGCGAGATCAAGGATCCCCGCGGCTGATCGCTCCCGGGAGTCAGCCGTCCCGGCGTCGTCGACCTCGGCGGTGCCCGTCGGCCGGCTCCTCGACCTCGAGGATCACCTTGCCGAGGTGCCCGCCGGTGCGCAGGATCTCGTGGGCCCGGGCGGCCTCGGCGAGGGGGAGGCGCTCGTGGACCGGGATCTGCAGCGCGCCCGAGGCCAGCAGCGGCCAGACCAGGTAGCGGGTCGCCTCGAGGATCGCCCCCTTGTTCTCCACCGGGCGGGAGCGCAGCGTCGAGCCGATCACGCGGGCGCGCTTGCGCAACAGCTGGCCGATCGGGAGCTCGCCCTCGGCGCCGCCGAGGGTCCCGATGATCACCAGGCGCCCGCCCTCGTTGAGCATCGCGACGTTGTCGGCCAGGGCGGAGCCGCCGATCACGTCGAGGATCACGTCCGCGCCGCCCGCCGCCCGCACCGCGGCGGGAAGGTCGATGATGCGGCGGTTCCAGGCCTGCGCGGCGCCGAGCTGCTCGACCACCGGGAGCGCGTCGTCGGAGCCGACGGTGGTCAGGACCCGCGCGTCCATGTGCGTCGCGAGCTGGATCGCGACGGTGCCGATCCCGCCCGTGCCGCCGTGGATCAGGACCGTCTCGCCCTCGCGCATCCCCGCCTCCAGCACGAGGTTCGACACGACGGTCGCGGCGGCCTCGACCACCCCGGCCGCGTCGATCAGACCGATCCGCTCGGGGACGGGCAGCAGCTGCTCCTCCGGCGCGGCGACGACCTCGGCGTAGCCGCCGCCGGCGAGCAGCGCCACGACCTCCTCGCCGGTGTCGCGGCGGCGCCCGGAGACCTCGAGCCCCAGCAGCTCGGAGGCACCGGGCGGCGGCGGGTACTGGCCCGCGGCCTGCGCCAGATCGGCCCGGTTCACGCCCGCGGCGACCACGTCGACGAGCACCTCGCCGGGGCCGGGGACGGGTTCGGGCAGCTCGGCGAGCTGCAGCTCGCCGGGGCCGACGACGGTGATCGCGCGCATGGTCCTGGCCTCGTTCCTGGGGTGCTGGGTGATCGGGGTGCCCGGGCTCTCTGTCATCGTCCCACCTCGACGACGGTGCGGCCCCGGACTCTCCCGCCCAGTATGCGCTCCGCCGCCGGGATCGCGTCCGCGAGGCCGACGGTCGAGGTCATCGAGTCCAGCAGCGCGGGATCCAGCTCGTCGGCCAGCGCCGCCCAGGCCCGCTCGCGCAGCGGGAGCGGGCACTCGACCGAGTTGATCCCCGCGAGGGTGACGCCGCGCAGGATGAACGGGAGCACCGTCGCGGGCAGGTCCGGCCCCTGCGCGAGGCCGTAGGCGGCGACGGTCCCGCCCCAGGCCGTCTGCGCGAGGACGTTCGCGAGGGTCGTCGAGCCGACCCCGTCGATCGCGGCGGCGAAGCGCTGGGACTGCAGGGGACGGCCGGTCTGCTCGGAGAGCTCGCGGCGGTCCACGAGCTCCGCCGCGCCGAGGGAGCGCAGGTACTCTCCGTGTTCCTCCGCCCGGCCGGTCGAGGCGATCACGCGGTGGCCGCGCGCGGCCAGGAGAGCGACCGCGATCGACCCGGCACCGCCCGAGGCGCCGGTGACCAGCACGTCACCGTCCTCCGGCGTGAGGCCCGCGTCCTCGAGGCGCAGCGCGGCGAGCATCGCGGTGAAGCCGGCGGTGCCGATCGCCGCGGCGCGGTGCGGGGTCAGGGAGGGCGGCAGGTGCACCAGGGCGTCCGGCCGCACCCGGGCGCGGGTCGCGAAGCCGCCGTGGCGGGACTCGCCGATCCCGTCGCCGTTGAGGACCACCGCATCGCCGGGGGAGAAGCGGCCGTCGGCCGAGTCGGTGACCGTGCCGACCAGGTCGATGCCGGGGACCAGCGGGTGGGTGCGGGCGATGCCCTTCCCGGCCAGCGCCATCCCGTCCTTGAAGTTCAGCGACGAGAACTCGACGTCGAGCTCGACCTCGCCGTCCAGCAGGGACTCGTCGGCGTCCTCCCGCAGGCGCGGGGCGGCGCCCTCGGAGTCGATCAGGATCGCGCGCATGCCGTGCACCTCTCGCTCGGGGCAGTGGCCACCAGCGTATGCCCCCGATGCCGACCCCGACGCCGCCCCTTGACGCCCCGACGGTTCCATGGTTCATTAGTGGAGTAACGAACCAATGAGCCGCCTGGCGGCGCCGACACCGGAGGTCCTCGTGCTCGACGAGTCGAAGCCCCTCTTCATCGCCGTGGCGGATCAGATCGAGGACGGGGTCCTCGACGGCACCTACCCGGAGGAGACCCCTGTGCCCTCGACCAACGAGCTCGCCGCCTTCCTGCGCATCAACCCCGCCACCGCGGGGAAGGGCCTGAACCGCCTGGCCGACGCCGGCGTGCTCGTCAAGCGGCGCGGGGTGGGGATGTTCGTGGCCCCCGGGGCCACCGACCTGGTGCGGCGCCGTCGCCGCGAGGACTTCCGACAGGCCTACATCGCCCCGCTGCTGCGCGAGGCGGACCACCTGGGGCTCACGTCCCAGGAGCTCATCACCATGCTCACCGAGGAGGACCCCCGATGACCGCCGTCGAGACCCGAGCCCTGACCAAGCACTTCCGTGACGTCGCCGCGATCGACGAGGTCGACCTCGACCTCGACGAGGGGCGCATCCACGGCCTGCTCGGCCGCAACGGCGCCGGCAAGACCACCCTGATGAAGCTGCTCACCGGCCAGGTCTTCGCCACCTCCGGACAGATGCGCGTGCTCGGGGAGGACCCGGTGGAGAACGCCTCCGTGCTCGCACGGACCTGCTTCATCCAGGAGAGCCAGAAGTACCCCGAGGGATTCCGGCCCCGCGACGTGCTGCGCATCGCCGAGGGGCTCTACCCGGCCTGGAGCCAGGAGCTGGCCCGCGAGCTGATCGGCGAGTTCCGACTTCCCGAGAAGCGCCCCATCGCCAAGCTCTCGCGCGGCCAGCTCTCGGCCGTGGGGATCATCCTCGGCCTCGCCTCGCGCGCCCCGCTGACCTTCTTCGACGAGCCGTACCTGGGCCTCGACGCGGTCGCGCGCCGACTGTTCTTCGACCGGCTGCTGGCCGACTTCTCCGAGCATCCCCGCACGGTGATCCTGTCCACCCACCACATCGACGAGGTCTCCAACCTCCTCGAGCACGTGGTGCTGCTGGACGGCGGCCGGGTCGAGATCGACGCCGAGGCCGAGGAGCTGCAGGCCGCGGCGATCGAGGTCTCCGGCCGCGCCGACGAGGTCCGGGAGTTCGTCGGCGACGCCGACCTCCTGCACTTCCAGGAGATCGGCGCGCTCGCGACGGCCGCCGTCCACGCGGATCGGGGGCGCGAGGAACGTGCCCGGGCCGCCGGGCTGCAGGTGGGGCCCGTGTCCCTGCAGAACTACATCGTCCACCGCACCAACACCGCCGCCGCGCCCGGCGCGACGGTCTCCTGAGAGGAGCACTCGTGCGATATCGAAGCGTCATCGACATGCACGTCGTCAACCGCATGCAGGCCTTCGGATGGCAGCCCGTCGTGGGCGCCATCTCCCTCCTGCTGGTCCTCGCCATCGGCGCCATCGTCGGCAGCCAGGGACCGGAGGTCCGGGCCGGCATGTACGAGGGCATGACCTGGAACGGCGCGATCTTCGCGCTGCTCGGTCCCATGATCGGCTACGGCTTCACCTCGATGGGCCAGTACTTCCCCCTCGCCCTCGGGCTGGGACTGACCCGGCGGGAGTTCGCGACCGGGGTGAGCCTCGTCTTCCTCGCCAATGCGGTCGTGTACTCCGTCGTCATCACGATCGGCAAGATCATCGAGGTCGCCACCGGCGGCTTCGGGCTGCAGATCCGCTTCTTCGACGTCTTCTACACAGGCACCGGACCCGCCTGGCAGACCCTGGTCCAGACCTTCCTGCTGATCCTCGGAGTGCTGTTCCTGGGGGCGGCGATCACCGCGGCCTACCTGCGGTTCGGCCAGGCGTTCCTGTGGATCGCCGGGGCCGTGCTCGCCGCGCTCGCGGTGGTGCTGCTGGCCGGGATCGTCCTCCTGGACGGCTTCGGGCGCGGACTGCTGGACATGCTCACCCTGGGATGGGGGCCGTGGATGGCCGTGATCGCGGTGATCGGTGCGGCCTCCGCCGGGGTCTGGCTGCTGCTCGTGCGGCGCACCCAGGCGCGCTGAGCGGGCGGCGGCAGCGGGACGGTAGACTCGCGCGGGCGCCTCGGCGCCGGGAGGGTTGACAGAGCGGCCGAATGTGGTGGTCTTGAAAACCACTGTGCAGTGACCCTGTACCGCGGGTTCGAATCCCGCACCCTCCGCTGACCTGCGCTTCCGGTGCTCGTTGCCGGGCCGTGGTCCGCGGGGGCGGGCGACGTCGTGGTGAGGAGGAACGTGGCCGGGGTCAGGTATCGAGCGATCCGGACCTGGTGGGTCCGGGCCGCGCTGGGCCTCGTCTTCGCGCCCGTCTCCGTCGTCGTGCTGGGCAGCGGCATCATGCTGCTCACCACGGAGTCCGTCGCAGGGGTGCTCGGAGCCCTGCTGTGCCTGTCCTCGTGCTCTTCCTCGGCCTGGCGTGGTTCCTGGGCACCAGGGTTCAGTTCCTCGTCGACGTCGACGGGATCACGATCGTGCACTACGTGCGCACCCATCGGATCCCGTGGGACCAGGTCGCCGTGATCGAGCAGAGCAGCTCCTACTGGACGACGGGTGCCGCGGTCGTCGTGCTGCGCGAGCCCGTCGGCCGACGGATCACCGCGCTCGCGACCACGGATCGCATGATGCTGTACCGCGGTGAGAATCCCTTCTCCGCCGTCAGTGCCGGGAATGCACCGCGCTGCCCCACCCGGGCCGCCATCGACGCGCACCGCCGCTGGATCGCCTCGAGGACCGTGCAGGGCCGGGGCTGGCAGGGCCCTCGCATCCTCCGCTGATCTGCGAGCTCAGCGCTCGGTCGGCTCCACCCGGCGCTCGCCGGCACGGACCGCGAGCGGCAGGTGATTGCCCTCGGGCGGGCGCGGGCAGGTGGCCCAGACGCTGAAGGCGGAGGGGAAGTTCAGCGCCCGGTTCAGGTCCACCTCGATCCGTTCCCCGTCGATCCTCGCCTCCACCTGGCGCCACGCCGCGCTGTCGGCGCCGGAGGTCTCGTCGGTGAAGATCAGGGTCGAGCGGCCCGTCACGACGAGCTCCACCGCAGCGCCCGCCACCTCGAAGGTCGCGACGCCGGGGGAGGGCAGCTCCGAGGAGAGCCACGGCAGGAACGAACCGACCGTCACCTCCGCCGGCTGCGGCGTGAAGGTCCCGGTCAGCACCAGGTCCGAGTCGTAGGGGAAGGTGGGTGCGCCCTCGAAGCCGGTGCGGCGCGGGGCCGACGGGTCCAGCAGGCGCAGTCCGATCCGGTCCCCGCGCCGGATCACGTCGATCTGCACGTCGTCGCCGAAGCGCGCCAGGCGCACGTCCCCGGCCGCGCCGACGGTCACCCGCGTCGTGCCCTCATGGTGCTCGACGAGGGCCTCGGGGGCGTCCGCGAGGAGCTCGAGCGCCTCGCCCTCCCATTCCACCTCGAGCACGTCGCTCTCGCGCCGCCACGTGCCGGGAACGCCCTCGATCTCGTGCGGACCGTCGGCGGGGTCGATCCAGTGCAGGCCCACCTGGGCGAGGATGCCGTGCGGGGCGGCGAGCGAATGATCGCGTCGGGCCCGGAACTCGTCGAGGTCGGCGGGGACGGATGCGGTCATGGAAGTCCTCCTGGGGCGGTTGTCGGGTCCTCGCAGTCTGCTCCCTCGGTCCGCGCGCGTCGAGGGGCCGCGTCATCCGCGGTCATCCGCCGACGCCGTCGACCTCCGCCCGCGCCCATGCCGCGATCTCCTGCGCCAGGTCGCGGTCGAGCGCCGCGGCGGAGCGGCGCAGGAACGTCGGTCGGCCGCGGAGGGCCCCGCGGCCGTCGGGCCCGATGTACGAGCCGGGCGGGAGCGGCTGCGTGGCCGCGAACAGCACCGCGGCCGCGCCCTCCGCCGCGGTCATCGTCAGCGGACGGGTCGTCGCGGTCACCAGGGCGTCCAGGCGGTCGGAACCGGTCGCGTTCTGCAGGTTCGTCAGCACCCATCCGGGGTGGACGAGCTGGAGGTCCACCGGGGCGTCCGCCTCCCGCAGCCGCCCCGCGAGGTCGAGCCCCCACAGCATCGTGACCAGCTTCGAGCGCCCGTAGGCGGTGCGCAGCGACCAGCCGCCGCGACGGAAGTGCGGATCGGCGGGGTCGATTCGTCCGAAGGTGTGGGAGTGCGAGGCCACCACCACGACCCGCTCCCGCACGACGGGCAGCAGCAGGTCCGTCAGCAGCAGCGGCGCGAGGGCGTTGACGCCGAGCATCCGCTCGAAGCCGTCGGCCGTCTCCTCGCGGCGGCGCGTGACCAGGCCCGCGACGTGGATCAGCCGGTCGATCCCGGTGTCGGCGGTCTCGCGACCGATGGACTCGGCGGCCGCGCGGACGGAGGCGAGGTCGTCGAGGTCGAGGTCGACCAGGCGCACCGCCCCGGTCCGCCCCGTCTCCGCCTCGATGCGGGAGCGGACCGCCTCGCCCTTGGCCCGGGAGCGCACCGCGAGCACGAGATCGGCGCCCCACAGCGCCAGCTGCAGCGCCGCCTCCCGGCCCAGCCCGTCGCTCGCGCCGGTCATCACGATCGTCCTGCCGCGGAGGTCCGGGGCGGGCAGATGCTCCCAGCCCAGGGGGCCGGGGTCGGCCCGGTGCGGCGCGCGTGCCGCACGGGGCTCGGATCGGGAGGCGGGTCGGGACCTGTCCATCGGCGCTCCAAGGGATCTGCGGGGGCATGGCGTGCTGCGGCGGACGCTAGCGGTGCGCCGCAGGCGGGTCAACGTCGGGACCGGGACGGTGCCGCGCCGCGTAGCATGTGCGCCACCAGGAGCAGCCGGCCGGATCGAGGAGATGACGACGATGGCGCAGTACACAGGTGTGGCAGTGAGCCCCGGACGGGTGATCGGCACCATCCGCACGATGGCGCCGCCGGTCGCCGAGCCCCCGGCCGAGTCCGTGCTCGTCGAGGGCGCCGACGCGCAGTCCGAGTCCGAGCGGATCCCCGCCGCGGCCGCCGCCGTCCAGGCGACCCTCGCCCGGCTCGCCGAGCGTGCGAGCGGCGAGGGGAAGAAGATCCTCGAGGCGACCGCGCAGATGGCCGCCGACCCGTCTCTCACCCAGACCGCCCAGGGTTTCGTCCTCTCCGGCGGCAAGAGCGCCGAGCGCGCCGTCTGGGAGGCCGGTGACCAGGTCGCCACGATGCTCGAGGGCCTCGGCGGGTACATGGCCGAGCGCGCCACCGACGTGCGCGACGTGCGCGCCCGCATCGTCGCCGAGCTGCGCGGCGAGCAGGCCCCCGGCATCCCCGAGGTCGACGAGCCCTTCGTGCTCACCGCGATCGACCTCGCCCCCGCCGACACCGCGACCCTCGACCCCGAGCGGGTGATCGCCCTGGTCACGTCCGACGGCGGCCCCCAGTCCCACACCGCGATCCTCGCCCGCCAGCTGGGCCTGCCCGCGATCGTCGCCGCCAAGGGCATCCACGAGTTCGCCGAGGGCACCGAGGTGTTCATCGACGCCGGTCTCGGCACCGTCACCGACGAGGTCACCGAGGAGCACCACCGCCTCTCCGAGGCATGGGCCGAGCTGCAGCGCAATCCCCTGACCTACGAGGGCGGGGGAGGAGTCCTCTCCGACGGCGCCCGCGTGCAGCTGCTGGCGAACATCGGCGGCGCCAAGGACGCCGAGAAGGCCGCCGCCGCGCACGCCGACGGCGTGGGCCTGTTCCGCACCGAGTTCCTGTTCCTGGACCGGGAGGACGAGCCCGGCGTGGAGGAGCAGACCGCCGCCTACGAGGCCGCCTTCGCGCACTTCCCCGGCAAGAAGGTCGTGGTGCGCACGATCGACGCGGGCGCCGACAAGCCCCTGCCGTTCCTCACCGACGCCGACGAGCCCAATCCGGCTCTCGGCGTGCGCGCCTATCGCACCTCCTGGGAGAAGCGCTCGGTGCTGACCAACCAGCTCGACGCCATCGCGGCGGCGGCGCGCACCACCGAGGCGAAGCCCTGGGTGATGGCGCCGATGATCGCGACCGTCGACGAGACCGAGGACTTCGTGGCGCTGTGCCGCGAGCGGGAGCTCGAGCCGGCCGGGATCATGGTCGAGACCCCGTCGGCCGCGATCATCGCCGACCGCCACCTCGCCGAATGCGACTTCGCCTCGATCGGCACCAACGACCTCACCCAGTACACGATGGCCGCGGATCGCCAGCTCGGCTCCCTCGCGCACCTGAACTCGCCCTGGCAGCCCGCGGTGCTGTCCCTCGTGAAGGCCACCTGCGACGGCGCCCGTGCCGCCGGCGGCGACCCCGACGCCTTCGGAGAGAGCGCGAACAGGCCCGTCGGCGTATGCGGCGAGGCCGCCGGAGATCCGGGCCTCGCGGTGGTGCTCGTGGGTCTCGGCGTCAACAGCCTCTCGATGACCCCGCGTTCCCTGCCCGCGGTCGCGAAGGTGCTCTCGACCGTCACCCTCGAGCAGGCGAAGGACCTCGCCGCCCGGGTGCTCGCGGCTCGCACCTCCGAGGACGCCGTGAGCCTCGTCCGCGCGAACCTGCCGATCCTGGGGGAGCTGGGGCTGTGAGGGGCTGACCCTCCCGGCGCTCCGGAACGAGGAAGGCGCCCCACCTGGCCGGTGGGGCGCCTTCCTCGCGTCGGGAGCTCTCGCTCACTCCTCGGCGTCGAGGTCCTTCTCGAGCAGGTCGGCGAGCGCGCTGACCGACTCCTCGGCGCCGTCGCCCTCGGCCTTCAGGGTCACCTCGTCGCCGTGACCGGCACCGAGGGTCATGAGCATGAGCATGCTCGATGCCTGCACGGCGCTGCCGCCGGCCTTCTCGATGGTGACGGTGGCCGGCTGCTGCGCGGCGGCCTGGGCGAAGATGCCGGCGGGGCGGGCGTGGAGCCCGGAGGCGCTGGCGATCTTGACGGTGCGCTCTGCCATGGTCTGTGCCTTTCGATGGGTGTCCCGCGCGGTGCGGGTGGGCGTGAGGGGACTTCTCAGTCGGTGTGACGCGAATATACCGGGGACGCGATCCTCTCGCGCACCTCGGCATACAGGGGATGGGTCGGCTCGAGCCCGGTGATCTCCGCGGTCGCGGCGTCCGGATCCGCGGAGGCGAGGATCTCCTGCAGACGGTCGACCTCCTCGTCGCCCTCGGGCGTGAACACGAGCGCGGCGGAGAGGGAGTCGAGCAGCGCCCGGTGGCCGAGCCCGCGCTCGGCGAGCTCGGCGGCGGGGCCGATGATGCGGTCCTCGCGGGAGAGCTTGCGCAGCGGGGCACGGCCCACGCGCTCGACCGGGTCCGGCAGGGCGGTGTTGGCGAAGCGGCCGAGCACCTTGGTGCGATAGGCCGCCATCTCCTCCTCCGCGAAGCCGTGCTTGGCCACCAGCAGCGAGGACGTCTCCTCCAGCACGGCTGCGACCTGAGCGGCGACCTCCGGATCGGCGATCGACTCGGCGATCGTGGCATGGCCCGTGCGGGCGCCGTGCCAGGCCGTGGTCGCATGGCCCGTGTTCACCGTGAACAGCTTCCGCTCGATGTACGGGCCGAGGCTGTCCACCCAGGTGATGCCGGGGACCTCGGGCTCGGTGCCCTCGAAGGGGCCGCGCTCGACGGCCCACTCGTGGAAGTCCTCGACCGTGACGTCGAGGCCCGCGCCCTCGGCCTGGACCGGGACGATCCGATCCACTGCCGTGTTCGCGAACAGGGCCTTCTCGTCGAGGTCCTCGCCCTGGTAGGCGGCGCGCACCTCGGCCTCGAGCAGGTCCGTCGCGTTGATCGCGTTCTCGCAGGCGAGGACCGCGATGCGGGGCGCTCCCGCGGGGCGGGCCGCGATGCCGGCGGCGATGTTCGGGGCCACGAACCGCAGGATCCGCGCGCCCACGGCCGTGGTGACCATGTCGGCCGAGGCGATCTCCTCGGCCAGTGCCTCGGGGTCCTCGGCCGAGTTAATCGCCCGGAAGCCGTCCACGATCGTGCTGGTCGGGTTCTGGCCGACGGTCGTGACCGTGTACGAGTCGGCCTCCTGCAGCGCGTCGACCAGCGGCGCGGCGACGTCGGAGAACACCACCTCGCAGCCGGCCTCGTGCAGCAGCAGCCCCACGAATCCGCGGCCGATGTTCCCCGCGCCGAAGTGCACTGCCTTCATCGCGCTCACTCCTTCTCGTCCCCGAGGATCTCGAGGATCTCCTCGGTCGTGGTGGCGTTCTCCAGGCGCTGGACCTGGGCGGGGTCGGAGAAGGTCATGGCGACCTTCTGCAGCAGCTCGAGGTGTTCGTTCCCGACCCCGGCGATGCCGATCACGAAGGTGGTCGGGTTGCCGTTCCAGTCGATGCCGCCCGGGTAGCGGACGAAGGACATCGCCGAGCGCTGGATGCTCGACTTGGCGTCGTTCGTGCCGTGCGGGATCGCCAGGCCGTTGCCCATGAAGGTGGACACCGTCGCCTCGCGGTCGTGCATCGCCCGCACGTAGCCCTCGTCCACGGCGCCGGCGGCGACCAGCAGCGCGCCGGCCTCGTCGATGCCGGAGGCCGAGTCCGTGGCGGTGCCGTCCAGGACGATGCTGGAGGGCGCGAGGATCTGCGGGGCGGCGTCGGCGGCGGAGCCCTCCTCCGTGCCCTCCGTCCCTGCCGGCTGCTCGTCCTCCGGGCGAGGCGCCGCGTGGCGGCCGCGCGGGGACCCGTCGGCTGACGGGGCGGCTGCCGCCGCTCCGGCTCCGGCTGCTGCACCGGCACCGGCCGTCGCCGCCCCTGCTCCGGCTGCTGCTCCCGCGCCGGCCTCCGTGCTCGTCGCGTCCGCTGACTCCGGCGCATTGCGCTCGCCGACGAGATCGACGACCTCGTCGTAGCGAGGAGAGTTCATGAACTGGTCGACGCTGACGTGCACGGCCGAGCCGGTGCGCTGACGGGCGCGGTCGGTGAGCTCCTTCTGGGTCACCACCACGTCCCATTCGTCGTTCAGGCTCGCGATCGCCTTGTTCGTGACCTCGACGTCGTCGAAGCCGGCCGCGCGCACCTTCTTGCGCAGCACCGTCGCGCCCATCGCGGAGGAGCCCATGCCCGCATCGCAGGCGAAGACGATCTTCCGGATCGGTCCGGTGTGACCGGAGGCGTCGGCCGCGGCGGCACCCGCGCCCGCCGCACCGGCGCCGGTGAGGGCGCCCGCGACGGAGGACTTCTTGCCCTTCATCTGCTCCATCTTGGCCGTGGCCGAGGCGATGTCGCCGTCGTCCTGCTTGCCGATCCGGAGGAACAGCGCGGAGAGCACGAAGCTGACCGCCGCGGCGCCGGCGACCGCGAGCGCGATCCCCAGATAGGAGTCGCGGGCGGCGACGCCGAAGATCGCGAGGATCGATCCGGGAGCCGCGGGGCCGACGAGGCCGGTGCCGAAGGCGACGTTGATCGCCACGCCGGTCATGCCGCCGCCGATCGCGGCGAGGATGAGGATCGGCTTCATCAGCACGTAGGGGAAGTAGATCTCGTGGATGCCGCCGAAGAACTGGATGATCGCGGCGCCCGGGGCGGAGGCCTTCGCGGCCCCGCGGCCGAAGAACGTGTAGGCGAGCAGGATGCCGACGCCCGGGCCGGGGTTCGCCTCGAGGAGGAACAGCACCGACTTGCCGTCGACCGCGGCCTGGCCGATGCCCAGCGGCGTGAGCACGCCGTGGTTGATCGCGTTGTTGAGGAAGAAGACCTTCGCCGGCTCGATCAGCAGGGAGACCAGCGGCAGCAGGCCGGCGTTGACCAGCCCGGCGACCCCGTCGGCGAGGAGCGTCATCAGCCCGTTCACCAGCGGAGCGAGGCCGAAGAAGCCCGCCACCAGCATCACGAAGCCGAAGATGCCGGCGGAGAACATGTTCACGAGCATCTCGAACCCGGCGGGGATGTGGTCCGCCCACAGCCGGTCGAGCTTCTTCATCAGCCAGGCCGCGAGCGGTGCGATGATCATCGCGCCGATGAACATGTGCACCTCGGGCAGCGCCTCGAAGGCTTCCTCGGCGTTGCCGGCGGCGAGCCACCTCTCGAGCTCCGCGGCGTTCTCCTGGGCGATCAGCCAGTCGGAGCCGGCGATCACGCCCATGGTGGCGATGACGCCGACCACCGCGCCGCGCGCCTCGTAGATCATGCGCCCGCCGGTGTTCGCGATGAGCAGCGGCAGCAGGTAGTGGATCATCGGGCCGACGGCCGCGGCGAGCGGCTCGTTCGGTGTCCACCCGTCCGGGATGAAGAACGCCGTGAGGATGCCCCACGCGATCAGAGCCGGGATGTTCGGCATCACCATGTTCGACAGTGATGTGCCGACCTTCTGCAGGGCCACGCGCGGGCTGAACCCGCTCTTGGTCTCGGTCGTGGTGGTCATGAGCCATCCTCACGGGGGTGCGGGACCACGGGGCTGGTCCTCGGTGGGCGACGGCGCGGGCCGGGTGGTCCGCTGCGACCGGTCGGGGCCGTGCCCTCTCGAGGAACCGTGGGCATGCTCCGTCGGCGTGCCCCGCAGTCTAGTCCCGCGGAGCGGCTCGGTGAGGGCCCGCGGGTCCGGCGTCGTGCGAGGTGAGCGTGAAGGGGAGCGGTCAGGTGTCGCCGGGCGACCCGTCGGGAGCACCGTCACGGCGCCGGGCGGCGCGCCAGCGGCGATAGGAGAGCACCGTCAGCACGATCACCACGATCCAGGAGGCCACCACCGCTGCGGCATGGACGATGTCGGGTGAGGCGAGGAAGGCGCCGATCGCGATCAGGGAGACCTGGCCGGGCAACGCGGCGAGCGCGGTCGCCAGGAGGAACTCGCGCGAGGGGATCCCGAGGGCGCCGCTGCCGTAGTTCACCGGCCAGTACGGGATCCCCGGCATGAGCCGCAGCGTGGACACCGCGTAGAAGCCGCCGCCCTCCAGCCGCTCCTCGACGACGGCGCGGTGCGAGCCCAGCGCCCGCATCACCGACTCCCTGCCCAGTGCGCGGGAGAGCCAGTAGGCACCCAGGCAACCGGCCGTCACGCCGAGCATCGACAGGAGCGTGCCGAGCCCCAGCCCGAAGGCCAGCCCACCCGCCACCGCCATGATCGTCACCGGGATCGGGGTGAGCGCCACCAGCGCGTACAGCACGACGAAGGCGAGCGGCGCCCAGGCGCCGAGCTCCGCGATGCCCGCCCTCAGCTCGTCCAGCGAGGGCAGGCGCACGTTCAGCGCGAGCCACAGCATCGCCAGCGCCGTCGCGACCAGGGCGACGTTGCGCGCGATCGAGCCCCAGGGCGTGCTGACTCGCCCCGCCCCGGGGCTCGTGTCCTCCGTCGTGCTCAGAGCGCGCCCTGGGACTCCGTCCCGGCGGGGATCGGGGTCATGCGGGTGACGGTCGCGGGGCCCTCGATGAGGTCGGCGATGTCGGCGCGGAGGATCTTGACCTGGTCGCTGTCGCCGTGGACGTCGAGGTCCTGGGCGCTCGTCCACTTCTCGATCATGGTCACGGTGCCGTCCTCCGCGTCGTGGATCGCGTAGAGCTCGCAGCCCTTCTCGGTGTGGACGGCCTCGATGCCGCGGCGCATCGCCTCGGCGAGCTCCTGCTGCTTGCCGGGCTTGGGCTGGAAGACGGCGGTGACGACGACGGTCATGGGAACTCCTCGGGTGCGGGATCACGGATCGTCCCCCCATGGTGCCGTGCCCGCCTGCTCCGTTCCACCGCGTCCCACGACGCCTGCCGGCGCGGGCCCGGGGCGGGCGATCGCGCGGGACGCTCAGCCTCGCACCGCTCCCGCGGTGATGCCCGCGACGAACCAGCGCTGGAGGAGCACGTAGGCCACGATCATCGGGACCGATGCGATGATCACGCCGGCGAACAGCACCGGGTAGTTCGTCGTGTACTCGCCCCGGAAGTCCAGCAGCGCCTTGGGGAGCGTGGCCAGCTCCGGATCGGTGATGAACAGCAGCGGGTACAGCAGATCGTTCCAGTGCATGACGAACAGGAAGATCGCGACCGCGGCGAGGGACGGCGTGGACAGCGGCAGCGCGATCCTCCAGTAGAGCTGCCAGGTGCCGGCGCCGTCCATCTCGGCCGCCTCGAACAGCTCGCGGGGCAGGGTGCGGAAGAACCCGGTGAGGATGAAGATCGCGACCGAGCAGGTCACCGCGATGTTGATGAGGATCAGCCCGGGCAGCGAGTTCGTCAGCCCCAGCTGATCGAAGATCACGTACTGCGGGATCATCGCCACCTGGGCGGGGACGGCGAGGCCCAGCGAGAAGACGGCGTACAGCACGGTCCCCGTCCGGCCCCCGATCCGGGAGATCGAGAACGCCGCCCAGCTCGAGACCAGCAGCGTGAGCGTCACCGACGCGGACGTCACGATCACGGAGTTCAGGAAGCTGGTGCCGATCCGCCCGCCGGACCACAGCTCGGCGAAGTTCGCGAACGATGGCGTCGACGGCAGCGCGAAAGGATTCTCGTACATCTGCGAGGAGGTCTTGAACGCGGTGAACAGCACCACCACCAGCGGCACCGCGATCAGCAGGGCGTAGACCCCCAGCAGGATCCCGCGAGGCAGCTCGGACCAGTCCGGCCGACGGCGCCGCGTGCGGGACGGGGCGGCGGAGGGCGGCGCCGGGGCACTCGTCGAGCTGCTCATCGGTCGCTCCCTCCCGAGGCGAGGGTCACGGCCCGGCGCTGCAGGATCGTGATCACCGCGATGAGGATCATGAAGATCACCGACTGCGCGGCCGCATAGCCCATCTCGAAGTTGCGGAACGCGGTGGTGTAGATCAGCGTCGCGAGGATCTCGGTGGCGTGGTTCGGTCCGCCGCCGGTGCTCGCGATGATCAGGTCGAAGGCCTTGAAGGACTGGATGGTGGTGTAGGCGACGACGATCACCGTGGAGGGCTGCAGCAGGGGGAAGGTGACGAAGCGGAACCGCTGCCACCGTCCCGCGCCGTCCAGGGCGGCGGCGTCGTAGAGGTCCTGCGGGATCTGCTGCAGGCCCGCGATGAAGACGACCATCAGCTGCCCGGCATGGAACCAGATCTGCACGATCGCCAGGTAGTAGATCGCCATGCCCTGGTCGCCCAGCCAGGGCTGCTGCAGCGAGCCCAGTCCCACCGCCGCCAGCAGCCGATTCGCGAGCCCGAAGGTCGGGTCGTACACGAAGCTCCACACGAACGCGACGGAGACCGAGCTGAGCACGGTCGGGAAGAAGAACAGGGCGCGCAGGAACACCGAGACCCTGGTGCTGCGCAGCAGCGCGAGCGCCAGCGCGAGCGAGAGGACGGTCTGCCCGATCACCACCGTGAGCATGAACCCCAGCGAGTTGCCGAAGGCCCTGCGGAAGACGGAGTCGTTCGTCGCGAGGTTCTCGACGTTGTCGAGCCCGACCCAGGAGAAGCTCGCCGAGAGCCCGTCCCAGTCCGTCAGCGAGTACTGGACGGCCTGCAGCGTGGGCCACAGCACGAACCACAGGTAGAGGACTCCCGCGGGGACCAGGAGGCCGACGAGCACCGGGTCCACCCGCCGACGCCGGCGGCGGACCATCTGCACCGCGCTCGATTCCTTCGCGAGCATGCTCCTGCCGCCTCGTGCCTCGGCAGCACGTCGCCTGCTCGGGTCCTTTTCGAGCATGCTCCTGCCGCCTCGTTCCTCGGCAGCACGTCGCCTGCTCAGGTCCATTTCGAGCATGCTCCTGCCGCCTCGTTCCTCGGCAGCACGTCGCCTGCTCAGAGCTGCTCCTCGACCAGCTCCTGGGCTTCCTCGGCGGCCTGCTCCGGAGCGGCGCCGTTGGCGACGGCGACCAGTGAGTTCTCGATGGCGGAGCGGATGTCGAGGTCGACGAACTGGAACCGGGGGGCGAGCAGCGTGCGCTTGGTGGCCCAGGGGGCGAGGGCCTGCAGGTCCTCGTTCTCGTACTCGACGCCCTTGACCGTGACGTGCTGGGAGGTGCCGTCCCCGTACGCCGCGGCTCGGACCGGATCGGAGAGGAACTCGATCCAGGCCGCCGCGCCCTCCGGGTTCTGCGCCGCGGAGTTCACCCCGAGGATGAAGGTCGAGTTGAAGACCCCCTCGAAGGCGGGCTCCTCCCCGGCGGAGTTGGTCATCAGCGGCGCGAACTCGAGGGGGAACTCGGCGCCGGCCTGACGGACCTGGCCGATCTGGTAGCTGCCGGTGGGCAGGATCGCCGCCTCGCCCCGACTGAACATGGACAGCACCCCGTCCACGCCGGAGCCGGCGAAGTTGTCCTGGAAGAAGGCCGACAGCTCCTGGAACCTGGTGAGCGCGTCGATCCACCAGTCGTCGGTGGCCCGGTTCTCGCCCGTCTCGATCTTCGAGAACATCTGGTCGTCCGGCCCGACGTTCATGGCCAGCGTGTTGATGATCTGGAAGGCGTTCGCAGGATCGTTGCCCGGCCAGGCGATCGGGGTGACCCCGATGCCCTTGAGCTTGTCCATCAGGTCGAGATAGGCGTCCCAGTCGCCGGGTGCCTCGGTGACGCCGGCCCGCTCCGCGAGCTCCGTGTTCAGCAGCGGCATGTTGAAGATCAGCTGGTACGGCAGGCCCAGCTGGACGTCCTCGAGCCGACCGGGTCCGATGAGGTTGTCCTCGTAGTTCCCGACGTAGCTCGCACCGCCGAGATCCGTGAGGATCCCCAGCTCCGCGAACTGGTCGAGCTGGGTGCCGCGGAAGGCAGTGAGCGCGTCGCCGATGTCTCCTCCGCGGGCCTTCTGCGCGGCGGTGGACTGGTACTGCTCCGACGGGTCGATGGTCTGCTCGACGGTGACGCCGGAGAGCGCGGAGAACTCCGCGGTGAGCTCGTCGAGCACCGCCTTGTCCTCGCTGCGCCAGTGATAGAAGTTCACGGTGCCGCCGGCCGCGCCCTCCGGCTCGGGGGCGGCGGCGGGCTCGTCGGAGCCCCCGGTGCCTGGACCGCCGCAGGCGGCGAGGGCCGCTCCGGCACCGCTCAGCCCGAGGGCGGTGAGGACGCTGCGGCGGCCGGGGCGTGGGACGGGGCGGGGACGGGGAGAGGTCATGAGGGGCTCCGAGGGGCGAGAGGCGGGAACGGGGTCAGTCTCCGACGGCGGACGCCGTCCGGCTCCCGAGGCGTGCGCGGACGCGGGGGAGGACCTCGCGTCCCACCCGCAGCGCCTCGTCGCGGTGCGGGTAGCTCGAGAGGATGAACTCGCCGATCCCGAGATCGGCATACTCCACGAGGCGTTCGGCGACCTCGTCGTGCGAGCCGACCAGCGCGGTGCCGACGCCCTCGCGCATCAGCCCGATGCCGGACCAGAGGTTGGGGGCGATCACCAGGTCCTGGACGTCGCTGGGCAGCTCGGTGCCGTGCAGGGCGCCCATCCGGGCCTGGCCCACGGAGTCCATCGACGCCTTGTGCTCCTGCACCGCCGCGACGGACTCGGGATCGAAGCCGGCCTGGATGTCGGCGGCCGCCTGCCAGGCCTCCTCCGAGGTGTCGCGCGAGATCACGTGGATGCGCAGTCCGCAGTCGAGCTCGCGTCCCGCGGCGGAGGCGGCGGCGCGGACCGTCCCGATGCGCTCGGCGATGTCCGCGAGGGGCTCGCCCCACAGCAGGTAGGTGTCGGCCCGTGCGGCGGCCACCTCGACGGCCTTCGCGGAGGCGCCGCCGAAGAAGATCGGCACCGGCGGAGCGGCGGGCTCGGGGAGCTGCGCTCCGACGAGACGCATGTGCCGGCCCTCGAGGTCGACCCGTTCCCCGGCCAGCAGCGGCCGGATCGCCTGCAGCGCCTCGTCGGTGATCTCGTAGCGTTCGTCATGGGGGACGTGCACGCCGTAGCCGGCCTGCTCGGCGGGATTGCCGCCGGTGACGACGTTGAGGATGACGCGCCCGCCGTGGAGGCGGCGGAAGGTGTCGGCCTGCTGGGCGGCGAGCGTCGCGGACTGCAGGCTCGGACGCAGCGCGACGATGAAGGACAGGTCCGTGGTCCGGGCCGCGACCGCGGAGCACACGAGCCACGGGTCCGGGCAGCCGATGCCGATCGGGGTCAGCACGCCGGCGAAGCCCGCCTCCTCGGCGGCGAGCGCGACCTCCGTCTGGAAGTCCAGCAGGGCCGCGGGATCCGTCGGCGCCGCGTTCTCCACGGCGACCCGGATCGGGGCCATGGCCTCACCGCGCGGGGGCAGGAACCAATGGAAGCGGGGGGCGGGGGCCGGGCCGGTCATGGCTGCCTCATTCCTCGGGGCGGGTGGCGATTCTCAGGAGGATCCTCGCAGGCCGGGACGTGGGAGCGCCACCGGGGTGCGGGGCTGGGGCGTCGCCCCTCCGACAGTCCGAGCTCATGCCGGCTTCTTCGCACTGCCGGTCTTCTTCGCGCCGCTGGTCTTCTTCGCTCCGCCGGACTTCTTGCCCCCGGACTTCTTGCCGCCGGACTTCCTGGAGCTGCCGGACTTCTTCGTGCCATCGGGCTTCTCGTCGTCGGCCGCTCCCGTGCCGTCGCCGCGGCGTTTCCGCACGCTGCGCTCGAGGGCGTCCATGAGGCTGATGACCTTGCCGCCCTCCTCCGAGCCCTCTCCGGAGCTCTCCTTGCCGAAGGTCGTGTCGGTGTCCACCGTGTCGCCCTCCTCGAGCTTCGCCTCGAGCAGTCGGCGCAGCTCCGCCTGGTACTCGTCGGTGAACCGCTCGGGACGGAAGTCGTCGCTGAACTGTTCGACCAGCGCGGCGGACATCTCCATCTCCTTCGCGGAGACCTTCGATCTCGAGGGTCCGAAGTCGACGTCCTTGAGATCGGTCGGCCAGCGCAGGGTCTGCAGGGCCAGCAGGTCCTCGTGCACGCGGAGCACGCCCAGGCGGGTCTTCGTCCGCAGCGTGAAGGTGACGATCGCGGTGCGCTCGGTCTCCTCGAGGGTCCGCCGCAGCAGCACGTAGGCCTTCGAGGAGCGGCCGACGGGCTCGAGGAGGTACGAGGTGCCCAGCAGGATCGGGTCCACCTGGTCCGAGGGCACGAACTGCACCACGTCGATCTCGTCGTTCTCCTCCGCCGGGAGCGCGTCGAGCTCCTCGTCCGACAGCACGACCGTCTTGTCGCCCTCCTCGTAGGCCTTGTCGATGTGCTCGTAGTCGATCTCCCGCCCGCACACCTCGCAGCGCCGTTCGTAACGGATCCTCCCGTGGTCGTCGTCGTGCACCTGGTGGAAGGAGATGTCGTGCGCACGGGTCGCCCCGTAGAGCTTCACCGGCACGTTCACGAGTCCGAAGGTGATCTCACCGCTCCATATCGCGCGCATGCCCCATGACACCACGGGGCGCGACGCGTCGCCAGGAACGATCGGTCGGGAACGAGGCACTGCGGGTGACGGATCGCGTGATCGGGGGCACAGTGGAGCCATGGTCGCTCGAGAACAGCAGGTGGAGATCGACGGGCGTCGGCTGAGGCTGTCGAACCTCGACAAGGTCCTCTACCCGGCCACGGGCACCACCAAGGGCGCGGTGATCGACTACTACCACCGCGTCGCCCCGGTGATGGTCCCGCAGGCGGCGCGCCGCCCGGCGACGCGCAAGCGCTGGGTGGACGGGGTCGGCACCGCCGAATCACCGGGCAAGGTGTTCTTCCGCAAGGATCTCGAGGACCACGCCCCCGACTGGATCCCGCGCGCAGACATCGAGCACAGCGACGGCGTCTCCACCTACCCGCTCGTGGACGAGGCGGCCGTCCTGGTGTGGCTCGCCCAGCTCGCCGCGCTCGAGGTCCACACACCCCAGTGGCGCTTCGACGCGGACCTCGAGCCCGCACGTCCCGACCGTCTGGTCCTGGACCTCGACCCCGGTGAGGGGGCCGGTCTGACGGAGTGCGCCCGCGTGGCGGCCTGGTGCCGCGAGATCCTCACCGACATGGAGCTCGAGAGCTACCCGGTGACCTCCGGCTCCAAGGGAATCCATCTCTACGCTCCCCTCGACGGCGGCACGAGCGCCGACGAGGTCGATCAGGTGGCGCACGAGCTCGCGCGCGCTCTCGAGACCGACCATCCCGAGGAGGTCATCAGCACCCAGACCCGCTCGAAGCGCGCCGGGAAGGTGCTCGTGGACTGGTCGCAGAACAATGGCAAGAAGACGACCATCTGCCCCTATTCCCTGCGCGGACGCCTCCGACCCGCCGTCGCCGCCCCGCGCACGTGGGAGGAGATCGAGGACCCCTCCCTCGCACACCTCGAGATTGCTGACGTGCTCGAACGGGTCGAGGACGGGAACGATCCCCTCGCGCCCCTCGGGCTGGACGGGGAGGACGACGCCCCGTCGGCCGCGAAGGCCCGCGACCGGCTCGAGGTGTACCGCTCGAAGCGGGACCCCGGTCGCACGCCCGAGCCCGTCCCCGCCCCCGACGTCGGCAGCGCGGCCGCGCAGGAGGCGCTCGAGGACGCGGAGCCGATGTTCGTGGTCCAGGAGCACCACGCCGGTCGCCTGCACTGGGACTTCCGACTCCAGCACGAGGGGGTGCTCGTCTCCTGGGCGGTGCCGAAGGGACCGCCGCTCGAGACGGGCGTCAACCGCCTGGCCGTGCAGACCGAGGACCATCCGCTCGAGTACGGCACCTTCGAGGGCACCATCCCGAAGGACGAGTACGGCGGCGGGGATGTCACCATCTGGGACACCGGCACCATCGAGATCGAGAAGTGGCGGGAGGGGCGCGAAGTGATCGTCGTCTGCCACGGACGACCCGACGGAGGGCTCGGCGGCGTGCCTCGGCGCTTCGCCCTCCTCCACACCGGCGGCATGGGCGGATCGCGCCGCTCCGCCGCGGCGACGGAGAAAGCGGAGGCGAACTGGCTGCTGCACCTGATGAAGGACCAGCCCGAGGCCGACGGCGCAGAGGGACCCGGCCCTGCCCCTGCGGGGACGTCGAAGGGGACCGACACCGAGATGGGCGAGCCGATCTCCCCGATGCTCGCCACCCTCGGACGCCGCGAGGACATCGTCGACGAGGACGAATGGGCCTTCGAGATGAAGTGGGACGGGGTGCGCGTCATCGCGACCGTCCTCGAGGGCCGGGTGCGCCTGACCAGTCGCGGCGGCAAGGACCTCACCGCCACCTTCCCCGAGCTGGCCGAGCTGCGGGACGCGGTGGCGCCCGCGCTGCGCGAGGCGGGGGAGGCCGTGCTCGACGGGGAGGTTGTGGCGCTGGACAGCCGCTCCCGGCCCTCCTTCTCCCGCCTCCAGCAGCGCTTTGGCCTCACCCGCGAGCAGGACGTCGAACGCGCCCGGAAGGACGTCGAGGTCCACGTCATGCTGTTCGATCTGCTCGTGCAGGGAGGCGAATCGCTGCTGCGCACCTCTTACCGCTCGCGCCGCGACCGGCTGTTCGAGGCGGTGCGCCCCACCGACCACGTCCAGCTGCCGCACGCCGACCACGGCGACGTGGACCAGGCGATCGCGCTGTCGAAGGAGCTCCAGCTCGAGGGGGTGATGGCGAAGAAGGAGAGCGGCGTCTACCGGCCTGGCACGCGCAGCCGCACCTGGATCAAGCTCAAGAACGCCCACCACCAGGAGGTCGTCGTGATCGGGTGGCGTCACGGCAAGGGCGAGCGGACCGGCGCCATCGGCTCCCTCCTGGTGGCCGTCCCCGACCCGAGCGGGGAGCTGCACTACGCCGGCCGCGTGGGCACCGGGTTCTCCGCGCGCGACCTCGAGGAGATCGCCGTTCGGCTCCGCTCCCGCTCGCGGAAGACCCCACCGGTCGACGACGTCCCGCGAGCAGACCGGCGGGACGCGGAATGGGTTCGTGCGGATCTGGTCGGGGAGGTGCAGCACACCGAGCGCACCGAGGACGGTCGCCTGCGCCATCCCGTGTGGCGTGGATGGCGATCGGACAAGCGAGCCGAGCAGGTGCGGTGGGAAGCATGAGAACGGGCGCCGAGCCCGTCCGGCTCGCCCCGGGGGCGGGGCTCAGCGGGCGGTCCACGCCTCCCACAGCTGCGCGTAGACGCCGTCGCCGCGGCTGAGCTCGGCATGGGTGCCGGACTCGACCACGCGGCCGTGGGACATGACCAGCACCCTGTCGGCGGTGACGGCCTGCGAGAGCCGGTGCGCGACCACCAGACCGCCGCGGCCGGTGAGCACCGCCTGCGCGGCCGTCTCGAGCGCCTGCGCGCCGGAGGAACCGGCCTCGGCCGTCGCCTCGTCGAGGATCACGAACTCCGGATCCGTCAGAGCGATCCGCGCCAGGGCCAGCATCTGCTCCTGCATCGCCGTCAGCGTGTGCCCGCCGTCGCCCACGACGGTGTCGCGGCCGTCGGGGAGGGCGTCGACCCAGCGCTCCGCGCCCACTGCGCGCAGGGCGTCGTCGACCGCGTCGTCCGAGGCGTCCGGGCAGGGGACGCGCACGTTCTCGGCGAGGGTGCCGCCGAAGACGTGCACCTCCTGGCTCACCATCGCGATCCGTGACCGCATCGAGGCGGAGGGGAGCTCGCGCACCGCATCGGCTCCCAGGGTGACGGCGCCCTCGGCGGGCTGGACCGTGCCGGCGGCGATCTGCGCCAGCGTGGACTTCCCGGCGCCGGTCGCCCCGACCACGGCCACAACCTCGTCCGCGGCGATCCGGAGGTCGACCGCGGAGAGCACGGGACGGCCCGGCTCGTACTCGTGCCCCACGCCGGTGAGGACGAGGGCGTCCCCGCCGGCCCGCTGCTCGCCGGGGACCGCGGTCGTCCCGGGGCGTGCGGGCGTCGGCAGGTCGATCACGCCGACCATCCGCGACAGCGACGCCCCGGCGGACTGGATCTCGTCGAACATCCCCACCAGCGCACCGATCGGGTTGAACAGGCGATGGAAGAGCAGGGCCGCGGTCGCGACGCCGCCGGCGGTCAGGGACCCGGCGTCGACCAGCAGGAAGCCGGTCACCAGCAGCACCGAGAGCACCACCGCCTCGGCGCGGTTGTTGCGGGAGAACGCGCGGGTGAGGAAGCGGAACACGTCGATCGACAGGGTGCGGGCATGCGCGGAGGCGGCGTCGATGCGGGTGAGCTCGACCTGCTCCGCCTCGTAGGCCCGCAGGGTCGCGGCGCCGCCGATCCCGCCCAGCATCCGCTGCGAGCGCACGCCGAAGGCGATCCGCTCCTCGGCGTAGATCGGACCCGAGCGCGGCAGGTACCAGCGCAGCGTGAGGTAGTACATCGGCACCGCGACCAGTCCCACGAGTCCGAGTCGCCAGTCCACCGCCGTCATGCCCGCGGCCGAGACCGCCACGACGAACAGGGACTGCAGGAACATCGGCAGGATCGCCGAGGCGGCCTCGGTGACCACGCGCGAGTCCTCCGCGACCCGGGAGACGAGGTCCCCGCGGCCCCCGCCCTCGACCACGGCGGAGTCCACCGCGAGAGCCGCGTCGAGGACCTCCTCGCGCAGGGACGCGACCGCCGGCTCGGCCAGCGCCCCCATCCACCAGCGCCCGAGCCAGGTGCCCAGGCCGCCCACGAGCCCCGCGACCAGCAGCAGGGCGCTGCCGACGAGGACGGGCCGCATCGAGGTCTGCTCGCGCAGCTCGTCGACGAGGGAGCCGACCACCCAGGGGCCGGCGAGGCCGGCGAGCGCCGTGACGAGGCCCGCGATCGCGATCAGTGCGATCAGCACCCACCTGCCCGCGAACAGCGGACGGAGGGCTGCGAGGACGCGGCGCCGGGAGGCGACGGGCAGGATCATCGTGCACCTCCGTCCGCGTCGGCGGGGGTCGGCAGCTCCACGACCCGGTCCGCGAGGGCGCGGAAAGCCGGCGAGGAGGTCAGCACGATCGTGGTGCGTCCCGCGCGCTCGCGCTGCACCCCGCGCGCGATCAGCCACTCGGTGACCGAGTCGACCGCGCTGGTGGGATCCTCGAGCACGAGCACCTCGGGTGCGGCGTACAGGGCCCGGGCCAGCGCGATCCGCTGCCGCTGCCCGCCCGAGAGATTGCTGCCCGCTTCGCGCACGTCATGGTCCAGGCCGCCGGAGACCGCCTCGAGCACCTCGTCCGCTCCGGAGGCGGCGAGCACCGCCGGCGGGACCGGCGTCCTCTCGTCATGGAGCATCGTGATGTTCGATCGCAGGGTCCCGGCGAAGAGGTCCGCGGCATGCGGTGCGGAGACGATGGTGCCCGCCAGGGGGCGGGCGATCGTGTCGCGGCGCGAGCGACCGACGTGCACGCGCTCCGCGCCCGCACCACCGGCGAGGGCGGCGGCGAGACGGCCGGCCGCGGCGGGCCGGGCGACGTCCAGCACGCACAGCGTGCCCGGCTCGACCCTCAGGTCCACGGCGCGGTCGAGGCCGATGTCGAGACCGTCGAGCCTCACCTCGGATCCCGTCGGGGCGGGCCCCTGCGGCTCCTCGGTGTCGCCGCCGGCGAGGAAGCCCGCGATCCTGCCGGCCGCGCCGTGCGAGCGGGCGAAGACCGTCATCGCCATGGTCAGGCTCTGGATCGGCTCGGCGAAGAACACCGCCACGCCGATCACCGAGACCAGCTGGCCCACGCTGAGATCCCCGGTGGTCACGCGCCAGCCGGCCGCGAGCACCACGGCGGCCAGGACCAGCCCCACCCCCAGCACGCCGAGACCCGAGACCCGTCCCGAGACGTCGGCGGTGCGGATCCCGGCCTCGGCCGCGCCGCCCGAGGCCCAGTGGTAGCGGCGCGAGGCCCACGGCTCGCCGCCGATCGCCTTGAGGATCCGCAGCCCGCTCATCGTGTCGCTCGCGACCGCCCCCGCCTCCGCGACCGCGGCCTGCTGCGCACCGCTGCGCCGAGAGATCGCCCGGGAGGGGCCTGCGACCAGCAGCAGTGCGAGAGGTACCCCGAGGATCACCACCAGGCCCACGAGCGCATCGGCCCACAGCAGATACGCCGAGGCGCCCAGGAGACCCAGCAGGGCGGAGCCTCCCAGGGCGATCTGACGGAAGATCAGCGCGGTGACGTCGGCATCCGCCGAGGAGAGGGACAGCACCGCCCCGGGCCGGTGCCCGGCGAGCGCGCCGCGGGAGAGGAGGGCGTGCCGGGCCACCTCCACCCGCAGCGAGTGCGCCTCGTGGTGGAGGGCGGAGTTCATCAGGCGCGCCCCGAAGCGGTAGGCGAAGGACAGCACCGTGAACAGCAGCAGGATCCCTACTATCGAGATCACCAGCGCGATGCGGTCGCGGGGCACGATCGCGTGATCGACCACCACCCCGATCACGATCGGCACCAGCGCCTCGCAGACCTGCCAGAGCGACATCAGCGCCAGTCCGGGGAGCACCAGTCGGCCTCGGCGACGCACGGCCCGTCGGAGCAGCGAACCGGCGGTGGGGGCAGGGGAGGGCGAGGTCATGACGCTTCCGGGAGGAGGGAGGTGCCGTGGACGAGGCGGTGAGGCGACCCTATTCGGGACGGCGGGGGACTGATCTCACGGTGTGGTCGCCATCACTCCTGGCGTGGACCTCACGGGTCCGCTGGATCACATCGCGCGCGCATCGGCCCGCCCGATGCCGTAGGGTCGGGGGTGTCGACCGCGCACCGCCGGTGGCACGTACGACGACGACAGCGAGACCTCATCACCCCCTCCCCACCCCGCCGACAGCTCCGAGCCGTCACCGACACCTGTGTCGGAGCGCTCGTCGAGCGGCGGCTCCCCTCGGCCCTCGGGCCCCAGATCCCCCGCAGCGGACGACGTCCTGTCGCCCGCGGCGGGTCCGACGGCCACATGGCCGTCGACTCTCCGCGGCGGAGCCGTCGCGGAGGAATGACGGGCCACTTCGGTGGCTCACGACTGAGAAGGAATACTGCCATGGCTACTGGCATCGTCAGCTGGTTCAACTCCGACAAGGGCTACGGCTTCATCGCCCCCGAGGACGGCTCCGCCGATGTGTTCGCGCACTTCAGCGCGATCGTCGGCTCCGGCCGTCGTGACCTCGAGGAGAACCAGCGCGTGGAGTTCGACGTCGAGCAGGGCCCCAAGGGCCTGCAGGCGACGAACATCCGCGGCATCTGAGCTTCCGCACCACAGGACGCCCGTCGCCCCGGCAGCTGCCGGAGAGGCGGGCGTCCGTCGTGTCCCGGCGGCGGGCTCACCAGCTGAGGCGGTGCTCGCCCGGCCCCACCTCCTGCGGGAGGGTCGCGCTCGCGCCGCCCGGCAGCTCGATGCGGGCGCGCGCGCCGTCCGGGACCGTGAGCGCGAGGGCGCGGGCGTCGCGGTCGACCTCCAGCGCGATCTCCCCGGCGTCGGTCGTGCGGTGCATCGCGATGCGGCCGACGGGGACGTCCGGGTCCGGGGCGACGAGGAAGTCCCGCCAGCCCTCCGGCCCGCGCTGCAGACCGGCCACATGCTCGTGGATCCAGGTCACGGGCGTGCCCATGAAGTAGTGGGAGTGGGAGCGCGGGTCCTCCCACATCTCCGCGAAGGTCGAGTTGCCGGCCTCCAGCCACGCCTTCCAGCCCGGTGCCGTCGGCGCGGAGAGCACCCGCAGCGCGAGCGCGCCGTGGCCGTGGGCGGAGAGCACCGGCAGCAGGTGTCGCACCCCGAGGTGCCCGCAGTCGTGGTGGTCGCCGCGGGCGGTGATGTCGGCGACGAGGTTCCCCACGACGGCGTCGACGTGCTCGGGCGGGACCACGTCGAGGGCCAGCGGGAGGATGTTCGAGGTCTGGCGGTACGTGCTCGTCCCCGGCTCCGCGTCGGTGCCCGGATCGCGGTAGAGGCCGCGGTCCGGGTCGAGGAAGACGGTGTCGACCGCCTGCTCGAGGGTGACGGCGTCGGCCCGCAGCGCATCGGGGTCGGGCAGCTCCGGAGCGAGCTCCTCGCCGGCGTCCGTCGCCCGCTCGAGGGCATGGGCGAGGCGGCGCAGGGCGTGCGCGACCAGGAGCGTCGCCGAGAAACGCCTGTCCTCCGGCGCGGGGCCGGGGCTGCCGGGGGAGAGGTAGTCGCCGAGCGCCCCGGAGATCAGCCCGTCCCCATCGGCCCGGGAGAGCTCGTGGGCGAGATAGCGGGCGGCCGCGCCGCCCAGGCGCGCGACCGGGTCCGTCTCCCCGTACTCCACCACCATCTCGTCCAGCAGCACCGGCAGCAGGCAGGTCCACTCCGGGGCGGGGGAGAGCTCCTCGTAGCCCCAGCCGGGATTCGGGGAGATCACCGCGAGGGAGCCGTCGGGCCGCTGCGCGTCGACCTGGTCGTCCAGCCACTTGCGCAGCATGCGGCGCAGGTCGAAGCTCGTGGTCATCGCCGCGAGCGCCGTGAGCGCGTCCCCGGTCCAGCCGTTCTTCTCCTGGCTCGGGGTGTCGGTGGGGACGTGGTGGAGGTTGTTCGCGAGCGAGGCGCGCATCGCCGCGTCCATCCGCTCGAGATGCGGGTCCGAGCTGCTCAGCGTGCTCGCGGGAGGCACGTCCGCGTGCGCGAGCACCCCCGTGACGCTCAGGCGGGCCAGGTCCTCCGGCGCCGCGTCGATCTCCACGTAGCGGAACCCCTTGTAGGAGTGGCGGGGAGCGAAGGAGCGGGCGAAGGCGGGCTCCAGGCGCACCCGGTCCTCCTGGAAGCGGTCGGTGTGCACATGGGGGTTGTGCGCATCGACCCGGCCGTCCTGCCGGAGCTTCTCCGCGTGACGGGCCACCAGCGCGAGCGGCGGGGAGTCGGCCGGGACGTCCTCCCGCAGCGCGACGCGGCACCAGCCCGCGATCACCCGGCCCATGTCCAGCACCAGGCGGCCCGAGGAGGAGGAGACGACCGCGGGGGTGATCTCCTCCTGCTCGCGGATCGGCTCCTGGACCTGGCGGACCATCACCGGCTCGGGGACCTCGCGCCGCCGTCTCCCGGTCCCGGCCGCGCGGCGGGAGGGGAGGGCGAGCACCGGCGCCCAGCCGGTGTCGTCGTAGCCGGGACGCAGCCAGGCATCGGGGTCCTCGCCCGGCGCGTAGGTCTCGCCCTCGTACATCGAGTCGGCCGTGACCGGCCCCGGACGGGTGCGCCAGTCCTCGCCCGTGGCGACCGCGTGCGAGGAGCCGTCGGCCAGATGCATCCGCAGATGCGCCCACGCGCGCACCGGGCCGCGCCACGGCGCCAGGTGCCAGCGCCACACGTTCGGCGTGGTCATCGCGTGGAAGCCGCGGCCCAGCTCGATCCCCAGCACGTTCTCGCCCCGATGCAGCAGCGCCCCCACCTCGAGCTCCCGCACCTGCACGCGGACGCGTGGATCCGTGAGGCCGGGATCGAGGCGCGCATCATCCACCTCGACGCCGTTGACCGCCGCCCGGAAGGTGCCCAGCCCCGTCACCAGCAGCCGGGCCGAGACCGGCGGCGCGGGCAGCTCGACGGCGAGCCGCAGCAGCGGGTTCTGCGGGTCGTCCCCGGGGGCGGTGATCCAGGAGGCGAGCGCGGGATCGATCGGGGAGACCGGGGAGGGATCGGGCACGGTCATGAGGCGTCACCAGCCACTTCGGTCGTCGTCGACGGGTGCGGTCAGTCTGGCACGCCGGATCCGCACGCTCCCAGCCCGCTGTGGGGAGCGGGTGCCACCATGGCCCGATGGACATCGGCGAGATCCTCGACCAGGTCGGGCGGCGCCTCGCGCCCGGGCCGGTCCCTTCCGAGGGGCCGTGGCTCCTGATCGCCCTGGCCGTCGCGGCGCTCGCCGTGGTGGTGCCGCCGCTGTGGCGGCTCCTGCGTCCCGGCGTGACGATCGTGCACGAGCTCGGCCACGCGCTCGTCGGGATCCTCATGGGCAGGCGCTTCACCGGCTTCGTGGTCAGCGCCGACATGTCCGGCCACGCCGTGACCGTCGGCCCCCGTCGCGGGATCGGCCGGATCCTCTCGACCTGGGCCGGGTATCCCGCGCCCGCGCTCGTCGGTGCGGTGCTGGTGCAGATCGCGCTGCACGGCTGGTCCCGCACCGCCCTGTTCGCCGCGCTCTGCGTGCTCGTGGTCTCCCTCGTGTTCACCCGCTCCGGGCACACCCTCCTCGCCGTCCTCGCGAGCGCCGCCGGGATCGGCGCGCTGTGGTGGTGGGGCAGCCCCGCGCTCACCGCCCTGCTCACCCTCGCGGCCGGGGTGTTCCTGCTGCTGGGCGCATGGCGCCACCTCGGCTCCGTCGCCCGGCGCGGCGGGCGGCAGGACGACCCCGGCCAGCTCGCCCAGCTCACCCCCCTGCCGGCCGCGCTGTGGACGCTCAGCTTCGCGATCGTGATCGGGCTCGCCAGCTGGTGGGCGGGGGCGACGCTGCTCGCCCTGCTGCGCTGAGGCCCGCCCGAGATTTCCTTCGCGCTGGAGCGCCGCCCCCTCTACGGTGTCGCCCATGGGCATCATGACCATGTCGATCTTCGTCCGGATCCGCCGTCGCTGACGGCGCCGATCCGCACCTCGACCCCCTTCAGGCTCCGCGCCGCCCCCGGTCCATCGCCGGGCGGCGCTCCATGCTGCCCGGCTCCCGCACGCCCGAGGAGCCTCCATGCCCCGCACCCCGCACCATTCCCGTCCCGGAGCCCATGAGCTGGGTCAGAACCACCTGCGCGACCGCCGCACCATCGAGCACATCGTCGAGATCGCCTCCCGCACTCCCGGCCCCCTGGTCGAATGGGGCGCCGGGGACGGCGCCCTCACCGTCCCGCTGGCTCGGCTCGGTCGCCCGCTGGAGGCGATCGAGATCGACGATCGCGCCGTGCGAGACCTGCGGCGTCGCGTCGGCCCTGATGTCACCGTGAGCTGCGGGGACATCCTGAGCCATGCCCCACCCGCGGGCGCCGTGCTGGTGACCCAGTGGGAGGTGGCGCGGAAGCGGGCCGGTGTGGGCGGCGCGACCATGCTCACCGCGCAGTGGTGGCCGTGGGTGAGCGCGCATCTCGAGATGCGCATCCCGGCCACCGCCTTCCGTCCCCGTCCGAGCGTCGACTCCGGGCTGCTGGTGCTGCGGCGACGGGCGGACCCGCTGCTGGCCGTGAGCGAGAGGCGCGCCTACCAGCAGTTCGTGCGCCGGATCTTCACCGGCCCCGGCCGGGGGATCGACCGGATCCTGCAGCACAGCGGCCTCTCCGCCGCCCGGTCCCGGCGCTTCCTGGACCGCCACGGGTACTCGCCGCGCGCCCTCCCGCGCGACGTCGACCCCGCTCACTGGGTCGACGCCTTCGCGCTCACCTCACGATGAGCGTGCAGGACCCGGCCCACCACCCAGAAGCCCACGGCCGCCAGCGCGGCGGGGACCACGGCCATGACGGGCACGCGGCCCAGGTCCCACCGCTCCACGGTGAGGCTGCCCGCGGCGGCTCCGAGGGCGATGCCGAGATTCATGGCCACCGGCATCATGGCTCCCGCGGTCCGGCGGTGCTCCACGCCGGCCGTGCGCATCAGGTACGACTGCACCGAGGGGCCGACCGCGCCGACCACCGTCCCCCACAGCACCATGATCAGCAGATCGATCGGTGCCGAGGACCCGAGCACCGGGAGCGCCGCCAGGCTCAGCACCATCATCGTGGCCATCAGCACGGCCAGCAGACCGGGGCTGCGATCCCCGACCGCGCCCACCACCCCCACACCGGCCACGCCGACCCCGCCGAAGACCACCAGCAGCAGCGCCGCGGGCAGCGGGCTCGGAGCGAGCAGCTCGGCGACGAAGGTGAACGGCATGAAGTGCGCGGCGAGCACCAGACCGCCGAGCGCGCCGATCGCGACCACCGGCCACAGCGGGCGGCGACCGCCCGCCCCGAGCGAGGTCCGCCCTCCCTCGTCCAGGACCGGGGCGGTGCGCAGGGCGACGCGGACCGCGACGGCCACGATCAGCGCCGCGACCGCCAGGACGACGAACGGGGCGCGCCAGCCCGCGAGCTCGGCCAGCGCGTTCCCCGCGGGGAGGGAGAACACCGTTCCGAGGGTCCCGCCGAACAGCACCACGGCCGTGGCCCGCGCCATCGACTGCTCGCGGACGATCGAGACGGCATGGACGTTGACGGTGGCCCACAGCAGGCCCGTCGCCGCCGCGGCGACCAGACGCGATCCCATGGCGACCGCGTAGGTCGGGGCGGAGGCCGTGACCAGCGTGGCCAGGGCTACGACCACGAGCGCCCCGGCGATCACCATGGGACGGTCGCGGCCGGCCATCAGCCGGGTCAGCGGGAAGCTCGCGACGACCACGGTGGCCGCCCAGGCGGAGACCAGCAGGCCGCCGGCGGGCAACCCCACGCCGAGGTCCGCAGCGAGCATCGGAAGCACGGCGGTCGGCATCATCTCGGCGCTGACCACGACGAACACCGTCGCGGACATCGTGATCAGGGCGACCCAGGGGGTGCCGGGAGAGGGGGCGGCGAGGCGAGGCCTCCGGGGGAAGGAGGTCGTGGCGGAGGGGCGTGCGCTGTCCATGCCGAGCACGCTAGAGTCTGACATCGATGTGAATGTCAAGCGGGCGCGCTCCGATGGGGTGGGCGGCCCGCGGGCCGGGACGGAGGCGCATCGGCATGAGGATCGGGGAGCTCTCCCGGCGGACCGGCGTGGCCCCGCGCCTGCTCCGCTACTACGAGGAGCAGGGGCTGCTCACCGCGCACCGGTCGGCCAACGGCTACCGCAGCTACGACGAGGAGCACGTCGACCGGGTCAGGCAGGTGGCCGCGATGATCCGCTCCGGGCTCACCACACGCCTCGCCCGGGCGCTGCTCGATCTGGAGGAGATCGAATCCCGCGAGCGGGTGGAGACGTGCAGCAGGATCGTGGCACAGCTGCTCGCGGAGTCCCTGCACGACATCGAGGACAGGATCGACTGCCTCAGCAGGAGCCGTGACACGATCCGCGGATTCCTCCTGCGCACGGAGCACCGCGGCCTGCTCGAGGGCGAGGCCGACCTGCAGAGGTGATCGCGTGGAGCGGTCCGTGGTCGCCGTGCTCGCCGTCCTTCCGACGGTCCACCGGTTCCCGGTGCTGCCGGCGGAGCAGGCGCTGCAGCCCGTGCCCCTCGTCCCCGAGCGGGCGGGGTCAGGAGGCGGCGGGGAACTCGATGAGCACCTTGATGTCGTCCGACGCCCCGCCGGCGGCGGCCTCCAGCGCCTCCGCGGCCTCCGTGAAGGGCACGATCCGCGTGCGCAGCGGGGAGACGTCCACGACGCCCCGCCGGAGCAGGTCGATGAGGGTCTCGAAGACCCCCGCGCTGTTGCGGGAGCCGAGGACGTCGAGCTCCTTCTTGATGAGCGTCGACTGGTTGAAGGTCACCTCGCGCGTCCCGTTGCCGATCAGCACCAGCCGCGCGCCGACCGCTGCGGCCTCGATCGCGTTGAGGAACGAGACAGGCAGCCCCGTGGCCTCGCAGACGACCTCGAAGCCGTCGCCGTCGGTCGCAGCGCGGACCACCGAGTCGAGGTCCTCGCGGGAGAGGTCGACGGTGCCTTTGGCGCCGAGCTCCGAGGCGACCTCGAGACGGGAGGCGATGACGTCCGCGATCCAGACCTCCGCGCCCCGGGAGCGCGCCGCGAGCATCGTCAGCAGGCCGATGGCGCCCGCGCCGATCACGAGCACGCGGTCGCCCTCCGCCACCTCCGCGCGCAGCACGGCGTGGTATCCGATCGAGAACGGCTCGACGATCGCGAGGTCGCGCGGATCCACACCGCGGGCGCTGTGCAGGCGCTCCAGCGGCATCGTGATCAGCTCCTGGAAGGCGCCGTCGCGATGGACCCCCATGGTCTCGTTGTGCTCGCAGGCGTTGATCAGCCCGCGTCGGCACGAGTAGCAGGTCCCGTCCTGGAAGTACGGGACGCCGGTGACGACGTCCCCGACGGAGAGGTCGTCCGAGCGACCGTTGATCTCCACGATCTCGGCAGAGAACTCGTGGCCCGGAACCCGCGGATACGTCGCGAAGGGCTGGGTGCCCCGGAAGGTCTGGAGGTCGGAGCCGCAGATCCCGGCGTAGCGGACCCGCAGGAGCGCCTCCCCGGGTCGCGGGCGCGGGTCCTCGACCTCGACGACGTCGACGACTCCGGGCGTGGTGACATGGATGGAGCGCATCAGTTTCCTCCGAGAGCGGTGGACGGGGGCGCCTCGGCCCGCCGGAACGGTTCCTGCCCCCTGTCGCGGCCGGCGGGATGCGGTGGTGCTCCGGAGCGGACGGGGACCGCGGTCATCGTCGGAATCTATACGACGGCGGACGGCGTCCGCGCCGCGCCTCGGCGCTCCCGCCGTCGCGGGCGGCGGCGGGTCGCGACGGACCTCGGGGTGATCGCGCGGCGCCGAATGCGTACCCTGGGACCTCGTCGCACCCGTCCCGCCCCCGAGGAGACCCATGTCCGCGCTCGCCGCCCCGGCCCGCCGCCCCGTGCTGGCCGATGCCTTCGCCCCGCATCGCACCCTGCTGCGAGACGCACTGCTCGTCCTCGCCGGAGTCGCCGTCGTCGCGGTCCTGGCCCAGGTCACCATCCCGCTGCCGCTCGTGCCGATCACCGGGCAGACCCTCGGCGTGATCCTCGTCGGAGCCGCCCTCGGCTCCCGCCGCGGCGCCGTGTCGCTCGCGACCTACGCGGCCGTCGGCCTCGCCGGCGCGCCCGTCTTCGCCGAGTTCAGCGGCGGGCCCGCCATGCTGCTCGCGCCGAGCTTCGGCTTCGTGCTCGGCTTCGTCCCCGCCGCCTTCCTCGCGGGCTGGTTCGCCGAGCGCGCCTGGGACCGCCGTCCCGTGCTCGCCATGATCGGCTTCGTCGCCGCGAGCGCCGTGCCCTTCCTGATCGGCGTGCCGTACCTCGCGATGATCCTGAACGCCGTGATGGGAGCAGGCGCCGATCTCGGTGCCGTGCTCGCCACGGGCCTGTGGCCGTTCGTCCCCGGCGGCCTGGTCAAGGCCGCCTTCGCCGCGCTGCTGATCCCCGCCGCATGGAAGGGTGTGCGCGCGCTCGACGAGCGTCGCTGATCCCCGGTTCCCGAGGAGCCCCGCCGCCGACGCCTTCCCGTCGGTCGCGGGGCTCCTCCATACTCCTGCCATGAGCGCACTCGATTCTCCGATCGGCGAGGTCCCCGGCGTCGGTGCCCCTGCGGCCCGGGCCCTCGCCGAGCAGGGGCTGACCACCGTCTCCCAGCTGGCCGGCCGGGACTGGGCCGAGCTCGCGACGCTGCACGGCGTGGGCCCGGCGTCGGGACGGCGCCTGCAGACCCTGCTCGTCGAGCACGGCGAGGCGATGCGGAACCCGCCCGCCCCCACCCGCGGCCGCACCACCGTGACCAGGGGTGCCGCCGGGAAGAGCGCGAAGGACATCGTCACCCGCGCCACCGCCGTCGACCCCGCCCGGTACGTCGACGGCCTCGAGGGGCGGCGCCGCGAGGAGGGAGGGCGTCTGCTGGAGATCTTCGACCGCGCCACCGGGGAGCGCGCCACGATGTGGGGGCCCAGCATGATCGGCTACGGCGAGGTGCACTACCGCTATGCCACCGGCCGCGAGGGCGACACCTTCCAGCTCGGCTTCAGCCCCCGCAAGGCCGACCTCGCCCTCTACGGCATCCAGGGCTTCCCCCGTTCCGAGGAGCTGCTCGAGCGGCTCGGCACGCACCGCCGCGGGGTGGGCTGCGTGTGGGTGAAGAAGCTCCCCGACATCGACGAGGCCGTGCTCGAGGAGCTCGTCGCCCACGCCTGGGAGGCCGGGCCCGGCACCGGAGGCTGCTGATCGCGGCCGGCGGGTGAGCCTCGGCTCATCGGCCGGTCGGACGTCGCCCCCGGGCGGTGGGAGGCCTACGCTTCATCCGGCCCCGGCTGAACGGCGGCGAGGGCCGACGGGAGAGCGGGAGGCATCCATGGGGCAGACGGCGCGCGAGCGTCGACGTGCGGAGAGGCATCCGCTCGTCGGCCGGCAGTCGCGGGCGGCGTTCGTGATCCTCGGCGTCGGCGCGGCCATGGTGCTCGTCCATGCGGCGGGGTTCAAGCTCCTCATGCACCTCGAGGGCGACGACCACTCCTGGCCGAGCGCCGTCTACTGGACGATCACCACGATGTCCACGCTCGGCTACGGCGACATCACCTTCGACACCGACGCGGGCCGTCTCTTCTCGCTGTGGGTGCTGCTCAGCGGCGTCGTCTACATGCTCGTCCTGCTGCCCTTCTTCGTGATCCAGTACCTGGTCACGCCGTGGCTGGACCACCGCCGCGCCACCCGCACCCCAAGGAAGGTCGCCCCGACGCTGAGCGACCACGTGCTCCTGGTCGGCTCCGACGCCGTCACCCAGGCGTTCGCCGCCCGCGCCGAGCGCTCCGGCATCCCCGCCGTGATGGTGCTCGAGGACGCGGTGACGGCGGGGGAGCTGCACGACCAGGGCCGACAGGTCGTCGTCGGCCCCCTCGACTCCGCGCTCACCTACCGCCACGCGGGCGCCGCCCGGGCACGGCTCGTGATCTCCACCCTCTCCGACACCGCCAACACCAACGTCGCCTTCACCGTGCGCCAGGCCGCGACCTCCGTGCCCGTGGCCGTGACCGCCTCGAAGCCCGCCTCGGTGGACGTGCTCGACCTCGCCGGCGCCGACCACGTGCTCGAGCTCGGCCAGCTGCTCGGCCGGGAGATGGCCTCTCGCGTGCTCGGCTCCACCGGCCGGGTCCACGCGATCGGGACGATCGGCGGCACGATCATCGCCGAGGCCGCCGCGCGCGGCACCTCGCTGGTCGGGAGGTTCCTCGGCGAGGCGGTCGGGATGCAGCGCTCCCGGGTGCGGATCCTCGCGGTGCTGCGCAAGGGGCGCCTGCGCGCGATGACCCCCGACCTGCGGATCACCGACGGGACCGTGCTCGTGCTCGCCGGCACCGCGGAGGACCTCGCGCAGTACGACGAGCAGTTCCAGAGCCACGGGACCTCCGAGGAGCCGGTGGTGATCCTCGGAGGAGGGCGCGTGGGCCGCGCCGCCTCCCGTGCGCTCAGCGACGAGGGCGTGCCGAACACGATCGTCGAGCTCGAGCCGGGCCGGGTGGAGAACTCCTACTCCGTGCTCGAGGGCACCGCGAGCTATGCCGTGGTGCACGGGGACGCCGCCGACCAGCGGATCCTGCGTCGCGCCGGCCTCGAGCACGCCTCGGCCGTGCTGGTCACCCCGCGCGATGACGACCTGAACGTCTACCTGACCCTCTTCTGCCGCCGCCTGCGCCCCGAGCTGCAGGTCGTCTCCCGCGCCACCTACGAGCGCAACGTCGCCACGCTCTACCGCGCCGGCGCCGACGGGGTGCTCTCCTACGCGACGATCGGCGCGACCGAGCTGTGGAACCACGCCGGCTTCAGCCATCGCGTGCTGCTGGCCGAGGGCAACGAGCTCTTCCTCGCCCCGTGCCCCGCCTCCCTCGTGCGCCGCTCCCTGCGGGACGACGAGGTCCACCGACGCACCGGCTGCGACATCGTCGCCGTGCTCGAGGAGGACGGCACCCTCGCCTACGAGACCGAGTCGATCCCGACCTCCGGGGGCCGTCTGCTCCTGCTCGGGGACCGGCACGCCGAGCGGCGCTTCCGCGAGACCTATCTCCGCCGGTCCCACCGGCGTCGTCGCTAGGCTGGGGCCCCGTCCCCGCACGACCCGACGTCCCCGCACGACCCGACCAGGAGGATCATGTCCGCCGCCCCCGTGAAGCTCGCCGTCGGCGAGCCCGCCCCCGCCCTGGACCTGCCCACCGCCGGCGGCGGGAGGATCTCCCTCGAGGACCTCCGCGGCGCCCCGGCGCTGCTGTGGTTCTACCCCGCGGCGAACACCTCGCTGTGCACCAAGCAGGCGTGCGACCTGCGTGACAACCACCAGATGTTCCTCGACGCCGGCTACCGGGTCGTCGGGATCTCTCCCGACCCCGTCGCGGAGCTGGACCGCTTCGTCGCCGAGCAGGACCTGCCCTACACCCTCGCCTCCGACGAGACCCACGAGGTCATGACCGCCTACGGCGCCTGGGGCGAGAAGAACATGTACGGCAGGCTCGTCGAGGGCACGATCCGCTCGACCTTCGCCCTCGACGCGGACGGGGTCCTCACCTTCGTGAAATACCGCGTGGGCACCCCGAAGCACATCGCGCTGCTGCAGGAGAAGCTCGGGCTCCGAGGGGGTGGGCCGGCGGTGTGACGCGTACCGCGTCGCCCTCGTTTGGGCGCACTCCTCCGGCTCCCGTATGCTGACTCGGCGTACCGCGCCAGCGCGGTGCCAGGAGACGTGGCAGAGCGGCCGAATGCGCTCCCCTGCTAAGGGAGTAGGCGACTACAATCGCCTCGGAGGTTCAAATCCTCTCGTCTCCGCCGAAAAGGCCCCTCACCTGCGACGATCGCGGATGAGGGGCCTTCGTCGTGCGCGGGGCGGCGCGACGACGGCGCCGTCAGGAGACCGTCGGCTGTCCGGCCTCGAGCGTCGTCCACTCCGGCCCGTCGGACTCCAGCAGGTCCGGGTCGCGCACGAGATCCTGCTCCTCCTCGTCGCCGCGCAGCCGCGCCGCGAGCGCGCGCAGCGACTCGCGCAGGAGCTTCCGCGCGGTGGAGGCGTCGCCCGCCTCGAGCGCGGCCACGAGCTCCTCGTGGGTGTCGGTGAGGTCCGCGCGCACCCCGTAGCCGCGCGGATCGGAGAAGGTGCCCATCCGGGTGAGGATCACGATCGTGTTCATCGCCGTGACCAGGAAGCGATTGCGGGAGATCTCCGCGAGCCGCTGATGGAGGTCGAGGTCCGCGTTGCCCGCCTCGATCACCTCGCCCGCCGCGAGCGCACGGCGGGTCCGCTCCACGCACTCGCGCAACGGGGCCAGCAGCGCCGGGACCTGCTCCTCGTCCCCGTGGGCGCGCAGCGCGGCCACGTGCTCGGCCACATTGGTCGCGGCCTGCATCTCGATACCGAGGCGGTAGTCGATGAAGTCCGACAGGGTCCCCGCATCCATCGTCGTCACGAACAGACCGCGACCGGGGATCTGGGTGAGCAGGCCGTCGCGCACCAGGCGCTGGCACGCCTCGCGCAGCGAGGACCGGGAGATGCCCATCTGCTTGGAGACCTGGACCTCAGGGATCGTGTCCCCGGGGCGGAGATCGCCGACGAAGATGGCGTTGCGCAGCTCGAGCTCGGCCTGGTCGATGATCGAGGGACGACGGATCGGCTGCATCATCGGCAGCCGGACAGAGTCCTGGTGAGGGGGCATGGGTCCTCCTGTGACGGTGCGCCGCCTGTGGGCGTGCGAGGACACCATCATCCGCTCCCGCCCCGCCCCGGCGCACGCCCGCGAGGCGTCATCGCCGTCACAGTCGACGGGCCGACGGGCGGATCACGACCCCATCACGAATGCGGCAGAGGTCGTGGACACCCGTCGCCGGCCCGGTACGGTGACTCGGAATCCGATATCCAGAGATCCGATTGTCCGACACGAGCTCGTGTCCGGCAAGGATCCACCGGCGAGAGGGACACCATGCACGACCGCCGTACGCAGCACCGCCGCACCCACGACCGTCGCACGTTCTTCCGAGGCAGCGGCCTGGTGCTGTCCGCCGCGGCGCTGGGCGGCGGCCTCGCCGCCTGCAGCCGCACCACCACCGGAGGCGGTGGCGGGGAGGACGGCAGCGACGGCGGCGGGGGAGACCTGCTCAGCCAGCTCCAGGACGCCGGGAGGATCGTCGTCGGCTTCGCCGGCGAGGCCCCCTACAGCTTCGACGAGGGCGGCGAGGTCACCGGCGCGACCGTGGCCCTGCACCGCGAGATCTTCGGCGAGCTCGGCATCGACACCGTCGAGGGGCAGCTCACCGACTGGGGGTCGTTGATCCCGGGCCTGAACGCCCGCCAGTTCGACGCCGTCAGCGCCGGCATGTCGATCCTCCCGGAGCGCTGCGCCGAGGCCGCCTTCTCCGAGCCCGAGTTCCAGTACACGACCGCGCTGATGGTCCCCGAGGGCAACCCGGAGGGCCTCGTGGACATGAACTCCTTCCTCGACTCGGGCCTGACGGTCGCGACCATGTCCGGGGCGGTCGAGTCCGACTACGTCGCGGCTCTCCAGCTCGACAGCATCGAGGTGGGCGGGCCGCAGGACGGCGTGGACGCGCTGAAGTCCGGCAACGCCGATGCCTTCGCCCTCACCGCCATCTCCCTGAACTACCTCGCCGAGAACACCGTGGACGGGGTCGACGTCACCGAGAGCTTCGTCCAGGAGATCGACGGCGAGGCCCAGGTCGGCGCGGGCGGCACCGTGTTCCGTCAGGAGGACACCTCGCTGCTGGACGCCTACAACGAGAAGCTCGCCGAGATCATCTCGGATCCCGAGCGCTACATGTCCATCGTGGGCGAGTTCGGCTTCACCGAGGACGAGCTGCCGCCGGAGGAGATGACCGCCGAGATCCTCTGCTCGGGCGACCTCTCGTCCCTGCAGTGACCATCGCCCTTCCCGAGCATCGGCCGGCTCCTCCCCTCGCGGGAGGAGTCGGCCGGGTTCCTGTCCTCGCCCGAGAGGAGGATCGCGCATGGACGGAGTGATCGGCTTCTTCCAGGACGTCGGACCGAACCTCCAGATCCTGCTCGAGCGATCCCCGCAGATCATCGACGGCGTCAAGGTCACCGTTCTCGCGACCGCGCTCGGCGCCCTGGTCGCCCTCGTCGTCTCGTTCGTCTTCGGGATCGCCCAGATCGCGAAGAACGTCGTGATCCGGGTGCTGGCGCGCATCTTCGTGGAGTTCTTCCGCGGCACCTCGCTCGTGGTGCAGCTGTTCTGGCTGGCCTTCGTGCTGCCGCAGCTGCCCTACCCGCTCGGCTTCCGTCTCGAGCCGCTGCTGATCGGCGTGATCGCGCTGGGCCTGAACTACGGCGCCTACGGCGCGGAGGTGGTGCGCGGCTCGATCAACTCGGTGCCCAAGGGGCAGTACGAGGCGATCAGCGCGCTCAGCCTGAGCCCCGTGCGCGGCATGTTCCGGGTCGTGATCCCGCAGGCCTGGGCGCTCATGCTCCCCTCGCTGTCGAACCTGTGGATCCAGCTGCTCAAGGGCAGCGCGATCGTCTCCACCGTGCTGCTGTACGACATCTTCTTCCAGGTCGAGCAGGTGCGCGACCGCACCGGCACCTGGTTCGCCTATCTCTTCGCGCTGCTCGCGTACTACCTGCTCGCCTGGGTGATCGTCATCGTCATGAACGGCCTCGAGATCCGCGCCAAGCACAGGATCGGGCGGGGCCCGGCGCTCTCCGAGTCCTGGCGCTCGCTCTTCCAGGCGCCCGGCAGCAACTCCGCGGGACGGCGCCCGCGCGTCATCCGTGACCGCGCACGAGCCGCGGCCGGCGCCCCGGCAGGAGGTGGTCCGGCGTGAACCCGACCAACACCTGGTGGTCCTGGGACCACGCCTTCGCGGTGCTCCCCGACCTGCTGCTCCAGGGCTTCAGGATGACGCTGCTCGCCACCGTGCTCGGCACCCTCATCGCCCTCGTGCTGGGGTTGATCGTCGCCATCATCCGCCGCAGCGCGCCCGCGATCATCGCCACCCCCTTCACCTGGGTGGTCGAGTTCATCCGGATGACCCCGCTGGTGGTCCAGCTGGTGTTCGCGAACCTCGTGCTGTCGCCGTACGTCGACAGCACCCTGGCCATCGGCATCTGGGTGCTGGGCATCCACTACATGACCTACATGGCCGAGGTGTACCGCGCCGGCATCGACTCCGTGCCCACGGGCCAGTGGGAGGCCGCCACGGCGCTGTCCCTGCCCCAGTCGCGCACCTGGCGGGCGGTCGTGATCCCGCAGGCGATCCGCAACACGCTGCCGGCGCTCGGCAACTACGCCATCTCGATGTTCAAGGAGACCCCGTTCCTCGTGGTCATCTACATCCCCGAGATCGTGAGGGTCGCCCAGCAGTACGGCTCGACCCACTTCCGCTACACCGAGGCGATCACGCTGGCGGGCCTCATCTTCCTGGCCGCCAGCTACCCCACCTCGCTCCTGATCAGGAAACTGGAGAAGAAGCTTGCCTGAGAACACCGCCGCGCCCGACCCCGGGACCGCGCCCCACATCGAGTTCCGCGACGTCGTCAAGCGGTTCGGCGACAACACCGTGCTGGACGACCTCGACTTCACCGTCGCCCGCGGGGAGCGGGTCACCCTCATCGGCCCCTCCGGCTCGGGCAAGACCACGATCCTGCGCCTGGTGATGACCCTCGAGGAGCTCACCGGCGGGTACATCCACGTCGGCGGGGTGCCGCTGCAGTACGAGGAGCAGGGCGGGAAGCGGGTGCGGATCCCCGACAAGCGGCGCCGCCGCACCACCACCGACATCGGGATGGTCTTCCAGCACTTCAACCTGTTCCCCAACATGACCGTGCTCGAGAACATCGTCGAGGCACCGATCCACGTCATGGGCCTGTCCCGCGACGAGGCGGCGGCGAAGGCCGAGGGACTGCTGGCGAAGGTCGGCATGGAGGAGAAGCGGGACATGAAGCCCTCGCAGCTCTCCGGCGGCCAGCAGCAGCGCGTCGCGATCGCCCGGGCGCTCGCGATGGACCCCGAGATCCTGCTGCTGGACGAGGTCACCTCCGCGCTGGACCCCGAGCTGGTGGGGGAGGTGCTCCAGGTGCTCAAGGACATCGCCGCCGAGACCGACATCTCGATGCTGATCGTGACCCACGAGATGCAGTTCGCCCGCGACGTCTCCGACCGCGTGATGATGTTCGACCAGGGCTCGATCGTCGAGGAGGGGCCGCCCGGCCAGATCTTCTCCGAGCCCACGCACCAGCGAACCCGCGACTTCCTGCGCGCAGTGCTGTGAACCCGTGAGGCCCCGCGGCCGACGGGGCCGGGGCCCATCGCGCCTCGCCCCGTCGGCCGCCCCGCCCTCCGTGCGGTCTCCTGCCCGCTCCGCGGCCTCGTCCGTCCGTTGACGACCGGGACGACCCCGGCGGGAGCGCCTGTAGTCTGTGCCCGTTCGTTCCGCGCCGACGCGGTCGCCCTGAGCGCGCCCTCGGCGCGTTCTGCTGGCGGCCGCCCGTCGGCGTGCCGACCCCAGGAGGCCCTGTGCCACATTCCGACGCCATCGCCGTCCCGACCCTGACGAGCGAGTTCCCCGTCGTCGGCGACGACCCCCATATCGACGCCCCTCTGCGGGCGACAGTCCGCCGCCTCTCGACCCTGCTCGGCCGCACCCTCGCCGACCAGCACGGTCAGGAGATGCTCGACCTCGTCGAGCAGGTCCGCAAGCTCACCAAGGAGGCGAAGTCCGCGGACTCCGAGGCCAGCGCCCAGGACGTCCAGGCCCGCCTCGCCTCCCTGCCGATCGAGCAGGCGACGGCGCTGACCCGCGCCTTCACCCAGTACTTCCTGCTCGCGAACGCCGCCGAGCAGGTCTACCGCGTCCGCGCCCTCGACGAGCGGCCGTCCGCCGAGTCGTGGGTGCCGCGCACCGTGCGCGCCGTGCACGAGGAGCTCGGGGCCGAGGGCCTCCAGCAGGCCGTCGACTCCCTCGACGTGCGCCTGGTGTTCACCGCGCACCCCACCGAGGCCTCGCGCCGCGCGGTGCTGACCAAGCTGCGCCGCATCTCCGACCTCCTCGCCGAGGAGACCGATGAGGACACGCCCGAGCGCCGCCGCCAGGACCGCGACCTCGCCGAGCTGATCGAGACGCTCTGGCAGACCGACGAGCTGCGCCGCTCCCGGCCCACCCCGCAGGACGAGGCCCGCAACGCCCTCTACTACCTGCGCCAGATCTTCCGCCAGACCATGCCGGAGATGCTCGACGACCTCCGCGACGAGCTGCGCGCCCACGGCGCCGATCTGCGCGACGGCCAGGTGCCGCTGCGCTTCGGCTCCTGGATCGGCGGCGACCGCGACGGCAACCCGTACGTCACCGCCGAGGTCACCCGCGACGTGCTTCGGCTGCAGGCCGAGGCCGCGATCGACGTCTCCCTCGAGATCATCTCCGACCTCATCCTCGAGCTCTCGGTCTCCTCCGAGCTGACCGGGCAGGACGAGGAGCTGCGCGCGAGCCTCGCCGAGGACCTTTCCCACGACTCCGAGGTCGACCCCACCCAGCAGGAGCTCTACCGCGAGGAGCCCTATCGCCTCAAGCTCGGCGCGATGCGGGCGAAGCTCCGCGCGACCCGCGACCGGATCCGCTCCGGCGAGGCGCATGTGCACGGCGCCGACTACGGCGACACCGAGGAGCTGCAGGCCGACTTCCACGTGCTGCGCGAGGCGCTGCGCCGCCACGGCGGCCGACGTGCGGCCGACGGGGCGCTCGCGATCGCCCAGCAGGTCCTCGCCGCCTCCGGCCTGAACCTCGCCGCCCTCGACGTGCGCGAGCACTCCGAGAAGCACCACGAGGTCGTCGCACGGCTCTTCGACCGGGTGGGGGAGCTGGACCGTCCCTACGCGGAGCTGGACCGTGCCGAGCGCACCGCGGTGCTCTCCCGCGAGCTCGGCAGCCGCCGCCCTCTCGTCGGCTCCTCGATCACCGAGGACGAGTCGATCCTCGACGCCGCGACCCGCACCACCTACGGGGTGTTCCGCGAGATCCGCGACGCGCACCGTCTGTACGGCACCTCCGTCATCGAGACCTACATCATCTCGATGACCCATGGCGCCGACGACGTGCTCGCCGCGGCCCTGCTCGCCCGCGAGGCCGGCCTCGTCGACCTCACCGGCGGCGAGGACAAGCGCGCCGACCTCGGCTTCGTGCCGCTGCTGGAGGAGGTCTCCGAGCTGCGCCACGCCGGCGAGATCCTCGACGAGCTGCTCTCGGATCCCTCCTACCGCGAGATCGTGCGCCTGCGCGGCGATCGCCAGGAAGTCATGCTCGGCTACTCCGACGGCAACAAGGACGCCGGCGTCATCACCAGCCAGTGGGAGATCCACCAGGCCCAGCGCGCCCTGCGCGACTCCGCTGCCCGGCACGGCGTCACCCTGCGCCTGTTCCACGGCCGCGGCGGCTCCGTCGGCCGCGGCGGCGGCCCCACCTACGACGCGATCCTGGCCCAGCCGTACGGCGTGCTCGAGGGCGAGATCAAGTTCACCGAGCAGGGCGAGGTCATCTCCGACAAGTACATGCTCCCCTCGCTCGCGCGGGAGAACCTGGACCTGTCGCTCGCGGCGGTGCTCGAGGGCTCGGCCCTGCACACCGCTCCGCGCACCCCGGAGAAGACCCTCGAGCGCTTCGGCGAGGTGATGCAGTCGGTCTCCGACGCGGCCTTCACCCGCTACCGCACCCTCGTGGACGACGAGAACCTGCCGGAGTACTTCGTCTCCTCCACCCCGGTGGAGCAGCTGGGCGACCTGAACATCGGCTCGCGTCCCTCCAAGCGCACCACCTCCGACAAGGGCCTCGACGGGCTGCGGGCGATCCCGTGGGTGTTCGGCTGGACCCAGTCGCGGCAGATCGTGCCGGGCTGGTTCGGTGCCGGCTCGGGCCTGAAGGCCGCCCGTGAGGCCGGGCTCGAGCCGGACCTGCACGAGATGTACCGCTCCTGGCACTTCTTCCGCACCGTGATCAGCAACGTCGAGATGACGCTCGCGAAGACCGACATGCAGATCGCGGCGCACTACGTGCACTCGCTGGTGCCGGAGAACCTCTGGTACCTCTTCGACCGCATCCGCGAGGAGTACGAGCTCGCGGTCTCCGAGATCGAGCGCCTCACCGGGGTGCTGAACCTGCTGGACAACCAGCCGGTCCTCAAGCGGACCCTCGCCGTGCGCGACCGCTACCTGGATCCGATCTCCTACATGCAGGTCGCGATGCTGCAGCGGGCCCGCGCGGCCACCGAGCGGGGCGAGGAGCTCTCGCCCGAGCTGCAGCGCGCGCTGCTGACCACCATCAACGGTGTCGCCGCGGGCCTGAAGAACACCGGCTGAGCCGGGCCGCACCGCCCACGGAGCTGGCCGACGGGACCACCCGTCGGCCGGCTCCGTCGTTCCCGCGGCATGGCCGGACCGTCACGTGCCTCGGGCGCGGCATCGTGCACCGGCCTGCCCCGCCCGACGCGCACGCGCTCGGCGGAGCCGGAGCGGCGGCTGCGTCAGGAAATGTCCGCCCACGACCCTTCCGCGCGCCGACATGAGTCGTGGGCGGACAGAAGATTCCTCCTGCGGTCCGGGACCTCCGGTCGCCGTGGCGCGGCGGTGCCGTCGCCCCGGAGGGATCAGCCGGGGGTGCGGGTGGTGTCCTCCGAGGCCGGCAGCGGGCGCTCCATGACGTCCATGCCGAGGCCCTCGACCTTCAGCAGCGCCGTGTCGCCCGCGAAGGGGACGGCGCGGCCGGTGCGGGTGAAGCCGTGCCGCTCGTACCAGCGATGCAGCTCGGGCCGGGACTGGAGCACCCGGATCATCAGCACGTCCACCCCGTCGGCCGCGAGTGCGGTCGCCTGCGCCTCGAGCAGCCGCCCGCCGATCCCGGAGCCTTGCGCGGCGGGATCCACCGCGAACAGTCCCAGCTCGGCGCGGACGATGCCGGCAGGGTCCGCCGGCTCCCGATGGGTGTAGCAGCAGCCGAGCACGCGCCCGCCCGCGGCGGACTCCGTGCTCGGGCGGCCGACGGCCGCCGCAGCGTTGCCGGCTTCCGCCTCGCCCTGCTCGTCCCCGCCGTCGACCGCGACCAGCAGCGTCACCGCGGGATCGGCGAGCATGGCGCGGACCTCCGCGGCATCGGTGCGGTGGCCGTCGACGAGATGCGCCTCCGTGGTCCAGCCGCCCTCCCCGCGGTACGCGGCCTGGACCAGGTCGACGATCTTCTCGACCTCCTCCGCGCGGGCGCGGCGCAGCACGGGGCTCATCGGGACACCATGTCGTGGCGCTGCAGGGCCGTGAGCAGGCCGTGGCCGTTGGGGGCGGCGAGGGCGAGCGGTCCCCTGTCGCCGCGGCGCGAGGCCGCCAGCGGGCGCAGCGTGCCGTGGGCGAGCAGCTGTTCCGGCTCGGTCAGCTGGCGGATCAGCACCGCCTCGACCAGGTCGGGATGGCGCTCGGCGAAGGCCGCGTAGAGCGAGGGGTCGTGCTGGCCGTCGTCCCCGACGAGGATCCAGCGGATGCCCGGATAGGCGGAGGCGAGGCGCTCGAGGGAGCGGGTCTTGTGCTCCGGGCCCGAGCGGAAGAAGCCGGTGTGGGTGGGGCCCCAGTCGGTCAGCAGCAGCGGACCGTCCGGATAGCCGTTGCGGTACAGGAAGCGCTTGAGCACCGGGAACACGTTCCACGCCCCGGTGGACAGGTACACCACGGGCATGTGCGGATGCGCGCGCACGAGGCGCTGGTACAGCATCGGCATGCCCGGGACCACCTGGCGGGAGGACTGATGGACCACGAAGGCGTTCCAGAAGGCCAGCAGCGGCCGCGGCAGCCAGGTGACCATCACCGTGTCGTCGATGTCGCTGACCATGCCCACGCGCGCCTCGGGCGGGACGACGGTGACGTCGGCCGTGACCTCGTTGCCGGGGACGGTCCACAGCACCGCCTGATGCACGCCCGGGCTCAGCGACACCCGCAGGGTCGCGTCGACGATGCCGGAGCGGTCGGCGCGGACCGTGTGCTCCTCGCCGTCGAGGCGGATGTGCACGGTACGATGCGGCGCCACCTGGCTGGTGAAGTTCCTCCAGCCGCGCACGGCGACGGTCCGCATGTCGTGCACGGGCTGGTCGTGGAAGTCCGCGGAGGTGCGCGGGGAGGCGTAGAGGACCTTCGCCAGCACCCGCACCTCGTGCTCGGAGCCGTAGCCGTGGAAGGGCTGCAGGCGCAGATCCCAGCCCAGTCGGCGCAGCGTGCGGCCGACGATCCGGTTCTTGACGTCCTCGGCGCGGGCCGCCCAGTGGGGACGGTCCGCTCCCGCCTCGGCGGCGTCGGAGCGCGGCGCCGATCGGGCGGAGAACGGCGAGGAGGGGATGCGCACGGCCTCAGAGGCCGCGGGTCATCTTCAGCCAGGCGCCGTCGGGGTCGTCCTCGACGATCTGCCAGCGCTCGCCGCTGTCGGTGAAGCCGAGGCTCTCGTAGAGGGCGCGGGCACCGGTGTTCCGGGGGCCGACGTACAGCGTGACCGTGTCGGCGCCGTCCTCGCGCGCCCACTCGAACACGGCCTCCGCGAGACGGCCGGCGATGCCGGAGTGGCGGGAGCCGGGCGTGACCCACATGGCCTGCAGCTCGCGCTCGTTGTCGGGGGAGTCCTCCTCGTGGCGGACGGCGACGACCGCCACCGGCTGATCGCTCTCGACCGCGAGGAACCATGCGGCGTCGGAGACGCGCTGCTCCCACACGGAGTCCTCGTAGGTGGACTCCTTCTCCCAGCTCTGCCCGAAGGCGCCGGGGTCGGTGCTGAGCGAACGCAGTCGGATCTCGCGCACGAGCGACCAGTCGTCGTCGTGGGCGCGGATGATGTCGGTCATCGGTGTCCTCCTGAGCCGTGGTGGCGTGGTCACGGGCGTGATGCCCTGGCGATCATGCTCTCGTGCTGACCCGAGAACCGCATGCACTCCGCCTGACAGTGTACGGCGCTCGGCGGGTCCACGCTCTCACCGCCGGGAGGTTGACACAATGGGGGGATGAAGCCGCTCCGTCTGCTCACCGTGTGCACCGGCAACGTCTGCCGCTCCCCGGCCGCCGCGGTGGTCCTGCGCCGCGCCCTCGAGCTCGAGGGACTCTCCTCCGACGCCGAGGTCGGCTCGGCCGGGACCAGCTGGGAGGTCGAGGGGATGCCGATGGACGACCGTACCGAGCTCGCCCTCGAACGGGCCGGCTATCCGCGCCCCTTCGAGCACACCGCCCGCACCATCCATCTCACCGAGCTCATGGCCTGGGACCTCGTGCTGGCGATGACGCCCGAGCATGCCCAGACGATGCGACGCATGGCGGAGCAGGCACCCGAGGGCACGACCCCGCCCCGGATCGCGATGTGGCGCGCCTTCGAGCCGGGGGCTGAGGAGCTCTCGGAGACCGACCTCGCCGTCGAGGACCCCTGGTACGAGGGGCAGGCGGCCTTCGACCGCACCGTCAGGGAGATGGAGCGGGCCGTGCCGGGGATCCTGGCGCGCGTGCGCGAGATGCTCGCGCAGCGCTGAGCGGGTCGCCTCCGCGCCACGGGCCGACGGGTCGGCGAGGGCCGGTCAGCGCCGGGTGCTGTTGCGGCGCGAGTGCCAGGTCGCGCCGATGAACCCGGCGGTGGTGAGGAAACCGATCGCGAGCGCCGCGATCAGCACCTGACGCATCTGGCCGAAGGCCGTGTTCGAGTCGTCCGTGATCGCGTTGAAGAGCCGCACGACGGGACCGCCGTCCCCGGAGGCCGTCGGCTGCGCGGATTCCGGTGCGGGGCTGGAGGGCTCCCCGGTGCCGACACCGGCGATCTCGGTCTCCTCGGTGGAGGGCGCCTCGGTGGTCTCCGGAGGCTCGACGGGGGTCTCCGTCGGCTGCTCGGCGGTGGTCTCGGGAGGCTGCTCCGTGGTGGGCTCGGGCTCCTGGCGCGGCTGCGGCGCGGGGACCGAACGCGTCGAGGGCTCGGGCTCCGGCTCCGTCGTCCGCTCGGTCGTGGACTCGGGGGCGAGCGTGGGCGTCTCGCTCGGGCTCTCGTCCGGCGTGGGCTCGGTCGTCGTCGGGGACGGTGACGGGGAACCCGTGTCGGTCGGGTCGTCGGTCGGGGGCGGAGTCGTCGGTGTGGTCGGAGTGGTGGTCGGAGGTTCCGAGGTGCAGCCGCAGGGGCACTCGGTGTCGTCGTCCTCGCCCTCGCCCGGAGTCTTCTCAGCGGGGCGCTGCTTCTTCGCCTTCCCGTGGTGGTAGGCGATGAGTCGCGGGACCGGGCTGCTGTTCGCCGCGTTCGCGGCGTCGGTCGCGGCCTCGCCGTCCTCGCCGTCAGGGTCGGACGGGTCGTCCTCGCAGGGGGTGGGCGGGTCGGTGGTGGGCTCCTCCTCCTCGTTCCCGTCCGACTCGTCGCCGTCCGACTCGTTTTCGTCCGACTCGTCGCCCGACTGGTCGCCGTCCGACTCGTCGCCGTCCCCACCCGGCTCGCTCGCTGCATTCTCGGGGGGCTGCACCGGGACGTCGGCGGCGGGTGCTTCTGCGGCGCTCTCGTCGGAGGTTCCTGCGTCGGCGTCCGGCTGCTGGGCCGGGACCGTCGGGGGCGCGGGCGATACGGACTGCTCCGGCTCCTCCGTGGTCCCGGTGGCCGTCTCGGCGTCACGGGTCACGGTGGGCTCTTCGGCGGGGGTGGCCTCCTGCTCGGAGGCTCCGGTCGAGGTCTCCGTCTCCGGGGCGGGGTCCGTCGTGGAGACGTCCGCTCCGCCGGTGGTGTCGACGGGCTCGTCGGCCAGTGCCGTGCCGGTGGCCAGGGGGAGGGCGCAGAGCGTGAGGGTGGCAGAGGCTGCGCAGACGCGTGTCCGCAGTCGCATATATGGCGCCCCCTCTCCCTGGTTCTCTCGGCGCGTGGGTGGTGCGGTCGGTGTGGTTCCCGGCGGGTCCGACGAAGCACACTACCCTACTGATCCTTTACTTACCGACCCCATCGTTCATGCGCTGCTGGGTGCACGCAAGGCCTGTGTGGACGGCGCCACCGACGGGTGATGTACCTCAAGTTGGGGTCCGCTTGACCCTGTCTTTGCCATACGGGTGTCCAGATGGTGACTGAAACGTTACGGACCAGCAGGTCAGCGAGGCGCGGCGAGAACCGTGCTCCACACGCCGACGGGCGGCGCGAGAGGCTCGTGCCGCCCGTCGACGGTGCCGGGAGGAGACAGGAACTGCGTCGGGATCGTGATGTGGAGGAGAGATCGGACCATCTGGGCCCGACGCGGACTGCTCCGGAGTGCCCCGGACGGCGCCGGATCGACCGGAACGCGCCCGGCCGGGACCCGTGATCAGTCCGCCCGTGATCAGTCCGCGAGCGCACCGTCCACCAGCTCCTTCGCGGCCTGCTGCACCTGCGCGAGGTGCTCCTCGCCGCGGAAGGACTCCGCATAGATCTTGTAGATGTCCTCGGTGCCGGAGGGGCGTGCGGCGAACCATGCCGACTCCGTGGAGACCTTCAGCCCGCCGATCGCGCCGCCCGACGGGGCCTCGGTGATCGCCGAGACGATCGGCTCGCCCGCGAGCTCGGTGGCCGTCACCTGCGCGGGGCTGAGCGCCTTGAGCTTCGCCTTCTGCTCGCGATCCGCCGGAGCATCGGTGCGCGAGTAGGCGCTCGCACCGAACTTCTCGACCAGCTCCGCGTGCAGGGTGCTGGGGGAGCGGCCGGTCACCGCGAGGATCTCCGAGGCCAGCAGCGCGAGGATGATGCCGTCCTTGTCGGTGGTCCACACCGTGCCGTCCCGGCGCAGGAAGGACGCCCCCGCGCTCTCCTCGCCGCCGAAGCCGACGGAGGAGTCGATCAGGCCGGGCACGAACCACTTGAAGCCCACCGGCACCTCGAACAGCTCACGGCCCAGATCGGCCACGACGCGGTCTATGAGGCTCGAGGAGACCACCGTCTTGCCCACCTTCGCCCCCGAGGGCCAGTCCGGGCGGTGCGCGAACAGATAGGTGATGGCCGTGGCCAGGTAGTGGTTGGGGTTCATCAGGCCGCCGTCCGGGGTGACGATCCCGTGGCGGTCGGCATCCGCGTCGTTGCCGGTGGCGATGTCGTACTGGTCCCGCTTCTCGAGCAGCGAGGCCATCGCCCACGGGCTCGAGCAGTCCATGCGGATCTTCCCGTCGCGGTCCAGGGTCATGAAAGACCACTGCGGGTCGACCTCCGGGTTGACGACCGTGAGGTCGAGGTCGTGCATCTCGCCGATCTCGGCCCAGTAGTCCACGGCGGCGCCGCCCAGCGGGTCCGCGCCGATGCGCACGCCCGCGCGGCGGATCGCCTCGATGTCCACGACGCTGGGGAGGTCCTGCACATAGGTGCGCAGGTAGTCGTAGCGGGAGGCGTCCTGCAGGGCCTTCTGCCGCCCGTGCCGGCGCACGCCCTTCAGTCCGTCCCGCAGCAGCTCGTTCGCGCGGTCGGCGATCCAGGAGGTCGCCTCGGTGTCCGCGGGGCCGCCGTGGGGCGGGTTGTACTTGAAGCCGCCGTCGCGCGGGGGGTTGTGGCTCGGGGTGACGACGATGCCGTCGGCCCGCCCCGGATCGTTCGCGGCCCGGCCCCGGTTGTGGACGAGGATCGCATGGGAGACCGCCGGGGTGGGGGTGTAGCCGTCGAGGGAGTCGACCTGCGCCGCCACGTCGTTGCCCGCGAGGACCTCGAGCGCCGTGTCGAAAGCCGGGCGCGAGAGGGCGTGGGTGTCCCGCCCGATGAACAGGGGGCCGCGGATGCCCTGCGCGGCGCGGTACTCCGCGATCGCCTGAGTGGTCGCGGCGATGTGGTCCTCGTTGAAGGCGACGTCCAGTGAGGACCCGCGATGCCCGGAGGTGCCGAAGGAGACGGCCTGGTCGGGATCGGTGGGATCGGGGTGGAGGTCGTAGTAGGAGTCGAGGAGCGCGTCGACGTCGACGAGGTCCTCCTGCTGTGCCGTCCGGCCTGCGCGGGGGTGCATGGTCACCACTCCATCCTCGGGAACTGGGGCTCGCCGCCACTCTAGGACAGCGGGGGCTGCCGGAGCACCGCGGCGCCGGGAGTGAGACGGCCCGCCGACGGCGCGCCGACGGCGCACGCGGCGCGGCGCCGGCGCAGGCTCTCAGACGCGACGGGAGCGGAGCAGCAGCACGATGCCGACGATCGTCAGCACCACTCCCACGAGACCTGCGACCACGCCGATGATCGGCCCGATGACCAGCGGGGCCATCATCCCGAAGAGGCTGTAGGGGCCCAGATGGGCAGGGGCGTCCGTGCCCGTGCAGGAGATGGTCGCGGTGGTGTCCTGCAGGGAGGCGACGCCGAGCACCTGCACGTACTCCTCGCCGTTGCCGAAGGTGGTCGCGCTCGAGCTCGGCACGGTCGTGACCGCACCGGGGGAGGAGCCCTCGGCGGTGCACTCGGCGGTCGCCGCGTCCGCCGCCGGCACGTAGACGATGACCATCTCGTTGGCGGACAGCTCGAGCGTCGTCGAGCTCGCCTCCATCGGGATCGGCCCCGAGGTCGCATCCCCCACGAGCGAGCCCAGCGACCACACGACCCCGACGATCGCCGCGACCGGGGCGATCACGATCAGGAGCACCAGACCGATCACGAGGGGCAGCACGCCGCGGCGGCGTCGGGGCCGTGAGGGCTCCGGACCGGGCTGTGCGGACGCCAGCGCGCTCGGGGGCAGCGGGCCCGTCTGCGGCGACTCCGCGAAGGAGGCCCCGAAGGCGCCCTGCGGGGACGCCCCGGAAGGCGCGCCGTACGGGGAGGCCTGCGAGGGACCCGGCTGGGAGGACTGGCCGTACGGGGCGTGGAGCGGTGCTCCCGACTGCGGGTCCGTGCCCGGCGCGGGCGTCGTCGGCCCCGGCAGCCCGAAGCTCGGGCGCTTCCTCGGGGCGGGCGTGGTGGACTCACCGTCGGACATCGGGACTCCTTCGCGGGTCGGCTCCGCCCAGGATAGTGGCGGACCCTGCACGCGCGCCGGGCCTCACACCCCCAGCAGCTCCAGGGCCACCCCGAAGAGCGCGGCGCCGAGCACGGCGCAGGCCAGCGGGGTCACGAGCCAGATCAGGAGGATCTCCCGCGCGACCGACCAGCGCACGTTGCGCCGGCCGCGCGCCATGCCGGCGCCGACCACGCTCGAGGCGAGCGCCTGGCTGGTGGAGACGGGGGACTCGAGCCCGAACACCCCCAGCGACATGGTCAGCGCCGCCGAGGACTCCGCCGCCAGGCCCTGCGCGGCCGTGAGATCGGTCAGCCGTCGGCCCAGGGTGCGGATGATCCGGTGCCCGCCCATCAGGGTCCCGGCCCCGACGGCGACCGCGACCGCCGTCATCAGCACCATCGCCAGCGTCCCGGACGCGCCGACCCCCGCGGAGCCGAGCGCGATCACGACCACCGCGAGGGGGAGCCGGGCATCGTTGAGCCCGTGCCCGGCCGCGACGGTGCTCGCCGAGAACGTCTGCGCGAAGCGGATCTGGCCCGGACCGATCAGCTGGCCGCGGGCCAGGCGCAGGACGAGCTGCATCAGCAGGTAGGCGACCGTCGCGGAGATGACGGGGCCGATCACGGAGACGGCGAGCATCAGTCCGAGCCGGTCCCAGGCGGCCGAGGTGCCGGCGACGAGGGAGACGCCGAAGGACGCGCCGAAGAAGGCGTGCCAGGTCGAGGCGGGCAGCCCCAGCCACCAGGTCAGCGCGTCCCAGGTGAAGGTCGCGACCATGAGCACCAGCAGCGCCGTGGCCAGCGCGTCGGGGCGTGCGGCGAGCTCCTGGACGATCGGGCCGAGCCCCAGCAGCCGCACCGCCCAGGGCACGGTCATCACCAGCAGCGCCATCCCCAGCAGCGCGCCCAGGGTGTTCAGGATCGCCGCCGCCCACAGCGCCGAGGAGGCCCGCAGCGCACGGGTCGTGATCGTGGTCGAGATCGCGTTGGACGCGTCGTGGAAGCCGTTCATGTACGCCACGATCAGCGCCATCGCCACCACCGATGCGAGCAGCAGGGGCGTCACTCAGGCGTCCTTGATGCGCAGCAGGTCCGCGATCCGTGCGGCCTGCTCCTGCAGCGTCACGGTGTGCAGGATCGACTGGGCGACGTCGTGCAGGGGCAGCAGCTCCTGGGAGGACCCGCCGCGCGTGTACAGCGCGCCGAGGGCCTGGCGCACGAGCCGTTCGCCCTGCCGCTTGAGCTTGCGGACCTGCACGTAGTAGTCGCCGAGGTCCTGGGTGTCGTTGAGCTTCCAGGACGCGGCGACCGTCAGCTCGGCCGCGCGCTCGATCCCCTTGGCCGCATCGAGCAGCGGCGTGGGCAGCGTCCCCACGCGCGAGACCACCAGCAGCTCGGAGGTGTGCTCCATCGCGTCGACCACGTCGGCGAGGGTGAGCGCGAAGTCGTAGAGCAGCTCCGCCTCGTAGGGGGTGATCAGCGACTGCGCGAGGCGCTGCGCGGTGCGGCGGCACAGCTCCTCGGCCACGGTGGACTGCTCGTGCAGGGTCGGGGCGAGGCGGGTCCGCTCGCGGTATCCGTTCCCGAGCAGCTTCGAGTGGGTGTCCGCGGCCTGGACGAGCAGCTCGGCGAGCTCGGAGAGTAGCTCGCTCAGCGGCCGCTCCGTGCGCGCCGGGAACATCCGGGAGAGGAACTGCACCACCTCGCGTCGCCTCCTCGCGCCGTGGGCGCCTGAACGCCGCGCGCTCCGTGCGGTCGGACGCGGGCTCCTGCTCGTGATGCTGGGGCGCCGGACCGGGATGCGCCTGTCGGCGCGAAGGCCGCTCGAAGCGGCAGATGTTGGAGCCCGGGGCAACCGCGGCCCGGCGCCCGCCCATCGTAGAGCACGGGGGCGGAGCGGGTGCAAGCGCATCGCCGGGGGACTATGGCGAGGACCTCAGAGGCCGACGGACGGTCCCGACCGGTGCGGCCCCTCCGGTCCGGAGGCTCAGTCCAGCCGGCCCGCCTCCGCGTGGCGGCCGGCGGCGATCAGGTCCTCGCCGGTGCGCAGCAGGCGCTCCGCCTGACGGGTGCGCTCGTCGTCGAGGTCGTCGTCGGCCAGGTGCGCGGTGCCGTGCGCGAGCAGGGTCGCGACCGCGCCGGCGCGGCGCAGCGCGAGCCCGAGGTCGCCGGTGAAGGCCCCGCGCAGGATGTCGTCCATCGTCTCCTGGACCTGGACGACCTCCGGCGGCTCGGCGAAGCCCGTGAGATAGCGCAGGCCCGGGACCGTGCGGGAGCCGGCCCGGTAGCGGCGGGCGACCTCGTCCCCGCTGCGCCGCACCCAGGTGTGCAGCACGTACATCCGCCACAGGGCACCGGGCAGGGTCGTCGCCGGCGAGGAGGACCACAGGGTCGCCAGGTCCGTCAGGCCGTCGTCGGCCGCGAGCGCGACCACGCGCTGCACGACCTCCGGGTCGGAGCTGTGGAAGACCCCGTCCAGGAGCGCCCGCGCCGAGTCGTGCGCGAGATCCGTCGAGGTCGAGGGATCCGGCTCGCCGGGGATCGCCTCGGCGACCGAGGGATACAGCGAGGCGGGGCGGCGGAAGCGAGGTGCGGAGGAGCCGTGCGAGGACATGGTCCGCACCCTACGCTGGTCACCATGACCATCCCACGCCAGATCGGTCCCGAGACGGGGCCCCGCACCGCGCTGCCCGACTACTCTCGCAGCAGCGCGACGGTCGAGCGGATGGTCGCCGCGCTCGACCCCGCCGCCGGGAGCCGCGGCGGAGGCCGGGGGAGGGTGCGTGCGCTGCTGCCCGCGCACGCCACCCGTGACACCGCCGTGCGCGCTGTCGTCGCCGCGGTGCTGCTCGGCTCGAGCGTCGTCAGCGCGCTCGCGATCGTGCTGCTGCTGGCCTCGGTGCCCGCCGGCCGCTCCCCGGGCATCGGCCTGCTGGTGGTCGTCGCGGCGCTCGGTGCGCTCACGCTGCTGCTGGTGCTGCTCGGGCTGCGCTTCGGGATCGTCGCGCTCGGCACCGCGCGCGCCCGGGTCGAGATCACCGAGCAGGGACTGCGGGTGGTCGGCGTGGTGCGGCGGCGGGATGTGGACTGGGCGCGGATCGAGGGGATCGAGTCGCGTGCGGTGCATCCCGTGCACTGGCTCACCGCCGCGCTGCGCCTCGAGGACGGCACGAGGATCGTGATGCCCGCCTTCGATCGGCCGGTGTGGACCTACACTCGGCCTTCCGGTCAGGACGTCCGTGCGCTGCGCACGGAGCTGCACCGGCGCCGGAAGGCGGGCCCGGGGCGTCGCTGAGCACGTCGGGCCGGGACGCGAGGGGGCGGCGTGGAAGCACTGATGATGACCCTGGGGTCGGGCTGGGTCAGCGGGATCCGCCCCTACTTCATGATCTTCCTGCTCGGCCTCGTCGGGCGCCTGTTCTCCCTCGAGCAGGTCCCCGAGGTGCTGCAGCGCACCGACCTGCTGGTCATCACCGGGATCCTGCTGCTGGTGGATCTCGCGGCGGACAAGATCGCCTTCCTCGACTCCTTCTGGGACCAGCTGCACACCGTGGTGCGGCCCGTCGCGGGCGGCGCGATCGGCTTCCTGCTCGGCGGCGAGACCGACACGACCTCCGCGATCGTCATGGCCGTGCTCGGCGCGGCCGCGGCCTTCGGCTCCCATGCCGCGAAGACCACCGCCCGGGCGGCCGTGAACGTGTCCCCGGAGCCGGTCTCCAACGTCCTGGTCTCCACCGGCGAGGACCTCGCCGCGATCGTCATGGGAGTGCTCGCGATCGTGTTCCCGCTCGCGGCCGCGCTGCTCGCCCTCGTGCTGCTCGGCCTCGGGATCTGGGCGATCGTGCGGATCCGACGCGCCTACCGGGACCTGCGGGCACGGCTGCGGGACGCGCGCGCCCGACGCGCGGACGGCGCCCGCGGACCGGTCTGAGACCGGAGGGCGGGCGCCGTCGGGCTACTGCTCAGTCGGAGGGCAGCGCGCTGGCGCCGTCCTCCCACAGCGCGCGCACGACCTCGGGCAGCTGCGCGGCCGTGAGCTCGGAGACCGTCAGCACGCCCTGATCGTCCAGCGGCAGGTGCCCGAGCCGCCAGCCGCCGTCGGCCTCGACGTGCGCCATCAGCGGCACCGGGTCCGCGGGGGCGGAGATGTCGGTGCGGCGCAGCGAGACGGTGCGCTGGTCGCCCTCCTCGAGGAAGGCCAGCACGATGTCGGAGACCGAGGCGGGCACGTGCCCGGCGTCCGGCAGGGCGGAGACCACGAAGGAGTCCAGCTCGTCCTGGGTGAGCATGAGGATCGCGTCGTTCGCCTTGACGACGAACGCCATCCGCATCGCCTCGCCCTCCGCCAGCGCGATCCCCAGCCAGCGGTCCGCGGCGGTCAGAGCGGTGGCGATGACCTGGCCCTCCTCGCCGAGCAGCCACTGGCCGTCCTCGGAGCGCTCGACCTTCCCCCGGGCGCGCAGCCCCGAGGTGACCGCCGCGGTGACGAACTCCCGCGCATCCTCCGGGGCACTGCGCAGCCCCACCTGCTCCCGCGTGATCCGGGCGTTCTCGGTGTCGCGGAGCCCGAGCATGAAGTCGATCTCGTACGCGGTGTAGATCGTGACCTGCGGATGGTCGGGACCGGTGCTCGCGGACTCGCTCATCGGTGTTCCCCCTCGGGCGTCGTGGAGCCGGCCGCCGGATGCGGCGGCCGGGCGCTGCTGTCGACGAAAGCATGTCAGATCCGGGGGAACGGCTCCACCGGGACGCGGAGGTCGGAGGACGGCGGGCAAGGGCGAGGGCGCGGGGGCGGCGGGGGAGGAGCGCCTCCGCACGGCTAGACTCGCAGGATGCAGGGGGAGCAGCGCGTCGACGCGGAGCAGACCTCGACCGGTCGCGCTGCGTCCGGCGAGGAGGCGCCGCCCCGCCTCCCCGTCGAGGACCTCGGCGGTGGCAGCGCCCGCGCCGTGTACCGCGACCTGCTGCGCTTCGGACCCCGCTCCCGACGCGATCTCACCGAGCGGCTCGGGCTGTCCGCCCCCACGGTCACACGCGTCACCCGCGAGCTGCTCGAGGCCGGGCACCTCCATCCGCTGGACACGGTGGCGCTGGCCAAGGGCCGTCCCCAGCAGCCCCTGGACATCGAGGAGAACCACGGCCCGCGCTTCGTGGGGGTGAAGGTCACGGCCGACGAGGTCCACGCCGTGGTCACCACCGCGCGCGGCAACTCCCTCGAGGAGCTCGTGATGCCGCTGGCGGACAGCTCCGCCGGGACGGTCGTCGAGGCCGTGGTCGAGCCCGTGCTCGCGCTCGCCGAGGCGCATCCGCGGGTGGCGGGCGTGGGCGTCAGCATCGGCGGCCGGGTCGCGGACCGCCGGCGCGTCGACTCCTCCTGGATCCTCGGCTGGGACCGGCCCGTGGACCTCGCCGCACGGCTCGAGGCGCGGCTCGGCCTGCCGGTCACGGTCGACAACGACATCGCCGCGATGATCCACGGCCTGAACTGGTTCGGGATCGGCCGCGCCTATCGCACCTTCGCGGTGCTCACGATCGGGGTCGGTGTCGCGATCGGCACCGTCGTCGAGGGGCGGCTGCTCCAGGGCCGCTCCCACCTCGCCGGGCTCACCGGGCGCCTCCCCGTCGGGGCCCGCGCCGACGGCGCCCCGCAGCCCTTCTGGCAGGCGGCGCGCACCGCCGCCGTGGTGACCGCGGCGCGGGAGGCCGGGGTGCTGGGGGAGCGGGACGGGGTGGAGCGCCTGCGCGTGCTGCTGGCGGCCGCGGACCCGGCAGCGCGCGAGGTCTGCGCGGACCTCGCCCGGACCCTCGCCCGTGCGGCCGCCGCCGTGGTCGCCGTGGTCGACCCCGAGGCGATCGTGCTCGGCGGGGAGACGATCGATCTCGTGCTCGCGGCCGACGGCGAGTTCGAGCGGACCCTGCGCGACTCCCTTCCCCACGCGCAGCAGGACCTCGTCGTGCGCGAGCTCGGCGGGGACTTCGACCAGTGGGCGCGCGGCGCCGCCGTCATCGCGATCCAGGAGTTCGTCGGCGGCGAGGTCTGAGCGGCCCCGCCGCCGAGGCGTCGGCCCGCGCGGGCCGACGGGTCAGGAGGACCCGTCGGCCCGCGGGGGATCCGGCGGCTCAGGAGAACAGCGCGTTGACCCGTTCGTTGTAGGCCGCGAAGTCCGCGCCGTCGATCCGCCGCATCCAGCACTGGTCGAAGGCCGACTGCATGATCGACACGATCGAGGCGGAGTTCTCCACGAGCGGGTACAGGCCCGTCTGCCCCTCCGCGACGCGGTCCGTGAACGGGGTGACGTCCAGATCCCGCTCGGCGTAGGCCGCGATCGCGACCTCGGTGCCGAGATCGGTGGAGGGGAAGAACGGGGCGCGCTCGCCGATGATCCGCTGCGCCTCGTCGGTGGCGAGGAAGGCGATCAGCCGCGCCGCCTCCTCCTTGTTCTCGGACTGCGCGGAGATCGAGTCGCCCAGTCCGTTGAACATCGACATGGGGGTGCCGATCGGTCCCGTCGGCAGCGGCGCGATCCCGAGGTCGACGCCGTCGAGGTTCGCCCAGGTCGAGATCATCCACGAGCCCGCCAGACCCAGCGCCGCCTTCCCGGACTGCACCTGGGTCTGGACGGGGCTGGAGTCCCCGAAGGTGCCGAAGGGCGGGAAGAGGCCCTTGTCCACGAGACCGAAGTACCAGTCGATCGTCGCCGCGAAGCGGTCGTCGTCGTAATGGAAGACGGTGCCCCAGGTGTCGGCGTCGGTGAAGGTCCAGCCCGTCGAGAAGGCGAAGGCGGACCACGTGGTCTGGCCGACGTAGTCGATGCCGGCGTCGGCGCCCATGCCGTAGCGCTCCACCCGAGTCGGGTCGAAGCCGTCCTCGTCGCCGCGCACGCCGTTCTCGTCGATCGTCAGCCGTGCCAGGAGCCGCTCGAAGGAGCCGCCGTCCTCGGGGTTCCAGTCCAGGCCCGCGAGGTCGTCCTCGGTCAGGCCCTCCTCCTCGAGCATGTTCCTGTCGTACAGCACCGCGATGGTGTCGTAGTCCTTCGGGACGCCGTAGCGCTTGCCGTCCTGGCCGGTCCACAGCTCCTGCAGACCGTCCTGGAAGCGATCGGCCGTGGCCTCGGCCAGGGGAGCGAGATCGTCCAGCGGCGCGATCACGCCGAGCTTCACGAACTCCGGGAAGCGCGCCAGGTGGTCGGCGAAGGCGTCGGGCCCGGCACCGGCCACGAAGCTGGCCGTGAGCTTCGTCCAGTAGTCGTCGAAGCCCAGCTGGGTCACGCGCACGTGGACGTCCGGGTTCTGCGCCATGAAGGCGTCGATCGCGGCGGAGTAGGCGGGAAGCTGGTTCGCGTCCCAGAGCCAGTAGTCGATCTCGGTCGCGCCGGCCGGGGCGGTGCTCGTCCCGCAGGAGGCGAGGGCCGCGGTGCCGGCAGCGCCCGTGGCCAGCGCGGCCGAGCCCTGCAGCAGGCGGCGCCGGGACAGGCCCTGCGTCGGGGCGGGGAGGGCGGACGGGAGTCGATGGCGGTTCTCAGTCATCTCGGGCACCTCACTTGATCCCGCTGAAGCCGATGGAGTTCACGATCTTCTTCGCGAACAGCGCGAAGAGGATCAGCATGGGCGCGGCCGCGACGAGCGTCGCCGCCATCAGACCGGACCAGTCCGGTCCGGTTCCCGGCGACTGGGCGCGGAAGACGCCCAGCGCCACGGTGAGCACGCGGGACTGGTCGGTGTAGGAGACCATCAGCGACCAGAAGTACTCGTTCCAGGCAGTCATGTAGGTCAGCAGGGCCAGGGTCGCCAGCGGTGCGCTCGAGATCGGCAGGATGAGGGTGAAGAACACCCTCGCCTTGCTCGCCCCGTCGATCAGCGCCGCCTCCTCCACCTCGCGCGAGATGTTGTTGAAGAACTGGCGCAGGAAGAAGATCGCGAAGCTCGAGATGAACAGGGTGGGCAGCATGATCCCCAGCAGCGTGTCCACCAGGCCCAGGTTCTTGATGAGGATGAAGTTGGGCAGCAGGGTGAAGATCTGCGGGATCATCAGGGAGCTCAGGAAGATCATGAACACCGCGTCCCGGCCGCGCCAGCGCAGGCGCGAGAAGGCGTAGGCCGCCATCGCGCAGGAGAACGTCTGCACCACGGTGATGGTCGTCGCGACGATCACCGAGTTCAGCAGGTAGCGCCAGAAGTTGATCGAGGCGCCGGAGCCGCCCTGGGAGATCGCGGTCTCGACGTCCTGCAGCCCGAAGACGCGCTCGAAGCCGCCCCCGTTCAGGCCGACGGGAAGGAGGCTGCCCGGATCGGTGGCCAGGGCGTTGTTGCTGGACAGCGCCGTGCGCAGCATCCAGTAGAAGGGGAAGACGGTGATGAGCAGGAAGATGATCATCACCGCCCAGGCGGCGATCTTCGCCCAGGGGATGCCGCGCTCGGCGCGCGGCACATGGCGATCGGAGATCCGGGGGCCCGCCGGGGCGGGCTCACGGACCTCGTCGGTGACGGGATGGGGTGCTGTGGTCATGGCTCTCCTCCTCTCAGTCCAGGTCCGACTGGCCGGCACGGCTCATCCAGTACTGCGCGAAGGTGATCACCATGAGGATCACCAGCAGCGCGACGGACAGCGCCGAGGCGTAGCCGAACTCGTACTGGGCGAAGGCGTTCTCGTAGATGTACATCTGCAGCACCTTCGAGGCGTCGGCCGGACCGCCCTGGGTCGTCACCGAGACGGTGTCGAACACCTGGAAGGAGCCGATGATCGTCATGATCAGCACCAGCGCGAGGATCGGGCGCAGCAGCGGCAGGGTGATGCGGCGGAACATCGTGATCTCCCCGGCGCCCTCGGTGCGCGCGGCCTCGTAGAGGTGGGCCGGGATCGACTGCAGGCCCGCGAACAGCAGCAGCGCCGTGTAGCCCATGTGCCGCCACACGTTCACCAGCGCGACCGTCGGGATCACCCAGGTCTCGCTGGCCCAGAACGCGATCGGGTCGAAGCCGATCCACTGCAGGAGGATGTTGAAGATGCCCAGCTGGGTGTCCAGGATCCACAGGAACACGATCGCGGCGACGACGTTCGAGACCAGATAGGGCGCGAGCACCAGCGAGCGCAGCACGGTGGACTGCGTCAGCCGCTGCATGAGCACCGCGATGACCAGTGCGACGACCGTCTGCACGCCGATATTGATCACGACGTACAGGACGGTCACCCGCAGCGAGGTCCAGAACACCGGGTCCTGGAGCAGGCGCGTGTAGTTCGCCAGTCCCACCCACTCGGGCGGGGTGAGGGTCGTGTACTGCGTGAAGGAGTAGTAGAGGCCGGTCAGCAGCGGCCAGACGAGGAACACCAGCAGGCCGATCGAGGCGGGCGCGATGAACAGCAGCGCGAGCTTCGTGTCGTCCTTCCGGCGGCGCCTCGTCGGGGCCGACCGCGTCGACGTCGTCGCGGTGGACATGGGTGCCTTCTTTCCGTGTGGGGGTGGAGGGAGACGGGCGGAGGGGTCAGTCGGGCGCGTCCGGGGCGCGCTCGCGGTCGACGGCCAGGAGAAGGCCCTGCTCGGGATCGAGCAGAGGAGCGGCGAGACCGCTGAGCGCGAGCGCCGCGCCGGGCAGCACCGCCCCCTCGGCCTCGAGCACGCGGGCGAGCCAGGGCGGGGACGTGAGGTGCGAGGGCGGGCCGCTGGGGAGCAGGGCGCGCACGCGGTACCGGGCGGCGGGGTCCAGGCCCGGGAGCTGCAGGCGCGGGTGCTGGGAGGTGTCCGCGCGGCCGACGGCGCTCAGCGCGAACAGCGCCTCGGACCGGTCCGAGGAGACCACGCCCTGCAGCCACAGGGGGCTCTCGCCCCGGTCGGCGCGCACCAGATCGCCGGTGAACAGCAGCTCGCGACGCTCCGTGTACAGGGCGATCCAGGCGGCGAGCTCGACGAGCTCCTCCTCGCTCGCCGCGGCGAGGTCCCATTCGATGCCCAGATGGCCCATCAGCGCCGAGTGGGCGCGGAAGCCGAGGGTGTGGAGGCGGCCGGTGGTGTGGGAGCGGCCGGAGGCGATGTGGCTGCCCATCAGCTCGAGCGGGAGCAGCTGCGAGGTCCAGCGGTGCATCTGCTGGCGCTCGAGCGGGTCGATGCAGTCCGAGACCCACACCCGGTCGGTGTGCTCGAGCACCTCGAGGTCCACCCGCGCGCCGCCCGAGGCGCAGGCCTCGATCTCCAGTCCGGGATGCGCCGCGCGCAGCTCGTCCATGAGGCGGTAGGCGGCGCGGACCTGCGCGTGGACGGCGGCGCGGCCCGTGGCCCGGGTCGCGGACTCGAGCAGGTCGCGGTTCAGGTCCCATTTGAGGTACCCGATCTCGTGACGGTCCAGGATCGCGTGCATCTGATCGCGCACATGGGTATAGGCCTCGGGGATCGTCAGGTTCAGCACCTGCTGGTTCCGCGATCGCAGCGGCATCCGCTCGGGGGAGGGGGCCATGATCCACTCGGGATGGGCGCGGGCGACGTCGGAGTCCTCGTTGACCATCTCGGGCTCGAACCAGAGGCCGAACTCCATGCCGCGCTCTCGCACGTGGTCGATCAGCGGGCCGAGGCCGTCCGGCCACACCTCGGCGGAGACCACCCAGTCGCCGAGCCCGGAGGTGTCGTCCCGACGGGAGCCGAACCAGCCGTCGTCGAGCACGAAGCGCTCGACGCCCAGTGCCGCGGCGCGGTCGGCGAGATCGGTGAGGCGATCCAGGTCGTGGTCGAAGTACACCGCCTCCCACACGTTCAGGGTGACGGGGCGACGGGTGTCGACGTGATGGGGGCGGGAGCGCAGGTGGCGGTGGAAGCGCGAGGCGACGGCATCGAGCCCGATCCCGTGGGAGGCGTACAGCCAGGGGCTCTCGTAGCTCTCGCCCGGGGCGAGGAGGACCTCGCCGGGCAGCAGCAGCTCCCCGCCGCCGAGCAGTCGGCGGTCGGTGCTGGTGCGTTCGGCGAGATGGCGATGGTTGCCGGAGAAGGCGGTGTGCACCGCCCACAGCTCGCCCTCGCGGAAGCCGAAGCCCGGGCGGCCGGCGTGGAGGACATGCGCCGAATCGGCCCCGGAGCGCCCGCGACGGTTCTCGCGCAGATGGGTGCCGACGGCGAACTCCCGCCGCTGCGGGGTGCGCTCCTTGGTCCAGCGGCCCGCGAAGTCCAGCAGCTCCTCCGCCGCGGCGGGCACCGGCAGGGAGAGGGTCAGCTCGTCGAGGCGGTAGGGGGTCGAGCCCGTGTTCGTCAGCTCCGCGCGCAGGCGCAGCAGCCCGGTGGGCAGGAGCTCGAGCTCGAGCACGAGGGCGAGGCCCTCCTCCTCGTCGACCAGGTCCACGGCGAGGTGGGCGGGGCCGGTCTCCGCATGGGCGGCGGTCAGCGGCTCGCCGTCGATCCGCAGTCCGTCGGTGACCAGGCGCGGGGTCCAGCCGGAGCCGTCGGGGCGGGAGCCGAGCAGGCCCGGTCGGCCCAGCCATCCGTCGGCGACCTGCGGGAGGATCCCCACGCGCACCGGCACGTCCACGGCGTTCTGCGGGATCGGCTCGATCGCGGCGGTGCACAGCGCGTCCAAGCCCTCGGGGCCGAGGTCGCCGGGCGCCCCGAGCTCCCGGCCCCAGTGCACGATCGCGGGGAGGCGCCCGTCGGTGACGTCCAGCAGCACGGACACCCCGTCGGCGGCGAGATGGATCCGTTGGGTGGCCCCGGGGCGGGGCGCGGTCACCTCGTCGCTGGTCGGGACGGGCTGTGGGGACATCGACGACCTCCGGTCTGCGGGTTCACGGCTGTCGCGGAGGGGTCGCCGAGGGGCGGCGCGGCAGCGCGACGGATTAACTATAACCATGAAAATAATAGTGGTCGAGCGTCGTGTCGAGAGCTGGGACCCGTGCGGACGGCCGTCGTCGGAGGGGCGGTCCGAGGGCGCCGCGGCGAGACGGGACGGCGTCGTGGGGCGCGCGGCGCTACCCTGTCGCCCACCCCGAGAAGGCCAGGAGCCCCGCATGATCTTCACCCAGTCCTCCAAGCTGCGCGACGTCTGCTACGAGATCCGCGGGCCGGTCCCCGCAGAGGCTGCCCGCATGGAGGCCGAGGGCCACAAGATCCTCAAGCTGAACATCGGCAACCCCGCCCCCTTCGGCTTCGAGGCGCCCGACGAGATCCTCGTGGACATGATCCGGAACCTGCCCACCGCGCAGGGCTACTCGGACTCCAAGGGCATCGTCCCTGCCCGCCGCGCGGTCGCGCAGTACTACCAGACCCGCGGCATGCCCGGCATGGACCTGGACGACATCTACCTCGGCAACGGGGTCTCCGAGCTCATCCAGATGACCTGTCAGGCGCTCGTGGACGACGGTGACGAGGTGCTCGTGCCCTCGCCCGACTACCCCCTGTGGACGGCCTCGATCGCGCTCGCCGGCGGCCGCGCCGTCCATTACCGCTGCGACGAGGAGCGGCAGTGGTGGCCCGACGTCTCCGACATCGCCGACCGCATCACCCCGCGCACCAAGGCGATCGTGGTCATCAACCCCAACAACCCCACCGGCGCCGTCTACCCCGAGCACGTGCTGCGCGAGATCGTCGAGGTCGCCCGGAAGCACGGCCTGATGATCCTGGCCGACGAGATCTACGACAAGATCCTCTACGACGACGCGGTGCACACCCACATCGCGAAGCTCGCCCCCGATCTGCTGACCATCACCTTCAACGGCCTGTCCAAGGCGTACCGGGTGGCCGGGTTCCGCGCCGGCTGGATGGCGCTGTACGGCCCGAAGGAGCACGCGACCAGCTTCATCGAGGGACTCGACGTGCTCTCGAACATGCGCCTGTGCCCGAACGTCCCCGCCCAGCACGTGGTCGCCACGGCGCTCGGCGGCCACCAGAGCGTGGGCGAGCTGCTGCTGCCCGGCGGGCGCCTGCGCGAGCAGCGCGACGTGGCCTACGAGGGCCTCAGCGCGATCGACGGGGTGGAGGTCGTCAAGGCCTCCGGCGCGCTGTACATGTTCCCGCGGCTGGATCGCGAGATGTACGGGATCGAGGACGACGAGCAGTTCGCCTATGACCTCTTGCGCTCCAAGAAGCTCCTGGTCACGCACGGGACCGGCTTCAATCTGGCGACTCCGGACCACTTCCGGCTGGTGACCCTGCCGCCCGTGGACGTGCTGGCCGACGCCGTGGACCGCATCGCCGAGCACCTCGCCTCGATCCGCCGCTGAGAGCGCCCGCGGACCGTCCCGGTCTCAGAGCAGCAGGCCGACGACCGTCGCGAGCACGGCGAGCAGCGGCAGCGTCCCCTGCTTCACGGCGGCGCCGCGGTGCGCAGGCGAGCTCAGTAGCAGCACGGTCGCGGCGGCGAGCATCGAGCCGGTCCCGGCCAGCAGCAGCGCGGCGCCCGCCGTCATCGCCCCCGCGAGCACGAGCACTGCGCCGAGCGCCGCGAGCACGGCGAGGAACAGGTTGTAGAAGCCCTGGTTGAAGGCCAGCTCGCGGGTCGCGGCGATCTCCTGCGGGCTCTGCTCGCCGAACACCTTCTGCGCCCGCGGCCCGCCCCAGGCGAGCGACTCCAGACAGAAGATGACGACGTGGAGCGCCGCCGCGGCGAGGGCCAGGATCGAGCCGAGGGTGAGCATCGCGACCTCCGAGGTCTCATGGAATGATCATTCCACTATAGTGGGTCGTGGCCGGTGCCGTCAGCACCGGCGAGGACTCGCGACGAGAAGGAGGTGCCATGGGGCGGCAGGCGGCCTATGTGCGGGAGGATGCCGTGCGCTCCGCCCGCGACGTGTTCTGGCGCGAGGGCTACGAGGGCGCCTCCATGGCGAGCCTCCAGCGGGCCACCGGCCTGAACGCCAGCAGCCTCTACCACGCCTTCGGCTCCAAGCGCGGCCTGTTCGACGCCGCGGTCGAGGACTATCTCGAGCGCGTCGTGCGACCGGGGCTCGCCCCGCTGTGCGCGCCCGATGTGGCCCCCGATGCGCTCGCGGGCTACTTCCTCAGGGTTCGTGCGCTGTGCGCGGACCCGTCCGGCCGCACCCTCCCCGACGGATGCCTGCTGGTGAACACCGCCTGCTCCGGGCTCGCCCGGGACGACGGGATCGCCGAGGTGGTGCGCGCCTATCGCGCCGAGCTGCACGCCGCGTTCACCCGCGGTGAGCAGGCCCGGCGCCCCGACCGGTCGCCGACGGAGCGCGAGCAGGTCGTCGAGACCTGCGTCGCACTGCTGATCAGCGCGCTGGTCATGACCCGGGTGGATCCGCAGGCGGCCACCGCCGCGCTCGACTCCGCCCTCATCACCCTCCAGCACAAGGAGTGAGGACACCCATGAAGCCCCTCTACACCACCGAGGCACTCGCCACCGGCGGCGGCCGCGACGGCCACGTCGACGTCGCCGAGTCCGATCTGGCGTTCGACCTCGCCGTCCCGGCCGCCATGGGCGGCAGCGGCCAGGGCGCGAACCCCGAGCAGCTCTTCGCCGCTGGGTACTCCGCCTGCTTCCACTCCGCGCTGCAGTCGGTCGCACGTCAGCAGAAGGTCTCGATCGAGGGCTCGAGCGTCGGCGCCCGCGTGACCATCGGCTCCGAGGAGTCCGGCGGGTTCTCGCTCGCCGTGGAGCTCGAGGTGGTCATCCCCGAGCTCGACCACGACACCGCTCAGGCGCTGGCCGATGCCGCGCACCAGGTGTGCCCGTACTCGAACGCCACCCGCGGGAACATCCCGGTGACCGTCGCCGTCACCGACGACTGACCGCGGGCCCGCCCCTGTGTGCGAGCGGGGGCGGCATGCGAGGAGCCCCGCCGGGATCGATCCCGACGGGGCTCCTCGCGGTCCGGGGCCGACTGCTCCCGGGCGCCGCTCAGGGGCGCAGCAGCACCTTGCCCTGTCGGCCGTCGGTCAGCGTGGCCTCCATGGCGGCGGGGATCTCGTCGAGCCCGAAGGTGTCCGCGACCGGCAGGGTGACCTCCCCGGAGAGGAGGCCCGAGAGGATCTCGCCGATCAGGCGACGCCGCATCTCGGGGTCCATCTCCTGCGAGACGCGGGAGCCCCAGAAGCCTTCGACCGACAGGCCCCGGAAGATGATCGGGCCCGAGGGGAGATCCATGGTCGGGCCGCCCATCGCGCCGAACACGACGAGCCGACCCCCGTCGCCGAGCAGCGAGACCACCTGGCCGGCCGCCTCGCCGCCCACGGAGTCCAGGCCCGCGGCGACCCGCGCCTCGCCGATCAGGGCGCGTGCCCGCTCCTCCCAGTCCTCGCGGTCGGTCGGGACCGCATCGCCGATGCCCTGCGCGGCGAGCTCCTCGACACCGCTGCTGCGCCGCACGAGGCTGATCACCCGGATCCCCCGGAGACGGGCGAACTGTGCGACGAGGCGGCCGACGGCCCCGGTCCCGGCGTTCTGCACGAGCACCTCGCCGGGCTCGAGGTGGAGGTGCTCGAGCAGGGAGACGGCGCTGAAGGGCATGGCCACCAGCTGTGCGGCGGACTCGTCGGGCAGCTCGGCGGGCAGCGGGATCAGTGAGGCGGCGGGGGCGGTGAAGAGCTCCGACCAGGCGCCTGTGACGGCGCTCGCCGCGACCCGGTCGCCCACGGAGAGGTGCTCGACGCCCGTGCCGAGCTCCTCGACCACCGCGACGGCCTCGCTGCCGGCGCCGGACGGCAGCTCGGGCCGCACGCCGTATCTCCCGCGGATCGTCCACAGGTCGTGGTGGTGGATCGGGGCGAGGGTCATCCGCAGCAGCGCCTCGCCGGCGCCGGGTGCGGGGGCGTCGGCCTCGGTGGTGCGCAGGACGTCGGCGGGCTCGCCGAACCGGTCGTAGCTCACGGTGAGCATGGGGCACCTCTCAGTAGTGGAATGGTCGCTCCACTATAACGCTCCGGGGGCGGGCAGCACTGCGCGCCGACGCCTCTGTTCCGGGCATCACAGCAGGGCCGGGGGTCGATCCGCTGCTGCGGATCGACCCCCGGCCCTGTGGCTGCTGCGGGGTGCCTGGCGCCGAGGCGGTCGCTCAGACGTGCGTGGGCTGCGGGGCGCCCTCGCGGGAGATGCGCACCATCTCCTCGCGCTCGACGACCTTGATGCGTGCGCGGGGCTCGCCGTCAGCGTCCACCGCGGCGGCGCCGAGGCTCTTCTCGTGCTCGTCCAGCGCCGTCCAGCCGTCCCAGGTCGTGTACTGCACGCCCCGGTCCTCGAGCAGGCGCAGGATCGCGTCCTCGTCCCGCTCGGGGGCGGGGGAGAGGCGGCCGGCCTCGATGTCCTCGAGCAGGCAGGTGATGGTCTCGATCGCGTCGGACTTCGTCGCGCCGATCAGGCCCACCGGGCCGCGCTTGATCCAGCCGTTCGCGTAGGCCCCGGGGATCACGGTGCCGTCGGCCCCGGTGACGCGCCCGGCCTGGTTGACGATCACGCCGCGGCGCGCGTCGTAGGGGACGCCGGGCAGCTCCGAGCCGTGGTAGCCCACCGCCCGGTAGACGGCGCCGAGATCGTAGTCGATCATCTCGCCGGTGCCCTCGAGGGTGCCCTCGTCGTCCAGCCGGGTGCGCTCGAAGCGCATGCCGGTGACCTTCCCGTCCTCGCCGAGCACCTCGACGGGGCGGTGCCAGAAGTGCATGTGGAGGCGGCGGCGCACCGGACCGCCCTCGCGGTCCGTCGGCGCCTCGCCGGCGGCCTCGCGGCGCTGCTGCTCCTCGCACCAGCCGACGAAGGTCTGCACGACCTGGTCGGTGCGCTTGTCGGCCTTGATCGTCTCCCACTGCGCCTCGGTGATCTGCTCGAGATCGCGGGGGTCCATGACGACCTGCAGGCCCTTGGGGTGGGCGAGCTCGCGCGCCTCGAGCGGCGAGAACTTGGTCTGCGCGGGGCCGCGGCGGCCGAAGACGTGCACGTCCGTGGTGCGCGCGGCCTGCAGGCCCTCGTGCACGTTGTCGGGGATCTCGGTGCGCAGCAGCTCGTCGGCGCTCTTGGAGAGCACGCGGGCGACGTCCAGCGCGACGTTGCCGTTGCCGATCACCGCGACGGACTCGGCGTCCAGCTCCCAGGTGCGGGGGTAGTCGGGGTTGCCGTCGTACCAGGCCACGAAGTCGGCGGCGCCGTGGGACCCGTCGAGCTCGATGCCGGGGATCGCGAGGTCCGCGTCCTTGAGCGCGCCGGTCGCGAAGATCACCGCGTCGTAGTGGTCGCGGAGGTCCTCGGCGGTGAGGTCGGTGCCGAACTCGACGTCGCCGAGGAAGCGGATGTCGCCGCGGCCGAGGATCCGGTGCAGGGCGGTGATGATGCCCTTGATACGCGGATGGTCGGGGGCGACGCCGTAGCGGATCAGGCCGAACGGGGCGGGGAAGCGGTCGAACAGGTCGATGCTGACCTCGAGCTCACCGCTCTTGACCGGTGCCGAGCGCAGCAGGGTCTCTGCGGCGTACACGCCGGCGGGGCCGGAGCCGATGACGGCCAGGCGGAAGGGCTGCTGGGAGGAGGACATCACACCTCGGTCTCGTGGCGCCGCGGCGCCGGGTCGCACTGATTTCCGCACCACTCTATACGCGGAATTCGCAATCTCCCCGCCCACTGTGAGCGGCCCGACGCCGCCGGGGCGAGGACGGCCCGGACGGTGGGACGAGGCCGCGCCGCAGGCTGGGACGGGGCGCCTCAGCGCGCGGCCAGGTCCTCGTCCCCGCGTCGGTGGATCGACCAGAAGTAGGCGCCGACCAGCACCGCGCCGCCGACGATGTTGCCCAGCAGCACCGGGATCAGGTTGTCCCACAGCGCCGCGCCGACCGTGATCGAGGAGTAGTCCTCGAGCGACTTCCCGGCCTCCTGCATCGCCTCGCCCTGCCAGAAGCCGGAGCCGGCGCCGTACTTGACGAGCAGACCCATGGGGAGCATGAACATGTTCGCGACGGAGTGCTCGAAGCCGGTGGCGACGAACAGGGCGACAGGGCCGGTGACGGCGAGGATCTTGTCCGTGACGGTCTTCCCGGCGGTCGCGGCCCACACCCCGAGGCACACGGCGAAGTTCGCGAGGATGCCCAGGAAGAAGGCCTGGTGCCAGTCGTGGGAGAGCTTCGACTGGGTGGTGTCCAGGACGATCATCCCCCAGGCGGAGCCGTTGGTGGAATGGGTCCCGGCCAGCAGGATCATCACCGCGACCGCGACCGAGCCGATCAGATTGCCGCCCGCGGAGACGCCCCAGTGACGCAGCATCGTGCCGGTCGAGATACGACCTGACAGGCGCGGCATGGCGGTCAGCGTGGTGCCGGTGAACAGGTCCGAGCCGCTGATCATGACCAGCCCCAGACCCACGGAGAAGGCGACGCCCCCGATCAGCTTCGCGATGCCGACGGGCCAGTCGCCCATGCCCTGCTGCGAGGTCACCATGAACACGAAGCCCAGAGCGATGAAGGCGCCGCCGCTGAGGGTCGCCAGGAACATCCGGCCCAGCGGGGCCGTGGCCTTCGCGTACATGGCGTCCTCGAGCGCCCGGGCGAGCTGTTTCGGCGGGCTCGCGAGGGTGCTCGGCGCGGCGGCGGGTGCGGGGTCCGTGCGGGGTGCGGAGGCGGACGGGGTCATCGGAGGAGGTCCTTCCCAGGGAGGCGGGGGAGTCGGGCCGGGCGGTCCGGAGGGGAGTCGGAGGGCGGCCCGGCAGGGGCTCCGCGCAGGGCACCCGATCAGGTGTCCCGGCGGTAACCAGAGGACAGGGTACGCCCGCGCCGTCCCGGCGGTGCACGTTCCCGGCGGCGGGAGCGGAGGGGTCAGCCCTCGGTCTCGTCCCCCGGGGTCTCGGGCACGACGCCGACGGCGACCCGCAGGGTGCTGCTCGCGCCGGGTGGGCCCACGACGATGCCCTTCAGCGGAGGCACGTCCGCGTAGTCCCGGCCCCAGGCCGTGGTGACGAAGCGCTGGTCCACGAAGGTGCGGTTGGTGGGGTCGATGTCGACCCAGCCCGTTCCGGGCACGAGCACGCTCAGCCAGGCGTGGGAGGCGGCCGAGCCGATCATCTCCCCGGCCGGCTCGGTGCCGAGGGCGCCGCCGACCGACGGGGCGGTGCGCAGGTAGCCCGAGACGTACCGGGCGGCGAGCCCGGCCTCCCGCACCGCGGCGACGCCGACGTGCGAGAAGTCCTGGCAGACGCCGTGCCGTGCGGCGAGCACCTCCTCGAGCGTCGAGGTGACGGTGGTGGCGCCCGCGTCGTAGGTGAACTCGGTGTGGATCAGCGCGGTCAGCTCCGCGAGGCACTCGCCGATCGCGCGGCCGGGGGTGAACACCTCCGCGCTGATCTCGCGGACCGAGGTGCCGGCGGGGATCCGCGGAGAGGCATGGACGAAGTCCAGGCTCGCCCCGGGCATCGGCGCGCCCCAGTGCTCGGGGGTGCACTGCTCCCAGGGGCGGGACATCGGCTCGAGCGCATAGCGGCGCTCGGCGACCGAGACCCTCGCGTGGGAGTGCACGTCGAGCTGCTCGTGCGGGGCGTCGACCAGGAGGTAGGTCGAGGAGTTCCCGTAGAAGTCGGTGTGCGCCGTCAGCCGGGCGGGAGCGGGGTCGACCACGACCTCGTGGGAGAGCACCCGCTGGTGCGGCGTGGCCCGCGGCTCCACGTGGGCGCGGCCGTAGTTGCGGGTGACCGGCTTCGCGTAGCGGTAGGCGGTGAGGTGGTGGACCCGGTAGTGCAGGGGCTCGAGGGCGGTGACGTCCTCGCCGCGCAGCGGGATCAGCGGCCTGGCGGCGTGACCGGTCTCAGACATCGTCGATCCCCCAGCGCGAGGTGGACTCCGAGGGGCGGAAGAACCGGTCCTCGAGGGCGGTGGCGAGCTCGCGCAGGGACTCCGTCGCGGCGTCGACCTCCTCGAGCAGGGCGGTCGGCGCGCCCTCGCCGGGCGCCGCCCCGGGCAGGGGGCGCAGCAGGACGTGCGGCTCCCAGGCGCCGAGCCGCGTGCGCAGCGCCGACAGCGGGGCACGCAGCTCGGGGGAGGGCGCGGTCTCGGGCAGCCGGTCCAGGGCCTGGCCGAGCCGCTCGAGCTGGAAGGCGATCGAACGCGGCAGCGTGGTGTCGCTCAGCAGCAGCTCGACCAGCAGCTCCGGCTGCATCGCGGCGTGGAACGCGCGGCGGTAGGAGGCCCCGGACTCGGTGATCAGGGCGACCGCCCCGGCGATCCGCTCCTCCGCGGTGCGGGTGCGACGGTGGCCGAGGGTCGCCCGCAGCAGGGCGAGCAGGCTCATGGTCCGTTCGATCTTGCGGCCGATCTCGGTGAGGTCCCAGCCGAGGTTGCGGGGCATCGCGTCGGCGACCGCACCGGAGAGGGTCAGGCAGCCGTCGACGATGTCGGTCAGCCACTGCTCGAGGGGCCGCGGGTCCACGCTGCCGCTGCGCACCTGCAGCCGCATCCGCGTGATCACGGGCCACACGTCGTCGGAGACGAGCTCGCGCAGGGTGCGGGTGGTGTGGGCGAGGGCGGCGGCGGACTGGGCGAGCGAGCCGGGACGGCCGACGTCGCCCAGCAGGCTCTCGATCTCGAGCCGCACCGCCTCGCCGTCGCGGAGGTCCAGGTCGGTGAACCCGGGATAGGTCGTGGTCACGTCGGTCACCGACCGCAGCAGCACCGTGCGGGCCGTGCGGGCGCTGCCGCTGCGCTCGGCGTCGAGGTCGTTGGAGGTGTCCAGCACCGTGCGCAGGAGGCGGGCGGTGGCGTCGACCCGTTCGAGATAGCGGCCGAACCAGAACAGGTCCGAGCCCACCGAGCGGGTCATCGTCGGGAAGGCCGAGACCGCCGCGCGCAGCGACGAGGCCGTCTCGGGGTGGGGGCCGAGGGCGGGCTCGTCGTCGGGGACGGCGGCGGTGTCGGGGACCGCGACCCAGACGTCCTTGAGCACCTCCGGGCCCTCGTCGGCGGTGCGGGCGATCCCTCCGGGAAGCACCTCGAAGCCGTCGTCGGCGGCCATCACCAGCAGGCTCAGCCGCACCGGTCGCTCCACCAGCTCCTCGCCGCCCGCGGGATCCAGCGACGGCCAGCGGGCGGGTGCGGTCCCCGCGGAGGCGGGACGCAGCAGCAGGTCCTCGTGCAGCATCTGCCGGCACAGGTCGGGCAGGGCCTCGCGCAGCGCGGCGTTCTCGAGCAGACCGGCACCGAGCGGGTTCATGAGCTCGACGTCGCCGCAGCGTGCGGCCTCGACGAGCCCGGTCACCCCGCCCAGCGGCGTCGGCCCGAGGTCCAGGGGGTCCAGCAGCGGCGAGGGGATCAGTCGCAGCACCGCATCGACCGGGTCCCCCGGGGCGGAGTCGAGGCCCGGCAGTCGCAGGCTCAGGGCGCCCGTGCCGGAGCGCAGGTCCCGGACGGAGACCGTCGGCGCCCCCAGGAGGTTCGCGAGCCAGCTGTGGTCGAAGGCGCGCAGCGGCTCCTCCGCGTCGTCGGTGAGCACGACGGCGCGCCCCGGGCGCCCGTCGGCCCGGGTGCGCTGGTGGAAGGAGGTGCGCAGCGTGTCGAAGAAGGGATGGAGGCGGCGCATGGCGGTGCTGCGGTACAGCGTCGGCGCGCAGCGGGAGAGCACCCGGCGCAGCTCGAGGGCGAGCCCCGCGCCGCGCGGCACGTCCACGGCGTCCTCGTGCACCACCCAGGCGCCCTCCGCGGTGCGGGAGACGGTCGTGGTCACGGCGAAGAGATGGTGCGCGCCGCGGGCGGGGATGCCCACCGCGGGGCGCTGGTATCCCGGATCGGCGAGCAGCTCCGCGACGGGCGCGACCTCGGTGGACAGCACCGTGCGCGGGCCGTAGAGGTCCGTGTACAGCGCATCCAGCAGCCGCACCCGCTGCGCGAGCCCCGCCGACAGCTCGGACCAGGAGTCCGCGTCGAGCACGACGGGCACCGGGTCGAGAGCGGGGGCGGGGACCGAGACGTCGGCCGCGAACATCGCCGCGGCGCTCGCCGCCGCCTGCCGTCGACCGGCGGGGCCGAGGGCGCTGAGCTCCTCGACCAGGGCCGGCGGGGACGTGATGGTCACCGGGACATCGTAGACACGGAGCCCCGACGCGCGGACGGGACGGCGCGGACCGGTCGGACGGTCCGTCCCGTCAGGAGGCGGAGACCACCGGTGCGCCCTCGGACGGCTGGACCACCACGAAGCCCGGGCCGTGGAAGCCGAGCTGGAAGGACTCGCCGGAGCCGCGCCCGATCAGCGAGCCCATCTTGAAATCGTTCTTGATCTGGGGCTGCAGGTTCGCGGACCAGCACACCGCGGCCTGCGGGTCCACGTAGGTGGGCTGCTGGGAGCAGTCCAGCAGCATGGGCGGGCCGTCGGAGGTGACCGCGACCATGCCCTGCCCCTGCAGGAACAGGTTGAACAGGCCGCCGGCCATGAAGCCCGCACCGCCGAGGGACTTGATGTCCCACTGGATCGAGGAGTCGAAGGCGAGCATGTTCTTCGAGTTCAGGGTCAGCGCCTCGCCCTCGAGCTGGATCAGGAAGATCTCGTTGTTCTGGCGGGCGTAGAAGATCTCGCCGTGGCCGCGGGTGCGCATCATGTTCGCGCCCTCGCCGGTGGCCATCTTCTTCAGCAGCTTCATCCCGCCGCCGGAGCCCTGGTACGAGAAGTCCATCTGGCCCTGATAGGCGACCATCGCCCCGGCCGAGGAGATGATCTCCGGGGACTGCGGGTTCAGCGCGCAGCGCAGCATCTTGGAGGACTGGAGCGCCCACCGGTCGTTGGTCTGTCGCTCCTGGTTGGAGGCGTCGAACAGGTTCGAGCGCATGGCCCCTCTTCTCGTCTGTGCTTCTCGTCGGTGCGCGACGTCGTGCGCGACGCCCACCGCGCCGCGGAGGGATCGTCTCACGTCCTCGCCCATATGGGGACCCTGTGGGGGAGCGGTGAACACCGCGCCTGCCTGCGCACGGCCTCGTAGCATGGAGGCCATGTCCGACTCCCGCACGCCCCGACGCCCCCCGGCCGCCAGCGATCCGCGGCTGGAGGCGCTCGCCGAGGACTCCGGCTACGAGGTCCTGGGGCGGATCGGCGCGGGCGGCATGGGCATCGTCTATCGCGCGCACGACGCCGACGGCCGCGACGTCGCGATCAAGATGCTGCGTCACGAGATCGCCGACGACCCCCGCGCCCGCGAGCGGCTCGCCCGCGAGGTCGCCGCCCAGCAGCGGGTGCGCAACGACAACATCGTGCGGATCCTGGACGCGGAGCTCGAGTCCTCCGACGCCTTCGTGGTCACCGAGTTCGTGCCCGGGCCGACCCTCGAGGACGCGGTCCGCGGCCACGGCGGCCTGCACCCGGAGGCGGTGCGCGAGGTGGGCCTGCTGCTGGGGGAGACCCTGCGCGACATCCATGGCGCGGGCGTGATCCACCGCGACCTCAAGCCCAGCAATGTGCTGCTGCGCAACGCGCGCGACGCGGATCTGGCGGGCTTCGACCCCGAGGGCGACGGGCTGGATCCCGTGATCATCGACTTCGGCATCGCGATCGCCGCGGAGGAGTCGCGTCTGACCTCGACCGGTCTCGTGATGGGCACCGCCGCCTATCTCGACCCGGAGGTGGTGCGCACCGACCACACGGGCGAGGCGGGGGACTGGTGGTCCTGGGCGGCGATGCTCGCCTTCGCCGCGACGGGCCGGGAGCCCTTCGGCACGGGCCGGGCGGACCTCGTGTTCCTGCGTGCGGACCGCGGGGAGATCGACATCGACGGCGTGCCCACCGAGCTCGGGGCGTGGCTGCGCTCGGCTCTGCATGCCGACCCCGCCGAGCGCGCCACGCCCGAGGAGCTGCTGGCGCGCCTGGCCGAGCTCGACCTCGACCGCTATGACGATCCCGGGGAGACCGAGGTCTTCGAGACCGGTCCCCGCACCGAGGTGCTGCCCGTCCTCGGGGCCGACGGCGCTCCTGCGGCCGGGGCCGCCACGCCGGCCGACGCAGGTCCGGGGACGGATCCCGTCGCGGGCCGGATCGGCTCGCCGGAGGCGGAGGGCGCCACCGAGGCCCTGCCGCGGGTCGGGGACGGCGACGAGCCGCCCACCGAGGCGCTGCCCCGGTCCACCACCCCCGCCGAGCCGCCCACCGAGGTGATCCCGGTGATGGGCACCCCCACCCGTGCGCTGCCCGTCGTCCCGCCGCCGGCCGGTCCCGTCGGCCCGAACGGCCAGCCGACGGGCGCGTACGGCGCCCCGTCGCCGCAGCACCCGGTGCAGCAGCACGCCCCCGGGGTGCAGACCGCCCCGGCGCAGTGGCCCGGGCCGGGCGACGGGCAGATGCAGCCGCAGCAGACAGCCCCTCAGCAGATGACGGCCCCGCAGCCGACGCCCGAGCAGATGGCGCTCCAGCAGGGCACGTGGGCGGCGCCGCCGGCCCCGCCGCGCCGACCGCTGCTGGTGTGGACCGGCCACCTGCTGATCGTGGCGCTGGCCGCGCTCGCGCCCTACGTGTCGCTCGCGGTGATGCTCCTGCTCGGTGCGCTCGCCCGCACCTGGGAGCGCAGCCACCGCTCCGTGGCCGCGCAGCGGATGCGCGGCGCGACCGGCTCCGGTCCCTCCTGGGCGGCGGGGCTCGCGAGCCCCTTCCGCTTCCTGCAGGGACTGCTCGAGATCGTGCTGCAGGCCCTGTTCCCGCTGATCCTGGGACTGCTCGTCGGGATCGCGCTGGACGCCGGGTGGACGCTGCTGCAGGGCACGCCCCCGCCCGACGGGGCCGCCTTCGCGACCGCGATGGCGATCACCCTGCTGATCACCTGGGTGGGGATCGGCAGCCGCACCACCCGTGACGGCGCCCACCGGATGCTGGACGCGGCCGCTCCGGACCTGCTCTGGGGCGCGATCGTGCTGGTGCTGCTCCTGCTGCTGCTCGGCGCGGTCGCCTTCGCGCTCGTGACCCGTGAGGGCATGGTCGACTATCTCCCCTTCCCGGGCGGTCCGCGGCTCGACGACATCGCCCTGTGGCGGCGCTGAGGCCGGAGCCCGCCCCCGCACCCGCAGGCGCCCCGTGAGGTCGATCATCCCCTTCGGGATCGCCCAGGGAGCGACCGTTAAACTCTCCACGACCCACAGTCCACCGCTGCCCCACCCCGGGGGCGAGGAGATCCCATGGCCGCGTCCGGTCCGTCCATGTCGTCGCAAGAGCGTCGCGAAGCACAGCGAGAGGCCCTGCGCTCGCAGCGCCAGGCGGAGCTCAAGCGCCAGCGCACCGTCCGCACCATCGTGATCGCGGCGGTCACCGTCGTCGCCCTCGTGCTGGTCACCGCCGCGGGCCTGTTCATCTACCGCCAGCTGCAGCCCGCCGGTCCCGTCGCGACCCCCGAGGGCGTCGCCAAGGACCAGGCCTACCTCCCGATCGGCGCCCCCGAGGACTCGGGCAAGCCCGTGCTCGAGATCCACCTCGACTTCATGTGCCCGATCTGCGGCCAGTTCGAGGAGATCAACGGCGAAGACCTCGAGCAGATCGTCGCGAACGAGGAGGCCACCGTGCACCTCGTGCCGCGCCGCTTCCTCGACACCCAGTCCACCACCGGCGACTACTCCTCCCGGGCCGCGAACCTGCTCGCCTGCGTGTGGGAGGACGACCCCGACAACGTCATCGGCTTCCAGCAGCTCATGTTCGCCAACCAGCCCGCCGAGGGCAGCGCAGGCCTGACCGACGAGCAGATCTGGGGCTACGCCCAGGAGGCCGGCGCCTCCGACGCCGTCCAGTCCTGCATGAGCTCGAAGACCTACCAGCCGTGGGTGCGCCAGGTCGCGGACCCCTACGGCGAGGAGAACGGCGGCGGCACCCCCTACGTCGAGATCGACGGGGAGACCTTCGGCTCCGACCAGTGGTCCCAGCCCGGCGCCCTGCGCGAGGCCGTGCTCGCCGCAGGCGGCTCCGCCTCCGACGGCGGCGAGGGCTGAGCCGCAGGCCACCTCGGGGCCCGCGGGCCTCTACACTCTCAGGGGACCGGCCGCTCACGGTCGGTCCCCTGCTCGCTGGAGTGGCGCAACGGTAGCGCACCTGTCTTGTAAACAGGTGGTTGCGGGTTCGATTCCCGTCTCCAGCTCAAAGAAACAACCCCTCACCTGCTGGAATGTCTGTCCTGGCACTCTGAGGTGAGGGGTTGTTCTGACCCTAGGGGCTACTTTGGGGGCTACTTTGCTTCCTGGACGGTGCCCTCCAGGGCCTTCCCGGCCTCGATCTTCAGCAGGTCCCCGACCACGGTGCCGGAGACATCGGGCGCAGACTTCCAGTCGCCGTACACCTTCAGGGTGAGGGACGGGTCGGTGTGCCCCAGCAGGGCGGCGACGGTGAGGACGGGGACTCCGGCCTTCAGGAGTGTGGTCGCGTAGGTGCGCCTGAAGGTGTGGGGCGTGGCCCACTGGAGCCCCACGGCGTCGAAGGCGGGGCGGAACCTGTTGTGCACGTTGCTCGTGTCGCGGATCGTGCCACGCTCTGACGGGAACACCAGCCCCAGCGGATTCCATGACTCCTCCAGGCGAGCGCGCTCTCGATCCTTCGCCTTGACGGTGCGCAGCTTCTCGGCGAGTTCGGGCGACATGGGGACCGTGCGCATGCCGGTGTCGGTCTTGGTCCAGGGCTGGAGGTGGAGCCCCTCTCCGGGTGTGCGGACCACGGTCGCGTCCACGGCGAGGGTGGAGCCCTTCAGGTCTACGTCCTGCCACTGGAGGGCGAGCACCTCGCCGATGCGGAGCCCAGTGGTGAACATCGTGTACGCGATGAGGTGGAGCCCGTTCCGCTGGGACTTCGCGTCCCCCTCCAGGTGTGCGAACAGGCGCGTGATGTCGTCGGCGGCGAGCGCCTTCTCGTGGTCCTTTGCGACGGGTGCAGCCTTGCCCTCGGCTTCTGCCTTTGCCGCGGCCTCGCGCTGGAGCCGCTGGACCGTCTCGCGCTTCCGCTTCACCTTGCCGATGCGGCGCGTGGGATCGCGGTGCACGATGTCGTAGTCCATGGCGCGACCGAACATCTTGCCGGTGAGGGACTGGACGGTGTGCACCACGCCGTCGCCGCGATCGTTGGCGATGTCCTGGAGCCAGTCCTTCAGCTCGCCGTGGCTGATCGAGTCCAGGCGACGACCGTCGAAGCGATGGGGGACCGGCTCCTCGTCTTTCTTCGTGGGGCGGTCCTGGAGTACGTACCCGTTCAGCGCGCCGAGGTACACGCGGCGGGAGCCCGCCGAGTAGTCCGAGTCCGCCGACTCGATCCACTCCCGATGGTTGACGGCGAAAGTGGACCACTCCCTCGGGATGGACTTGCCTCGCGCCTCGTCCTGTGCCCGCTCCTGTTCCGCCTGCACCGCCTCGCGGACGGCCTTACGTAGCGCCCGCTCAGCGGCGGTGCGCGATGCGCCCCGCGCCTTCTTGCGCTTGCGCGTGCCGTCCCCCGCGCCGTAGTAGGCGACGGCCTGGAAGTAGTCCGGCCTAGTGGTGTTGCCGTCGGTGAGTTTCTGCCCCCGCCTGTCGTAGGCATCAGTGCGGATGGTGCCGACCTGCCCCGGTGTGAGTGTCTCGCGTGCCATGGGAGGGAGCCTATCCAAAGTAGCCCCGGGTTGCAAGGTTCATTGTCGCCGGCCCCGCAGGTGAGACGGCAGGCTCGAGCCTGCGGCGTGCGCAGCAAGGCTCCCGCAGTGGCGCGGTAGGACCGTGGATGCGACGGAAGCCTGCGATGGACCCCGGCCCCACCTGCGCCCTGCCGACGGCCCCTAGGGCCACTCCTCCCAGTGTTCCGAGGGTGTGGGCGCTGGAGCGTGGCGCACCGCCGGCCCCACACCCCAGGGGGTGACCCCCTCGACGCGATTCTCCCGCCCGGAACGCCCCAGCAAGCCAGATTCTGTACGCATTGGGAAGTCGACGTAGCCGCCAGTTGAGTTGATTCAAGTCGCGGTGTAATGCAGATCACAGCCAGCGAGTTCAGCCCCCATCAGGTCTTTGCGCAATTTTAGCGAACTGATTCATAAGTGCGCTTTAGTCGATCTCGATTAGTAGGATTTATGGGCGGTGGCGTTGACTAGTGTTCAATTGTGCGCGCACGAACTCCGTGAATCGACCAGTATCTGCGAAGTAGTTTGGGTAAGCATCGCGCAACTGGCTGATGCGTGAGATGTTGATGAGCACTGCGTCCAGGTTCGGGTCGTCGAGCGACTCGAGTGCAGTAAGTCTTTCTTCAGCTTCAGCCAATGTCTCGTGAACCGTCACCGTGAGGCGCCCTTCCCTGCGCATAAGTTCGAGGGTGAGGGCGTTCCGGCGGTCCGTACTCGAATGCTCCCCGACAATTGCCGCGTAGCCTTGAAGGCGAGCGAGAACTCCGATTCTGTCTTCTAGCTTCACCAGTTCACTTCGCAGCTCCGCGGGATCCCCTTCCGCCCCGGGCACTGGCGCAGTGTGCTCTTCGTGTGCCATGAGTGAGGCGACCAGCACGAAGAACCGGAGAAGGTCCGGGTCGCCCTTCCCGTACTTCAACTCGCTTCCCGAAAAGAGGTCCATCGTCTCGACTGCCGTAGCCCAAGCGTGCTGTATCTGTGTGCGCACTTGCAGTTCAATTCGCAGGCCGTGATACTCGATCTTGGACGCGGCGTATTCGTAGACCAAATGTACTCCGCGGTAGCCTGAACGTTGCGGTCCTGGAGTATTGCGCAAGTAGTCTGTGATCTTCTTGACTCGGTTCTTGCTTCGCGGTAGATCCTTTAGAATTTCTACCAGATTGTCCACTTCGTCAATGGAGCTTAGGATTACGCGACAGCCGCCGAGGTCCTGCATTGTCGTGAGGCTCATCGTCGGGTGACGCTTGAGCTTGTCAATGATTGTGGGTAGCCGCTTGCGGCGCTGAGCTACGACGGCGTCCGGATTCACCTCGAGTGCGCGCTTTCGCACGGTCATGGTGACCGCGTTCAATGGGTACGCGTGGGCGAGGCGATAATTGCTGAGTATGCTTCGTGCATTTCGAAGGTCTTCGGGGTCGCCAGTGCCCTTGCCGATAACCTTGCTTGCGCGTTGGACGGCCTTGTTTGAGTGCTCCGGCACTACCCAGTTCTCCATGGCGCAACCCTACATTGCAACTCCGACATATTGCCCGAAGCGGAGACCCAGTAGGTGAAGGCGGCGACGAGAGGGAGACGAAGGGCTTTCGTCAGACGCTTGCCGTGAGCCCCTCCCTCCTCTCAGGCGGTCGCCGCCGGGCGAGCCCCGCCAGGGGCGTAGCCCGTCCACCCCAAGGGCCAATTGGTAGTGCACTGGTAGTGCACTAGTAGGAGGGGCGTGACGCCCCTTACCCCCGGGGCGTGACGCCCCTGTCCCTAGGGGCATGACGCCCCTCTCCCCGGTTGCGCTCGGTGCCAGGGGGAGGGGCGTGACGCACCTGTCCTATTCCTCCCACTCGGGGAGGGTGAGGCGGTACTCGGTCGCCACGTTGCCCACGATGTTCGTGCCGTGGTGCGTGATGACGGCGTAGCCCTTCCGGGTGAGCGATGCGAGCAGCTCGCGAACGGACCTCTGGGCGTTGCTTCCCGTGTAGCCGAGGTCATCGGCCAGACGGGCGTGCCCCGGGCGGGCTCCCGCGAGGTCCGCGTTCGCGTAGGTCCCGAGCATCACGAGTGCGACGTACTCGGCGCGGGTGATCTGGCGGTCCCCGTTCCCTACACGCCCTCGCAGCGCCTCCAGGTGCTGGAACTTGTAGGGCACTCCATCGCTCGGCCTCGGAATCGTCGCCGCCCCTGTCCGCTCCGGCGCGGGCGCAGGGCTGACATGAGCGGGCTCAGGCGGCGCGCTCACCTCCACCTCGCGCACCGCCTCGGTGGCGACGGGAGGCGCGTACTCGAGGACTAGCCAGCCGTCGCCCCTCTCCGGGTAGGTGTCCCAGGAATTGCCCTCGGTCGCGGGCAGGTGCCGGTGCACGTCGCGGTTCACGATGCGCGCCGGCCTCCCGTTCCACTCCGTGTCATAGACGTTCGCCCCAGCGGGGGAACCGTTCCTCAGCATGGATCAGCCCTTCCTGAGTGTGTAGGTGTTCGCGAGATGGGAGCCGAACTCATCCACGTTCCGGGTGATCGTGAGCAGTCCTCGGTCCTCCAGCCCGTGCAGGCGCTTGCGGACCGTGTAGCTCGCGCTCCAGCCGCACCTCTCTGCCAGCTCGCCATTGGTCACCGTGACCCTTCCCGAGCCGTCGTCCAGCTCGCGCAGCACGTACAGCAGCAGGCGCTCGCCGGGATGCATGTTGGGCATCGTCATGGCGCTCACGCCTCCCTCCACTCCAGCAGCACACCGGCCAGGACGACGACGCGCTCCCTGGAGGGAGTCGCGGCGGCGACAGAGTCCCCGATGGCATCGGCCCAGCGGTCCAGCTCGCCGACCTCGGCGATGCGCCCCGCTCTCGTGGTCGTCCCGCGCAGCTCCTGGAGTGCACCGCGCACGTCCTTACCCGTGGTGAGCGAGAGCTTCACGTACTGGTGCCGGTGCTCGGGGGTGCCCTCGACGGGGCCGACCTCGGTCACCTTCCGGCCCCGGTGCCTGTCCCCGAGGGCCACTCGGGGGTCCTGCTCCTCGCGCCCCTCGATCAGCGGCACGAAGGGGAACACCTCGATGGAGTAGACGCCCGAGAGGACCGTGGTGCCGTCGCTCAGGGATGCCCTGTTCACCTTATGCTTCACCTCGCCGAGGTCCGCATGGGCGGCGTCGGTCGTGCTGGTGCTCGCGCCTCGCTCCACCGTCTCGGGAGCCCACACGTCGATCCGCTGGGAGACCTTGGCCCCGCCGGGCGACCAGCCCAGTTCCTCCACCTCCAGTGCCCCGAGACGGTAGGTCACGTGCTCCGGTCCCACGGGAGGGACGACGCCCTGGTGCTCCACCAGGACCGCGCCCGGGTAGTTCCTCGTGGCATGGCGCAGCAGGGCGGCGGAAACCTGCTCCTTGGTCGCCTCGGTCAGCAGGGCAGTGGTGCTCTTCGTGGTGGTGTTCATCGGCGGGCCTCCGTGATGATCGAGTCGGTGTTCGGGGTGACGGTGACGAAGCGCTCGCCGTTGACGATCAGCGCCCTGGGGTGGCCGTACTGCCCGCCGCCCATGAGGACGGGCAGCGTCGGGTCCGCCTGCTCCTCGATCAGCCCCGCCTGACGGGCCTTGCCGATGGTCTCGGTCAGTTCGGAGTTGTAGGCGGCGACCGCCTCGGCATACTCGGCGAGAAGGGAGCGGATGCCCTCGACCGTGGCGGCACGCATGACCCCCAGTGCCTCGAGCTGGGCGTCGTGGTCGCCCAGGGTCTCGGCGAGGACGTAGGACTCGTGCACCTTCCGGGCCTCGTCCAGGTGCGGGCGCTGAACCTCCAGCCACCGCCGTTCTGCCTTCAGCTCTGCCTCGGCCTGAATGTGGCGCAGGGAGTCGTATCCGAGGTCTCCGGCGTCGGCCTTGCGCTGGTGCTCCTTGACCTCGACGGCGAGCTTCTGTTCGCGCTCCTCGTGGGCCTTGACGGCGGTTGCGTACTCCTCGACGCGCTCTCGGGCGATGGTGCTCGGCTTCTTCTTGCTCATCGGTTGATCTCCTCGGTGGTGGTGTTGAAGGGTGTAGCCGATCCGGTGAGGATCAGCCGCGTGATGGTGGAGTCCTCGCGCAGGACTCCCTGGGCGATGCAGTGGGCGAGCGCCTTCTCGACCTCGCTCTCGCGGGCCTCCCCGTCGGGCTGGTCGCGGTGCGCCAGAGCTCGCCGTAGGCCGACCTTCGTGGTGGGCTCCCAGACGCCGGTCTCGTCGGCGTGGGCGATCACGAGGACGTGCAGCAGATGGGCGCGGTACGGTCGCGCCTCACGCTCCGTCCACGCGGCGATGTGGGTACTCAGGTCCATGTGTCTCCTTGAATCCGGGCATGCTCGCGCCCGGGTTGTGCGGTGGTGAGGGTGTTGGACGGGTGCCGCTCAGGCGGCGACGGGCAGGACGGTGGCCCCACTCGTGCCAGACGGCCCGGATGTCTCGCGGCGGGACCCGTAGTGCCACACGCCCCGCTCATCGCTCCAGTGTTGAGACAGGCCACCGTCCTGGAGGTCTGCGCACTCTCGGACGTCTCCAGGGCCGCGCCGATGGCGGGTGAAGGGCTTCTCCCCGGCGAACGTCTCGTGGCATCCGGCGCAGTGCCAGAACCGCTTGCCGGTGCGCAGCTCAGTTCCGCACGAGCAGATGGGGTGTGCCGTGTCCGGAGCACCGCTCAGACGATGGCCCCACTCGTGCCAGGACAGGACACTGACGTGCTCGGGCCTCCCGGCCCCGGCGGCGCACTTCTCGCACTCAGCGCGGAGATGGGCCAGCTTCTCGGGGTAGTTGTACTCGCTCACGCGGCCACCGGCTCGGCAGTCTCCAGGCCCTCGACGTAGGCGAGCAGGTCCGACAGGCGATACCGCCGCGACCGGGAGCCCACGAGGACGGAGCGGGGTCCCTTTCCTAGGGTGTGCCAGTTGGCGAGCGTCTGGACGGACAGGCCCAGCAGCTCGGCGGCCTCGGGACGGCTGAGCAGCCGCTCGGTGATGTTGACGCGGGTGTCGGTCATGGGGTGTACTCCTCGTGTTGTTGGTTGACCCCGTTGCTTGCAGGCTCAGGGGGTCGATCGGAAGGAAGCGTGCAGACGCGAAAGAACCGGCACCGCAGTTGCGGGTGCCGGCTCCTGTCATGCCTCCGTGCTACGTGATCTTGCCTACGCGTGTCCGTAAATACCGTCACCTCGGCAACCACGCCCACAGCTCACGGGGGCGATTCCCGCGTGTCGCGGAAGATCCCGTGTAGCCCTCGAAGCGGTTCACGTCTTCCCGCCCTCTACCTAGATAGAACGGGCCCGAGGTGGGGGTGCACCGTAAAGCCGGGACCAAGACGGATCACGAAACGATAACGGCCGCTCCGAGGGTCAGGCACAAGCGCAGGTGCAGACCTCCAGCGCCCCGCCGGCCTCCAGCCTGGGCACCTCCTCCTCAGTAGCCACAAGCCGAGGCGTAGACCCCAGCAGCAGGCCGACACAAACGTCCCTCGGCATGCGTCAATCTGGGGGTTGACCAGGGTGTACGCCCGCAGCAACGATGCCGTCATGGCTACTGAACCCCACCTCATCGCCATTCCGCTCGGCGTCGTGGACGTCCGCGCTCGCGTCCACCAGGACGGCACTGTTCGACTCCTAGGGCATCGGGGGCACCCTCTGCCGCGCCGTCTCGCCGCAGCGGCGTGGGGCGTCCTCTCCACATGGATGCTCCAGCAGGACGACGAGGACCCGGCGTCCGGTCAGACGATGATCGACCCCGACGCCTGGCACGAGACTTTCGCCCATCGCTTCGCCACGGCGGCGTAGGACCGACGCCCGCAGCAGGACTCGTCAACGCAAGCAAGGCTCCTCCCAGCAGAACGCCGGGAGGGGCCTAGTCGTGGGAGGGGCTACTTTGGGGGCTACTTTGGGTTGTTCACTCGGTGTACTTGGCGCGCCCTGTTGCCTTTAGGTGCAGGTCACGAACGACTTCAGGTAGTCCACGGTGACTCCACGTAATCAATGCCCGAGAAACAGGTGGTTGCGAGTTCGAATCTCGTCTCCAGCTCTCTCGCCCCGGTCCCTGCAGGACCGCGTGGCAGCCCAGTACGACGCAGCCCCTCACCGGAATGATCCGGTGAGGGGCTGCGTCGTCGTGGGCCCGGCGGGTCAGAACGTCTCGTAGCCGACCCTGTTCACGGTGAATCCCTTGCCGGTCATGGTGTTCCAGCAGGTCATCCCGTCGAAGCGGCTCGTGCAGGCCACGTCGCCGCGCACGGCGCTGCGGTCGTACTCGAGGGTCTGCGCGGAGTCGCTGAGGAAGGACGAGCCGCAGGCCCGCTCGGCGCCCTCACCGGCGACCGTGATCGAGAAGGGTCCGTCCTCGCAGTCCTCGAGGCCCTCCTCGGAGAAGTCGCGGTCCACGACGGAGCAGGAGACGGAGTCCTCCTCGAGCAGGCAGCTGATGTTCCCGGTGGGGGAGAGCAGCTCGTTCCTCTCCTCCGCATCCTCGGGGGCGGGGGAGACGGGGTCCTCGGGGGTGGCCTCCTCGGTCTCCTCCGGGGTCGTCTGCTCGGGGGCGGCCTCGGCGCTCGTGGTCGTGCTGTCGCGCTGGTACTCCTCCTCGTCGGGGGCGAGCAGGGCGCGGGCGCCCAGGCCGATCACCAGCAGCAGGACCAGGGCGAGCACGAGGCAGCCGCCGCAGGCGATCCAGGCCTTCTTCCGGCTGCCGTCGTCGGCGTCGTCCTCGTTCCCGGGCGGCGGGCCGACGGGCGCCGGTGCGGTCGCGGGCCCCTGGCTCCCGGCGGCGCTCTGCTGTCCCGCGGGTCCCTGCTGCTCGGCGGGGCCCCACGAGGGGGCGGCACCTGCGCCTGCGGCGGCGGACGCGGCGACGGGGGCCATCGGTCGGGTCGCCGGACCGGTCTGCGCGGGGGCGGCGCCGAGCGGGACCACGGAGGCCGTGGGAGACAGCCGCACCGAGGAGGACGGCGAGCCCTGGCCCGGGGAGGACTGCGCGGCGGACTCCGGCTGCGCGGGGACGGGGGCAGGCGGGGCCGGAAGCGCGTCGGCCTGCGCGTCGGGGGAGGCGGCGCCCTGGGCGGCGGCGCCCGTGGCCGCGGCGCCGGTCGCTCCGGCGGCGGTGCCCCAGACGAGCTCCTCGGGGTAGTCGCCCCAGGCGGAGACGCTGTCGTCGGGCTCGTCCTCCGGCTGCGGGGCGTCCTGCGGCGCGTCGTGCGACGCATCCGCCCTGTGCTCCGGGCGCGGTGCCGGTGCGGCGACCGGTGCGTGCTGCGCCGGCTGCTCGTCCGTCCTGCGCGACGGCGCCGGATCCTCGTCGGGGACGGCCTGGTGGAGCTGGGTGGGCTCGCCCTCGTCGAGATCGTCGTCCTCGTCCGCCGGGCCCCGGGCCGCGTCCCCCGCAGCGCCCCGGGAGGCGTCCTGCGCCGGCACGGCGGCACCGCTCTCGTAGGCCTGCTTCGCCCACTGGTTCGTGGCCAGGATCCACTGGCGCGCGACCTCGGGGGCCGAGGGGTTCATGACGATCAGCCGATGCAGCTGAGGGTGCTTCTCGGTGAGCTCGAGAAGGCGTTCCGGGCTCGTGCCCGGATCGACCGCCTCCTCCGCCGTCGAACGGTGCTCTGCCACCGTGCTCTCCCTTCCTCGCGGGGTCACGGCAGGGCGCTCGCGTCTCGCGGGGGCGGCCTGCCGATCCATGAGAATGGCACACGGGAGCGCTCCGGGGCACCGAGGGCCGCTCCCGCGGAACGGTGACGCGCAGGTCACCGGGCGCGCCACCGCATCGGGCCGGGCTGCCTCGGTCAGGGCCTGACCTGCACGGACCACAGGAGTGCGAGGAGCGGCCGCACCCCACCAGGACGGTGTGACGGGGGTCTCGGCGAAGGTGACGCAGGCGACTCCCCCGACCGGCCGCACCGGCCGTCAGTCCCCGGAGATCACCGGCAGCGCGGTGGTGGTCGTCATCGGCTCGCCGTGGGCGTCCAGCGGACGCACCTTGAGCCAGTAGAAGCCGTGCCCGCCCAGGGTGAGGGTGAGCGTGCCGGTGTCGGCCACCGCCGGGAACTCGTGCCCGCCGAACAGGTCCCGGGCCGTGCGGCGGTCCATCCCGGTCACCTCGAGCGTCGCGGTGACCGGCTGGGCGGACAGGTTGAACACGCACAGCAGCGTCTCGGCGTGCGCCTCCGCGTCCTCGCCGTGCTCGGCGCCGTCGTAGGTGCGGGTGAAGGCGAGGACCCGCTCGGAGTCCGCGGCGACGTGGCGGTAGGCGCCGAGCCCGAAGGCGTCGTGCTCCTTGCGCACCGCGAGCATCCACCGCACGAAGTGCAGCAGCGAGCCGGAGTGCGCCATGTGCGCCTCGACGTTGGTGGTCGAGTAGTGGTAGACGAGCGACTGGATCACCGGCAGGTACAGCTTCCCCGGATCGGTGATCTCGCTGAACCCGGCGTTGCGGTCCGGGGTCCACTGCATCGGCGTGCGCACCGCGTCGCGGTCCTCGAGCCAGATGTTGTCGCCCATCGCGATCTCGTCCCCGTAGTAGAGGAACGGGGAGCCCGGCAGGGACAGCAGCATCGCGTGGATCAGCTCGAGCTCCGAGCGGGAGTTGTCCAGCAGCGGGGCCAGGCGCCGACGGATGCCGACGTTCGCGCGCATCCGCGAGTCCGGTGCGTACCAGCCGAGCATCGCCGAGCGGTCCTCGCCGGAGACCATCTCGAGGGTCAGCTCGTCGTGGTTGCGCAGGAAGGTGCCCCACTGGGCGCCCGCGGGGATCTCGGGAGTGTCCGCGAGGATGTCGACGATGTGCCGGGCGCTGCCCTCGCGCAGCGCGTAGAACAGCCGCGGCATCACCGGGAAGTGGAAGCACATGTGGCACTCGGGCCTCTCCGGGCTGCCGAAGTACTCCACCACGTCGGACGGCCACTGGTTCGCCTCGGCGATGATCACGCGGCCCGGCCAGCTCTCGTCCACGAAGCCGCGCAGCTCGGCGAGGAACTCGTGGGTCGCGGGAAGGTTCTCGCCGTCGGTCCCCTCCTCCTCGAAGAGGTACGGGATCGCATCGGCCCGGAAGCCGTCGATGCCCTTGTCGAGCCAGAAGCGGACCACCTCGAACATCGCCTCGCGCACCGCGGGGTTCTCGAAGTTCAGGTCCGGCTGGTGGGAGAAGAAGCGGTGCCAGAAGAACTGGCGGCGCACCGGGTCGAAGCTCCAGTTCGACTCCTCGGTGTCCACGAAGATGATGCGCGCCTCCTCGTACTTCCGGTCGGAGTCGGACCAGACGTAGAAGTCGCCGTAGGGTCCCTCGGGATCGGAGCGGGACTCGAGGAACCAGGGATGCTTGTCGCTGGTGTGGTTCATCGGCAGGTCGATGATCACGCGGATCCCGCGCCGGTGCGCCTCGGAGACCAGCCGCTCGAAATCGGTGATCGAGCCGAACTCCGGCAGTACCTGCTCGTAGTCGGAGATGTCGTAGCCGCCGTCCCGCAGCGGGGAGGCGAAGAACGGGGGCAGCCACAGGCAGTCGATGCCGAGCCACTGCAGGTAGTCCAGGCGCTCGATGAGCCCGGTGAAGTCCCCGGTCCCGTCGCCGTTGCCGTCGGCGAAGGCGCGCACCAGCACCTCGTAGAACACGGCGCTGCGGTACCAATGGGGGTCGTAGTCGACCCCCGGACCCTGCGGGGAGAACTGAGCGGGGTTCAGGGGCATCGGGTCCTCCACGGCTCTCGGGGCGGCAAGCGCGATGGCCCCACAGTAGTGGCCGACGCGGTCCGGCGGAGGGGTCCGGCCGGCGGTCCCCGCAGGTCCCGTGTCGATACACTTGTGCTGCTCGAGGGGAGCGCCGGAGGGGGAGCGATGAGCGCAGCACAGGGGCAGCAGGCCTCGCGCGGCGCGCCCGTGCCCGGACCGACCCGTCCGCGACGTGGCCCGCTCCTGCTCGTGGCCTGCTTGACGGCGCTGGTGCTGCTGCTGCTCGCGGGCACCGTCGGCGGGTTCACCTACCTCCTGCTGGACCGGCGCGCCGAGGAGGCCTCCCGCGCGACCTACGCGACCGAGTACTACTCCTTCGCCTACCCCTCCGCCTGGCACGAGGTTTCCTCCGCGCACGCCGAGCCGGCCGAGGAGCAGGTGCTGACCGTCGAGAACGGCGAGGAGACGCGTCGACTCGTGCTGCTGGACCGGCGCGACGGCACGGACGCCGAGAGCTCCTGCGAGATGCACACGATCCAGATCGAGTCCCAGGGCCTCGGCACCCACCAGAACGAGGTGGTCGGCACCGAGGAGGTGGGAGGCCGTGAGGCGCTCCACCACCGCGCCGTCGCTCGCGGGCTGAGCGGCGAGTTCAGCTCGACCGTGCTGGAGTCCTGGTGCATGGACACCCCCGAGGGGTCCGTCGTGCTGATCGCCCAGGCCCTCAGCGAGGACGAGGACGCCCAGACCATGCCCGAGGCGGAGCAGATCGTCGCCGGCTGGACGTGGACCCCTCACGACGAGCTCGAATGACCCCCGACACCGCCCGGCCCTCCGGGCCCCGACGCAGGAGCCGCCCGTGACCCAGCCCGCCGCTCCGCCTCCCGGCCCGCCGTCGCATCCCGGCCCGCCGTCGCGTCCCGGCCCGCCGTCGCGTCCCGGCCCGCCCCCGCCCTCCGGGGGAGGCGGGCGCGTCCTCCTCGTCGGTCTGGTGGTGCTCGTGATCGCCGCGTTCCTGCTCTCCGCGCTCGCGGTCGCGGTGGTCTCCCAGCTGGTGGGCGGGGAGGACGAGGCCGCGCCGAGCTCCGCGCCGCCGCCCACCTACGTGGCCCCGTCCCCGATGACGAGGGTCGAGACCCCACACTACTCCTTCTCCCATCCCGAGCACTGGCAGGCGACCGAGGACGACGAGGAGGACATGGACTACGCGCTGACCCTCATGGACGTCACCGAGAACTCGCGGGCCGTGGTGCTGGACTTCGTGATCGCCGAGAGCATGGCGGCGACCTGCGAGGAGCTCAGCAACTCCGGCGGCTCCCCCTACGAGCGGCAGGCGGGGGTGGAGATCGACGGACGCCCCGCCCTGCACTACCAGGGCCAGGACGAGGACGAGAAGGGCCGTCCCCGCATCCAGGACATCTGGTGCGTCCAGCGGGGGACGAACGTCGTGGTGGTGATCGGGCGCACCGCCGGCCCGGAGGCGGAGGCCGCCGGGATCTCCGAGGCGCAGAAGATCCTGGACACCTGGGAGTGGACGGACGAGCCGGCCGAGGAGTGAGGTCCGGAGGGCGGGAGCGGCCTCATCCCGTCCAGCGCCACTGCTCGAGCATCTGCTCGAGCTCGGGCAGCCTCAGCGCCTTCTCTCCCCCGTGGGAGTTCTCGGCCAGCAGGAACAGCGGGCCGGAGTCCGCGGTCCCGTCGACGCAGAAGAGATCGCCCCGGGACCAGGTGCCGTCCTCCTCCTGCGCGGCCCAGGAGCGGACCTCCGCCTCGCGCCCGTCCACCGGGATCGGATCGAGGGAGCGGGAGTACTCGGTGGTCAGCCCCTGGTCCTCGGCGGACTGCTGCAGGGTGTCGCACAGCTCCTGACCGGTGCTCCCGGTGGTCCCGAGACGGCCGATCGTGATCATCTGCTCGCCGTCCGCGCTGCCGCGACGCAGCACGATCTCGGCCCCCTCGAGGTCGGCGTCCTGGTCCTCCCAGTCGGCGGGGACGACGGTGGTGAAGCCCTGGAGCTCCACCGTCTCGAGCGCGATCTCGGGCTCCTGCCGCCGCTCCACCAGGATCACCAGCCCGCCGACGATCACGACGATCATCACCAGGCAGACGGCGAGGGCGCAGGTGAGCGCGACGACAGGGCCGCGACGGCGGGACGGGGCCGCGGTGGTCATCGCGGCACGGTCCAGTCGATCCCGTCGGCGCCCTGCGCCTCCAGCAGCGCGTTGACGCGGGAGAAGGGACGGGAGCCGAAGAAGCCGCGCGAGGCCGAGAGCGGGCTCGGGTGGGAGCTCGCGACATGGGGCACCTCGCCCAGCAGCGGGATCAGGGACTGCGCATCGCGACCCCAGAGGATCGCCGCGAGCGGACCGCCCCGGGCGACGAGCACGCGCAGCGCGTGCTCGGTCACCTCCTCCCAGCCGCGCCGACGGTGGGAGGCGGGAGCCCCGGGCGTGACGGTGAGGACCCGATTCAGCAGCAGCACGCCCTGGTCCTGCCAGGCGGTGAGGTCCCCGTGCGGCGCGGGCGGGATCCCGAGGTCGCTCTCGAGCTCCTTGTAGATGTTCTGCAGCGAGCGCGGCAGCGGGCGCACGTCCTGCTCGACCGCGAAGGACAGCCCGATCGGGTGCCCAGGGGTCGGGTAGGGATCCTGGCCCACGATCAGCACCCGCACCTCGGACATCGGCCGGGTGAAGGCGCGCAGCACGGCGTCTCCCGCGGGAAGGTAGCCGCGCCCCGAGGCCACCTCCTCGCGCAGGAAGCCTCCCAGCGCGTGGATGCGGTCCTCGACGGGGGCGAGCGCCTCGGCCCAGTCGTCGGCGATGATCTCGGAGAGGGGAGTGGACATGGGGGAAGTCAACCATCCGCGAGAGGTGCCGGAGGGCGCGCCCGGTCGGCGACGGGAGGCGTCCCTCACGGCCGCGGCCGGGCGACGGCGTGGTGCCTCCGGGCGGCGGCCGCGGTTGCGTAGCCTCGTTCCATGCCCTCCGCCTCCGACGATCCCGCCCGCGCCGAGCAGCGCGCCGCCGACGCACCGACGGCGGACCGCGCGGGATCGGGGAGCGCGGGATCGGACCATGCGGCGTCGGGCGGCGCGACGTCGGCCGTGGCGCTGCCGGGACCGCAGGGGGCGCTCGCCGAGCGAGACCGCCGGATCCTCGCCCTCGAGGGGCGCACCTTCCGCTACGTCGGTGCCAAGGAGCGGGCCATCCGCGAGGAGATCGGCCTGTCGAAGGTCGCCTACTACGTGCGTCTCAACTCCCTGCTCGACGACCCCGCCGCGCTGCGCGCGGCGCCCGCCGTCGTCAACCGGCTCCGCGCCCGGCGCACCTCCGAGGACGCCGGCACGGCCGCCGGCGGCGACCACCGCGTGGCCTGAGCCATCCCGCGCCCGGGGCGTGTGCTCCACCCCTGATTCGGGTCGACCATGTTAAATGGGTCCGTGGCTGATTCCCAGTATCCCTACCCGCCGGACCGATTCGACGACGAGGCGGACGCCGTCACCTTCCACGGCGCCCACCGCGCCGAGCTCCCCTTCTGGCGGGAGAACCTGCTGTACATCATCATCATCGGCGCGGCCGTGGTGATGCTCGTGGTGCTGCTCTTCGTGATCGGCGGGATGGGCGGCGGTGGCGACGACGACCGCGCCGCGGACCCGACCACCGCCTCCGAGAGCACCGAGGGCGAGGACGCCGCCGAGGAGAGCCCCTCCGAGGAGCCCGCCCCGGAGCCCGACCTCTCCGTGCCCGTGCAGGTGATCAACGCCGGCAGCATCAACGGCCTGGCCGGCACCTGGCAGGAGCAGCTCCAGGGCGAGGGCTGGGAGGACGTCAGCGTCGCCACCGCCGACAGCCCCCAGCAGGAGCCCGTGGTGTTCTACCGCGACGAGGCCGACCAGGCCACTGCCCAGGCGCTCGCCGAGCAGGTCGGCGCCGGAGAGGCGCGCCAGAGCGACGAGTACGAGTCCCCGCTGACCTTCATCGCGGTCACCGAGCCCGGTGACGGCGGCGACGAGGGCGGTGAGGGCGAGGGCTGACCCCTCCCTCCGATGTCGCGACGCGCCGCTCCTCCCTCGGGAGGGGCGGCGCGTCCGCGTCCTGGCCGACGGGCGGCCCCGGCTGCCGGCCGACGGTGCTCGGCGTCCGCGTCGGCCTCCCTCCGCGCCGTGTCGGACGGCGCGTGTCCGCTCCTCGCGGAGAGTTAGCACTCTCGGGTCCCGAGTGCTTATGATGATCTGGCACTCGGTGCACGGGAGTGACAGCCTCCGCGCACACAGCCTCCGCGCACCGGGACCTGAACATTCCGGCCCCGTGAGGGCGTCGCCGCCGTGGGACATGAACACGACGACGGCTCCCGTCCGTCGCGGGCACAGGGCCGGGTGGACATCACAGACACGGGAGAGATTCCACAATGGCCAAGCTCATCTCTTACGACGAGGAGGCCCGGCGCGGCCTCGAGCGGGGAATGAACCAGCTCGCCGATGCCGTCAAGGTCACCCTCGGCCCCAAGGGCCGCAACGTCGTGCTCGAGAAGTCCTGGGGCGCCCCCACCATCACCAACGACGGCGTGTCGATCGCCAAGGAGATCGAGCTCGACGATCCCTACGAGAAGATCGGCGCCGAGCTGGTGAAGGAGGTCGCCAAGAAGACCGACGACATCGCCGGCGACGGCACCACCACCGCTACCGTCCTCGCCCAGGCCCTGGTCAAGGAGGGCCTGCGCAACGTCGCCGCGGGGGCGAACCCGATCGCGCTCAAGCGCGGCATCGACCAGGCCGTGGCCGCGGTCTCCGAGACCCTGCTCAAGCAGGCCAAGGAGATCGAGACCAAGGAGCAGATCGCCTCCACCGCCGCCATCTCCGCGGCCGACCCGGCCATCGGCGAGCTCATCGCCGAGGCCCTCGACAAGGTCGGCAAGGAGGGCGTGATCACGGTCGAGGAGTCCAACACCATGGGCCTCGAGCTGGAGCTCACCGAGGGCATGCGCTTCGACAAGGGCTTCATCTCGCCGTACTTCGTCACCGACGCGGAGCGCCAGGAGACCGTGCTCGAGGATCCCTACATCCTCCTGCTCTCCTCCAAGGTCTCCTCCGTCAAGGACCTGCTGCCGCTGCTGGAGAAGGTCATCCAGGCCGGCAAGCCGCTCGCGATCATCGCCGAGGACGTCGAGGGCGAGGCCCTCGCGGTGCTCGTGGTGAACAAGCTCAAGGGCTCCTTCAAGTCCGTGGCCGTCAAGGCCCCGGGCTTCGGCGACCGCCGCAAGGCGATGCTCGAGGACATGGCCATCCTCACCGGTGGCCAGGTCATCGCCGAGGAGGTCGGCCTCAAGCTCGAGACCGCCGGTCTCGAGCAGCTCGGCCAGGCCCGCAAGATCGTCGTGACCAAGGACGAGACCACCATCGTCGAGGGCACCGGCGACGCCGACCGCATCGCCGGCCGCGTCTCCCAGATCCGCGCCGAGATCGAGAACTCCGACTCGGACTACGACCGCGAGAAGCTCCAGGAGCGCCTCGCGAAGCTGGCCGGCGGCGTGGCCGTCATCAAGGCCGGCGCCGCGACCGAGGTCGAGCTCAAGGAGCGCAAGCACCGCATCGAGGATGCCGTGCGCAACGCCAAGGCCGCCGTGGACGAGGGCGTCGTCGCCGGTGGCGGCGTCGCGCTGCTGCAGGCCGGTGCGGACACCTTCGGCAAGCTCGCGCTCGAGGGCGACGAGGCCACCGGTGGCAACATCGTCAAGGTCGCCATCGAGGCCCCGCTCAAGCAGATCGCGGTCAACGCCGGTCTCGAGGGCGGCGTCGTGGCGGAGAAGGTCAAGTCCCTGCCCGTCGGCCAGGGCCTGAACGCCGCCACCGGCGGGTACGAGGACCTGGTCGCCGCCGGGATCATCGATCCCGTCAAGGTGACCCGCTCCGCGCTGCAGAACGCGGCGTCCATCGCGGGCCTGTTCCTCACCACCGAGGCCGTCGTGGCCGACAAGCCGGAGCCGGTCAAGGCTCCCGCCGGCGGCGACGACATGGGCGGCATGGGGGGCATGGGCGGCATGATGTGATCTCGCTGGTCGACGTGCCGGCGAGCGCAGCGAGCCGGCAGGAGACCCGCAGATCGACTCAGCCCCTCGGCTGATCACCGCCGCTCCACCCGAGCGCTCGACGAGCCCCGATCCTCTGACGAGGGTCGGGGCTCGTCGCTGTCCCGGCACGCCGCCACCCCGGGGCCGCGGCCGTGTCCGACCGCAGGGTGAGCACCACGGAGCCCTCCCGCGTGGCATCCCCGGAGCCTGGCGCCCCGGAGGTGGCACCATGACGGCATGACCTATGAGCTGCAGGACTCGACCGTCGTCCCCGCCACCCCGGAGGAGGTGTACGCGCTGCTCAGCGACGTCACCCGGACGGGGGAGTGGAGCCCGCAGTGCCGCCGCTGCGAGTGGGAGGACGATCGACGCGGCGTCGGCGCCCGGTTCACCGGGTACAACCGCACCCCCGTGCGGGAATGGGAGACGGTCTCCGAGGTGATTGCGGCAGTGCCCGGCGAGCACTTCGCCTGGTCCGTGGGGCCCGGGCGGGCCGAATGGGGGTACCGGATGCGGCCCGCGCCCGACGGCGGGACGGAGCTGACCGAGTACACCCGCACCACCCCGAGCCTCGAGGAGGTCTTCGCCGAGCGCTACGGCGAGCGGGCCGAGGAGGAGATCCGGGTCCGCCACGACGCGGCGCGCGAGGGGATCCCCGCCACGCTCGCGGCGATCCGCGAGGTGCTCGCCGCGCGCTGACGCTCTCCCGGTGACGACTGCCCGGGAAACCTCCGGCAAGAGCAGGCGGCCCGCCCGGTTCGCGGACAGGATGGCGGAGTACCCGTCGAGGATGTCGTGACCAGGCTCCTCGTCGCCTTGAGGAGGAGGACACCATGAGGTCGAGGACGACCCCGAGACCACGAGGTCCGCGGCCGGCGCGACGCACACTGCTGACAGGGGTCCCGGTGCTCGGCGCCGGGGCGCTCGCCATCGCGGGCTGCGCACCCACCGACGCCGGCGCCGCCACCGACGTCGAGAACATCCTGACGGTCTCCCTGAACCAGACCGAGACCCATCCCAGCTACCTGGCGCTGACCTCCTTCGGGGAGCAGCTCGCCGAGGCGACGGACGGGCGGTGGGGAGCACGTGTCTACGCCAATGAGGCGCTCGGCGCCCAGCAGGAGGTCGTCCAGCTCGTCTCCGACGGCAGCGTCGACATGGCCGTGATCTCCGCCCCGCAGGTCGAGAACCTCTCCATGGCGTTCCGGCCCCTGAACCTGCCCGGCGCCTTCGTGGACATCGACCACCAGATGGCCGTGCTGCAGGAAGAGTCGATCGTCGGCGAGCTGTTCTCCTCCCTCGAGGACGAACGTCGCCTGCGCGTGCTCGGCGGCTTCACCCAGGGCTCGCGCCACGTCTACACCGACCGCGGCCCCATCGAGAGCCCCGAGGACCTCGCGGGTCTCAAGATCCGCGTCCAGGAGTCCGACGTCTTCATGGCGCTGACCCGGGCGCTCGGCGCCTCGCCCACCCCGATGGCCTACGGCGAGGTGTACACCGCCCTGCAGGCCGGGGTGCTCAACGGCGCCGAGAACAACGAGGTCAGCTATGTGACCCAGCGGCACTACGAGATCGCCCCGCACTTCACGCTGACCAACCACCTCGTGGGCCTGGACTACGTGATGGCGAACGTGGACCGGATCGAGCAGATGGACGAGGCCGACCAGGCCGTGTTCGCCGAGACGTTCACCGCCGCGCAGGACGAGTTCGTGCGGCTGTGGGCGCAGGAGACCGAGTCCAGCACCCAGGCCATGGTCGACGCCGGCGTGGAGATCACCGAGCCCGACCCGGAGGCCTTCACCCCGGCGATCGAGGAGGTGGGGCGCTCGTTCCTCACCAGCCCCGAGGACGAGGACCTGTACGAGCGCGTCCGCGCGCTCGCCGACGAGATGGGAGTGCAGCGATGAGCGCGCCGCGCAGGAGGATCGTCCAGGGCCTCACCTGGATCAGCATCGCGCTGTTCGTGGTGCTTGTGCTGGTGGTGATGTGGCAGGTGCTCACGCGCCAGGTGCTGCAGGCCCCGAGCGCCTGGACCACCACCGTCTCCCAGTACCTCTTCATCTGGCTGGTCCTCTTCGCCGTCGCGATGGTGTTCGGGGAGCGGGGCCACGTGGCGGTGGACTTCTTCGCCCGTCTGCTGCCGCGCCCCGCGCAGCGCGGCACCTCGGTGCTCGTCGAGCTCGCGATCCTGGCCTTCGCCCTCCTGGGCCTGGTCTGGGGCGGGATCCGCGGGATGGCCATCTCCTGGGACCAGGCGATCCCGGGCCTTCCGGTGAGCGTGGGGCAGATGTACCTCGCGCTGCCGATCGCCGGCGTGCTGATCGCCCTGTTCGCCGCCGAGGACCTCGTGCGCGCCGCGCGCGGCGAGGACCTGCTCGGCGGTGACGACGCCCAGACCGAGGCCGCGCTCGAGGCGTCCGGCGCCGACGTGCCCGCCCCGCAGTCCCCCTCCAGCCCGACCGAGCAGAAGGGGGCCTGAGCCATGGATCCCGCAACCCTCGCAGGAGTTGTCCTCGTCGCCGGCGTCGTCGTGCTCATCGGCATCGGCGCCCCGATCGCGATCGCGATCGGTCTGCCCTCCGTGCTCGCGCTCGCGGCCGTGGTCGGCACCGAGCAGGCCGTGTTCGTCGCCTCCCAGCGCATGTTCACCGGCGCGAGCTCCTTCACCCTGCTGGCGATCCCGTTCTTCGTGCTCGCCGGATCGCTCATGAACACGGGCGGCATCGCCGAACGCCTCATCGACGCCGCGAAGGTGCTCGTGGGTCGGATGCCCGGTTCCCTCGCCCAGACCAACGTCGTGGGCAACGCCCTGTTCAGCTCCGTGTCCGGGGCGGCGGTCGCCTCGGCCGCCGCGATGGGCTCGACCCTGGGACCGCGCATGCGCAAGGAGGGCTACGACCCGGCGTTCTCCGCCGCCGTGAACGCCTCCTCCGCCCCGGCGGGCATGATGATCCCGCCCTCGAACACCCTGATCGTGTACTCGCTGGTCTCCTCGACCTCCGTGGCCACGCTGTTCATGGCCGGCTACGGGCCGGGCCTGGTGTGGGTCATCGCGTGCCTGATCGTGGTCGCGGTCATGGCCCGGCGTCGGCCCGAGATGCTGGCGCGCGGCGAGCGGGTCCCGCTGGGCCTCGCGCTGCGCACCCTGCTGAAGGCGGTGCCCGCGATCCTCATGATCGTGGTGGTGATCGGCGGCCTGCTGGCCGGGTTCTTCACCGCGACCGAGTCCGCGGTGATCGCCGTGGCCTACTCCTTCGTGCTCGGGCTCGCCTACCGCCAGCTCACCCTGAGGAACCTGCCCACGGTGATCGCGGGCGCCGCACGCACCACGGCGGTCGTGATGCTGCTGGTCGCGGTGTCCTCAGCATTGAGCTGGGTGCTGTCCTACGCGATGATCCCGCAGTCGATCTCCTCGGCGCTCCTGGGCCTGGCGGACTCGAAGACCGTGATCCTCCTGCTGATGATGGTGATCCTGCTGATCGTGGGCGCCTTCATGGACCCCACCCCGGCGATCCTCATCTTCACGCCGATCTTCCTCCCGATCGCGCTCGAGCTCGGCGTGGACCCGATCCACTTCGGCATGATGATCACCTTCAACCTCTCGCTGGGCACGATCACGCCGCCGGTCGGCAACATCCTGTTCATCAGCGCGAAGGTCGGAGGCGTGCGGGTCGAGCCCGTGATCCGGCAGATGCTGCCCTTCTTCGCCGCGCTGCTGATCGGTCTGGTGCTGGTGGTGTTCGTCCCGCAGATCTCGATGCTGCTGCCGGACCTGCTGGGCATGAGCGTCGAGGCCGAGTAGCACCCGCGGCTCCCTCGCGTCCCGCTGCTCCTGTGGGCCCGGTCCCACCCGTGGGTCCCGTCCGGACTGCGCGTGCCTGCCGCTCCCGTGGGAGTCGCCGGGTTTCGCGGGGCGGGGGTGGTCGGTTGCTGGCGCAGGGCGTGCCACTACGGCATATATGCCGTAGTGGCACGCCCTGCGCCCGTACCTGACCATCGGTGGGCTTGCGGAGGCGGGTGCGGGTGCGGGTGCGGGTGCAGGGGTGGGAAGGGTTGCGCGAGCGCGGGGGTGGGGACGGGGGCTCGCGTGCGGCGGCGGGCCGGACAGTCGCGTCGGCCGGGCTCCTCAGACCAGGAAGATCTCGATGGCCCCCGGATGGCGGGCATGGACGATCGCGAGGAAGACCACCACATCGAACAGCAGGTGCACGATCAGCACGTACAGCAGCGAGCCGGTGCGGGCGAAGAGCCAGCCCTGCAGCAGTGCGAAGGGTGCGGTGAGCAGCGGCCCCCACGCCTGGTAGCCGAGCTCCCACAGGAACGACACGAAGATCGTCGCCTGCAGCAGGTTCGCCGTCCACACCCCGAAGTGCCGGCGCAGCAGCGCGAAGCAGGTGCAGATGAAGAACAGCTCGTCCCAGGTGCCCACGAAGTTCACGCCTACGAAGAAGCGGGCCACCTCCCCGCCGTCGGCCAGGGGCGGCCAGTTGCGATACACCCCCGAGGTGATGAAGTAGAACGGCAGGATCAGCCAGCCCAGGAAGGGCACGGCGACGATGTACCCCTTCTCCACGCGGCTCCAGCCCTGACCGGTGCGCAGCGGGAACCGGATCGCTCGTCGGCGCAGCACCACGCGGTCCACCAGCACAGGCACCAGCACCGCCAGGAGCAGCACGATGCCGATGGTGAGGAAGCGGTCCCAGTCCACCGACGCCACCACCGACGTGGTCGAGACGATCGCGATGCCGATCCCGATCAGCGAGAGGTCCTTCGCGAGCTCCCGCGAGACGAGCACCGCGCCGAGCAGGCTGAGGGCCAGCAGCAGGTGCCCCCAGCCGGCCAGCTGGAGGGCGAACAGCAGGAACGCGGAGGCGGCCACCCCAGCGGCCGGCAGCAGGGCGAGCGGCGTCGAGGGGGCGGACTCCACGTGGTCCCGCGCCCCCGCAGACCCAGCGGGGTTCGCGGGGCCCGCGGGGTCTGCGGGGTCCGCAGGGTCTCCGGGGGTGGCGGCCGACGGCGTCGTCATGGCCTCAGCATGGCAGGTGCGGCGCGCTCCGGTCAGACGAACGGGTTCCAGAAGCGTCCGCCGTTGACCGCCAGCAGCACGACAGGGGTCGCGACGAGCAGCACCGCGATCCCGATGAGCACGACGTCGGGCGCCCGCAGCGGAGTGCGCACCAGCCAGGTGCGGCGCCTGCCGCGGCCGAAGCCGCGCAGCTCCATCGCCGCGGAGACGGTCTCGATCCGGTCGAAGGTGCCCAGCAGCAGCGGCATGAGCACCGAGGCGAGGTTCCGGATCCGGGTGCGCAGTCCCGCGGCGCGGGTCGTGTCCAGGCCGCGGGCCTGCTGGGCCTGGGAGATGGTGCGGAACTCGCGCTGCACATCGGGGATGTAGCGCAGGGCGAGAGAGACCGCGTACGCGATCCGGTAGGGCACCCCGATCCGGGAGAGGGAGGAGGCGAACTCCGGCGGGCGGGTGGTCGCCACGAACAGCAGCACGGAGGGCAGCACGGCGAGGTACTTGAGCGACACCGCGAGCTGGTAGAACAGCTGCTCGGCGGTCACGTCCCAGCGCCACGGCCCGTCGACGACCACGTGCCGGGTGCCGAACAGATCGGTGCCGTAGCCGGGCGCGAAGAGGAAGATCCCGATGTTGTTGAGCGTCGCGAAGATCGCCACCAGCCACAGCACGACGGCGAGGTCCCGCACCCGCACCCGCGACAGGCCCCACAGCACCACGGAGAGGATCGAGACGGCCGCGAGGTAGCGCACGTCGAAGCCGATCATCGCACCGATCACCACGCCGAGCGCGAGGGCGAGCTTGGAGACTCCGGAGAGTCGGTGCAGGGGACCGGAGCGGTCCACGTAGCCGAGCACGGGGGCGCTCATCGTGCCTCCTCGCGCTCGAGACGGTCTGCGGCGATGACGCTGCGCACGAGGCGGGCGGGGTCCTCGATGCCGCAGCGCCGGGCGAGGTCGTACAGGCCCGTGGTCACGAGGTCCGCACGCGCCGAGAGCTCCGGATCGGTGAGCACCGCGGCGGGGTGGTCGTCGGCCAGCAGGCGCCCGCCGGAGAGCACCAGCACCCGGTCGGTGTACTCGAGCGCGAGATGCATGTCGTGGGTGATGAGCACGACGGTGGTCCCCCTGCGGTGCACCTCGCGCAGGAACTCCATGAACTCGCTGTAGTGGGCGTGGTCCTGCCCGGCGGTCGGTTCGTCCAGCAGCAGCACCTCCGGCGAGAGCGCGAGCACCGCGGCGATGCTGACCCGTTTGCGCTGGCCGTGGCTGAGGGCGCTGAGCGGCCAGGTGCGGAAGGGGCGCAGCCCGCACACCTCGAGCACCTCCTGGCTGCGGCGCGTGATCTCCTCCTCGGACAGGCCGCGGGCGCGCAGGCCGAGCGCGATCTCGTCGAGCACGTGCGGCTGGGAGAGCATCTGCCCGGGCTCCTGGAGCACGAAGCCGATGCGCCTGCCGCGCTCGGCGAGGCTCCATCCGGAGGCGTCGGCCCCGCCGATCCGCACCTGTCCCGCGGTCGCCTCCTCGAAGCCGCACAGCAGCCGGGCGAGCGTGGACTTCCCGGCCCCGTTGGAGCCGAGCACGCCGAGCATCTCCCCGGCCCGGACCCGCGCGTCGATCCCCTCGAGCGCCACGGTGGTGCGCGCGGGGCCGACCGGGATCTCGACCCGCACCCCCTCGAGCTCGAGCGCCGCTGTGTCGCCGTCGTCGGCCGTGGAGGGGGCGGGAGCGGGGGAGCCCTCCACCCAGGTGCGCACCGCCTCGACCTGCGCGGCGGTCAGGTCGATGTCCGCGGCGCGCGAGGGATGCTGGTCCGCGGTGACGGGGGTGCCCGCCCGGCGCAGCGCGGTCACGTGCAGGGGAGGGCGGATGCCGTGCTGTTCGAGCAGCCCGGAGGCGATGACCTCCCCGGGCGGGGCGTCGGCCACGATGCGCCCCTCGGACAGCAGCACGATCCGGTCCACGTCCCGGTGCAGCACGTCCTCGAGGCGGTGCTCGACGATCAGCACCGTCGTGCCCTGCTCGCGGTGCAGGACGTCCAGCAGCTCGACCATCGAGCGGCCGGCGGCGGGGTCGAGGTTCGCCAACGGCTCGTCCAGCAGCAGCACGTCCACCTCGTCGACCAGGACCCCGGCGACGGCGACGCGCTGCTTCTGCCCGCCGGAGAGGTCGTGGGGGGAGTCCTCGAGGTGGTCGTCGATCCCGGCCAGCCGTGCCGCGCGGGCGATGCGCTCGGGCATCTCGGCGGTGGGGACCTGCTGGTTCTCGAGGCTGAAGGCGATGTCCTCGGCGACGCTGAGCCCCACGAACTGGCTGTTGCTGTCCTGCAGCACGGTGCCGACCACGCGCGCTGTCTCCACCAGCGGCACCGAGGAGGGATCGCTGTCGCCCACGCGCACGGTCCCCGTCGCGGTGCCGCGGTGGTGGTGGGGGATCATCCCGTTCAGGGCCCGCAGCAGCGTGGACTTCCCCGAGCCGGAGGCACCGACGATCGCGACCTTCTCGCCGCGACGCACCACCAGGTCGATCTCGTGCAGCGTCGGCTCCGACTGGGCGCGGTACTGGAAGGAGTACCCGCGCAGCTCGATCAGCGCGGCGCTCCCGGGTGCTGCGCCGGTGCTCACTTCTCGCGGCTCAGCGACCCGGTCCGGGTGCGGGTGCGGGCGTAGAGGGAGAGGACGATCAGGCCCAGCACGACGGCGGTGACCGAGTTCGAGACGAAGGCGAGCGCGCCCTGGGCCCACACCTTGTTCGCGGGCTCGGAGTAGATCAGCACATCGCCGAGCGGGGCGACGAGCAGCCAGGCCAGGGCGTTGGCGACCACCACCGCGGCGGTGAAGCGCAGTGCGAGCGCCCGGTCGAAGACGCCGTCCTCGAGCGCGGTGCGCAGCAGGAGCAGGCCGACGACGAGTCCGAACACGCCCGAGGCGACCTCCCAGGAGAGCCAGATCCCGAAGCCCGTCACGTCGATCAGGACATGACCGATGAGGCCCGCGAGCGCCCCGACGAGCGGGCCGTAGAGCACGGCGAACACGGCGAGGACCGCGTACTGGATGGAGATCGTGGTGTTCGGGATCGGGGTGGGGATCGCGACGAAGCGCCCGATCACGAAGAACAGGGCGGCGCCGATGCCGATGGCGACGACCTGGACGACGGGGGAGCGGGATGCGGTCATGGAGGATTCCTTCCGGGAGGGGCCGGGTCAGCGCACGGGCTCGAGGGTCACGTGCCAGGACGCCCCGGTGCCGAGGGAGAACGCACGGGCGTAGTGGCCGCGGTTGATGGCGATCGCCATCCGGTCCAGCGAGTTCACGTACAGCAGCGACTCGCCGATCTCGACCGCGGCGAAGCTGCGGGCGTAGGTGAGCTGGGCGGCGTGCACGACCGTGTCGTGGTGGAGGACGCGCACCATGACCCGCTCGCCCGGGGCGACGCCGAGCTCGTAGAACAGGGTGCGGGGGATGGAGGTCCACAGGGAGCCGTAGCGCACGTCGAGGGTGTCGATGATGCCGTGGATCGTGGTGCCGGCGAGCTCGGGGGCCGTCAGCGGCAGGCGCACCAGCTGCTCGAGGTCGAGCTCGTCCCCGACCTCCTCGAACGTCGCGACGCCGGCGGCGAGGCGCGCGCCCGTGAAGGCGTAGATGTCCCGGCCGTGGAAGGTGTAGGACTCCTCCGAGCCGGGGCGGCGGTGGCGGGTCTCGTCGATCTCCCGCAGCGCGGTGATCCCGAAGATGTCCTCGAGATGGGTGAGGGTGCCGTTGTCGGGGGTGACGACGTAGTGCCCGGTCGCGGTGCGCGCGACGACGGAGAGCCGGTCCGAGCCGACGCCCGGATCCACCACGGAGACGAACACGGTGCCCTCGGGCCAGTAGGACAGCACCTGGGCGAGCCGGTAGGAGCCCTCCCAGATGTCGTAGGCCGGGATGTTGTGGGTGAGGTCGTGGATCCGCAGCGCGGGGTCGACGCCGACGGCGACGCCGTACATCGCGCTGACCGCGCCGTCGTCGAGGCCGAAGTCGGACTGCAGGACCAGAGCGCTCATGGGGCAAGTATGCGACGTCCGTCGCGGTCCCTGCCCGTCGGCATGTCACGGAGCGTCATCAGGATGCGGCCGGCGCCGAGCCCGCCGTGTCCTGCACAGCGCGGCCCGGGACGGCAGGAGGCTCCACCGCGAGGCGTCCACGTGCGCGAGGATGGAGCGATGGCACCCACCGACGCACAGCCGCCCGCCCTGTCGATCCTCACCCAGAACATCCGGTACCACGACGAGCACACCGTCCCCGGGCAGGCCGATCACTGGCCCGAACGGGCGCCCGTGCTCGCCCGGCTCCTCGGCGAGGCGGGGGCGGACGTGGTGGGCCTGCAGGAGGTGCTCGCCTCGCAGCTCCCGGTGGTCGACGAGGTGCTCGCCCCCACCCATCTGCGCCTGGGCATCGGACGGGAGGGCGGCGGACGCGGGGAGCACAACCTCCTGCTCCTGCGCCGGGACCGGTTCGAGCTGCTCGACTGGGACCAGCTGTGGCTGTCCGAGGAGCCCGACCGGATCGGCTCGACGGGATGGGATGCGGTGTGCCCCCGGATCGCGGTGTGGGCGCGGGTGCGGGACCGTGAGAGCGGGCACGACCTGGTGCTCGCGGTGACGCACCTCGACCACGAGGGGCACCTCGCCCGCGCCCAGGGCGCCGGGCTGCTCGCCCAGCATCTGCGGGAGGCGGCCGACGGGTCGCCCGTGCTGCTGATGGGCGACTTCAACGCCGCCGGCGGCGACAGCATCCCGTGGCGGGTGCTGCGCGACGCCGGCTTCGAGGATGCCCACGATGTCGCGGCCGAGCAGGTCGGCGAGGACATCGGCACCTTCCCCGACTACGGCACCCCGGAGGTGGGCGGGATCCGGATCGACTGGATCCTCGGCCGCGGCCTCGCCGTCGAGGAGTACTCGGCGCGGGTGCCGCTGCTCGAGGGACGCGCGGCGAGCGACCATGCGACGATCACCGCACGGGTGCGGCCGACGGGGGCACCCGGCGCCCGGGCCTGAGCCGGTCGCGCTCTCGTCGCGCGGAACCGCCTCACATGTCGTGGGCGGAGGTGATCAGCTGCGTCCCGCTCTCGCACACCACCGCGAGCTCGATGATGTCCCCGGCTGCGGAGCGGCCGGTGTAGCCGGGCTCCGTGAGGGCGGTCGTGACGTCGATCCAGTCCCCGTCGCAGTCCTCGATCCCCGGCTCGAGCGGACCGACCATCATCGTCCGCACCTCGCGGTCAGGCAACGACTCGGGCCCGGCGGAGCCGCCGAGGTCGGAGGCGCCGCCGGGGAGGGCCCGCGCCATCAGGGTGTCGGCCTGCCCCAGGTCGAGCACCGTCACGGACTGCCACCAGTAGTCGTCCGGAGCAGGGATCGGCACTCGCTCGGACGGGTCGGTGAACCGCCCCTCGGCGATCGTCGCCGAGGTCGGGTCCTCCAGCACCGGGAAGTGCTCCTCGATCAGCTCGGTGGAGTGCACGACGAGATCCGGCCGGTAGTACCGCTCGGAGTCCTCGTCCAGGACCCACTCGGGGTCCCCTCCGCGCCCCGGCTCGCGCTCGTCACCGCCGAGCAGACCGCAACCGGAGAGCACGAGCGCTGTCACCGCAGCCCCGATGAGCACGCGAGTGCTTCCGGTCCCCATCTCGTCCCCTCGCCGTCGTCCCCGGGGGTCAGTTGTAGCAGGTGCCGGGGGCTCCTGTGCCGGGCTCAGAGCCCCCATGTCTCCGCGAGCAGCTCGAGGGCCTTCAGCCGGTCCGTCGGGTCGTAGTGGTAGGCGGTGAGGATCAGCTCGTCGGCCTTCGTCGCCGCGACGATCTCCTCGAGCTGGGAGACGACGGTCGTGGGGGAGCCGACGGCCTTGATCGACAGGGTCTGGTCCACCTGGGCCAGCACGTGCGGGGCGGCGACCTCGCTGATGTCGCGGGGCGGCTGGATCTTCTGCCGCTGACCGGTGACCACGCCGAGGAACATCTGCTGCAGGGTGGTGAACTGGTGCTGCGCCTCCTCGTCGGTCTCGGCGACCACGAGGTTCACGCCCACCATCGTGTGCGGGCGCTCGATCTGCGCGGAGGCCGCGTCGGGGTCGAAGTGGGCGCGGTAGGTCTCCAGCGCGTGCAGGTACTGGAAGGGCGCGAAGTGGGAGGCGACGGAGAAGGGCATGCCCAGCTGGGCGGCCAGGCGCGCCCCGTTCGCGGTCGAGCCGAGGATCCACATCGGCACCTCGGTGCCGCGGGCGACCGCCGCGGAGATCGGCAGACCGCCGGTGGACTCCTCGCGCGACCAGTCGCGCATCTGCTCGATCGCGGCGACGAAGGCGTCGGGCTCGGCGGAGGTGCGGGCCAGCAGCTGCGCGGTGAGCTGATCGGTGCCGGGCGCTCGGCCGAGCCCCAGGTCGATCCGGTCGCCGTGGAACTGCACGAGGGTGCCGAACTGCTCGATCACCGCCAGCGGCGAGTGGTTCGGGAGCATGATCCCGCCGGAGCCGACGCGGATCCGCTCGGTCATCGAGGCGGCCCGGTCGATCAGCAGCGAGGTCGCCGAGGAGGCGAGGGAGTCGGTGTTGTGGTGCTCGGCGAACCAGTACCGCTCGTAGCCGAGCCGGTCCGCGGCGCGGGCACCCTCCATCGATGCGGCGATCGCCTCGCGTGTGCTCTGACCGTCGGAGATGGAGACGAGATCGAGGATCGACAGGGGCACGTGGGGAGCGTTCATGCTGTTCAGGCTATCGACGGGGAGGGACGGCGGGGCGGGGCCCGGATGAGAGGTTCTCGACCTCGTCAGCGGGAAGTTTCCGCGCCCCGCAGGCGTTGCGCGCGGCATGAGGCTCTCCCTGCTCGACCGCTCCCGCACCCGCGTCGGCCGGTCGGAGCAGAGCGCCCTCCCGGACAGCGTCGAGCGGGCCGTCGCCGCCGAGCAGCTCGGCTACCGCCGCTTCTGGGTCGCCGAGCACCACACCGTGCCGGGCATCGCGAGCGGGGCGCCGGCGGTGCTGCTCGCCGCGATCGGGCAGCGCACCGAGCGGATCCGGCTCGGCTCCGGCGGGGTGATGCTGCCGAACCACCGCCCCCTCGTCGTCGCCGAGCAGTTCCTGATGCTCGAGGCGCTCACCCCGGGCCGGGTGGATCTCGGGCTCGGACGCTCCCTCGGCTTCACCGCCCCGGTCAGGGAGGCGCTCGGCCGCACCGAGGCGAGCACGGAGCAGTTCGCGCAGGAGGTGGGGGAGCTGCGCGACCTCCTGGAGGGCACCGCCCCGCTCACCGCCCGTCCCGCCGTGGAGGATCCGCCGCCGCTGCACCTGCTCGCCACCGGCGCCGGCCTCGACCTCGCCGCCCGGCTCGGCCTCGGCGTGGTGCTCGGCGGGCCCGTGCTGCACGCCGACGACGTGGGGGAGCGCGTCGCCGCCTACCGTCGCGCCTTCCGCCCGCACCGCGGCAGCGCCCCGCACGTCATGGTCTCGATGGACCTGCTGCTCGCCGACACCGATGCCGAGGCGCGCGAGCTCGCGCTGTCCGAGGTGTGGGCGATGGTCCGCTCCCGGGAGACCGGCGCGTTCCCGCCGCTCGAGTCCCCGGCCCGGATCCGGGAGCAGGAGCTCTCCTCGCGCGAGCGCGACCGTGTCGAGAAGGGCCTCGCCACCGCCTGGGCGGGGAGCCCCGCGACGCTGCGGCCGCGCGTGGAGCGGGTCCTCGAGGCCACGGGGGCCGACGAGCTGCTCGCCGCGGGGGCGACCTTCGACCGCGCGGCGCTCGCCGACTCCGACGCACGGGTCATGCAGCTGCTGGGGTGAACGTGTCTCTCGGACCTCGCGCGGTCAGCCGGCGTCGTAGCGGCCGCGGCCCGCCACAGCGTGGCGCACCCCGCCGATCGGGTCCTCGACATCGCCGTCGAAGCGGGGGATGAGGTGGAGATGAGCGTGGAACACGGTCTGTCCGGCGGCTCTTCCCGCATTGAAGCCGACGTTGTAGCCGTCGGGGGAGAGCTCTGCGTCGAGGCGGCGCTTCACCTGCTCGATGAGCTGTCGAGCCTCGTCCCATTCCTCGGGGGTGGCCTCGAACCAGGTCGTCACCGTTCTCCGGGGGACGATCAGCGCATGTCCGGGGGAGACAGGGTTCGCGTCGCGGAACGCGATGCACAGGGCGCTGCACGCCAGGTGCTCCTCATGGGGTATCGCGAGGAAGGGAGAGGTCGCAGCGTCCATGGTGGTCATCCCATCACAGCCGGTCCCCTCTCGGCTCGTGCCCTCACCGCTCGTGCGTCAGGCCTCCGCCCGCAGCTCCTTCCGGAAGCACACGCTGATCCCGTCGGTCGGGTCGTACGGGGCGAACACGTCGATCCGGGACCAGCCCTCGCGCCGGTAGAGCGCGATCGCCTCGGGCTGGCGGTTCCCGGTCTGGAGGAAGAGCTCGGTCGCGCCGCGGTCGCGGGCCGCGTTCTCGAGCCGGGCGAGGACCCGGCTGGCGAGGCCCAGCCTCCGATGCGCCGCGTCGACGACCAGACGCTTCACCTCCCAGCGGTCCGGCAGTCGGCGCAGGGATCCGGTCGCGGCGGGCACACCGTCGACGAGGGCGAGCGCCACCACGGCCACGTCCTCGGCGTTCGGCGGGGCCGGGCGAGGGGAGCTGCGACGCAGGGCCGCGTAGCGAGGCGAGAGCTCGACATCCATCGCCTCCCGCAGCGCCGCACCGCGGGGATCGGCCCAGTCGGTGTCCGCCCAGGTCAGGATCCGACCGCCCGGCAGGACGGCGAGAGAGGACGTGGCGGCGGTCATGCGCTCGCCCCCACGTCCTGGCGGGCCGGGATCGAGGCGATGAGCCGGCGCGTGTACTCCTCGCGCGGGTCGACGAAGACCTCCGCGACGGTCCCGGACTCGACCACCTCGCCGCGCCGGAGGACGGTGAGGGTGTCCGCGAACTGCCGCACGACGCCGAGGTCGTGCGAGATGAACAGGTAGGTCAGGCCCAGGTCCCGCTGAAGCGTCGCCAGGACCTCCAGGATCCCGGCCTGCACCGTGACGTCCAGGGCGCTGGTCGGCTCGTCGAGCACGAGCACCTCGGGTCGCAGCGCGAGGGCCCGGGCGATCGCCACCCGCTGTCGCTGCCCGCCCGAGAGCGCGCCCGGCCGGCGCGACCGCAGGGCGGCGGGCAGGCGCACCGCCTCGAGCGCCCACGCCGTGCGCTCGGCCCGGGAGACGCGGTCGCCCACCCGGTAGTGCTCGAGCGGCTCTCGCACGATCCGCTCGACGGTGAAGCGCGGGTCCAGCGAGGTGAAGGGGTTCTGGTGGACGAGCTGCAGATCGCGCCGCAGCTCGCGCAGGGCCGCGGGGTCCGCGGGATCGACGGGGCGACCGCCCACGGCGAGGGTGCCGGCATCCAGCGTCTCGAGGCCCAGCAGCGCCCGGGCCGCGGTGGACTTCCCGGAGCCGGACTCGCCGACCAGGGCGTGCGTGCGGCCGCGGGGGATCGTGAAAGAGACCTCGGCGAGCGCGCGGACCTCGCGGTCGCGGGAGCGGAAGGTGCGGGAGATCGCGTCGGCCGCGACCTGGGCGCCGGCGCGACCCGGCACTGCGCCGTCGTCCGACCCCGGGGGCGTCGCGTCGGCGTCCGGCGCCACGGGCACCTCGCCGACCAGCGGATGGCGGGCGTCCCGCTCGGCGCGCAGCGACGCGAAGCGGTCCGGGTTCAGCCCCGGCACGTCGGCCTGCAGCGAGCGGGTGTACTCCGAACGGGGCGCGGCGAACACGGAGGCGGTGGGTCCCGCCTCCTGGACCTCGCCCTGCTGCAGCACCACCACCTCGTCGGCGCGGGCGGCGGCGAGGGCGAGATCGTGCGTGATCAGCAGGACGCCGATCCCGAGCTCGGCCCGCAGCGTGTCCAGCAGGTCGAGGATCTGCTCCTGGACCGTCACGTCCAGGGCGCTGGTCGGCTCGTCGGCGACCAGCAGCCGCGGCCCGGGCAGGATCGCGAGGGCGATCAGCACGCGCTGCAGCTGCCCGCCGGAGAGCTGATGGGGGAAGGAGTCCAGGATCCGTTCCGGCTCGGGCAGGCCCACCCGCTCGAGCGCCCGCTGCACGAGCTCCTCGCGTTCGTCGCCGCGGCGGGATCCCGGCACCAGCGCGGCCGCCTCGAGGGCCTGGGCCCGGATCGTGCGCACCGGGTTCAGGGCCGAGCCCGGGTCCTGCGGCACGAAGCCCAGCACCCTGCCGCGCAGGGGGAGGAACTCCCGCTCGCGCAGCCCCGTCACCTCCCGCCCCTCGAGGCGGATCGACCCGTCCACGCGGGCGCGGCGCGTGCCGAGCAGGCGCAGCACGGCCCGCGCGATCGTGGACTTCCCGGAGCCGGACTCGCCGATCAGCGCGAGGGCCCGACCCGCGGCGACCGCGAAGGAGACCCCGTGCACGACCTCGGCGGGGCCGTAGGCGACCCGCAGGTCCTCGACCTGCAGCAGCGGCGGGGCCGGTGCGGCGGTCGAGACGTCGTCGTGCGGCGCGGCGTCCGTCCTTCCCGAGGTCGCGGAGGCGGCGGTGGATGCCGCAGAGGTGGTGGCGGCGCGGTGGTTCATCGGTTCCTCCCCTGGTCGAGCCAGCTGGACAGCCGGCTCACGGACAGCACGACGACGGCGATGACGAGGCCCGGGGCGATCACGAGCCACGGCGAGTGCAGGAGGTGCTCGCGGCCGTCGGAGACGAGCAGGCCCCAGTCGGAGGCGGGCGGCGGATCGCCGTACCCGAGGAAGGCGAGACCTGCGATCACGAGGATCGCGATGCCGAACTGGAGCACCGCGAGCGAGAGCACGGGGCGCACCGCGTTGGGCAGCACATGGCGCAGCAGCACGTACCCGGCCGAGGCGCCGCTGAGGCGCGCCGCCTCGATGAACACGCTGGTGCGCACCCTCAGTACCTCCGAGCGCATCAGCCGGGCGAACACCGCTACGGCCGAGACGCCGGTGGCGATCGCGGCATTGCGGGTGTCGTAGCCGAGCGCGGTCACGATCACCACGGCCAGGAGGAAGCCCGGGATCGCCAGCAGCACCTCGATGACCCGGCCGATCACGGCGTCGACCCATCCGCCGAGGTACCCGCCCAGCAGGCCCAGCAGCCCGCCGGCGAGCACGCCGATCGCGACCGCGATCAGGGCGCTGGTCATCGAGGAGGCGGAGCCGTGGATGATCCGGGTGAGCAGGTCGCGCCCGAGATGGTCGGTGCCCAGCCAGTACGCGGCGCCGGGGGCGGTGAACTTGTCGTCGGGGACGCCGACGGCGGGATCGTGCCCGGTGAACAGTCCCGGAGCGAGCGACCACGCGAGGACCAGCACGAGCACCGCCGCCGAGAGGAGCACGGTGACCGGCGGGCGGGCGCCGACGGCGACGCGGGACCGGGAGGCGGCGCGGAGCCCGGGGGCGAGAACGGCGGCGCTCATCGGCGGGCCTCCTTCGGTCCGCGCAGGCGCGGGTCCAGCAGCGGGTAGAGCAGGTCGATCACGAGGTTCACGAGCACGAACACGAGCGCGGAGAGCACGACGGCCGCGAGCAGCACCGGCACGTCCTGTGCGGCGACCGCCTTCTGCACCACGGTGCCGACGCCGGCGCGGCCGAAGATCGCCTCGGTGATCAGGGAGCCGCCGAGCACCTCGCCGAGCACGAGCCCGACGATCGTCACCGTCGGCAGCAGGGAGGGGCGCAGCAGGTGCCGCACCACCACTCCGACGGGCGGCAGGCCGCGTGCGAGGGCGACCTCGGCGTAGTCCTGGTCGGCGGCCTCGTCGAGCGCCGTGATGAACACCTGCGCGATCTGCGCGGAGACCGGGATCGCGAGCGTCAGGGCGGCGGCGAGGGTGGAGCCGGGGCTGTCCGGCTCGACCAGGCTGAACAGTCCCGCCTGCACTGCGAGCACCTGGATCAGGACCAGGCCGATGAGGAAGCTCGGGGTGGACAGGAACACCGACGGCAGGGAGCGCACCAGGGTGTTCGCCGGACCCTCGGGCAGCAGGCGCGAGGCCAGGCCCAGCACCGCCGCGATGAGCACGGCGAGCGCGAGCGCCGTCGCGGCCAGCGCCAGGGTCGAGGGGATCGCGGCGCCCAGCATCGCGGTGACCGGCTGCGCGGTGGACAGCGAGGTGCCCAGATCGCCCGTCAGCGCGTGGGACAGGGAGACGACGAGCTGGACCAGCACGGGCTGGTCCAGGCCGTGGAAGGCCCTGATCTGCGCCTTCTCCGCCTCGCTGTACCCGGCCTGGGGGTCGTCCAGCCGCGCGGAGATCGGGTCGCCCGGGATCGCGGCGAGGACCAGGAACACCAGCACGTAGGCGAGCACCACCACGATCAGGGCCTGACCGGTGCGGCGCAGCGCGAAGCCCGCGTAGCGCCGGGCGGTGCGCGCGGCGGCCGACGGGGCCGCGGACGCGAGGTCCCCCGTCGGCCCGCCCGGGGCGGTGGGGGTCGCGCTGGGGGACAGAGCGCTCATGACGCCTCCTTCCGGGCGGCGTGGTAGGAGGGGATCGCGACGGCGTTGAAGGTGATGCCGGTCAGCTCCGGCGACTGGACGTAGATGCGCTGCACGTTCTGCTCGAGCGGGATGAAGTACGCCTGCTCGAGCACGTGCCGGGAGAGCTCCTCGACCAGAGGGGCGCGCTCCTCGCGGGTCGCCGCACCGGCGACCTCGTCCCGCAGCCGCACCAGCTCCTCGTCCGAGGAGCCGGTCTGGAACCAGTCCTCGCCCTCGTCGGTGATCACCCCGGCGACCGTGCCGACGTCCACGAAGCTGCGCGTCACCTCGGTCACGCCCTGCTCAGGGTTGTTGGTGACCCGCTCGGACCAGGTGGAGATGTCGAGCTTCTGCGTGCGCACCCTGATCCCGAGGCGTCCCAGGTGCTGGGAGATCAGCTCCGCCTCGGGGACGGAGCCGGTGAGATAGGGGGTGGGATAGAGGGTGAAGCCCAGCTCGTCCCCGTCCCTGGTGCGGTACCCGTCCTCGTTCCGCTCGGTCCACCCGGCCTCGTCGAGCAGGCGCGCGGCGAGCTCGGGGTCGTAGGAGAACAGCGCGGTGAGGTCGGTGGTCTCCGGCACCCCGGCCTGCAGCCAGCTGGTCGCCGGCTCCCAGGCGTCGGTGAACACGGTGCGGAGGATCTCCGCGCGGTCGATGCCGCGGGTGACGGCCTGCCGGACGCGCACGTCGTCGAAGGGCGCGACCTGCGTGCGCAGGCTGTAGCCGTGCACGAAGCCGAGATAGCGCGGCACCTCGATCACGAAGCCGGCCTCCGTGAAGGAGTCCAGCACCTGCGGGTTCACATTGTAGGAGAGGTCGGTCTGGCCGGCCCGTGCGGCGGAGGCGCGCAGCGTGTCGTCCGGCAGGACGGTGAAGGAGATCGCGGCAAGGGTCGCAGGCCCCTCGGCGTCGAGCGCCTCGGGCGCCCAGTCGTAGTCCTCGCGCCGCACCAGCCGCACCCGCTGCCGCGGCTCCCAGCTCTCGAGCACGAACGGGCCGGAGCCGATCTGGGCGGCGAGGTCGGACTGCTCCTCGAGGGAGAGGGCGAGGCTGGAGGGCGCCATCAGCTGGCAGCCGTGGTAGCCGAGAGTGGGCAGGAAGGACAGCGTCGGCGCGGTGAAGGTGACCCGCACCGTCAGAGGGTCCAGCGCCTCGGCGCCCGCGTAGGTCCCGCCCGGGAACAGTCCCACCCGGGCCAGGCCCTCGTCGGGTCGGCCGACGGCCCAGGCCTCGAGATTCGCGAGCACCGCGTCGGCGTCCAGGGGCGTGCCGTCGGAGAAGGTCACGCCGTCCCGCAGGTGCAGCACGTACTCCGTCGCCTCGTCGTTCTGCTCCCAGTGCGTCGCGATCCAGGGGGTGACCACGCCCTCGGGATCGGTGTGGACGAGCTTGTCGGTCAGCTGCTGCCAGACGTTCGCCTCGTAGCTGGAGATCGCGCTCTGGGAGGGGACCCAGCCGCCGTCGAGGTTCGAGATGAGGAAGCTCAGCTCGAGGTCGTCGCCGGAGCCGCCGGCCCCGCCGTCGGCGAGCGCGCCGTCCAGGGCGCAGCCGGCCAGCGGCAGCGCGGCGAGGCCGAGCGCGCCGGCGCCGAGTCCCTGCAGGAGCCGGCGGCGGCTCGGCCCGGACGCCGGGGAAGGGACCCGGCTCATCGACGGGCCTCGGGCGCGGTGAGCGCTGCGATCAGCCGCTCGGCGCCGAGGCTGAGCGACGTCTCGTCGAGGTGGCTGAAGCCCAGGCGCAGCCGTCCGCGGTCCTCGTCGGGCTCCCCGAGGAAGAAGTACCGGCCCAGCACCGCGTCGGTGCCGAAGCGCTCCCGGGCCAGGCGCTGCGCCGCGGCGAGGTCGATCCCGCCGTCCAGCACCTGCGCCCACAGGAAGATCCCGCCGCTGCTCCGCTCGGCCCGCACCCCGCCCGGCACGCCCTCGTCGAGCAGGCGCAGCAGCAGGTCCGCGCGGCGGGCGTAGAGCGCCCGGGCACGGTCGGCGATGGCGTCGAGCCCGCCGTCCAGCGGGGTGCGGTCCCCGGCGCCGACGACGCGCCCGACGACCTCCTGGACGAGCACCGAGGAATGCTGGTCCTGGTTGGCGCGCAGGCGGGTCACGGGGCCGACGAGCCAGCTCGGCAGCACGAGATAGCCCAGGCGCAGCCCCGGCCCGAGAACCTTCGAGAAGGTGCGTACGCGCACCACCAGCTCCGACTCGGTCGAGTAGTCCTCCGGCACCTCGACGCCGGGGAAGGCGAGGCCCGCATACGCGTTGTCGGAGACGATCACGAAGCCGTAGTGCTCGGCGAGGGCGACCAGCCGCTCGCGCTGGAAGGCGGGGGTGACGGCACCGGTCGGGTTGTGGAAGTCCGGGACCGTGTACAGCAGCTTCGGCCGGGCCCCGGCCTCGAGCCGGTCCTCGAGCGCATCGAGGTCCAGGCCCTCCGCGGTCAGCGGCAGCGGCAGCACCTCGACCTCGTGGTGCTGGAGGTCGCGGAAGATCAGCGGATAGGTCGGATCCTCCACCACGATCCGGTCGCCGCGGTCCAGCAGCGCGTCGAACAGCAGCGAGAGGCCGTGGAAGGCGCCGTTGGTGAGCAGCACCCGGGAGGCGTCCACGCCTTCTCGGCGCGCGATCCACTCCCGCAGCGGGGCGATGCCGGCAGGGGTGCTGTACCGCAGCGCGCCGGCGAGGGCCGTGGTGTCGCCGGTGAGGTCCGAGGCGGCGCGGTGGAGCGCGTCCAGGGGGAGGGCGTCGGCGCTCGGCGCGCCGCCGAGGAGCGGGATCGCGCCGGGCAGGGGCGCGGCGGAGGAGCGCCCGAAGCCGCGGGCGAGGTCCTCGCGCGCACCGAGGTGCGAGAGCAGTCCCGCGGCGAGGCCCTCGGAGGTCAGGAGGGCGGGGTCGAGGGCGGTCGTGCTCATCACAGGGCCTTCCCGGGGTTGAGGAGATGCTGAGGGTCGAAGGCGGTCTTGAGCCGCTGCTGGAGGTCGCGGGAGGCGGGGGAGAGCTCGAGATCGAGCCATCCGCGCTTCGCGGTGCCGATGCCGTGCTCGCCGCTGACGGTGCCGCCGAGATCGAGCGCGGTGCGGACCAGCTCGTCGGCCGCTGCCAGGATCGCCGGCGGCAGCGTCCCGGGGACGTCGCCGTCCGCAGCGGGCAGGGCGAGCGCGGGGTGGAGGTTCCCGTCCCCGGCGTGGGCCACGGCGGAGGTGGCGACCCCGTGCCGGTCGCCGATCTCGGACAGGGCCGTGAAGATCTCCGCGAGGCGGGACTTCGGGACGGCGATGTCCTCGCCCAGGCGGTGGCCGCCCGCCCCGGAGCCGCGCCCCGAGCGGCGCAGCTCCCAGAGGTGCTCCGCCTCCGCCTCGTCCTGGATCGTGCGCACCTCCGCGCCCGCGACGGTCAGCGCGGCGGCGAGGTCGGCGCTCTGCTCCTCGATGCCGTAGCCGTCCAGCTCGATCAGCAGCAGGGCGCTGCCGTCCCGGGCCAGTGCCGAGCCGGTGTGCGCGTCGATGTCGGCGAGGGTCGAGCCGTCCAGCAGCTCCGTCGCCGCGGGTCGGACGGGGCTGCGCGAGATCGCGTTCACGCCGGCGGCCGCTGCGGGCGTCGAGGGGAAGCGGGCCAGGACCGTGCGCCGCGCGACGGGCAGCGGACGGATGCGCACGGTCGCCGCGGTGATCACGGCGAGCGTGCCCTCGGAGCCGATCAGCAGCTGGGTGAGGTCCAGGCCCGTGACCCCCTTGAGCGAGCGGTGTCCGGTGCGCAGCAGCGTGCCGTCGGCGAGCACCGCCTCGAGGGCGAGCACGGATTCGCGGGTGACCCCGTACTTCGCGCAGTGCAGCCCGCCCGCGTTGGTCGCGACGTTCCCGCCGATCGTCGACAGTCGCGCGCTCGCCGGATCGGGGGCGTAGAAGAAGCCGTGCGGGGCGAGGGCGGCGGAGAGGTCGGCGGTGATGACCCCGGCCTCGACCACGGCGACCTCGTCGAGCACGTCGATCTCGCGGATCCGCGTCAGACGCTCGAGGCCGAGCACGATCGCGCCGTCGGTCGGGGCGGCGCCGCCCGAGAGACCGGAGCCGGCGCCGCGGGCCACGACGGGAGTTCCCGTCTCGTGGGCCAGGCGCAGCACCGCCTGGACCTCGGCGGTGTCGCCGGGGAGCACCAGCAGGAACGCGGTGCCGGTGGGGGCCTGCACCGCGACGTCCCCGGCATAGCGCGGGGCGGGGTCCGTGATCACGGCCTGCTCGCCGAGCTCCGCACGGAGACGCTCGGCGAGATGCTCCAGATCCGCCGGGCGCGTGTGGCCGGCCGGCTCGGTGGAGGCGGCGTGCTCGGTGGGCTCGGCGGGGCGGGCATCGGATCGGGCGGTGGCGGTGCTCGTCACGGGCGGGACTCCAGGTGGGTGGGGCGATGGTCGTCGCCCAGGGTGCGCCCCGACGTCTCATAAGTGCAAGTGCTGACCGTCATAAGGCGTCATGCAGGAGGGTCGGACGGTGCGGGCGGGACGTCGCCCGCACGTTCCTCGGGACGCGACGACGCCCCGCCGATCACGGATCGGCGGGGCGTCGCGGGGTCCGCGCCGCGGAGGGCGCCGGGCGGGATCAGTACCCGGGTGGACGGAATCCGGCCTGCGCGTACTGCGCACGCAGCCTCTCGTTGTGCCCGGCGGCGGCCAGGCAGCCCCAGACGATGCTCGCGATCCACGCGGCGACTCCGATGAGCGGCACGAGCGCGAACAGGGCCGCTCCGAACCCGAAGGTCACCACCGAGAGCAGTCCGATCCCGACCGCGGCGAGCAGGATCGCGCCGATCGTGATGCCGATCAGGAGCAGCGCCCCGGGGACCGTCGCGTAGAACAATCCGAACACTCCGAAGAAGAACGTGAGCACGAAGGCGACCCCCACGCTCTTCTGCGCGGGCATCACCACCACCGGCGGCGGTCCGACGGTGCTGGGGACGGGCACCCAGGGCTGCACCGCGCCGGTCGGCGGCGCGGCGGGCGCGGCCCCCTGCGCGAACGGGTCGTACGCCCTCCCCGGGGGTGCGGGCCGGTCGTCCGGCACCATCGTCCCCTCGATCACGGGCCTGTGCCCCTGGCTCTCGTGCGCCGGCTGCGTCATCCGTCTCCCCCTCGATCGGCTGCGCTCATCGTACGGGCGGGATCGGACGGATGTCGTCGATCGCCGGACGGCGGGCAGCCTCAGCCGCGGTGGTCCCCGGTGTCCTCGGGCGGCCGCAGGGCGGCCTCGTCCTCGCCGTGGATCGGCACGTGAGCCTCGGGGATGTCCTCGTAGCTCGCCGGGTCCGAGATCGGCTCGAGGTGCGTGAGCACCCGCAGGGCCGGCATCGCCTCCATCAGCTCCCGCTCGAGGTCCTCGATGTAGTCGTGGCCGCGCTTGACGGTCCAGTCGTCCGGGACGAGCACGTGCACGTTCATGTACTTCTCCTGCCCGGCCTCACGGGTCTGCAGTCCGTGGAAGGTCACCGTGGCATCGGTGCGGCGGCGCAGGATCTCGGTGATCACCTCGTGCTCCTCGTCCGGCAGCGCCTTGTCCAGCAGGCCCGAGACGGACTCGGTGATCAGGCCGATGCCGGTGATGATGATGTTCACCCCGACCGCGAAGGCGACGATCGGATCCAGCCGGTCCCAGCCCGTGAGGACCACGAGCGCCACGCCCACCAGCACGCCCGCGCTCGTGACCACGTCGGTCATGAGGTGTTTCCCGTCGGCGCGCAGCGTGATCGATCCGTGGGTCCGCCCGGCGCGCAGCAGCACGAGCGCCACGCCGCCGTTGATCAGCGAGGCGACGACGCTGATCGCGAGTCCCCAGCCGACGTTCTCGAGCGGCTGCGGGTTCAGGAAGCGCTCCACGGAGGTCACCAGGATCACCCCGGCGGCCGCGAAGATCATCATGCCCTCGACCGCCGCGGAGAAGTACTCCGCCTTCGCGCGGCCGTACAGGAAGCGCTCGGTCGCCGGGCGGATCGCGACCCGCAGCGCGATCAGCGCGACCACGGCGGCGACGAGGTTTACCACCGACTCGGCCGCGTCGGAGAGCAGGCCCACCGAGCCGGTCATCACCCAGGCGCCGGCCTTGAGGGTGATGGTGAGGATCGCCGCGGCGATCGAGAGCCAGGCGAACTTCGTGAGGTCCACCTTCTGGTGGACGGGGCGGGAAGGGGACTCGGTGATGCTCACGGAAGGTCCTTGCGGGGAGGATCGGGGGCCAGGGAGCCGTCGGGGGCGATGTGCTCGAAGATCTGCTCGACGAGCTCGACCACGTGCGGGTCCTCGACGGTGTAGTAGCTGTGGCGGCCCTCGCGGGTCGCCGAGACGATGCCGGTCAGGCGCAGCTTGCGCAGGTGCTGGCTCGTGGTGGGAAGGCTCAGGCCCACCCGCTCCGCGAGCTCGCCCACGTCGTAGCGTCCCGTGCTCATCAGCTGCACGAGATGGAGGCGTGCGGGGCTGGCGAGCATCGAGAAGGTGTCCGCGGCGGCGGCGAGCTGGGGCTCGGTGGGCGCGCGGCGGCCGGGGGGCGTCGTCATGCCGGGCATCCTTCCTTCATTTCGTCACTCGCGCAACTGACGAAATGATCGGTGTGGTGCGTCCGACGGCAAGAGCGCCCGGGAGGACGGCGTCGCGTCGTACTGTGAGGCCCCCGTCACAACGACGTCGACGAAGGAGAACGCCGCATGCTCAATCTCTCCGTGGTGCTCGAGGACAGCGCCCGCACCGGCCCCGACCGTCCCGCCCTCGTGCTCGGCGAGACCTCCCTGACCTATGCCGAGGTCGACGGCGCGGCCTGCCGAGTCGCCCACCTTCTGGTCGAGCTCGGCGTCGAGCCGGGGGACCGGGTGGCGCTGAGCTGTCCGAACCTGCCGCAGTTCCCGATCGTGTACTTCGGGATCCTCAAGGCGGGTGCCGTCGTGGTCCCGCTGAACGTGCTCAACAAGCCGCGGGAGATCACCTACTTCCTCGACGACTCCGAGGCGAGGGTCGTGCTCTGCTTCGAGGGCACCGAGGAGCTGCCCATCGGCCGCCACGTCGTCGAGGGCGCCGCGGAGGCGGAGCGCCCGCCGCAGGTCGTGCTCCTCACCGCGGAGCCGTCGGCCGAGAGCCCCTACGAAGGGGTGCCCACCCTCGCCCGCGCCCTCGCCGACCGCCCCGCGAGCTTCCCGACCGTGCAGCGTGCCGAGACCGACACGGCCGTGGTGCTCTACACCTCGGGCACCACCGGCCGGCCCAAGGGGGCCGAGCTCAGCCATTCCAACCAGCTCATGAACGCCCTGATCTGCAACCGGCTGTTCGACTCGCGGCCCGGGGAGGACACTCACCTCGTCGCGCTGCCGCTGTTCCACACCTTCGGGGCGACGGTGAACATGAACGCCGGCTTCTCCATGGGGGCGACCCTCGTCATGCTGCCCCGCTTCGAGCCGCAGCAGGCGCTCGAGCTGATGCTGCGCCACCGCGTGAGCGTCTTCGCGGGCGTGCCGACCATGTGGTGGGCGCTGCTGCGCCTGCTCACCGGCGGCGCCGCGGCCGACGGGCTCTCCGAGCACCTGCGCCTGGGCATCTCCGGCGGCGCGCCGCTGCCGGTGGAGATCCTGCGCGGGGTGGACGAGCACCTCGGGATCTCGATCATGGAGGGCTACGGGCTCTCCGAGACCTCCCCCGTCGCCTCCTTCTCACGCCGCGAACGTCCCCGCCCCGGGTCGATCGGCCTTCCCGTCTGGGGAGTGGAGATGGACCTCATCGACCCCGCGGATCCCGACTGGGCCCGTGTGGCCGGGGCCGACGAGATCGGCGAGATCATCGTGCGCGGGCACAACGTCATGACCGGATACCTGGGCCGCCCGGAGGAGACCGCCGCCGTGCTGCTCGACGGCTGGTTCCGCACCGGCGACCTCGGCCGGCGCGATGCGGAGGGCTTCTACTACGTCGTGGACCGCTCCAAGGACATGATCGTGCGCGGCGGCTACAACGTGTACCCGCGCGAGGTGGAGGAGGTGCTGCTGACCCACGAGCAGATCTCCCTGGCCGCCGTGGTGGGCGTGCCGCACGAGCGACTGGGGGAGGAGGTCGTCGCGCACCTGATCCTCGCCGAGGGGGCGACCGTCACCGCCGAGGAGCTGCGCGAGTGGGCACGGGAGCAGATGGCGGACTACAAGTACCCGCGCGAGATCGTCATCGCCGAGTCGCTGCCGATGACCTCCACCGGGAAGATCCTCAAGCGCGAGCTGCGCTGACGCCGCCGGCGCCGGATCGAGCGGCGCCGCATCGAGCACACATGAGCCCGCCCGCGGGGGCCGGTGTCACGGTCGCCGCGGGCAGGCTCGGGTCGTGCGGCGGAGGGTCTCAGTCCACGTAGCGGGTGGGCTCCTCGTCGACCGGGAGGCCGGCCTGCGCATAGGCGCGGAACCCGCCGACCAGGTCGGTGGCCCGGTGGAAGCCGAGATCCCGCAGGTCGCGGGCGGCGAGCGAGGAGTAGTACCCCTCATTGCACATGACGATCACGAGGTCGTCTTGGTCCGGTCCGCCCTCCATGCGGTGGGCGCTGCCGGGGTCCACCCGCCACTCGAGCACCAGGCGCTCGACCACGGTCGCTCCGGGGACGTGCCCCTCGGGGGCGCGCGTCACCGCCGAGCGGATGTCGATCACCTGCGCCCCGGCCGCCTGTGCGGCGGCGAGGTCGGCGGGCTCGACGCGGTCCACGCCCCGGCGTGCGGCGGCGAGGATCTCGTCGATCCCGTGCCCGGCGGGCGCCTCGGCGCGCCGACGGCCGTGGGCGGTGGACCGGCCCGTCATCGGCGGCGTCCCGAGGAGAAGGCCGCCAGGCCTCCGCCGACGGTGTTCCCGCTGCCGGAGCCCTCGGAGCTGGTCGAGTAGGTCCTGGGGGCGGAGCGGTCCTGGCGGCGTCCGCCGCCCGTGCCCTGCCCGCCGCGTCGGCCGCCGCCCTCGCCGCGCCCGCCGGAGCGGCCCTGGCCGCCCGAGCGCCCCTGCCCTCCGGAACGGCCGGAGCCGCCCTGGCCGGAGCGCTCGCCGCGACCGCCGTCCGCAGGTCCGCGACCGCCCTGGCCGCCGCCCTGACCGCGACCGCCCTGCGAGCCCTCGCCGCGACCACGGCCGCCGCCCTGACCGCGTCCGCCGCCCTGACCGCGTCCGCGGCCGCCGCGGCGCTCGCCGTTCAGGCGCGCCTCGTCCAGCGGCGCCTCGGGCTGACGCGGCTCGTGGGTCTCGACCCGCTCGCCCGGGGCGAGCTCGGAGAGGACGGGGCTCGTCGGCACGACCTGCCGGTGATAGGTGGGGGTGATCCCGGCCTTGCGCATCAGATCGCTCACGTCGCGCTTCTGCTCGGGGGTCTGCACGGTGATGACCGTGCCGGACTCCCCGGCACGCGCGGTGCGGCCCGAGCGGTGCAGGTAGGCCTTGTGCTCCACCGGCGGATCGGCGTGGACCACGAGAGCGACCTCGTCCACGTGGATGCCGCGCGCCGCGATGTCGGTGCACACCATGGTCGTCGCGGTGCCCGAGCCGAAGGCCTCGAGGTTCCGGGTGCGCGCGTTCTGGGAGAGGTTGCCGTGCAGATCCACCGCGTCCACGCCGCGCGCGCTGAGCTTGCGGGCGAGGTTCTTCGCGCCGTACTTGGTGCGGGTGAACATGATCGTGCGGCCGGGCGCCGCGGCGAGATCGCGCAGCACGTCGAAGCGGGAGGTGGGATCCACCTCGAGCACATGGTGCTCCATGGTGCCCACGGGGCTCGTCGCCGGGTCCGCGGAGTGCGTGACCGGGTCGTGGAGGAACTCCTTGACGAGCTTGTTCACGCCCGAGTCGAGGGTCGCGGAGAACAGCATGCGCTGCCCGCGGCGCGGGGTCGCCTCGAGGATGCGGCGCACCATCGGCAGGAAGCCCATGTCGGCCATGTGGTCGGCCTCGTCGATCACGGTGATCTCGATGGCGCCGAGGTCGGCGTGGCCCTGGCCCATGAGGTCCAGGAGTCGGCCGGGGCAGGCGATGAGCACGTCGACGCCGCCGGCGAGGGCGTTCACCTGCGGGTTCTGGCCCACTCCGCCGAACACCACGGCGCTGCGCAGGCCCACGGCCTTCTCCAGCGGCTTCAGGGAGTCGGCGATCTGCGAGGCGAGCTCGCGAGTGGGGGCGAGCACGAGCGAGCGCGGCCGACGGGCGGTGCGGCGCTTCGGGGTCTCCAGCAGGCGCGCCACCAGCGGCAGCAGGAAGGCGTAGGTCTTTCCCGAGCCGGTGCGGCCCCGGCCCAGCACGTCGCGCCCGGACAGGGAGTCCGGCAGGGTCGCGGCCTGGATGGGGGTGGGCTCGGTGATCCCCAGCGGCGCGAGGGCGCCGACGAGGGAGGCGGGCACGCCGAGGCGTGCGAAGTCGGGGGAGGTCACGAAGGGTGATCCGTTCTGTGTGCGATGCACCCCGCACGTCGTCGTCACGGCGGGACCGCGCTGTGCGGTCCTCTCCGGCCGACGCTGTCTCCGTCGGCGGGGCCTGCCGCTCCTCGTGCTCGACGCGTGCGTCGAGGGGTGCGGGGCTGCCCGGACGGGACCTGTGCCGCGGCGGGAGGACGGCACTTCCGGTCACCTTACGCGGTGGTCACCGCGGGGGCGACGGAAGGCGCCCCGCGTGTGACATACCACCGGGTCGTCTCGCCGACCCCTGCCGTGCCGCCGTCGTCGACCGACGCGCCGCCCAGAATTTCCAACGTTGCACGTTCGGGTGGGATGCGATTGACTTGCTCTCGACCGATCACCGCCGATCACGCGCCAGGAGCCCTGTGATGACCCATCCGACCCCCGCGCTGCCCGAGGCGCTCACCGCGCTGTTCGCGCGCGCCGACGAGCTCGCGGCCCAGCTGGACGCCCCGCTCTCCGCCGCGGCCGACGTGCCACGGCCCGAGCACCCGCGCCCCCAGCTGCAGCGCCCTGCCTGGCTGAACCTCAACGGCACCTGGCAGTTCGAGATCGACCGCAGCGACACCGGTCGAGAGCGCGGGCTGCTGGACGCCGAGCTCGCCTCGGCCATCACCGTCCCCTTCGCCCCCGAGACCGAGGCCTCCGGGATCGGCGACCGCGACTTCCTCGAGGCCGTCTGGTACCGCCGCACCGTCACGATCCCCTCCGACTGGGAGGGCCTTCGCCCGATCCTGCGCTTCGAGGCCGTCGACCAGGACGCGACCGTGTGGGCGGACGGCGTCGAGGTCGCCCGGCACCGGGGCGGCTTCACCCCCTTCGCCGCCGACCTCTCGCAGGTCCCCGGCGTCGAGGCCGGCAGCGAGGTGACCGTTGTCGTCCGCGCGCGCGATCCGCACGATCAGCCCCAGGCGCGCGGCAAGCAGTCCAGCTGGTTCCGGCCCACCCACGCCAACTACCACCGCACCACCGGCATCTGGCAGACCGTGTGGCTCGAGGGCGTCCCCGCCGACGAGATCCGCTCGCTGCGCATCCTGCCCTCCCTCGCCTCGGCCTCCTTCGCGATCGACGTGCCGCTCTCGCGCAGCACCCCCGGCACCACCCTCGAGGTCGTCGCCTCCGTGCCCGGCGGGGCGGAGGTCGCGCGCACGAGCGTCCGCGCCGACCTCGACCTCGCCCCGCATCTCGCGCTCACGATCCCCGCCGAGCACGTGCGCGTGTGGGGCCCCGGGGCTCCCGAGCTCTACGCCCTGCAGGTGCGGCTGCTCGGCGCCGACGGGAGCGTGCTCGACGAGGTCCGCTCCTACGCGGGACTGCGCTCCACCTCCCTGAACGCCCACGAGTACCGCCTCAACGGCGAGAAGGTCTTCCAGCGCCTGATCCTGGACCAGGGGTACTGGGAGGAGTCGTTCATGACCTCGCCCACCGACGAGGCGATGACCACCGACATCCGCCTCTCCCTCGAGGCGGGCTTCAACGGTGCGCGACTCCACCAGAAGGTCTTCGAGCAGCGCATGCTGTTCTGGTCCGACCTGCACGGCTATCTCACCTGGGGCGAGTTCGGCGACTGGGGAGTCTCGGGCCTGGGTCCCCTGGGCGACAACCAGCAGCCCACCGCCTCCTTCATCGGGCAGTGGATCGAGGCGGTCGCCCGCGACATCAACCACCCCTCGATCATCGGCTGGTGCCCGCTGAACGAGACCCACCAGATCCTCCATGACCGCTACACCCAGCTCGACACGGTCACCCAGGCGATGTACGACGCGACCAAGCTCGCCGACCCCTCCCGCCCGGTGCTCGACGCCTCCGGCTACTCCCACCGGGTGCGCGGGGCGGACGTCTACGACTCCCATTCCTACGAGCAGGACCCGGAGCGCTTCCGCGCCGAGCAGGCGCCGCTGGCCGAGGGGCGTCCCTTCGCGAACAGCCGGGAGCTCGGCCCGGACGAGTACCCCTTCGCCGACGGCGAGTTCTCCCTGCCCTTCGCCGGCCAGCCCTACTTCGTCTCCGAGTACGGCGGCATCTGGTGGAACGAGCAGGAGGCCCGCGAGGCCGCGGAAGCGGAGCGGGCGGGCAACAATGCCGCGGAGTCCTGGGGGTACGGACAGCGGATCACGAGCGAGGAGGAGCTCTACGAGCGCTTCGAGGGGCTCACCCGGGTGCTGCTCGAGGATCCGCTCATGTTCGGCTACTGCTACACGCAGATGACCGACGTGTTCCAGGAGAAGAACGGCGTGGTCGACTTCGCCCGCGGCCGCAAGCTCGACCTCGCCCGGCTGCGCGCCGTCCAGGAGCGGGCCGCGGCGTACGAGTCCGAGGGCTGAGGCCCGTCCGGCAGTCCGGACCCGGCCATCCACCCCGCCCCGCCGCGACTGTCCGTCCTCGAAGGGGACGTGAGCGGACCACCGCCTGTCATATGCAGGTCTCGGTCCGCTCACGTCCCTCTCGTGGACAGGAAATCCGCTGGCACGGTCGCCCGCCGCGGACCACCATGGGCGCATGATCGATCAGAGCCGTCTCTGGGACGCGCAGACCGCCGCCGAGTACGACACCCCCGGTGAGGGGATGTTCGCGCCCGAGGTGCTCGGGCCGACCGTCGAGGTGCTCGCGAGCCTCGCCGCGGGCGGCCCCGCGCTCGAGCTCGCGATCGGCACCGGTCGCGTCGCGCTCCCGCTGCGGTCGGCCGGGGTGCCGGTCACCGGCATCGAGCTGTCCGAGGCGATGATCGCGCGGCTGCGCGAGAAGGTCGACGACGAGGTCATCCCCGTTGTCACCGGAGACATGACGACGGCCTCGGCGGGGGAGGGGTTCTCCCTCGTCTACCTGGTGTTCAACACGATCTCGAACCTCCTCGCCCAGGAGGAGCAGATCGCCTGCTTCCGCAACGCGGCCAGGCATCTCGCCCCGGGCGGGTGCTTCGTGGTCGAGCTGTGGGTGCCGCAGCTGCGCTCCCTCCCGCCCGGGCACGGCGGCACCGTCGAGGTCTCCGAGCCGGGTTACCTCCTGGTGGACACCTACGACACGCTCAGCCAGCAGGTCGTCTCCCATCATCTGCGCTTCGACCCCGCGGTCGACGGGGCGCGGGGCGCCCGCCTGACCCGCAGCCCGCACCGCTACGTGTGGCCCTCCGAGCTCGACCTCATGGCGCAGCTGGCAGGATTCACCAGGGAGTCCCGCTGGGCCGACTGGGACCGCAGCGAGTTCACCGCCGACTCCCGCAGCCATGTCACCGTCTACCGCCTGACCGGAGGGCACGTATGAACTCGACCCACCCCGTGCCCGTGCCGACGGCTCGACCGTCAGGTCCTTCGGACTCGCTCAGCCGGGACGCGCTGACCCTCGACGACGTCCCCGCTCTCACCGAGCTGCTCAACGTCGTGGACGCCCACGAGGAGCTCGGCGAGCCCGCCGAGGAGCCGAGCATCCGCGAGTGGCTGCAGATGCCGCGGCTGGATCTCGCCGCGGACACCGTCGCCGTGCGGGCGGGCGAGGAGCTGGTCGGCTTCGGGCTGGTCGCCACCTCCGCTCATCCTGACCGCGAGGGTAGAGTCCGGGTGCAGCTCAGCGGCGCCGTGCACCCCGCTCATCGACGCCGTGGCCTCGGATCCTCGCTCTTCGAACAGCTCGAGACTCGTGGGCGCGAGCTCGCCGCGGAGCGACATCCCGGGCTTCCCGGGGTGCTGCGCACCGGCGGCGGGCGCGACCCCGAGCCGGATCACGGACCGGGCGGGGCGGACGTGCGCTCCGTCCTCGACCGACGCGGCTACCGCCGGGTGCGCTCCTGGCTCGAGATGGAGCGCGAGCTCCCCGGAGGGCCGTTGGAGGTTCCCGCACCGGACGGTGCCGAGCTCGTCACGCCCGTCCCGGAGCAGAGCGAGGACGTGCGCGCCGCCCACGTCGCCGCCTTCGCCGACCACTGGGGCTCCGCCTCGATCGACGCGGAGACCTGGCAGCTGTGGACCACCTCCCACACCTCCCGGCCCGAGCACTCCACGATCGCCCTGGCCCCTGACGGCACGGTGCTCGCCTACGCCATCACCTCGGAGGACCGCCCTGGCGTGCTGCACGTCGCGCTCGTCGGCACCCGGCCCGAGGCGCGCGGGAGGGGCCTGGCCCGCGCGGTCCTCGCCCGCACCCTCGCCTCCGGGGCGGAGGCGGGCTTCACCGGCGCCGCCCTCGAGGTCGATGCCGAGTCCCTCACGGGGGCGACCCGGCTCTACGAGGCCGTCGGCTTCGAACGCGCGCACGTCTACGCGACCTACGAGAAGCCCCTCGGCTGAGCCGCTGCGAGCTGTGAGGTGAGCGGAGGGCCACACCGGCCCGGTCGCCGTGACCGGCGACGTCGGAGGCCTGTGGAACGATTGGGCCCATGACGATCACCGCTGCGGCCGACGGCTCCGCCCTCGGCAATCCCGGGCCCGCCGGCTGGGCCTGGTACATCGACGAGGACACCTGGCGTGCAGGGGGCTGGCCCCACGGCACCAACAACATGGGCGAGCTCAAAGCGGTGCTCGACCTGCTCGAGGCGACCGCCGTGGACGCCGATCAGCACCTGCACATCCTGTGCGACAGCCAGTACGTCATCAACTCGGTCACCAAGTGGATGCCGGGCTGGAAGCGCAAGGGCTGGCGGAAGAAGGACGGCAAGCCCGTCATGAACGTCGAGCTGCTCAAGGACATCGACCGCGCCCTCGCCGGGCGCAGCGTCGAGTTCGAGTGGGTCAAGGGCCATGCGGGCCACGCGATGAACGAGGCCGCGGACCGACGCGCCAACGCGGCCGCGACCGCCTTCTCCAGGAAGCAGGACCCGCAGGTGGGCCCCGGATACCGGGGGAGCGGTGCGTCGGCCGGCGGAGGAGCGGATGCGGCCCGGACGGCAGCGCCGTCGGCCGACTCCACCGTCCCGTCGGCCGCTCGCCCCGCCGCGGACGCCCCTGCGTCGCCGGCGGAGCCCGCCGCCGAGGCGGACCTGTTCAGCCTCTTCGACCAGCCGGCCGCGCCCTCCTGCTCGACCGCGGTCGAGGACACCGTGCTGATCGCCGATGCCCCCGGCACCAGCGACTTCGAGCAGGTGATCACCCGCGAGCAGGCGCTGCTCACGGACGCGCTGCGCGGCGACCCCCCGAGCGCGGCCGAGCTGCTGCACCCCGCGTTCACCGAGATCGGTGCGAGCGGCCGCAGCTACGGCCGCGAGGAGATCCTCTCCGTCCTCGCCCCGCTGGAGGATGTGCACGCCGAGGAGTTCGTCGCCGACGAGATCGCGCCCGGTGCGATCCTGCTGCGCTATCTGACCACCGGGCCCTCCGGCGCCGTCCGCCGCAGCTCGCTGTGGGTGCAGGAGAAGGGCCGCTGGCTGCTGCGCCACCACCAGGGCACCCCGGAGGGCAGCGGCTCGCGGTGACGAGCTCCGTCCCGCTCGGCGCCCGCGCAGGCGGCCCCGACCTCGCCCGCGGGATCGCCCTGCTCGGGATCGCGCTGGCGAACCTGGTGGGCTGGCTCCACGGCTCCGCCTGGACCGTGCTGCTGAAGCAGCAGAGCGCCACGGCCGCCGACCGCACGGTGGACGTGCTGCTCGCCCTGTTCGTGGACAACCGCGGCTTCCCGCTGTTCGCGCTGCTGTTCGGATACGGGATCGGGATCCTCCGTCGGCGCTCCCTCGCTCGCGGGGACGGGGCGGGACGCTTCCTGCGCCGCATGCTGCGCCGTCACGCCGTGCTGCTCGCGATCGGGCTCGCCCACGCGATCCTCCTGTTCAGCGGCGACATCCTCGTCGCCTACGCGATCATCGGGATGCTCTGCGCGGTGCTCGTGACCCGTCACCGGCTGCTGCTGGCCGCGGCGGCGGTCGTGACCCTGCCCGCGCTCGGCGTATGGGGCTGGACGGACGGCACCGTCGGCCTCGGCGGAGGCACCGGATACGCCGCGGCCTCCGCCCCCGACTATCTCGCCGGCCTGCGGCTGCGCGCGCCCGAGGCGCTGCGCGGAATGGCGCTCGCTCCGATCGTGGACATCGGCCTGCTCGCCCCGATGGCGCTCGGCGCGCTCATGGCTCGCGGCCGCGTGCTCGAGGACGTCCCCGCGCAGCGCGCACGGCTCGTGCAGCTCACCCGGTGGGGGCTGCCCATCGGGATGCTCGGCGCCGTGCCGCTCACGGCCGTGCTCGTGCTCGACCCCGCTCACGTCCGACTGGACTCCGAGATCGTCCTCGGCATCCTCGGCGTGCTCCACCAGCTGACCGGCCTCGCCGCAGCCGTCGGCCTCGCCGCCGCGGCGGCGCTCCTCGCCGAGCATCTCCGGGCCCGCCTGGCGAGCGACGCCCCCGGCCCGCTCGGCCGCCTGGTGCGCGGCGTCGAGGCGCTCGGCGCCGTCTCCCTCACCGCCTATCTCGCCCAGTCCCTGCTGTGCCTGGCCGTGTTCCCGCCCTACACCCTCGACCTCGGCGCGCGCCTGGGGACCGCGGGCGGTGCACTCCTCGTCCTCGTGGGCTGGCTCGTGATGCTCCCGCTCGCGGACCTGCTGCGACGCCACGGCCGCCGTGGTCCGATGGAGCACGTGCTGCGCGCTCTGGCAGGATCAGGGACGCCCCGTGCCGACATCGCCGGCGCATCCCGATCCAGCGGAGGAGAGCGATGACCGTCTTCGCCGACACCCCGCGCTGGCCCCGCCACGGCACCGTGTGGGGGCACCTGATCTCGGACACCTCCCTGGCCGAGCTGCATGATGCCGCCGCCCGTGCAGGTCTGCCGCCGCGCGCCTTCGACCTCGATCATTACGACTGGCCCCTCTCCTCCCGCAGGGGACTCGAGGACGCCGGGGTGCAGTTCGTCGGCGACCGCGAGCTGACACGGATCCTGCTGCGCTCCGGGCTCCGGGTGAAGCTCTCCGAGCGGTCGGCGGCCCGGGCCCGGCGCAGCGCCGAGCATGCCGCCGCACTGGGACTCGTCCCCGTGCCGCGCGATCTGGTCCTGGGGCTCATCGGCCACGTCGACCCGTTGCCGGAGCTGCCCGGAGCATTCCGCCTCACACGCGAGGCACCGGACGGGGACGCGCGCATCGAGTCTCACGACGAGGCCGGTCGGCACCGGGCCGAGGCGCTGCTGGGACGACTCGACGAGCTCTCGCGGGCGGCCGGGACCGCCGGCTTCGTCGGCCAGGTGATGGATCTCCCGCCGACGGACTGACGCGGCGACCCGGCGACCCGGGGTCCCGGCGACCCATCGTCCTGCGGCGCTCTCGACCTCCTGCGCTCATCGGGCCGGGCGACGGCACGGGCCCCGCGCCGAGAGGAACGGGCCCCGCGCCGGTCGGTGCGGGGCCCGTGGAGGTGAGCGCCGGGGGAGCCGCCGGCTCGGCGGCTCCCCCGATCCGGCGGCTCAGCCCCGACCGTTGCCGTTGCCGTTGCCGTTGCCGCGGCCGTTCCCCTTGCCGTTGTTGCTGCCCTTCCCGCGGTTCGAGTTCTCGGCGCCCTTACCCTTGCCGGCGCCCTTCCCCTCGTCCGAGGAGCCGAGCGTGTCGAGGTAGACCTGGACCACGGCGGGACGCGGCACGGCCACCAGGTCGCCCTTCAGCGGGCCGCCCGGGGCGAAGTCCGGGAAGTACGAGGTGTGGGCTCCCCACTCGCCCCCCTCGCCCGGGTGCTGGACCGCGACGAACACCGAGTCGTCGAGGTCGTGGATGACCGGGCCGCAGGTCTCGGCGTCGGCCGGGACGGCCAGGAACTGCTCGACCCTGCCGCGCTCCTCGCCCTCGAGGGTCACCTTGTGGAGGGCGTCGGAGTAGCCGATCTTGCCGGGCTGGCCGTCGGTGGAGATCCACAGCGTGCCCTTCGAGTCGAAGGCCAGGTTGTCGGGGCAGGAGATCGGGGAGACCTGATCCTTCGGGAAGCCGGAGAAGTAGGCGGTCTCCGAGGTGGCGGGGTCGCCGGCGAGCAGCAGGATCGACCAGTTGAAGCGGTCCGAGGTGTGGTCGTCGCGCTGCTCGGTGATCTCGATGATGTGGCCGTCGCGGTTGCCGCCGTCCGGGACGGCGACGGGGTTCGCCTCGTCCACGTAGTCGGGGGAGCGCCGCGAGTTGTTGGTCAGCGCCACGTAGATCTTGCCGGTGGTGGGGCTGGGCTCGACGTCCTCGGGACGGTCCATCTTGGTCGCGCCCACGGTGTCGGCCGCCAGACGGGTGTTGACCAGGACCTCCTCGACGGTGAAGCCGGGGACCAGGGAGCGGTTGTTGCGCACCAGCGGCACCCAGGTGCCCGCGCCGTCGAAGGCGCCGTCGGAGGGGAGCTCGCCGGAGCCGTCGATCTCGCCGGCGGGGGAGTTGCCCTCGAAGCGCGCGACGTACAGCGTGCCCTCGCTGAGCAGCTTCATGTTGTTCGCCTTGTCGCCCTCGCGGTAGACACGACGGGAGACGAACTTGTAGATGTAGTCGTCGGTCTGGTCGTCGCCCGAGTAGACCACCGCGTGCCCGGTGCGGGCGATGTGCACGGTGCCGGCCTCGTGCTTGAAGCGGCCCAGCGCGGTGTGCTTGACCGGGGTGGAGGAGGGGTCCTCGGGGTCGATCTCCACGATCCAGCCGAAGCGGTTCGCCTCGTTCTCGTAGCCCTCGTTGTTGAGGTTGAAGCGGGGGTGGACGAGGTCCCAGCGGCGGGAGGTGGGACCGGGGGAGATGCCGACGCGCTCCTGCTCGGCGTTGCCCTCGGTGCCCACGAAGTACTGGTCGAAGTTCTCCTCGCCGGAGAGGACGGTGCCCCACGGGGTGGTGCCGCCGGCGCAGTTGTTCAGGGTGCCCAGGACCGTCGTGCCCTCGGGGTCCTCGACGGTCTTCAGCAGGTCCGAGCCCGCGGCGGGGCCGTCCACGGTGAAGGGGGTGAAGCCGGTGATGCGGCGGTTGCGGCGGCCGCCGACGACGTAGCTCCAGGGCTCGCCGCTGCCGGAGCGCTCGAGGTCCACGATCGACAGGCCGTGCGCGGCCATCGCGGTCCCGACGACGTCTTCCGGGTTCGAGGCGATGTACTCGGGGGAGAACATGATGTTCTCGTTGGTGTACTCGTGGTTGTTGACCAGGTAGCCGGTGGTGCCCTCCTCGTCGTCGGAGATGACGTTGAGGTAGTCGGAGTTGTAGCCGAACTGCTTCTCCTGGGACCCCTGGGTCTGGTTCTCGAGGTCGAACTCGGGGGAGTCCTCGAACAGCGGGTCGCCCCAGCGGATGATCGGGGTCCAGTCGTAGCCGCGGGGCACCGTCACGTCGTCGACGATGCGGGGGACCGCCTCGATGGCCTGGAACGTCAGCGTCCCGTCGCCCTGGGGGTGGTTGCCGTGGTCGGCCCGCGCCTCGGGGGTCCCTGCGAGGTTCGCGCCCACGACCACGGCGGCGGCGAGCCCGCCGCCCGCGCCGAGCGCGACGCGGCGCGAGATCGCGGCGTCGGCGATGTCGCGGAAGTGCGAGTTGCCGGAGGTGTTGGGGACCGGGTGCGAGCAGGCGCTGCCGCACTTGAGCTCGCAGGTGATGGCGAGCCGGCTGCCTCGGGTGTGGCCGAGCATGGGGAGGTGACGCTTGAGCAAGGGGACGCTCCTCGGATCGTGGGCGGGGTCCGCGAGCCAGGTGCGCTCGGGATCACCCCACCCTGGACCGTGCGAGGGAGCGTGACATGGGGTCCCGGTGAAGCCCGGGTGAACACTCGACGGGCACCCGATGTCCGATTTACGACACCCGGACGTTACGGAAAGGCGCACGTCAGGGCGGCTCCGCGGGATGGCGCGGGGAGGCCGAGGGTCAGTCCGGCACCTCCGGCGAGGCAGGGCTGTCGGCGCCCTCGGAGCCCGTCAGCGCACGCAGCTGGTCGGGCTGCACCTCCTGCTCGGGGGCGAGGTCGGTCGCCTGCAGCTCGACCCAGAAGGTCGCGCCGCCGCCGGGCGTCGGCTCCACGCCGATCGCGCCGCGATGCTGCTGGACGATGGTCGCCGCGATCGACAGGCCCAGCCCCGCACCGCCGCCCTGGGAGGCCGAGCGGACTCGCGAGGAGTCGGTGCGGTAGAAGCGCTCGAACACCTTCTCCCGCTGGTCGTCGTCGATGCCCTCGCCGTGGTCGCGCACCTCGATGCGCACCCTGCCGTCCTCGAGCCGACCCACCGCGAACTCGACCGGCGAGCCCTTGGGGGTGTGGCGGTTCGCATTGCCGACGAGGTTCAGGATCACCTGGCGCAGCGAGGCCTCGTCGCCGAGGACCCCGAAGGGCACGTGCGGGTGCACGGACAGCGGGGTGCCCTGCAGGGAGACGACCATGACCTGCCGGTCGGGATCCAGGGCACGCAGGTCCTGGGCCGCGTCGAAGAGCGCGTCGGTGAGGTCGACGGGCTCGAGGTCCAGGTCGGGTCGCTCGTCGAGGCGGGCCAGGCGCAGCAGGTTCTCCACCAGGGAGCCCATCCGCCTCGCCTCGTCCTCGATCCGCCGCATCGCCGAGGCGGTGTCCTCGTCGGTGCGCAGCGCCCCCATCCGGTACAGCTCGCCGAAGCCGCGGATCGCGGCCAGCGGGGTGCGCAGCTCGTGCGAGGCGTCGCCCACGAAGCGCCGCATACGCGCCTCCGACGAGGTCGCCCGCTCCTCGGAGGCGGACTGCGCCGCGAAGGCCTGCTCGATCCGCACCAGCATCTCGTTGAGGGAGAGGGCGAGGTCGTGCACCTCCAGGCTGGTGTCGGTGACGGGGACACGCTGGGAGAGGTCGCCGCCGGCGATCTGGGAGGCGGTGGCCTCCACGTCCCGCAGCGGCTCGAGGGCGCGATGGGTGACGTAGCCGCCGGCACCCATCCCCACCAGCACCACGAGGGTGCCGACCAGCACGATGATCAGCGCCATCTCGTGCATCGTGCGATCCACCGAGGTCAGCGGCAGGGCGACGTAGACGCTGCCCTTGTCGGGGCCCGAGTTGACCATGGCGATGACGCGCCAGCGGTTCTCGGAGGAGTCCAGCACCGTGAAGGGTCGGCCGCCGCGCTGGAGGATCTGCTCGTCGGTGAGCCGCGGGAACTCGACCGAGACCTTGCCGGGGCCGTAGTGGAAGACCTCCTGCTCGATCGCCTCGCCCTGCTCGTCGCGGATCTCGACGGCGTACTCGACGGGGATGTACGTGCTCGAGGAGGCGGCGTCGTCGTCACCGGCCAGCTCGTGCTGGGCGAAGGAGAGCATCTCCCCGATGCTGGACTGGAGGTTGTTGTCGACCGACTGGATCAGCGTGCGGTTCAGCAGGAACAGCGACAGGCTCCCGGTGACGACCACGCCGAGCACCAGCAGCAGCGAGATGAGCGCGACGATCCGGGTCCACAGGGACATCGGCCGCTCGGTGCGCAGGCTCGGCAGGGCCACGGGGCGGTGCTCCTCGCTTCGTGCTTCGGGTTCAGGCGCCCTCGGCGGCGCGCAGCACGTAGCCGATGCCGCGCTTGGTGTGGATCATCGGGTCGCCGACGACGTCGATCTTCCGGCGCAGGTAGGAGATGTAGGACTCGACGATGCCCACCTCGCCGGACCAGTCGTAGTCCCAGACGTGGTCGAGGATCTGGGTCTTGGAGACGACCCGGCCCGCGTTCAGCATGAGATAGCGCAGGAGCTTGAACTCGGTGGGGGACAGCTCGATGTTCACGTCCCCGCGGTGGACCTCGTGGGAGTCCTCGTCCAGTCGCAGGTCGCCGACCACGAGGGCGCTGTCGACGGTCGTCTCCGAGCCTCCGTGGGTGCGGCGCAGCACGGCCCGGATGCGGGCGACGACCTCCTCGAGGCTGAACGGCTTGGTCACGTAGTCGTCGCCGCCGACGGTCAGGCCGGCGACCTTGTCCTGCGTCTCGTCCTTCGCGGTGAGGAACAGGATCGGGTACTGCTCGCCGCGGTCGCGCAGGCGGCGGGTGACGGTGAAGCCGTCCATGTCCGGGAGCATCACGTCCAGGACCACCAGGTCCGGCTGGTGCTCGGTGGCCTCGCGGATCGCCTCGTTGCCGGTCGAGGCGGTGAACACCTCGAAGCCGGCGAAGCGCAGGGAGGTGGCCAGGAGGTCGCGGATGTTGGGCTCGTCGTCGACGACCAGGAGGCGTGCCTCGTAGTCGTGGTCCTCGGTCGCAGCAGTCATGGGGGTTACCGTCCTCCCTCAGCTTGGGAGATGGCTGGACGTCTCCTGGGCGAGCTCAGCGCAGTGAGCGCTGGGCCTTCTCCTGCTGCTTGCGCAGCTTCCGGATCGTCCAGCCCATCTGGACCATCCGCACGGAGCCGACCAGCGCCATGACCAGCGCGCCCGCGATCGCTGCGAGCAGCATCGCGACGCCCAGCGGGAGGTCGAACTGCGCCGAGAAGTACTCGAAGCCGGCCGTCTGGTTGTTCTGGATCACGAAGATCAGCAGCAGCACGAGCACGATCGCGCCGAGGATCAGCGCGATCCAGGTGGTCGCCGTCTTCCCGCCGCCGGAGGTCGGGAGGTCGGCCGACGGCGCGACCGGCTCCTGGGAGGCCGGGCGCTCCGCGGCGCGTCGGCCCGTCGGAGCGGTGCCGTCGGTGCCCTGCGGACGCGGCGCCTCGGGCGCTGCGGTGCCCTCGGCCGACGCCTCGGGGCGCGGTGCGGGGCCGCTGTCGGGACGGTCGGCCCCGGCGGGGCCGGGGGAGCGGGTGGGATCGTCGGAGGCGGTCATGTCGATCTCCTGGGGGACGGCCGACGGGGCGGCGGGGAAGCGCCGACGGGGTCGGCGGGGATGTCGTGCGCTGCCCACTCTAGCGACGCCGGGCTCTCAGCCGATGTCGAGCGCCCCGTCCAGCTCCTCGGAGTCCACGATCGAGTAGGCGTATCCCTGCTCGGCGAGGAACCGCTGCCGGTGCGCCGCGAAGTCCTGGTCCTGGGTGTCGCGCATGACGACGGTGTAGAAGTGCGCGGAGCGTCCGTCGGCCTTGGGGCGCAGCAGGCGTCCGAGGCGCTGCGCCTCCTCCTGGCGCGAGCCGAAGGCCCCGCTGACCTGGATCGCGACCGAGGCCTCGGGCAGGTCGATCGAGAAGTTCGCGACCTTCGAGACGACCAGCCGGTCGAGCCGGCCGGCGCGGAAGTCCGCGAACAGCTCCTGGCGGCGCCTGACCGGGGTCTGCCCGGTCAGCAGCTCCGCGCCCAGGTGCTCGGCGATCTCCTCGAGCTGGTCGAGGTACTGGCCGATCACGAGCAGCGGCTCCCCGGGATGCGCACGGGCGATCCGCTCGACCACCGGCACCTTCGCGCCGTGCGACGCGCCGAGACGGGGACGGTCGGCGGTCTCCGCCATCGCGTAGGCCATGCGGTCGGCGGCGGGCAGGGTCACCCGCACCTCGGTGCAGACCGCCGGGGCGATGTAGCCCTGAGCCTCGATGTCCTTCCACGGGGCGTCGTAGCGCTTGGGGCCGATCAGGGAGAAGACCTCGCCCTCGCGTCCGTCCTCGCGCACGAGCGTCGCGGTCAGGCCCAGGCGGCGGCGGGCCTGCAGATCGGCGGTCATGCGGAAGACGGGGGCGGGGAGCAGGTGCACCTCGTCGTAGATCACCAGGCCCCAGTCGCGGGCGCTCATCAGCTCGAGGTGCGGGTGGACGCCCTTCCGCTTCGTGGTGAGCACCTGGTAGGTCGCGATGGTGACCGGGCGGATCTCCTTCGTGGTGCCGGAGTACTCGCCGATCTCGTCCTCGGTGAGGGTGGTGCGGGCCAGCAGCTCGTCCCGCCACTGGCGGGCGGAGACGGTGTTCGTGACCAGGATCAGGGTGGTGCGCTGCATCGCGGCCATCGCCCCGGCGCCGACGAGGGTCTTGCCCGCGCCGCAGGGCAGGACCACCACGCCCGAGCCGCCGTGGCGAAAGCCGTCCACGGCCTCGGACTGGTAGGGGCGCAGCTGCCAGTCGTCCTCGGCGAGGGAGATGGGGTGCGCCTCGCCGTCGACGTAGCCGGCGAGGTCCTCGGCGGGCCAGCCGAGCTTCAGCAGCGCCTGCTTGAGCGCGCCCCGCTCCGAGGGGTGGATGATGACGGTTGTGTCGTCGATGCGCTCGCCGAGCATGCCCTGGACCCGCTTGGCACGGGTGACCTCCTCGAGCACCGCGCGGTCCAGGCCGCGCAGCACCAGCCCGTGCTGCGGGGTCGAGAGCAGCTGCAGGCGGCCGTAGCGATCCATCGTGTCCGCCACGTCGATCAGCAGCGAGTGCGGGACCGGGTAGCGGGAATGGTCCACGAGCGCGGCGACGACGGTCTCCGCGTCGTAGCCGGCGGCGCGCGCGTTCCAGAGGCCGAGGTCGGTGATGCGGTAGGTGTGCACGTGCTCGGGCGCCCGCTCGAGCTCGGCGAAGGCCGCGATCGCGATCCGCGCGGCCTGCGCGGCAGGATGGTCGACCTCGAGCAGGAGGGACTTGTCGCTCTGGACGATGAGGGGGCCGTCGGTCATCCGGTCAGGCTACGTCGTGGCCGGGCCGGCACGGCGGCGACGTGAGCGGCGCCTCGCCCCGGCGGCTCAGGTGGCCGCAGGGTCGGGCAGCTGCCGGCCGCTGAGGCGCTCGTACAGGCCCATCTGGAACAGCACGGCGAAGGGGATCACCGCGATCATGCCGACGACGATCATGCTCCCGAGATAGGTGGCGACCATGTACACGAGATAGGCCACGAGCGTGGTGCCGAGATTCGCGCGCGCCAGGGCGAGGGACTCCTTGAGCGCGGCGACGGGAGAGGCGCCCCGCGCGGCGGCGGGGATCGCGTACATCAGCACGACCCCGGCGATGAGCCCCGGCAGGTACAGCAGGATCGTCCCGATGATCGTGATGAGCAGCACCAGGACCGCGGTCCCGAGCACGCGGCCCGGACCGATCATCGCCTGCCCGAAGCGGGGGCGGTCGCCGTCCAGGACGACGCTGCCCGCGCGCGCCGCACCGGACTGCCACAGCATGCCGATCGGGACGGCGACGAGCACGACCACGACGCTCACGGCGACCATCGCGAGGATCTCGGGGCCCGTGGGCTCGGTGGAGTACCCCGGAGAGGACTCGACGAGCGCGATCACGAGCATCAGCCCGGCGACGAAGGCGCCGACGATCACCACGACCAACAGCACCGAGTACAGCGCGCCGGCGCCGAGGAGCACGAGCGCGTTACGCAGCAGGGCCTGACCCGTGAAGCGCAGCGCGGCGCCCAGGTCGGCACCGAGGTCCGTGCCGGGAGCCGGGCCGGTCGGGACGGAGCTCGCCCCGCCGGCCCCCTCGGCGGCGGGGCCGGGCATCGCGGACCCGTGGTCCGGCGGTGGGGCATGGCCGATCGGGGCGCCCTGACCGGCGGAGGAGGACTCCCCTCCGGAGGGCACGGCGCCGTAGGGGCTGCTGCCGTACGGATCCTGCCCTGAGGGGCCGGAGGGCGGGGGCGGAGGGACGGTCATCAGGCAGATCGCTCTCGTTCGGGCCGGGGGTGGTGTGCGGTGACGAGGGACACGGTACGGGCTCTCCCGGCCCCGGTGTCGCACGTGCCCCTGCGGCAAGCGCTGGCACAGTCGGACGCCCCGGGCGCGGAATCCCTAAGATGGGTGGCGATGGGTCGGGCCCGCGATGCCCGCCGAGCTGCTCGGCGCCGCGGATCGGCCCGGCTCGACAGTCACCCGACCTGAGGAGAACCATGGCCAGCTTCGCTCCGTCCCCCGCCGATGTCGCAGACATCGGTGTCACCGGTATGGCGGTGATGGGCTCGAACCTCGCCCGCAACCTCGCCCGCAACGGCTTCAAGGTCGCCATCCACAACCGCAGCGTCGGCAAGACCGAGGCGGTCATCGACTCCTACGGCGCCGAGGGCGAGTTCTACCCGTCCGAGTCCATGGCCGAGTTCGTCGCCTCCCTGCAGAAGCCGCGCGTCGCGATCATCATGGTCAAGGCCGGTGGCCCCACCGACGCCGTCATCGACGAGCTCGCCGGTCTCATGGACGACGGCGACATCATCGTCGACGCGGGCAACGCCCTGTTCACCGACACCCGCCGCCGCGAGGCCGCGCTGCGCGAGAAGGGCCTGCACTTCGTCGGCTCCGGCGTCTCCGGCGGTGAGGAGGGCGCCCTGAACGGCCCCTCGATCATGCCCGGCGGCACCAAGGAGTCCTACGACCGCCTCGGTCCCATGTTCGAGAAGATCTCCGCCAAGGCCGAGGACGGCGCGCCCTGCTGCGTGCACGTCGGCGAGGACGGCGCGGGCCACTTCGTGAAGATGGTCCACAACGGCATCGAGTACGCGGACATGCAGGTCATCTCCGAGGCCTACGACATGATGTCCAAGGCCCTGGGCATGGACGCCTCCTCGATCGGCGACGTGTTCTCCGAGTGGAACAAGGGCGACCTCGAGTCGTTCCTCATCGAGATCACCGCCGAGGTGCTGCACCACCAGGATGCCACCTCGGGCAAGCCCTTCGTGGACGTCATCCTCGACCAGGCCGCCCAGAAGGGCACCGGCGCCTGGACCGTGAAGACCGCCCTGGACCTCGGCGTCCCGGTCACCGGCATCGCCGAGGCGACCTTCGCCCGCTCGATCTCCGGCGGCACCCCTCAGCGCGACGCCGCCCGCGGCGTGCTCGCGGCCGAGGCGCAGACCCTCGAGATCGCCGACAAGGCGCAGTTCATCGACGACCTCCAGAAGGCGCTCTACGCCGCGAAGCTGGTCTCCTACTCGCAGGGCTTCGACGAGATCGCGGCCGGTGCGAAGGAGTACGGCTGGGACATCAACCTCGGCGACATGGCGCGCATCTGGCGCGAGGGCTGCATCATCCGCGCCCGCTTCCTGAACCGCATCACCGAGGCGTACGAGCGCGACGCGAGCCTGCCGCTGCTGCTCTCGGACGAGTACTTCACCGCCGAGATCACCAAGTGCATCCCGGCCTGGCGCCGCATCGTCTCCTTCGCGGCGGCCTCCGGCTACCCGGTGCCGGTGTTCGCCTCGACCCTGTCCTACTACGACTCGGTGCGTGCCGAGCGCCTGCCCGCCGCCCTGGTCCAGGCCCAGCGCGACTACTTCGGCGCCCACACCTACCGGCGCGTCGACGCCGAGGGCACCTTCCACGTCGAGTGGACCCAGGACCGTCGAGAGACCAAGCAGGACTGATCGACGTGCTGCGAGGCACGAGCGGCAGGAGATCGGTCGGTCTGACGCAGGACTGATCGACGTGCTGCGGCATCGCCGCTGATGCAGGAAGGCCCCGGACCAAGAGGTCCGGGGCCTTCCGCGTCGAGGTCAGCTCGTCACATGCCGCTGGAGGCCGCGACGCCGATCAGCACCGCGTAGAGGATGCCGAAGAGCACGTAGAGCACGACGACGATGATCGTCACGATCATGGCCCACTTCGTGAACTTCTGCGCGGTCTCCGGCTCCTGGTCGGCCTTGAGATAGCCGAGCAGTCCGAGCACGCCCGCGATCACGCCGCCGCAGATGAAGCCGACGATGGTCCAGATCAGGGCCTTCTTCTTGATGCCTTCGATGTCGTAGCCCGAGCCGGGAGTGGTCATGGGAGTCCCCTTCTTCCTGATGATCAAGTCCCGGGACGGAAGCGTCCGGGCCCCAGGGAGGCGCTGAGGTCGCCCCGTGCCTGGCGACGGGAATAGTACCCCGAGGCAGGGGGTGTCCCACCATGGGGAGGACTCCCCATGAACAGATTCGTGACCCGGGCTCCGGAGGGTGTCCGCTCAGCCGAGGGTCACGCGATGCACGAGCACCGTGAACTCCTCCTGGCTGCCGGATTCCCGGGCGCGGAGGCGACCGCCCTCCAGGGAGAGCGGGAGCGCCTGCTTGACGACCACGCCGCCCTGGCCGTCGACGATCCCGAGCGGGATCGCGGCGGACCGCGCGATGGCGTCCAGCAGTCGGTCCGTGACGCTCAGGTCGGTGCCGCCGTCCTCGGCGTCGCGGATCCTCGCGACCGCCTCCGCGGCGGGGATCCGCAGCTCGGGGCCCTCGACGGTCACCAGATCCGGGTCGACGGGACCGGGGCGCAGCGAATGGGACAGCTCCTCGGCCACAGGGCGTCCGTCGGGGCCGACGGCCTGCGGCGACAGCCCCGCCTGGCGCGAGATCTGCAGGGCGAAGCCCGGGTCCGAGAGGGTCACGGCGACGGTGGGTGCCAGCCGGTGCAGACCGAGCGGCACCGCCTCGGAGGCGGCCTGCAGCAGGTCCAGCACCTCGGGCTCGGCGGTGAGCACCGTGGTCGCACGGGAGACCTGCACCCGGCCGTGACGGCGCTGCTCGTCGCGCAGCAGGTAGGTCAGGGACTGGGGGACGGGGGAGCGGGAGACGTCCGCGAGCAGGGCGAGCAGCGCCTCCGCGTCGCGCCCGTCGCCGAGGGCCCGTCGCACGGTCGAGGCGCTGAAGCGGAGCGTGAGCGCGCCGCCGCGGGAGACCACCTCGGTCCAGTCCAGCAGCGGGAGGAGACGCTCCGCGGGCCGCCCCGGGATGACGGCGGTGAGGTCCGCGTCCAGCAGCACCTCCTCGACAGGGGTCGGCGCGACCTCCTCGAGAGCGGCGGCGAGACGCGCGTCGGCCGTGGCGACGTCCTCGTCCAGCGCCGGGACGAGAGCCTGGCCGAGCACGGTGAGGCAGCCGCCGTCGAGCAGGCCGAGGGCGCGGCCCTCGACCAGCAGCGCGGCGGTCTCCTCGCGCACCACCTCGGCCGGGACCAGCGGGAACGCCCAGGCGAGCGACGCGACGAGCGAGTCCTCCGTCGCGTCCACGGCGGGGCAGGTGCGCAGCAAGCGCAGCAGGCTGCCGCGCCGGGTGCGCACGCCGTCGCGCCGCGTGAGGTCCGACAGCAGGGAACGGCCGGTGCCCGAGGGGTCCGGGGTGCCCACGACGGCGGCGAGATGGTGCCCGCGCGCCCAGGCGAGCACGAGCTCGGCCCAGCGCTCGGAGGGGCTGAGCATCCGGTGGACGTCCCAGTCCCGGGTGGGATGCCACTCCTGGCCGTCGTGCCCGATGAGCCCGGCCTGCCAGGCGCTCTGCAGCACGGTCGCATGGTCCAGCAGCGGAGCCCCTGCCCGGTCGGCGAGTCGGCGCAGGTCGCGTTGGGGGAGCCCACCGCGCTTGAGCACACCGGGAGGGTCCTCGTCGAAGCCGCGCACGGTGCCCAGCAGCCGCAGCGCCTCGAAGGCGCGCTCGACGGCCTGCGCGGTGCGGGAGCCGGGGATCCGCTCGGTGACCTCCGGTCCCTCGGGCGCGGGGCGCTGCGCGGTGTGGCTGCGCCGCACCCGTCCCTCGCGCAGGGCGAGGTGGATCGGGCGCGGGATGTGCAGGGTGTCCCCGTCGGCCACGACGATCCCGGCCTCGCGCAGCGCCCGGGCGAGCGTGCCGCTGCCGGTCACGGTGCTGGGGCCCCAGGTGAGGGCGTCGAGGGCGGGACCGAGCCGGTCGCGCGCCGTCGCCACGCGGCGTGCGGCCTCCTCCTCGTCGGGATCGGAGGGGGAGGGGGCGGCGAGCCCTGCCGGGGCGCGCAGGCCGTCGCGCAGCGGGCGCAGCAGGTGCAGCTCGTCCTCGCCCCATACGACGGCGAGGGTGATCAGTCGTTCCAGCGCCGGGGCGATCGTCGCCGGGTCGGAGGAGACTGCTGCGGCGAGATCGGCCGGGGCGGCGCCGTCCTCGAGCACGGCGAGCGCCTCGACGAGGTGCAGCTCGGGGAGGGTGAGGGAGTCCAGTGCGCGGCGGGCGGAGGTGCTGCCGCCGGCGCGAGCGGCCAGCGGACCGATCCCGCGGGGCAGGGGCGAGGCGAGATCCGGTCGGGCGACGAGCAGGGCCTCGAGCCGGTCGTCGCCGAACCGTCGCAGGGAGTCCGCGAGGGACCGGATCACAGCGGTCATGATGCATTCCAGCATATGCAGTCCCCACGCTGCGTCGCTGCAGGATGGGGACGGGGCGCTCGCGAGGCTGCTCGACGTCGTCTGTGGGGGCGGTCACGTACGGTGCGGAGGAGGAACCGGGGGAAGGAAACCCAGATGCCGCAGATGTGGGGATGCGCAGGGGCTCTGGTCGGCATCCTGCTCGGGGCGTGGATTCGGCTCGGACGGGGGTGCCGGGACTTCCTCAGCCCGAGGAGCCCGGAGGTCATGACCTCCGAGACGCTGACCTGGACGGTCCGGCTGAGAGGGTGGTGCGGATGGCTGCTGGTCCTCTGGGCGGGGAGCCGATGGTTCGACGAGGTCGAGGACTGGACGAACTGGATCGACGGGTCCGTGACGTCCGCTCTGGAGCATGCCGTCGTGATCCCGATCCTGCTGTGCCTGGGATTCGTGCTGCTCCCTCTCATCGCGGCTCGCGGCCAGCGGAGGTCGATCCTGCGCGGACTGCGGGAGCCGGGGCGGACGCTGGGGATCGCAGTCCTCATCGTGGCATCGGCCGCGACTGCGGTCTGGCTGCTTCCTCGCGCGATGGCCCGTCTCGAGGTCCCGGTCGGTGCAGAGGACGGAGCGATCGTCCTCGCGATGGCGCTGGCCTTCGGCACGGCGATCGTGATGCTCGGTCTTCTCGGCGTCATGAGCGCCGCGGTGCTCTGGGGCGTGCCGGCAGTGCTCCGGCACATGTTCCGTGCCCGGGATGCGCATCCGGCCTACCCGGCGCTGTTCACCCTCGTCCTGGCGATGTACTCGCTGACGATGGGGATGCTGCGTGCGGCCGAGGTGCAGTGGCAGTCTCCGCTCCCGTTCTGGGTGCAGTTGACCTTCCTGCTCGGAGGGCCTCTCGGAGTCGTCGTCACGAGTGCAGTCGAGCTCTGGCTGCTCCACACCCGATGCGGGGTCAGCCTGCGCCGGGCCTACTGGGCTCACGCATAGGCTTGGTCCGCGCCCCCATAGCCCAATCGGCAGAGGCGGCCGCCTTAAAAGCGGCACAGTGCGGGTTCGAGTCCCGCTGGGGGCACCGGGTTGGCACGGGTCAGGGGCGGTGAGCCCCTCCGTGGTGCGCTCGGCTCCGCTGCCGGAGCGCCGCCCAGGCGGCGATCGCGTCCGTCGAGGCGATGCTCTCCCAGAGCACGTCGGCCCACAGGGCGTATCCGCGGGCACCGGGATGGAAGCGGTCGCCTGAGAACGTCCTGAGGTATTCCTTGAGGGGGAGGCTTCGAGTGGCGGTGTGCAGGTCGGCGGCGAGGTGGCCGTTCGCTCGGGCTGCCGCTGTGATCGCGCGGTTCGCCTCCTGGGCGCGGGTGCTGTAGGGCGGGTGGACGAAATGCGGCACGAGGCCCATCACGGAGCCCGCCGGCAGGGCCGAGGCGATGCCCGTCATCGTGCGGGCGAAGGCCTGCGGGCTGAAGTGCGTCGCCCAGGCCACGTCGTTCCCGCCGATGACGCAGGTGAGCACGTCGGGGACGTCCAGTGCGGCGAGCCGCGGGATCTGCGTCTCGAGGACGTCACGGGCCCGAGCGCCGCTGACCGAGAGGTTCACGGTGCGCACGGACTCCCCGGTCGAGGTCGCCAGGCGCTCCGCGAGCAGTCCGACGTAGCCGAGGCGGGGATCCTCGACCCCGACGCCGACCCCGGCGGAGTCCCCGAGCGCGACGTAGGTCAAGGACCCTCGCTGCGGGCGGTCCCAATGGGCCCGATGATCCCGGGCTTGTCGTCTGCTGCGTCGCACCGCGGTTCCCATGGGACGGACCCTATACCTCCGGAGGGTATCGATGGGTGCTCGTGCAGGTGCGGCGGGCCCTCCGCCCGCCCGCCTCCCTGTCCGCGGATCGGCCACAATGGGGACCATGACCTCCTCCTCCGCCGACCCCCAGCTCACCGACCGCCTCGACGAGGTGCTCGGAAGGATCGACGCCGCCGCGGCCCGCGCCGGGCGCGACAGCACGGAGATCACGCTACTGCTGGCCACCAAGACCCGCGCCCCCGCGCAGATCGCGGAGATGATCGACCTGCTGCGCGCGCGAGGCCGACGGATCGCGGTGGGCGAGAACCGCGCCCAGGAGATCGCCAAGCACGAGGACCCGCAGCTCGCGGGCAACGGGGTGCCCCGTCACTTCATCGGCCGGCTCCAGACCAACAAGGCTCGCGACGTGATCGCCTTCGCCGAGCTCGTGCACAGCGTGGACCGGGACGACATCGCCGATGCCCTCGAGCGCCGGGCCGAGCTCGCAGGCCTGCGGCGAGACGTCCTCGTGCAGGTCAACACCTCCGGCGAGGAGTCCAAGGGCGGTTACGCGCCGACGCTCGAGGCGCTCGCGCCGATCGTGGAGCGTCTGCGGGGGAGCGAGCACCTCCGGCCCGTCGGCCTCATGACGATCGGGGCGAACACGAGCGAGGAGGCCGAGGTGCGTGCCTCCCTGCGCTCCCTGCGCGAGCTGCGCGACGCCCTGCGCGAGCGGCTCGGGGCCCCGGAGCTGACCGGGCTCTCGATGGGGATGAGCGGCGACCTCGAGATCGCGGTCGAGGAGGGCGCGACGATCGTGCGCGTGGGCTCGGCGCTGTTCGGTCCCCGGGACTGACAGGTCCTCGGGCCGCAGGGCCTCGCCCCCTCGGGACCTCGCCTCCGGCTCGCCTCGTCCCCGACGGGCCCGGCCTCAGCCGCGGTCCTCGGGGCCGACGAGCACCTGCGGCAGCCCGTACTCGTGCTCGAGCACCTCGCAGGCCGCGCCCACGGCGATGAGGTCCGTGCCGCGCGTGGAGAGCATCACCTCGACGTGCACCCAGGGCTCGTCCCGCAGCCCCTCGGTGAGCGCACGGCGGATCGCGTCCATCGACGCCTCGTGCTGCTCGTGGACGGTGCGTCCGCCGAGGACCACCCGGTCCACGTCCACCAGGCGCACCAGGTTCACCACGACCTCGGCGAGAATGCGGGCGGCGTGGTCCGTCTCGCGCTGCTCCAGCGCCGTGCGGTACTCGACCTGGGCGCAGCCGTGGCGACCGCAGGGGCAGGCCAGGCCGTCGAACCGGACCACCGTGTGTCCGACCTCGCCGGCGTGGGAGTGGGCGCCGCGCACGATCTGGTCGTCCAGGCACAGCGCCGCGCCGAGCCCGTCCTCGACCAGGAGCAGGGCGGCGTTGCGCAGCAGCCCCGGCTGGGACCAGGCCTCGCCCACGAGCGCCGCGCGGGAGTCGTGGTCCAGCAGCACCGGCATCCCGAGCTCGGCCGCGAGCAGTCGCCGGATCGGCGCGCCCCGCCACGGGTCGGGGTCGGAGGTGCCGCGGTAGACGCCCGCCTCGCCGTCGACCGGGCCGGGCATCCCGACGCCGACGCCGAGCAGGATCCCGTCGCCGACGTCCTGCAGCGCGCGCGCCTCGCCCGCGAGGGTCTCGATGAGCTCGGGCACGGGCTGGAGGCGGCCGATCTCGAGCTCGCGCCGTTCGAGGATCTCGCCGGTGAGGTCGACCACGACCGAATGGAGGCGGGAGCGGGTCAGGTGCAGGCCGATCGCGCGGCGGGAGCCGGGCGCGATCCGGTACAGGGTGGTGGGCTTGCCGGGGCCGGAGGTGACGGTGCCGGCCTCCACGACGAGTCCCCGCTCCATGAGTCGGCCCAGGATCTTGGAGGTGGCCTGCGGGGTGACCTGGAGCTCCTGGGCGAGGGCGGAGCGGGAGACCGGGTCGCCGCGGCGGGCGACGGCCAGGACGGCGGCGTCGTGCGCGCCCGCCACGCGGTCGAGCGGGGTGGTCGGTCTCACCTGCTCATCCTTGCACGACCCGCCCCGGCCGGCGCGCGGGAACGCGCAGCAGGGGGCCGGTGCGGCGCACTGTGATCCGTCCGATCCCACCTACCCCCTTGACGTATCGCAACAGCGTTTGCTTATTCTGGGCGTCGGGTCGATGGAGCCCGCCCCATCCGTCCGCTCCCGACATCCGAGGTCCCCTCATGACCCTCCTCGACAGCCCCCGCCCCGCCGCCTCCGAGCTGACCCCCGCCCGCCGCCGCCTCGCCCTGCTCGCGATCGCGCTCGGCGGCTTCGGCATCGGCGGCTCCGAGTTCGTCTCCATGGGCCTTCTGCCCGGCATCGCCCACGGCCTCCTGCCCGAGCTCATGGCCTCCGACCCCGAGACCGGCATCGCCCGTGCCGGGATCGCGATCACCGCCTATGCCCTTGGCGTGGTCGTCGGCGCCCCCGCCCTCGCGCTGCTCTCGGTGCGCTGGAGCCGGACCACGATGATCATGCTGCTCGCGATCGCGCTCGCCGCCGGCACCCTGCTCTCCGGTGTGATGCCGACCTTCGAGCTCACCGTGCTCGCTCGCTTCCTCGCCGGCGTCCCGCACGGCGCCTACTTCGGTGTCGCCTCGCTGCTGGCCGCCTCCCTGATGGGGCCCGGCAGCCAGGGCAAGGGCACCGCGCTGGCGCTGTCCGGCCTCACCGTCGCCAACCTGCTCGGCGTCCCGATCCTCACGGCGATCGGCCAGACTGCGGGCTGGCGCGCCGTCTACCTGCTGCTGACCTGCGTGTTCGTCGCGACCTTCGTTGCCCTGTACCTCACCGTCCCCCATCAGGAGAAGGCGATCGGCCGGCGCATGATCGACGAGCTCGTGGCGCTGAAGCGCCTCCAGCTGTGGATCGTCATCGGCATCGCCGCGGTCGGGTTCTCGGGCGCCTTCGCGGTGTTCAGCTACGTCGCCGACATCACCACCAACGTCACCGGCGCCCCCGCGAGCTCCGTGCCGTGGGTGCTCGCCGCCGCAGGCCTCGGCATGACCATCGGCAACGTCGTCGGCGGCGTGACCACCGATCGCTCGCTCAAGGGCACGCTGCTGGTCGGCTTCCCGCTCTACATCACCGCACTCGTGGTGCTCTTCGCCGTCGCCCACACCTCGCTGACCGCGCTGATCATCGCGTTCTTCGCCGCGAACCTCGTCAACTCCACGCTGAGCCCGGCGATGCAGACCTGGATGATCCGCATCGCGCACCGCTCCGAGCTGCTGGGCGCCTCGATGAACCAGGCGGCGTTCAACGTCGCCAACGCGCTCGGCGCGAGCCTCGGCGGTGCCGTGATCGCCGCAGGCTTCGGCTACGAGGCCCCGATGGTCGTCGCGATCGTGCTGGCGAGCACCGGCTTCGCGATGGTGGTCGCCACGCTGATCGCGCTGAAGGTCCGCTCGCGTCGCACCCTCCAGGTGCTCAGCGAGCACGAGGAGACCATCACCGGCTCCATCCCGGTAGTCACCGCCGGGGTCTGATCCCGGCCGTCGTCTCCGCTCCTCCCGAAGGGTCTGCGACCGATCACGGTCGCAGGACCTTCGCGTGCTCGGGGGCGGCCGACGGGCCGGTCCTCCCCGTGACGGGACCGTCGTCCCCTCCCTCCAACCTGGACTTGGGCGTAACATCGGCATCACTTGGGTGTCACACTCGTTCATCCGACCCGGTCGCCGCGTGCGCCGTCGACCTAGGGTGACCGGATCCCAGACATCCAGGAGCGAGGAGCCGCCGTGCACATCCAGACCGCCGCCGTGCACACCCTGAGGGACTTCGAGCACGGAGCCGTCGTCCCACCGGTGCACCTGGCCTCGACCTTCGAGCTCGACCCGGCCACGGAGGACGGGGCCTACGCCTACCAGCGCGGCGCGAACCCCACCCGCGCCCAGCTCGAGCAGGTGCTCGCGGCGCTGGACGGCGCGCGCCACGGCTTCGCCTTCGCCTCGGGCATGGCCGCGACCGCCGCGTCGCTGTCCACGCTCGGGGTCGGCGACGAGGTCATCCTCTCCGCGAGCGTCTACGGCGGAACGTACCGGCTCGTCGACCTCGTCCTGCCCGGCCGGGGCATCACCGGCCGCTTCGTCGCCGACCTCGGCGAGCTCACCGACGAGGACTTCACGCCCGCCACCCGCGCGGTCTTCATCGAGACCCCCGCGAACCCGACGCTGCGGATCACGGACCTGCGCCGCGTGGTCGAGCTCGCCCACCGCCACGACGCCCTCGTGATCGTCGACAACACCTTCATGACCCCTGTGCTGCAGACGCCGCTCGCGCTCGGCGCCGACCTCGTCGTGCAGTCCGCGACCAAGTACCTCGCCGGCCACTCCGACCTGCTCGCCGGCGCCGTGACCACCGACGACGACCGTCTCGCCGACGCCCTCCGCCTCGCCCAGAAGGCACAGGGCGGCGTGCTCGGACCGCAGGACTCCTTCCGCCTGATCCAGTCGATCAAGACCCTGCCGCTGCGTCTCGAGCGGCAGCAGGCCACGGCCGAGGCGATCGTCCGTCACCTGGGCGCCCACGAGCGCATCGCCCAGGTCTGGTACCCCGGCTCGCACAGCGAGGAGGAGGCCCGGATCCATGACGCCCAGGCCTCCGGCCGCGGTGCGGTGCTGTCCTTCGAGCTCGCCGGAGGGCTGGACCGCATCGCCTTCCTGCGCGCGCTGCGCTACCCGGCCTACGCGGTGAGCCTCGGCGGCGTCGAGTCGCTGATCTGTCGACCTGCGACCATGACCCATGAGGCGATGACCCCCGAGGCCCAGGCCGAGGCGGGCATCAGCGCCGAGATGCTGCGCCTGAGCGTCGGCATCGAGGACCTCGCCGACCTCCTCGAGGATCTCGACCAGGCCCTCGCCGCGGCCGGCTGACCCAGCCCGGCCGGCCGCTCCGGACTCCCGACGACCGCCCCGAACCCACCACCGCTCGCCCCCGATGCAGAGGACCACTCCATGAGCCCCGCACCCCGCCCCACCCGCCGCCTCGCCCTCGCCCTCGGCGGCACCTCCGTGCTCGCCGTCCTCGCCGCGTGCAGCTCCGAGGGAGGCTCCGGCGCCTCCGACGGCGGCGGCAGCGGCGAGGACGTGCTCGCCCGCATCCAGGACAGCGGCACCGTGCGCATCGGCCTCGAGGGGACCTACCGTCCCTATGCCTTCCACGAGGGCTCCGGGGAGCTGGTCGGCTTCGAGAAGGAGATCGCCGACCGCATCGCCGAGGGGCTCGGCGCCGAGCCCGAGTACGTCGAGACCGAATGGGACTCCCTCATCGCAGGGCTCGACGTGGACCGCTACGACCTCGTCATCAACAACGTCGGCATCACTCCCGAGCGCGAGGAGGTCTACGCCTTCTCCGAGCCCTACGCCCGTTCGATCGGCCGGGTCGCCGTGCCCGAGGACTCCGAGGTGCAGACCCTCGCCGAGCTCGACGGCGTCCGCTCCGCCCAGACGGCGACCAGCAACTGGGCGGCGCAGATGGAGGATCTCGGTGCCGAGATCGTGCCCGTCCAGGGCTTCGCCGAGGCGATCGAGCTGGTGCTCCAGGGCCGGGCCGACGCCACCGCGAACGATCTCATCTCCTTCCAGACCTACCAGGAGGAGCACCCCGAGGCGTCCTTCCGCCTCCTGGACGAGGAGCTGCCCGACGACACCACCGTCGGCGTGATCATGCAGCAGGACCAGGACCCGCTGCTGGCCGAGGTGAACGCGATCCTCGAGGAGATGAAGGGGGACGGATCGCTGACCGCGATCTACGAGGAGTGGGTGGGTCAGGACATCACCCCGGAGGGCTGAGGGACCGTGCCCCGCTTCCTCGAGCTGTGGATCGAATCCCTGCCGCGGCTGCTCGCCGCGCTGGTCGAGATCACGATCCCGCTGTCCCTGCTCTCCTTCGCGATCGCGCTCGTGATCGCGGTGCTGGTGGCGCTCGTCCGGCTGTACGCCCCGGCCCCGCTGAAGGCGCTGGCCTGGGCGTACGTGCAGGTGTTCCGCGGCACCCCGCTGGTGGTGCAGCTGTTCATCGTCTACTTCGGGCTCCCGGGCGTGGGCATCGAGCTGGCCGCCTTCCCCGCGGCCGTGATCACGCTCGCGCTGAACACGGGCGCCTACGCCTCCGAGGCGGTGCGCGCCTCGATCCTCTCGATCCCTCGCGGCCAGTTCGAGGCGGCCCGGTCCCTGAACCTCTCGCGCGGGGCGACCTTCCGTCGCGTCGTCGCCCCCCAGGCGATGCGGATCGTGCTCCCGCCGCTCGCCAACGACTTCATCGACCTGGTCAAGGGCACCAGCCTGGTCTTCGCGATCACGCTCATCGACCTGTTCCAGGTGGGTCGGCAGATCGCGGCGACCACCTACGAGCCGCTGATCATGTACACGCTGGTGGCGCTGATCTACCTCGCCGTGGTCTCGCTGCTGAGCCTCGGGCAGAACCAGCTCGAGAGGAAGGTGTCCGCCCATGTCCGCACCTGAGAACGCTCCCGTCGGCCGACCGCCGCTGGTCGTGCGCGGGCTGCGCAAGACCTTCGGGCAGCTCGTCGCCCTCGAGGGGGTCACCCTCGAGATCGCGCGCGGCACGACGACGGTGCTGCTGGGCCCCTCCGGCTCGGGGAAGTCGACCCTGCTGCGCTGCCTGAACCTCCTCGAGCAGCCCGATGCGGGCACACTCGACCTCGGTGACGGCCCGATCGAGGTGGGCGGCAGGCTCCCCGCCCGCACCGTCCGGCAGATCCGTTCCCGCTCGACGATGGTGTTCCAGCAGTTCAACCTCTTCCCGCACCTGACCGCCCTGGGCAACGTCACCCTCGCCCCGATCGAGAACCTGGGGCTGGGCCGGGCGGAGGCCGAGGAGCGTGGGCGGGACCTGCTGGGGAAAGTGGGCCTGGCCGACAAGGCGGAGGCCTATCCCGACCGCCTCTCGGGCGGCCAGCAGCAGCGCGTCGCGATCGCGCGCGCCCTCGCCATGGATCCCGACGTGCTGCTCTTCGACGAGCCGACCTCCGCCCTGGACCCGGAGCTGGCCGCCGAGGTGGTCGCGGTGCTCTCCGACCTCGCCGCCGAGCACCGCACCCTGGTGGTCGTCACCCATTCCCTCGCCTTCGCCCGACGGGTCGCGGACCGGGTGGTGTTCCTCGAGGACGGGAGGATCCTGCAGGACGGCACCCCGGAGGCGTTCTTCTCGAGCACCGACGAGCGCCTGCGCCGCTTCCGCGAGGTGATCAGCTCCGTCTGAGCCGCGGCACGGCGCCGGGTCACGCTTCGCTCACGGCGCAGAGCACGCCCAGGTGGATCTCGGGAACGCCCGCTAGGCTGGTCGGGTCGGTCCGGTGGACCCTGTCGAGCTCCGCCGTCGGCCCCCGTTCGTTCCCACGTGAGGAGTCACATGGCACGCCACAACATCGTGTTCGGCCGTGACCAGGCAGTGCAGCAGGGCGGCAGCGCGTACAGCGGCCCCCGCTTCGGCCAGGCCGCGCAGACCGGACCCTCCACCGACACCCAGTGGTCCTCCGGCTTCGGCCAGCAGGGCGGCGACCAGCTCGAGGCGATGTACGCCCGCCCGGCCGCCACCGGCCACGACACCGGTCGCATGACCATGCGCGACGCGCTCAACGCCATCAGCGCGACCCTCGGCGTCATCATCGTCGTCGGCTTCGCCACGGCGATGACGCCGCTGGCCCTCGGCCTCGTCGCCGGCGAGCAGGGCGTGCAGGCGGGTCTCGCGCTGACCGGCGTCGCGACGCTCGTCGGCCTGATCGGCGGGCTCGTCCTGTCGCTGGTCAACATCTTCAAGAAGCAGCCCTCGGCGATCCTGGTGCTCGCCTACGCGGCCTTCGAGGGCCTGTTCCTCGGCGGACTGACCGGGAGCCTCGAATGGGCCGCGGGCGGCGCCTACTCCGGCATCGGCCTGCAGGCCATGGTGGGCACCCTCGCCGTCGCCGGCACCGTGCTGGTGCTCTTCCGCCTCGGGATCCTGCGCACCTCCCCGCGCCTGACCAAGATCTTCATGGTCGCGATGGTCGCGTACCTGCTGTTCGGGCTCGTGAACATCGGCTACCTGCTGATCTCCGGGCAGAGCCTGCGGGACGGCGTGCTCGGCCTGGTCATCGGCGGTCTCGCCGTCGTGATGGCCTCCTACTCGCTGGTGATGGACTTCGAGGACGTCCAGCGCTCGGTCGAGGCGGGCACGCCGCGGAAGTACGCCTGGCGCCTCGGCTTCGGCATCGCCGTGACCATGGTGTGGCTGTACATCGAGGTGCTGCGGATCCTGATGATCTTGCGCGGCAGCGACTGATGTCCCCGGAGCGGGTCACGGCGTCCCCGGACGCCTGAACCCTCCGTATGCTGAACGGCGGGCCCCGACGGGGCCCGCCGTTCGACGTCCCGGCCGGGACGAGGGAGGGGAGCCGATGGGGCTGTCCATGGAACTGTGGCGCTGGGTGCTAGAGCACGGCGCGCTGGTCACGACCATCGTCTACGGGACGATCGACGTGGGACTGCGCCTGCTGAGCCTCGTCGTCGTGCCGCGCAACCGCCGCCCCGGCTCCGCGCTCGCGTGGCTGCTGGCGATCATGGTGCTCCCGATCGTCGGCTTCCCGCTGTTCCTGCTGCTGGGCCGCTCGCAGCTGCCGCGGCGCCGCCTGGAGAAGCAGAAGCGGATCAACCGGCTGATGCGGGTGCGGGCGCATTCGATCCCCGACAGCGAGCTCGACGAGGACGTGCCCAGCTGGCTGCAGTCCGCGGTGCAGCTGAACCGCGAGCTCGGCGCCTTCCCGCTGACGGGCAACAACTCGGCCGACCTCGAGATCGACTACACCACCTCGATCGCACGGATGGCGGCGGACATCCGCACCGCCCGCGAGAGCGTGCACGTGCTCTTCTACATCATGGGCCTCGACGAGGTCACCGAGGACTTCTTCGCCGCGCTCGGCGAGCGGGCCGACGCCGGGGTCGAGGTGCGGGTGCTGTACGACCACTGGGGCGCGGTCAGCCACCGCGGCGTCTACCGCGCGATGCTGGCGAAGCTCGACGAGCACGGCATCCAGCACGCCCCGATGATGCCGATCCGGCTCGTCCGCGACGGCGCCTTCCAGCGCCCGGACCTGCGCAACCACCGCAAGATGGTGATCGTGGACGGCGAGATCGGCTGGATGGGGAGCCAGAACCTCATCGCCGCCCACTACGACAAGCCCGCGAACATCCGGCGAGGCCTGCACTGGCAGGAGACCATGGTCCGCTTCCGCGGCCCGATCGTCTCGGAGCTGAATCTGCTGTTCGCCTCCGACTGGTACTTCGAGTCCGACGAGATGCTGCCGGAGTCCACCCTCGTGCGGCCCTCGCCGGACACGTCGGGGACCTACGAGTGCCAGCTGGTCCCGAGCGGCCCCGGCTTCGTCGCCGAGAACAACCTCGTCCTGTTCAACCAGCTGTTCTACTCCGCGAGACGACGCATCGTCGCGGTCTCGCCGTACTTCGTGCCCGACGAGTCGATGCTCTCGGCCCTCATCACCGCGGCGCGGCGCGGGGTCGAGGTCGAGCTGTTCGTCTCGGAGATCGGGGACCAGTTCCTGGTCTTCCACGCCCAGCGCTCCTACTACGCGATGCTGCTGGAGGCCGGTGTGAAGATCTGGCTCTACCGGGCGCCGACGATCCTCCACGCCAAGCACGTCACGATCGACGACTCGGTGACCGTCATCGGCTCCTCCAACATGGACATGCGCTCGTTCCTGCTGCAGATGGAGTGCTCGCTGATGGTGGGCGGGACCGACTTCATGGAGAAGATCCGCGAGGTCGAGGACGTCTACCGCTCCCGCAGCCGCGAGCTCACCCGGGAGGAGTGGGAGAACCGTCCGCGGGTCATGCAGGTCGTGGACAACCTGTGCCGGCTCGCGTCGTCCGTGGTGTGAGGACGCACGGCAGGACGGCGGCGCTCAGGAGATCCCGGTGAGCGACTCGAGCGCCTCGGCGGCGGCCTCCTCGTGCTCCGTGACGCCGACCGAGGTCTCCTGCACGAAGGCGCTGGGGCCCTGCGGGGTGTCGAGCACGATCACGACGAGCCGGGTCGCGGAGGTGCGCTCGAGGGGGGACTTCGCGAAGTTCACGGTGGCCGAGGTGCGGTAGCCGGGCAGGCCCGCGATCGTCACCGGCTCGGTGACCTGGTCGTCGAGGCTGCGGCCCTCGGTCTCGCCCCAGATGTCCGCGGAGAAGAAGCAGGAGACGATCTTCTGCGAGGCGACCTCCCCGCCCGGGTACTCGATGCCGGGCTGCCACTCGACGGCGCCCACGGCCAGCCCCGAGTGCCAGCCTTCCTCGACCTGCGCGAACGCTCCCTGGGTGTCGTTCATGAAGGCGAGCCCTCGCGGGTTCTGGCGGACGTCGTAGATCGTGGGCGGGATGAACTGCAGGCCGCCTCCGCGCAGCTTCCCGGAGGGGTTGTTCGAGCTGCGCTCCATGGACTCCGGCGACCAGCAGCGCTGCTCCTCGACGTCCTCCGTGGGGGTCGCCGAACCGCTCTCCGACGGGTCGCCGGAGGCCGCGGACTCCGAGGCCGGAGTGGTGCCTCCCTCGCCGGAGGGGTCGCCGCCCCCGCGGAGCACGAGATAGCCGATCGTGCCGCCGACGATCAGGAGGAACACGACCGCGAAGGCGATCCCGCCGATCAGGAGCGGCGCGGTCCGTCCCCCGCCCCCGCCGGGCGTCGAGGACTGGGTGGAGGTGAACTGCGGTCCGGTGTGCACGGCTGCTCCTGCAGGGGATCGGGGCGAGGGGGCGTCACTCGACGACGTCGAGGCTCGCGATGATGTCCTCGAGGTTCTGGACGTGTTCGGGCTGATCGGCGGCGACGTCGCTCGCGAGAGCGCTGGGGCCCTCGGGCGTCTCGACGACGATCGAGGTGACCACGGAGGCGCTCGAGGTGTTCAGCACCTCGGGATCCTCGAAGTGGTAGGTGGCCTGGACGATCCACGCGGCGGTGCCGTCGACCGTCATCACCTCGGAGCGGTAATCGGTCACCTCCGGGTGCTCGCCGAAGTGGGAGACGACCCCGGAGGTGGTGGCGTAGCACTGGAAGATCGCGACCGCCGCGGCCTCGAGGCCGGGATAGCCGCCCTCGTCCTCGGGGAAGGCGACGCGGCCGAGGTTGACGACGCTGTACCAGCTGCCCTCGACCAGGCGTGCGTCGGCCCCGACCTCGGTGAGATAGGGCAGCGAATGGACCGCCCAGCCGCCTCCCCAGCCCTCCGGGCTGGTGTACTCGAGACCGCCGCCGCGCACCTTCCCGGAGGCCGACGGCTGCGCGGACGGCGTGTTCTCGGCGACGGTGCACTCGGTCGTCGGGGCCTGCGTGAAGATCGGCGGGGGAGGGGCGATGTCCGGATCCTCGGGATCCGGCACGTACTCGGACTGGCCCTCTGCGGTGCGGGAACCGGTCGAGTAGGCGCTCGGCTCCGGGTCCTCGAGCACCGAGCGGAACACGGTCTGGGAGAGGACCAGCGCAAGCACCACCAGGATCACGACGGCGCTGCCGATCACGGCGATCATGGTCAGCCGGGTGCGGCGCCGCGCGCGCTCGCTCGGCTCGCCGAGGGTCGCGGGGCCGTGGTCGTCGGCGAGATCGGGCAGCCCCGACGGGGTGCTCGCCGAGGAGAAGTCGGGCAGGGAGGAGCTCTCGGGCCCGCCGTCGCCGTGCGGCTCCTGCGTCATCTGCACCTCCCCTGTCCCCGGTCACATCCCCCGGGAGTCCCCGTGACCCCGTCCGGGGGCGATTGTCCCATGGGCGGCTCCTCCTGCCGTGCATCGGCGCCGCGCCGGGTCCCAGGATAGAGATGCCAGGCACGATTGGTACTCTCCGCTCACGGGTCGCCCGGAGCCCGGTCCACTCGTCGGATGGAGATCGCATGCGCCCGCCCCTCGTCCTGTCCATCGCCGGCTCGGAGGCCGACGGCGCCGCCGGCGTGCAGGCGGACCTCAGGACCTTCACGGCGCTGGGCACCTACGGCGCGACCGCCGTGACCATGGTCGTCTCGGTCAACCCGCAGGGGGTGCGCGGCGTGCATCCGCTGCCGGCCGAGGTGGTGCGCTCCCAGGTCGACGCGGTCTCCGAGGAGCTGCTGCTGGATGCGACGAAGATCGGCTCGCTCGGCAGCGCGGCCGTGGTCGCCGAGGTCGTGGCCGCGCTGCGCGGGCATCGCCACCGGTTCGGGACCGTGGTGCTGGACCCGGTGATGGTCAGCGCCGACGGCACGGCGCTGATCTCCGCGGAGGGCGCCGCGGCGATCGAGCACGATCTCCTGCCGCTGGCGGACGTGCTGGTGCTGACCATGGCGGAGGCGGCGCACCTGCTCCGCCGCTCGCTCGCGGGGTCGATCGAGGAGATGCGGGAGCATGCCCTCGCGCTCGCGGAGAAGGGGCCCGGCTCGGTGCTGATCACCGGGGGCGCGCTGCCGGGTGAGGACGTCGTGGACCTGCTGGTCCACCCCGGGGGCACGGACCTGCTGCGTGCCCGGCGCGTGGCGGGACGGTCGGTGCGGGGCGCGGGCACCACCCTCTCGGCCGCGCTGACGGCGCAGCTCGCGCGGATCGCGGAGTTCGACCGGGTGGGGGAGCTCGAGGAGATCGGGGAGGCGGGCAGCGCCGACGACATGCCCACGATCGTCGCCTCGGCGCGGGAGTTCGTGGCGAGCGCGACCGAGAACGCCCAGGACTGGCGTCTCTCCCGCACCACCGGCGGCCACGGCCCCCTCAACCACCTGATCACGCTGGACAAGGACTAGGAACAGGTCCCGCCCCCGCTGGTCCGGTTGGTCCGGCTTGACCCCGCTGGTCCGGCTTGGCCCTGCTGGTCCGGCTTGGCCCTGCTGGTCTGGCCTCGCCCCGGTGGCCCGGCTTGACCCCGCTGGCCCGCCCTGGCCCTACTGGCCAGGTGGCCCGGCATGACCCCGCTGGCCCGCCCTGGCCCTACTGGCCAGGTGGCCCGGCATGACCCCGCTGGCCTGGCCCGCCCTGGCCTTGCTGGTCTGGCCTCGCCCCGCTGGTGGGCCGGGGATGGTCGACAACTGGCGTGTGGCGTTCCGCTATGCCTATATAGCCGTACTAGTACGCCACACGCCAGCATCCGACCAGACCCGCCGACAGCAGTCCGCACACGCCGTGCCCTCGGAACCTGCCGCACCTGCCCAGGGTGCGCCGTGCCTCCGGACCTGCCGCACCTGCCCAGGGCGCGCCGTGCCCTCGGGACCTGCCGCACCTGCACTGGGAGAGCCGTGCCCTCGGGTCCCGGCGCCGCCCTGCCTGCAGAATCCGGCCCTACCCTGCATGCGTCCTGCCCGTAGCGCTCGGCTCCACCCTGCATGCGTCCTGCCCGGTGTCGCGCCGGCGTCCCCGCCCAGCACGCCGCGCGGTCAGAGGAGGCCGAGCGCCTCCTTGAGGGCGAGCATCCGTCCGGCGGACTCCCGCACGCGTCGTTGCTGCTCCTCGCCGTGTCCGGCCCATTCCTCGATCGCATCGACCAGCTCGCCGGTGAGCGAGGGGTCGGCGGTGAGCACCGCGTCGCCGCCCGCCTCGAGCAGTCGGGTGGCGCGCTCGGCGACGGGCACGTCTGCCACGGCCTTCGCGGCGCCGATGTCGTCGGTGACCACCAGCCCGTCGAAGCCGAGCTCGCCGCGCAGCAGGTCCTCGATCGCGGCGGAGGAGAACATCGCCGGGACGTCCGGCTCGATCCGCGGATAGATCGCGGAGGACATCATCACCAGCTGCGCACCCGCGTCGATCCCGGCGCGGAAGGACTCCAGGAACGGATCGTCCGGCCCGGTGGTCGCGTCCTCGATCCCCTCGGCGGAGAAGTCGGTGTTCTGCTCCACCCGGCCGAGGCCCGGGAAGTGCTTGAGGGTCGCGCCGACGCCCTGGCCGGCGAGCGCCTCCACGGCGGCGGCCACGCACTCGGCGACCTGCTGCGGCTCGGTGCCGAAGCCGCGGTCCAGTCCGCCGACGGGCTCGTTGGCGTCGCCGAGGTCGGGGTCGACGACGTCGGCGACGGGGGAGAGGGCCACCTGCACCCCGCGGGCGGAGAGGTCCTCACCGATGCTCGTGTACGCCTCCGCGACCGCCTGAGGGCCCTCGGCGCCGAGGGTCTCGGCCGAGGGGGTCCTGCGGGCCGCGTCGCCGCGCAGCATCCGCACTTGGCCGCCCTCCTGGTCCACGGCCATCAGCGGGGGCAGGTCGGCGCGGGACAGGTCCTGCGCGGTCCGGGTCACGTCCTCGACCTGTTCGGCGCGCTCCCACACCTGCAGCAGGAAGATCCCGCCGGCGTGATGGTCCTGGAGCACCTCGGGCGGGATCTCGGTGCCGGCGGCGATGCCCACGAGCACCAGCTGCCCGGCGAGCTCGCGCGGCGAGAGCTCCTCGAGGAGCCGTTCGGCGGCGCTCGGCGGGGCCGTCGACGTCGGGCTCGCACTCTCCGTGTCGTCGGGCGCCTCGGAGGAGCCGCCGCCGTCGCTGGCGCCGCCGTCGGCCGACGGCTCCTCGGGATCCGGGGCGGTGCAGGCGGCGAGCGCGGCCGCAGGGGCGAGGGCGAGCAGGTGACGACGTCGCATCACGCCAGTGTTCCACGGCGGCAGCGGTCTCGCCGCGGAGCCGCCTCGCGCCGGGTCCTCGCCGTATCGTGGTCCTCATGAGCGCCGAGATCCGCCCGCAGGACCATCCGCACGCCGCCCGGCTCGAGTCCGGGACGGGCACCGCGCTGGACGAATGGACGGGGCGGCTCGACGAGGCCGGAGGGAGGGACCTCGACCACACCGCGATCGCCCGGCTCCTGGTGGAGCGCTGGGAGGTCGAGGAGTGGTGGGCACAGGGCGTCACCGTCGCGTACGAGCAGGTGATCGGACGCCGCGTGGTGGGGCAGAGCTGCGACGGGGACTTCTCCGCCTCCGCCTCCCGCACCGTGCCCGGCACGCCGGGCGAGGTGCGCGACCGCTGGGCCGCGTTCATGACCGACGCCCGGCGCGAGGGCCTCGGCCTCGAGGAGCCCACCCTCAGCGACACCGCGACGTGGCGCTACTGGCGGGCGGCCGTCGCCGACGGCAGCCGCGTCTCGGTGAACATCACCGCGAAGGACGAGGGGCGCAGCACCCTCGGCATCGAGCACAAGGGCCTGGAGACGGCCGATGCGCGCACCGCCTGGAAGGACGCCTGGAAGGGCGTCCTCGGCGAGTTCACCGCGCCGCCCGCCGCGGGGGCGGGCCGGTGACGGCCTCCGCCCCGACGATGTCCCCGGCCCCGACGACGGCCTCCGCCCCGACGACGGGCCCGGCCTCGACGACGGCCCCCGACCCCTCGACAGACCGCACCACGACCACGGAGAGCACCCGATGACCGACACCCCCCGGCAGCGCGAGCGCGCTCCGCAGACCGATCTCGCCCCGCAGCTTCCCGCCCCCGACGGCAGCACCGACCCCCACGCCTGGCTCGAGGACGTCACCGGGCAGGAGGCGCTGGACTGGGTCCGCGCGCGCAACGCCCGGGCGGAGTCCGAGATCGACCGCATGGTCGATCCCGCCGACCCGGACGGCGCGCCGCTCGCCCAGACCCTGCAGGGTCAGGTGCGCGAGATCCTCGACGCGAAGGACCGCATCCCCGGCGTCGTCAAGCGCGGCGAGCACCTGTACAACGTCTGGACCGACGCCGATCACGAGCGCGGGCTGTGGCGGCGCACCACGATGGAGTCCTATCGCACGGACGATCCCGAGTGGGAGATCCTGCTGGACGTCGACGCGCTGAACGAGGCCGAGGGCGAGGACTGGGTGTGGCACGGCGCGCGCCTGCTGCGCCCCGTCGGCCTCGCCGACGGCGAGCCCTATCGCCGCGCCCTGGTCTCCCTGTCCCACGGCGGCTCGGACGCGGATGTCACGCGCGAGTTCGACCTCGAGACGCTCGCCTTCGTGCCCGAGTCCGAGGGAGGCTTCGTGCGCCCCGAGGCCAAGGGCTCCCTGTCCTGGATCGACGAGGACACGGTCTGGGCCAGCACCGACTTCGGCGAGGGCACGATGACCAGCTCCGGCTACGCCCGCCAGGCCCGGATCTGGCGGCGCGGCACGCCGCTCGACGACGCGGAGCTCGTCCACGAGATCCCGGCCTCGGACATGGTCGTCGTCGCCGCGCACGACCACACGCCCGGCTGGGAGCGGGACTGGATCGTCGAGGCCCATGCCTTCTACGACCAGACCGTGCACGTCGTGGACCGCTCCGAGCAGCCACCCGTGCTGACCACGGTCGACGTGCCGCGCGACCTCGAGGCCAACGCCCATCGCGACCTGGGCATCTTCAACCCCCGCAGCGACTGGCAGGTGGGGGAGGACGTGTACCCGGCCGGCTCCCTCGTCGTGGGCGACTTCGACCGCTTCCAGGCGGGCGAGCCCGAGCTGCACATGCTCTTCGAGCCCACCTCCACCACCTCGCTCGCGGAGATGACCATCACCCGCACCGCCGTGGTGCTCTCGATCCTCGAGGACGTCGTGCACCGCCTCGAGGTGCACACGCGCGACGAGCACGGCGCCTGGGTGCGCAGCGACCTCTACCCGGAGCTGCGCGGCTCGATCGGGGTCTCGGCCGTCGACGCCGACGAGAGCGACGAGATCTGGGTGACCGTCACCGACTTCATCGAGCCGACGGCCCTGCTGATCGGGGATCTCTCCGAGATCGCCGGCGGCGGCACGGCCGGGGACCTCGAGCTCGTGAAGTCCGCCCCGGCACGCTTCGACGCCGACGGCCTCGAGGTCACCCAGCACTTCGCCGCCAGCGACGACGGCACGCGGATCCCGTACTTCGAGATCTCGCAGGTGCGGGACGAGGCGGAGCAGGAAGCCCCGCGCCCCACGCTGCTGTACGGCTACGGCGGCTTCGAGATCTCGCTGACCCCCTCCTACCTGGGCGCGATCGGGAAGACCTGGCTCGAGCGGGGCGGCACCTACGTGCTCGCGAACATCCGCGGCGGCGGCGAGTACGGGCCCGCCTGGCACCAGGCCGCCCTCACCGAGAACCGCCATCGCGCCTACGAGGACTTCTCCTCGGTCGCGAAGGACCTCGTCGAGCGGGGGGTCACCGACCGCGCGCATCTCGCGGTGCGCGGCGGCTCCAACGGCGGCCTGCTCACCGGGAACATGCTCACCCAGTACCCGGAGCTGTTCGGGGCGGTGATCATCCAGGTGCCGCTGCTGGACATGAAGCGCTACAGCCATCTGCTGGCAGGGGCGTCGTGGATGGCCGAGTACGGTGACCCTGACACCGAGGACTGGGAGTTCGTGCGCACCTTCAGCCCGTACCACCTGCTGGGCGAGGAGCGGGCGGCGGAGTACCCGCCCACCTTCGTGCTCACCTCGACGCGCGACGACCGGGTCCATCCCGGCCACGCCCGGAAGTTCACCGCCGCGCTCGAGTCCCTCGGGGCCGACGTGCGCTACTGGGAGAACATCGAGGGAGGACACGGCGGGGCGGCGAACAACGAGCAGGCCGCGCGGATGAACGCGCTGCTGTACACCTTCCTGTGGGACACGATCGGTGCGGACTCGTGAGCGCGGGTCCGCGTCGGTCGCGATGACGGGACGGCGATGAGCGAGGAGCCGCGACCCTCCCGGACCCCCACCTCCGCCCTGCCGGTCCTGCCGCGGCGATCGCGGATCGCGCCCTGGGCCCGGCCGGTGGAGATCATCGAGCGCGCCAGGCAGGACGAGCTGCTGCAGATCCGCAACGACCTCATGACCGTCTACCGCGAGGTGAGCGGCGAGGGGCCGGCGCTGTTCCCGCTGCGCTACGCCCGTGCGACCCCGCGCCGTCCCCGCCGTGTGCGCGGGTCCGGCGGGGGACCGCCGCCGGTGCCCCGCGCGCCCGAGGTGCCGGTGCTGATCCTCCCCGACGGTCCTGCGCGCGCCTCCGTGCTGCCCTACGACGTGCTGCGCCGCAGTCTCGCCGCCCGCGGGGTGGACGTGCTGATGATGGAGCATCGCGGCGTGGGCTTCTCCCGCCTGGACGCCGTCGGCGAGGACCTTCCCGTCCACGCGATGACGTTGCGGGAGGTGGTGCGGGATGTGCTGGCTGTGCTCGACCACGCCCGCATCGAGCAGGTGGCGCTGGTCGGCACCGGGTACGGCGCCCAGCTCGCCCAGATCCTCGCGATCCTGCACCCGGAGCGCGTGCACTCCCTGGTGCTGGACTCGCCGCGCACCGCCGCCTCCGACGAGCTGATCGCCCAGCGTCGCCTGCGCGAGCTGTACTGGGACGGCGGCGTACCGACCACCTCGAGCACCGCGGCGGTGCTGCGCCGCCTCGCGGAGGAGGGGAGGGTCGAGGCCCTGCGGGCAGGTCCCGTGGTGCTGGCCGTCCATGAGCACGGGGGACCGGCCGCGGTGCGGGACCTGGTGGACCTGCTGGCCGTCGGCCGCGGCTCCCTGACCTGGACCAGCGTGCGGCAGGTCCTGAACCGGGCCTGGCTCGAGTCGACCCCGTTCGTGGTCGAGCACGATCTGGTGGCCCGCCTCGCGCACACGGAGCTCGGGTTCGGCGCGCATGCCGACGGCGGCCCGCTGGACCCGCTGCTGCTCACGGCGGAGGAGGGGCGGGCGGTGCCGGACTTCGCGGGCGAGGCGCTGGACCTGCACGCCCTCGCGCCCGCGATCTCGGCCCCGACGCTCGTGATCTCCGGGAGCCAGGATCTGGTCAGCCCGCCCCAGGTCGCCCGGGAGCTGGTCGCACGTATCCCCGGCGCCCGGCTGCTCGAGGTCCGCGGGGCCGGGCACTCGATGCTCGACACCCGCAGCCGCATCCTGCAGATCGCGGCGCGCTGGAGCGCCGGCGGGGCGGCGCATCTGCTGCCCGAGCATGCCGAGGAGCTCGCGGCGCTGCCCGTCTCCGCGACCGACCTGGCGCTCTCGCGCGGTCTGCAGCTGGCCCTCGCGGCGGAGCGGTACTCGCCGTGGCGCCTGCGGCTGGAGTCCGCGCGCGCCGAGCGGGAGCGGCATCAGCTCGAGCGGGCCCAGGCGACCTCGCGCGGTCGTCGCGGCCTGCGCCCCGGCGCGGCGCGGGAGGACCCCGCCTGAGCCGGCGCCGCAGGGCTCAGGGCCGACGGAACGCCGGACAGGGGTCGACGGGCCGGACGACCCGGGCCCGCCGGGGCACCGGGTCAGGGCCACCGGCTCAGGGCCGGCAGGCCACCGTGAACCCGCCCTCGTCGAACACGGCCCGGTACTCCGTGCCCCATTCCTGCTGCGCCCACAGCGCGAGGTCCTCCGGAGGCATCCCGTTCCAGGAGAAGGCGTACCAGTCACCGAGCACGCAGTCGGGGACGCGCTCGTTGGGTCCGTGGAGCCACTGCACGTCGTGGTCCGGGACGGCCTGCGCCATGAGCGTGATGTCCACGGCGAGGACCGCGTCGTCGGGCACCGCCTCGAGCGCGGCGGCCGCGGGCTCGGCCCGCCACGTCGGCTCCCACTTCTCCGGCCGCAGCACGTCCAGCACGGGCATCTGCGGGCCGAGCACGAGCGTGACCGCGGCGCACAGAGCGACCGCCGCGGTGCGCACCGGGCGCCCGGGACGCGGCGCATCGGTGCGCAGCCAGGCCGTCGCCCGGCCCGTGCGGTGATCGCCGACGGCGTCCAGGAGCGCGGCGAGCGCGATCGGCATGAGCACCGCGTTGTAGTGCCAGTACCAGTCCCAGTAGAACTCGACGGTGCCGGTGAACCGCCAGGCCAGCGTCGGGGCCATCAGCCAGATCAGCGGGGAGCGGGCCCCGATCCCGCCGGCCAGCGCGAGCAGCATGAGCACCGTCAGCCACTTGACCGGCGGCCACAGCACCTCGAACGGGGAGCCGAGGTTGTCGGTGTAGTCGTACTGGCCGGCGGTGTTCAGCGCCGGGAGGAGCACGAAGGTCGCCAGCACGAACCACACGAGGCCCCAGACGGCGAGGGCCGTGCCGAGCCGAACCGGTGACCGCCATCGACGCCCCGGCTCGGCATGCCCCTTGTGCGCATGCTCCTGCCCCTGGAGACCCCGCGCCGGCACGCCTCGCCCACGCAGCGCGATGACGATGCCGAGCACCGCGACGGTCAGTCCCAGGTCCTCCTTGACCAGCACCAGCGGCATCGCCCACAGCACCGCGGCGAGCATCCGCCCCCGCAGCAGCGCGGTGAGCGAGAAGGCCAGCAGCGGCACCGCGAAGGCGATCTCGTGGAACTGGACCGCCGCTGCGGACTGCAGCCCGAAGGAGAAGACGTAGGCGACGCCCGCGACCGTGCCGAGCCGCGCGCCGAGCCGGTCGAGCGCGAGACGGGTCAGGGGGAGGGCGGAGACCCCGAACAGCAGCGCCTGGGTCCACAGCAGCGCCTCGCCGCTCGGCCACACCCACCACACCGGGGCCAGCAGCGCGAGCAGCGGATGGAAGTGGTCGCCCAACAGGTTCACCGCATCGCCCTTGATCGGCACGATCGGCGCCCGCAGCTCCCCGTAGGCGCGGGCGAGCTGGGTGAAGATCCCCAGGTCCCAGGAACCGGCGACGAGGTTCCGGAACTGCTGGCTGCCCAGCATGCCGTAGGCGAGGGTGCCGACCAGCGCGAGGAGCACGGGGACGATCCGATGGGCGCGCGGGGGGTCCGCGACAGCGGGATCTGGGCGCGCCGGGCGGGAGATCTCGGGTGCCTGGCTCACAGCAGAGAGGGTAACGGCCGCGGCCCGTCGGATGCTGGCTGCAGCCCGCCGGGTAACGGCCGCGGCCCGCCGGGTGCTGGCCGCGGCCCGCCGGATGCCGTGCGGGCGCAGCCCGGTGCCCCGAGCTCGGGGCACCGCACCGGGCGTGCGCAGAGGGGCCGCGCGCCGGTCCCATGCACCGATCCCGCGCACCGGAGGTCGCGCGGCGGGGCCGGGCGCGGACAGTGCGCACGAGCGCGGCGCCGCGGGCCATAGACTCCCGTCATGATCACGCTGACCAGCGCGCAGGCGCTCCGCGTCGTCGCCGGCGCCGGCGCCGTCGGGGCGCTGTCCCTCGTCGAGCCGCGGCGCCTGGGCCCCTTCGCGCACGGCGCCTACCGGGTGGGGGTCGCCGCGGCGACCGCCGCGCTCGTGGCGGATTCCTCCCGCTACGACCTGCCCGTGCTGGACCCGGTGCGGGACGGCGTGGTCGCCGGCGGCGTGACCCTCGGTCTCATGGACGTGATCGAGAGCTTCGACGCGCGGATGGTGGACGTCCTGCGGGGCCTCGGCATGACCCGGCCGAGGCTCGCGCTCGCGGCCCTCGGCGCAGTGGGCGCCGCGGCGGTGATCGCGCTGCCGCACATGGGCGAGCCCGACCGCGGCTGGGCTCCGCTCGAGGAGACCTTCGGAGAGCCCGCCGGGGTGCCGCTGCCCTCCGAGGCCCGCGACCTGATCGCCGCGCTGCTGGCCGACGCCCCGGACGCCCCCGCTCCGTCGGGCGCGCAGGCCCTGCGCGACCAGCTCGCGACGGCTCGCGCCCTCGACACCGGCGGGGTCAGCACCGACCTGCAGCTCGTGGTGGAGGATCCCGAGCGCCTCGCGGTGCCGCGCCAGCAGCTCTGGCCGGTGCGGGCCGAGTTCCGGCGCGGAGGCATCCGCTACGAGCTCGAGCTCCAGATCGACGACGGCCGGCTCGGGATGCTCTCGGTGATGGTCCCCGACGAGGAGCCGCGCCTCGAGCACGCCCTCTCCCAGCTCTCCTCCCCGGCATTCGTGCTCCCGGAGCCGCACGAGATCGTGCTGCGCCGGGAGGGCGAGACCCCGTGAGCGAGACATGGAGCCCGCGGGCCTGCTGAGCGGCTCGTCGGCCCGCGCCCCGGCGCCTCGTCCCACGACGCGGCCGGAACTTCACGACAGGTCACGATCTGCCGATTTCGGCCCGTGAGGCGGCTCACATGGTGGAAAGATGGGCGGCGGCGCGCACCCGGGTCCCGGAGCTCTCCAGCACGCGCACCGCTCATCCCTCACCCCGAAGGACGGCGACGATGCCCCTGCCCAGACCAGATCTGCTCAGACCTCGCGGGATGCTCGCGGCCGGTGCCGGCGCGGCACTCGTCGCCGGGCTGCTCGCAGCACCTCCCGCGCTCGCCGACGGCGACGGCCCCGAGCTGCTCGGGACCGCCTCCGAGCTCGGCGTCGAGGTCCCCACGGCCGACGAGCTCCGCGCCGCGGGAGAGAATCCGCTCTCCGGACGCTGGCTCGTCGAGGTCGAGGGCGAGCCCACGCTCCGCGGCGGCTCGAAGGCCTCTGCCACCTCGGCCCAGGACACCGTGAAGGACCGCGCCGAGGCCGCGGCGATCCCGCTCGAGGTGCAGGAGACGTTCACGACCGGCTGGAACGGCATGTCCGTGACGATGGACGACGCCGACGCGCAGAAGCTCAGCGAGGTCGCGGGCGTGCGCGCCGTCTACCCGGTGCTCGAGGTCGCCGCGCCCGAGCCGCTCGACGCCGAGCCCGCGGACGCCTACGGCAACGCGATGACCGGCGTGGACCAGGTCCAGCGGGTCGACGGCCTCACCGGCGAGGGCGTCACCGTCGCGGTGATCGACTCCGGCATCGACTACAACCATCCCGACCTGGGCGGCTCCGGCGTGGACGACGAGACCGCGGACTTCCCGGGTGACCGGGTCGTCGGCGGCTACGACCTCGTCGGCGACGACTACGACTCCCGCAAGGGCCTGGACCCCGTCCCGGACGAGTTCCCCGACGACTGCGGCGGCCACGGCAGCCATGTCGCCGGCATCATCGGTGCCGACGGCGAGGTCGTCGGCGTGGCCCCGAAGGTCGACCTGCTCTCTTACCGCGTGTTCGGCTGCGAGGGCTCCAGCAGCACCGACGTGATCCTCGAGGCGATGGAGCGCGCGATGGACGACGGCGCGGACGTGGTGAACATGTCCCTCGGCGCTTCGTTCATGACCTGGCAGGACTACCCGACCGCGCAGATGACCGAGACGCTCGTGGACAAGGGCGTCACCGTCGTCATCTCCGCCGGCAACGAGGGCGAGGCCGGACTCTTCTCGAGCGGCGCCCCGGGCGTGGCCGAGGGAGCGATCACCGTCGGCTCCGTCGACAACACCCATCGCTCCGCCCCCTTCGCGACCGCGGCCGGGGCCGATCGTCCCTATGGCGCGGCGTCGGGCGCCCCGCTGCCGCCCAGCTCGGGCGAGCTCGCGCTCGTGGCCGCCGGAGCGCCCGGCACGCCCGCGGCACTCGCCTGCGATCCCGCGGCCGTGCCCGCGGCCGAGCCGGGGCAGGCCCTGCTCGTCGAGCGAGGGACCTGCTCCTTCCGCGAGAAGGCCGTCGCCGGCGAGCAGGCCGGCTACGACGCGGTGATCCTGTACGACAACGCGCCCGGGGTCCTGAACCCCACGGTCGAGGGCGATCCCGCCCTGACCGTGCCCGTCGTGATGCTCTCCCAGGCCGACGGCCTGGAGATCCAGGAGGCCCTCGCCGCGGGCGAGGTGGCCTGGGCCTGGCAGTCCGGCTCGACGACCGTGGAGAACGGGACGGGCGGCCTCGTCTCGGACTTCTCCTCCTACGGCCTCACCGCCGACCTCGATCTCAAGCCCGACATCGCCGCGCCCGGCGGCTCGATCTGGTCCACCATCCCGCTCGAGATCGGCGGGCACGGCTCCAAGTCGGGGACCTCGATGGCGGCGCCGCACGTCGCCGGCGCGGCCGCGCTGCTGCTGGAGGAGACGCCCGACCTCGCCCCCGCGGACATCAAGACCACGATGATGAACACCGCCGACCAGCTCACCTGGTCGCTCATGCCCGAGCAGGGCTATCTCGAGCCGGTCCACCGCCAGGGTGCAGGCATGCTGAACATGGTCGCCGCGGTGCACGCGACCTCGCGGGTCGAGACCTCCTCGATCTCCCTCGGCGAGGGCGAGGCAGGGCCGCAGGAGGTGACCCTCGAGGTCACCAACGACTCCGACGTGGAGAAGGTCTACGACCTCGGATTCGAGCACGGCGTCGCCACCGGCGTCCCCACCTCGGACCCGGCCTTCTACGCGGCCGAGGCGACGACCGGCGCCTCCGCCGAGCAGGTCACGGTGTCCGCCGGCGGCAGCGCGGAGGTCACCGTGACCCTCGGGGAGGACTTCGGCCAGGACGGCATCATCTACGGCGGCTGGATCACCCTGACCGGCACCGATGACGACCTCGTGGTGCCCTTCGCCGGTCTCTCCGGCGACTACCAGGCCCTCACCGTGCTCGAGGACCAGGGGATGGGGCTGCCCGCCCTCGGCGTCAGCGACGGTGCCGGCAGCGTGCTGATCGACCCCGACGGCGGTCACACCTACACGATGGCCGACGGCGACGTGCCCTACCTCGCCTACTCCCTCGCGATCCCGGCCGAGCGGCTCGAGATCGCCGCCTACGAGGTGCGCGCGAACGGGAAGCTCAAGATCGTCAACCCCTCCGTCGGCACGATCGACGCGACCGACCACCTCGGCCGCACGCCGGAGCCCGAGCTGTACGCCTGGGACGGCACCTTCTCGATGAAGAACCAGAAGGCCCGCTCGGTGAAGGACGGCGACTACGTCCTCGAGATGAAGGTCCTCAGGCCCCTCGGCGACCCGGAGAACCCGGAGCACTGGGAGACCTGGACCTCGCCGCAGTTCACGATCGACTACGCGAACCCGCGTCAGCCCGGGGCCCGCTGAGCCCGCACGACGCCAGCTGGGGACGGGGCGGCGGCACCTTCGTGGTGCCGCCGCCCCGTCCTCGTCGTGCGCGGGGCCGCTCCCGGGGCGCCCGGGGCCGGGCGCGGGGGCGTCCGGGGCCGGGCGCGGGGGCGCGGCGCCGTCCGCTCCGTGCCCGGGTCATCCGCCGGGCAGGTTCTCCGCCTCGAGCTGGGTGAAGCGGATCTCCCGCGCCTCGACCTCCCAGAGGATCCCGACCGCCCCTCCGCCGAGCGGCTGGACCACCGAGTAGTCGAGGTTCCCGGGCTCGAAGAGGCCCACCGGCTCCCAGGTCCCGCCGTCGTCGAGCGACCGCGAGAGCGTGCCGAGGCGTCGCGCATAGCGGTCGCGGCTGTTCGTGAACAGCAGCTCCCGGGCGCGGGGATCCTCGGGCGCGGCCTCGGGGAAGCGCCGAGCGAGCTGTGCGTTGTTCCCGGGGTCCACGAGCTGCTCGTCGATGCCGAGGTCACGGAAGCTCGCCCCGCCGTCCTCGGAGACGGCGACCCGTCGGTGCCCGCCGCGGGCGTGGTCCCGCGAGTTCAGCAGGATCCGCCCGTCGGCGAGCTCGGCGATCGTGGTCTCGTCCATGTCCTCGCCCACCGGCTCGCCGCGCCACCAGGTCTCCCCGTGGTCGTCGGAGAGCAGGCAGTACGAGCGCACCCTCTCGCCGCTCCCGTCGGCGTCCCGATCCGGCTCCGCACGGAACCAGCCCGCGTACTGCTGGACAAGTCGGCCCTTGCGCGCGCCGTACCGCAGCTGGATGCCGGCGCCGGAGGTGGCGAACATGGCCCGGCAGTCCGCGGGATTGACCACCTCGGTGATCAGACGGTGCTCCCAGGTGAGTCCCGAGTCGTGGCTGACGGAGAGGTTCGCGCTCATGATGCGCCGGTCCTCGTCGTCGTCGCCGTACTCCCCGTCCCAGACGCCGACGTCCTTCGAGAAGACGCAGAACAGGAAGATCGTGCCGGTCTCGACGTCGACCACGTAGGAGGGGTCGGAGTAGCCGAGCTTCTCGCCGGGCACGGTGGACTCGAGGCCCGCCCGGACCACCTCCGGCTCGCCCCAGGTGCGGCCGAGGTCGGTCGACCGGCGCTGCCAGATCGAGTTCGGGGCGGGTGAGTCTCCGTGCTCGGGTCGCTTGTCGAAGGCGGCGAGCAGGTCGCCGTTGGGGGCGACGGCGAGGGCGGGGATGCGGAAGTTCTTCACACCCCAGTCGCCGGGAGCGGCGAGGACCTGCTCCTCGTAGGTGCCCTGGCGGCGGCCGCGGTCCTTCACAGGGGGCAGGCCCGGACCGGCGGGGGCGGCGGCCGCTCCGGCGGCGCCGGCGCCGAGGGCGGTGAGCGCGGCGGCAGTGCCGAGCACTCCACGTCGGGTCATGTGTGCATCCATCGGGTGTTCTCCTTCATCGGGGGTCCTTCAGGACTCGTCCCCTGCTCGGGGTCGAGGGCATCGGCCACGTCCCCGACGAGCGCGGGGCGGGGCTGCGGGCGGGCGGCCGGCGGACGGGCCGGCGGCGGCCGTCCTCGGGGTCAGGCCCCGGTGACGGCGTCGTGGAACCAGCGGGTGATGCTGGTGGGGTGGGTGATGGCGGTGCCGACGACGACGGCGCGGGCGCCGGCGGTGCGGGCGGCGGCGGCGTGGGCGAGGGTGTGGACGCGGCCCTCGGCGACCAGGAGGGAGGTGGCCGGCAGGGTGCCGGCGAGCTCCTCGAGCAGGGCGAGATCGGGGCCGGCGGTCTTCTCCCGGGCGGGGGTGTAGCCGGCGAGGGTGGTGCCGATGATCTCGATGCCGAGCTCGGCGGCGTGACGGGCGGACTCGGCGCTGTCGCAGTCGGCCATGAGGGGCGTGTCCGTGCGGGCACGGAGCGTCTCGACGGTCCGGGCGAGGGTGCGGCCGTCGGGGCGGGGTCGGTCGGTGGCGTCGAGGGCGAGGATGTCGGCGCCGGCGTCGAGGACGGCGAGCGCGTGGTCGAGGGTGGGGGTGATGAACACGCCCTGGTCGCCGTCCTTCCAGATGCCGATGACGGGGACGTCGACGGCCTCCTTCACGCAGCGGACGTCCTCGAGTCCCTGGGCGCGGACCGCGGAGGCGCCGCCCTGGGCGACGGCGGCGGCGACCTGGGCCATGGTGCGGGGATCGCGCATGGGCTCGCCGGGGTAGGCCTGGCAGGAGACGATCAGGGTGCCCTCGAGCGCGGCGACCAGGGGCGGGAACGAGGAGGTCATGGACGGATCCTTCCAGGAGCGGCGAGCGGGAGGCGCGGGCGGCAGGGAGCGGACGGGAGACGAGGGTGGTAGGCGCGGACGCGAGAGACGGACGGGCGGTCGACGGAGGAGGCGGCCGGCTCAGGCCGGGGTCGGTGGTGCGGGACTCGCTTCGAGCGCACGGGACGCGGCCCCGAGCAGGGCGGCGTGGGACCCGGCGCTCGCGGGCAGCACGGGGGTCGCGGCGACCACGTCCATCGCCTCCTGGGCGATCCCGGCTGTCACCGCCTCGCGCCAGGCGGTCACCCTGGCGTCGGCTACCCCGCCGGTGAGGGCGACGACCTCCGGGTCCAGGACGTTCAGGAGTGCGCCGAGCACGCGACCGGTCGCGCGCCCGGCGAGACGATAGGCCTCGAGGGCGGCGCGCTCGCCGCGGGCGGCCATGGCGGCCAGCTCCCGGCCGTCGCGCGGGGCGGGATCCGCGCCGAGGGCGGCGGCCAGGCGCACGATGCCCGGCCCCGAGGCGAGCCCCTCGAGGTGCCCGGTGCGACCGCAGGGGCAGGGGATCCCCTCCGCCTCGGGCGCGGGCACATGGCCGACGTGCCCGGCCGCGCCCCGGGCACCGAGCACGGAGCCGCCGTCGAGCACGTGGCAGCCGCCGATCCCGGTGCCGACGGCCATCAGCAGCAGCGAGGTGCGTCCGCGACCGGTCCCGAAGCGGGCCTCGCCCACGCCGTGCGCGTGCACGTCGTTCAGCACGGCCACCGGCGTCGCGAAGCGTTCGACGAAGGGCGTGGCGAGGTCGGTGCCGGCCCACCCCCTCAAGGACTCGGTGGCATGGGTGATCCGGCCGCGCTCGCCGTCGACGACGCCGGCCGAGGAGATCCCGATCACGCGCACCGCTGCGCCGCCGCGCACCCGTTCGGCGAGCTCGAGCGCCGCGTCGAGCACCGCGTCCGCACCGTCGGCCGCGGGCGTCGGCACCTCCGCGAGCTGCTCCAGCCGGGGGCAGGCGCCCTGCTCGGCGGTCGGACTCGGCCCGCGCCCGGACCCGTCGGATCCGCTCCCGGACCCGTCGGACCCGCGCCCGCGACCATCGGACCCGTGCCCGGACCCGTCTCGCCCGAGCCCGCCGCCGGCGTGCCCGGCTCCTCCGAGACCGTGGACCAGGGCGGCGCGGATCTTCGTGCCCCCGAGGTCGAGGGCGAGGACCGGATCAGGCACCGGCGCCCGCCCCGTCCAGCAGGCCGATCTCGGCGAGGATCTCGCGGATGCGGTCTACGGCCGCGCCGTCGATCGGCGTCATCGGTGCGGCCATGGTGTTGGTCGAGAAGATGCCCAGCTCGCGCAGCGCGGTCTTGAACGCGCCGACCCCGGCGGCCGGGCCCACCTTGTCGGTGGGCTGGAAGACGATCTCGAACAGCTGCGCGAGGCGGTCCTGCTCGGCGCGCACCTGCGCCCAGTACCCGGCCTGCGCGGCGCGATGCATGCGCACGTATCCCGCCGGGTCGACGTTGCCCAGCCCGGGCACGGAGCCGTCGGCGCCGGCGAGATAGGCGCCGTCGACGACGACCTCGTGACCGGTCAGGAGCGTGAGCGGGGACCCGGCGGCGCGGTTCGCGCTCGCCAGGCGGCGGAAGGAGACGTCGTCGCCGCTGGAGTCCTTCACCCCGGTGATCACGCCGTCCTGCCCGAGCCGCAGCAGCTGAGCGGGGGAGAGCTTGGTGTGGACGCAGACGGGGATGTCGTAGGCCCACAGCGGACGCCCGGTCGCCGCGGCGACGGCGCGGAAGTGCGCATCGATCTCCTCGGGGCCGGTGATCGCGTAGAAGGGGGCGGTGACCACGTAGCCTGCGAGGTCGAAGCGCTCCGCCGCGCGGACGTGCTGGATCACCCGGTCGGTCTGCATGTCGATGACGCCGGCGATCACGGGCACCTGCCCGGCGACGGTGCCGATGACGGCCTCGAGCACCGCCTCGCGGCGCGCATCGTCCCAGAAGGCGACCTCGCCGGAGGAGCCGAGGGCGAAGATGCCGTCGACCCCGCCCTCGAGGAGGTGGCCGACGAGTCGCTCGAGCGAGGGCAGGTCGATCTCGCCCTCGGCGGTCAGCGGGGTCAGCAGCGGCGGGACGACGCCGGTCAGGGCGTGGGGGTCGGTGCTCATGGTGAGGCTCCTTGGTCCATCTGTGGGGTGCGTGGTCGGGAGGCGGGGCCGATCGGCGTCGGCAACGCGGTCGGTGAGGGCGGGCGGGTCGGTCGCGTCGGTCGGTCCGGGCGTTCGCGACGGCCCGGCCGCGGCGCGCTGCGCGCTGCGCGACTGCTCAGAGCAGCGAGGGCGCCGCCGCGAGCAGGCTCCGGGTGTACTCGTCCTGCGCCCCGGCGAGGATCCGTGCGGTGGTGTCGTGCTCGACGACCTTCCCGCGGTGCATGACGATGATCGTGTCGGAGATGAAGCGGACGGTGCTCATGTCGTGGGAGATGAACACCAACCCCAGCCCGAGCTCGCGCTTGAGATCGGTGAGCAGGTTCAGCACCTGGGCGCGCACGGAGACGTCCAGGGCGCTGGTCGGCTCGTCGGCGACGATGATCTGCGGCTCCAGCGCCAGGGCGCGCGCGATCGCGACGCGCTGGCGCTGACCGCCCGAGAGCTGACGCGGCAGCACCTCGAGCGCCGACTGGGGCAGGCCCACCAGGTGCAGCAGCTCCCGCACCCGGGCCAGGCGCGAGTCGTCGGAGCCGATGCCGTGCACCCGCAGCGGGTCCACGAGCGTCTCCCGCACCGGCAGGCGGGGGTTCAGCGCGGTCGACGGGTCCTGGAAGACGACCGAGACCGTCCGCCCCAGCTCCTTGCGGGCGGTGCGCCCACGGCCCAGCGGCCTGCCGCCGAAGAGGACCTCGCCGCTGGTCACAGGCTGAAGCCCGGTCATCACCCGGGCGAGGGTCGACTTGCCCGAGCCGGACTCGCCCACGATGCCGAGCACCTCGCCGCGGCGCACGCCGACGCTCACGCCGTCCACCGCCCGGATCGTGTCGGGGCGCAGCAGCCCGCCCGAGCGCAGCCTGTGCACGACGTGCACGTCCCGCAGCTCGATCGTCGGCTCCGCCCGCCCGGCATCGCCGGCGGGGACGGGAGCGGGGCTCGTGGCGGTCATCGCGACTCTCCTTCGAGGGGTGCGGGCACCTGGCCCGTGGTGGACACGAGATGGTCGGCGGCGCCGGTGGTGACCAGTCGCGGCCGGGCCGTCGGATCGGCCGACGGGTCCAGCGAGCGCGGGGCGAAGCGGTCCCCGGCGGCGAAGTCGCGCGGTGAGGGCACGGTGCCGGGCACCTGGTGCAGCCGCTCGGCGCCCGCCTCGATCGACAGCACCGAGCCGAGCAGGCCGCGGGTGTACTCGTGACGCGGATCGACCAGCAGCTCGTGGTTCGTGCCCTGCTCCATGACCTGCCCGGCGTACATCACCGTGATGCGGTCGGCGAGCTGGGAGACCAGCGCCAGGTCGTGGCTGACGAACACCATGGCGAAGCCGAGCTCGTCCTTCAGCCGGTTCAGCAGGTCCACGACCTGCTTCTGCACGGTGACGTCGAGGGCGGTGGTGGGCTCGTCGGCGATCACGAGCTTCGGGTCGCGGGTCAGGGCCATCGCGATGAGCACGCGCTGGCGCTGACCGCCGGAGAGCTCGTGCGGGTAGGAGCTCAGCATCCGCTGCGGCTCCAGGCCCACCAGCTCGAGCAGCTCCTCGGCGGAGCGGGTGCCGCCCCGGCGGGTCAGCTGCGCCATCTGGGAGCGGATCAGCATCGAAGGGTTCAGCGAGCTCAGCGCGTCCTGGTAGATCATCGCGATCTCGTGGCCGCGCAGGGCGTTGATCCGCTTCGGGGACAGCGACAGCAGGTCCTGCCCGTCCAGCATCACCTTCCCGCTGATCCGGGCGGTGCGGGGGAGCAGCCCCATGATCGCGAGGCTCGCCACGGACTTGCCGGAGCCGGACTCGCCGACCAGACCCATGGTCTCCCCGGGACGCACCTGGAAGGAGATGCCGTCGAGGATGTCGACCTCGCCGTGCGCCTCGGGGTAGGAGACCCGCAGGTCCTGCACCTCGAGCAGCGGCGGGACGTCCGCGTCGGGGACCGTCCGCTCGGGGCGGGAGAGCTCGGCGGCGCGCAGCGCCGCGAGGGACTCGTGCAGCAGTCGCCGCGTCGTCTCCTCGCCGGTCGTGCCCAGCACCTCGTGCTCCTCGCCGTGCCCGTCGTGCGCCGCGGCGCCGGAGGCCGCACCCGAGGCGGCGTGCCGGGACCCGGTGGCGTCGGCCCCGGTGCCGAGCCCGGTGGCGGACTCCTGCCCCTCGAGCGCCTTCTCGTCGGCCTCGACGTCGATCCTCACCTTCACGCGCGGGCTGGCCATCGCGTCGGTGAGCCCCTCGGAGAGGATGTTCAGCGCCAGGGTGGTCAGCAGGATCATCAGCCCCGGGAAGAAGGTGGGCCACCAGTAGCCCGACAGCAGCAGCTGCTTGCCGTCGGCGAGGATGTTGCCCCACGAGGGGTTCGGCGGCTGCACGCCCGCATTGATGAAGGACAGCGAGGCCTCGAGCACGATCGCGTCGGCGACCAGCACGGTCGCGAACACCATGATCGGGGCGATGCAGTTGCGGGCCACGTGCTTGGCGAGGATCCACGCCGTGGAGGCGCCCATCACCTGCGAGGCGGCGACGTAGTCCTCCCCGAACTGGGCGAGCACGTTGGCGCGCACCACCCGGGCGAGCTGGGGCACGTAGAGGAAGCCGATCGCGAAGACCAGCACCGGCAGCGAGTTGCCGAACACGGCCACGAACACGGCCGCGAGCGCGATGCCCGGGAAGGACATGACCACGTCGAGGACGCGCATGACCACCTCGGACAGCAGCTTTGCACCGGTCGCGGCGATCGAGCCGATCACCGCGGCGGCCAGCAGCGCGGCACCGGTCGCGGCCAGGCCGATCAGCAGCGAGGAGCGGGCGCCGTGCGCGACGCGCGAGAAGATGTCCCGGCCGATCGCGTCGGTGCCCATCCAGTGCTCGCCGTTCGGCGGCTGCACCGGGGTGCCCGTGGTGAGCGGGCCGTGCGGGCTCAGCAGCGGGGCGAACACGGCCAGCACCGCGAGCAGCACGAGGAACACCACGGCCAGCCGCGAGGCGATCGGCAGGGCGGTGAAGGGGGCCAGCGGGCTGCCGCTGACGGACTGGAGGCGGGATCCGAGCTTCGGTCGCATGTCAGATGCTCCTGATCCGGGGGTTGACGACGACGTAGAGCAGGTCGACCAGGATGTTCACCGCGATGAAGGCGATCGCGACGAGGAGCGTCACGCCCTGCACGAGGAAGACGTCGTTGCGGGTGACGCCGTCGAGGATGAGCTGCCCCATGGCCTGGATGTTGAAGATGATCTCGATGATCACGGCACCGCCCATGAGATAGCCGACGCGCAGGCCGAGCACGGTGATCGGGGTGATCAGGGCGTTGCGCAGCACGTTGCGGGAGACGACGACGGGGTAGGGGATGCCGGCGCCGACGGCGGTGCGCACGTAGTCGCGGTCCAGCTCCTCGACCATCGCGGTGCGGACCACGCGGGTGAGCGAGCCGGCGACCGGGATCGCGAGCGCGATCGCGGGCAGGGCGATGTTGCGCAGATAGGTCGCGGGGTCCTCGAAGAACCCGACCCAGCGGGTGACCAGCGCGGGGAAGGCGCCCCAGCCGCCGGGGACCTCGCCGAGCCACTGGATCATGAGGATCGCGAGCCAGAATGACGGCGTCGCGAGCGCGGCGATGGTGAGCACACGGATCGTCTGGTCCACCCAGCGGTCGCGGAACAGCGCCGCGAGCACGCCGAGCACGGCGGCGAGCACGATCGCGATCGCGAGGCCCAGGAAGGTCAGCTGCAGCGTGATCGGGAAGGCGCTCGCGACCACCTCGGTCACCGGGACGTTGCCGCTGGTGGTGCCGAGGTCGCCGCGGACCATGCCGGCGAGGAAGGTGAAGTAGCGCAGCCAGATCGGGTCGTTCAGGCCGTTGTTCTCCCGGTACAGCTCGAGCGCCTCCGGGGAAGCGGACTCCCCGAGCGCGAGACGGGCGGGATCCGAGGGCGAGAACGACATGATGACGAAGACGAGCAGGGTGACGCCGAGGATCATCAGCGGCAGGGCGAGCAGTCTCCGTCCGATCAGTCGGACGAGTTGGGACACGCGGTCCTCCGTGGAAGGGCGAGGGGGCGGGGAGGTCGGCGGGGGCGTGGGGGGCGGGGGGGGGGGGCGGGCCCCGCCGCGGCGGGTCAGGGAGCCGTCGTCGAGGCGACGTCGACGAAGCTGAGCCCGGTCAGCGAGATCGGCTGGAAGTCCACGAGCGTGGTGCCGTCCCAGGCGGTCGGGGCCTTGCGGTGGAAGAGCGGGTAGAGGGGGACCTCCTCGGAGAGCAGGTCGAACAGCTCCGCCCAGGTGGACTCCTGCGCGGCGGTGTCCGTGGCCTCCAGGCCCTCGGCGAGGAGGGACTGGACCTGCTCGTAGGACTCCTGACCCTTCCAGTGCATGCGGGAGTCGGTCCAGACGTCGCCGCTGTACCACCAGCGCATGAGCAGGTCGGGGTCGTTGCCGAAGACGGAGGGGTCGCCCGGGGCGATCACCACGTCGTAGGCCCCGGCGTTGCCGTCGATCGTGGTGTACACGTCGGCGGACTGCTTCTGCTCGAAGGCGACCTCGACGCCGGCCGCGGCGAGGGACTCCTGGATGATCGGGGTGCACTGGGCGACCCAGTCGTGGTCGGTGCACAGCATCCGGAAGGAGGTCAGGCCCGTCTCGGCGAAGAGGGACGTCGCCTTCTCGACGTCCTGCGCGTAGACGGTGGAGGCCTCCTTGTAGTTCGGGTGCTCCGTCTGCACGAAGCAGCTCACCGGCTCGGCCTGGCCGGACAGGCCGGTCTCGATGACCTTGTCCATGTCGATCGCGTAGAGGAAGGCCTGTCGGTTCTTCACGTCGTGGAAGGGGTTGTCCTCGCTGTTGTTGAACATCGCGAAGAGCAGTCCGAAGCCGCCGACGGACTCGACCTCGCCGGTCGCCTCCAGCTGGTCGATCGAGAGGTAGGGCACCGAGTCGATGGCCTGCACGGACTGCGACTGCAGGGCGTTGGTGCGGGTCGACGGGTCGGGGATGACCTGCCAGCTCATGGTCTTGGCCTTCGCGGGCATCGGGCCGGTGTAGTCGTCGTTGCGCTCGAACTCGACGATCTTGGAGGCGGCGGAGTTGTCGGTCATCCTCCACGGCCCGGAGCCGACGGGGTTCGAGTCGAAGGCGTCGGGGTCCGCCTCGACGGCGGCCCTCGGCACGATCTTCACCGTGGAGAGCCTCTCGGCGAGCACCGCCGTGGGGTGGGTGAGCGTGATCGCGACGGTGGTGTCGTCCTTCGCCTCGACGGAGTCGACGAAGGGGATGAACTGCGCGTACAGCGAGGCGTTGGCCGGGTCCTGGACGCGCTCGAAGGAGAACACGACGTCCTCGGGCGTGACGGGGGTGCCGTCGTGGAAGACAGCGCCCTCGCGCAGGACGATCTCGACGGTGCTCCCGTCGGCGACCGGGACCTCGGCGGCCAGTGCCGCGTAGACCTCGCGGGTCACGGGGTGCAGCTCGGTGAGCCCCTCGAGGGTGTGCCAGTTCACGGCGACCGTGAGCGCCGCCGAGGTGGACATGGGGTCGTAGCCGTTGGTGCCGAGCTCGTAGCTGATCGCGGCGTCGATGTGGCCGTCGGGGTCCGCCTCGCCGGCGGGGGCGCCGCCGGCGTCGGAGCCGCCGTCCGAGCCGCCGTCGCGCGGTGCGCAGGCGCCGATCCCGGCGACGATGCCGGCAGCACCGGCGAGGGCGGCGGTGCCGCGGAGGAAGCCGCGTCGGCCGAGACGGCCGGTGGGGTTGGTGATCACCGTTGATGCATCCCTTCTGTGGGTGACCCGGTGCCCGTGGCATCGGGGTCGAGCGGAGCCCGTCCTCGCGAGTCGACGGACATCTCGCCGCCGTGCGAAGATCAGACGTATGATGTCTGATGACTGGGAAGAGTGCATCACGCTCGGACCGGTCGCCACCACTCGTGGGGCGGCCGTGACCATCCGGTGACCTGGTCACCGAACCCGTCCCGTGCTCGACGCGGGAGATGCACGACGCTCCGGCCCGGACCTCGGGCGGAGCGGGAACGTCAGCCGGCAGGCATGATGGGGGCTCGCCCGTCGCGGACGGCGGGCCCGGGAGGAGGTGCACCGTGCGCAGCAAGGGGACCGGCGGCACCGCCGTCGAGCGCATCCAGGAGCTGATCCTGGCCGAGGGGATGGCGCCGGGAGATCCGATGCCCACGGAGGCCGCGCTGTGCGAGCGCCTGGGGATCTCCCGTTCCTCGGTGAGGGAGGCGATGCGCACGCTGGCCTCCCTCGACATCGTCGAGGTGCGCCACGGGCACGGCACCTTCGTCGGCACCCTCTCCCTCGCCCCGCTCGTGGACGGGCTGCTCTTCCGCACCCGGCTCGACGACGGCAACGACCTGCGAGCCCTGCGCGAGGTGGTCGAGCTGCGGATCGCGCTGGACCTGTCGGTCGCCGAGCAGCTCGTGGACATCTACCGCGGCACCGAGAACCCCGAGCTCGAGGGGCATGTGGAACGCATGCGGGAGCTCGCCTCCGCGGGGGAGCCCTTCCCCGAGGCCGACGCCGCCTTCCACACCGCGCTGTTCTCCCGACTCCCCAACGGTCTGCTGCGCCAGCTCGCGCAGGCCTTCTGGGAGGTGCACACCTCGGCGGTGCCGCTGCTGGGCATCCCACCGGCCCGCGACATCCTGGAGACCGTCGAGGCGCATCGCGCGATGCTCACCGCGCTCGAGGCCGGGGACGCCGAGGCGTACCGCAGCGCCGTCCACGAGCACTACCGGCCGCTGGGCCGGGTGCTCGACGCCGCCGCGAGCTCCGAGAGCCGCCTGGCGGAGCACGGCTGAGGCCCGTGCACCCCGACGAGGTCGTCGCGCTCGTCCGCGCCCGCCCCTGGGTGGGTGCGCCGTGGGCCGGTGACCTCGTGGCGTCCTACCCGGGCCGCCTCCGCTCTGCGCTCGCTCGATGGGATCTCACCGTGGTCCGCGCCTTCACCGAGGGGGCGGAGCTGCCGGTGCTCGAGGTGCGCGGACGTGACGGCGGGGCGGCGGTGCTCAAGCTCGGCGGGCACGGCTCGGACCACGCCCAGCAGGTGCGGGTGCTCCGTGCGGCCGACGGGCGCGGCTACGTGCGTGTGCTCGGCCATGACGAGGAGCTCGGGGCGACGCTGCTCGAGCGTCTCGGTCCGCCGCTGCACGTCGGCGCCGCCTCGCCGGAGGCCGAGGTCGATGTGCTCGCCGACCTGCTGCCGGTCACCTGGGACCTGCCGAGCGCCGTCGCCCACCCGTTCGCCCCGTCGCAGAAGGCGAGGTCCCTGCTCGCGCTGGTCGACGGTGCGCTCGAGTCGCACGAGGACCGGCACCGTCCCGTGCTCGAGGGCGCTCGCCGGCTCGCGCTCGCGCTGAGCGAGGACCCCTCGCCCCGGCAGGTGGTCCTGCACGGGGACCCGCATGCGGGCAATGCGCTGCGGCGCGGGGCCGATCACGTGCTCATCGACCCCGACGGGTTCCTCGGCGAGCCCGAGTACGACGCGGGCGTCGCGCTGCGGGACCACCAGCAGCTGCTCGACGATCTGGAGCGGCACGAGCCCGGGGCCGGGCGTCGGCGTCATGCGGGTCTCGTCGCGCGGATGGCGGTGCGGCTCGAGCTCGACCCGGACCGGATCACGGCGTGGGCGCACCTCGAACGGGTCACCACCGGGATCCACCTGCGCAGCCTCGGCTGGACGCAGGAGGGCGAGGCCTGGCTCCGGACGGCACGTCACCTGCTGCTCTGAGAGCTCCGAGCGTCGACCGCCGGCGTGCTCGCCGGCGCCGAGCTACCTTGGAGGTCATGAACGACGCCGACGGGACCCCGCCGCTCGCGAGTCTCGACATCTTCCTGCCCTCCCCGCCGCCCGACGTCGACCGTCAGGAGGCGTTCCTCGACGAGGCCGGGGCGCTCGCCCTGGACGGACACCCGATCACGGTCTACCTCCGTGACGAGGACGCCTGGGCCTTCGAGGAGTGCGAGCCCGTGCGGGCGCTGCTGGAGTCCGCAGGGGACGCGGTGCTGCCGGTGACCCTGCTGGGCCTGGACATCGTGGTCAGCGGGACCTACCCGACCACCTCGCAGATGGAGCGCTTCGCCCGGTCGGGCGGCGCCGAGCGGGCCCGGCCCTCGGCGGCCGCCGCGGCCTGCGGCCCCGGCGGGGCGGCGCCGCTGCCGCGCGAGGCCGGGGGCTTCGCCGCACAGCTCATGGGCGTCGCCCCCGCGACGCCGCGGCCGACGGGCGGACCCGCCATCGGCGGGCGGCGCAACCTCATGGGCGGCGACACCGGGGACGGCCTGCCCGAGCGCTGACGGCGCGACGGTCCTCGTCGGCCCGAGCACAGCTCGTCTCAAAGCGAGCAGGCGACCCCGTTGAAGCCGTGGTTGCAGTAGCCGGCGGGGTTCTTCGCGAGGTACTGCTGGTGCTCCGGCTCGGCCGTGTAGTAGACGCCGTCGCCGGCCTCGGCGAGCGGGGCGAGCTCGGTGGTGATCGCGCCGCGACCGGCCGCGTCGAGCGCCTGCTGGTACTGCGTCGCGGAGGCGCGCACGATCTCGCCCTGCTCCTCGGTGGTCCAGTACACGGCGCTGCGGTACTCGGTGCCCACGTCGTTGCCCTGCCGGTTCGCGGTGGTGGGGTCGTGCTGCTGCCAGAACTCGGTCAGCAGCGCCCGCAGCGTCTCCTCGCCCCCGGTGTAGATCACGCGCACCGCCTCGGCATGGCCGGTGCGAGCGGAGAAGACCTCCTCGTACGTGGGGTGCGGCGTGTACCCGCCCGCATACCCCGCGGAGGTGGTGTGCACGCCCGGGATCTGCCAGGCGATCCGCTCGATGCCCCAGAAGCAGCCGCCGGCGAGGATCAGCTCCTCCGCGCCCTCCGGCCAGGGACGCGGATCGCTCGACGCCTCGGGCCCGAGCATGTCGGTGCCGAGCACGAGATGCTCCCGTGCGAGCGGGTAGGGGTAGGCGGCGCGGCCCGGCAGGGCATCCTCCGGCGCGACCATGTCCTTCTTGTGCGCGTACAGGAGATCCATCATCTGCCACATGCTCCGCACGATAGACCTGCCGGGAGGCCGAGGGGAGGGGCGAGCGACCGCGGTCACCTCGATTCCGCCGAGGGCGTGAGGGTAGGGGCGTTGTCCACATCCGCCGCGACTCGGTGGAGGTCACGGCGGGACGCCGGTACTGTCGCAGTGACCTGATCCACACCTGGAAGGCTCCTGCATGTCCCGACGACTCCTGGCCGCCGCGGCCACCGCCGCCCTGACCTTCGGAATCGCCGCATGCGGGGAAGGCGGCGAGGGTCCTGTGACCACGCCGCCGCCGTCGATCGACATCGGGCAGGACGGCGATGCAAGTGACGGCGGGGGAGAAGCGCCGAGTGATGGCGGGGGCGACAGCGACGGGGCGGGCGGTGCCGAAGGCGACTCCGCCGAGGCCGCGCCGGACATCCCCGCCCCCGACCCCGCGGACTTCCCTGGCATGGACCAGCAGACCCCGGAGGGGGCGGAGCAGGCGTTCAAGTACTTCTGGGCAGTCGCACTCTGGGGGCATAATACGGGGAACTCCGAAGTCCTCAGAAGCCTCTTCGGTGCCAACTGCACCGGTTGTGAGGGAATTGCGTCCGATATTGACGACATTGCTGATGAAGGATCGTACTGGGTGGGCGGAGAGAACGTCGAAATCGAGCTCCGTGCCGACGACTCTCTCGATGGCTTCGACACTGGGGTTGTGTACAGATTCGAGCTCACCCAGCATACGAATCCGGCATCGGTCGGTGGCGGAGAGATCGCCGCCGAAGAGTGGACAGCAATCGGGGCGTTGAACTGGGTCGGTGGTAGCTGGACTGTTGAGGACCTATCGTCGTCCCCTTCGGATGACCGATCGGAAGGGTGACTGATGGGCAGGTTCGGGTCAACACGGATAGCGTTTGTCACCGCATTGATCCTTCTGTTGGGTGTCGCAGGTCCTGCATCTGCCGATTTCGGGGCTGAAGGGAGTGATGAAGGGTTCAGCTCCTGGGCGAGACTGCTCGAAGAATTTCCTTCGAACCCGGCGGAGACGGACGCTGACGATGTAGCTGTGCATGGCGGCGGAGATGGTCAGCCCTCGCCCATCTACGTCACCTCCCGCGAACTCGGGGTCGACAGCAAGTACACATGCTCGGACCTCCACGGTGAGGAGCAGAGTGGGGATGCAGTGGGTTGCGGAATCAGAAACGTCGCGTGCAGAACTGCTGACGCGATCTCCGATGAAGGGGACGGGTACCTGGCCTCCGAGCAGGTGAGGATCGACAACCGGTCCGGCCAGAGCAGCGAGGAGCTGCTCGGCTTCGACTGTCGTCAGCGCGGGGGAGCTGCCGAGGGCGGTGCCGATCCTGTGGTGATCACCGTGACCCGAGAGGATTTCGAGTCCATGCCGGTCGCGCCGCTGATCGCTACTGCCGGCCCGCCGGAGGGCTGGCTGCCGGTCAACATGGTCAACGTCGTGTATGCGGAGTCCGCGCCCCAGACGATGGACATGACGCTGCTCGGCACCCCGGTGCAGGTGCGAGCGACACCGGTGCAGTACGACTGGGATCTCGGCGACGGGAACACGATCTCGACCGCGGAACCCGGCAAGCCCTACCCGTCGGAGGCCGTGTCCTCCACCTACCGGTACGAGGGCTGGTACGACGTCACTCTGACCACGACGTTCAGCGGACAGTTCTCGGTCGACGGAGGCCCCTGGCAGGACATCGACGGAACGATCCAAGTCGGCTCCGAACCGATCTCGATCTTCTCGAAGTCGCTCGAGTCGCGCCTCGTGAACGGCGACGTCCCCGTCGATGAGGACGAGGATCCCTGGGTGCCCGAGCGCACCGCGGAGACGGAGGGACGTCAGGACCCCGACGCCGCCCACCGCGAGATCTGAGCGGACGGGTCGTTGGCGAGCTGTGTGCGGACCCTCCGGCTCCGTCGGCCTCTTGCTCTTCCATCGGCCGACTCCTCCCGCAGTCCGTCCGTTCCTCCACATGCCCTGCTGATCCACATCCCGGGGCAGTCGCTGGTGTTCGGCCTCTGCCGCGACCAGGCTGGAGGCACGAGGTCACCTCGACACATGGAACGTCGTGACCAGCGCAGACCGGAGGGAGGGGGCACCGTGGCGGCGACCGCACAGCACTGGTCTGAGCAGATCGCGGGGCACCTCGACCGTGCCCCGTCCGCCGTAGCACTCGCCGCCGAGAGCGACGCCGCCTTGATCGACCTGATCGCCGCGACCGAGCGGGCCAAGGGGCGGCTCGCCGCGGTCCAAGCCCGTGCCGAGGCCGCCTTCTGGGAGGCGCAGCTCAGCGAGCAGGAGCGCCTCCAGGTGCCGAGGGGACAGCGGGGCCGCGGTATCGCCGACCAAGTCGCGCTCGCTCGCCGCATCACCCCCAAACAGGCCTCCGACGAAGTCGCGCTCCACCGCCTGATGCTCGACACCCTGCCTCGCACCACCGCACTGCTGGAGTCGGGGGAGATCAGCGAGTACGCCGCACGCAGGGTCGCCGAGAACGTGCTGGTCCTGGACGACGAGGACCGGGAGCAGGTCGACGCGGACCTCGCCGCGCGGCTGCCCGCCGTCACGGCGCGGCGAGCCGGCGACCTCGCCCGTGCACGAGCCCAGGAACTCGACCCCGGGGCGGCGGTGCGCAGGCACCAGCGCGCTGTCGCCGACCGGCGCGTCTCGCTCCAGCCGGCGGTGGACGGGATGTCGATCCTCCGTGCCACGCTCCCCGTGCAGGACGGCGTCGCGATACTCAAGGTGCTCACCGAGGCTGCGAAGACGGCCACGGCCGGTGGGGACCCGCGCCCCAAGGGACAGATCATGGCAGACACGCTCACGGCGCGAGCCTGCGGGATCGAGAGCCCCGACGACGTCCCCGTCGAGATCCAGCTGCTCATGACCGACATGACTCTCCTCGGCGGTGAGGAGGAGTCCGCCTGGGTCGATGGCCACCCGCTCCCGGGACGCGCCGCCCGCGACCTCGCCCTGGGCGTGCCGAGCACGTCGCCGGTCCCCGGCGAGCCGCCACCGGACATCAGCCGTGCCGTCCGCTGGATCCGTCGTCTCTACACCGATGCCCGCACCGGCGAGCTGACCGGCGTCGACGGACGACGGCGCCTGTTCCGCGGTGCGGTGCGACGATTCATCCTGCTGCGTGATCAGCGTTGCCGCACGCCCTGGTGCGATGCGGCGATCCACGACGTCGATCATGCGCACCGCTACGCCGACGGCGGAGCCACCGACGCGGACAACGGCATCGGCCATTGCAGGCGGTTCAACCTCGCCAAGGAGGTCCCCGGATGGGAGTCGACGACGGAGTCGGCGGACGAGAGCAGGCCCAGCAGGCTCATCATCAGGACGCCGACGGGGCACGTCTACGCGTCCACCGCGCCGGTGCTCCGCCGACTCCTCGAAGGGCCCGAGGGGGAGTGCGCCGAGCTCCTCTCGGAAGTGCCACTCAGTCCCGAGGGTGGCCTGGGTGAGTCGGGCGGCCCTGATGAGGCGGGCGAGGCGAGGCGAGCAGAGCTGCCGGACGTCGATCAACTGACGGACGCCGACAAGCAGATTGCCGACGAGCCGGAGTCCGGCGAACCACCTGCCGTCGAACCACCCGCCGATGAGCCGCCCACCGACGAACCGGAGGCCGACGGGCCGCCGGGCGCCCGCACCGGATGAACAGCGTCTGCCGCTGCGCACCTCGGCAGGTCAGCGCGCCCTCGGCATCACCACGACCCACAGCAGCACCGCCGCGACCGCCGCGACGACCATCGTCCATGGTCCGAGGTGCACCTGCGCGAGCAGCACGACGAGCACCCCGCCCACCAGCGTCAGCGCGAGCACCCCGGCCAGAGCGCGCAGGGCCAGGAGCAGTGCCGGCCGGGTGAGGGCACCGTGCGCGGGCATGACGGCCGCGAGAGCGAACGACGAATGCCCCGCGAGCAGCAGCAGCCCCGTGCAGCCGGCGAGCAGGAACCCGAGGTCGTCCCGGACGAGCAGCGCGAGGACCACGGTCAGGGGCGCGAGGATCCCGAGATCCGCATCGGGCTCGATCCACTGCGCGGCGAGGGCCACGAGGCAGGCGAGGAAGACAAGGACGACGCCGAGGTGCATCGTCGTGAGTCCGGAGCCGGACAGCGCGAGCGCCGCCGCGGAGAGCGTGGCCGCGGTGCCGATGCCGCGGAGCGCCCACTGCCCGGGCGTGATGCCGCGCAGTGCGAGAAGCCGGTCGGCGATCGGGTCGAGCAGGTTCGACACGCGCATCAGGCCCTCCTCCTGCGTGGGGCCCGGCGTGCGGCGGACAGCGACAGCAGGACCGGGGCGAGCGAGGCAGGGCCCTCCCAGGCGGTGACCGGGACGCCCGCCTCCCGGAGCTCACGCACCGTGGACTCCCGCTGCAGCCTCCGCAGGGCCCACGCCTCGGGCCAGAAGCGGTCCGAGACACGGCCCTCGATCCGCAGCGGACGGCCCTGCAGCACCGACGTGTCCCCGACGCTCGGCGGGAGGGTGTCCACGACGACCACGTCCGCGCCATGGGCGACGAGCTCCCCGATCCGGTCGATCACCTCCGAGCGCAGCAGAGGCGAGCAGACCACCGTCAGGGTGCCGGTCCGCACCGAGGGCAGGCGGGGGATCGGGCGGGCCCTGCCCTCGTCCCGCGCCGCGCGGGAGAGAGCATCGGTGAGCACCCGCAGCTGGCGCGGACCGGAGCCCGGCGGCACCGGGCCGATGAGGTGACCGATGTCGACGATCCCGACCCGGTCGCCGACGGAGAGGTAGTGGCGGGCGACCGCGGTCGTCGCCCGGATCGTCATGTCCAGGCTCGTGGGGGCGTCCTCACCCGCCCAGGGCGCGGGCGAGACGTCCGCCGTGGTGTCCGTGACGACGAGGACCTCGGTGTCCTGCTCGGTGAAGGTCGCGTTGGTGTGCAGATACCCGGTGCGGCTGGTGACGCGCCAGTTGATCCGATGCAGACGATCCCCGGGCCGGAACGCGCGCACCTCCGACAGGGCCGTGCCGTCGCCGCGGCGCCGGGAGAGATGCGCACCGCTGACGCCGATCGGGGTCGGAACGTCCACAGGGGCGTCCAGCACCACTGAGGAGGGCACGACCTGCAGCGTCGCCGCCGGAAGTGCGACCTGCGCGCGGAAGGCACCGAGCGGATCCGCGGTGAGCACGTGCACCGGCCCCACCTCGATACGGCCCCAGCGTCGGGCGCCGACGCGCAGCTCCGCCGTGCCGTCCCCGGTGACGGAGCCGTAGCGGGGGGCGAGATCGGCATGCGGGGGCATCGGCACGGTCGCCGTGGTCAGCAGGCCGGAGCCCATGGTCACAGTGGCTCGTGCAGCGCCGTCCTCGTCGATGCGCCGACGGTTCAGACGCAGGCTCGGGTACGGGAACGTGCGCTCTTCACCGCGCGCCGTGCGGCGGGCGAGGGCGAGGAGCGACCACGCCAGCAGCGGCAGCCCGGCGAGGATCAGCGCGGGCTCCCCGCGCAGCACCGCGAGGACGAGGGCGATCACACCCACTGCTGCGCCGCGCACCAGCGCGGCCGACGGACGAGGTCGCAGCCGGGGCGCGGAGGACTCGGTGTCCGCCGCGTCGACCGAGGGGGCGGCGTCGGCCCCGTGGGCCGAGGACACGGCACGGTTCCCGGGGGCCTTGCCGGCGCCCGCCCCGTCGGACCCGCTCACGACGGGGCCTGCGCGGGCTGCGGAGAGGCCACCGGCACGGGCACCTGGTCGAGGACGGCGTCGACGACGCCCGCGCCGGTCGCGTTCTGCAGCCAGAGCTCGGGCTTGACGGTCACGCGATGGTCGAGCGCGGGATGGGCCAGCTCCTTGACGTCCTCGGGCACGACGTAGCCGCGGCCGCGGATCACGGCGAGGGCGCGGGCGCACGTGATCAGAGCGAGGGTCCCACGCGGCGAGGCTCCCACCAGAGCGTTCTGGTGCCCTCTGGTCGCGGCGACGAGGTCGACCGCGTAGCGGCCGACGGCATCCTCGACGTGCACGTCCTCGACCGCGGCCTGCAGCGCCAGCAGCTGCTCCGCGTCGAGCACCCGCTCGACGCTCTGCTCCTCACGTCGGCGGTCGATCCGGCGGGAGACGACGTCCCACTCCTGCTCGGCGGTGGGGTAGCCGAAGGACAGGCGCAGCAGGAACCGGTCCAGCTGTGCTTCCGGCAGGGGATAGGTGCCCTCGTGCTCGATCGGGTTCGCGGTGGCCAGCACGTGGAAGGGAAGGGGCAGCTTCCGGGTGGTGCCCTCGACGGAGACCTGCCGCTCCTGCATCGCCTCGAGCAGCGCCGACTGGGTCTTCGGCGGGGTGCGGTTGATCTCGTCGGCCAGGAGCAGACCCGTGAACACCGGGCCGGGGCGGAACACGAACTCGCCGGTGCGCTGGTCGAACACCTCGGCGCCGGTGAGATCGGCGGGAAGCAGGTCGGGCGTGAACTGGGCTCGGGCGAAGGGCAGGCCGAGCGCCTGGGCGAAGGAGCGCGCGGCGAGGGTCTTGCCGAGCCCGGGCAGGTCCTCGAGGAGGACATGGCCCCCGGCGAGGATGCCCGTGAGCACCAGCTCGAGGGACTGCCGCTTGCCGACGACGGACGTCTCGACGGCGTCGAGCACAGCGCGGGCGGCCTCGGTCGCGGTGTCGGCGGTCAGGGTGGGGGTGTCGGTCATGGATGCCTCTCCTGGCGCGGGGCGAGCTCGTCGAGATAGCGGTGCAGGGCTCTGCGATCGATCGGGGGGAACGGCTGGTCCGAGCGCTCTGCGGAACGGGCGGCACGGACCAGCTCGGTCAGCTCCGGCCCGATCGGCGGGGCGTCGGGGTCGCGGGCTCTCTCGTCGGCGATCTCGCCCAGGAGCAGGGCGAGGCCGCGACCTGTCATGCGGCGGCGCGGCTGCGCGCCGTGGACCAGGTCCTCGAGGCGGCGCACCCGCATGTCCTGAGCATGGGGGAGGGCGTAGTCGGCGTCGAGGTCGAGGCGCGGCGCACTCGAGCGCTCGGCACGGTCGGCACCGGCATGCAGGAACCACCACACGGCGCCCGCGAGGACCCCGAGCGTGATCGGCAGCGGCAGCGGGACCACCAGGTCGGCGAGACCGCAGGCGAGCGCGAGGAGGATCGCGGCCCCGGTCGTGACGACGACCCGCCAGAGCAGACCCCGGATCCCGCCGGTCACGCGCTCGCCTCCACGCGAGTGCGCGAGGGTGAGGCGACGGTCTCGAGCCCGGCGGTCAGACGGTCCAGCCGATCCATCGCGATGACGCGCTCCTCCTCGGCGAGCGGAGCGGGATCGAACAGCGCCCGACGGTAGAGGCCGGCGAGGTCGTCGAGGGCGGAGCGGTCCAGGTCGAAGGTCGCCAGCACCTCCACGACGTACTCGAGCGTGGTCCGGGACGAGTGCCGGGCGACGCCCGCCTCGGTCAGGGAGCGCTCGAGCAGCGTCCAGGCCGCGATGACCGCGTCCTGTGCGTCGACCACGCGGGCGAGCGGGTCCCGGGCCTCGGCGAGGGCGGCACGGGCCTGCGCGGCGGTCAGCTCGTCCTCGGACGCCGTGACCGCCGCGACCGGAGCGGGACGGGCCAGCATCCGCATCCGCACCGCGAGCCAGATCGCGAGGGCCGCGAGCGCGAGACCGGCCAGGGTCAGCGCGAGCGCGACGGGAGCGCCGCCGAGCTCGGCACGGGGCGGCTGCGGCGGGACGTCGTGCGTGGTCCAGTCGGGTTCTGAGTACCCCTCCTCGGCCGGGGCGCGGGACGGCTCGACCCGTTCCGTCGTGCCGGTGTAGGTCGCGACCGGTCCGCGCTCCGCCGCCGCGCCGAGGGTGACCGCGCCGAGCCCGCCCAGCGCAGCGAGGAGCAGCAGCAGGGCGATGACGCGACGCTGCGTCCCCCGGTCGGTGATCACGAGCGATCGGGTTCCTCGCCGGGCGGGAAGGCATGCGGGGAGGCGATCACGACGGACTGCTCACCGTCGATGCGGGTGAGGATCAGCGTGGCGCGCTCCTCGCCGAAGCGGCGGGGACGCAGCTTGCGGCGCAGCTCCTCGGGCTCGACGGCGGTGCCGCGCTTCTTGATCTCGAGCACCCCGAGCCGGTGCTCGCGCAGGTAGGAGGTGAGGCGCTTGAGCCCGAAGGGCATCACGTCCCGCACCGCGTAGCCCCGCGCGAAGGGCGTGGTGACGCGTCGGTCGGAGGTCAGATAGGCGATCGTCGGATCGAGGGTGCGACCCGCGAGTCGGGCCGCGAGCTCCCCGATCAGTCCCGCGCGGATCACGGCGCCGTCGGGCTCGTAGAGGTGGTCTCCGAGCGGGCCGGTGGCCGGATCGCCGAGGGCGTCGGCAGTGCGATCCAGGCGGTGCGCGCCGTCGCGGCCGATCAGCACGGCGGAGGAGGTGACTCCCGAGCGTGCGAGCGGACCGCACCACGCGGTCGCCTCGAGCACCTGGCCGTGGAAGGACAGCCACTGCACCTCGACGTCCTCGGGCAGGGCGGCGCGGTCGATGCCGGGGCCGAGCTTCGCACCGAGGGGGCCGGACTCGCCGTCGCGGCCCAACCGTCGGGCGAGGCCCAGCACGGCCGAGAGCGGCGGCTCGTACTCCTCGGGATCGTGCAGGCGGCGCGATCCGCCGCGGGCGGGGGCACGGCGGGCCGGGTCCAGCCAGATCCCCTCGGTGTCGCGGGGATCGTGGCCCTCCGCCCGGCCCAGGTGGGCGCTCGCGTTCGGGAAGGGCTGCAGGTTCACGGTCGCGACGGCGACGGTCAGTGGGTCCCGGTCCACCGCCTGCACGTCCAGGCCCAGCGCGGCCATCGCCATCGAGTCCCCGCCGATGCCGCAGCCGAGGTCCGCGACGGAGGTGACCCCGGCGCGCTGGAAGCGCTCGGCGTGCATCGCGGCGACGGGCAGGCGCGTGGCCTGCTCGAGGCCGTGCGGGGTGAACAGCATGCTGCCGGCGAACTCGCCGAACTTCTCCGCGGCGCGGGCGCGCAGCCGGGACTGCGTGAGCACGGCGGCGACGAGCTCCGGCGCGTGGCCCGCCTCCCGCAGCCGGGTGGAGACCCGCAGCGCATCCTCCTCGCGGTAGGGAGGCAGGGAGTTCAGCAGCGCCCATCCGGACGGCTGCAGCACGGGCTCGATCTCGCGCAGCGCGGCAGCGGTGTCGTCGGAGGTGGGGGCGACCATCGCTCGAGCGTATCGCGTATCGTCCGCGCGGCGTGGGCGTCCCGCCGTTCGGGGACGCACGTCGGGCACGAGGGTCGGGCGCCCGCGTCGGAGTCGGGCACGTGCCCTCAGGAGCCCGAGCCGGGCACGTGCGCTCCGCAGCGCGCGGCGGGCATGCGTGCTCGAGAGCGTGAGCCGAGCAGGTGTGCTCAGGCGCGCACGTCGAGGACGAGCTTGCCGCGGGTGTGACCGTCCTCGAGCCGACGGTGCGCCTCGGCGATCTGCGCGAGCGGCACCACCTCGGAGACCTCGAGAGGGTAGCGGCCCGAGCGGATCCCCTGGGCGAGGCGGTCCAGACGGTCTCGTCCCGGCACGATCGCCGGCACGCGTGCTTCGATCCCCCGTTCGAGCGCTGGGCCGAGGTCGGCCAGGGTGGGCAGCGCGACGATCCGACCGCCGTCGGCGAGCTGATCCAGGCTCGGCACGAAGGTCGAGTGGTAGTGGGTGTCGAGCACGACGTCGACCCCGCGGCCGTCGGTGAGGCGCTGCACCTCGGCGCCCCAGTCCGTGGTGTCGTAGGGGATCGGGGTCGCGCCGAGCTCGCGGATCCGGGCGGCGTTCGCCTCCCGGCCCGTGGCGAGCACCTGTGAGGCGCCCGCCTCGAGCGCCATCGGGATCAGCAGCTGCCCCACCCCGCCCGTCCCGCCGTGGATCAGCACCGACTCGTGCTCGGCGACCCGGGCGGTGTCCTGCACGGCCGCGATCGCGGTGAGGCCGACGAGCGCGAGTCCGGCCCAGCGCGGCAGATCCTCCTCCGGGATCTCGCCCGGGATCGGTGCGAGATCGTCGGCCGAGATCGCGATGACCTCGGCGGCGACGCCGCGGGGATCGCCCGGTCCGCGCATGCCGAACACGCGGGTGCCGGGGGTGAGCCCGCGCGAGCCGAGCTCCGCCTCGTCGAGCCCCGGACCCGCGCCGATCACCGTGCCGGCCATCTCGCGACCTGTCCCCGCGGGCAGCTCGAGATCCTTCGCCCGCCCCGAGGAGCCGTCGCGGATCTTGTAGTCCAGCGGGTTCAGCCCTGCGAAGGCGACCTGCACCAGAACCTCCTCGGGCCCGGGCTCGGGCACCGGGGCGTCGTCGTGGAGGGTCAGGACCTCGGGGCCGCCGAAGCGGTCGAATCGGATCTCGCGCATGCCCTCCATGATGCACCTCCCGCTCCGGCGGTGGCCATGGTGGCGGTCCGGACGGCGACCGCGAGGAGCGGCCGCGGGATCATGGCTGCCGATCCCACCTGCCGGTCGCGGCGACAGTTCCTCTCGAGAGCTCCCGGATGGGGGATCATGGAGCCTCGCCCGTGCCGACACCGCTCGGCACGATCTGTGCCTCGCACCCGCTGCCTAAGGAGGACCATGAGTGCCGACAGGCCCTCGCCGTGGCGGTGGCGCGAGGAGCTGCTCGCCGCGATCACGCTGCCCCGCACCGCCGAGCATCTTCCGCTCGAGCAGGCCCGCGGCCGGGTTCTCGCCGCGGAGGTGCGCAGCCCCGAGCAGGTCCCGGCGCTCGCCGTCGCCGCGATGGACGGCTTCGCGGTGCGGCGCGCGGACCTCGCGACGCCCGGCACCACGACCCTGCCCGTCCGTTCCGAGATCCCTGCTCGTGCCGGCGAGGTGCCGCCCCTGCGCCCGGGGAGCGCCGCCCGGATCATGACCGGCGCCCCCGTGCCCGCTGGCGCCGACGCCGTCGTCGAGGTCGAGGCGACGGACTCCGACCCCTTCGGTCCCGCGCCCGAGACCGTCGCCCTCGACCTCGAGTCCCTTCCCGCGCCGGGCCGTCACGTGCGCCAGCCGGGGGAGGAGATCGCGCTCGGCGGCCTGCTCGCCGAGGCGGGGGACCGGGTCGGGCCGGGCCTGACAGGCCTCGCGAGGACGCTCGGGCTGGGCTCTGTCGAGGTGCTCCGGCCCCTGCGCGTCGCCCTGGTCGTCACCGGCGACGAGCTCACCGGGGACGGACCGGGGTCGGCCGGCGCTGGATGCACGGCGGAGGCCGACGGCCGGGTGGCGACCGATGTCCCGCACGGGGCCCCGGGAGCGGTGCGGGAGTCCAACGGCGCGATGCTCGCCGCGGCCCTCGCGGCCGACGGCGCGCACGCGCTCGCGACCCGGCGCTGCGGCGACGACCGGGACCGGCTGCGCATGGTGCTCGAGCAGGCCGCGGGGGAGGCGGATCTCGTGCTCACGACCGGGGGGATCGGTCAGGGCGCCTTCGACGTCGTCAAGGCGCTGCTCGGCGAGCGTGGCTCGGGGTCCTCGCGCTTCGCGCATCTCGCGCTGCGTCCCGGCGGTCCTCAGGGGCACGGCACGCTGCCCGACGGCGTCCCGGTCGTGCACCTGCCCGGCACGCCCGTCGGCGCGCTCGTGGGCTACCACCTCTTCGTGCGCCCGCTGATGGTAGGCGGCGGCGCGGCGCCGCGCCGGGTGCGGCTGGGAGACGGCGGGATGACCGGGGAACGCCGGGCCGACGGCGCCGTGCGCGTCCTCCCTGGACGGCTGCACCATGACCAGGACGGGCAGGAGCTCGTGGAGATCGTGCCCGGGAGTCGGCTGGCGCCCTACGGTCGGGCCGACGCCCTGGTCCTGTTCGGCGCGGATGGTGCAGGGCTCGGCGGGGCGGAGCGGGGTGCAGGGCTCGGCGGGGCGGAGCGGGGTGCAGGGCTCGGCGGGGCCGAGCGGGGCGCGACGGACGACCGTCGCAGCGTGCTGATCATCCCGCTCTGAGGGGTGTGGAGGACCGGCGGTGACCGGCGACGATCATCGGCGGAGCTCGCCCGCCTCCTCCAGCTGACGCTGCCGGGCGCTCTGCGACTGACGAGCCTGCTCCCGGCGTGAGCGCCGACGGCTCAGGACGCTGCGGGTCCAGGACCCGACGAGCACGACCCCTGTGCCGAGACCGAGCCCGAGGGAGAGCGCGGCGAGCCACGGGCTGTAGGACAGACCTGCGAGGACGGCGAGCACGAGGGCGATCAGGCCGACCGGCCAAGGCCCCATCTGCCGGTGTCCGAGGACGTCGGCCAGCACGATCGCGGCGACGGCCCCGAGGACGAGCACGAGCAGATGAAGGAAGGTCACGATTCGAGCATATCCCCGGCCACGTCGCGTACCGGTGGGTCAGTTGCGTCAGGCTGGTGCCGCTCGAGGCGTTAGGGTGTGCCCAGTTCGCCGAGAGACCTGGGCCACGGCCAGGTGCCGGCCGTGCAGGGCTCCGCGGTTCATGAGGACGTGGCCGAGGGCAGCGCGGTCAGGGTGGGGCGGCGCGAATGCTCTGCGCGACTGCGCGGACGAGGTGGATCAAGCTTGGAAGGAACCCCGCGGATGATCGACTGTGTTGTGGAGGAGACGGCGTGATCAGGTTCGTCTCGCTGCGAGTGCTCACCTACGTGATCTTGGCGTTCGTCGCCACCAGCTTCGCGTATCTGCTGTCCGCCTCGCTCATGCATCCCGAGGAGGTGCTCTACCCGCCGATCGCGACGGAGCCCGTGCCCCCGGCGACCGCGCAGCAGTACCTCGACGTGCGCAACGTCAACCCCGACACCCCGCTGTTCGAGCGCTACGCCAACTGGCTCGGCGGACTCATCCGCGGCGACCTCGGCGTCACGACGGGCACCAACAAGTCAATGGTCCCGGTGATCGAGGAGCTCTTCACCCGGGTCCCGATCAGCCTCCGTCTCGTCGTCCTCGGCACGGCGATCGGCACCGTCCTCGGCATCGTGCTGGGCATGCTCGCCGCCGTGCGCCGCGACTCGGTCGGCGATCGTCTCTCGACGCTGCTCGCCTTCTTCATCCTCTCGCTGCCCACCCCGGTGATCATCCTCATCGTCCAGCAGACCAACCAGGGCGTCATGGACCTGACGGGATGGGGCCTGCCGGCCATCAACCCGATCAATCCGCTGCTCGAGCCCGGCTCCTGGGAATCGATCAAGTACCAGGCGAAGGCGCTGATCATGCCGACGATCGTGCTGGCCGTCACCGCCGCCGCCTCGTACTCGCGGTACATGAAGGTGACGACCCTGGACGTGCTGGGGAGCGACTACCTCCGCACCGCCCGCGCCAAGGGGCTCACCCGTGGCCGGGCGATGAACCGGCACGGGCTGCGCATGGCGCTGATCCCCATGGGGCAGTACTTCGCCTTCGCCGTCGGCGGGGCCTTCTCCGGCTCGCTGTTCGTCGAGCTGATGTTCAACTGGCAGGGCATCGGCCGTTTCGCGATCTCCGCGATCCAGATGGCCGACGTCAACGGCACCGCTGGAGTCGTCCTCTACACGGCGATCCTGACCCTGCTCTCCGCCACCTTCGCAGACATCCTGCAGGGTGCGCTCGACCCGAGGATCCGGTGACACGATGACGAACCCCAACGACATCCGCGGCACCGACGACGCGGCGGCGCTGCGTCGGCGCACGGACCCGGAGGCGAACCCCGTCATGGGCTCGGCGGTCGACGACCCGAGCCTGCAGGACAAGGAGATCGACGAGAACGCCGGCCCCGCGGTCGAGTCACTCGGCCGAGGCGAGCTGCTGCGGCGCCGCTTCCTGCGCAACCCGAGTGCATGGATCGGGATGATCCTCTTCTTCGCACTGGTGCTGATGGCCGTGATCGGACCGATGGTCTATCAGTACGGGCCCTTCGAGCGCGACCTCCGCAACGCCCTCACCGGCCCCAGCGCCTACCACTGGTTCGGCGTGAACGAGAACGGCCTCGACATCTTCGCGCGGACCATGCAGGGCCTGCGCATCTCTCTCATCATCGGCATCGGCACCGCGCTGCTGACGACCTTCCTCGCGCTCGTGGTCGGGATCGTCGCCGGCTACATCAGCCACAAGGGGAAGTGGGGCGCGCTGGGCGACGGCGCCCTGGTCAACCTGATCAACCTCTTCCTCGTGATCCCGTCGATCCTACTGCTGATGCTCTTCAGCCCCGCGCTGCAGCAGGCGAGCTGGCTGTGGATGATCCCGCTGCTCGCGGGCTTCGCCTGGATGCTCACCGCGCGAGTGCTGCGGGCGATGACCCAGCAGCTGGTGCGCACCGAGTACGTCGAGGCGGCGCGGTTCATGGGGGTCCACCCCGTCGTCACGATGACCCGTCACATCATCCCGAACATCGCCAGCTGGATCATCATCGACACCACGCTGGGCGTGAGCGCAGCGATCCTCGGCGAGACGGGCCTGTCCTTCATCGGCTTCGGGATCCAGTACCCGCAGGTGTCCCTCGGCACCGTGCTGCAGGACTACAACATCTCCGCGCCCTACACCTGGATCCCGCCGGCGGCGGTGCTGGCCGCACTGGTCATCTCCGTCAACCTGATGGGCGAGGCGCTGCGCGACGCCCTCGACCCGACCAGCGGCTCCAGCCGGATCTGAGGAGGAAGAATGTCAGAACCGATCCTGTCAGTGCGGGACCTGAGCGTCTCCTTCCCCTCCGAGTACGGCACCGTCCGCGCCGTCCAGGACCTCAGCTACGAGGTGCACAAGGGCGAGGCGCTCGCGATCGTCGGAGAGTCCGGCTCGGGGAAGTCCGTGAGCTCGCTGGCCGTGATGGGGCTGCTCCCGCGCACCGCCACCATCAGCGGCGAGATCGAGATGCTGGGTCACAGGATGTTCGACCTCGACGACAGGCAGCTCTCCCGGCTGCGCGGCAACACGATCTCCATGGTCTTCCAGGACCCGCTCTCCGCGCTCACGCCCGTGTACCGGGTGGGGCAGCAGATCGCCGAGGTCGTGCGGATCCACCATCCGGAGGTCTCCTCGACCCGGGCGCACCAGCGGGCGGTGGAGCTGCTCGACGCGGTCGGGATCCCCGAGCCCGCCCGTCGGGCCGACCAGTATCCCCACGAGTTCTCCGGCGGCATGCGCCAGCGCGCGATGATCGCGATGTCCATCGCGAACGAGCCCGAGCTGATCATCGCCGACGAGCCCACCACGGCCCTCGACGTGACCATCCAGGCGCAGGTCATGGATCTGCTGAAGTCCGCCCAGGAGCTGATCGGCGCCGCGACCGTGCTGATCACCCACGACATGGGTGTGGTCGCGGGGTTCGCCGACAGGGTCCTGGTCATGAAGGACTCGCGGATGGTGGAGCTCGGCACGGTCGACGAGATCTTCTACACCCCGCGCGAGCAGTACACACGGGACCTGCTCGCCGCGGTCCCGCGCGCCGACCTCGACGGCGCGGCCGAGTCCCGCAGCGTCGCCGGCACCGCGATGCAGAAGCTCGCCGACGTCGGCGACGCTCCCGAGCCGCGGCAGCGCGAGGAGCTCCCGACGGTGCTCGAGGTCGAGGACCTGGTGAGGGTCTTCCCGATCACCAAGGGCGCCATCGTGCGTCGGAAGGTCGGCGAGCAGCGGGCGGTGGACGGCATCTCCTTCGACATCCGCGAGGGCGAGTGCCTGGCGCTGGTCGGCGAGTCCGGCAGCGGCAAGACGACCACGCTGATGGAGATCATGCAGCTGCGCACCCCGCAGCAGGGGATCATCCGCATCGGCGGCAAGGAGACCGGTGCGCTGACCCGCAAGGAGCGGGCGACGCTGCGCTCGGACGTCACCGTCGTCTTCCAGGACCCGATGGCCGCGCTCGATCCTCGCATGCCCATCGCGGACATCATCAAGGAGCCGATGCGTGTTCAGGGGTACAGCAAGCAGCGCATGGACGAGCGGGTGGACTGGCTGCTGAAGATGGTGGGCCTGCTGCCCGAGCACGCCGCACGCTTCCCGACGGAGTTCTCGGGCGGGCAGCGCCAGCGCGTCGGCGTCGCTCGCGCGCTGGCCTGCGATCCGAAGCTGATCATCCTCGACGAGCCCACCTCCGCGCTCGACGTCACGGTCCAGGCCGGGGTGCTCGCGATGCTCGCCGATCTCCGGGCGCGCCTCGGCGTGAGCTTCCTGTTCGTCTCCCACGACCTCTCCGTGGTGCGCCACATCTCGGACCGCATCGCGGTGATGCAGAAGGGGCGGATCGTCGAGCTCGGGGACACCGATGAGGTCTTCACGAACCCGCAGCACCCGTACAGCCGGGAGCTGCTCGCCGCCGTCCCGACCCCGGATCCGGAGGTGGCTCGCGCGAGGCGGCGCGAGAGCATCGATCGTGCCGCTTTCGAAGGAGCGGTCGATCTGCGCGCGGACTCGGAGAACGCCGAATGACCCGCTCCTGACCTGTGGAGATGCCCGTCCACGCGGGCGGCGCCGACGTGCGTCGCCCGCTGTCGGCGTGCCCTGGACGGGATGTCGCACGGAGTGTTGCGAACGGGTAACAGCAGTGGTGTCGAGACACGACGGTAACAACGCGGTGCCAGACTGATCACACCGCAGGCGAGGGCGCGGCCACGGTGGTCAACGCCGACCACACCTGCCGGTGTACAGGCCATCGAGCGGACACGACGATCTCGATGTCCGTGAACGAAGGAGATTCATATGCGTGTGACGCGGCGTTCGATTCTGGGGGCGACGGCACTGACCGTCTCGATGACTGCGCTCGCGGCGTGCAGCCAGGACCCGGGCACGGGGGGCAGCGGCGGAGGCGACTCCGACGGCGGCGGCGACCAGATCGCCTCCGATGAGAACGACATCAACGCCATGGAGCGCGACGAGCTCGGCGAGGGCGGCGTGCTGCGCCTGGCCAACAATGCGTTCCCCGCGAACTGGAACGGCAGCCACTCGGACGGCAACGAGGGCAACACCTCCGAGATCCTCGGCGCGATCTACCCCGTCCTCTATCTCGCCGACGCCGCCGGCGTCGTGTCGCCGAACCCGCACTACGCGAAGCGGATCGAGCTCACCTCCGAGGACCCGCAGGTCATGGAGATCGAGCTCAACGAGGGCATGACCTGGTCAGACGGCACCCCGATCGACTACAAGTCCCTCGAGAACCAGTTCCTGACCATGGACGGCTCCAAGGAGGAGTACGCGATCGCCTCGTCCTCCGGCTACGACCAGGTCGAGTCGATCGAGCAGGGCGACAACGAGTACACCGCGGTGGTCACCTTCAAGGAGAAGTACGCGGACTGGGTCGGCCTCGCCGCCGTCATGCCGGACTCCCTGGTCGAGTCCGCGGAGGCCTTCAACACCGGCTGGCAGGCCGAGCCGCTGGTCACCGCCGGCCCGTACAAGATCGGGAAGATCGACGCCGGCAACAAGACCGTGCTGCTCGAGCCCGACGAGAACTGGTGGGGCGATGCAGCGCCGCTCACCCAGATCCTCTTCACCACGATCGAGGACCCGGCCGCGACTGCGACCTCGTTCCAGAACGGCCAGCTCGACGTCATCGAGACCTCGGTCCCCGCCACCTACTCGGTCGTCGAGCCGATGATCGGCAGCGGCGCCACCCTGCGCAGCGCCGCGGGCCCGAACTGGTCCCACATCACCCTCAACGGCGCCGAGGGACGTCCGCTCGCCGATCAGGCCGTGCGCCAGGCGATCTTCCGCGCGATCGATCGCGAGGAGGTGTTCCTCGCCGTCAATGCGACCATGCCGTACCCCGAGAACACCGAACCGCTGAACAACCACCTCCTCGTCACCAACCAGGAGGGGTACGAGGACAACGCCGGGGACCTAGGCGCCTACGATCCCGAGGCGGCCAAGACGCTGCTCGAGGACGCGGGCTACACCCTCGAGGGCGAGGGCGAGAGCCTGGTCGCCTCCAAGGACGGCACGCCGATCGAGATCACCTACGTCTACAACGACGGCTCGAAGACCAATGAGGCCGTGGTCCCCGTGGTCCAGGAGCAGCTCAAGGCCGTGGGCATCACCATGAAGGTGCAGAAGGTGCCGCCGACGGACCTCTTCTCGAAGTACGTGATCCCCGGCGAGTTCGACCTGACGCTCTTCGGGTGGCTGGGCACGCCGTTCCTCTCCTCCGGCGATTCCATCTGGAAGGCGGAGGGCGAGCAGAACTTCGGCAAGGTCGGCGATGCGGCCGTCGACGAGCTGCTCGACGCGGCTGCGATCGAGACGGACCCGGAGGCGCGCCTGGGCCAGATCAACGAGGCCGACGCGAAGCTGTGGGAGCTCGCCGGGACTCTCCCGCTGTGGCAGTCCTACGACTTCTTCGTGCAGAACGACGATCTCGCCAACTTCGGCGCGAAGGGCTTCGAGACGATCGACTGGACCAAGGTCGGCTACGTCGCAGGCTCCTCGAAGCTCGAGGGCTGAGCGAGCTCGCAGCACGCAGGACGGGGCCCCGGGCGGAGACGCTCGGGGCCCCGTCCCTGTTCTGGGAGCAGGGGCGCGGCGGCCTGGCTCCTCGGCTCCCGGTCGTCGCGCCCGTCCGACGCAGGGGAGGGAGGCGCAGCCACGGTGCCGTGGGGGAGACTGGCACCATGAGCAGCGCCGACCGGACCGCACCCTCCCTGCCGTCGATCCTGGATCGCGCCGTGCCGGCGGACAGGAGCGCGTCGCAGGTCATCGACGCCGGGCGTCACCGCCGCCAGATGCGCCTGCCGCAGCTGGGCGAGCTCGGGCAGCGCCGCCTCGCCGCCGCGCGCGTCGCGGTGATCGGCGCAGGCGGCCTCGGTGCACCGGTGCTGTCCTATCTCGCCGCCGCCGGGATCGGCACGATCACCGTGCTCGACCCCGACACCGTCGATGTCACGAATCTTCACCGACAGGTCCTCTTCACCGACGAGGATCTCGGCCGTCCCAAGGCCGTCGCCGCCGCCGAGCACCTGCGGGACCGGGCGCCGGGGGTCGAGGTGCGACCCGTGGTGGACACGCTCACCCCTGCCAACGCGCTCGAGCTCCTCCCGGGCCACGACCTCGTGCTCGACGGGACCGACAACTTCCCGACCCGCTATCTCGCCTCCGACGCCTGCGAGCTGCTGGACCTGCCGCTGGTGTGGGGATCGATCCTCGCCTTCGCCGGCCAGGTGAGCGTGTTCTGGGGCGCGGACGGACGCGGGGTCACCTACCGGGACGTCCACCCGGTGCCTCCGCGGCCCGGGGAGGTGCCCAGCTGCGCGGAGGCCGGGGTGCTGGGGATGCTGTGCGGGGTGATCGGCTCGACCATGGCGATGGAGGCCGTGAAGGTCCTCGCCGGGATGGGCGATGTGCTCTTCGGGCGCCTGGCCCTCTACGACGCGCTGCGCGCACGCTGGGACGAGCTGCCCCTCGCACGGGATCCGCGCCGCCTGCCGGTGACGGAGATCGAGGACGTCATGCTCACCTGCGGACTCCCGGGGCCGACAGGGCCGGGGAGCAACGAGGTCACCGCCGCCGAGCTGCCCGGTCTGCTCGCGGTCGGCACGCGCGTGATCGACATCCGGGAGGAGCGCGAGCTCGCCGTCGGCGTCGTCGCGGGCGCCGAGCATCTCCCGATGGGCGAGCTGCTGCGCCGCGCCGGGGCCGGGCGCGGTGGCGGGGAGGCGCCGCGCGCGCAGGAGCCTCGAGGGGCGGCGCCGGGCGGGACGGCGGCCGACGGGGCGGAGTCCGACGCGGTGGCGGCCGACGGGGCGGAGCTGGAGGGGGCGGTGCTGTACTGCGCGGCGGGCACGCGCTCGGCGAGCGCGCAGGGGGTCCTCGCGGAGCGGGGGATCACCGTGCGCTCCCTCGCAGGCGGATTCGACGGGCTGGAGGGCAGCGGGGTCGAGATCCGGAGGAGGTGAGTCGAGCCTCGCGACAGGGCGCTCGACCGGACCGGCCGGCAGGAGAAGTGCTCGCCGGCTCAGCCTCCGGCGAAGGGCGGCAGCACGTCCACGCGGGTGCCCGGCTCGAGCGCACGGTCGAGGTCGGTGCAGGCCACGCCGTCCACCAGGAGGCTCGAACGACCGATGACCCGGGCCGCCTCCGCGGTGGCCCCCGTCGTGAGAGCCTCGACGAGCTCTCCCGCGTTACGGGCCCGGACGGTCGTCGCGTCGGCCCCGAACTCGGCGGCGGCGCCGGCGAAGAGGCGCACCGCGATCTGCGGTGCCCCGGGAACTCCGGGAGGCGGGCTCGCCCCGGGCTGCGCGGGCGCGTCCTGGGGCAGACCCTCCTCGGTCCGAGCGCTCTCGGCGCGGGTGTCGCTGCCGGTCATCGGGGCCCCCTCATCCGCCGATCGCGCTCATCGGGCGCTCCGGCTGCACGAAATCGGCACGGTCCATGCCGTGGCCTGCCTTCTTGCCCCACTGGGCGGCGCGCCAGATCTCGGCGATCGCCTCGTCGTCGGCGCCTGCGCGCAGAGCGGTGCGCAGGTCGGTCTCCTCGCGGGAGAACAGGCAGGTGCGCACGCGGCCCTCGGCGGTCAGCCGGGTGCGTCGGCAATCGGCGCAGAAGGGGCGCGTCACCGAGGCGATGATCCCCACGCGGCCGCGATGGAGGCCGCTCGTCCGGTCGGCGACCTCGAACAGCTCGGCGGGGGCGCCGTCGCGGGGCTCGGTCACGGGGGAGAGGGCGTAGCGGGGCGCGAGCATCTCGTGCACGTCCCCCGCGGTGATCATCGTGGTGCGCTCCCAGCGGTGGTCCGCGTCCAGCGGCATCTGCTCGATCACCCGCAGTTGAAGGTCCCGCTCCAGGCACCAGTCCAGCAGATCCGGCAGCTCGTGGTCGTTGACCCCGGGCATGAGCACGGCGTTGACCTTGATCGGCGCCAGGCCCGCCGCACGCGCTCCGTCGATCCCGGCGAGCACACGGTGCAGCAGCGGCCTGCGGGTCAGGCGCTCGAAGGTCTCCGAGACCACCGAGTCGAGGGAGACGTTGATCCGGTCCAGCCCGGCCTCGCGCAGCGGTGCGGCGCGATGGTCCAGACCGATCGCGTTCGTGGTCAGGGAGATGTCCGGGCGGCGCTCGAGTGCGGCCACCCCGGCGATGATCTCCTCGAGATCGGGCCGGGTCAGCGGCTCGCCGCCGGTGAAGCGCACCTGCTCGATACCCAGCCGCTCCACGCCGATCCGCACCAGGCGCACGATCTCCGAGGCGCTCAGGAGCTGGTCCTTCTTCAGGAAGACCATCCCCGACTCGGGCATGCAGTAGGTGCAGCGCAGGTTGCAGAAGTCCGTCAGCGACAGGCGCAGGTCCGTCGCCGCACGCCCGAACCGGTCCGCGAGGGCGGGGGTGTCCGGGCGGTCGGAGGTGTCCGGGAGGGTGACGGCGGCCTCGTCGGTGCGGCGCGGCACCGGCATCCCGAGGGAGACCCGACGGGTCGACATGCGCTCACCTCCTGCTGCGGGCCCGGCAGCACCGGGCGTCCCCCCAGGATAGGCCGCGTGCCGCCGACGGGGGCATGACCCACGGCGTGGGACGGCGCACGCTCGTGCGCTCGTACGGTCCTGCTCGATGGCTCGATGGCTCGATGGCTCGATGGCTGGATGGCTGGATGGCTGGATGGCTGGCCGGCCGGTCGCCGTGAGGGCGTGCGGGCGCGCTGGTGTCGGGCGGTGGGACGAGCCGCGCGGACGCCCCGTCGGGCGCTCCTCGGCGGGAGCGCCATACTGGAGGGGACCGCGAGGAGCACGAGAGGGAGATCCGCGACGATGACCGCTGCGAGACGGACCCCCCTGGCCGACCATGTGGCCGACGCCGTCGCCCTGCTCGCCGCGGTGCGGGGCATCGGGACGAGCTCGCTGGGCGCCGCCGCCGTCGGCCGCGTCGCCGCCGCCCCGCTGCGCTCGCGCGTGGACGTGCCCGGTCTGGACAACTCGCAGATGGACGGCTTCGCCGTCGCCTCGGCCGAGCTCGCCGGGGACGGCGCCGCAGTGACCCTCCCTCGCGGTGAGACGATCGCCGCCGGGGACGCGCCCGGACGGCTCGCGCCCGGGACCGCGCGTCCGATCATGACCGGTGCTCCGCTCCCGGACGGCGCGGATCTCGTGATCCCGGTCGAGGAGAGCGCGCAGGGGCGCTTCGCCCCGGCCGGAGCGGGCTCCGACGCCGCCGCGGATCCCGCGGGCTCCGGGGCCGACGGCACGGGAGCCGCGGGCTCGGGTGCCGCGACCGGAACGGCGACGACGACCGGGTCCGAGCCCGAGACGGTCACGCTGATCCCGGCCGATGTCACGCCCGGCCGCTTCGTGCGCCGCCGCGGCTCGGACACCCACCGCGGTGACACCGTGCTGCGTGAGGGACAGGTGCTCACCCCGGCTCGCATCGCGCACCTCGCCGCCTGCGGCCTGCGCGAGGCCGAGGTGGTCGCGCCGCTGCGGGCGGTGGTGCTCTCCACCGGGGCCGAAGTGCTCTCCGCCGGCCCGGAGGTGCGTGGCTCGGCAGACGCCCTCCCCGCACCCGGCACGCTCCACGACGCGAACGGCCCCGGCCTCGCCGCCGCGCTCACCGAGGCGGGCGCCGAGGTGGTCCACCGCGGCGCCGTCCCCGACGACGCGGGCCTGCTCCTGGAGCGCCTGCGCGCGGAGGTGCTCGGGCACGACGCCGATCTCGTGATCACCAGCGGCGGCGTGAGCATGGGCGCGTTCGAGGTGGTGCGCCACGCCGCGGAGCTGCCCGGCACGACCCTCGCCTTCCCCACCCTCGCGATGCAGCCCGGCGGCCCCCAGGGCATCGGCACGCTCGAGGTCGAGGGACGGCGCGTGCCCTGGCTCGCCTTCCCCGGCAACCCCGTCTCCGCGCTGCTGAGCTGCGAGCTGATCGCCCGCCCCGCCCTCGGCGCCCCGCCGCGCAGACGGCTGCGCCTGCCCGTGCAGCTCGAGGCCGAGGAGACCTCGCCGGAGCACCTGGAGCAGTACCGTCGGGCGCGCGTGCTGCCCTCGGGCCGGGTGCGCCTGGTGGGCGGGCCGTCCTCGCACCTGATCGGCGGCTACGCCGCAGCGGACGCGCTCGCGATCGTGCCCGTCGGCACGGCGACCGTGCGCGACGGCGACCTGCTCGAGACCCTGCTGATCCCCGGAGGAGACTCATGACGAACGCCCCCGAGCCCGCGAGCGCGGATCCTGCCGAGGGCGAACTTCCGCGCACGCGGGGCGACCTCTCGCACGTGCGGGCCGACGGCACCGCCCACATGGTCGACGTGACCGCCAAGCAGGTCACCTCCCGGGAGGCGACCGCCCGCGCCGTGCTCGTCACCCGCGCCGACGTGGTCGAGCGGATCGCGAGCGGCGACCTGCCCAAGGGGGAGGCGCTCGCGACCGCGCGCCTGGCCGGGATCATGGGCGCCAAGCGCACCAGCGAGCTGATCCCCCTGTGCCACCCGCTGCCGCTGACCGGGATCGAGGTCGACCTCGCGCCCCGCGGCGAGCGCGTGGAGATCACCGCGACCGTGCACACGAAGGGGGTCACCGGCGTCGAGATGGAGGCGCTGACCGCCGCGAGCACCGCGGCGCTGACCCTCTACGACATGATCAAGGCCGTCGACCACCTCGCCGTGATCGAGCAGGTCCGGGTGCTGGCGAAATCCGGCGGCAAGAGCGGGGACTGGCGACGGGAGGAGCAGCGATGAGGGACATGCCCGCCCGGCGCAGCGACGCCGACTGCACCGTGCGCGAGGACCCGGACGCACCGCCCCTGCTTCACGGCAGCGCCCTCGTGCTCATCGCCTCCACCCGCGCCGCCGACGGCACCTACGAGGACCGCACCGGTCCTCTGCTGGTCCAGTGGCTGCAGGGACGAGGGCTGGACCCCGTGGAGCGGGAGGTGGTCGCCGACGGCCCCGAGGTGGGGCGCGCGCTCGCGGACGCGATCGCGGCCGGGACCGACGTGGTCGTCACCTCCGGCGGCACCGGCATCAGCCCCACCGACGTCACCCCCGAGCAGACCGCCCCGCTGATCGAGCGGGAGATGCCCGGGATCCTCGAGGCCGTGCGCCGCCGCGGCGAGGAGAAGAAGGCGACCGCCCTGCTCAGCCGCGGCACGGCCGGAATGGCCGGACGCTCCTTCGTGGCGAACCTGCCCGGCTCGCGCGGCGGGGTCAAGGACGGCATCGCCGTGCTCGACCCGCTGCTGGACCATCTGCTCGAGCAGCGCGACGGCGCGGGTCACGAGGACGGGGCCGGCGAGCCGGACGGCGTCGGCGGTGCGGGTGGCGCCGGTGGGGTCGTGCCGTCCCAGGAGGCGGCACCGGCCGCTCCGGTGCCGACGTCGTCCGATCCGACGCGCGGTGCGAGCCCCTTCGGCGCGGAGGGCCTTCTCGCCCCTCATGGCGCGGACCTCGCCCCTCATGGCGCGGACGCCGAGGGAGGTGGCGGGGCCGCGGCGCGGGGGCTCCGGATCGCGGGCGATCCCGCTATGGGCGAGCCCGCCGCGCGGGTGCGGCACGCGGGCGTGGGCGCGCAGGAGATCACCGTGGCCGCCATGGCGGAGGCGGTCGCCGACCCGCGGTGCGGCGCGGTCGTCACCTTCGACGGCGTGGTGCGCGACCACGACGGCGGGCGCGGTGTCGAGCGCCTCGAGTACACCTCCCACCCCTCGGCCGCCGCCGTGATCGCCGAGGTCGCCGCCGAGATCGCCGAGCGCTATCCGGACACCCTGGTCGCCGTCGGCCACCGCGTGGGCCCCCTCGCCGTCGGCGACTCGGCGCTCGTGTGCGCGATCGCCGCCCCGCACCGCAAGCAGGCCTTCGTCGCCTGCGACGCGCTCGTCGACACCGTCAAGCAGCGCGTCCCGATCTGGAAGCACCAGGTCTTCGACGACGGCGAGAGCGAATGGGTCGGGGCCCTGGGCTGAGCGGGCACGCGAGGACGGCCGCGGCGACGGATCGAACAAGGGATCGCCGCGCCGTCACCTGCCGGTCACCTGGCCCCGCTACCGTGCCGGGCATGCGCATCCTCCACCTGACCGACACGCACCTCTACGGCGACCCCGCCGCCCGGCACTACGACCGCATCGACACCACCGCCGCGCTGCGCGGGATGCTCTCCCGCCTCGAGGGGCTCACGGACATCGACGCCGTGGTCCACACCGGGGATGCCTCCGAGGACGGCAGCGCGGAGAGCTACCGCCTGCTCCACGAGATCCTGGACCCCGTCGCCGCCGCGCTCGGGGCGCCGCTCGCGATCGTCATGGGCAACCACGACGTCTCCGCCGTCTACGGAGAGGCCGTCGAGCCGGGGGAGCGGACCGCGCAGAGCCAGGACCGGGTGGTGCCGCTCGCAGACGGGGGCCGGGTCGTCGTGCTCGACTCGAGCGTGCCCGGCGCCGGCTACGGGCATCTCGATCCAGACCAGCTCGACTGGCTGCGCGGCGTCCTCGCCGACCCCGCCCCCGGCGGGACCGTGCTCGCCCTCCACCACCCGCCGCTCGTCGCGGCGACGCCGCTGCTGCGCGGCCTGGACCTCGACGGCCTCGACGAGCTCGCCGCGGTGCTCTCGGGCTCCGACGTGCGGATCGTGCTGTCGGGCCACTACCACCACGAGATGACCGGGGAGATCGCGGGGATCCCGGTCCACGTCGCTCCCGGCATCACGAACGTCGTCGACGCGGTCGGCGGGGGCGCCGACGAGCAGGCGCTCGCGCTGTCCGGCGCGAGCCTCGTGGAGCTGGGGGACGGGGCGCCGCGCGTGGTCAGCTCGGTGTTCCCCAACTCCGGCGACACCCTCGTGGAGGCGGAGACCCCGGTCTACCGTTTCACCCCCGAGCAGGTCGCCCAGATCCTCGAGGCCGCCGGACGCTGAGCGGCCCGGACGCCGGGCCCGTCGGACCCCGAGCGGCCCCGGCACCGACCTCGTCGGGCGCTGAGATCGCCTCGCGCCGTCCTGCCGGAGCACGCCGCTCCGTCGCGTCAGGCGGCCCTGCGCCCCGGTCGACGTCCCCGGACATGCGAGCGCCCCTCCACGCGATGCGTGAAGGGGCGTCGTCGGCCGAGGAGCGGGGCGCTCGCCGGGAGCGCTCAGTAGCCGAACCCGAAGGGCCGGATGCCCTGGGAGCCGTGAGGGGTGGCGGTCGTGATCGCCGCTGCGGAGTCGGGGCGAGGCGCGCCTGCCTCGATGATGTCCTGCGCGATCTGGTGGTCGCTGCGACGCCGGAGAGCGGATCGAAGGGTGCGGATGAATGCCATGGGACGGCTCCTCGGGGTCGGAGGGGTGGCGAGCGTGCGTGACGGGCCCTGGATCGCAGGTGCTCCGTCGATCTCGATGCCTCAGTCCTACCGTGTGCGGGAGCGTCCCGTCACGACCCTCGCACCGCTTAGTTATTGGCTTCACAAAAAGGGTGTGACCTGGGGCTCCTGGACCTCGTCGCAGATCTCGCGTGGGGTCGCCGGCGCGGCTCGCGCCGCGGTGACCCGGGCGGCGAGAGCCTGGGGTGCGGCTCTCGGGGCGCTGCGACGGGGATCAAGGGAGAGGGTGGCGGCGTGCGCCGTCGTGCCCCGCGCGGCGCGGCGCCGGAGGCGGAATTGGCACTCGCCTTGCATGAGTGCCAGCGCGCGGCCTAGAGTGAGCGCCGTTGGCAGTCGACGGCCGAGAGTGCCAGAGGCTGCCGCGAAGGGACCCACCCCCGGTCGGCACCGCGACGACGATCGGATCCGGGTCCCGTCCCAGAACTCAAGCAGAGTCAACTCTTCATGAAGGAGTGAGCCGCATGTCGGTCTCCATCAAGCCCCTCGAGGACCGCGTCGTCGTCAAGCCGCTCGAGGCTGAGCAGACCACCGCCTCCGGCCTGGTCATCCCGGACACCGCGAAGGAGAAGCCCCAGGAGGGCGAGGTCGTCGCCGTCGGCGCCGGTCGCTTCGACGACAAGGGCGAGCGCGTCCCCATGGACGTCAAGGTCGGCGACAAGGTCGTCTTCTCCAAGTACGGCGGCACCGAGCTGAAGTACGGCAACGACGAGTTCCTCGTCCTGGGCGCCCGCGACATCCTCGCGATCATCGAGGGCTGAACCCTATGGCCAAGGAGATCCTGTACAACGAGGACGCCCGGCGCGCCCTCGAGCGGGGCGTCGACAAGCTCGCGAACACCGTCAAGGTGACGCTCGGCCCCAAGGGTCGCAACGTCGTCCTCGACAAGAAGTGGGGCGCCCCCACCATCACCAACGACGGCGTGACCATCGCCCGTGAGATCGAGCTCGAGGATCCGTACGAGAACCTCGGCGCGCAGCTCACCAAGGAGGTCGCGACCAAGACCAACGACGTGGCCGGCGACGGCACCACCACCGCCACCGTCCTCGCCCAGGCCATCGTCCACGAGGGCCTGCGCAACGTCGCCTCCGGTGCGGCGCCCGCCGCCCTCAAGCGCGGCATCGAGAAGGCCGCCGAGGCCCTCTCCGAGAGGCTCGGCGAGATCGCCACCCCGGTCGACGGCAAGGCCCAGATCGCCTCTGTCGCCTCGGTCTCCAGCCAGGACCGCGAGATCGGCGACCTGCTCGCCGAGGCCTTCGACAAGGTCGGCAAGGACGGCGTCATCACGGTGGAGGAGTCCTCCACCACCGCGATGGAACTCGACTTCACCGAGGGCATGCAGTTCGACAAGGGCTTCATCTCCCCGCACTTCGTCACCGACGGAGACCGCCAGGAGACCGTCCTCGAGGACGCGCAGGTGCTGCTGCACCAGGGCAAGATCTCGGCCGTGGCCGACATCCTGCCCCTGCTCGAGAAGGTGGTGGAGGGCGGCAAGCCGCTGTTCATCATCGCCGAGGACGTCGACGGCGAGGCACTGTCCACGCTGGTCGTCAACAAGCTCCGCGGCGCCTTCAAGGGCGCGGCCGTCAAGGCGCCCGCCTTCGGCGATCGCCGCAAGGCCATGCTGCAGGACATCGCGGTGCTCACCGGCGCCCAGGTGATCACGGCTGACCTCGGCCTGGATCTCAAGACCGTCGACACCGACGTGCTCGGCCATGCCGGTCGCGTCGTCGTCACCAAGGACTCCACCACCATCGTGGGCGGGGCCGGCGACGAGCAGGCCGTGGCCGACCGTGTCGCGCAGATCCGTGCCGAGATCGAGAACACCGACTCCGACTGGGATCGCGAGAAGCTCCAGGAGCGCCTCGCGAAGCTGGCCGGCGGCGTGTCCGTGATCAAGGTCGGGGCTCACACCGAGGTGGAGCTCAAGGAGAAGAAGATGCGCATCGAGGACGCGGTCTCCGCGACCCGCGCTGCCATCGAGGAGGGCATCGTCGCCGGCGGCGGCTCCGCCATCGTGCAGGCGTCCTCCGTCCTGACCGACGACCTCGGTCTGTCCGGCGACGAGGCCGTGGGCGTGCGCGCCGTGGCCCGTGCGGTCGTCGAGCCGCTGCGCTGGATCTCCGAGAACGCCGGCCTCGAGGGCTACGTCGTGGTCGAGAAGGTCAAGGAGGCGACCGTCGGCACCGGCCTGAACGCCGCCACCGGCGAGTACGTCGACCTGGTCTCCGCCGGCATCATCGACCCGGTCAAGGTCACCCGCTCCGCCCTGCGGAACGCGGCCTCGATCGCGGGCCTGGTGCTCACCACCGAGACGCTGGTCATCGAGAAGAAGGACGACGAGGACGAGTGATCGACGTGCCGCGAGCCCGGTGCTCCCCGAGGAACGAGGGGACGCGCCGGGGGAGCGGCAGGAGATCGCTCGACGGGATCTGAGTGATCGACGTGCTGCGAGCCCGGTGCTCCCCGAGGAACGAGGGGACGCGCCGGGGGAGCGGCAGGAGATCGCTCGACGGGATCTGAGCGATCCTCTGAGTCCTAGATCGGCATCGCGCCGATCGCGCTCGACCGAGAGGGGCGGGCGGTGCGGGGAGACCCGCACCGCCCGCCCCGTCGTCGTGCCCGACGTGACCGATCTCCGCCTCCGAGAACTTGTCGGTCTGACAATTCTCAACTACCGTGAAACGACCGGGTACCGGTGGGACGTCGCAGCCCCACACACCACCCGGAATCCCTCAGGCGCTGCTGCGCAGCCCGAGGTCGTGTGCGCTCCTCCGGTACCGGCCCCTGTCGCCGCACCGTCTTGGAGGACCACATGGAGGAATCGAGCACACCGCCGACGCACGGAGAGCATCCCGCCGGCGGGACCGGATCCGACGACCCCGCCGAGGAGCAGATCTCCCGCCCCGCCCTCGACGGCGAGCGCGCCGCGGGCGAGATCGCCCGCGGCAAGCTCGGCGCCGAGCCCCGCCGCGAGAAGCGCGAGGAGCATGACGCCAGGCGGGCGCCCGTTACGAAGGAGGACCTCACCCGGGGCCCCGAGGACCTGACCCGTGACCGGCGCGAGGAGCGCGAGCCGGAGCGGCTGGTCGATCCGGTCCGCGCCGTCGAGGAGCCCGGCCCCCACCGCGGCCCGCGCGTGAACTGGGTCGTGTTCCTGACCTCGTCGGCGATCATCCTCGCCTTCTCCCTGTGGACGATCCTCGCCCCGCGCACGGCTGCCGACACGATGCTGCAGGTCGTCACCTGGATCTCGACCAACCTCGGCTGGTTCTACGTGCTCACCGTGACGCTCGTGATCCTGTTCGTGCTGTGGGTGGCGCTGTCCAAGCAGGGCGGCGTGCGGCTCGGACCGGACCACTCCCGCCCCGAGTACAAGCTCTTCACCTGGGTCGCGATGCTCTTCGCCGCCGGCGTCGGCATCGACATGCTCTTCTACTCGGTCACCGGACCGATCTCCCACTACCTCACCCCGCCGAACGCCGATCCCGGCTCGGCGGCGGCGCTCCAGGACTCCGTGGTGTGGACGATGTTCCATTACGGCGTGGCCGGCTGGTCGATGTACTCCCTGCTGGGCATGGCCATGGGCTACTTCGCCTACCGCTGGGGGATGCCGCTGTCGATCCGGGCCGCCCTCTACCCGCTGCTGGGCAAGCGCGTGCGCGGCGCCGCCGGCGACGTCATCGACATCTTCGCCCTCGTGGGCACCGTCTTCGGCGTCGCCACCTCGATGGGCATCGGCGTGGTGCTGCTGAACGTCGGCTTCTCGTGGCTGTTCGGCCTGCCCCAGGGGCTCGCCCTGCAGATCGCGCTGGTGCTCGTCGCGGTCGTGATGACCATCGCCGCCTGCACCTCCGGCGTCGACAAGGGCATCCGCCTGATCTCCGAGCTGAACCTCTGGAGCGCCGGGGCGATGCTGCTGTACATCCTGGTGACCGGGCAGACCTCCTTCCTGCTCAACGCCATCGTCGAGAACATCGGGCGCTTCGTGGCCACCCTGCCCGAGCGCACCCTCCAGACCATGGCCTACCAGCCGGGCGGATCCGACTGGATGGCCGGGGCGACGCTGTTCTTCTGGGCGTTCTGGCTGGCCTGGGGTCCGTTCGTCGGCATGTTCCTGGCCCGCATCTCCCGCGGCCGCACGCTGCGCGAGTTCGTGCTCGCCGCGATCACCGCCCCGGTGCTGTGCGACCTGCTGGTCGTGACCATCTTCGGCAACAGCGCGCTGTCGGTCGTGCTCGAGGACACCCCCGCCTCCCGCGCCTTCGCCCAGCTCGCGATCGACAGCCCCGAGCAAGGCTGGTACGCGCTGCTGGAGATGTTCCCGGGCGCCGCCTTCCTCATCGGGCTCGCGACCCTCTCCGGGCTGCTCTTCTACCTCACCAGCGCCAACTCCGGCGCCCTCGTGATGAGCAACTTCTCCTCCACCATCCCGGACCCTGAGCAGGACGGCGCGAAATGGCTGCGCATCTTCTGGGCGCTGCTGATCGCCCTGCTCACCATCGCGATGCTCACCGCCGGCGGAGTGACCACCATGGAGTACGCGACGCTCATCTTCGGCCTGCCGGTCACGGTGGTCGCGTATCTCGTGATGGCCAGCTTCTCCAAGGCGCTGCGCATGGAGCGCGCCGACCGGGAGGGTCGCGTGCTGCGCCGCTCCGACGTCACCGCGCACGGCGGCTTCGCGCCGGAGAAGTCCTGGCGGCAGCGCCTGGCGAACATGCGCAACTACCCGAGCGTCCGGTCGGTCGCCCAGTTCGCGGCGCAGACCGTCGCCCTCGCCCTGGAGGACGTCTCGCGCGAGTTCGTGGAGCAGGGCTATGCCGGCGAGATCGCCCAGGAGATCGACGAGGAGACCGGCATCGCGATCAACACGCTGGTGATCCGCATGGGCGAGGAGCGCGACTTCCTCTATCGCGTGGCGCCGGTCCAGACGCCGGTGCCGACCTTCGGTGCCCGCCAGGCGCAGGAGCGCACCACCTACCAGCGCCTGGAGGTGTTCACGCAGACAGGGGCCGAGGGGTACGACGTCGACGGCCTCACCCGTCAGCAGATCATCGACGACGTGCTGGACCGCTACGAGAACCACGTGCAGTACCTCAGCTACGCCGCGGAGGTCGGCGGGGCGAGCGTGCTCACCCCGTCCACCCACACCGCGCTCCCGAGCGCCTGAGCCGGAGGGACCCCTCCACGACGCGCTCGTCGGGCCTGGTCCCGCCGGGGTCGACGGGCACGTCCGTTCCGCGGCCCAATGCCGTCCTCCGTCCGGTGCGAGTCCTAAGATGAGCGCACCCGCCCGGAACGCCCCGGTGCGGCGACCTGGAGGACGAGCGAGCCGGAGGAGCAGTGGTGACGAGCACGCCGGACACCCTGCCGCCGGACGCGGACGGAGACCTCCCCACCCGCACCTTCGGGCCCCCGGCCGCAGTGGTGATCGGCGCTCTGATCATCGGCCTCGTGTTCACGATCGTGCTCGAGTTCCTGGTGATCATCAGCTTCCTGGGCCAGCGGCTGTGGCGCCATCCCGAGCTCATGCACGATCTGCTGTTCACGCTGCCGCTCGTGCTGTGGGTGCTCGTGGCCGTGGCCTCGTGCGTGGTCTGTCTGCGGGTGATGACCCTGTGGCTGCAGCTCGACGAGGTCGGCTTCGAGCTGCGCAGCCTCTTCCGCCGCACCCGGAAGGCCCGATGGGACGAGGTGGGCTCGGTGATCGCGGTGCGCGACATCGCGCGCGGCACCGGACCGGCCGAGATGCTCGATCCGCCCGAGACCGCGTACGACGGGGTGTACGTGCTGGACCGCGACGGCGGCCGGCTCCTGGCCGTCTCCAGCCGGTTCTTCGGCGAGCGTGCGCAGCGGATGACTCTGCAGCGGGCCCGCGCCGCCGGGATCCGCATCGAGCACATCGACGCGATCACCCCTGCCGAGCTCAAGCGCGAGGCCCCGCAGGCGCTGACCTTCATGGACCGCCATCCCACGCTGCTCCTGCTCGCGCTGCTGGCCTTCTACATCGGCCACAACGTGCTGACCTTCGCCGTGTGGGGGCTGTGACGTCGCCGCCGCTGCCACCGCCGTCGGGTGCGGGGCCCTCGGGTCCGAAGTCCTCCGGTCCGGCGCCGGGGGAGGGGCGCCGCCCGGGACGGGCCGCCCGCCGTCGCGCCCGTCGGCTCCCACCCCCGCTCCCGCAGCGCGACGGGCTGGACGCGATGCGCTGGCAGATCCCGCGGGACGCGAGTGCCGGCCCCGCCGCACGGATGCTCCTCGCACGCTTCCCCGCGCTCGCGGACCCTGCCGCCACCCCGCTCGCGGAGCGCTTCGCCGCGGGCGAGATCGTCGACCACCGCGGCCGTGCCCGGGCCGCCGGGGAGCTCGTCGGGCCTGGTGACGAGCTGTGGTTCCACCGCGAGCTGCGTCCGGAGGCGGTGCCGACGGACCCTCTGCCGATCCTCTTCCGCGACGAGCACCTGCTCGTGATCGACAAGCCCCACGACGTGGCGACCATGCCCCGCGGTGCGCACGTGCTCTCCAGCGCACTGGTCCGCCTGCGGCGCACGACGGGGATCGAGCATCTGGTCCCGCTCCATCGCCTGGACCGTCGCACTGCCGGGGTCCTGGCCTTCGGTGTGCGGCCCGAGGAGCGCAGCGCCTACCAGCAGCTCTTCGCGAGGCGGGAGGTCGACAAGTTCTACGAGGCGCTCGTGCTGCCCGGCCCCGGCTGCTCGCTGCCGAGCGCGGCGGGGGAGAGGGCCGAGCTCGCTGATCGCATGGAGAAGCGGCGCGGCGAGCTCACCGCGAGACTCGTGCCCGGCGAGCCCAATGCGCTCACGGAGCTCGAGGTGCTGGCGGTCCATGTGACGGGAGAAGGCGGCGCCAGGGAGGACGGCACGGTGGAGCGCGGCCGCGCAGTGGGCGGCCGGGCGGAGGGCGGCCCGTCGGAGGACGAACCCTCGGGAGCCGGTGCGCTGCTGCTGGGGCTGCGCCCCCGCACGGGGCGGACGCACCAGCTGCGCCTCCAGCTCTCCTCCCGGGGCGCGCCGATCGCCGGCGAGGACCTCTACCCCGAGCCCTGCGCGGAGCCGGAGGGCCTGCTGCAGCTGCTGGCGCGCACACTCGCCTTCACCGATCCGGTGACCGGTCAGGCGCGGGAGTTCCGCAGCGGAACGTCCCTGGCGGCCCTCGACTCCGCTGCGGAGCGGCGGATCAGCCCTCAGCGCCCGCGGGCTGCAGGGTGACCTCCGTCAGCTCGATGGTCTGCGAGATCGAGTCCGGCTCGCCCTCGGTGTACTCGCGCAGGTAGTTGGTGACCTGGTCCTTCTCCGGCGCCGCGCTGATGTCCACGGTGGCGGCGACGGTGATCTCCTCCGCGTTCGCCGGTGCGTCCAGCGCGAGGCGGGCGACCGTCCCGCGGCTGATGTAGTCGCCGTCGGCCCGCGGGGCGAGCTCGACGCTCGAGGGGTCCACCGGGACCTCCTCGCCGTCGGCGGTGACCGTCAGGGAGGTGAGCTCGTAGCTCTTGTCGGCGTAGGGCACCCGGCCCCCATCGTGATTGAACTCGACGGTCGAGTCGAAGGAGAGATCCAGCAGGAGCCGGTCCTTCCCCTCGGGCGCCCAGCCCTCGCCCTCGCTCCACGAGGTGGTCCCGCCGGCGACGCGGAACTGGTACGAGGTGGACTCGCCCTCGCTCTCGTCGCCGATCAGCTCCTGCTCGGGGGCGTTGACGGGCTCGAACTCGCGTGCGGAGAACGGTCTGCCGCCGACGAGCTCGCCGGTCGCGAGGTCGTACTCCTGGGTGTTGCCGTCGTAGTCCACGGAGATCACGGCATCGGAGCCGTCGCCCTCGACCGCGATCGCGCTGGTCTCCTCGGGCAGCTCGACCTCCGTGCCGCCCACGGTCAGGACCGCGCTGCTGGTGGGCGAGGTGGGCACGCCCTGGTGCCCCTGACGGGAGACGCCCACCGTGATCAGGGCGCCGCCCTCTGGCGCGCCGATCGGGTCGGTGGCCGGACCGACCTGGGGGACCACTCCGAGAGTCGTGATCGAGTAGGTGGCATCGACCGTGACCAGCTCGTAGGGCTCCTCGGCGGCCTCGATCTCCTCGATCTCCAGCGGGATCACCTGGCCCACCTCCGCCGGCGGAGCCGACGGCGGCTCGACCTGCTGGCCCAGATCGGCCTCGGCGCCCTCGGCATCGACCGGGACCGAGTTCGGATTCGCGGTGCCGAGGTCCCAGGCCGGCTCCTGATCGAGCACGAGGCGCACGGAGTCGTCCTTGGTCTGCATCGCCGTGAGCGGGGCGACCGCCCATTGAGTCTCCTCGGCCCCCATGAACGCCATCGGGCCGCAGAGGAGCTCCTCGCCCACCAGCTCGTCCTCCGCGACCTGCAGATAGCATCCGGCGTCCTCGGGGATCGAGACCTCCACGCCCTCGGAGGTCATCGCGGAGCGCCAGGTCTCCGTCATGGTCGCGAGCGACTCCTCGACCTCGTGCAGCGGCTTGCCCTGGAACCTCCACTCGGAGGTCGGGCCCGAGCAGCCAGCGACCACGAGCGCAGCGACGAGTGCTCCGATCGTGACGGTCCGACGGCGGACGGTGCGCCCATGTGCGCTCATACGGCATTCCCCCTCGGCGCGCTCGCCACGGGCCCCTCCCGCCCGGCGCGCTCGCTGAGAGTCACCCTAGCTCGGACCGACGCTTTAAGTGACGGCTGTCCACATCTGATGTCGAGTCAGTGATCGTGGTGATCGTGGTGATCGTGGTGGCCGGGAAGGCGCCGTCGCGGCTGAGGCGACTCCTCCTGGACCGTACGCTGGCCCTCGTGAGCACGACCCCGCCCGCGGACCCCGCCGCGACCGCACCCGCCCCGCGACGCACCCGCTCCGGCGAGGTGCTCGTCGGCCCGTCCGTCCGCGGGCGCTACCTGCCCGGGGCGCTCATCGGGCTCCCGCTCGTCTCGCTGCTCCTGAGCCCCTTCGCGGGCGCCGGCCTCCAGCAGTGGCGCCACTCCCGTCTCCGGGACGGGCAGCACGGGCTGCTCGAGCAGCTCCTGGCTCCGGCCTGGGCGCAGCTCCTCCTCGGGGCCCTGGTGCTGTGGGCGCTGTTCGCGCTGTGGGCCCTGGTCCCGCTGATGCTGACCCGCACCGTCGTGCTCCTGGACGAGGCGCAGGGGATCCTGCGCCTGCGCAAGGGGCTGCGCACCCGGGACCGGGCGCGGCTCGGCGAGGTCGAGTACGCGGTGGGGGAGGCCGTGCGAGGCAGCCTCGGGCTGATCGGCGTGCGTGAGCCGGGGCAGGAGCAGGTGCGGCAGTGGGTGGTGCCCGAGATCGGCTGGGACGCCGCGTCCTTCGACGGCCTGCGCGTCCTGCAGACCGCGGCCGGGTTCCGACCCGCCCCGCCGCGCGAGGAGCTCGTGCACGAGGAGCGGCGCGGGCGCGTCGAGGCGGCGCACCGCGAGCTCGCGGCCCGGCTCGGCATGCCCTGGCGCGAGGAGTACGCGCACGACGAGGCCGCCTTCCGGGCTGAGTTCGATCGCGTGCGTCGCGTGCTCGGAGGTCTCGAGGAGCCGCGAGAGGGCGATCCGCGGCCCTGAGACTGCCGCGCCCCGGTCACGTCCTCGAGGTCAGGGCCGGGGCATGTCCGGCGTGGCGGAGCGGGCGTGCTCCGACGAGGCCGTGGCCCCGGAGCCCGTCGGCCTCAGAAGGTCGCGCGCAGCACCAGCACGACCGCCGCGCCGATCCCCGCCGCAGCCGGAAGGGTGATGATCCAGGCCAGGAAGATCGGCCGCATGAGCCGCCAGTTCGCGGCGTGGTTGACGATGCCCACGCCGAGCACCGCGCCGATCAGGATGTGGGTCGAGGAGACCGGCAGGCCCAGCACCGAGGCCAGCAGCACGATCGTCGCCGCCGCGAGCTCCGCGGCGAAGCCCGAGGAGGGGTGCATCGCGGTCAGCCCGGTGCCGACGGTGTGGATCACCTTGCGCCCCACGAACCACAGTCCCGAGACCAGCGCGATGCCGAAGGCGATCAGGGCGGCGGTGGGGACCGCCGCCTCGGCGCCGATCTGCCCGGTCTTGAGGACGTCCAGCACCGCCACGAACGGTCCGATCGCATTGGCGATGTCGTTGGCGCCGTGGGAGAAGGCGAAGGCGCACGCGGTGAACACCTGCATCCAGCTGAACATGATGAAGGTCGCGCGGGAGATCGACTGCTTCTTCAGCGCTCGGGCGAAGACCGTCGTCGCCATCCACACCGCGAGGGCGAGCATGATCAGCATCAGCACGCCGCCGCCGACGGAGATGTTCAGGCCCACGTTGTCCAGGCCCTTGAACACCAGCATCGCGGCCAGCAGGACGGCAGCTCCGGCGGCCAGCGGCGGGACGCGCTTCTCGAGGGCGTGGTAGGCGGCGCGGCGCTCGACCTTGCGGGCCGCCTTGCGCTCCTTCTTGGACAGCTCCGCGGACTGCTCCACGAGCTCGGCACCCGGCCCGCCCGGGGTGACGTCCAGCGCGGCCGACTCGGCGAACGCCGACTGCTGCAGCTCGGTGACCCGCTCGTAGCCCGGCACGTGCCGGTGCTCCTCGTCCTCGCTCGTACCGTCCACACCCGTCTCGTCGTCGTCCTCGTCGTCCTCCGCGTCGTCGTAGCCGCGGGATCCGAGGGCGATCGCGCGGGCGGCGGGGGCGAGGATCCGGCGCTTGATCGCCCCGAAGAGGAGGAAGGAGGTGATGCCGCCCAGGAGCGGGGAGATGATCCAGGAGATCGCGATCTTCCCGATCTCGCCCCACTGCACCATCGCGAAACCGCCGGTGCCGGTGGCCAGGCCCGTCGTGACCGCCGCGCCGACGATGCCGCCGATGATCGCGTGCGTGGTCGAGACGGGCCAGCCCATCTTGGTGGCCAGCAGCAGCCATACCGCGGCGCCCAGCAGGGCCGACATCATGATCAGGGCGAAGTCGAGGGGATCGATGGCCATCCCCTCGAGGTCCACGATGCCGCTGCGCACTGTCTCGGTCACCGAGCCGCCCGCCAGGACGGCGCCGGAGACCTCGAACACCGCCGCGACGACCAGCGCCTGCTTCATCGTCAGGGTCCCGGCGCCGACGCTCGTGCCGAAGGAGTTCGCGACGTCGTTCCCGCCGATGTTGAACGCCATGAACAGGCCGAACGCGATCGCGAGGACCAGCAGGAAGGCGTTGACGTTCGTGCCGGTGTGGGTGAAGGACCAGATCGTGAACGCGACCACGGTCGCGAGGGTCATCAGCCCGGCACCGAGGTGCCAGTTGCGGTCGGGGCCGAGGAAGCCCTGGGCCGGCGGGGGCGGGGCGTCGGTCGTGCGCGGGGTGGAGGAACGTGCCATCGTCGCGATCCCAGGGGTGAGGAGGGGCGGGGAGAAGAGGCGCAGGGCCGCGGGGCCCTCCTTCGCCGCGGCCACTCTAGGCCCGAAAGCATCCGAATGGTGACAGTGTGGTGAACATCAGGGGTCTCGCGGCGGTGCGGGACGTGGCCGGTCCCACGCCGGACGGCATGTCCGCGCCCGGCCGACGGGACGTAGCATCGATCCATGACGAGCGCGGATCCCTTCGGTTTCATCGGCCTGACCTACGACGACGTCCTGCTGCTGCCGGGGGAGACGGATGTGATCCCCTCCGAGGCGAGCACCTCCTCGCGACTGACCAGGGAGATCACCCTCAAGCTCCCGCTCGCCAGCGCCGCGATGGACACCGTGACCGAGTCGCGGATGGCGATCGCCATGGCCCGGCACGGCGGCATCGGGATCCTCCACCGCAACCTCTCCATCGAGGACCAGGCCCACCAGGTCGACCTCGTCAAGCGCACCCAGACCGGCCGCATCACCAACCCCGTCACCATCGGCCCCGAGGCGACCCTCGAGGACTTCGACGCGCTGTGCGGACAGTTCAGGGTCTCCGGCCTGCCGGTCGTCGATGCCGGCCAGCGCCTGCTGGGCATCTGCACCAACCGCGACCTGCGCTTCATCCCCGTCGCCGAGTGGGCGAGGACCCGCGTGGCCGACGTGATGACCACCGAGCTGTTCACCGCTCCCCAGGACGTCACCCCCGAGCAGGCCACCGCCCTGCTGCGGAAGAACAAGCGCGAGCGCCTCCCGCTGATCGACGCCGAGGGCCGCCTGACGGGCCTGATCACCGTGAAGGACTTCGTGAAGTCCGAGCAGTTCCCCGACGCCTCCAAGGACGGCCAGGGCCGTCTCCTGGTCGGCGCGGGCGTGGGCTTCTTCGGCGACTCCCTGGAGCGCGCCGGCCAGCTGCGCGACGCCGGGGCCGACGTGCTCGTGGTCGACACCGCCAACGGCCACGCCCGTCTGGCGCTCGAGATGATCCGCACCCTGAAGTCCGACCCCTTCTTCGCCGACGTGCAGATCATCGGCGGCAACGTCGCCACCCGCGAGGGCGCGCAGGCGCTCGTGGACGCCGGGGCCGACGCGGTCAAGGTGGGCGTGGGCCCCGGCTCGATCTGCACCACCCGCGTGGTCGCCGGGGTCGGCGTCCCGCAGGTCACCGCGATCCACGAGGCCTCCAAGGCCTGCGGCCCCGCCGGGGTCCCGCTGATCGGCGACGGCGGTCTGCAGTACTCCGGCGACATCGCCAAGGCGCTCGTCGCGGGCGCCGACACCGTGATGGTCGGCTCCCTGCTGGCCGGCACCGAGGAGTCCCCGGGCGAGGTCGTGCTCGTCGGCGGCAAGCAGTTCAAGGCCTACCGCGGCATGGGCTCCCTTGGCGCGATGTCCTCGCGCGGCAAGAAGTCCTTCTCCAAGGACCGCTACTTCCAGGCCGACGTCCCCAGCGACGACAAGATCGTCCCCGAGGGCATCGAGGGCCGCGTTTCCTACAAGGGGCAGCTCGGCTCCGTCGTCCACCAGCTCATCGGCGGGCTGCACCAGTCGATGTTCTACGTCGGCGCGAACACCGTGCCGGAGCTCAAGGAGCGCGGGAAGTTCGTGCGGATCACCGCGGCGGGCCTCAAGGAGTCCCACCCCCACGACATGGCCGCGATCATGGAGGCCCCGAACTACAGCTCGCACTGAGCGAGGGCGCACGGCGGGGCGGGGGCATCCCCCGCACGGCACGGAGCCGCCGGCGACTCACTCCTGCGCGGTCGTCGCGTCGGCCGACGGGTCCGTGCCGTGCTCGTAGCCGACCAGCCACCGCACCCCGTAGCGGTCGCGGACCTGCCCGTCGGAGGCGCCCCACGCGCGCCGCTGCAGCGGATCGAGGACCTCCCCGCCCTCGGAGAGCGCCACGAACCAGGTCCGCAGCGTGGTCGGTTCCGCGGTGCCCAGCAGCGCGACCATGAGGCCGCGTGCGGAGAACGGCTCGTCCTGCTCGCCCGCATCGGAGACGTACAGGTCCACCGCGCCGCGCAGCGTGCCGTGGGCGATCGCGGAGGCCGGGCCGTCGGTCCGCTCGAACTCGGCGAAGGTCGCCGCGGAGGTCTCCCCGCCGAAGACCCCCTGGTAGAACTCGAGAGCCTCGGAGGCCGTGCCGGGCAGGTGCAGGTACAGGGCGGGTGCGGGCATCGGGACTCCTCGGATCGGAACTTAACGCGTGCCCCGTGATCATTCCTCTCCGGGGCCCGCTCGTCCACATCGAGCGCGGCACGGGATCTGAGGTGGGGGAGGGGCTCTAGGCTTGAGGGCATGAGCACCTCCTCCTGGATCGACGGCCCGCTGCTGGGCTTCGACACCGAGACCACCGGCACGAACGTGGCCAGCGACCGGATCGTCACCGTCGCGCTCGTGCACTCCGTCGGCCCCGGCCGTGAGAACGAGACCGTCGCGACCTGGCTGATCGACCCGGGCGTGGAGATCCCCGAGCCTGCGCAGCGCGTGCACGGCATCAGCACGGCGCACGCCCGAGAGCACGGCATGCAGCCCGCCGAGGCGCTCGACGAGGTCGCGACGATGATCGTCGAGGCGCTCGGGAAGGACGTCCCGCTGGTCGCCTTCAACATCGGCTTCGACCTGGCGATCCTCGAGAACGAGCTGACCAGGCTCGGTCTGCCCACGCTCACGCAGCGGCTCGGCCACGACATCGCCCCCGTGATCGACGGGCTCGTGATCGACCGGGGCGTGGACCGCTACCGCAAGGGCAAGCGCACGCTCACCGACGTGCTCGCCCACTACGGTCTCGAGCAGGACGGGCGACTGCACACGGCCGACGTCGACGTCTCCGCGACCCTCGACGTGATCCGTGCGCTCGCCGCGAAGCACCCCCAGGTCGCGTCCTCCGCCCTCGAGGAGCTCCATCGCGAGCAGGTCGGCTGGCACCGGCGCTGGGCCGAGGGCATGAACGAGTGGCTGACGAAGAAGGGCAAGACCCCCGACGTGAACACCGCCTGGCCGCTCTGAGCCGTCCCGCGGGTCGGCCGGTCCCGCGCCGTCGGTCACAGGCCGTCGCCCGACTCCTCCCACAGGGCCTCGATGCGCTCGCGCAGGCGGTGACCGAGCAGCGAGACCGCCGCACCTCCCAGCAGCAGCGGCCAGCCCGGCTCGAGCCCGGAAGGCTGGCCGTCCAGCAGCGACCACACCCCGAGCAGGCCCATCAGCGCGATCGAGGCGCCGACGCCCACCACCCACATGCCGTGCAGCGCATGGTCCTGGGTGAGCCCCCAGGGCACGGCCCGGGACTTCTCACCGCGACCGAGCGCCCGCACGCGGGAGCGGGCCAGGCGCAGCAGCTGCACCATCCGGACCGCCGAGAATCCCCCGAGGGCGAGCGCTGACGCGAGCACCAGAGGGACCATCGGGCGGGCCCCGCCCGTCGACGGTGGGGAGGCGAGCAGATCGGTGAGGGCGAGCGCCACGAGGAGTACACCCAGCCCGGTGACCAGGAGCGGCAGCGAACGGGAAGGGCCGGGCAGGGGCGGTGCATCCTCCGCCGCCGGGGCCCCGCGCACGATCAACCCCTCGGCGTCCAGCCGCGGCGCGCGATCGGCTCCGGGCGACGGATCGCCCTCGGCGCGGGGCGAGGAGCTCATCGCCCCACCGTAGTCGGCGCGCCGTCCGGCGGGCGCGGATCGGGGGAGCGCCGAGGATCGGTAGACTCCCGGATGTGATGAGCGAGATCGAGATCGGCCGCAACAAGCGGGGACGCCGCAGCTACAGCTTCGACGACGTGGCGGTGGTCCCCTCCCGTCGCACCCGCGACCCGGAGGACGTCTCCACGGCCTGGCAGGTGGACGCCTACCATTTCGACATCCCGATCTTCGCCGCCCCGATGGACTCCTTCGTGTCCCCGGAGACCGCGATCGCGCTCGGCGAGCACGGCGGTCTCGGGGTGCTGGACCTCGAGGGGCTCTGGACCCGCTACGAGGATCCCACCGCGCAGCTCGACCGGATCGCCGCGGCCCCTGACGAGGACGTCGTCGAGATGATGCGCTCGCTGTACGCGGAGCCCGTCAAGCCCGAGCTGATCCGCGACCGCATCCAGCAGCTGCGCGACGCCGGTGTCACCGCGGCGGGGGCCCTGTCCCCGCAGCGCACCCAGGAGCACTGGAAGACCGTCGTCGACGCCGGGGTGGACCTCTTCTTCATCCGCGGCACGACCGTCTCGGCCGAGCACGTCTCCTCGGACCGCGAGCCCCTGAACCTCAAGCGGTTCATCTACGAGCTCGACGTCCCTGTGATCGTCGGCGGCTGCGCGACCTACACCGCGGCCCTGCACCTGATGCGCACCGGGGCCGCGGGCGTCCTCGTCGGCTTCGGCGGCGGCGCCTCGCAGACCACCCGCGAGACCCTCGGCATCCAGGTCCCGCTCGCGAGCGCGGTGGCCGACGTCGCCGCCGCGCGGCGCGACTACATGGACGAGTCCGGCGGCCGCTACGTGCACGTCATCGCCGACGGCGGCCTGGGACGCAGCGGCGACCTCGTCAAGGCGATCGCCTGCGGGGCCGACGGGCTCATGGTCGGCGCCGCCCTCGCGCGTGCGGAGGAGGCCCCGGGCCGCGGCCATCACTGGGGCAGCGAGGCGCACCATCCCACCCTGACCCGCGGCCACCGCGTCCCGGTCGGGACCGTCGCCCCGCTCGAGCAGATCCTCTTCGGCCCGTCGATCTCCGCCGACGGCACCACGAACCTCGTCGGCGCGCTGCGCCACGCGATGGCGACCACCGGCTACCTCGACCTCAAGGAGTTCCAGCGGGTCGAGGTCGTCACCACCGTCTGAGATGAGCGCTCCTGCGGCGGCCGCGCGCCGCCGCCCGCTCCCCGTGGCGGCCGTGGCAGGGATCGGGCTGCTGGGCGTCGCCGCGGTGATGCTGCTGCTGTTCGGGCCGTTCCACGGAGCACGGTACGAGCCGCCGGGCCGCGCCCTCCAGCGGTGGCTCGCGAACCTGTCCGGCGACGTCGCCGACCTCACGGGGCTGCGGGCCGCCGATCGGCTCACCTGGATGCTGCTGGACGGCGTCGCGCCGCTGCTGACAGCGGTGCTCGTGCTCGTGATGGCGGTGCTCCCGGCCGCCGCCGCGCTGCTGCGTCGGTCGCGGGAGACGCACGTCAGGAAGGCGGATGCCCCGGACGGCGCCTCCCATGCGGGCGCCCGGCGCCGGAGCGCGCCCCGTCCCGACCGGCGCAGAGCTCTGATCTTCCTCGACGACGGCAGCCTCGGCGAGGTCGGTGCCGCACCGGGCAGCACCCTCGAGCTCCGCATCGGCGAGCTGCGGGCCCTGGCGACCGAGGCCGGTCTGCCCTGGCTCTCCCGCTACGAGACGGAGGGCGGCGCCCGGGGATTCCTCGAGATCCTGCGCGCCCTCCAGGACGGGCCTGCGCAGGTCCGCAGGGCGGAGACCGGTCCGTCGGCGGAGGCGGAGCCCGTGATGGAGCCCGAGCCCCTCGAGCCCGAGCCCCTCGAGCCCGAGCCCCTCGAGCCCGCGACGGAGACAGCGCCGCGCGCGTCGTGGACCGCGGGCAGCATCGGAGCGGTCTACACCCCCACCACCCTCTACAGCTCCGGGCAGGACACCGGGACCTCGTCGGAGGGACCCGCCGACGCCGACGGCGAGTGGGAGCCGGAGCGATGAGCGACGAGGAGATGACACCGGAGGACGCGCGCGTCGAAGACAGGATGCGGCGCACGTTCCTCCTGGTCGCATCCGCGTTCCTCCTGGCGCTGTGGATCCTCGCGGCCCAGGGCCACTGGGCCCTGCGGTGGGATCTGCTGCCGTTCACGATCCGGTGGGTGGCAGACCCGCGCTCGGGGCTGATCCCGCTCGCCCTCGCGCTGTGGCTCATGGTCGAGGTGCCTCGGGTCCTGCTGCGCCGCTCCCGCAGCGCGGGCTCCCCGCCGACGCAGGGTGCTGAACCCGCACGCGCTCGTCCCCGGACGGCGGCCGGCCGGACGTCGGGACCGTCCGAGGGATCCGAGCGCGTCACCGTCCCGACGGATGTCCCGGGCGCGGCGCACGGCGGGGAGACCGACGACGAGGGACCCCGGCTGCGGATCCCGGGCGGGACGTTCCGCGAGCTCGGAGCGCAGCACCGCTGGGAGATGGCCGAGGCGCTCGGCATCCCGCGGCGGGACGAGCTGATCCACGATCACGACGGCTGGGCCATCGCCTGTCTCGAGGCGGCGCAGCGACGGGCCGCGGATCCCGCCGGCTGAACGCCGTGGAGCCCGATCGTCGAGGAGAGCTCGAGAGGTCGGGCGCGCGGAACGACGGGGTCAGGCGGAGCGCACCAGCGCGATGATCCCCCAGATCGTCATCACCAGCGCGACCAGGCCCAGGACCACCGGCAGCAGCACGCCGACCCCGACGGTGATCAGGAGCCCGCCCATGCCGGCGTCCCACAGCGCGACGGCCTCGCCGCCGGTGCAGGTCACGCTCACCTCCTGCTCGCCGAAGGCCTGCACGTCGTAGAGGTCGTAGTAGGGCACGCCGTCCACGCTCCCGATCGAGACGTCCTGGGCTGCGGACGGCGAGACGGAGATGTCCGCGCCCTCGATCTCGCAGGTCGTCGTGCCGTGGTCCTCCTGCGGCACGGCGATCGTGTACATCGACCAGGTCGAGGCCTCGAAGCTGTCCCCGGCGGGGTCCAGCGGAGTCATCTCTGTGCTGCCGGAGAAGATCACCGCGGCGCCGATGATCGCCGCGACGACCGGCATCACCACGAGCCCGACGGCGTTGGCGACCAGCCCGAGTGCGCCGAAGACCGTGCGCTTCACCCCTCGGCGGCGAGGTCGAGGGGCCTGGGCATAGCTGTGGGCAGGGCCGTAGGCAGGCGGGTAGGTCATCGGCTCCCCCTCAGGACGCGTGCGTGCGCAGCACAGGATATCCAGTGGCGCGGCACCCGGTCCGCCCTCCCAGCGGGTCCGGCCCGTCGCAGGGCCGACGCGAGGGAACGACGTGCGGCGGCGCTCTGTCGCGGGGCGGCGCCGCCTGGCACACTGGGCCTGCTCCGCAGAGACGCGGACAGATGGCGGTGGACGACAGGGGGAGCGACGATGGAGGGATTCCTCGTCTTCGTGCTGGTGATCATCGGGGTCGTCGTCATGGCCATCAAGCACCTGAACGCGAAGGACCAGGAGCCCGGCGACGACTCCTGGATCGGGAGGGACCGACGGGAGACCCGCTCGTCCGGCACGCGGGCCCGGACCGTCCGGCACACGCAGCCGACCGGCACGGGGTCGGCGAGGACTGCCGCTGCGGCGACGGACAGGGCGGCCGAGAGTCCCAGGCCGCCTCGCCGGGACGACCCGGCCCGCGCCGCGGGTCTCGCCGCAACGGCCTCCGTGATCGCTGCGGCCGCCGCGGCACGTGGCGTGACCCCGACGGTCGGACCCGACACTGCTCCGACGGATGGGCCCGACGCCGCTCCGACGGATGGGCCCGGCGCCGCTCCGACGGATGGGCCCGACGACGCTCCGACGGACACCGCACCCGACGCACTGGACCTGCGGAGCACACCGCAGACGGCGCCGACGGTGTCGGCGCCGCCGAGCTCCGCGACGTCCGCGGCGGTCCCCTCGGCGGCGTCCTCCGGAATCGCCGTGCCTGCCACCCCGCTCGGCGAGCCGGGCCCCGCTCCGACGGACCCCGTTCCGACGGACCCCGCTCCGACGGACACGACTCTGACGGGCCCAGCTCCGACGGACCCCGCGTCGGACGACATCGCCGTCGGCGCGGTGTACACCCCGGCCTCGTCGTCCTACAGCGTCTACACGCCCACCTCCGTCTACGAGAGCGGGAGCTCGGTGCTGGACCAGGACGAGTCCCCGGACGACGCCGCGAGCTCCTGAGCGCGAGTCGGCGGTGGCGGCACCAGGAGCGTCCCGCCGCCGCCGATCACCGAGCAGTGCTCGGACAGGATCCGGGAGGCGAGCGTGCCGCAGCTGCCTGCCCGCCACTGCCTGCGCTGTCTCGGCGACCTCTCGGGCGGCCAGGCGATCGGTGCGCTCGTCGCCCGCCACTGCCGCGTGCCGCGGGGGCAGCTCGCGATGTGGGACGTCAGCGACATCGACAGGCCCGAGCATGTGAAGGACGAGCACCTCGCGCGGCTCGACGAGATCACCGCTCCGCGGGTGCGCGAGGCGCTCCTCGCGGAGACGCAGCCCGGATACGAGCCGGCCGGGGAGCTCGACACTGCGCTGGGCCGCTGAGTCGGTCCTGGTCAGCGCCGCGAGCGCGCCACCTCGAGGGCCTGCTGCGCGATGGCGAGCTCCTCGTCGGTCGGGACGATCAGCACCGCGACCGGGGAGTCGTCGGTCGAGATGGTCCGCACGCCCTTGGCACGCTCGGCGTTGCGGGCGCGGTCCAGGGAGATCCCGAAGCCCTCGAGCCCCGACAGCACCCGCTCGCGCACCTCCGGCACGTTCTCGCCGATGCCGGCGGTGAACGCGATCGCGTCGAGCCCGCCGAGCACGAAGGCGTAGGAGCCGACGTACTTCCGCAGCCGGTGCACGTACACCTGCATCGCGAGTTCCGCGTCCTCGTCCCCGTCGCGGATCGCGGCGGTGATGTCGCGGAAGTCGCTCATCCCGCACAGGCCCTGCATGCCGGAGCGCTTGTTGAGCAGGGTGTCGATCTCGTCGATGCCCATCCCCGCGCTGCGGGAGAGATGGGCGTAGACCGCGGGATCGATGTCGCCAGTGCGGGTGCCCATGACGAGCCCCTCGAGCGGGGTGAGCCCCATCGAGGTGTCCACCGGCTCGCCGCCGCGCACCGCGGAGGCGGAGGCGCCGTTGCCGAGGTGCAGCACGATCTGACGCAGCCGGGCGGCGTCCTTCCCCTGTGCGGCGAAGTGCTCGGCGACCTGCTCGGAGACATAGCGATGGCTGGTGCCGTGGGCGCCGTAGCGGCGGATGCGGTACTCGTCGGCGACCTGCTTGTTCAGCGCGTAGGTGCGAGCCGACTCCGGCAGGGAGGTGAAGAAGGCGGTGTCGAAGACCGCCACGTGCGGGATCGCCGGGAACAGCCTTCTGGCCGCGTCGATGCCGTCCACCGCGGCGGGGTTGTGCAGCGGCGCGAGCGCCCCGAGGTCCGCGATCTGGTCCCGCACCCAGGAGTCGATGAGCTTCGGCTCCGCGAAGCGCGCACCGCCCTGCACCACCCGGTGCCCGACCGCCACCACGTTCGCCTCCTCGAGGGAGAGCCCGGCCTCCTCGAACAGCCGCATCACCACCTCCATGGCGACCACGTGGTCCGGCACCTCGCCCTGGAACGGCTGGGACACCGATCCCGTCTCCAGGCGCGCCACCCCGCCGTCCAGACCGATCCGCTCGACGATCCCGGAGGCGAAGACCTCTTCCGCGACCGGATCCAGCAGCTGGAACTTCAGCGAGGAGGAGCCCGAGTTCAGCACGAGCACCGTCGCGGACTCGGGCACGGCGGGGACGCGCTCCGCACCGTCCGAGGCGGCGCTGGAGGGGGCGGGCGAGGTCATGCGTTCTCCTTCGTCTGGGGCGTCCGGGCGCTCTCCGCGTCGGCCGCCTGGGCCTGGATCGCGGTGATCACCACGGTGTTGATGATGTCGTCCACGAGCGCTCCGCGGGAGAGGTCGTTGACCGGCTTGTTCAGGCCCTGGAGGACGGGGCCGATCGCGATCGCGCCGGCCGAGCGCTGCACGGCCTTGTAGGTGTTGTTGCCGGTGTTGAGGTCCGGGAAGACGAACACCGTCGCCCGGCCCGCGACCGAGGAGTCCGGCAGCTTGGTCTTGGCGACGGAGGCGTCCACGGCGGCGTCGTACTGGATCGGGCCCTCGACGTCGAGCGCGGGGTCGCTCGAGCGCACCAGCTCGGTCGCCTCGCGCACCTTGTCGACGTCGGCCCCGGTGCCTGAGGTGCCGGTCGAGTAGGAGAGCATCGCGATCCGCGGGTCCACGCCGAACTGGGCGGCGGTGGCCGCGGACTGCACGGCGATGTCCGCGAGCTGCTCGGCGGTGGGATCGGGGTTCACGGCGCAGTCGCCGTAGACCAGCACCCGGTCCTCGAGCGCCATGAGGAACACCGAGGAGACGATCTTCGCGCCGGGCTTGGTCTTGATGATCTCGAAGGACGGCCGGATGGTGTGGGCGGTGGAGTGCACCGCCCCGGAGACCATCCCGTCGGCCTCGCCCAGCTGCACCATCATGGTGCCGAAGTAGGAGACGTCCTGGACCCGCTCACGGGCCTGCTCGAGGGTGACGCCCTTCTTGGCGCGCAGCCGTGCGTACTCCTCCGCGTAGCGCTCGACGTGCTCCGGATCGTGCGGGGAGACCACGCGCGCCTCGGAGAGGTCATGGCCGAGCTGCGAGGCCTTCGACCGGATCACGTTCTCCTCGCCCAGCAGCACGAGGTCCGCGACGCCGCGGGCGAGGATCGCCTCCGCCGCGGCGAGGATCCGCGGGTCCTCGCCCTCGGGCAGCACGATCGTCTTCTTCGCGCCGCGCGCACGGGCCAGCAGCTCGAACTCGAACATCATCGGGGTGACCACCTCGCTGCGGGTCACCTCGAGGGAGGAGAGCAGCTCCTCGATGGGCAGGTGCTCGGCGACCGCGCGGCGGGCCGCGTCGAGCTTCTGCGCGCTCGAGGCGTTCAGCCGGCCCCGCGAGCCGGCGATCCGCACCGCCGTGTCGAAGGTGGACAGCTCCGAGGTGATGATCGGAAGGTCCTGCTGCACGCCGGAGATGAGGCGGTCCACCTCCTCGGGCACCTCGTAGCCGCCCGTGAGCACGATCGAGGAGAGCGAGGGGAAGGTGCCGGACTGCTGCGCCATCACCAGACCCGGGAGCAGGTCGTAGCGGTCGCCGGGGGCGATGACGGTGCAGTTCTCGGTGAGTCGGGTGAGCACGTTGGGCAGGCTCATCGCCGCGATGACCGTGCCGACGGAGACGCGCTCGAGCCACTCCGGGCTGCCCATCAGCAGCGAGCCGTCCACCGCGTCCTTCAGCTCCTGCACGGTGGGGGCGAGGATCACCGGGTTCTCAGGGATCGCGGAGACCAGCGCACCGGGAACCTTCGCCGAGACCGCCTCGCGCACCGCGTCCAGGGACCCGGCCTCGGCGCGGTTGACGACCACCGCGAGCGGCACGGCGTGGTGCCCGCCGAACTCGCCGACCGCCACCGCGGCGAGGGCGCCGATCTGATCGGGGCTGCGGTCCAGGCCGGAGAGCACCACCACGACGGGGGCGCCCATGTTGGCGGCCACCTCGGCGTTGAAGGCGAGCTCGGTGGGATTGGCGAGGTCGTCGTAGTCGGAGCCCAGCACCACGAGCACCCCATAGCGCTCGGCGAGCTCGCGGTGGCGCGCGAGGATCCGCTCATGCGCGGCATCGGGGTCGGACAGGACCAGCTGCTGGTCCACGCCGATCGCGTCCTCATAGGAATGGTCGACGGCGGGATGGCTGATCAGCAGGTCCACGGCGTAGTCGCGCGTGGACGTGGAGCGCACGACGGGGCGGTACACCCCGACGCGATCGGAACGGGACGCGAGGGCTTCGAGCAGACCGAAAGCCACCATCGACTTGCCGGTCATCCCCTCCGGGCTGGCGATATAGACACTCTGCGACACGCACCCCAGCATAGGCGCGGGACCGGTCCTCGGCACGGGGCCGGCGGTCCCGTCCGCACAGGGTCCGGTGCGGGTACGGGGAGGCGCGTCGCGGAACCGGGCGGCGGCCGACGGGTGCGCGTCGTCGCTGGTGGTGAGGGGGTGCTCGGGAGACGGGCGGTGCCGGACGTGATCGAGGTCGCGATCCAGGTCCCGTCCGGCACGCGGCTCGTACCATGGGGGCCATGCTCCGCGTCGCACTCCGCCCCCGCTTCCTCGGGCTCCTCGCCCTGATGGTCGTGGCGACGCTCGTGTGCGGGCTCCTCGCCGGATGGCAGTGGGACCGCGCCCACCGGGCGCTGAGCGACAAGGCTGAGGGCCCCCAGCAGATCGGCGACCTCCGTGACGTCGTGGGCGTCGGGGACGCGGTGACCAACGAGATCGTCGGCGACATCGTCACGGCCGACGGGCGCTTCGTGCCGGGCGAGCAGATCCTGGTGCCCGGCCGCGTGATCGACGGCCAGGAGGCCGTGATCGTGGTCTCCGCCTTCCTCGTCGAGCTCGAGGACGGCACCGAGGCGCGCCTCCCCGTCGCGCGCGGCTGGCTGCCCGCCGCCGAGGTGACGGGCCCGGACGGCGCCCTCGACCCCGACCTCGCACCCGCGTCCCCCGAGGGGGAGGTCCACCTCTCCGGGCGCCTCGAGGCGAGCGAGGCCGCCTCCGGGGGCGTCGCCGACGGGGTGGCGCGGGAGATCGCGACCCCGCTGCTGGTCAACGAATGGGGCTCCCCGATGTACGCCGGCTATGTCGCGCAGGAGGCCGCCGACGCCCCGCTCACGGCGCTGCCCGCGGCAGAGTCCGAGTTCTCCCGCGGGCTGGACTGGCAGAACATCGGCTACTCCTTCCAGTGGGTGATCTTCGGCCTCTTCTTCCTGTACCTGTGGTGGCGCTCCGTGCGCACCACCCATCTCGACGAGCTCGCCGAACGCCGCGAGGAGGCCGAGCGACGGCTCGCCGAGGTCTCCGACAGCGCGGCGGAGGACGACTCCGACCTCGCCGCCTCGGGCGCCGGCCCGAGCCTGCGCCCCATCCCCCAGAAGACCCCCGACAAGGACGTGTGACCGTGCCCGCAGAACGCCCCCTCGACGAAGTCGCCGCCAGGACCTCCTTCGCCCGCTTCCGCGTGGCCTCCATCGTGGAGGGCATCGCGCTGCTGGTGCTCGTGGGCATCATGACCATGCGCTACGTCGTCTTCGGCGGGGACGCCTGGTTCACCTCGACCTCGCCCTTCTGGGAGCAGGTCTCCTCCGTGTGGTCCCCGATCCACGGCCTGATCTACATGGTCTATGTGGTCCTCGGCTTCGACCTGTGGATGAAGATGCGCTGGGGCCTGCCGCGGATGCTGCTGCTGATGTTCTTCGGCGTCGTCCCGGTGCTGTCCTTCTTCGGCGAGCGCTGGACCCATCAGAAGGTCGAGTCCGATCTCGCCCGTCGTCCCACCCTGCAGGACCAGGAGCGGGTCTGACCTTGCGTGAGCAGGGTCGCGCCCGGAGCCGCCGGACCGCGGCGCCCCGCGCCCCGGGCTGGACGTAGACTCGGGCAGGTGACCGACACCGACCAGCGCCCTGTCCTCGTCGTCGACTTCGGCGCCCAGTACGCACAGCTCATCGCCCGTCGTGTGCGCGAGGCCCGGGTCTACTCCGAGATCGTCCCGCACTCGATGCCCGTCGACCGGATGCTCGCGAAGGACCCCCGCGCGATCATCCTCTCCGGCGGTCCGAGCTCCGTCTACGCCGAGGGCGCCCCCCGCCTGGACCCGGCCCTGCTCGACGCGGGCGTGCCCGTGCTCGGGCTCTGCTACGGCTTCCAGTCGATGGCCGCGGCGGCCGGCGGCACCGTCTCCCCGACGGGAGTGCGCGAGTACGGCGCGACCCGGCTCGAGGCACTCGACGCCTCTTCCGAGCTCCTCTCCGACCAGGACGTCGACCAGAACGTGTGGATGAGCCACGGAGATTCCGTGACCGCCGCGCCCGAGGGGTTCGCGGTCGTCGCGACCTCGGCCGGCAGCCCCGTCGCCGCCTTCGAGAACACCGAGCGGAGTCTCTACGGCGTCCAGTGGCATCCGGAGGTGGGCCACTCCGACCGCGGCCAGGAGGTGCTCGAGAACTTCCTGCACCGCGGCGCGGGCATCGAGCCGTCATGGACCACCGGCAACGTCATCGAGGAGCAGGTCGAGCGGATCCGCGCCCAGGTGGGGGAGGGCACCGCGATCTGCGCGCTCTCCGGCGGCGTGGACTCGGCCGTCGCCGCCGCCCTCGTGCAGCGCGCCATCGGCGACCGGCTCACCTGCGTGTACGTGAACCACGGCCTGATGCGCCAGGACGAGTCGGCGCAGATCGAGAAGGCCTTCGGCGAGTCCACCGGCGGCGCGAAGCTGGTCATGGTCGATGCGGAGGAGCAGTTCCTCACCGCGCTCGCCGGGGTCACGGATCCCGAGGACAAGCGCAAGATCATCGGGCGGGAGTTCATCCGCACCTTCGAGCAGGCCCAGGCGGACATCCTCCGCGAGCAGGGCGTCGTCGAGGGGGAGGGCGCCGACCTCCACGCGGAGGCCAAGGCGTTCCTGGTCCAGGGCACGCTCTACCCCGACGTGGTCGAGTCCGGCGGCGGCGAGGGCGCGGCGAACATCAAGAGCCACCACAACGTGGGCGGCCTGCCCGAGGACCTCTCCTTCGAGCTGGTCGAGCCGCTGCGCACCCTGTTCAAGGACGAGGTGCGCGCCGTCGGCTCCGAGCTCGGCCTGCCCGACGAGATCGTCTGGCGCCAGCCCTTCCCGGGCCCCGGCCTCGGCATCCGGATCATCGGCGAGGTCACCAGGGAGCGCCTGGAGATCCTGCGCGCGGCCGACGCGATAGCGCGTGCCGAGCTGACCGCCGCGGGCTTGGACCGGACCATCTGGCAGTGCCCCGTCGTGCTCCTGGCCGACGTGCGCTCCGTGGGCGTCCAGGGCGACGGCCGCACCTACGGCCACCCCGTCGTGCTGCGCCCCGTCACCAGCGACGACGCAATGACCGCCGACTGGGCCAAGGTGCCCTACGACGTGCTCTCCCGCATCTCCACCCGCATCACCAACGAGGTCAGCGAGATCAACCGCGTCACCCTCGACATCACCTCGAAGCCCCCGGGGACCATCGAGTGGGAGTGAGCGGAGCGGCCTGAGCCGCCCCCTCCTCGAACGGGCCGGGGCCCGAGCCGCCGCATCGCGCGCAGGCTCGGGCCCCGGCCCGTCCACGTGCGCGGTCGCTCGTGCCGCCAGGACTCAGCACATAGTCCGGGGCGATGTTCCATCGCTTCCAGAGCTCGGTCCCGAATCGGAGAGGCAGCTTCCCTGGGATCTTCGCGATGACCAACGGTCTGCGCGATGCCGGGCTGCTCACCCCGGCGGACGAGGAGTGGGTGCGCTGGGAGAACGCGCACGGCGAGGCCGCTTACACCGACCCGAGCACCGTCGTCGCGGACTGCTACAGCCCGCGGACCAATCCCGGAGCACGTTCCTGGTTCAAGGGGGAGGCCTATGAGCTCCTGGCGATGGCTCGTCGTTACGCCGCGCTCCTGGATTGCTACGAGGTCCCATGGGTCGAGCTCCGCACCACTCGGCCCGGGCGCCTGGTCTTCGAGGATGCGATGCAGGTCGTCGCGGTGCCTTTCGTTCACGAGGAGCACTGGCCGTTGCGCGTCCCCGCCAGCGGGCTCAGAGGGACAGATCGGGCTCGATCGCGCTGAGTGCCTTGCCCCGGGACTTCGCATAGGCGATCTCCCGGCGAGTTGCCTCACCGAGATATCCGTCGACGCTCACGACGCGAACCTCGTCGGCGAGGTCGATCCGCCGCAGGTGAAGTGTCCCGAGAGTCTCTCGATGTTCCCGAGTCAGCTCGCGGGCCGTCTCCTCCGGAGCCAGCACGATGACGCCCAGCGCCGTGAGTCTGCGACGTTCGGCGCGGAACAGCGCGGAGAGTGTCATCGAGCCACACAGGCACACGACTCGGGGGTGCACGGTCACGCCCTCACGCCGGGGTCGGCGGTTCGAGGAGCCGGGAGGGGTGCGAAGGCGCGGTCGCATGCCAGGAGCGGGTCCGCTCGAAGGTCTCCCAGCCCATCGAGGAGTAGATCCCGTCGGCGCCGGTGGGGGAGTCGTCGTCGACCTCGAGGTCCACGAACTGCCGCCCGCGCTCGGCCGCGTCGCGCAGCGCGGCGTGCAGCAGCGACTTCGCCACGCCGTGGCCGCGGGCGCTGCGGTGCACGCCGAGGTACTCGAGATAGGTGCCCTCGCCGCGGTGCGCGGTGGCCTTCATCGGGGCGGCGACGAGACCGCCGGCGGGCAGCCACCGGCCCTCGCGCTCGATCTCCGCGATCCACCAGTGGTCCCAGTCCGCCTCGTCCGGGGACTCGATGAGGCGCTGGACGAACTCGGCGAAGGACTCCCGGTAGGAGTTGAAGTGGTCGGCGAAGGACTCCTCGAGCATCCGATGGACGGTGCGGACGTCCTGGGCGACGGGCAGACCGGACTCGTGGCGGTGCACGCGCCGGACCCGGGTGCCCTCGCGCGGAGCGGGCAGCGAGGTCGCCTCCTCCGGGGAGACGGGGCGGCGCATGTGCAGCCAGGAGCGGACCATCTCGTAGCCCGCCGCCTCCAGGAGCTGCGCGCGGTCGACGTCGAGCTCGTTCGCGTCGGTGGTGAGCTTGGTGGACTCCACGCCCCGGGCACGGGCGAAGGAGCCGCCCACCTCGACCGCCCAGTCCAGCAGCGAGGCGGCGAGCGCCTCCCGCTCGGGGACGTCGGCGGCGATCACGAACTGGACGTTCGTGCGCCCGCTCGCCCGGTCCTCGAGCGCGATCCAGGCCAAGGGCGGCAGCTCGAGGGTGGGGGAGCCGTCGGCACCGGCCGGTACGACGACGACCTGGCGTCGGGCCCACGACTTCAGTCCCACCATCCGTGAGCGGAGCCCCGCCTCGTCGGCCGCGGCCTCGGGGTCGTAGCGGCGCATCGCGGCGGTGAGCAGGGCGGCCACGGGGGCCACGTCCGAGGCGAGCGGCAGTCGTGTGGCGAGTCGGCCGTCGAGGGCGGCGGGCAGCGTGGGCGCGAAGTGATCGACGAGCAGCATCCGTCCATCTTTCCACGCGCGGAGGGGAGGGATCCGGGCATCCGGGGACGGGGGTTCGATGCGCCGGGCCGGGAACGTCGAGAGCACCGATCCTCCCGGTCCGGGCGGGGGAATCGGTGCTCTCGGCGGCGTGCCGTGGCGGGCGGCGTCGGCGCGGGTCAGCGGGCCGCGGGCTCCCCGCCGTCCCGGCCGTCGGCCTCGGGGTCGACGGCGCGGACCTCCCCGGTGGCGGTCACGGACTCGGCCGCGCCGACGGCGGCCAGCGCCCCGGTGGTGGTGGGGACGAGCTGCTCCTCGGACTGCGCGACGACGTCCTCGGCGCTCTCGACGGTCTCGCGCAGAGGGACCTGCTTGACGAACAGCGACAGCACGAAGGCCAGCACGACGAAGGGCACGGCGGTGAGGAACACGACGTGCATCGCCTCGCCCATCCCCATGCGGATCGGGTCCACGAGGAAGGCGGGCAGCTGCTCGAGAGCGGCCGGGTCCAGCACCGCGGCCTCGAGGCCCGAGGCGTCGAGATCCCCGCCGCCCTGCTGGAGCGCGGCGAGCTGCTCGGCGGGCAGCGCGGAGATCTGCTCCTGGATGGCGGTGCCCATCTGGGCGGTCATCACGGTGCCGAGCACGGCGGTGCCGATCGTCGAGCCGATGTTGCGGAAGAACTGGACCGCGGCGGTGGCGATCCCGAGCTCGCGCCGGGAGACCACGTTCTGGACCACGAGCGTGAACACCTGCATGCACAGGCCCAGGCCCAGGCCGATCACGACCATGGCGAGGGTGAGATGCCACTGCGAGTCGCCGTACTGCAGATTCGCCAGCAGCAGGTAGCCGCCCACGAGCACGGCGCCGCCGAGCACGAGGAAGATCTTGTAGGTGCCCAGGCGCGTGATCAGCAGGCCCACCACGATCGAGGTGAGGATCATCGCGACCGACAGCGGGATCAGGATCGCGCCGGAGTTCGTGGCGGAGACGCCCATGACGCCCTGCGCGTAGACCGGGATGTAGATGATCGCGCCGAACATCGCGACCGAGATCGCGAAGGAGGCCGCGACGGAGAGGGCGACGATCGGGCGCAGCAGCAGGTGCATCGGCAGCAGCGGCTCGGCCACCTTGGTCTCGATGACCACGAAGGCGATCAGGAACGCGGCCGCGACCGCGTACATCCCGATGATGACGGGGGAGTCCCAGGCATAGTCGTTGCCGCCCCAGGTGGTGGCGAGCAGGCCGATCACCAGACCGGGCGTGAGGGTGGCCATGCCCAGCAGGTCGACCTTGCCGTGCTGACCGGCCACGGGCAGGTGCAGGTAGCGCAGGATGAAGCCGAAGGCCGCCACACCGAGCGGGAGGGTGAGGTAGAACAGCCAGCGCCAGCCGAAGTTGTCGGTGATGGTGCCGCCGATGAGCGGGCCCACCACGGAGGTCACGCCGAAGACGGCGCCCATGATTCCCTGGTACTTGCCGCGCTGTCGCGGCGGGATGATGTCGCCGATGATCGTCTGGCTCAGCGGCATCAGGGTGCCCATGCCGAGGCCCTGCACGGCGCGGGCGAAGACGAGGAACCAGAAGCCCTGGGCGAGGCCGGCGAGCACCGAGCCGATCATGAACACGGCGAGGCCGCCGAGGTAGAACCAGCGGCGACCGTAGAGGTCGGAGAGCTTGCCGACGATCGGGACCGCGACGGCGGAGACGAGCATCGCGGCGGTGGCGATCCAGCTGTAGTGCTCGACGCCGCCGAGCTCCGCGACGATGCGCGGCATCGCCGGGCCGACGATGGTCTGGGAGAGGGAGGCCACGAACATGCCGAGCATGAGCCCGACGAAGACGAGCGTGCCCTGGCGGTCGAGGCCGGTGAAGGCGGCGGGTTCCGCGGCGACGGGTTCCGGCGCCCGGGTGGTGGATGCGGTCATGGAGTCCTCGGGAGTGGTGCGGTGAGCGGGAGACGGCCGCAGCGCCCCGTCGGGCTGTGGCTCGGCAATGCTACAGAACTGTTGCACTCACTGCACTATTGCATCGAGTGCAGATTCTGTGATCTGTCGGACCTACCATGGACCCGTGACCCACGCTCAGACCTCCGTCGACCACGACCACGATCCCGCCGCCGCCGAGGAGCTCGGCCTGCGGGAGCAGAAGAAGCGCCAGACCCGCATGGCCATGCACCGCGCCGCGCTCGAGCTCGTCGTCGAGCACGGCCTCTCCGGCGTCACCGCGCAGATGATCGCCGAGCGCGCCGGGGTCTCCACGCGCACCTTCTTCAACCACTGGGCCACCAAGGAGTCGGCGATCCTCGGGGTGATCGGGGACGAGGGCGAGCGCGCGATCGCCTCCCTCCGGGATCGGCTCGAGGTGATGAGCGTGCGCGACGCGATGCGCGCGATGATGCGCGAGGCGATCGCGAACATTCCCGTCGACCGGGGGCTGCGCGAGCTGAAGAAGCAGGTCATGGAGCAGGAGCCGAGCCTGCACCTGGTCTCCAGCGGGAACCTCCAGGCGATGCAGACCGAGCTGGTCGAGGTGCTGGAGGAGGCCCTCGACGGTGAGGACTCCCGCGACCGCGCCGTGATCCTGGTGCAGGTCAGCTTCGCCCTGACGCGCAGCGCCTTCGCCATCTCCATGCGGCGCGGCATCGACCCGGTCAGCGCCTTCGACCAGGTCCTCGGGCTCTACGACGAGCCCGACATCGACCTCTGAGCCGACGGCCCGTCGGCCGCCTCAGCGCAGCAGCCGCCCGGTGCCCGTCGTCCAGCCGCGACCGTCGGCCAGACGCTCGGCGACCCCGCGCTCGAGCCGGGTGCGGCGAGGGAGGGTGTCCGGATCCACCGGGGGCCGCTTGCCGAAGGTGAAGAACAGTGCGCCGTCGGCGCCGTGGGGGTCGCTGCCGATCGACTCCCAGCGCGCGGCGAAGCGCGCCAGGTTCGACTCCGGCCCGGTGATCTCCGCGAACTGGTCGCTCAGCAGCCAGGAGTCGCACGTGAACTCGTGCCCGAAGCGGGGCGCGTCCGCGGGGCGATCGGCGCCCAGGTCCGCGTAGTTCTCGGTGAAGTAGGCCACGGCCGCATCGAAGGAGGCGTCGACCGCGGTCGGGTCGAGCGGCCCGGTCGCCGGGATGTGGGTGCCGATCACCCAGCGCACGGGCTCGTCGTCGCCGGTGCGCTCCGCACCGGTGCGGTCCTCGCCCTGCTCGAGGAGGGCCACGCGGCGCCGCGAGAGATCGAACTGGAGCCGGCCCAGGTGCACGAGCCGGCCCGCCCAGTTCCCGCACACCCAGTGCAGCTGGTGCAGGCCGAGGCGGTCGGTACCCGTGCGGTGGACCCGCATCTGCTGGCCGAGGTCCGCGAGCACCTGCCAGGACAGAGCGGCGTCGAGGCCGCGCGCGGCGTGCCAGGCCCGCACTGTCGAGGTCGAGACGAGGAAGGCGAGGATCGGGATCAGCCCCTCCCCGGGGGCGAGGCGCTGCTGGAGCGCGTCGTGGCGGTCCTTGTCCGCGGCGAGATCGACCTCCGGGACCTCCAGTCCTGCGGCCGCTCGCAGACGGTTCGCCGCGGTGGTCACCTCGGCGAGGATCTCCTCGTCCGCGGCGGCGGCGTCGAGCAGGGGCATCAGGTCCTCGGCGTCGGCGCCGGTGATGCCGAGCCGGTCGAGCAGGGCGGTGCGGGAGGGAGCGGTGAGCATCACGCGCACGTCGGGAGCGGCGAGCTCGTCCTCGGCGCGGATCTCGGCGGGAGGGGCGTCAGTCATGGGGCAACGGTAGCGGGTGGGCCACCTCACCCCGCTACGATCGACCCGTCCCGCACTCGATCGAGCCGGCACGCCGGCGAGGAGGCCCCGATGACCAGCCCGCAGCAGGATCCCGCCAGCACCGAGGAGCAGCCGGACGCGTCGACGCCGGAGCAGGTCGAGGCCGGGACGGAGGCTCTCGAGGCCGGGGCGGGGGCTCCCGAGGCCGGGAAGGCCGCGCCCGAGGCGGGGACGGAGGCGCCCGCCGCGCCGCCCGCGAGCTCCGCCGAGGCGGAGGCGATCCGCACCGCCTACGCCTTCGAGGGCGGTCGCATCCACCTCGGCGCCATGCTCGACGGCGAGGAGCCCGATCCCAGCGTCCCGGTGAACCTCGCCGTGTCGATGCTGAACCGTCACGGACTCATCGCCGGTGCGACCGGGACCGGCAAGACCCGCACCCTGCAGGTCATCGCCGAGCAGGCCGCCCACGCCGGGGCCGCCGTGTTCGTCGCGGACATGAAGGGCGACCTCTCCGGCATCGCCGTGCCCGGCACCGCCTCCGAGAAGCTCACCGCGCGCGCCGCCGCCCGCGGTCAGGAGTGGGTCTCCCGCGCCGCGCCGACGGAGTTCTTCACCCTCGGCGGGCAGGGCGAGGGCGTCCCGATCCGCACCACCGTGAGCGACTTCGGGCCGGTGCTGATGGCGAAGGTGCTCGAGCTGAACCCCACTCAGGAGTCCTCGCTCGGCCTGATCTTCCACTACGCCGACGCCCAGGGCCTGGCGCTGCTGGACCTCAAGGACCTGCGCGCCCTGATCCAGTTCCTCACCTCCGACGAGGGCAAGGACGAGCTCAAGGGCATCGGCGGGATCTCGAGCGCGACCGCGGGCGTGATCCTGCGCAGCCTCACCTCGTTCGAGGCCTCAGGCGCCGACGTCTTCTTCGGCGAGCCCGCCTTCGACACCCAGCAGCTGCTGCGCACGCAGGACGGCGCGGGAATGATCTCCTGCCTCGAGCTGCCCGGGGTCGCCTCCCGCCCGGCACTGTTCTCGACCTTCATGATGTGGATGCTGGCCGAGCTGTACCAGGAGCTGCCCGAGGTGGGCGATGCCGAGGTGCCGAAGCTCGTGTTCTTCTTCGACGAGGCGCACCTGCTGTTCAAGGACGCCTCCAAGGCGTTCCTCGAGCAGGTCGTCCAGACCGTGCGCCTGATCCGCTCCAAGGGCGTGGGCATCTTCTTCATCACCCAGACGCCGAAGGACATCCCCTCCGACGTCCTCGCCCAGCTCGGCAACCGTGTCCAGCACGCGCTGCGCGCCTTCACCCCGGACGACGCGAAGGCGCTCAAGGCCACCGCGAAGACCTTCCCCACCTCCGAGCACGACCTCGAGCAGGTCATCCCCGCGCTCGGCACCGGCGAGGCGATCGTCACCGTGATGAGCGAGGACGGCGCCCCGACGCCGGTCGCGATCACCGCGGTGCGCGCCCCGGAGAGCTCGATGGAGCCGGCCGGGGAGCAGGTCATCAAGGACGCCGCGGCCGCCTCGCCGCTCATGGACGAGTACGGCACGGCGGTGGACAACGAGTCCGCCTACGAGATCCTGCAGAAGCGGGCCGAGGCGGATGCGGCGGCCGAGGGTGCCGCGGCGGAGGAGGGGGCCGCCGCCGGGAAGGACGCCGAGCCCTCCGGGAAGGAGGCGCCGGAGGGGAAGAGGGCACCCGCCGCGAAGAAGGACGAGGGGCTCATGGGCAACCCCGCCGTGAAGTCCTTCCTGCGCTCGGCCGGCACCGTGCTCGGACGCGAGATCAGCCGCTCCCTGTTCGGGACCCGCAAGCGGCGCTGACCCGGAACGGCGGACGACCTCGGCCCCGCGGAGCGGAGATCCAGCGCTCCGCCCCGCGGGGCCGACGGCAGTTCCGGCCCGTGGGGCCGTCGGCGATTCCGCCTGCGTGGCCGACGGCAGCTCCGCCCGCGGGGCCGATGGCGGCGTGAGGGCCGACCGGGCGCGAGCGGGGCAGCTCAGAGCCGGCGGCGGCTCACCAGAAGTAGCCGCGGCCCGCGCAGTAGGTCGCGACCTGCTCGACGCTCAGCCAGTGATGGCTGGGCAGGGAGGCGGAGAGCGTGGACCCCGCCGGATCGGCGATGCGCAGCGTGCGGCTCGAGGCGTCGTAGCCGTCGATCGTGACGAAGTGGAAGATGTCGCTCGTGTTCCCGCCCCAGTTCGGATACTCCCCGGTCACCACCCACCAGTTGCACACGGTGGCGAAGCCGTCGTCGACGTTGGTCGTCGCCCGCTCCCACAGCAGGTCCGCGTCGGCCTTCGAGGCGGAGGTGCCCTCCATCCACTGATCGCGATAGGTCGCGCCGGGCAGCCGAGCGGTGAGCACGGGGGAGACGGCGCCGAAGTTCGTGCCGTTGTCCGTCGTGGCGAGCTCGGCGGCGAGCGTGTCCAGGCTCGGGGGCTGCACCTTCGCGCTCAGCGCGATGGCGACCGCCGTGGGCCCGCAGTAGAAGAAATTCGGCTGCTGCTGGTACGCCGTGGGGAGCACGGTCTGCGCCGCGGAGGCGTGCGGGGCGACGGCGAGAGTGCCGAGGCCGGCCGCAGCGGTCACCCCCAGGGTCTTCAGGAAGGTCCTGCGGTCGGGAGCGATGGTCGTCATGGGAGGTGCCTCGTCCTGTGCTCGGGTGGACTGCCGCCGGCGGATCCGGCACCTCGACGCTATGCACGGCCGACGGCGCGGGGGAAGGGGAGTCCTGCCCATTGACAGAGACCGCCGTGAGCGGGGAGCACCTGGTCGGCGCCGTTGGACGCACCGATCCGCCGTGCTCCGGGAGCAGGACGGCGCCCCCACCGAGCGGTGGGGACGCCGTCCTGGTCGTACGGGGTCAGATCACTTCTTGCCCTGGTTGGCGACGGCCTCGGCGGCGGCCTTCGCAGCGACCGGGTCGAGGTAGCGGCCGCCCTTCTCGACGGGCTGGAAGTCCTCGTCGAGCTCGTAGACCAGCGGCTGGCCGGTGGGGATGTTCAGGCCGGAGATCTCCTCGTCGGAGATGCCGTCGAGATACTTCACCAGCGCGCGCAGGGAGTTGCCGTGGGCGGCGATCAGCACGACCTTGTCGTCGACGAGATCGGGCTTGATGCCCTCCTCCCAGTAGGGGAGGAAGCGCTCGACGACGTCCTTGAGGCACTCGGACCTCGGCAGCTGGTCGCCGAGATCGGCGTACTGCGGGTCCTGGTCCTGGGAGAACTCGGTGCCGAACTCGATCTCGGGCGGCGGGGTGTCGTAGGAGCGGCGCCAGGCCATGAACTGCTCCTCGCCGTACTTCTCCCGGATCTCGGCCTTGTTCATGCCCTGCAGCGCGCCGTAGTGGCGCTCGTTCAGGCGCCAGTCGCGCTTGACCGGGATCCAGTGACGGTCGGCGGCGTCGAGGGAGAGGTTCGCGGTCATGATCGCGCGGCGCTGCAGCGAGGTGTGCACGACATCGGGGAGGATGCCGGCCTCCTTCATCAGCTCGCCGCCGGCGGTGGCCTCCTCGCGGCCCTTGTCGGTCAGGGCCACGTCGACCCAGCCGGTGAACAGGTTCTTCGCGTTCCAGTCGCTCTCGCCGTGGCGGAGCAGCACGAGTGTGTAGGTCATGAGCCCAGGGTACGCGGGCGCGTGCTGCGATGCATGTCGCGACCCCCGGGCGCGGGCGGTGCGATCGGTGGGCCCGCGCCGTCGCTAGGCTCGCGGGCATGACCTCCACCGATGTCCGGTCCTTCCTCGACGTGCCCGTGATCCTGCTCGATCTCGACGGGACCATCGTCGACTCCGGCCCCGGGATCCTCGACTCCTTCGCTCACGCCTTCGCCGAGTGCGGGGTGCCGCTGCCCCCGCCCGCCGTGCTGCGCACCTTCCTGGGCCCGCCGCTCGAGGAGTCCTTCCGTGACGTCCTGGGGCTGAGCGAGGCACGCTCCGACGAGCTGCGCCGCGCCTACGGGGCGCACTACCGGGTCAACGGCCTGCGCACCGCGACGCCCTATGCGGGGATCGCGGACCTGGTCCGAGCGCTCACCGGGGAGGGGCGCACGGTCGCCGTCGCGACGAACAAGCGCGAGACCACCGCGCGGAGCCTGCTGGAGCACCTCGGTCTCGCGAAGCTCTTCGACCTGATTGGCGGCACCGACCCCGGCGCGGGACGCTCGGGCAAGGCGGCCGTGATCGGCAGCGTCCTGGAGCGCCTGGACGTCCCGGCCGGGGCAGGGGAGGCCGCCGGACCGGTGCGGGCCGTGATGGTCGGGGACCGACTGCACGACGCCGACGGGGCCGCCGCGCACGGTCTGCCCGCGATCCTGGTGGGCTGGGGATACGGCGGCGCGCCCGAGCGCGAGGCGGACCTCCCGCGCGCCGACTCCGTCGAGGAGCTCGCCGGGATGCTGCTGCGCTGACCAGGGCCATCGGCAGGGTCGAGGCCCGCGTCGACGGACTGCGGCTGCGGTCGGAGGTCTGCCGCCGTCGGCGGCGGTCCTCAGGCCTCGACGAGCACGGTGAAGGGGCCGTCGTTGGTCAGCCCCACCCGCATCTGCGCACCGAACCGGCCGGTCCCGACCTGCACGCCGCGGGAGCGGATCGCGTCGACGACCTGCTCGATGAGCGGTTCCGCGACAGGTCCCGGTGCGGCGGCGCCCCAGGAGGGCCGCCTGCCCTTGCGCGTCTCGCCGTAGAGGGTGAACTGGGAGACGACGAGCACCTGCGCCCCGGCGTCGAGCACCGAGCGCTCTCCCTCGAGGATCCGCAGCTCGGCGATCTTGCGCGCGATGGTCGCGACCTGCTCCGGACCGTCCTCGTGGGTCACGCCCACCAGGGCCAGCAGTCCTTCGCCCTCGACGGCACCGACCACCTCGCCCTCGACCTCGACCTGGGCACCGTCGACTCTCTGGAGCACTGCACGCATGCCCCCGATCGTGGCACAGGAGCGGCCCGCCCCGGAGGGGCCGGCCCGTCCCCGAGCGGTCAGCGCGGTGGGATCGAGGAGATCCTGCGCTCCTGCGTGGGGGAGTCGTCCTCCGCCGGCGCGACGCCGGGGGCGTCCCAGCGGGGCGCGGACTGCGGCAGGGGCGAGGGGTGCTGCGGCGGCGCCGAGGAGTGCTGCGTGGGCGCGGACGGCTCGGGCGGGGCCGACGGGTTCCGAGGGGGCGCGGACTGCTGCTGCATCGGGGCCGACGGGTGCTCCGGGGGCGCGGACTGCCGGTGCAGCGGGGCCGAGGTGTGCTGCGGCGGTGCGGACGGGCGCTGCGCCGATCGAGACTGTTCGGACTGCAGCGGAGGAGCCTGAGAGGGCGCCGACCGCTGCGGCGGTGCGGACTGCTGCACCGCCGAGGACCCCGACGGAGGGGCGATCCCGGTCCGGGCGCTCGCGGCGGGGACCTGCCGCACCCCGGTCGGTCCCTGTGTCGGATGCGTCTGCGCGAGAGGGCGGCTGCCCGTGGCCGGTCCGCCGGACGGCGTCGCCACGACCTGCTCGAGGCGACGCCGCTCAGCGTGCCGTGCCGCCGAGACCCACTCCTCGGCCACCCGCACGATCGCCTCGGTCGCGGCCTCCCAGGCCGCTTCCTGCTGGCGGTGCGGACCGGTCGCGAGGGAGAGCACCACCCCGGCCGAGCGCAGGGCGAGCTCGACGGGGTCCACCCGCTCCTCGAAGCTCTCGTGCCAGGTGCGGATCGCGTCCTCGACCCGCTCCTGCATGCCGCGGTCGATGCGTCCGGCGTTGCCGTAGTCGGCGAGCACGCTCAGGTGGGCGAGCAGGCAGGCGAGGTCGTCGGCCCGTCGGCCCGGCCCGACGGTGTCGATGTCGAGCAGGCCCACGACCCTCCCGTCCTGGACGAACACCTGCGCCTCGTAGAAGTCGCCGTGCACCACGTCGTGCGGGCGCGTGTCGAGACGCTGCTCGAGGGCGGCCAGCCCCTCCCGGATCTCCCGCACCAGCGCGTCCAGCCGCGGCCCGAGCGACGGCACCGCGGAGGCGACGATCCCCGCGTAGAACTCGACCGAGTCCGTCCACGGCGGGCGCAGGGTCAGGCCATACATCGAGGCGGGCAGCCGGTCCAGCAGCGCCACGAGGTCCTCGGCCCGGCACGAGTCCATGCCCTCGTCGATCACCGCGCGGGCGAGGGGGCGGCCGGGCAGCTCCGCGAGCACCACCAGGCCCTGGTGATGGGCGATCACCTCGGGCACGGGCACGCCGGCGGCGAGCAGACGCTGATGACGCTCCACGATCTCGCCGCTGCGGTGCGGCTGCATGACCTTGAGGTACACCGCGGCCGGGCCCTGGGAGGCGCGCAGCACGGCGCGGCGCCCGGGGCGATAGGAGACCACGTCGATCGCGATCGGCTCGGACGCCTCCGGTCCGAGCGCGACCCCGAGGTCGGCCAGGGTGCGGCCCACGATGTCCGGGTAGCAGACCTGCGGGAGCATCGGCAGCCACGGGTCGTGGGGGTAGCGCCACACGCGGACGTTGATGTCGCCGTCGGTCATCACCAGGGTCTGCTCGGCGACGTAGAGGTTCTTCTCCCGCTCGCCGATGTGGGCGCTCGCCCCGAACAGCTCCTCCCGTGCCGGGGCCTGCGGGCCGTCGAGCTCGGGCCAGGAGACCTGGGTGCGGTACAGGGCCTTGGTGCTGCGGCCGGGCCGGTGGTCGACGTGGTCGAGCTGCCAGCTGTGCAGCACCCCGCCCGAGTTGCCGACAGCCGAGCGGAGCAGCCCTCCGGCTCCGGGCCCGGTGAGCAACTCGGAGCCGTCCTGCGTGTGTGACATGGGCGATTCACTCTGTTCTGTGGTCATCGGGCGGCTGCGCCTACGATGCTTGCATGGCTGATCGTACCGATAACCTCACCAGCGGGAATCTCCTGGGGATCCCGGAGACCCGACTCCCCGACGATTTCGTCGACGTCCAGGTCGCCGAGGAGCTCGTCGAGGGCGATCCGCGCGAGGCGGTCGCGGCGCATCTCGACTCCCCGCTCGCCTGGGCCACGCTCGCCGAGGACGCGCTGAGCGACGGCGACCTGATCACCGCCTACGCCTGCGCCCGCACCGGCTACCACCGCGGCCTCGACGCGCTGCGCCGCAACGGCTGGCGCGGCCAGGGCCCGATCCCCGCCTCGCACGCCCCGAACCGCGGGGTGCTGCGTGCGCTGGCGATGCTGGGGGAGACCTCGCGCCGTCTGGGGGACCAGCCCGAGGCCGACCGCATCACCGATTTCCTACGCGAGGCCGATCCGAGCCTGCTGGACTGATCACGGTCCGCCGCGTCGGCCGCCCGCTCCGCCTCCCGGCGGGGCGGGCTGCCCTGTGTTGGTAGGATCCTCGCGGTCGTCCGACCGCGTCCCCGTACCCTCGTCCCAGGAGTCGCCATGCCCGCCGTCGTGATCGTCGGAGCCCAGTGGGGCGACGAGGGGAAGGGCAAGGCCACCGACCTGCTCGGGGAGCGGGTCGACTACGTCGTCAAGCCCAACGGAGGCAACAACGCCGGCCACACCGTGGTCGTCGAGGGCGAGAAGTTCGAGCTCAAGCTCCTTCCCGCCGGCATCCTCTCCCCGCAGGTCACCCCCGTGATCGGCAACGGCGTGGTGGTCAACCTCGAGGCGCTGTTCGAGGAGATCGGCATGCTCGAGGCGCGCGGCGTGGACACCGGCCGCCTCCGCATCAGCGCGAACGCCCATGTGGTCGCGCCCTACCACCAGACCCTCGACAAGGTCACCGAGCGCTTCCTGGGCAAGCGCGCGATCGGCACCACCGGCCGCGGCATCGGCCCGGCGTACATCGACAAGGTCGGCCGCCTCGGCATCCGCATCCAGGACCTCTTCGACGAGTCCATCCTGCGCCAGAAGGTCGAGAGCGCCCTGCGCCAGAAGAACGAGCTGCTGGTCAAGCTCTACAACCGCCGCGCCGTCGAGGTCGAGGAGATCGTCGAGACCCTCCTGTCCTATGCGGAGCGCCTGCGCCCGATGGTCGTGGACACCACCGTGCTGCTCGGCGACGCGCTGGACCGCGAGGAGGTCGTGCTCATGGAGGGCGGCCAGGCCACCTTCCTCGACGTCGACCACGGCACCTACCCCTTCGTCACCAGCTCCAATCCCACCGCGGGCGGCGCCGTGACGGGCACGGGCGTCGGCCCCACCCGGATCGACCGCGTGATCGGGATCGTCAAGGCGTACACCACCCGCGTGGGCGCCGGACCGTTCCCCACCGAGCTCGAGGACAAGTGGGGCGAGTACCTGCAGCGCGTCGGCGGCGAGGTGGGCGTGAACACCGGACGGCCGCGCCGCTGCGGCTGGTACGACGCGCTCATGATCCGCCACGCCGTGCGGATCAACGGCTTCACGGACATCGTGCTCACCAAGCTCGACGTGCTCACCGGCATCGACGAGGTGCCGATCTGCACCGGCTACGACGTGGACGGGACGATCCACCGCGAGATGCCGATGACCCAGACCGAGTTCCACCACGCCGTGCCGGTCTACGAGACCCTGCCTGGCTGGACCGAGGACCTCTCCGAGGCGCGGAGCTTCGAGGAGCTGCCCGAGAACGCGCAGAACTACGTGCGACGCCTCGAGGAGCTCGCCGGCTGCCGGATCAGCGCGATCGGCGTGGGCCCGGATCGCGCCGACACCATCGCCGTCCACGACCTCCTGCCGGGGGCGACCGGCTGACGTGGTGACCCGCCGTACCGATCCCGACGCCGGCCGCGCCGCGCTCGCGGCCTGGGCGAGGGACCCCGACGGGGCGCGCCGCCCCGTCCTCGCCCCCGCCGTGCGGCACACCCTCGAGCTCTTCGCCGAGGAGCATCCCGGCGGAGCGGTCGAGCTGCGGGTCCCTCCCTACGCCGCGGTGCAGGCGATCCCCGGCACCCGGCACACCCGCGGGACGCCGCCCGCCGTCGTCGAGACCGACGCCGCGACCTGGCTCGCCCTCGTCAGCGGCGGGACCACCTGGGCCGACGCCGTCGCCGCGGGGCGGGTCACCGCCTCGGGGGAGCGCAGCGACCTCGCCGAGCTGCTGCCGCTGCCCGGGCCGCGGCGCGTGGTCCGGGCAGCTCGTGCCGAGCCGGAGGAGCAGAGCCCAGAGGAGCAGGGACGATGAGCCCGGCCGTCGAGATCGCCGTCGAGGACCTCGCCGGGGTCGAGGTCGCCGCGCTCGGCGGCGCCGACCGCCTCGAGCTGTGCCACGACCTCGCCCGCGGAGGCACCACCCCCGCCCCCGAGCTCGTCGCACGGGCCGTGCGCCGCGCGCGGGAGCTCGCCGCCGTCCGGGACGCGAGGCCCGGCCTCGAGGTGCATGTGCTGATCCGTCCCCGCGCGAGCACCGCCGACTTCCTGGGCCGGCCGACGGAGTTCGCCGCCGACGCCGACGAGGTCGGCACGATGGCCGCCCAGGCGGCCGCCGCCGTCGACGCAGGTGCCGCCGGGGTGGTCCTCGGCGTCCTCACCGCCGACGGCGAGCTCGACGTCCCCGCGCTCGAGAGCGTGCGCGACAGCGCCCTCCTGGCCGCGCAGCGTGCCGGCCGCGGGCTCACCCTGACCCTGCATCGTGCCGTCGACGCGATGCCCTCCCGCGCCTCGCGGGTCGCCGCCGTGCAGGCCGCGATCGGCCTGGGGATCCACCGAGTTCTCAGCTCCGGAGGGCAGTCTCGTGCTCTCGACGGCGCGGAGGACCTGGCCGCGATGGTCGATGCCGCGGAGGATCTCGTCGAGATCTGCGCCGGGGGAGGGGTCCGCCCCGCCGACGTCGTGGACCTCGTCCGCCGCACCGGCGTCGGCTCCGTGCACCTGTCCGCCCGCCGGCGCCCCGGGGCGCCCGTCGAGCCGGACGCCCCCGAGACCCTGACCGATCCGGCGATCGTCGCCGCGGCGGTCGACGCCGCAGGAGAGCTGTGAACACCGTGAACACCCCTGAGAACCCGCAGGCCCCGCACGAGCCCGAGGAGCATCGGAGCCCGGCGACCCCGTCAGACCTCGCCGAGCCCGGGCCCGAGGAGGACGCGCCCGCGGCCGCAGCCGCGTCGCCCGCCGGGGACGCGGACCACGGCGGGGACGAGGCGCCCGGCGGGGACGAGGGCCTGGCCGGCGTCGGGGCGCCCGCCGGGGACGAGTCGCCGGCGACCGGGCGCGGGGGCGCGCGCACCGCCCTGTACGTGCGCCGCCGCCGCACCCCCGCGCTCGGATTCTGGGTGCTGCTCTCCTTCCTCGTGCCCGGGGTCCTGGCCCTGCTCAGTGTGCCGCTGTTCGGGTTCGGCGACCTCCGCGGCGTGGTGAACTTCGTGCTGCTGGCCATGGTCGTCCTCGGCCTGCCGCTCGCGGCGCTCGCCTCGTTCGTCGACGCCCGCCGCCACCGCGGCGAGGAGCGCCGCCGCCGCTGAGGGCATCCGCCGTCCTCGAGCGCGCGCCGACGCCGGGAGCGCCCGGTCGCCCGCCCTTTCCGGGAGGCGGACCCCACAGCGGGGACCACCGCCTGCTGTGGCATCATGGACCGGTGGCACGCGGCGACGGAAAACTCTCCCATGACCTGCTCCCCGGGGAGAAGGGCCCGCAGGACGCCTGCGGGGTCTTCGGCGTCTTCGCCCCCGGTGAGGACGTCTCGAAGCTGACCTACTACGGTCTCTACGCCCTCCAGCACCGCGGGCAGGAGTCCGCGGGCATCGCGACCTCCGACGGCTCGCAGATCCTCGTGTACAAGGACATGGGGCTGGTCTCCCAGGTCTTCGACGAGGCCTCTCTCGAGACGCTCCAGGGGCACCTCGCGATCGGGCACACCCGTTACGCGACCACCGGCGGCTCGGTCTGGTCCAACGCGCAGCCCACCCTCGGCCCGCGGCATGAGGGCACCGTGGCGCTCGCCCACAACGGCAACCTCGTCAACACCGAGGAGCTGCTGGAGCTGATCAAGGAGCGGCAGGGCGCGCCCCGCACCGGTGAGCTCGCCCGCGGCAACACCACCGACACCGCTCTGGTCACCGCGCTGCTGAACTCCGACGGCTCGCTCGCCGACTCGCTCCGCGACGTCATGCCGCGTCTGCGCGGCGCCTACTGCTTCACCCTCATGGACGAGACCGCTCTGTACGCGGCACGGGACCCGCAGGGCATCCGCCCGCTGGTCCTCGGCCGGCTCGAGCGCGGCTGGGTCATCGCCTCGGAGACCGCGGCGCTGGACATCTGCGGCGCGAGCTTCGTGCGCGAGGTCGCCCCCGGCGAGATGATCGTCGTCGACGAGCAGGGGCTCCACAGCGAGCAGGTCGTCCCCCCGCAGCCCAAGGGGTGCGTCTTCGAGTACGTCTACCTCGCGCGTCCCGACACCCGCATCGCCGGCCGCAGCGTGAACGAGTCCCGCGCCGAGATGGGCCGCCAGCTCGCGCGGGAGCATCCGGTCGAGGCGGATCTCGTGATCCCGACCCCCGAGTCCGGCACCCCCGCCGCGATCGGCTACGCCCAGGAGTCCGGGATCCCCTACGGCCAGGGCATGGTCAAGAACGCCTACGTGGGCCGCACCTTCATCCAGCCCAGCCAGACCATCCGCCAGCTCGGCATCCGCCTCAAGCTCAACCCGCTGCGCGAGGTGATCTCCGGCAAGCGGCTCGTCGTCATCGACGACTCCATCGTGCGCGGCAACACCCAGCGGGCGGTGGTGCGGATGCTGCGCGAGGCCGGCGCCGCCGAGGTCCACGTGCGCATCTCCTCGCCGCCGGTGCGGTGGCCCTGCTTCTACGGCATCGACTTCGCCTCCCGGGCCGAGCTGATCGCCAACGGTCTGGGCATCGAGGAGATCGCCCGCTCGATCGGCGCGGACTCCCTCGGCTACATCTCCGAGGAGGGGATGATCGCCGCGACCGAGCAGCCCGAGGAGCGGCTGTGCACCGCCTGCTTCTCCGGGAAGTACCCCGTCGCCCTGCCGGAGCCCGTCGCCCGGGCGCAGGGCATCCTCCAGGCTCGTCAGGACGAGCCAGCCGTCGTCGGGAAGGACGCATGAACACCACCACCGGCCCCGCCGCGGGCGACGCGATCACGTACGCCTCCGCCGGCGTCGACACCGCCGCGGGGGACCGCGCCGTCGAGCTGATGAAGGAGGCCGTCGCCGCGACCCACGGCCCCCAGGTCCTCGGCGGGATCGGCGCCTTCGCCGGCCTCGTCGACGTCAGCGCGCTGAAGGACTACCGCCGCCCGCTGCTGGCCTCCTCGACCGACGGCGTCGGCACCAAGATCGCGATCGCCCGCGCGCTGGACGTGCACGACACCATCGGCCGGGACCTCGTGGGCATGGTCGTGGACGACATCGTCGTGGTCGGCGCGGCGCCGCTGGCGATGACCGACTACATCGCCTGCGGGGCCGTGGTCCCCGAGCGGATCGCCGACATCGTGCGCGGCATCGCCGAGGGCTGCCGTCTCGCGGGCTGCGCGCTCGTGGGCGGAGAGACCGCCGAGCACCCGGGCCTGATGTCCCCCGAGGACTACGACGTGGCCGGCGCCGCGGTCGGCGTGGTCGAGGCCGATGCGCTGCTGGGCCCCGAGCGGGTGCGCCAGGGCGACGTCGTGATCGGCATGGACGCCTCCGGCCTGCACTCCAACGGCTACTCCCTCGTGCGCGCGGTCGTCTCCGCGGCCGGGCTCTCCCTCGAGCAGCACATCGAGGAGCTCGGACGCACCCTGGGGGAGGAGCTCCTGGAGCCCACCCGCATCTACACCGCCGATCTCCTGGCCGTGCTCGCCGATCCGCGCACCGACGGCGCGGTCCACGCCCTCAGCCATGTCACCGGCGGCGGGCTCGCCGCGAACCTCGCCCGCGTCATGCCGCGCGGCCTCGCGGCCCGCGTCGACCGGGCGCGCTGGGAGCCGGGCGCCGTGTTCTCCCGCATCGCCGACTGGGGCGCCGTCCCGCAGCTCGACCTCGAGGGCACCCTGAACATGGGCGTCGGGATGGTCGCCCTGGTCGCGCAGGAGCAGGCGGACCAGGTCCTCGCCGTGCTCGCCGAGCGCGGCCTCGGTGCCCGCGCCATCGGCGAGGTCGTCGCCGAGGAGTCGCTGCCCGAGCCGGGTCACGCGCTCGAGCACGTGGTCGCCGGCGCCAAGGGCGTCGAGGGCGGCTCCGTCATGCTCGCCGGCCAGCATCCGGGCTGGGCCTGAGCGGATGTCCCGCACACAGCAGGAGGGCCGACCCATCGGGTCGGCCCTCCTGCTCGTGCACGGTGCTCCGCGGCGCCTGCCGCGCGCCGCTCAGCGGCGGTGCGCGGACGGGGCGTCCTCGTCGGCCCAGTCCTCGGCGTCCTCGCCCCAGTCGTCCCCATCGGCGGGGGCGGTCTCGCCCCGCTGGGACTGCAGCTCCCGCTGCAGCGCCGAGAGATCCGTCGGCGGGCTGTAGTACTTGAGGTCCCGTGCCACCTTGGTGTGCTTGGCTTTCTGTCGGCCGCGACCCATGGATCTGACCCCCTGTGCGTCGGGTGCCGGGTGTGCTCGACGACCCGGAGGATGGCATTAGTTTCGGATGCCCAGAGTACATGCTCGCTCATGCCGACGGCGAACCATGGACGCCAGGACGTGCCGGACATCCCTCTGCACCGGGTCCGTCTGACGGGCGCGGCCCGGATCCGCGGAGGAATTGGGCGTTTCGCGCCCCGTCTTTTACCGGCGCACACACCTTACCGGGTAGTCTTGTGCCGGTACTCGCGTGAAGTAGGGACCCCGTCCCGGCTCGAGACGCCTCCTCCAGCGAAAGGTCTCCCCCTCGATGAACGCTTCCACGGATCAGCACCCCGGTGGAGTGCCGGACGGGGGTGACGACGCCACGGAGCTGATGACGCCCGCGGAGGTCGCGAGCATGTTCCACGTCGATCCGAAGACGGTCACCCGCTGGGCCCAGGCAGGCAAGCTGACCTACATGCGCACCCTCGGCGGCCACCGCCGCTACCGCCGCGGCGAGGTCGTGGAGCTGCTGCGGGAGAGCTCCAAGGACGTGTGAGCACCGACCCCGTCATCGGAGCGGGGTACACGCTCCAGCACATCGACCTCGGCAGCGACGACGAGGGGCCCCTGCGGGCGAGTCTCGTGCACCGCGAGCCGGCTCCCGGTGATCGCCCCGGCACGGACCGGACGCCGCCGGTCCTGCTGATGCACGGCTGGTCGGACTACGTCTTCGACCGTGATCTCATGGAGCACCTCGGCACCAGAGGCCACGATGTGTGGGGGCTGGACCTGCGCAAGTACGGGCGCAGCCTCCTGCCCGGGCAGACCCCCACCGAGATCGACCACCTCAGCCGCTACGACGCAGAGATCGGCACGGCCCTGCGCCGGATCGGGCGCGACACGCCACCGGTCATCCTGGCCCACTCCACCGGCGGGCTCACCTCGGCGCTCTACGCCCTGAGGCATCCGGGGGAGGTGCGCGGACTGGCCCTGAACTCGCCGTGGCTCGAGATGCACCTGGGGCCGGGGGCCAGGGCGCTGATCGAGGCCCCGGTGCGTCTGCTCGCCGAGAAGCTGAGGGAGCGGCCGATCCTGCCGCCCGGACGCGATCACTACGCGCGCACCACTCATCGGGACCTCGGCGGGGACTACGACTACGACCTCGATCTCAAGCCGCCGGGCGGCCACCGATTCCCCGCCCGGACCCTCAGCGCGGTGCTCGACGGGCAGCGGCGTCTGGCCGCCGCCGGTCCGCTCGCCGAGCCGGTGCTGGTCATGCACTCCGCGCGCAGCCTGCTCGCCCCCCGCTTCGACGAGCGGATGCTCCATGCGGACACGGTCCTGGACGTGCGCTCCCTCGCCGCCGCGGCGCGGCGCCTCGGGCCGAAGGTGCGGATCGTCCCCCTCGCCGGCGCGCGGCACGACATCTTCCTCTCCGATCCCGCCGTGCGCGACCGGGCGATCGCGGTTCTCGACGACTGGCTGGATACGGAGCTGCCGCCAGCGCCTACGATGAAGGGGACCGGCCGCACCGCGGGACCCGATGCCCCCGCCCCCGGGACCTCGTGGGAAGGAGAAGCGCGATGACCGCGGACGCCCATGGCCTCAGGGCGCTTGCCGATGCCCAGCGCCGGGCCGCCGACCGGCTGACCCTCCTGCGCCTGCGCCTGGCGAACACCCTGGCCGAGTCGGCGCGCTCCGAGGAGCCCCGCACCCGGGAGATCGGGGAGCGGATCCATGAGCGCTGGATCCTCGAGGGGCACGCCGAGCTGGGGCGTCTGGCGTCCGGTCTCCGTGCCGCCGCGAAGCGTCTCGAGGAGTCCGCGGTCCAGGTCGAGCGACGCAGCGGCCGCCGCATGGGCGGCTACACCGGGGCGGGCTTCCTCGGTCGCGGCCAGGAGGCGAGCCGTCATGTGCACGAGGTCGCCTCCTTCGTCGGCACCGAGCAGGGGGCGAGCATCGGCGGCTTCCCCCTGCGGCCGAGCCCGCGGGAGGATCTCCTGGCCCATCCGTCCTATGCTCTCGGCATCGAGACCCCGGACTTCGACGACGAGGACTGATCCCTGACGGGGGACGACTCCGGCGGCGACGCGTTCGGGTCCGTCGGGCGGTGCGGCTCAGCCCGCCGTGCGCCGCGCGGGTGACTTCGACAGGGCGGCGGGCACAGCGATCGCCCCGGCCAGCAGCGGCACCACGAGCATCGCGACCAGCAGCAGCAGCATCGCCGCGGCGGCGTCCGCGGAGGCGACGCCGAGGCCGACCAGCGCGGCACCGCTCACGGTCTCGGCGATACCGGCGCCTCCCGGCGTCACGGGCACCAGTGCGAGCACCCGGCCCAGCGCGAAGACCGCGACCACGAACAGCAGCGGCAGCTCGGCGCCGACGGCCCGGAGCGCGAGCCACAGCGCCGCGAGCTGGAGCACCCGTGCCGCGAGGGTGGGCAGCGCGAGCGCCGCGAGCCGATCCCGCAGCATCGCGACCAGCGCGTCCCGCTGTCGGAGGATCTCCGGGACAGCGCCTGCGGGGAGCATCCCGTCGGCCCGTGCGAGCAGGGCGGTGAGCACCCCGCGGCGCAGCAGCACCGCGCTGAGGACGAGGGCGAGCACCGCGCCGGCCACAGCCGCTGCCGCCGCCCACAGCCAGCCCGGGGCCAGGGAGCCGGCCGGCGTGAGCGCGGAGCCGAGCAGATAGGAGAGTGCGCCCAGCAGGGGCACGAGGACAGAGGTGATCGCCATCTCGACCAGAGAGGCGGCGAGGATGCCGGTGAGGACGACGGGAAGGGCGATGCCGGTGCGGCGCAGGATCCAGGCGAGCAGGCCCAGCCCGAGCACGGAGCCGCCCGGCAGCGCGAGCGCGGCCCCCTGGGAGGCGGTGTGCCCGAGCAGCACGGGGGAGAGGCGGGCCCCCGGCACCGCAGCCCGCACCGTCAGCGACTCCATCAGCAGCGCGCCCGCGCCGAGCAACAGCATCGCGGGCAGCGACCACCATGGCAGTGCGGCGCCGCGCTCGGCGATCTCGGACCAGCTCGCCCCGGTCGCCCACGGCAGGCCCCAGGCCAGCAGCGCGATCACGAGCACACCCGAGCCGAGCGCGACGAGCAGGCGACCGCCACGCGGCCGCTCGGGCGGGGCCGCACCGAAGTCGTCGGTGAGGCGCGCCAGCTGATCCTCACGCTGCCGCTGCGACCGGTCCGGCGGCTCCGACGAGTGTTCCGGCGGGCCGGGAGGTGCCTCTGACATGCGGTGATTCTCGCACGTCGGGGTCGTGGCATTCCCAGGCCGGGGATCTAACATGGTGTCATGTCGTTTCTGATCTCGCTCTTCGTCGTCCTGCACATGATCTGCTGGGCGGTCGCGCTCGGCACCTGGGTCGCCTCCGCCCGGACCCGGGTCCCGAACAAGGGGATGGCCCATGCCGCCGCCGGCGCGCTCGTGTTCGGCATCGTCCTGGCCGCGCTCGTCTCCATCGGCGGGGACCCGAACGACATGAAGCTCGGCATCAAGCTGCTCGTCGCGGTCGTCGCCGTGGTCCTCGCGTACATCGCGGACCGGAAGCAGGCCGAGACCCCGTCGGCCGTCTGGTTCGGCATCCCCACGGCGATCATCGTCAACATCCTGGTCGCGGTCTTCGTCTGAGCGGACCGACGCCCGCGCGGCCGCGTCCCGCCGCTCCGCAGGGTCGCGCGCCGCTGCTCCGCGGCGTCGGCCGCGGGAGGGTCCACGTCCCCTCCCCATCCGCCTCCGTCCCCCGGGGCCCGGCAGCGCACGCGCTGTCGGGCCCCGCGCCTATCCTGGAGCCCTCATGAGCTCACTCTTCGACGACCTCTCGCTGCCCGACGCCTTCCGCCGACTGGACGGGGTGCAGGTCACGCCCGCCTCCGCGCAGAAGGCGGCCGTCGGCCGCGAGGACGACCGCACCGCGGTGGACGAGACGGACCCCGGCCTGCTCGACCGCGATCCGCCCCCCGAGGACGAGGCGCCCCCGCTCGAGGAGGAGCCGCCCTACGAGGACGAGCCTCCGCGCGAGGAGCTCCCGTCCGTCGACGACCGCCCCGTCGCGGTCCCGTCCCGCACGCCGCAGCGCGCGGACGGTCCCGCTCTCGCCGCCCTGACCGACGGGCTCAACCCTGCCCAGCGCGAGGCGGTCGAGCACCGCGGCAGCCCGCTGCTGATCGTCGCGGGCGCCGGCTCCGGCAAGACCCGCGTGCTCACCCGCCGCATCGCCCACCTGCTGCGCACCGGGGAGGCGCTGCCGGGGGAGATCCTCGCGATCACCTTCACCAACAAGGCCGCCGCCGAGATGCGCGAGCGCGTCGAGGAGCTGATCGGGCCTGCCGCCCGCTCCATGTGGGTCTCCACCTTCCACAGCGCCTGCGTGCGGATCCTGCGCCGCGACGCCGCCGCGGCAGGGCTGAAGAGCTCCTTCACGATCTACGACAGCGCCGACTCCCTGCGCCTGATCACCACGATCGCCAAGGACCTCCAGCTCGACACCAAGAAGCACGCCCCGCGCGCTCTCGCCTCCCGGATCTCCACGCTCAAGAACGACCTGACGGACCCGGTCGACTTCGCCGACCAGGCGGAGAGCGCGAAGAACCCCTTCGAGAAGACCCTGGCGACGATCTACACGAACTACACCGAGCGCCTGCGCCAGGCGAATGCGGTGGACTTCGACGACCTCATCGGCCTGACCGTCGCGCTGCTGCGCGAGAATCCCGCGATCCGCGAGGGCTACCGGCGTCGCTTCCGCCACCTGCTGGTGGACGAGTACCAGGACACCAACACCGCCCAGTACCAGCTCGTGCGGGAGCTGGTGGGGGAGGACCCCCGCGCCGACCTCACCGTCGTGGGCGACTCGGACCAGTCGATCTACGCCTTCCGCGGCGCGACGATCCGCAACATCGTCGAGTTCGAGCAGGACTTCCCCTCGGCGCGCACCATCGTGCTCGAGCAGAACTACCGCTCCACCCAGAACATCCTCTCCGCCGCGAACGCGGTGATCGAGGAGAACCAGGGCCGGCGCAAGAAGAACCTCTGGACCGATCAGGGGCAGGGCGAGCGGATCACCCTCTACGTCGCCGACGACGAGCAGTCCGAGGCCCGCTACATCGGCCGCCAGATCGACGCCCTGGTCGACGACGGCCGTCGCGCCGGCGACATCGCGATCTTCTACCGCGCCAACGCCCAGTCCCGGGCGTTGGAGGATCAGCTGATCCGGGTGGGCCTGCCCTACCGGGTCGTGGGCGGCACCCGCTTCTACGAGCGGCGAGAGATCAAGGACGCGATCGCCTACCTGCAGGTGCTCGCCAATCCTGCCGACGAGATCAACCTGCGCCGCATCCTCAACGTCCCCAAGCGCGGCATCGGCGATCGGGCCGAGGCCGCGATCGCGATGCTCGCCGAGCGCGACCGGATCGGCTTCGGCGAGGCGCTGCGCCGCGCCGAGGAGGCGCCGGGGATCGCGACCCGCTCGCTGAACGCGGTGCGCACCTTCGTGGCCATGCTCGAGGACCTGCAGGCCCAGGCCGAGCGCGGCGACGGGCCCGCCGAGCTGCTCGAGGCGATCCTCACCCGCTCCGGCTACTACGCCGAGCTGCAGGGCAGCGACGACCCGCAGGACGAGTCGCGGCTGGAGAACCTCGCCGAGCTGATCAGCGTCGCGGCCGAGTTCGAGGCGCAGATGGAGGAGCTCGACGCCCTCGCGAGCGAGGTCGAGGACGACGAGGAGGAGGGCGAGCGCCGGCAGGACGGCGCCTCGCGGGCCGACGACCCGACCGCCGGCCCGGCCGACGTCCCGACCGCGGGCCCGGCCGATGATGCGACCGCCGGCCCGAGCGACGACCCGACCGCCGATCCGGGCGTCGCCGGGGCGACGACCGCGTCCGACGCCGTGGGCGCGGACATCGCGCCGGACGCGGCGCTGACCGCCCCGGACGATCCCGAGGCGGGTCTGGTCGACCGCTTCCTGGAGAAAGTCTCCCTGGTCGCCGACGCGGACCAGCTGCCGGGCGAGGAGGACCAGTTCGTCACGCTGATGACCCTGCACACGGCCAAGGGCCTGGAGTTCCCGGTCGTGTTCCTCACCGGCATGGAGGACGGCACGTTCCCCCACAACCGCACTCTCGGCGATCCCGACGAGCTCGAGGAGGAGCGGCGCCTGGCCTACGTGGGGATCACCCGTGCCCGCGAGAAGCTCTACCTCACCCGTGCCCAGATGCGCTCGATGTGGGGGCAGTCCCAGTACATGCCCGCCAGCCGTTTCCTGGACGAGGTTCCCGAGGAGGTCCTGGACGTCGCCCGTGCGGGCTCGACGCTCGGCGGGGCGGGATTCGGGGGCTCCGGGTACGGCGGGTCCTCCGGAGGGAGCGGCGGCCGTGGAGCGGGTCGTGGCCCCTCCTTCAGCGGCGGGATCGGCGGAGGCCGTGCGGACGTCAAGCGCCCGAGCTTCGGCTCCGGTCGCACGGCGACGCCCACGGAGAAGCTGCCGCAGCTCGCCGTCGGCGACCGCGTCACCCATGACTCCTTCGGGATGGGCACCGTGGCCGAGGTCTCCGGACAGGGGGACAAGACGCAGGTCGAGGTCCAGTTCCGCGATCCGCACGGGCGGAAGCGTCTGCTGCTGCGCTACGCCCCGCTGACCAAGCTCTGAGGGCGGGTCAGGGACCGGCGACCAGCTCGACCTCGAGGCCGTGCGGGTCCTCGCCGTACCAGGCGGTGTGGTCCTCGCCCCCGGCGTGCGGGTAGCGCTCGGCGAACAGCTCCCGCCAGCCGTGCCGGGGAGCGTCGCGGCGGATCTCCTCGAGCAGGGCCCGGTCCTGCACTCTGAGCGCGAGGTGGTTCATCCCCGGGGCGCGCCGCTCGGCGTGCCCGCCGCGCACGTCCTCCGACTGCTCGAGCACGAGGTACGAGCCGTCGGCGTGGCGCCAGATCCGACCCAGGTCCCAGCCCTCGACGCGTTCGGACCGCCAGCCCAGGGTGGTCATGAGCCAGTGCCAGGCGGGCTCGGCGGCGGCGAGGTCCGCGGTCCACAGCTCGAGGTGGTGCAGGCCGGAGGCGGGCGGGGGAGCGCTCATGCGCTGACCGTACCCGGTCGGAGGTGCCGTCAGCGGTCCAGGTCCCGGTCCGTGCGGGTGGAGGGCTCGGCCCGGTGTCGTCGTGCCGCCGCGGGGTCAGCGGTCCCGCGGGTCCTCGGTCGCGTCGAGCGCCTCACGGCTGCGCTTCCACTGCCCGTAGAGACCGGCGCCGAAGCTCACCACCACGATCACACCCACCACGATCAGCACGGTCGTGAACGGGATCGGGATCCCGGCGGCGGCGAGCACCGCCCAGATGACCACGAGCGAGAGGCCGATCAGCAGGGCGTCGCGCAGGGCGCGCAGGACGCGGGGGACGATGTTCGCGCGCTCGACGTGCCTGCTCGCCACCGTGTAGTAGGCGGCGGCGTCGCGGCGGAGCTGCTCGCCGGAGGGGCGGGTCCGGCTCTCGGAGCGCGGCGCCTCGTCGCGGTCCCGACCATGATCCCGTCCCGTCGCCCCGTCGGCCGCGCGCGCATCGTCCTCGCGCCAGCCCCCGTCGACGGCGCGGCCGGCGGCGCGCACGTAGCCGCCGGCGCGGTCGCCGGCACGGCGGGCGGCGTCCTTCGCCGCGGGAGCCTGCTTGCGCGCGGTGCTGCGCGCCGCCTTCACGTAGGTCCTCCAGTCGGCCATGGCCCTCTCCCTTCAGCGGGTCCCGTCGCGGCGGTCCCGCGCCCGGCGGTCCTCGACGTCCCGATCGTCCTGGCGGAAGCGGATGTCCCCGCCGCCGCGGGCCTCCCGCTGAGGCCTCGGGTTCCGGGCCCGACGCTCCTGGTAATAGGACAGCCCCACGTTCAGCGCGATCGTGATGGCCACCGAGAGCACGAAGCCGCCGAAGGTCGAGCGCACCCCGAGCAGGCGCAGCACGATGAACAGCACCCCGATCGCGACGATGCTGAATCCCAGGTGGTCTCGCACACGCTGGACGAGGCTGCGGGAACGACTGCTCATCGCACCATCGTAGTCGCGCGCCCTGGGCGCCGGTCGTGAGCACGCCGCACCTCCGGTCGACGGCTCCGCACCCGACCCGTCGTCCTCCTCGATGAGAGTCCCACCACACTCCGGCCCCGTCCGGGGCCCCGGACCGCGAGGGCCTGCGGACGCGTTACGCTGGCGATGTTCCCAGGGGTGGCATCGAGGCCAGTGCGGCCTGCCGCCCACTGCCGACATCGAGAGGAAAAGCACCCCGTGGACCTGTATGAGTACCAGGCCCGCGATCTCTTCGAGAAGCACGGCGTGCCCGTGCTCGGAGGAGTCGTCGCGGAGGATCCTGCAGCCGCCAAGGCCGGCGCCGAGCAGCTCGGCACCCCGGTCGTCGTCGTCAAGGCCCAGGTGAAGACCGGTGGCCGTGGCAAGGCCGGCGGCGTGAAGATCGCCAAGTCCCCCGAGGAGGCGGAGCAGAAGGCCGCCGAGATCCTCGGCATGGACATCAAGGGCCACACCGTGCACCGCGTGATGATCGCGGCCGGTGCGGACATCGCCGAGGAGTACTACTTCTCGCTCCTGCTGGATCGCGCGAACCGCAACTACCTGGCCATGTGCTCGGTCGAGGGCGGCATGGAGATCGAGCAGCTCGCCGTCGAGCGGCCCGAGGCCCTGGCCCGCGTGGCCGTCGACCCGAACGTGGGGATCGACGAGGCGAAGGCGAAGGAGATCGTCGAGGCGGCGAGGTTCGACGCCGAGACCGGCGCGAAGGTCGCGCCCGTGCTGCAGAAGCTCTGGGACGTCTACAAGAACGAGGACGCGACCCTCGTCGAGGTCAACCCGCTGGTCAAGACCGGCTCCGGCGACATCGTCGCACTGGACGGCAAGATCACCCTGGACGACAACGCGGAGTTCCGCCACGAGGACCACGCCGCGCTCGTCGACGTGACCTCCGAGGATCCCCTGGAGACCAAGGCGAAGGCCCTCGACCTCAACTACGTCAAGCTCGACGGCGAGGTCGGCATCATCGGCAACGGCGCGGGCCTGGTCATGTCCACCCTCGACGTGGTCGCGTACGCCGGCGAGAAGCACGGCGTCAAGCCCGCGAACTTCCTGGACATCGGCGGCGGCGCGAGCGCCGAGGTGATGGCCAACGGCCTCGACGTCATCCTCGGCGACGAGCAGGTCTCGGCCGTCTTCGTGAACGTCTTCGGCGGCATCACCGCGTGCGATGCGGTCGCCAACGGCATCGTCGGCGCGCTGAAGAAGCTCGGCGACGCGGCGACCAAGCCGCTCGTCGTCCGCCTCGACGGCAACAACGTCGAGGAGGGCCGCGCGATCCTCGCGGACTTCGCCCACCCCCTCGTCACCCAGGCCGACACCATGGACGGCGGCGCCGCGAAGGTCGCCGAGGCCGCCTCCGCAGGAAAGTGAGCAGCACCCGACATGTCTATCTTCCTTGATGAGAACAGCAAGGTCATCGTCCAGGGCATGACGGGCTCGGAGGGCATGAAGCACTCCCAGCGCATGCTCGACTCCGGCACGAACATCGTCGGCGGCGTGAACCCCCGCAAGGCCGGCCAGTCGGTCTCCTTCGAGGGCGGTGCCGAGGTGCCCGTCTTCGGCACGGTCGCCGAGGCCATGGAGGCCACCGGTGCGAACGTCTCGGTGGTCTTCGTGCCGCCGAAGTTCGCCAAGGATGCGGCGCTCGAGGCCATCGATGCAGCCATCGAGCTCCTCGTCGTCATCACCGAGGGCATCCCGGTCACGGACTCCGCCGAGTTCTTCAACTACTCGCAGGCCAAGGGCACCACCCGCATCATCGGGCCGAACTGCCCGGGCCTGATCAGCCCCGGCAAGTCCAACGCGGGCATCACCCCCTCGAACATCACCGGGGCGGGGAAGCTGGGTCTGGTCTCCAAGTCCGGCACCCTGACCTACCAGATGATGTACGAGCTGGCGGACATCGGCTTCACCACCGCCATCGGCATCGGCGGAGACCCGGTCATCGGCACCACCCACATCGACGCGCTCGAGGCGTTCGAGAACGACCCCGACACCGCCGGCATCGTCATGATCGGCGAGATCGGCGGCGACGCGGAGGAGCGTGCGGCCGAGTACATCAAGGCCAACGTCACCAAGCCGGTCGTCGGCTACGTCGCGGGCTTCACCGCCCCCGAGGGCAAGACGATGGGCCATGCCGGCGCGATCGTCTCCGGCTCCGCCGGCACCGCCCAGGCGAAGAAGGAGGCCCTCGAGGCCGCGGGCGTCAAGGTGGGCAAGACCCCCACCGAGACCGCCGATCTCATGCGCGAGATCATCAAGGGTCTCTCCTGAGCGGACCGACCCCACCGGCCTGCCGGTGAGCGCGCCCCGGACCCCTCAGGGTCCGGGGCGCGCCGCGTCGGGAGGGTGCTCGGGCGGCCGACGCCGTCGAGCGCGCGGCGCCCGCCGGTCGTCGTCGGCGGGGCCGACGGGACACGAGGATCTCCTCCGGGCGGAGGAGGCGCGTCGGCCGGCATCACCGACAGGATGGCGACATGTCCGCCGTCCTGCGTCCCCGCACCCGGGCCGAGGCGAGTGCCCCGGCCACGGATCGTCCGCTCCTCCTCGTGCACCTGGCCGCGGTGTTCGCCCTCGCGATCGGCGTGACGATCCTCCGCAGTCCCGAGGGCGTGGTCGTCTCCGCTGACCCCGGCTACGCTCCGCGCCCGGTGCCCCTGCTGCTGGTGCCGGCGCTCGCGGCGGCCGTGCTGACCGTCCTCCTGCCGCGGGGCGAGGGCGCTGCAGGAGTCGCTGTGCGACGTCCACGCACCGCCCGCGCCGAGATCGGCGTGCTGCTCGCGCTCGTGCTCGCCTTCCCGCTGCTGGTCCCGCTGCTGCCGCACCCTGAGGACTACGTGCTGCTCAAGGCCGCGCTGTTCCTGGTGGTCGCGCCGCTGATGCTGTGGCTCTGCGCCCGCCGCGCCGGGCCGTCGGTCGTGGCGGACCGCCCCGCGACGAGGCCGTGGCCGCTGCTGCTCCCGCCGCTCGTGCTCGCGGGCCTCGCGACCGTCGGTCCCTTCTCCTCCGGCAGCCCGACGAGCTGGCCACCGCTGGCCGTGCTGCTGATCGCCGCCGTCGCCACTGCGATCACCGCGGGGCTCGGGGAGGAGCTGATGTACCGCCGCTTCCTGCAGACCCGCGCGGAGGCGCTGCTGGGCCCGTGGACAGGACTGCTGCTGGCCTCGCTGCTGTTCGGCCTGATGCACACCACCAGCCACGGCGAGGGCCCGCTGTGGGCGAGCGCCGCCCAGTCGGTGGCGATGCAGGGCACCACCGGGATCGCCCTGGGCCTGATGTGGCGCCGCTGGCGGAGGCTGTGGGTGTGCGTCCTCGGGCACGTGCTGCTCAACGGCCTCGGGGTGCTGATGCACCTCTTCGGCCTGCTCGGCTGACCCTCGCCTCGCCGTCCCGACCCGCCGTCCGACGTCGCCACCGGCCGCTCGGCCTCGGGCGAACAGGACGCCGCGGGTCGACGCGCCCGATAAGCTGGGTCTCACACGCCGTGCGCCACCGAGGAGGACCTGTGTCCGGAGATCTCATCGACACCACCGAGATGTATCTGAAGACGGTGTTCGAGCTCCATGAGGCCGGGATCGCTCCCATGCGCGCCCGCATCGCCGAACGGCTCGGGCATTCCGGCCCCACCGTCTCCCAGACCGTGGCCCGGATGGAGCGCGACGGGCTGCTCCATCTCGACGACCAGCGACGCATCCGCCTCACCCCGGAGGGGACCGAGGTCGCGACCGACGTCATGCGCAAGCACCGCCTCGCCGAGCGCCACCTGCTGGACGTGATCGGGCTGGACTACGCCCACGTCCACGAGGAGGCATGCCGCTGGGAGCACGTGATGAGCCTCGAGGTCGAGAAGCGCCTGGCCCGCCAGATCGCGCCGCCCTACGTCGACCCCTACGGCAACCCGATCCCCGGCCTCGCAGCGCTCGGGATCGACGAGACCCAGGCCACCGCGGCGGGTAAAGACGACACCACGCCGGTCCGGGAGCTGCGCGTCGCGGTCGAGGACGGGGAGAGCCGCGAGGTGCGCCTCGAGCGCATCGGCGAGCGACTCCAGAGCGATGTCGGGCTGCTCGGTGAACTCGCAGGTCATGGGATTCTTCCGGGAGCAGCTCTGACGGTCGAGCGGGTGGGTGACAGCGTCGTCGTGCGCGGGCCCGGGGGTGGAGAGGTCGCGCTGGCCGACCTCGACGCCGACCAGCTCCACGTCACTGCGCCGACCGCCGGGTAAAGGCTCCGTCAAGCCCTTCCCCAGAAGCTTCCAGTCACCCTGACGAGGGCGCGACCACCGCCTAGTCTCGAGGGCGTGTCGCGGCGCCGATGTCCGCGACATCCCTTCCGGAAGCCCGCCGCGCACCGGAGAACAGGGTGCGAGTCGTGACCACGCGCGGGGGCTGTGCCCGGGGCTGGGAGCCATTCGTGTCGAACACCGTGCACCACACCCACCGCCGCGCCATGCGCACCGTCACTCCCGTCTCCCGTGCGGGACGCGTCGGAGCCGGCGCCGCGATGGCCGCGGCGATGCTGCTCGGTGGCGCCGCCGCCGCGACCGCCGAGCCGCAGGCCGAGGCGCCCCGCGCCGATGCCGGCGCCGCGGTGCTGGCCCCCGTCGCCGCTCCCGCCGTCGGGATCCCCGCCGCCGGCGGCCCCGACGACTCCGCCACCGCCGCTGCATTCGCCCCGGCCGCCGGCACCGACTTCTCCGTCGAGGTCGGCCCCACGGCCGAGGAGATCGCCGCCGCCGAGCGCGAGGCCGCTGAGCAGGAAGCCGCTGAGCAGGAGGCCGCCGAGCAGGCCGCGCAGGAGCAGCCCGAGGAGGAGCAGCAGTCCCAGTCCGCCGACTCCGAGGAGCAGACCGAGACCCGCGGCGACGACTCCTCCGAGACCTCCTCCCGCTCCGGCGAGCGCAGCCAGCGCGAGGACGACTCCGAGGGCGAGCAGCAGGAGAGCTCCTCCGGCGGGTCCGAGAGCGGCTCGGAGGAGAAGGAGGAGTCCGCTCCGGCGCCCTCCTCCGCCGGGAAGGGCAGCTCCATCCTCGCCACCGCGCGCTCCGGCATCGGCACCCCCTACGTCTACGGCGGCACCTCCCCCTCCGGCTGGGACTGCTCCGGCTTCGTGCAGTGGGTCTACGCCCAGCACGGCATCAACCTGCCGCGCGGCGCGGGCGACCAGGCCGCCGCCGGCACCGTCATCCCGCGTTCCGAGGCCCGCCCCGGCGATCTCGTCTACAAGCCCGGTCACATCGGCATCTACGCGGGCGGCAACAAGTTCGTCGACGCCGGCAACAGCCGCGTGGACACCACCGAGCGCAACATCTACTCCGGCAGCTGGACCTTCATCCGCATCGGCTGAGCCACCTGCCTCGAACGGCCCCGCATCGCCCCAGTCGGCAGTGCGGGGCCGTCGTCGTCCGACCGCCTGCGGGTCGAGGGACCACCTCGGCGCACCGCGTGGTCGCACGGGCGCCGACCTGCGGGCGACGAGCGAGCGCCGACCTCCGGGCGACGAGCGCGCAGCCGATGCGCACGGACCGCGTGCGCAGCCGATGCGCTCTCCGGCACGGGTGGGGGAGGACACGGGGACGTGCGGCGGGCGCGGCGGTACCGTGGGCGGGTGTCCTCACTGCGTGATCTGCTCTCCGTCCTGCTGCTGACCGCGGCGACGCTGCTCGGCGCCCTCTGGCTGCCGGGAGCGTGGATCGAGCGGAACGTCGTGGACGAGGACGGCTTCCTCGCGATCACCCAGCCCCTCGCCGAGGACGCCGCGCTGCAGCGCGCCCTCACCGACGGCGCGGTCGACGAGGCGCTCGACCACGACCTGGTCCCCGGAATCGTCGCTGACCGCGCCGCGCCGATGCTGCAGGACCAGGCGCCCAAGGTGACAGGCACACCGGCCTACGCCCAGGTGTGGGACACGGCGATGGTCGAGCTGCACGGGGCGCTGTTCACCCCCGGCGCCTCACCGCTGGACGTGGACCTGCTGCCCCTGATCGACTCCCTGCTCACCGGGGTCGAGGACACGCTCCCGCTGATCGACGACCTGCCTCGTCCGGGTGACGCCACCGTCACCGTCGCCAGCATCCCCGATGTGCCGCTGCTGCACCACGCCACGGTGCTGGACCCGTGGGCGCACCGGATCGGACCGATCGCGCTGGGCCTGGCCGTGCTCGCGATCGTGATCGCGGGACACCGCCGACTGCTGCTGACCCTCGCCGGGCTCGGCGCCGTGCTCGCCGGTCTCGCGACCTGGCTGCTCGCCACCCGGATCGCCGACCTGGTGCCCGACGCCGTCGACCAGGCACCGTTCCTCGGACCGATCGTGCAGGTCTTCGAGCAGCGGTTCACCGCCGAGGTGATGCCGCAGGGGGTGGTGCTGCTCGGCGCCGGCGCGCTGGTCGCCGCCGTGGGCCTGGTGCTGATCGGGCTGCGTCGCCGCAGCTGAGCCGTCGGCGCGGCGCGGTCGGGGCAGGGGCAGCTGAGTCGTCGGCGCAGCGGGGCCCGTTCAGAGCATCCCGAGTCGGGCGAAGGCCTCCTCCATCCCGCGCTCCGCGGGAGGAGCCACCTCGAGATCGGCGGCGGCGAGGACCTCGGCGCGGGAGCCGCGGATCGCGACAGCCGTGCCCGCCGCACGCAGCATGCCCAGGTCGTTCAGCCCGTCGCCCACCGCGACCGTGTCCTCGAGGTGCACGCCCAGGTGCTCCGCGGCCAGTCGCAGCCCGTCGGCCTTGTCGATCTCGGCGAGATGCAGCTCGCCCGATCCACGGCCGTCCTGAGAGATCGAGTTCGGCAGCGCACCGACCTCGGGGCCGATCTCCGCGGCGAGGTCCTCGATCGGCAGCGGCGAGCTCCACACGGAGATCTTCGCGAAGAAGACCGACGCCAGATCCTCCGGGACCCGGATCGCCTCGAGGATGTCGACGATGCCGCGTCCGCGCTCGCCCTTCTCGGGGACGGGCGCCTCTGCGCGACGCCGTTCGAGCTGGGCGGTCGCGGACACGGAGCACCACAGCGCCTCCGGCGCCTCGAGCGCATAGGCGGCGTCGTGCGCCTCGAGCGCCTCGACGGTGCGGCGCCCGAGCTCCGCGGGGAATCGCACGTCCCGCAGCAGCTCCCCACCGATGCGGACGTGCCCGCCGGCCGAGGTGATCATGCCGTCGAAGAGCGCCGCCACGTCCTCCGCGACGATCGAGGCGGGACGACCGGTGCACAGCAGCACCGCATGACCGGCGGCCCGGGCGGCGAGCACGGCCTCTGCCTGGGCCCGCGGGACGATCCCGCGGTCGGCGAGGGTGCCGTCGAAGTCGAGGAAGGCAGCACGGCGGCGGACGGGGACGGACGAGGGCACGACGCTCCTGGGGACGATCGGACGGGACCCTCAGCCTAGGCGAGCCGTGGTGCGGACCCTGCGAGACGGCGGCGAGCGGTCAGCGCGGCCGGTGCAGGCTCGCGAGCACCGAGACGGTCACCTGCCGGGGCACGTCGCCGGAGCCGTCGAGGGCGGCGAGATCCACGTGCCGGGCACTGGGGGTCATCGCGACCAGGTCCCGGACCGCGGCGTCGTCGAGGGCGACGGTGAGGCGCAGGCGCTGGGTGTCCTCGGTGGTGAACAGCGGCTCCAGAGCGTCCGCGAGACGCTCCTCCTTGCGCGGGTCCGGCCGGACCATGCCGGGCACGTGCTCCCGCAGCTCGGTCAGGTGCTCGGCCGCCGGCCGCACCACCAGCAGATGCCCCTCCGGACGCAGCACCCGCGTGAACTCCGCCGGGTTCCGGGGCGCGAACACGTCCATCACCAGGTCCACGCTGCGATCCCGCAGCGGGAAGGCGGAGAACACGTCCCAGCCCGCCGCTGCCGCCCGCTCGTGGGCACCGGCGGCGAAGCGCAGCGCCCGGGCCGCGGTGTCCACCCCGAGGCCCTGCGCGGACGGGACCCGCTCCAGCACGCCGGCGAGGTAGTGACCGGTGCCGCAGCCGATGTCGAGCACTCGCGGGGCGGCGCGCTCGCCGAGCGCCTCCGCGGCGAGACCCGCGGTCAGCTCGCGCAGAGCGTCGTAGGCGCCGGTGGAGAGGAAGGAGTCCCGGGCGCGGGCCATGTCGTCGTCGTCCCCGCTGGTGGGCGCGCTGCCCGGCAGCAGCGAGACGTATCCGGCGCGGGCGAGGTCGAAGCTGTGCCCTCGGGGGCAGCGCAGCGTGCGGTCCACGAGCTCGAACGCCTCCCGACAGTGCGGGCAGAGCAGCGCGTCGAGCCAGGGGAGGAGGGCGGCGGGGACGGGACGGGGCACATCGGCCAGGGTACGTCCCCTCCGCTCAGGTGCTGGCGTCCGCTCGCGCAGTCCCGGTCACGGCACCGGGCGGGGCCGCGGTGCGGCGGGAGGCCGGTCCTGGCCGGATGCGTAGGGGCCACGCTCGCGGACCTCGGCCCAGCGCCGTCCCGGGATGCGCACGGCGATGACGACGCCGGCGAGGGCGTGCAGGCTGCCGAGGGTGATCCAGATCGCCGGGCCGTCGGCGGCGACGCCGAGCAGGGAGGTCAGCCAGGTCGCCAGGTGGAAGCCGCCGTGGATCCCGACGGCCGCCCACACCGAGCGCATCGCGACGGCGAGGAAACCCGCGCTGATCGCGAAGCCGAAGGGGATCGCCAGGTAGAGCAGGTGCTCGATGGCGCTCTGCTGGCCACCGCTCGAGGCCAGGTGCGGGACGGTGAAGGCGAGAGCCGAGATCACGACGCCGAGCACGGGGCGGTGCCGGAGCGATTGCATCAGATAGCCGCGGAAGAGCACCTCCTCGCCGATGCCCTGCAGCACGAAGGCCCGCAGCAGCACCAGGGCGAGCACGGCCGCCGCGGAGATCGTCGGCGCCCCCATCGCGGAGGCGTCGATCGGCCTGCCCCACCCGAGGACGCCGGCGAGGCCCGCGCTCGCCAGGGCGACGAGCAGAGCGAGGGCGCAGCCCGTGACCAGCGCGAGCACCGCACGGACGTCGATGCGGAGCCCGAGAGCGGGGAAGGGCCGACGGTCCACCCAGCGCAGCAGCGCCCAGGACATCAGCACATAGGCGGCGAGCACCACCGCGGCATAGGGGGCGTAGGCGAGGACCGCGATCTCGTCCTGTCGTCCCAGGAGCTGCTCGTACCCGGGTACCAGGATCAGCACGGTGCCGGCCGAGGCCACGGGCAGGAACAGGATCGTCGGCAGGAGCACCCTCAGCCAGGCCGGGGGACCGGGCCGGGGCTTGCGGGCGACGGCGGCGTCGGCGGACCGTCCGGGACGGGGATCAGAGCTGATGTCCATGCTCCGACGGTAGGGAGGAGGAGGCGTCGACCGCCTCCCGCCGCGGTCACGACCATGACCGTGGGAGACATGACCGTGGTCACGGCGGTCATGACCGTGGTCACGGGCGATCGATGTGGGGCACGTCCTACGGTGGAGCCGTGACCCAGATCGTCCGACACTCACCCCTGATCCGTCGACTTCTGCTGCCGCTGCAGGTGCTGTCGCTGGTGTGCCTGCTGTTCGCGACCCTGGGAGTCCTCGCCGCCTCGGGCCCCTGGTCGAGCGCAGGGATGATGGTCGCCGTCCTCTACGGAGCAGCCATCCCGTCGGTGGCGGTCCTCTGGGTGCTCAGGGACCGTGTGCGCACCACGCGGACGCGTGCCCTGCTCACGGTGGCAGTGGGGGTCCTGCTGATTCCGGTGGCGGTGATGGGTGCGGTGGGGTTCACCATCCCGGTGCTGCTGACCTCCGTCGCGCTGATCGTCGTCGACGTCGGCAGGACGGCCGGCGTCCTGACGGTGCTCGCGGTGGGCGCTGCAGGCGTCGCCCTGCACGTGAGCAGCGGGAACGGACTCCTCGTCGGCCTGAGCAACTCGCTGCCCGTGGTGGTGCTGCTGTGCTTCGGGATCGCCCTGGGCAGCGCCCTGACCGCCTACGAGCAGGCCCATGCCCGGGACCGGCGCACCATCGCCGAGCGGGACCGGGCGCTCGCCCAGCTCGAGGACGCGATCGCCCAGCTGCGCCGGACCGCCGAGATCGAGAAGGAGCTGCTGCTCGCCGACGAGAGGTCGCGCTCGGCGCGCGATCTCCACGACGGGCTCGGTCACCGTCTGACGCTGATCTCGATGAGCCTGGAGTTCGCGCAGCGCTCGCGCGAGGCCGATCCGCTCGCTGCCTGGGACGAGGTTGCGACCGCCGAGGCCACCGCCCGCGAGGCGCTGTCGGAGATGCGCACATGGGTGCGGGCGCTGAGCCCGGTCAGGGATCGCGGCGCCACCGGCGCCGCCGCCTTCGAGGCCATCGCCGAGTCCTTCCGCGGCACCGGCCTGGAGGTGGAGGTCGACATCGGCGAACGGGATCTCGACCTCACTTCGGAGGCGTCCCTCCTGCTGTACCGCTCCGTCCAGGAGGGTCTGACCAATGCGCTGCGCCACAGCGGCGCGGACCGCGTCCTCATCACGCTGGGGATCGAGGACGCCGACGTGGTGCTGCGCGTGATCAACGACCTCGACGGATCCTCGCGGGAGCAGATCGAGGTCGGGGAGGCGAACGCAGGGTTCGGGCTCCGTGGTCTCGCCGAGCGGGCGGAGGACCTCGACGGGGGCGTGAGCGCGCGACGGCGAGGGAACAGCTTCGAGCTCGCAGTCAGGCTCGCCGCCGCGCGCTGCCTGGCCACGGGACGCGACGGCACGGCGAGCTCCGAGACCGCCTCTGGACTGCCGACGGCACCCGCCTGGAGCCGCCCTGCCCCGGCGAGGACCCGATGACCCCGCCGGTGCGCATCGTCCTCGTCGATGACCAGGAGCTGCTGCGCCGCGGGCTCGCCATGCTGCTGTCGACGGTGGAGGACATCGACATCGTCGGACAGGCCGCCGACGGGGCGGAAGCGCTCGCGGTCATCGCACGTCTCGCCCCCGACGTCGTGCTGGCCGATGTGCGCATGCCGGTCATGGACGGCATCGAGCTCGTCAGCCGTGCGCGCATCGACCATCCCGAGCTGCCGGTGCTGCTGCTGACCACCTTCGACGACGAGCCCGTCGTGCAGGGCTCGCTGGCCGCGGGCGCGGCCGGCTTCCTGCTCAAGGACTCCTCGACCGATGCGCTCGCCGAGGCGATCCGGTCGGTCTCCGCGGGCGGCATGGTGATCGATCCCAGGGTGGCCCGGATCGCCATGGCTCGCGGCACGGACCGCGGACGGGACACCGCCGTGGTCGATCCGCTGGCGGTGCTGACCCGGGCCGAGCTCCTGGTCGCCGAGCTGGTGGCGGAAGGGCGGACCAATGTGGAGATCGCCGACCAGCTGGTGCTGGCCGAGGGAACGGTGAAGAACCACGTCACCGCGCTGCTGCGCAAGCTCGGAGCGCGCGACCGCACCGCGCTGGCGCTCGCCCTGTACAAGACCCTGCACGGCTGATCCGGCAGGTCAGCCGGGGCACGTGCCCGGGACGCCGTCCCTTCCATCACGGGCCGCCTCGAACAGCGAGAGGTCGTGGGAGTTCACGATCCGCACCTCCGGATCGAGGGCGAGGGCCCGCAGCCGCCGCTGGGTGCGGTGCATCGTGCGGGGATCCTGCGCGATCAGCGCCTGGCGCAGGCGCACGTCGAGACGGAGACGACCCGTGCGCAGCGAGCTCGCGTCGAGCGCCGCGTCCCCGACATGCAGCAGCCACCCCTCGGACGTCGGCACCGCCACCTCGGCGTGACCGGGTGTGTGGCCGGGCAGCGGCACCAGCAGCGTCCCCGGGGCGACGTCGTCGAGCTCGACCGTGCCCTCCAGCCCCTTCCAGATGCGGCTTCCCTGCGGGTGCGCGACCAGGTGCGGGCCGTGGCCCCAGTGGCCGCTGCGGTACCGCTGCCGGACCCGCGGGCCGCGCCCGTCCCGGATCGCCTCGGCCTCGGCGGCCAGCAGGTGGATCCTGGCGTGGGCGAGGTCCGGGACGCCGCCGGCGTGGTCGAGGTCCCCGTGGGTGAGGACCACGTCGCTCACCTCCGAGGGGTCGCGGCCGAGTGCGCGGATCCGCCCCACGGCGGTCCGGGAGAGGTCCAGGTCAGGGAAGAGCACGTGCCGCACGGGACCGAGGCGGCGCGGATCGCGCACGTCCTCGGTGCCGAATCCGGTGTCCACCAGCACCAGCCGGTCGCCGACCTCCAGCAGCAGCACGTGGCAGACCATCCGGCCGACGGGAGTGCGCAGGGTGCCGCAGTCGAGATGGTGGATGCGCATCGAGCTCTCCTCGGGACGACTATGACGGGTCCGGGGCGGCGGACCGGGACGCTCAGCCGCCCACGTACTCCCGCAGATGGCGCCCGGTGAGGGTGGAGGCGTCGGCGACGAGCTGTGCGGGGGTGCCCTCGAACACCACCCGGCCGCCGTCGGCGCCCGCCCCCGGGCCCAGGTCGATGATCCAGTCCGCATGCGCCATCACGGCCTGGTGATGCTCGATCACCACGAGCGACTTCCCCGCCTCGACGAGCCGGTCCAGCAGCGCGAGCAGCTGGTCGACGTCGGCCAGGTGCAGGCCGGTGGTGGGCTCGTCGAGCACGACGATCCCGCCCTTGTCGCCCATGTGGGTGGCGAGCCGCAGCCGCTGCCGCTCGCCGCCGGAGAGGGTGGTCAGGGGCTGACCGATCGTGAGATAGCCCAGGCCCACGTCCTCCATGCGCCCGAGCAGCTTCGCGGCCGCGGGCACCTTGGCGTCGGCGGAGGCGAAGAACCCCCGCGCCTCCTCGACCGACATCTCCAGCACGTCGGCGATGCTCCGCGCCCGCTCGCCGTCGCCGAGGGTGTGCTCGAGCACGGAGGCCTGGAAGCGTCGACCCTCGCACTCCTCGCACGGGGTCGAGACGGTCTCCATGAACCCGAGCTCGGTGTAGATGACGCCTGCTCCCTTGCACACTGGGCAGGCGCCCTCGGAGTTGTTGGAGAACAGCGCGGGCTTGACCCCGTTCGCCCTCGCGAAGGCCTTGCGGATGGGGTCGAGCAGTCCGGTGTACGTCGCAGGGTTCGAGCGGCGGGATCCGCGGATCGCGCTCTGGTCCACGACCACCACCTCCTCGCCCGGGGGCAGGGAGTCGTGGATCAGGGAGCTCTTCCCGGAGCCGGCCACGCCCGTGACCACCGTGAGCACGCCGAGGGGCACGTCGACGTCGACGTCGCGGAGGTTGTGGGAGCGGGCGCCGCGGATCTCGAGCGCGCCGCTGCGCTCGCGCACCTGGTCCTTGAGCTGCACCCGCATCTCGAGGTGCCTGCCGGTGAGGGTGTCGGAGGCGATCAGTCCCGCGAGGTCGCCCTCGTACTGCAGGGCCCCGCCGTGGGATCCGGCGCGCGGGCCGAGGTCGACCACGTGATCGGCGATCGCGATCGTCTCGGGCTTGTGCTCGACGACCAGGACCGTGTTGCCCTTGTCGCGCAGCGACAGCAGCAGCGCGTTCATCGAGGCGATGTCGTGGGGGTGCAGGCCGATGGTCGGTTCGTCGAAGACGTATGTGACGTCGGTCAGGGCGGAGCCGAGATGGCGGATCATCCGCGTGCGCTGGGACTCGCCGCCGGAGAGGGTGCCGGAGGGCCGGTCCAGGGACAGGTAGCCCAGGCCGATCCGCACGAAGGACTCCAGCAGGGCGGAGAGGTTCCCCAGCAGCGGGGCGACCCCGGCGGCGGTGTGCGAGGCGCGCAGCGTCTCGACCCAGGCGGCGAGGTCGGTGATCTGCCAGGACGTCGCGTCAGCGATCGAGACCCCGTCGATCAGGGAGGTGCGGGCGTGCTCGGCCAGGCGCGTCCCCTCGCAGTCGGGGCAGACCACGAACTTCACCGCCCGGTCCACGAAGGCGCGCACATGGGGCTGCATCGCCTCACGGTCCTTGTGCAGCATCGACTTCTGGATCTTCGGGATCAGACCCTCATAGGTCATGTTCATCCCGTCGATGGAGATCTTCGTGGGCTCCTTGTACAGGAAGTCGTGCATCTGACGCTTCGTGAAGGTGCGGATCGGCTTGTCGGCCGGGTAGAGGCCGGAGGACGCGAAGATCTTCACGTACCAGCCGCCGGGGACGTAGCCGGGGATCGTGAAGGGGCCCTCCTCGAGGGTCATGTCCTCGTCGTACAGCTCGGCGAGGTCCACGTCGGAGACCTGGCCCATGCCCTCGCAGCGCGGGCACATCCCGCCCACGCGGGAGAAGGTGGTCTTCTCCGCGATGGTCTTCGCGCCCTTCTGGACAGTCATCGCGCCGGCGGCGGTGACGGAGGGGACGTTGAAGGAGAAGGCGCCGGGGCCGCCCACGGAGGGTTCGGCGAGCTTGGAGAAGAGGGTGCGCAGGTGCGCGTTCGCATCGGTGACGGTGCCGACGGTCGAGCGGACGTTCGCCCCCATCCGCTCCTGGTCGACGATGATCGCCGTGGTCAGTCCCGAGAGCTCGTCCACCTCGGGCCGGGCCAGCTGCGGCATGAACCCCTGCACGAAGGAGCTGTAGGTCTCGTTGATCATGCGCTGGGACTCGGCGGCGATCGTCCCGAACACGAGCGAGCTCTTCCCGGAGCCGGAGACGCCCGTGAAGACGGTCAGGCGCCGTTTGGGCAGGTCCAGGGCGAGGTCGCGGAGGTTGTTCTCGCGTGCGCCGCGCACTCGGATCACGTCATGCGCATCGGCGGGGTGACGGGGCTGGGACATGCGGGCTCCTCGGCTCGGGCGGGATGCGGGCAGGCCGACATCGGCCGGGGGCAATACTGCCACTTCCGCACGCCGCCGCCTCCGTGCGCTGCCGCCCCGCGGCGGCGATCTGCGGGCGGGCATCGCCGGGCGGGCCGGCGGGCGGGTGTCTCCCGCAGGTCCACCGACGCAGCAGGCCCGGCCCCGATGGACGGGGCCGGGCCTGCGGGGTGGTGCTGTCGGCGACTCAGCGGTAGGTGACGAACCCGGTCGGGTTGCCCCAGAGGCCGCGCTCGACGACCTGCTGCTTGGAGCCGGAGGCGTCGATGATCTGGCCGTCGCCGGCGTAGATCGCGACGTGGCCGGGCCACACGACGAGGTCGCCGGGCTGCGCCTCGGACTGCGAGATGCTGCGGCCCTGCTCGGCGATCTGGCCGCTGGTGCGCGGCACATCGATGCCCGCGGCCTCGTACGCGAAGTTCACCAGGCCCGAGCAGTCCATGCCGCCGAGCGAGGAGCCGCCCCAGGAGTAGGGGGTGCCGACGGCCGAGCGGGCCGCGTCGACGATCGCATCGCCGGAGGAGGAGCTCGCCGAGACCGGGACGGAGGCGCCGAGGGAGGGGGCCGAGGAAGCGCCCTCGGAGGAGGTGCCGACCGCGGCGTCGCCCTCGAGCACGGCGCGGGTGTCAGGGCCGACCACGCCGTCCACGGCGATGCCGCCGGCGGCCTGGAGGTCCTCGACGGCGGCGTCCGTCATGCTGCCGAAGAAGCCGGTCACGGGCAGGTCGGCGCCGCGCTCGTTGAGCGCGGACTGGAGCTGCTCGACGGCTGCACCGCTGTCGCCGCGGCGCAGGGTGTCGGAGGAGAGCGAGTCGGCGGCGGAGACCTGCTCGGCCTGCGCGGCGGGGGCGGAGGCCTGCGAGGAGGACTCCTCCATCAGGGCCGCGTCGTTCGCGTGCGCCGCGCCGCCGGTGAAGGCGGTGCCGAGCAGCACCGAGCCGAGGACGGCGGCGCCACCGGCGCCGACGGCGGCACGGCGGGCGGGGGCGAGCGGGGTGCGGGCGCGACCGAGCGCGCGGTGGGAATTGCGAAGAGCCATGGTGGTGCGTTCCTAACGGCCTCGGGGCGAGGCGGGAGTCCTGCGGGTCCGTGCGTCCCCCGGGTGATCGACGCTCGCGGGGGGAGGCGATCGTGCCCGGCCCCATGTGGGGCCGATCCGGTGCCGCGCGGCGGCACCGCGGTGCAGGTGCCGGGCCGATGGGCTGGGGACGTGGCATCCACGCTAGGAGCCGGATCCCGGGGACGGCGACCCGCTTGAGAAGGCCGACCCCGGTCTTTGAACGAGGTTTTGCCCGGTGCGGGACGGCGGGGGAGGACTTGACGCTCCATGGAGGATCTGCGCCACACCCGGACGGTCGGGATGACCGAGGCGTCACAGCACCGGGCTCGCGCGGGCCCCGCGCACTAGCCTGGGACCGTGACTGAGACGACCCATTTCGACATCGCCCTCATCGGCTCCGGTTCGGCGAACTCCTTCCCGGGCCCCGAGCTCTCGGACCGCAGCATCGTGCAGATCGACCGGGGCGTCGGCCCCGACCGCGTGTTCGGCGGGACCTGCCTGAACCTCGGCTGCATCCCGACGAAGATGTTCGTGCACACCGCGGACCTCGCCGCCGCCCCGGCGGACTCCGCCCGCTTCGGGCTGACGGAGGAGCTGCAGCACGTGGACTGGCCCGCGATCCGCGACCGCATCTTCGGGCGCATCGACCCGCTCTCCGCCGGCGGCGAGGACTACCGCCGCGATCACCGGGACAACGCGAACCTGACCCTGCTGCGCGGCACAGCCCGCTTCGTCGGGGAGAGGGAGCTGCTCGTCGACGGCGCCGACGGCACCGAGCAGCGGATCACCGCGGACACGATCGTGCTGGGCGCCGGCTCCCGCCCCGTGATCCCGCCGATCGAGGGGCTCGCCGAGGCCGCCCCGCACACCTCCGACACGATCATGCGCATCGACGCGCTGCC